>Ga0155001_106_pt1 | contig 474780 bp, 453 predicted proteins | sample RifCSPhighO2_01_FD_105969 | JGI IMG/M metagenome (GOLD analysis project Ga0155001, IMG submission 105969) | Burkholderiales bacterium RIFCSPHIGHO2_01_FULL_63_240 | reverse complement strand
GTCGGTCACCCGCGCCTGGCGCCTGGTCAAGTTCATCGACAACGGCATGCTGACCATGACCAAGTGCAACAAGTGCGGTGGCCACTTCGTCACCCACCCCCACGAAATCGCCCGCCACTTCACCTGCGGCCTGTGCAACCCCCCGGCACGCGCCGGCAAGGGCAAGGCCGCCGGCTCGCTGCAGCTGCACTGAGCCGCACAGAATTTCATCCAAGGGCCTCAAGTTCCTGCGGCGGCTGTCGATACCTCTCATGAACGTCTTTTTTGGAAGGAAGGCGTTCTTGCTTGTCTCCTCCTGGCACGAGAACCCGTGCTTTCAAAGCGGACCCTGATCGGGTCCGCCTTTTTTTGCGCTGCCGACCATGCCCGACACGGATTCCACCTGCTGGAAGCTGAGCCGAAATAGCGGTGTCTGTGCGGCGTTGTTCACGGGTTCTCGCGCAGGCCAGGCAGGACAAGATGACACCATGACCCGAAACAGCACCTGAGCGAGCCCACATGTTCGTCGCAATCGGCTACATCCTCTGCCTTGGCTGCATCTTTGGCGCCTATGCCATTCACGGCGGCAACATGAGCGTGATCATCCACGCCATGCCGACCGAAATGATGGCCATCGGTGGTGGCGCCATTGGCGCCTTCCTGGTGAACAACCAGCCCAAGACCGTCAAGGCGGTGCTGGCCCAGTTCGGCCCGCTGTTCAAGGGCTCCAAGTACACGAAAGAGCGGTACCTGGAGCTCATGGCGATGATGTTCGAGATCCTGCAGAAGGTGCGCAAGGAAGGCCTGATGTCCATCGAAAAGGACGTCGAGGACCCGCACAACTCGGCTCTGTTCAAGAAGTACCCCACGATGGGCCACGACCACCACGTCGTCGAGTTCATCACCGACTACCTGCGCATGATGGTCTCGGGCAACCTCAACGCCCACGAGATCGAGACCCTCATGGACAACGAGATCGACACCCACCACCACGAAGGCCATGGCGCCGTGGCGGCGGTGGCCCGCCTGGCCGGCGCCCTGCCCGCCTTCGGCATCGTGGCCGCCGTGCTGGGCGTGGTCAACACCATGGGCTCGGTGGGCCAGCCGCCCGCCGTGCTGGGCGGCATGATCGGCTCGGCGCTGGTCGGCACCTTCCTGGGCATCTTGCTGGCCTACGGTGTGGTCGAACCCCTGGGCGGCCTGATGGAGCAAAAGCTCGACGAAGGCACCAAGGAGTTCCAGGTCGTCAAGACCGTGCTGCTGGCCTCGATGCAGGGCTACGCACCGCAGGTGGCCATCGAGTTCGGTCGCAAGGTGCTGTACTCGACCGAGCGGCCGACCTTCGCGGAGCTCGAAGCTCACGTGAAGAAGAAGTGAGCCGGCGCCTGAGCCCGCCCACACAAGGAACCCGACATGGCCGGTGATTCGAAGAAGGTCCAGCCGATCATCATCAAGCGCATCAAGAAGGGCGGCCATGCCGCTCACGGTGGCGCGTGGAAGATCGCCTACGCCGACTTCGTGACCGCCATGATGGCCTTCTTCCTGCTGATGTGGCTGCTCGGCTCGACCACCGAGGGTGACAAGAAGGGCATCGCCGACTACTTCAACAGCCCGCTCAAGATCGCCATGTTCGGCGGCTCCGGTGCCGGCGACGCCACCTCGGTCGTCAAGGGCGGCGGCAACAACCTGGCCGAATCGACTGGCCAGATCAAGAAGGGCATGTCCGAGACCGCCGACGAAAAGCGCCGCAAGAAGGCCATGAAGATGGAGCAGGCGCGCGCCGAGGCCGAGCGCCTGAAAGCGCTCAAGCAGAAGGTCGAGGAAGTCATCGCCAACGACGAGCGCCTGTCCAAGTACAAGAGCCAGATCCAGCTCGACATGACGGCCGAAGGCCTGCGCATCCAGATCGTGGACGACCAGCAGCGGCCGATGTTCGCCAGCGGCGACGCGCAGGTGCAGGGCTACATGCGCGACATCCTCAGAGCCATTGGCGGGGTGCTCGACGAGGTGCCCAACCGCCTGACCATCGAAGGCCACACCGACGCCAAGCCCTTCAGCGCCGGCGAAATCGGCTACAGCAACTGGGAGCTCTCGGCCGACCGGGCCAACGCCTCCAGGCGCGAGCTCATCGCCGGAGGCCTCAGTGGCAGCAAGGTCTTGCGCGTGCAGGGCCTGGCTGCGAGCATGCTGTTCGAAAAAGGCAACCCCGAGAGCCCCCTGAACCGCCGAATCAGCGTCATCGTGATGAATCGAGAGGCCGAGGATCGCTTCTTCCAGGCCGCCAAGATCGAAGCGATCGACGCCACAGATGACGAGGCATTGACCGGCGAAGAAGAGCCGGCGCCCGACATCAAACCCTCAAGGCCCAGCCTCACGGGCCGATAACCCTGTGTACCCGAGGGCACCCGAAAACAGCCCGCGTTTGATAAAGGACGAGTCATGAGCAACCCCGCGGATCTGAAATTTCTCATCGTGGACGACTTTTCCACCATGCGCCGGATCGTCCGGGGCCTGCTCAAGGAAAGCGGCTACAACAACGCCGAAGAAGCCGAGGACGGCGCTGTCGCCCTGAACATGCTCAAGAACGGCAAGTTCGATTTCGTGGTCAGCGACATCAACATGCCCAACATGAACGGCTTCGAGCTGCTCAAGGCCATCAAGGCCGACGACAGCCTCAAGCACCTGCCTGTGCTGATGGTGACCGCCGAGGCGCGCAAGGAAGACATCGTGCTGGCCGCGCAGACCGGCGCCGCCGGCTACATCGTCAAGCCCTTCACCAAGGCCACCTTGGAAGAGAAGGTCCAGAAGATCATGCAGAAACTGGCCACCACGGCCTGAACACAGGGAGCACGCCATGAAGGTGGACTTGCCGGACAACATGGCGATGCCCGCGGCCTCGCCCGAGATCTTCCAGCAGCTTGGCACCCTGACCCGCCAGCTGCACGACACGCTCAACATGCTGGGCGTGCTGCCTGGCCTGAAGAACACCGTCGATGACCTGCCCGATGCGCGCAGTCGCTTGAGCTACATCGCCACCAAGACGGCCGATGCCGCCGAAAAGGTGCTCAACCTGGTGGACACAGCCAAGTCGGACCAGGAACACATCGCCGCGGAGACCCGCAAGCTCGCCGCGCTGATCACCGCCGACCCGGTCAAGGCCGTGGCCAGCGGCGCGGTGTTCAACTTCGTGCAGGACGTCGAGACCGTGACCAAGCGCGTCGATGGCCACCTCACCGACATCATGATGGCGCAGGACTTCCATGACCTGACCGGCCAGGTGGTGGCCAAGGTGGTGACCCTGGCCAACGACCTGGAAAACCAACTGGTCAAGCTGCTGGTGCAGGCCGCCCCGCCGGAGCAGGCCCAGAAGGTGGAGGCTGCGCTGACCGCGCACCACCACACAGCCGAACCGGTGCTCGAAGGCCCTGTCGTCAACGCCGAAGGCCGATCCGACGTGGTGGCCAACCAGAGCGAGGTCGACGACCTGCTGGCCAGCCTGGGCTTCTGAAGCAACCCGGCCCGCCCGAAAGAACAAGCCAGGCCCGGTGCCTGGCTTTTTTCATGCTTGCGCCATGGCCTCGCGCACCGCGCTGACCTGCCGGCGCGACACCGCCAGCCACTCCTGCGTGGGCAGCACCTGCACGGCCCAGGCCTCGCCGCCATCGGGGTCGTCGGCGCGGCGCTCCAGCGCCTTCATGGCCAGGCGCGAGACCAGCGCGTTGCGGTGCACACGGATGAAGCGCGAGCCCACGCGGCCCTCCAACTCGGTCAGCGAATCGTCGATCAGGCGGCTGTCGTGCAGGGTGCGCACCAGCACCTGCTTTTGCTCGGCCCTGAAATACAGCACCTCGGCCAGCGGGATGCGCTCGACGCGGCCGCGCTCCTGCACCACCAGCACCTCGGTGTCGTCCAGCACCGGCTCGGCTGCGGGCAGCAGCGCCGCGCGCAGCTTGCGCACCCGCTCCAGTGAGGCGTCGAGGCGCTCCAGGCGCACCGGCTTGGTCAGGTAGTCGGCCGCAGCCAGGTCGAACGCCCGCAGCGCGTGCTCGGCGTGGGCCGTGACGAACACCACCGAGGGAGGGCGGCGCAGGTCGCGCAAGCGGGCGGCCAGCACCATGCCGTCGAGCCCCGGCATCTGGATGTCGAGCACGACGAGGTCGGGCGAGCGGCCCGCCTGATCCTGCTCCTGCAGCCACATCAAGGCGCTGACCGACTCGCCGAACTCACCCACCACCTCACAGGGTGTGGCACTTTGGCCCAGCAGGGTGCGGATGCGCATGCGGGCCAGCGGTTCGTCATCGACGATGGCGACTTTCAGGGGCATGTTGGGTGCGTTCATGCGGCGGGAACTCCTCGGGACGACGCGGGCAGGGGCACGGCCAGGCGCACCACGTAGATCGGCGGCTGGGCGCCCTCGCCTTTTTGCAGCCCCGCCTCGAAATCGGCCTCGACGTCGTGCATGAGTTTGAGCCGCTGGCGCACGTTGCGCAGGGCGATGCCATGGCCGGCCGTGGCCGCCGTGGGCCCCTGCGTGGGCACCGAATTGCTCACGGTGAGCACCGCCTGGCCGGCCTGCGCCCGGGTGCGCACCACGATCCAGCCGCCCAGCGGGTTGGCCTCGATGCCGTGGCGCACGGCGTTTTCCACCAACGGCTGCAGGACCAGGGCAGGCACCTCCGCACCGGAGACGGTGTCGTCGAGTTCCCAGCGCACGGTGATGCGCTCGCCAAAACGCAGTTGCTCGATGCTCAGGTAGCGCCGGGCCAGCTCCACCTCGTCGGCCAGCGTGCTGCGCAGCGAGGGCGAGGACAGCGCCTGGCGAAACAACTCGGCCAGGTCTTCGAGCACCGACTCGGCGCGCTGCGGATCGATCTGCACCAGGGCGATCGCCGTGTTGAGCGTGTTGAACAGGAAATGCGGCCGGATGCGCGCCTGCAGCTCGGCCAGGCGCGCGGCGGCATGGGCTGGCAACTGGCTGTGGGCGCGCTGCTTGAGCCAGGCCAGCGTTGCGCCGGCCAGGGCCGCCCCCGTCAACAGGGGTGGCACGAAGCTCCAGTCCAGGCCCATGGGCAGGCCGGTGACCCACTGCTCCAGCCAGCGCGCCTGCCAGTGCGCCAGCCCCCCGACCAGGGCGCCCAGGCTGCCGGCCCCCAGCCACTGGCCCCACTCGGGCGCCCGGCCCAGCACCTTGCGCGCGCTGCAGGCCACCACCAGCCAAAGCAGGCTGGCCGGCAGCGACACCATCGCGGACTGGGCCCAGCGGTCGAGCGCGTCCACCGGGCCCGCCGCCGCGAAACCCACCCCCAGTCCCACCACGGCCTGCACGCCCAGCACCACACGCAACACCACACCCACGTGGCAGACGTCAAAGGGCGACGGCGCGGCTGGCGCCTTCACGGCCTGCCCTGCGCCCGCCGCGGCATCGCCCTGGGGCAGTGCGAACTGGGTCGAGACCGCCCACGCCGGGGTGGACGGGGGCTGCGTGGAGGCGACAGGGTCTTTAGAATCCATGGTTTGCACATTTTGCGTGAAGCCAGCCCCTCGGCGGCCACCCCCCTGCGAGCACCGCCATGAGCACCAACCAACTCGACAAGAAGTCCCAGGCCTGGTCGGCCCTGTTTTCCGAGCCCATGAGCGAGCTGGTCAAGCGCTACACGGCCAGCGTGTTCTTCGACAAGCGCCTGTGGAAGGCCGACATCCAGGGCTCGCTGGCCCACGCCGACATGCTCTGCGCCCAGGGCCTGATCTCGGCCGACGACCTGGCCGCCATCCAGAAGGGCATGGCGCAAATCACGCAAGAGATCGAATCCGGCGCCTTCGAATGGAAGCTCGACCTCGAAGACGTGCACCTGAACATCGAGGCACGCCTGACCCAGCTGGTCGGCGACGCCGGCAAGCGCCTGCACACCGGCCGCTCGCGCAACGACCAGGTCGCCACCGACGTGCGCCTGTGGCTGCGTGGCGAGGTCGATGAAATCGGCGTGTTGCTGACCGAGCTGCAAAAGGCCCTGGTCGACGTGGCCGAGCAAAACGCCGACGTCATCCTGCCTGGCTTCACCCACCTGCAGGTGGCCCAGCCTGTGGCCTTCGGTCACCACCTGCTGGCCTATGTCGAGATGTTCGCGCGCGACGCCGAGCGCATGGTCGACCTGCGTCGCCGCATCAACCGCCTGCCCTTGGGCTCGGCTGCGCTGGCCGGCACCAGCTACCCGCTCGACCGCGAGCGCGTGGCCCGCACACTGGGCTTCGAAGGCGTCAGCCAGAACAGCCTGGACGCTGTGAGCGATCGCGACTTCGCCATCGAGTTCACCGCGGCCGCGTCGCTCTTGATGGTGCACGTCTCGCGCCTGAGCGAAGAGCTCATCCTGTGGATGAGCCAGAGCTTCGGCTTCATCGACCTGGCCGACCGTTTCTGCACCGGCTCGTCGATCATGCCGCAGAAGAAGAACCCCGACGTGCCCGAGCTGGCGCGCGGCAAGACCGGCCGCGTGGTCGGCCACCTGATGGGCCTGATCACCCTGATGAAGGGCCAGCCCCTGGCCTACAACAAGGACAACCAGGAAGACAAGGAACCGCTGTTCGACACGGTCGACACCCTGAAGGACACGCTGCGCATCTTCGCGGAGATGGCCGCCGGCATCACCGTCAAGCCCGAAGCGATGGAGCGCGCCGCCAAGAAGGGCTACGCCACCGCCACCGACCTGGCCGACTACCTGGTGAAAAAGGGCCTGCCCTTCCGCGATGCGCACGAGGTGGTGGCGCATGCCGTCAAGGACGCCATCGCCGCCGGCGTGGACCTGTCGGAGTTGTCGCTGGACCAGCTCAAGGCCTACAACCCCGCCATCGAGCAGGATGTGTTCGAGGTGCTGAGCCTGCGTGGCTCGCTCAACGCCCGCAACCTGCTGGGCGGCACCGCCCCCACCCAGGTGCGCGCCCAGGTGGCCCGCCACCGCGCCCGCCTGGCCTGATCGCCCAACGATCCCGCGCCACCTTGAGGCACCGCAAGGTGCCGGTGCCGCGTGGCCGCTAACCTCGCGGCCATGCCTGAAGTCGCCACCGCCCCGACCACGTCCTCCGAGCCAGCCGCTGCGCCCCACACCACCCCGGTGGCGCCCGAGTTGGCCTGGTCCGACGCCCTGAGCCTGTCCATGCCCGTCATGGACCAGACCCACGTCGAGTTCATCGACTTGCTGGCCACCGTCCAACAGGCCCAAGACGCCGAACTGGTCTCGCGCTGGCAGGCCCTGGTCGAACACACCGAAGCGCACTTTGCCCAGGAAGACCGCTGGATGCTGGCCACCGGCTTCGCGCCTGGCAGTTGCCACCTCACGCAGCACGCCGTGGTGCTCAAGGTGCTGAAAGAAGGGCTGGAGCTCGGCCAGCAAGGCCAGTTGCAACCCATCCGCCAGATGGCACATGAGCTGACGATCTGGTTCCCGCACCACGCCCAGACCATGGATTCGGGCCTGGCCCTGCACCTCAAGAGCGTGGGCTACGACCCGCTCACAGGCGAAGTCAGCCAACCAGACGCCTTGCCCGCCCAAGCCATCAGTGGCTGCGGTGGCTCCTGCAGCACCGACGCCGCAGACGTCGGCGCCCCGTCGAACGAACAGAAAAAAGCCGCCTGAAAAAGGCGGCCGCTCCCGGTCATCATCGAAGAAGAAAGGGAGACGCGGCACGGGCATCGGGCCCGGCCATCACCCGACGGGTTCAGGCGGTCGCCGCCAGCCGGTCGCGGATGGCCTGCTCGATGCCTGCCGCGTCCAGCCCGCACAGGCTCAGCAGCTTGGCCGGGTCACCGTGCTCGATGAACTGATCCGGCAGGCCCAGCATCAGCACAGGCTTGGCGATGCCCGCCGCCGCCAGCGCCTCGGCCACGGCCGAGCCCGCGCCACCCTGCACACAGCCTTCTTCCACCGTCACGATCAGGTCGTTGGCTTCAGCCAGTTGCTTGACCAGGTCCACATCCAGCGGCTTGATGAAGCGCATGTTGGCCACGGTGGCGTCCAGCGCCTCGCCCGCCTTCAAAGCCGGATACAGCAAGGTGCCGAACGCCAGGATGGCCACGCGCTGGCCCGCCGGTTGAGCGTAAGAAGCCTGGCGTCGCACCTCGCCCTTGCCCCAGGGCATGGCCTCGAGGTCGGTCGGCACCGGCACGCCTGCGCCCGAGCCGCGCGGGTAGCGCACGGCCACCGGGTGGTTCTGCGCGTAAGCGGCGCTCAGGGCCTGGCGGGTCTCGGCCTCGTCGGCCGGGGCCAGCAGGCTCATGTTCGGGATGCAGCGCACGAAGGCGATGTCGAAGGCACCCATGTGCGTGGCGCCATCGGCCCCCACGATGCCCGCGCGGTCCAGCGCGAACACCACCGGCAGGTTCTGGATGGCCACGTCGTGGATGAGCTGGTCGTAGGCGCGCTGCAGGAAGGTCGAGTAGATGGCGACCACGGGCTTGAGACCCTCGCAGGCCAGACCGGCCGCGAAGGTCACGGCGTGCTGCTCGGCGATGCCGACGTCGAAGTAGCGGCCGGGGTACTTCTGGTGGAACTCGACCATGCCCGAGCCTTCGCGCATGGCGGGCGTGATGCCAACTAGGCGAGGGTCGCTTGCTGCCATGTCGCACAACCACTGCCCGAACACCTGCGTGAAGGTGGGCTTGGGCGGCGTGTCGGACGCAACGGGCTTTTTCAGGCCCACGGCCGGGTCGAACTTGCCGGGCCCGTGGTAGGCGATGGGGTCGGCTTCGGCCAGCTTGTAGCCATAGCCCTTCTTGGTGACCACGTGCAGGAACTGCGGGCCTTCGAGGTCGCGCAGGTTCTCCAGCGTGGGGATCAGGCTGTCGAGGTCGTGGCCGTCGATGGGGCCGACGTAGTTGAAGCCGAACTCCTCGAAGATGGTGGCCGGCACGACCAGGCCCTTGGCGTGCTCTTCGAGCTTCTTGGCCAGCTCGAAGAGCGGCGGCGCGTTGCGCAGCACCTGCTTGGCGCTTTCGCGCGCGGCCATGTAGAAGCGGCCGGACATCAGGCGTGCCAGGTAGCGGTTGAGCGCCCCCACCGGCGGCGAGATCGACATGTCGTTGTCGTTGAGCACCACCAGCAGGTTGGGCATCTTGCCGGCGTGCGGCACGCCCGCGTTGTTCAGCGCCTCAAAAGCCATGCCGGCGGTCATGGCGCCGTCGCCGATGATGGCCACCGCGTGGCGCGACTCGCCGCGGATCTGTGCGCCCTGCGCCATGCCCAGCGCCGCCGAGATGGAGGTCGACGAGTGGGCCGTGCCAAAGGTGTCGTACTCGCTCTCGTCGCGGCGCGGGAAGCCGCTCATGCCGCCGAACTGGCGCAACGTGGGCATGCGGTCGCGGCGGCCGGTCAGGATCTTGTGCGGGTAGGTCTGGTGACCCACGTCCCAGACCAGGCGGTCGTGCGGCGTGTTGAAGACGTGGTGCAGCGCGATGGTGAGCTCGACCGTGCCCAGGTTGGACGACAGGTGCCCGCCGGTGCGCGCCACGCTCTCGAGCAGGTAGGACCGCAGCTCGGTCGCGAGCTGTTTGAGCTCCGTCCGCGACAGGTGCCGCAGGTCCGCGGGCGAGTCGACGCGCGACAGCAGGGGGTAGGTCATGTTGCTCATCCTGGTGGGGATTTGTTCTGGTTCAGTGGTCGCGGTGGACGATGCGGTGCGCCAGGGCGGCCAGGGCCCCGGTGGCTTGGGTCGACAGGCCGCTGCGGGCCAACGCCGCCAGGGACTGGGCCAGCAATTCATCGGCCTCGCGGCGGGCCCCGTCCAGGCCCAGCAGGCTCACGTAGGTGGGCTTGTTGGCGTCGGCGTCCTTGCCGGCGGTCTTGCCCAGGGTGCCTGAGGGCTGGGTGGCGTCCAGCACATCGTCGACGATCTGGAAGGCCAGGCCCATGGTGTGGCCATAGTCGGTCAGGGCCTGCCAGGCAGGCGAATCGGTGGCCAGTTCGGCGCAGGCCGCGCCCATCTGCACGCTGGCGCGCAGCAAGGCGCCGGTCTTGCGGCGATGCATGTCACGCAGGGTGGCTTCGTCGAGCGACTGGCCCACGCTGGCCAGGTCGATGGCCTGACCACCGGCCATGCCGGACTGCCCCGATGCCCGCGCCAGCAGGCGCACCAGCCGGGCCTGCAGGGTGGGTGGCACGCCAGCGCCTTCGCCCACGTCGGGGGTGAGCACCTCGAAAGCCAGGGCCTGCATGGCGTCACCGGACAACATCGCCTGGGCCTCGCCAAAGGCGACGTGCACCGTGGGCTTGCCCCGGCGCAGCACGTCGTTGTCCATGCAAGGCATGTCGTCGTGCACCAGCGAATAGGCGTGGATCAGCTCGACCGCGCAGGCCGCACGCAAGGCGGCTTCCCGGCCAACTGGCGTGTCCAGCGCGCCCACGGCCTCAGCGGCGGCCTCGACCAGCAAGGCTCGCAGCCGCTTGCCACCATCGAGCACGCCGTAGCGCATGGCCTGGCCCAGCCCGGCCGGCGCTGACTCGGGCACCCATTCGCCCAGGGCCGACTCCACGCGGGCCAGCACCAGGGCCGACCAACTTTGCCACTGCTCGGGGCTCATGCGGCGTCCCAGGGCTTGAGTTGCCCACCTTCGAGCTGCTTGACCTGGTCCTCGACCGCCTGCAGGCGCTCGCGGCAAAAGCCCAGCAACGCCGCCCCGCGCTGGTAGGCCACCAGCAATTGCTCCAGCGGCAAGGCCCCGGCCTCCATGCGCGCGACGAGCTGCTCCAGCTCGGACATGGCCGCCTCGTAGGTGGCCGGCAGGGCTTCGGCGCCAGGGGCGTTCGACGCGGCAGCGGTGGTGGGCGCAGCGGGGGTGGAGGGTGATCGGGCCATGGAGAGGATGGGGGTCCGGGAACGGCGACGCAGAAGTCAACGCACAGGGTGACACGAAGAGCGTCTGAAAACGCCTCTGCGGGCAAACGCGTATTCTATTTCGACTGCCCCGGCCGGAACGCCCCGCCCATGAGGGAGAGCGGGCCTTGGAATCGGGCCCTGCTCAGGCCTTCACCCACCGGTTTGCGCCGACGCAAACCCTCAGGCTTGCCCCACCCCACCCCCCCGGCTAGAATCTAGGGTTCCCCGGATTGCACCGGGCTGCCGTCCCCGGCTTCGGCCGGGTTTCACATGTCCTCGCGAAGCCTCAAATGCCTTGCGAGGCGGGTTGACATTGGTTTTTGGAGATCCTGGGGATCATGTCCGACCTGAGTCCTGCGCTCAACGCCCTTGCCCGCAGCTCCCACACCCAGCTGCCAGTTCACGTCTACTTCGACGAACAACTGTACAAGGAGGAGCAAGCGCGCATCTTTCAGTCCGGTCCCCGCTACCTTGGCCACGCCGTCAGCGTGCCCGAGGTGGGCGACTACCTCGCGCTGCCTCAGGAAAAGGAAGGCCGCGTGCTGGTGCGCACGAAAGACGGCATCGAGCTGATCTCCAACGTTTGCCGCCACCGCCAGGCGCTCATGCTGCGCGGCCGCGGCAACACGAAGCACAACATCGTCTGCCCGCTGCACCGCTGGACGTACTCGCACCAGGGTGAGCTCATCGGCGCGCCGCACTTCGACCACGACCCCTGCCTGAACCTGAACAACTACAAGGTTCGCAACTGGAACGGGCTGCTGTTCGAGGACAACGGCCGCGACATCGCCGCCGACCTGGCCGGCATCGATGCGCGTTTCAAGCCGGGCGGCGACCTCGACTTCTCGGGCTACGTGCTCGACCACGTCGAGCTGCACGAGTGCAACTACAACTGGAAGACCTTCATCGAGGTCTACCTCGAGGACTACCACGTCGGGCCCTTCCACCCCGGCCTGGGCAACTTCGTGACCTGCGACGACCTCAGCTGGGACATGGCCGACGCCTACTCGGTGCAGACCGTGGGCGTCTCCAAGGGCTTCGACAAGCCGGGCTCGGACGTCTACAAGAAGTGGCGCGAGGTGCTGCTGAACTACCGCGGCGGCGAAAAGCCGTCGCAAGGCGCGGTGTGGCTGACCTACTACCCGACCATGATGGTCGAGTGGTACCCGCACGTGCTGGTGGTCTCCAACATGTACCCGCAAGGCCCCCAGAAGACGCTCAACGTGGTGGAGTTCTATTACCCCGAAGAGATCGCCGCCTTCGAGCGCGAGTTCATCGAGGCCCAGCGCGCCGCCTACATGGAGACCTGCATCGAGGACGACGAGATCGGCGAGCGCATGGACGCCGGTCGCCGTGCCCTGATGGAGCGCGGTGACAACGAGGTCGGCCCCTACCAGAGCCCGATGGAAGACGGCATGCAGCACTTCCACGAGTGGTACCGCAAGATGATGGCCCACCCCCTACAGGCTTCGCCTGCCCCCTCAAGGGGGCACCACCGGTAGCCCGGCAAAGCCGGATCTACGGTGGTCGCTGGATCATGGTGAGCTGTTGCACCGACAAGCATTGATGCCCGCCAAGGCCTGCGCCTCGCCCTACGCGCAGATGGTGCTGGCCACCGTCCTGTTCGCCTGCATGGGCGTGTGCGTGAAGCTCGCTTCCGCGCATTTCGGCACCGCCGCCGTGGTCAGCGCGCGCGGGCTGGTGGGCGCCATCATCATGGCCGGCATCGCCTGGCAATCGGCCACGCCATTGCGCACCCCGGTGCCTCGCCTGCACGTGCAACGCGGGCTGGCGGGGGTGCTGGCGCTGTCGCTGTGGTTCTACTGCATCGGGCACCTGCCGCTGGCCACCGCCGTCACGCTCAACTACATGTCCTCGGTGTGGATCGCGGTGTTCCTGTTGCTGCGGGCGGCCCTGCTGCACACCGCCCGGGTCGATGCGCGCCTGGTGGCGGCCATCGCCATCGGTTTCGCGGGCGTGGCCCTGGTGCTGCATCCCACCCTCGAGCGCGACCAGCTCTTTGCCGGGCTGCTGGGCGTGGTCTCGGGCATGCTCGCGGCCACGGCCTATGTGCAGGTCACGGCCCTGGGCCGCCTGGGCGAGCCCGAGGTGCGGGTGGTGTTCTGGTTCTCGGTCATGGGCACCTTGCTGGGCGCGCTGACCTGGCTCATCCCGGGCCAGGGCAACCCCACCGCGCTGGCCGACATCCCGTGGCGCGCCTGGCTGGAACTCGTCGGCGTGGGGGCCTTCGCCACCATCGCGCAGCTGCTGATGACGCGGGCCTACGCGCGTGGCTCGATGCTGGTCAACGCCAGCTTGCAGTACCTGGGCATCGTGCACGCCTCCGTCTTCGGCATGCTGCTGTTCGGTGAATCACTCGGCTGGGACACGTTGCTGGGCATGGCCCTCATCGTGGGCGCCGGGGTGGCAGCCACGCGCTGGCGACCCGCCTGAAAACGGCTGGGCTGCCCTGCCCTCACTGCCCCTGCGCAGACGATGCCGAAGGTGACGCCACCTCCGCATGGCCATGCTCGTGATCGTGTGCGTGGCCGTGTTCGTGGTCATGGCCATGCAGGCTGCCCGTGATCAACGCGATGAAGCCCAGGCCCACGGCCAACCAGACGATCTGCAGGGCCGTGTCGCGCAGGTGCAGGCGCTTTTGCAACTGAGGGATCAGGTCGGCCACGGCCACGTAGATGAAGCTGCTGGCCGCGATCACCATCAGGTAGGGCAGCAGGTGCTGCCAGGGCTCGATGAGGAAGTAGCCCAGCACGCCGCCAACCACCGCCGCCATGCCCGAAATGAGGTTGTAGACCAGCGCCCGGGCGCGCGAGAAGCCCGCGTTGATCAGCACGATGTAGTCGCCCACTTCCTGCGGGATCTCGTGGGCGATGATGGCCATGGCGGTGATCAGGCCCACCTGCGTGTCGACCAGGAAGGCCGCGGCGATCAGCACGCCATCGCAGAAGTTGTGGATGCTGTCGCCGACCAGCACGCTCCAGCCGCCCCGGCCGGCCTGCTCGGCGTCGAAGCCGTGGTGGTGATCGTGGTGGTCGTGCTCGTGGTGGTGACCGTGGCGGTAGAGCTCGGCCTTTTCCAGCAGGAAAAAGAACATCAGCCCACCCAGCAGGGTCAGGAACAAGGCCTGGGGCGCGACATCGGACTCGAAGGCCTCGGGCAGCACGTGCAGCAGCGCCGTGCCCAGCAGCACCCCGGTCGACAGGCTCACCAGGTGGCGCACGATCAGGCTCAGCAAGGGGGCCGACAGGCCCGCGGCCAGCAACACGGAAGCCAGGCCACCGAACAACGTGGTGGCCATGATGTAGGTCAGGGTCATGGCCCGATCTTAGCAACCGTGTCAAACCCCCTGGGCGTTGTCACGAGGGCGGTCACGCAATGCGGACACAATAGGGCCCCATGAGCCTCGCACCGCGCACCGCACCCGCCAAGTCCCGCCCCACCGACACCGCCCCCGCCACCGATCGCAGCCGCCCTGCCGACCTGCTCGCCGCCATCGACATGGGCTCCAACAGCTTCCGGCTGGAGATCGCGCAGGTGTCCAAGGGCAAGTACAAGCGCATCGACTACCTCAAGGAGACCGTGCGCCTGGGCGCCGGCCTGGACAGCCGCGGCATGCTGACCGAAGAGGCCACGCAACGCGGCCTGGCCTGCCTGGCCACCTTCGCCCAGCGCCTCAAGGGGTTCGAGCCCTGGCAGGTGCGCGCCGTGGCCACGCAGACGCTGCGCGAGGCTCGCAACCGCGACGCCTTCCTGCAACGCGGCAACCGCGTGCTGGGCTGGCCCATCGAGGTCGTCTCGGGCCGCGAGGAAGCCCGCCTGATCTACCAGGGCGTCTCGCGCCTGCAACCCAGCGAGCTGCCGCGCCTGGTCATCGACATCGGGGGGCGCTCCACCGAGATGATCCTGGGCACCGGCCGCAGCGCACGCCAGGTCGAGTCCTTCGCGGTGGGCAGCGTCAGCCTGTCGATGCAGCACTTCCCGCAGGGCACGTACACGGCAGAAAACTTCCGCGCCGCCCAGATCGCCGCTGGCGCCGAACTCGAAGAAGCGCTCACGCTCTTTCCGCGCGAGGCCTGGGCCGAAGCGCTGGGCTCGTCGGGCACGGTGGGTGCGGTGGCTCAGATCCTGGCGGCCAATGGCATCACCGACGGCAGCATCACGCCCGAGGGCCTGCGCTGGTGCATCGAACGCTGCCTGGAAGCCGGCAACGCCGAGAACCTCACCCTGCCCGGCCTCAAGCCCGAGCGCAAGGCCGTGCTGGGCGGCGGCCTGAGCATCCTCTACACCCTGTCGCAGCACTTCGACATCGAGGTCATGCGCCCGGCGCGCGGCGCCTTGCGCCAGGGCGTCATCTTCGACCTGGACGATCGCATCGAGGCCACGCGCGACCACCGCCAGCCCGACCCGCGCGACACCTCGGTGCGCGAGCTGCAGCGGCGCTTTCAGGTGGACACGGCCCAGGCCGCGCGCGTGCGCCAGCGGGCCCTGTCGCTGTGGCAAGGCCTGGCCGAGCCCCAGGCCAGCAGCGACGGCGAACACATGCGTGAACTGGGCTGGGCCGCCGCGCTGCACGAGATCGGCATGATGGTCTCCCATCACGACCACCACCGCCACAGCGCCTACCTGCTGGGCCACGTCGACGCATCGGGCTACTCGCAGTCGCAACTGCGCCGATTGGCCACCCTGGCGCTGGGCCAGCGCGGTGAGCTCATCAAGCTGGCCGAACACAAGCACGACACGGTGCTGATGTCGCAGGTGCTGTGCCTGCGCCTGGCCCTGATCCTGCACCACGCCCGCATGGAACTGCCAGAGCAGGTGGCCACGCTGCAGCCGGCCCGCTCGGGCAAGGTCAGGCTGGTGTTGTCACGCGCCTGGGCTCAGCAGCACCCGCGCACGCTGCACCTCTTGGACGACGAGGTGCGGCGCTGGGCCGGCCAGGGCGATCGCACGCTGGAAGTGGTGCTGGGCAAGGGCTGACACGAAACGGAGCAGCGGGCACGGGCTTCATCGGCCCCGAGGGGCCTGGCATCGGCTCAGCCGCCGCGGATGCTCGACCAGAACACGCCCGCCAGCGCCACGACCAGGCCGACGAAGCTGATCGCCAGCAGCCACACCAGGGGCTGGCGCCACAGCGCACGCCGACGTGAACGACGTGGCCCGGCTTCCGATGCGATGGGGCGACCGCCATCGACGCCATCCAGCCAGTCTCGCAAGGCATGCGAAAAGCGCCTCGCCGAACGGTAGCGCTGGCCCACATCCCTGTGCATCGCCTGAGCCACGATGTCCGACAGCTCGCGCGGGATCTCCGGGTTGACCTCGTGCACGGGCTTGACCGGCTGGTGCAACACCGCGTCGGCAATCTCGTCGAGCGATGCGCCCGTGAAAGCTCGCCGACCCGCCAGCAACTCGTAGAGCACCACACCCAGTGCGTACACATCGCCCCGCTGATCACCGTGCTCGCGGCGAACCAGCTCCGGTGCCATGTAAAAGGGGGAGCCGCCGATCAGTTCCTGGAATCGGCTGGCCTCGTCGTCGCGCTGAGCCAGCGCCTCGACCTGCCGGATGCGCGCGATGCCGAAATCGAGCACGCGTGGCTGCGTGCGCCCGACCATGAAGATGTTGGCCGGCTTGATGTCGCGGTGGGTCACGCCCTTGTGGTGGGCATAGGACAGCGCATCGGCCACGCGCCGCACGATCAGCGCGGCCTGCTCCGGCGTGGGCTTCCATCCCATGGACAGGAGCTGGCGCAGGTCACTGCCCTTGAGCAGTTCCATGGCGATGTAGCTGCCCTGCTCGCTCGTGCCGGCGTCGTGCACCGTGACGATGTAGGGGTGATTCAGACCGGCCGAGGCTCGGGCCTCGTGCAGCACCAGCCGGTCGATGTGTTCGCGCTCGGCTGCCGGCAGGTGAACGTTCAGCGTCTTGATGGCGATCAGGCGCGACAGCAGGGTGTCGTGCGCTGCGTAGACGGTGCCCAGGCCACCCTCGCCGATCACGTATTTCAGCGCATAGCGGCCGATGTGCCCAATGGTCGGCAGCGATTCCGGCCGCACGCGGCGCAACTGCGCTGGATTGGGCTCGGGCAGCGGGCGGCTCTCGGAGATCGTGTCGATGTCATCGACCACGAGCCGATCCGCATCCACCTCGTGAGGCTGGGTGACGGCAGGTTGCGTGGGGGGCGTGGACACGGCAGCGAGGACGGGTCAGCGCTGCTTCGGACGGGCCGACTTGACTTCGTCCGGGCGCAGGCCGGGGGCCAGGTGGTCCAGCACGCCGTTGACGAACTTGTGGCCATCGGTGCCGCCGAAGGCCTTGGCCAGCTCGACGGCTTCGTTGATCGCGACCTTGTAGGGCACGTCCAGGCAGTGGCTGAGCTCGTAGGCCCCGATCCACAGCACGGCGTGCTCGACAGGCGAGAGTTCCTCGACCGAGCGGTCCAGGAACTTGAGCAACGCGGCGTCCAGCTGGGCGGCCTGCTCGATGCAGCCGTGCAGCAGGGCATCGTAGTGGCCGCGGTCGCACTTGGCGAACTCGGGCGCATCGCGCAGGTCGGCGTCGATGGCACCCGGGTCACGCGGGTTGAGCTGCCACTCGTACAGGCCCTGCAGGGCGTACTCGCGGGCACGGCGGCGCGAAGACTTGGCGCGGTCGCGCGGTGGGGCGGCGGGCGCGCCGCTGCGGTCGGAAGGGGTCGAGGTCACGTCGCTCACAGCAGGTCTTCCAGCAGGTTGGCCATCTCGACGGCAACGCGGGCCGCGTCACGGCCCTTTTCTTCGACGCGGGCTTCGGCCTGCGCCTGGTTCTCGACGGTGAGGATGCAGTTGGCCACGGGCACGTGGTGGTCCAGGCTGACGCGGGTCACGCCGGCGCCACTCTCGTTGGCGACCAGCTCGAAGTGATAGGTCTCACCGCGGATGATGCAACCCAGCGCAACCAGCGCGTCGTAGCGCTCGCTGTCGGCCATGGCCTGCAGGGCCACGGGCACCTCCAGGGCACCTGGCACGGTGACGTGGGTGATGTGCTTGCGCTGCACACCCAGCGTCAGCAACTCGTCGATGCAGACAGCGGCGAGGCGACCGGTGAGGTCGTCGTTGAAGCGGGCCTGAACGAGCCCGACCCGCAGGTCGTGGCCGTCGAGGCGGTTGGCGGAACCTTTGTCAGCGCCTTGCATGGGACATCCAATCTAAAGAGCGAGGTGAAAAGAACAAGTCAAAGAACGCAAAGAGCGATGCGAATGCTTCAGGCGTGGGGCACCGGCAGGCTCTGGCCGTCGGCGGTCAGGAAACCGCTGACCTCCAGGCCATAGCCGACCATGCTGGGCAGGCGCTGCTGGTTGCCCAGCAGGCGCATGCGCTGCACGCCCAGGGACTTCAGGATCTGGGCGCCCACGCCGTAGGTGCGCAGGTCGGCCGGGGTCTTGGGTGTGGCTTGCGGGTCGGCGGGCAGCACGCGGTCGAGCAGGCGCTCGGGGTCGTCGCCCACGTTGAGCAGCACCACCACGCCACGGCCGGCTTCGCGCACGGCGGCCAAGGCCTTGGGCAGCGGCCAGGAGTGGCTGCGGCTGCCGGCGTCCAGCCAGTCGAGCACCGAGAAGGGCTCGTGCACGCGCACCAGCACCTCGTCCTCGCGGCCGGGCTTGGCGCCTTCCAGGCCCAGGCTCAAGGCCATGTGCACGGCACCGGTGCGGTCCTTGAAGACGCGGGTGTCGAAGGGGCCTTCCGGGGTCTGCATGGTGCGGCGACCGACGGCCTCGATCAGGCTCTCGTTGCGGCTGCGGTACTGGATCAGGTCGGCGATGGTGCCGATCTTCAGGCCGTGCTCCTTGGCGAAGACTTCCAGGTCGGGCAGGCGCGCCATGGTGCCGTCGTCGTTCATGATCTCGCAGATCACGGACGAGGGCGTCAGGCCTGCCATGCCGGCGAGGTCGCAGCCGGCTTCGGTGTGGCCGGCGCGCATGAGCACGCCGCCGTCCTTGGCCTGCAGCGGGAAGATGTGGCCGGGCTGCACCAGGTCGGTGGGCTTGGCGTCGGCGGCGACGGCGGCCTGCACCGTGCGGGCGCGATCGGCCGCCGAGATGCCGGTGGTCACCCCTTCGACGGCCTCGATGGACACCGTGAAGGCCGTGCCGTGCTTGGTGCCGTTGCGCGTGGCCATGGGCGGCAGCTGCAGGCGCTCGCAACGCTCGCGGTTGAGCGTCAGGCAGATCAGGCCACGGCCGTACTTGGCCATGAAGTTGATGGCTTCGGGCGTGACGTGGTCGGACGCCAGGACGAGGTCGCCCTCGTTTTCGCGGTCTTCTTCGTCAACCAGGATGACCATGCGGCCAGCGGCCAACTCGGCGATCAGCTCGGGAATGGGTGAAATCGGCATCCCTCGATTGTAGGCGGGCGGGGCCCCCCAACGGGGGCAAACCCGAGCTTGATCCCCCAGGGAGAGAGGAAATGCGCCGGGATTTCGCCACGCAGGACGAGCCGGCGGGGCGAGGGGCGGCCCCGAGGCCTCCCGGTTCAGCCCGGCAGGCGCCCTTCGGCCGACAGCATGCGCTCGACGTAGCGGGCGATGAGGTCGACTTCGAGGTTGACCGTCGAGCCCGCCTTGATCTCGCCCAGGGCCGTGTTCTCGATGGTGTGCGGGATCAGGTTGATGTCGAACTCGGTGCTGCCGTCGTCGGCGTCCTGCACGCGGTTGACGGTCAGGCTCACGCCATTGACCGTGATCGAGCCCTTGTAGGCCAAAAAGCGCGCCAGGGCCTTCGGTGCGCGGATGCGCAGCAGCCACGACTCGCCCACCGGCTCGAACACGGTCACGTCGCCCACGCCATCGACGTGGCCGGTGACGATGTGCCCACCCAGGCGGTCGTGCGAGCGCAGCGCCTGCTCCAGGTTGACGCGGTGGCCGCTGCCGGCCAGGCCCACGGTGCGCGCCAGGCTCTCGGCCGAGACGTCGATGGTGAAGCGGCTGGCGGCCACGTCAAAGGTGGTGACCGTCATGCAGGCGCCGTTGATGGCGATGCTGTCGCCCAGGCCCACGCCTTCGAGGTAGCCGGCCGGGGCCTGGATGGTCAAGCGGCGGCCGTGGGTGGGCAGCTCGCCCAGGGGCTGGTTGTCGGTGACCTGGCCAACGCCAGTGATGATGCCGGTGAACATGGGCGAGACTTCTTCGGAAAGGGTGTTCGGAGGCGGAGCTGGCTCAAAAGCGCTCGCGGCCGGCCGGGCGCACGATCAGGCGGACGTCGGGGCCAACCAGGCACAGGTCGCGGACCTCGCCTTGCCAGCAGCCGTCCAGCCCGGCAAGTGGCGACAGCGCGGCCAGCGCCCGTCCGGGCCCCAGCAGCTTGGGCGCAAGATACACCAGGATCTCGTCGGCCCAGCCCTGTTCGATCAAATGACCATTCAGGCGGGCCCCGGCCTCGACGTGCAGTTCGTTGACGCCGCGGCGAGCGAGCTCGGGCAGGAGCCAGGCGAGATCGACCTGGGGCCCCGCGGCGGTGACACCACCTTGCCCCCCTGCGACGCCCTGCCCCACGGCGCAGGACGTGGCTTCCAGCACCTCGGCCCCGGCGTCCGCCAACGCCGACTGCCGGGCTCTTGCGGCCTCGTCTGCCGCAGGCAACCCCACCACGAGCACGCCCCCGGTGGTGCCCAACATGGCCGCGTCGGGCGGCGTGCGCCAGCGGCTGTCGAGCACAACGCGCAAGGGCTGGCGGGGCGCCTCGAACACCCGCACGTCCAGGCGGGGGTTGTCATCGAGCACGGTTCCAATGCCGGTGAGCACGGCCGAAGCCCGCGCGCGCCAGTGCTGGCCGTCTTCGCGCGCAGCAGGCGAGGTGATCCACTGGCTGACGCCGTTGTCCAGCGCCGTGCGGCCATCCAGCGAAGCGGCCACCTTCAGGCGCACCCAGGGGCGCTGGCGCACCATGCGAGAGAGGAAGCCGATCTTGATCTCGCGGGCGGCGATGGCGTCAGGGTGGTCTGCCGGCAACTCGTCCACGACGATGCCGGCCGCGCGCAGGCGGGCTGCGCCCTGCCCTGCCACCAAGGGGTTGGGATCGTGCAGGGCCACGACCACTCGCGCCAAGCCCTCGCGGATGAGGGCGTCGGCGCAAGGCGGCGTGCGTCCATGGTGCGAGCACGGCTCCAGGGTGACGTAGGCGGTGGCGCCCCGCAGGCTTTCACCACGGGCCTGCGCATCGCGCATGGCCATGACCTCGGCGTGGGGGCCACCTGCCTGCTGGGTGTGCCCCTGTCCGATGAGGCGACCGTCGCGCACGATCACGCAACCGACCGGCGGGTTGGGGGAGGAAATGGGCAGGGCCAGGCGCGCCTGGGACAAGGCGGCCTGCATCCACGTGGTGGCTTGGGGATCAAGATGGCGCATGGCAAAGGGCATCGGGCCGCGAGGGCGACGCACCACTCAGCGCATCGATTCCAGGTCGGCTGTGATTTCTACCACGGCGGTCGCGGGGACCGCCTTTCCGCCCCGTTGCGCGGGGCGCATCAAGGTGTCCGGCAAGGGCTCGATGGCGCGGTCCGCCCAAGGGCCCGGCGGATCGGCCTCCATCAGCATCACCCTGTCGATGCGGCCTCGCTCGGAAACCCACAGCCGCAGCAAAAGGCGAACACGCGGCACCTGGGGCAAGGCCGCTTCGTCGATCAGCCAGCCCAGGTCGGGTGCGGGGCCCTGGTCGACGGACTCGGCGGACAGGTAACTGGTCGCCAGGCTGGCGTCACCGCCAGCGGCTGGTGGGGCCTGATCCAGGTCTGCGTCCATGCTGGCAAGGTGCTGAGCCGAGGTGGGTGGAGAAGGTCGCGCCGATGCCTGCGACACCCATGGCGCCACAGGCTCCTGGCCCCGGGTGCCTTGAAGGCGCACCTGCAAGGCCGTCCCTGGCACCGACCGATGGTGCGACATCTGGCGCCCATCCACCACTCCGCCCTGGGGAGCATCGCCTCGCCCGGCCCACCCCGAGCCCCCGAGGGCCCAAGTGCCCACACCATGCAAGACCAGCGCAGCCACACCGGCCAGCCAGAGGCCTCGCGGGATGGCGGGTGAGCGCAGGTGGGACATCACGGCAGGCGCACGACAAGGGTGGGCGTCACCGCCAGCACTGCGCGACGGCTTCGGCGGCCTTGCCTTCGTACTTGCCACCACTCAGGCTGTCGACATCCACTTCCTTGACCCCGAGGTTGTTCACCATGGGGTCACCGCAGGCGTCGGTGCTCATCGTGCCCTCGCGAGCCGCGGTGATGACATAGCCTTGCCCATCGCCATTGATCGCCACGCTCAGGCTGTAGCGCACGCCCCCTTCACCTGGAGGAGGGCTGGTGGCGAACGACTGGTTGGCGAAGGCTGTCGGGGCGGTGTCCGCTCCGCTCGTTTCACCGTAGAAGTAACGCTCGCTGTAGCGTCGCTCCATCCACTGCTGGGCGGCCTGCAACTGCGCCTTGACCTGCGTTCGATGCCCTCGGGCCACGTACTCCACGTACGACGGGTAGGCCAGCATCGAAAGGATGCCGACGATCACCACCACGATCATCACCTCGATCAGGGTGAAGCCCGCCTGAGGCATGTTGCACGCGCCCTCGGCACGAGCGGATTTTGGCAATGCGGTCATGGCGTCTGGCCTCCGGCCGGTGGGCTCTCCTCGTCATCAGGGGCAGCCGGGGTGGCACGTGTCCTCATGCCCGTGATCTCGCGCCACTGGATGCGCAGGTTCGAGGCAGAACTCGTGAGGTTCGTGCTCTGCCTGTTACCCAGGGCTCGGGTCTTGGTTTTGCCCCCGGTTGTGTAAGACGAGCCACCCGACGCATCGCCAGCCACCGTGACCTTTGGGTCATCGACATCCAGGCCCATGAGCATGGCTTCGGTGGTGAAAAGGCTGGGGATGGGCAAACCGCTGACGGGGCTGAACGCATACAGCGCACCTTGAGGCGCCACCGAGCACGAACCCTCGAGCTCGCTGGCCGACTTCGGGCGAACCGTGGTGAAGATGAGGAAGTTCAAGCGACGCACCGGCGAGTTGATGACCACCTCGCCCGCACTCGGGAAATCGAAGTACCAGCCATCGTGTTGAGCAGGCTTGAACTGCTGGGCCGATGCCAGATCGGTCATTGGCACTTCTTGCCCATTGGCCCCCGTGACCACCTCGCCTCGTTCGTTCGTCTGAACCTGGAAGACATTGCCATCCTGATCGCGACGCAGCACCCGGCGGATGAAGGTGTCGACCGTGCGCTCCGTGCCATCGGCATTTCGAACCACGCGCGTGCCATTGATCATGGGCAGGTCGTTCACGGAAGTCAGCTCCCCTGCGGCATTGCTCACAGGCGGGTTGATGAGGTCCCCCAGGTAACGGCCCTTGTCCCAGATGGTGATGAAACGTTGCGTGGTGGAGGCATCGGGAAAATCGGCCGCATCGATTGCTCGGCCTGTTCCGAAGGAAACCATCGTGCCACCGAAGGTAGGAAAGAAGGTGACCGGCGCCGTGGTGATGGGCAGGAACTGGTCGCCGATCTGGGTCGAGAACAGCGCCACTGGCACGCCTGTGTTCGTCATCGTTCCGTCTTCAGCCGTGCTGGTCGAAACCAGGGCCGAACCCCATTCGGCAGGATTGGTGGAGCGGATGTCAAACTTCCACAGGTTGCCACGCAGATCGGTGGCATAGACGACATCGGCGGTGCCGTTGTTGTCGAGATCGACCCAGGTTGCACCCATCAAACCGTTGCGACCACCGCTTTGGTCTGGCACCAGGATCTTGCGATACGAGCCTCGTGATGTGGCGCTCGACGCCTGCCAACCGGTGCTCGCCGGACCATTCACCGACAGGATGAACAGCGCCGCCCGGCCGTCTGTGGAGCCATGGCCATTGGGCACCAAGAGGCCAAAACCGCCGCCATTGAGGTAGATCACCTGGGCGGGTTGGCCGGAGCCGGGGTGTCGAACATGGTCGAGCAGCTGGTAGCCCATGTCGCTGTCATCGTTCGACGAAAACACCCACTTGAACGCGGACGTGGCGGTCAGCGGATTGAGCAGGCGGGCTGGAGAGCTCACATCCAGTGCGAACACCGCGCGCCCACCTCGACCGAGCGAGCTGAACAGGTAGGTTCGCCATTCATGCTGTGCAGGCGTGGCCAAACCGAAACCGGGCGATGTCGGAGCCACCAAAACGTCGGCCGTGGCCGGGCTGCCATCCATCAAGGCCACGGCCCCTGCGTTGTTGGCCGACAGCGCTGCATCCAGACGGCCCGCCAGCGGGCTGGGCACGTACGACAGGATGGGCGTCCCGGACAGGGCGTTCAGCCCATGGAGCATGCCGTCGTTCGAACCGACCCAGAGCACGCTGGGGGTCTCGGCTTTGGCATTGACGTAAGCGCGGTAGGAGGGCGCCCCAGGAAAGTTGGCATCGGTGTAGCGCCCTGCGATGGCATTGCTCTGCAGCCAAGGGGTGGAGTTCACGATGGGGCCCATCACCCCACCATCCTTGCGAGTGCGGTAGCTCGCATCGGTGCCGCCCCTCACATAATTGATCAGGTTTTCCAGGCGGGTGGCACCAGCTGTCAGATCGTTCTGCTCAGATGCGGTGACGGGCGAACTCAATCCGATGCCCAACAGCGCAGCGCGGTAAGGTTGCCCGGCTTCGGTGTTCAGGGAGGCCCAATCGAATACCAGGCCATTGCGGCCATCGTCGGTGATGACGGTGCGGGCATTGCCTGCTTTGGCCATCAAACCCGACGCGTCCCACGTCACGGTGTTGCTGAACGTGCCATCGGGGTTCACGGCATAAGCCTTGATGGTGCCGCCATAGCCATCGTTGTAGAACTCGGCCGTGTATTTGAGGCTGCCCGACACCAGTTGCACCGTGGAGGTGGCCGGGGCGGAGTTGCTGCCCTGCGTGATGCCGTTGAGCAGGCTGATCAGCCGCTTTTCCAGCAACTCTGGACGGCGCGCCAGGAAATAGCCGTCCGGCTCACCATCGGCGCATGCGCCGGCCGAGCAGGCTTGGCCATTGTTGTTCTCGCCATCCCAATTCACGGCTGCGCGGCCTTTGGGCTCGTCAGGCAGCGCCGCGGTGCTGAGCGCGAATTTGCTTTCACCCGTGCTGAAGCTGCCGTACTTGGCGATGTACCAGAGCGGGTCACGCAAGGTCACATTGGCAGCACCATCGGTGACCAGGAAGGTCTTGGCCACGGTGGTGGTCCGGGGTGCGCTGCTGCCGTAGAAGTCGACGCGATCGCCCGCGTAGGTGGTGGGCCAGGCGAACCCGTCGCTGCCGCCCGTGCCCTGGGCCATGCCGCCTTCGCTGAAGCTGCAACGCATCTGGAAGTCGGCTGCGTTGGGGTCCAGCTGTCCGCACTCGGAGCCCGCAGCGCGGAAACGCATGCCACCGTGTGTCAGGTAACGGCCATCCTGAGAGAAGCCCGAAGGCAGGTTGTCCGAGGCGGTGCCGATCACGGAGAACCCGTGGCCGCCGGCAGCACCGGCTTCCTGGTTGAGGATGTCGGTCAGCACGGTGAGCTTGTAGGCGCCGTCCCGCTCGGGACTGGGCTCGATCTGCCAGCGCAGGAAGCCCACGATGTCCATGTCGTAGTCGCCGCCGAACTGCGCATCGTTCCAGGTGACCACATAGGACGCGGAGCGGCCGTCTGCTGCACCGTGGATGGCACGGAAGGTCAGCATCGCGCCAGGCATGAGGTCGCCATTGGTCTGCTTGCCGCCGAAACCATCGAAGTCCCACGAACTCTCGGGTGTGATGTAGACGAACTTGCCAGGTTTGCCGGGGATGGGCACCTCGATGCGCGCAACGCCCCCGGAGAGGGTGGCTGCGTAAGAGCGCACACGCAAGGCCTCGGGGGGCAGGCGCGAGGTGGACACCGAACGCCCGGTGGCTTCGGTCAGTTCGCCCAGTGCGCGGATGGCACGGGTGTTGGCGATGAAGGCCGCACCTGCACCAAGGTAAGAGCCCTTGACGGCCGGTGCCTCAGGGCAAACGCCCGCGACCTGCGCCAGCCCGGCCGTCACGACGGTGCCGATCTGCTTGGCCGTGCAATCGACGCCATACCCGCCGGTCGCAGAACCCACGGAGCGCGTGGTGTTGTTGATGCCTTCCCGCTCGCCCACTTGGTTGGTCGCGTCCTGGATCGTGGCTGCGGCATCTTGACCAGCTGCCGAGCGGTTCTTGCCGATGAACGCTGCGGCGGTGCCGTAGACATCTTCTGAATCGCCGGTGTCATCGGTGTCATGGGTGACCGCACCGCTGGAGATCGCCAGCATGTGCATGGGCCGGCAGATGGCTCGACCATACAAGTCCCGGCGCGTCACGCCGGCAACGCGATCCACAGTGGCGTCGTTCAAGGGATCGGCCTGGGTGAGGCCCACCGGCAACCCGACGGCCGCATCCTTGCCGTTGTTCGGCGCGCTCGCTCCCCCCATGGGCAAGCCGGCAAAATAAGCCAGCGCCTGAGTCACCATTTCCGACATCGGGTTGCCCCAAGATGGGAAATTGCCATTGACCACCTCCCTGGGCAGCGCGTAAGACACGCCCGAACCACTGGCGTCGTAGCCACCCGCGTCGTAGAGCCGGATCTTGTCGAAGGTCTGCACGATGCCGCCGACCGGGCTCGTCGATGACGTTGCGCTGGGGCAGGTGGTGCCCGTCGTGCCCCCGGTCAGCGAATGACAGAACCGCCCCGTCTTGAGGTCCACCTCGTCGTTGAACGACCCAACGTTCTTGCGCAGTTGGCCCCCACGGAAGTTGTCGTCGTAGCTGCCGGTGATCAGGCCAAACTCTGCACGCACGGGCTGCCGAACCTGCTCGCTGTTGCCGAACTCCTGCAACAACCCATACGGTTTGTAGGTGACAGACGTGCTTGATCGGCGGTATTCGCGGCAGCGTTCACTGCCTTGTTTGACGTACTCGGGGGCACAGGCCTGAACGCGCACGGCCAATTCCGGCCCGATTCCACCGTAAACACCTCCGTCGTCGGCGCGCGAAGGCAGGCGGGTGCGATGGGCCGTCGGGTCGGTCTGCGACCCGCCACCTTGTGGCCCGTATTTTTGATAGAAGGCCTTGGGCTTCTCGCCGAACGAGAAGTTCTGCTCTTCAGACCAGTTGCACACGCTGCCGGGCGTGGTGCCCCACAGGCTGTAGTTGCCCTTGGCGATGCGGATGACGGGGTAGCCCAGCCCGTCACGCGAGGAGCCCCGGCTGCAGATGGTCAGGCCCGCGTTGCCCAGTTGGCTGGCCGTGAAGGGCGTGTGGTCGCCGATGTCGGCACCGCTGTAGTACTTGACGAAAGAGTGCGCGTCGTGCGCCAGCACCGCCATCTCCAGGGTGGTGTCGGCATCGGTGTCCAGGACGCGCCGGCCGCCGTAGAGCGTCTTGCGCACCACGTCCAGCCGGGTCATGGTGGCCCAGTTCAGGAAGTTGCCCGCCCAATGAGAAGAGCCCGAGGCACACACCAGCCGGTTGTTCGACGCCGTGGCCATCGCCGCGGGCTTGAAGCGACCTTCCGTTGCGTTGTAGGCATAGCACTTCTCAGGGTCGAAGTAGCCGTAGTAGCGGAAGGTCGGCTTGAAGGTGTAGTCAACGGCGCCGTCGCCATCGATGTCTTCGTAGTCGGTGTAGATCGGCGCGAACAGCGTGTGGTCGCGCGACGCGGTCAGCATCATCATCGGGCCACCACCACCGCCGCTGATGTAAGGCGGGTAGGCCGCGATGCTGGTGGACGAGAACCGCGGGTCGGTCGCCGACTGGGCCCAGACCGTCAACGTGACAGACAGCGAGGCGAGCGCAGCCAGGATCAGACGGGGCAGGTGAATGTTCATGTCGAATCCTCAGAGCTGAGGAACCTGGAAATAGGACTGGAGCACCACCTCGGTGGCAGCGCGGTAACCAAAACCTCGGGCGGTGACTCGGAAGTAGGTGTCCTCGCCACGCAAGATCGCTTCGATCAGGTACTCGGGTTGGAACTGCACACCCTGGATGGGCCGGGCACCGGTGAAGGTGCCCAAAGGCACGCCGCCGTCGAAAGCACCACAGTTGCTCACGTCCTTGCCCGCATTCCCCCAGCGCCCGCCGCGGTCCTCGGGCCACCAGGCCTCGGCAGAGTCCTGTTGGGTGGGCGAAGCCTTGGTGAAATCAACCTGCTGACGGGTTTTCTGATCGAACAGGCATTGCCCGCGGGCGCACCCCTTGGTGAACTGGACGGTCTGGGCCATGACCGGCCGCTCGATGCCTCGCGTGCATGGCGCGCCAGGAAACGCAGCGGCACCATCGGCAATCATCAGGTCCTTCTCGGCGTCACGCAGGGCGGCCTCCGCCGCCTGGCGGGCCACCTGCAAGTCAAGCTGGTTTCGCGCCACGCTCTCGCCCAGCAGCGCCAGCCGGGCGCTGACGATGGCGATGCCCGTGAGCGCCAGGGTGAAGACCAGCACCACCAGCATGGCCACGCCACCTTGCCTGCGTTCGTTCAAACGTTTCATGGGGCTGCTCCCGGTGCGGTGGCCAGCTTCAGGCCCACCGTGTTGCCCTGGCGGTTCTTGACGCTGAACACCTGATCGAATCGGCGCACCTGCACGCCGTTGTTGGCGCGGGAGACGCGGTCGTTGTTGCAGTCGAGCACATCGGGTGAATCACGCGGGACCGTGGCCTGTGGCGACCTCACCAGCATGCACACGCGGATGGTGGACACCAGTTGCCACCCCTTGAGCGGCTCGCCGTTGATGACGGCGCTCTGAAGCCCAACCTGATCCGCGCTGACATAGCGGAAAGGGCGCCGGCTGTCGTCGTTCATGAGGCCATAGCGGACCACGAACTGCTCCACACCTTGGACCAACTCGACGCGCTCGCGGCTGCCGTTGCCCCAGCAGGTCAGCGTGGAGGATGAGACCTCGCGCCCGTCCTCCAGCGTGAGGGTGCCTGGCTCGAGGTGGTACGCGTTGATGACCAGCAAAGGCGCATCAGGCAGGGGACCGGCATTGGGCTTGACCTCATCGGGCTTGGCGGGCTTGTTTTCGCCGCCGGAGGCATCGCCGGATCCCGAGCTGGACAGGCCGGTGATGTAAGTCGCCCGCTGGTGGTTCTTGCCGATGAGCACGTCCTTGATGACGTCCGTGCGGGTGCAATCGGCACGCTGCCCAGCGCTGAGCGAAAACGCGTCTTCGGTGAAGTAGGCCAGCACGAGCGCGTCCGAGCCCGACGTCACGCTGGCGTCGTTGGCCGCCTTGCAGCTGGCGGAGGGGCCATCGAAGCCCGCGCCCGCGCAACCGAACACCCCATGGGCATATGCTGGGGCCAGCCCGATGCCCTCTGCGGCGGCATCGAACGTGGAGCGCACGTTGTCGGTGGCCGCCCCGCCGAACGCCGGTTGCTCGATGGCCGCTGCGGGGTAGAAGCCCGCTGTGGTGATGTCTCGCGCCAGCAGGCCCAGGGCGAACTGCCCGGTCTCGTACACCGCGCTGCGGGCGTTGACGTCGCGTTGGGTGGTGCGGGTGTTGAGGTACAGCAGCGTGGCGGCCAGCACCAGCACGAGGTTGATGGCGATGGTGACCATCAACTCCACGAGGGTGACGCCACGTTGCCGGCCCCGCGCCAGCGAGGAAATCAGGTGAGGGGTCATACCGGCTCAGGGAACGATGGAGAAGGTGGCGCAGCGCACGCCTGCGGGGGCGTTGGCATCCCCGGGGCAGCACGTCTGCTCGGCCAACCCGGTGTCAGCCGGCCTGCACTGTGGCGACTGGACAAGGGTGCCATCGCTGGTCGAACTGGTGACGTGCTCCTTGTCCGACCACATGAAGGTCACCGTCAGCCCCTGGATGGCGTCGCCCTGGACCATGGCCGAACCACGAGGCAACTCACGGCGAACACGCTGCAGCCACTGCGCCATGTCGAAGTTGGCCAACTGCAGGTCCGTGCAGGCGGTGTTGCCACTGCAGCTGACGGCAGCGGCGGCAGGATCGGACGCCTGGGCCGCCCAGTCCCCACTCGCCAGCTTCACGTATGGCGAGTCGGCGACTTGCCCAGGGGCCTGAGCCAGGTTCGAGCGGACGCGTTCCGCGTAGTCGGACAGCAGCCCCGAGAGCTGCGCGCGGTGCACCGAACCCAGTTGGTAGCGCAGCGTGAAATTCTGCAATGCGGCCAGGCTCACCAGCCCCAGGGCCATGATGACCATCGAGACCAGCACCTCGACCAGGGTCACGCCCGACTGCCGAGCACCGCGCAAAGGCACACGAGCACTCATTGCACACCTCCCTCTGCGGTCGGGGCACCCGATCCTTCAGAGGAAGACGTGGCGTCTTCCTCGTACGGACGGATGGCAACGCGGCCCTGACGGTTCACCACGATGTCTCGATTGAGCGAGCTGTTCGCATCGCGTGCGTCCACCACGCTGGCGGTGAAGGCGGCCCCCACGAGAGCGCCCCGCGGGTCGAACGTCACCACGGCGTTCGTCAAATTCGTCCTGAGCGTGAAACGGGCGTCCCCCGGCTGGCGCACCGAGACCACCACGTTGTTGGCCAATGCCGCACCTGGGATGGCGCTGGAGCAAGCCTCATTGCGATAGACGATCCAGCCAGCATGCATGTTGCCCAGCCCCGTGGTGGCACACGTGTTCGTCGAGCCCGCAGCCAGCTGGCAGATCGACACGCACGTGTTCCGATTGATCGCATCCAGCCTGGCGCGTTGCAACGCAATCGAAAAATCATCGCGGATGGCGTTCATGCCAGAACGCGTGGCAAACGCTTGCAGCCCGGGCACAGCGATGGTCGCCAGGATCACGAGCACGGCGACCGTGACCATGGCTTCGACCAAGGTGAAGCCGCGCTGAATGTGGAGGATTCCCGCTTTTTGCATGGGGCGAATGTAGCGCGCCCACCCGGCAGCGCAACACCGCTGAACCCCGCCTGCCGACCGCTCGTCGCCAGCCCTGCGGGTTCCCCCTCGAATCGACCCCACTGCAGGGTCCAAGCCCCCGCAAGCGAGGGGCCATGAAAACGACGGGGCAGCGACAGGTCAGCCCTCGTCGGCCGAACCCTTGCGCGCCTTGCCCGTCTCCTTGATCGCCGCCACGAACTCGTTGACGTCGTCGAAGCTGCGGTAGACCGAGGCAAAGCGCACGTAGGCCACCTTGTCGAGCTTGCGCAGCTCGCGCATCACGGCCTCGCCCAGCCAGGTCGAATCCACTTCCTTCTCGCCAGACTGGCGCAGGCGCGCTTCGATGGCTTCGAGCGCCGTCTCCAGCGCCTCGGCACTGACCGGCCGCTTGCGCAGCGCCAGCATCATCGAGCCCTTGAGCTTGGCGCGCTCGTAGTCGGTGCGCCGGCCGTCGCGCTTGACGATGGCCGGCAACTCGATTTCAGCGCGTTCGTAGGTGGTGAAGCGCTTGTCGCAGCCGCTGCATTTGCGGCGGCGGCGAATGCTGTCGCCCTCGTCGGAGTCCCGCGTCTCGACGACCTGGGTTTCGAGGTGACCGCAGAACGGGCAGCGCATCGGCCGCCGCTCAGCGGTAGACCGGGAACTGGCGGGTCAGGGCCGAGACCTGCTCGCGCACGCGGGCCAGGTTGGCTTCGTCGTGCGGGTTGTCCAGCACGTCGGCGATCAGGTTGCCGACGATCACGGCCTGCTCTTCCTTGAACCCACGCGTGGTCATGGCCGGCGAGCCCAGGCGGATGCCCGAGGTCACCATCGGCTTTTGCGGGTCGTTGGGGATGCCGTTCTTGTTGCAGGTGATGTGCGCGGCGCCCAGGATGGCCTCGGCTTCCTTGCCGGTCAGGTTCTTGGGGCGCAGGTCGACCAGCATCACGTGGCTCTCGGTGCGGCCGGAGACGATGCGCAGGCCACGCTTGGTCAGCGTGTCGGCCAGGGCCGCGGCGTTCTTGACCACCTGCTGCTGGTAGGCCTTGAACTCGGGCTGCAGGGCTTCCTTGAAGGCCACGGCCTTGCCGGCGATGACGTGCATCAGCGGGCCGCCCTGGATGCCGGGGAAGATGGCCGAGTTGATCTTCTTGGCGATGTCTTCGTTGTTGCTCAGCACGATGCCGCCACGCGGGCCGCGCAGGCTCTTGTGGGTGGTCGAGGTGACCACGTCGGCGTGCGGCACGGGGTTGGGGTAGACGCCCGCAGCGATCAGGCCGGCGTAGTGGGCCATGTCGACCATGAAGTAGGCGCCGACTTCCTTGGCGATCTTGGCGAAGCGCTCGAAGTCGATGCGCAGGGCGAAGGCGGAGGCGCCGGCGATGATCAGCTTGGGCTTCTGTTCACGGGCCAGGGCTTCCATCTTCTCGTAGTCGATGTCTTCGTTGGCATCGAGGCCGTAGGAGATGACCTTGAACCACTTGCCCGACATGTTGAGCTGCATGCCGTGGGTCAGGTGACCGCCTTCGGCCAGGCTCATGCCCATGATGGTGTCGCCGGGCTGCAGCAGCGCGAAGAACACGGACTGGTTGGCTTGCGAGCCGGAGTTGGCCTGCACGTTGGCGAACTCGGCGCCATACAGTTGCTTGAGGCGGTCGATGGCCAGTTGCTCGACGACGTCGACGTTCTCGCAGCCACCGTAGTAGCGCTTGCCGGGGTAGCCTTCGGCGTACTTGTTGGTGAGCTGGGAGCCCTGGGCTTCCATGACGGCCGGCGAGGTGTAGTTCTCGGAGGCGATCAGCTCGATGTGGTCTTCCTGGCGCTGGTTCTCGGCCTGGATGGCAGCGAACAGCTCGGGATCGACGTTGGCGATGGTGTGTTGGGCGCGATCGAACATGGGCAGTCTCTTCTGAACAGGTGACGGTTGGGAAAGGCTGCCCAGGCGAACGGCTGAAACAACAGCGCCATCGACTCACGGTCAAGGCGCCATCGGCTGCGCTTCCCGGTGGTTCACCACCTCAGGCCGCTGGAGCGGCCATTTATCGCCAGTCGCGCAGGCTTGAAATTGTAGCGGCTCAGCGGCCAGCCAGTGGATTGGCCAGCAAAGCCACCTGCTCGGCCGTGCGAGCGGGCGCGTGATGGGGCGCGGCCTCGCCAGCCGAAGGCACGTTCTGGGCGGGCTCGGCAGCCTCCAGGGTGTGCCCCGGGGCGGCGCCCGATGCGGCCTGCGGCGCCACCGCCTGCACCGCCGCAGGCACGCTGGCTTGCGGCAGGCTGGCGTTGAACGCCACCTTCTGGCCGGAGGCCACCTGGCGCAAGTAGGTGGCCTCGGCCAGCACCTTGGCGCCATAACCACCGTCGTCGGCCAGGTTGGCCGCGCCCACGTAATGCTTCAGGCCACCGGCCACGCTGCCCGCACGGCGAATGCAGTCCTGCAGCACCTGCACGCCCACGCGCAGGTTGGTGACCGGGTCGAACGCTGCATTCTGTCCACCGAAGATGGCGTATTTGTCATGGTGCACGCGCGTCATCACCTGCATCAGGCCCTGCGCACCCACGTGGCTTTGGGCAAAGGGGTTGAAGCTCGATTCAACGGCCATCACGGCCAGCACCAGGGTCGGGTCCAGACCGGCGCGCTGGCCCAGCGTCCAGGCCTCCTGAACCAGGCGGCTGACGGGCTCGGGCGCCACGCTGTAGCGGCGCGCGATCCAGTAGGCCACGGCGGCCTGCTGGCGGTTGAGCTCGGCGGGGTTGGCGGCGGTGGCGCGCTGGATGGCCTCGGGCTCGGCCATGGCCAGCAGGATGTCCGGGGCGCTTTCCACGCCGCCTTCGGCGCGCTGGATGGCGCGGGCAGACAACCAGGTCAGGGTCTGGTCTTCCAGACCATGGCGCAGGTCAGGGCGACCTGCCAGGAAACCGACCACCACGACGGCCACCAGGCCGACAGCGGCCAGGACATGGTGGCTGGCATGGCGCAGGCCACCCAGGATGTCCGAGGCGACAACGCCCAGGACCTCGCCGATGCGGGTGGCGGGGTTCGACGCGGTCGGGGCCTCCAGTGGCGCCTCGGCAGCACGTTCAAACGCAGACATGACTATCCTTTCCTCACCCCACTCATCGCTTGGGCAAGCTGCCTGAAGGCAGCCCGCGCGACCGAGTCGGCGGTGATAATCGCCCCGGCTTCGAGGCTGCAGGCGGTCGCTCAGCGACCTTCGGCCTGCCCTCGAGAAGAGGATGCTTCCTACTCAGGAGGCACCCGGGATCCACAAGGACCGGGACTGGCTGAACGCCCAGGGCGTTCAGGGTAAACCCGGAAAAACAAGGGTTCCGGGACCGACGGGGCGGATTCTAGGCAGCCTTGAAATAACCAGTCAAGCATAAAGACATCATCTCTTATTCCTTCCAGAGCATGAAATACCGAGATTTGCGTGACTTCGTTGCAGGCCTCACCCGAGAGGGTGAACTCAAGCGCATCGCCGACCCGGTGTCGGTTCACCTCGACATGACGGCCATTTGCGACCGCGTTCTGCGAGCGCAAGGCCCTGCCCTCTGGTTCGAACGCCCCGTCGGCCGAATCGGCGCCCACGGCCAACCCGAGCGCCAGCACCGCACGCCCGTGCTCGCCAACCTCTTCGGCACCCCCAAACGAGTGGCCCTGGGCATGGGGGCATCTGACGTCAGCGAACTGCGCGACATCGGCCGGCTGCTCGCCAGCCTGAAAGAACCCGAGCCCCCCAAGGGCTTGAAGGACGCCGGCAAGCTGCTGCACATGGCCAAGGCCCTGTGGGACATGAAGCCGGCCACGGTGCGTCGCGCCGATTGCCAGGCCGTTGTCCGCGAAGGCAGCGATGTCGACCTGACCGAGCTGCCCATCCAGCATTGCTGGCCCGACGACGCCGCCCCCCTGCTGACCTGGGGCCTGGTCGTCACCCGCGGGCCGCAGAACGTGCCCAACCCGCGCCGCCGCCAGAACCTGGGCATCTACCGACAGCAGCTCATCGGCAAGCGCCAGCTCATCATGCGCTGGCTGACCCACCGCGGCGGCGCGCTCGATTTCCGCGAGTTCGCGCTGGCCAACCCCGGCCAGCCCTTCCCCATCGCCGTGGCCTGTGGGGCCGATCCGGCCACCATCCTGGGCGCCGTCACCCCGGTGCCCGACACGCTGGGTGAGTACCAGTTCGCCGGCCTGCTGCGCGGCAGCCGCACCGAGGTCACCGACACGTCCGTGGGCGAAGGCGAGCACCGCCTGCAGGTGCCGGCCTCGGCCGAATTCGTGCTGGAAGGACACATTCCCACGGCGCCGGCCGGCTACCAGGGCGTGAGCGAGCATGGCGTGCCTCTCAAAGAGAAGAATGGCTACCTGCACGCGCTGGAGGGCCCGTACGGCGACCACACCGGCTATTACAACGAGCAGGACTGGTTCCCCGTCTTCGAAGTCAGCCGCCTGACCCACCGCGAAGACCCGGTCTACCACTCCACCTACACCGGCAAGCCGCCCGACGAGCCCGCCGTGCTGGGCGTGGCGCTCAACGAGGTCTTCGTGCCCATCCTGCAAAAGCAGTTCCCCGAGATCGTCGACTTCTACCTGCCGCCCGAGGGCTGCAGCTACCGGATGGCCATCATCAGCATGAAAAAGGCTTACGCCGGCCACAGCAAGCGCCTGATGTTCGGCCTGTGGAGCTTCCTGCGCCAGTTCATGTACACGAAGTTCATCGTCATCGTCGACGACGACGTGGACATCCGCAACTGGCAGGAAGTGATCTGGGCCATCACCACCCGCATGGACCCGGTGCGCGACACCACCCTGGTCGACCACACCCCGATCGACTACCTGGACTTCGCCTCGCCGGTCAGCGGCCTGGGCGGCAAGATGGGGCTGGACGCCACCAACAAGTGGCCCGGCGAGACCGACCGCGAATGGGGCCGGGTCATCACCATGCCCAAAGACGTGACCGACCGCGTCGAGGGGCTGGTAGGGCGCATCCTGGGCGGCACGGCGTGATAAAGGTTTGACCCTTCTCACGTCTCGGCGCGATCGGCCACTTGCTCTGCCGCCCGCTCTGCATTAACCTGCAGTCACCTGCCGAGAGCAGGTGACCCAAGCAGACGCAGTACCTGCGTCTCGGGAAGTGGCAGACCTTGATCTCTGCCGCTTTCCTGCGCGGCCCGCGAGTCGCGTCACCCCCGGCCCCGGCCGGGGGTTCTCGTTTCTGCGAGACTCTCATGCATCGCCCACACGGGCTTTGACCTTGATCGGTGTGACATGAGCGACTCCGCCTCCTCTGCAGCCACCTCGCCCTCACCCGAAGAAGCCACCTTCGCTGGCGGTTGCTTCTGGTGCCTGGAAGCCGCCTTCAATCGCCTGCAGGGCGTGCTGCACGCCGAATCCGGCTACAGCAATGGCGAGCACCCCCAGCCGGACTACGAGTCGGTCTGCACGGGCCGAACCGGCCATGCCGAAGTCGTGCGGGTGCGCTTCGATCCGGCCCGCGTCAGCTACCAGCAACTGCTGGAGGTGTTCTTCTTCCTGCACGACCCGACCACGCTGAACCGCCAGGGCAACGACGTCGGCACGCAGTACCGATCGGGCATCTACACGCATTCGGTCGACCAGGCCGCGCAGGCTCGCGCGCTGATCGAGCAACTCTCCGCCAGCGGGGTCTACGCTTCGCCCATCGTCACCGAGGTGGCGCCGGTGTCGAACTACCACCCGGCCGAGGCCTATCACCAGGGCTACGTGGCGCAAAACCCCTACCAGGGCTACTGCGCGGTGGTGGTGGCCCCCAAACTGGACAAGTTCCGCCGCACCTTCAGCGAGCTGCTCAAGCCCGAGGCCTGAGCGCCATCGAGCCAGCGCTCACCGGCTCAGGGTGCCAGCCGCTGAATCAGCCAGTGACCATCGCCCTGCAGGCGGTACTCGATGCGGTCATGCAGGCGGGATGGTCGCCCCTGCCAGAATTCCCAGCGATCAGGCACCAGGCGATAGCCCCCCCAGTGGCCCGGCCTGGGCGGGTCATCGCCCAGACGCGCCTGCTGCTCGGCCCAGGCCTGCTCCAGTTGCTCTCTCGACGGCAGCACGCTGCTTTGCGGTGAGGCCCACGCACCGATGCGCGAGCCCAGTGGCCGGCTGCGATAGTAGGCATCGGACTCGCTGTCAGGAACGCGCTCGACCCGGCCCTCGATGCGCACCACGCGCTCAAGCTCCGGCCAGAAGAACTGGATCGCGGCCACGGGGTTCACGGCCAGCTCCTGCCCCTTGCGGCTCAGGTAGTTGGTGAACCAGACCAAGCCCCGCGCATCCGCCCCCTTGATGAGCAGCACCCGCGTCGACGGTCGCCCGTCGGCACCCACGGTGGCCAGGGTCATCGCATTGGGCTCCAAGGCCTTTGCCTTGACGGCCTCGTCGAACCAGTGGTGAAACTGATCTATCGGCAGGGGCCTCACATGGATTTCATCGAGCGCGGCCTGCTCATAGCTTTTGCGCATCTGCGCCAGATCATGAGGGGATTTGTCCATGGTGAAAGTATCGGCGGATTCGATTCACACCTGAAATGACGGGGATCAATTGTGCGCGCGGGTATGCCCCTAAGTGAAGCTTCGCTGGTGCACTGCAGCACACAACCAGAAACTGGCGTGAAACAAGGATCCATGTCATGCCAGCCGCATCACCCACCGTGATCATCACCTCCTGCCGTGACAACGCAGGACAGCCTGATGCCATGACCAGCTTTGATCTGGCATGGGGCTTGGCGCAAATCCTGACCCCATGCGGATTGCCAATCGTTCTGGTGACAGATGGTGCCCTCAGAGCAACCACGGCGGCATCCGTGGGTCAGACCACCGTCCATCAAGCTCGGCTGCACACCCTGCACCCGCTAGATCGGCACATTGAGGCCCTGGTCGAGGGCGTACTGCTCAGCGCCCACGCGCCAGGCTGGATATGGCTTCCGTCGGACACCCCCATGATGCGCCCGTTAACGGTATCCACGGTGGCGCAAAGCCTGGCCAGCAACCCCCTGGTCCACGCCGAGCACATTCAGCAAGCGGGCATCCCCCTGGGGGTTGGCGCAGAGCTCTACTCCGAGCTAATTCAACTCGGTGGTCATCGAGACTTGCAACGCTTCAGGGCTCGCTACCCGGCCCTGGCGGTGCCGGTGAGTGACCCTGGAGTGGTGATGTCGGTCGCAGGCAGCATGCGGCCCACCCCTCAGTCACATTCTTTCCCCCCCCTGCGCAACGCTGGTCGCTGAGGATCTTTGCCTAAGCCCTCGGAAAAACACAGGCGCAAAAAAGCCCGGCAAGCCGGGCTTCCGCGTGTCAGCTTGAAAACTCAAGCGATCACTGTGCCACGTACGGACGCGTGCTGATGGGACGCGAGCGCAGCTTGAGCGTCACCGTCTGAGTCAGGGTGCCAAAGTCATTCTTGAGCGAAGGCAGCGCGAAAATCGGGAGGGCGAGGCCATCCGTGTATGCGGCCTTGGCTTCAGGGGTCAAGTACAGCTGATCGAGCTGCTCATAGCCGCTGATGGCCAGCGGGAACTTGTAGCGCAGACCAAGCGGTGTGGCGGTGTTGAAGTTGTAGACGGGCATTTGACGAATGGTTTTGCCCGAGTGAGTGGTGTCCGCCAGAACCCGATGGCCAACGTAATCGATCGTGAAATTGGCCAAGGTCAGTTGCTTGGTCGACTCCTCGTCGGTGATCTCATCGTAGGCCACACGGGTGAAGACGAGCGCAGAACCCACTGCACTACCGCTCTTGATCGACAGCCATGGGCCGATCACGATGCGAGTGATAGGGAAATTGAAGGTGCTGGAGTTGCCGCCGATGCCAGGGGCATCCAGAGCCGAAGTGGTGCCCTTGCCTTCAACGAGGATGTCGACTGCCTTGAACGCACGCATCACAGGCTCAGGGAAGGCCTGAACCGAGTCGGAAACCGTGGCGTTCAGAGGGATGGTCAGATCAGCCTGCGCCGAAAAAGACACCGCACCAACGGCAGCGGCGAGGGCGATGGTCCGCAGAGACGAGAAAGAGAACTGCATATGTGCTCCTGTTGAAGGGACGCCAACTTGAGGTCATGTGTGGTTGGCGCTTGCAACAATCATGGATGAGCGCACATGTATTCACCCCCCCGTGGACCGGGGGGAGGGGCTGAATAAGCCCGTGCGGAAGTCACGCATCGGGGGAAGTCCCTCCCCCGATTGGAGTATGCGAATACGGGGTTCTACCAAATGTCGCAATTTGCTCCATTGGAAGAGACCCCGTAGATGAGCGCCTAATGTGCCCCACATCGAGCACAGGGCAAAGCTGAAAACAACCCGAAGTTACGGGGTGTAAGGCGTGGTGGACACAGCCTTCTTGCGCAGGTTGGTGCTGATGTTCTGGGTGAGCGTGCCGAAGTCGTTATTCAGCAGGGGCACAGCAAACACGGGCAGGTTCAGGCTGGAGATCATGGCAGCCTTGGCTTGATCCGTCAGGCGCAGATCGTTCAGGAGTTCGTTGCCAGTGATCGTCAGGGGGAACTTGTACTTCAGTGCCAGGGGGGTCTGCGTGTTGAAGTTGTACAGGGGCATTTGGGTGGTGGTGGTGCCGCCCTTGGCCGTGGTGTCAGCCAGCACTTGCTTCGTTTCGTAGTTGATGGTGAAGTTGGCGAGCGTCACACCCACTTCCGGCTCACCTTCGGTGTCGTAGTCAATGCGGGAGATGTACAAGGCAGAGCCCACAGCGGAGCCCGAAGCGATGTTCAGCTTGGTGCCGATCACGACCTTGGTGACGGGGAAGTTGAACGAATCGGTGGTGTTTTCAACAGCCGTGCCATTGCCCTTGCCGACAACGGTGATTTCCAGTGCGCGGAAACCGTTGGTCGCGTCCTTGGAGAAGGTCTGGACGGAGTTGGAGATGGTGCCTTGCAGGGGCAGGACCAGCAACGTGCCAGCCTGGGCTTGGCCTGCCAGCACAGCGGCTGCGGCCAGCGTCGAGAGCTTGATCGATTGAATGGTCATCTTCTTGAACATGAGGGGCTCCTGTTGGGGTGAGATAGCAGCGCATCGCTGTGAGTTAATCTTTTCCCATTACCAGGACAAAAGCACCCCCCGAACCAATGCCTCGCCTCCCGAAAAACCCTGGTGATTCAGGGTTTACATTGGGTATTTTTCGCGCCCCATCATTCGGGGTTGCCCGAACTGGTCATATTCGACGACGGTTTTGCCAGCCGCCGATCACATTTGATTCGGTACTCCGGCAGCGAAAACATCAACCACTCATCATCGACCTGATCCATCGAGTGAAATTTGACAACCAGGCCCAAAAATGAAAAAGCCTGCAACCGAAGTCACAGGCTTTGCTGGATGGCGAACCTAATCAGGAAACGAGGATCGTCACATCCTCACCTCAACCGCATCGGAGGATCAAAAAGACCGCCCCACGCTCACTGTAACGATCGTGTTGGTCAACTTGATTTTCTGTTCCCGCACGAAAGTACCCAGGTCGCTGTCACCACCGCGGTTGCGCTTGACCAACTCCATCAGGGTGGTGGTCAGTCCGTTGGCCTTGCCGGGGTTATCTCGCTTCCAGAGTCCTTCGCCAAAATTGATGGCCTTGACGATGTTGTATGGGTCCGTGTTCGGATAATCCTGAATCACCGCAGCACCACTTTGGATTTGCGTTCCACTTGTCACCAAACGTGCCGTGGTATCCATCTTGATTTGGCCGACGCTGACGTTAACGTGCCAGTCATCGTTGATCGGACTGGCAAGCCCCACGAAAGGCCCAGCGCCGAACGTGTTCTTGGTGGAAACCGTGGTTTTCCCGCCCTGGTACTGATCGAAAAAGCTCGTGGTGCGCGCGCCAAAGAACACGGCATATGTTGCACCGACCCCCAAGTACGGGCGAATCCAGCTATCGCGATTACCAAAGTGATAGCTGCCAATGACCAATGGCGGCAAGAGTTTGGTGGTCACGATGTGGCGACCGTTCAGTCCATTGGGGCTACCGTTAGCGCGAACCCCATCACCGTAGATCTTGACTTCCATGGGGGCGGCAAGGACAAAACCCTCCAGCAACCATTTTCGGTCATCATCCAGCCAAAAACCAACCGAAACCGTTGGTGTACCGACCTGCTTTTCGGCTTTGACCTTGATGCCGGTCGGCGTGCCCAGACCATTCATGCCCAGATTATCCAGGTAACCGATCAAGAGATTCTTGGCCTGGAAGTAATCGTTGCCGCCGTTGTTGTCGTTGAAATACTCTTCGCAAGAGGGCAGCGCATTGTCGCAGTCCTCGCTCATTTGCTGCCCTTTGTTGAAGGCATCAATGAGGTCTTGACGCGTCACTGCCGGCCCAGTGATATCACGAGCATCGTCGGATTTGGTTTTGGTCAGCACACTGGTATAGCCCAAGCGCATGAACAAACGATCACGCACATTGCTGTCCCAACCTTTTGGGAAAATGGAGTTCGCCTGGGCCGCCGCATTTGGCGCCACGCTCAAGAACATCGCTGCCAAGGCCAGCCAAGCTGCCGCCTTGATGGGAAAACCATCTTTACCCATACCGTCTCCTATCTGGGGCCCGCTGAGCGGGACTTGATGTGAACCGATTCTTTTTATCAGCAAAAAAGCCGCTCACGGATCATGCGAGCGGCTCTGACTCAACCCCCTCACCGCTTGGAAGGCGCGGTGAGGGGAAAGAGATCACTTGGCGCGGCGACGGGCAGCAGCAGCGATGCCGAGCAAGCCCACGCCCATCAGGGCATAGGTCGAGGGCTCGGGCACGGCAGGCGTTGCAACCTTGGTAGCGTTGAACGACAAGGTCGAGGAGATCTTACCGAAGTCGGTCACCGTGGCCAGCGCATCATTGCCAGCTTGGGTCAGGCCCAGGGCTTGCGAGAACAGCGAGAAGGCGTTGGCGTTGATCTTCAGGCCAGTCAGTTCGTTGGTGTAGGTGTTCACGCCTTCCAGCAAGGTACCGGAGGTCGCACCCGTGACCGTGGCAATGTCCCACAGGTACAGATTGTTGACAGTGCCCACGCCGTTGGCGCCAACCAGGGTGGCGTACACCTTCTTGGCGTCCAGGTCGACGCGCAGGTTGGTGATGGCCAGCGAGCCACCGGTGGTGGTGAAATCGTCGGCTTCAGCGGTCTGCAGAGCGCCACCCAGGGTGGACACGCTGTTGGCAGCGAAGACGGAACCGGTTTGGGTGCCGGTCAGCGAGCTGATCGGAGCGGCAGCAGAGATGGCGCTGTACTTGCCGTTGGTGCGCTTGGTCGAAGTGACCACAGCGGGGTCGACCTGAGAGACCTGCACGCCACCAGCGTTCAGGGCACCGATCAGGGTGGTGGAAAAGCTCAGGGTACCAGTGCCGGTCAGGCCGGACAGGCTCCAGTCACCGGAGGTGACCGAACCAGAGGTCGAAATGGTGACGGCGCCGGCGCTCGACAGGCCTGCGGCGATCAGGGAAGAAGCGACAACCAGGCTCTTGAATGCGAACTTCATGTCTCGTAACTCCACGGGACGCGGTTAAGAATCGAAGCAGCTGAAGCCACCGCTGAAGACTTCGGAACTGCCAGCAGCCAATTACTGACTTGTTGACTTGGACTTTATGCCTCCACAGACGCGGGAGCAACGGTAAAACCGCCTAGAAAACACGCTCCCCAGCAAGACGCGTCACAAATCACGCACAGCCCCCCCACGAACTGGGGTCGGGGTTACCCCGAAAACAAAAAACGGGCCCGATGGCCCGTTTTGAGGAGTCCTCGAGAACCGAGGTTCGAATCACTTGGCGCGGCGACGGGCCGCAGCAGCGATGCCGACAAGGCCCACGCCCATCAGGGCATAGGTCGAGGGCTCAGGCACGGCGGCCACAGCAGCAGTCACCGAAATCGACGAGCTGATCTTGCCGAAGTCCGTCACAGTGGCCAGGGCGTCGTTGCCGGCTTGGGTCAGGCCCAAGGCTTGCGAGAACAGCGAGAAGGCGTTGGCGTTGATCTTCAGACCGGTCAGCTCGTTGACCGAGGTGATCGTGCCTTCAGTGGCGGTAAAAGTCGTGGCGCCGCTGATGGTGGTGATGTCCCACAGGTACAGGTCGTTGACCGTGCCCACGCCGTTGGCACCAACCAAGGTGGCATACACCTTTTTGGCAGTCAGATCGACGCGCAGGTTGGTGATGGCGAGCGAACCACCGGTGGTGGTGAAGTCGTCGGCTTCGGCGGTTTGCAGGGCGCCACCAGCGGTCGACACGCCCAGGACGCTCACGGTCGTGCCATCAAACGAGCCCGACAGGGAGGTGACGGGAGCGGCAGCCGAGATGGTGCTGTACTTGCCGTTGGTGCGCTTGGTCGAAGTGACCACAGCGGGGTCAACCTGGGCAACTTGCACACCGCCTGCGTTCAGCGCGCCGATCAGGGTGGTCGAGAAGGTCAGGGTGCCCGAACCGGTCAGGTTCGAAACGGTCCAACCCTGATCCGTCACGGACCCGCCGGCATTAAGGGTCAGCGACGCGGCATTGGCCATGCCGGCAGCAGCCAGGGCAACGGCAGCGACCAGAATTTTGCTTGCAAATTTCATGTTTATCTCCACTGGATTGCGGCCCTTTGTTGGTTCTGGCGCGAGGTAGGCATCCGCGACTCCCACTACACGCACAGACATCGAAGTCTGTTGATCCCAGCTTAGCGAGGCTCCCCCAGGATTCCAATGCCCTAAGCCCTCGACTGCTCACCTTCAGCTCATCAGGTAAACACCAAGGAGCCCTTTTGACCCCGCATTCAGGTTGGGGGTTTGCCCCCGGGCGGTGGAAACAGAAGCGGGCCCGAGGGCCCACTTGGAGGATTGACTCGCGGAAACGAGTCAAGGCTCGTTTGCTCAGGCAGCGCGGCGGCGGCGAGCAACCAAGCCCATGGCGGCCAGACCGAAACCAACCAAACCGTAGGTCGAGGGCTCGGGCACAGCAGCCACGTTTGCCGTGATGACCGAGTTGATCTTGCCAAAGTCAGTAACGGTGGCAAGGGCGTCGTTGCCAGCCTGAGTCAGGCCCAGGGACTGCGAGAACAGCGAGAAAGCATTGGCGTTGATCTTCAACCCCGACAGGATGTTGGTCGACGTCACGGTGCTGGTGCTGCCATTGATGTTGAACGAGGTAGCCCCCTCCACCAGACCAATGTCCCACAGGTAGAGGTCGTTGACCGTGCCCACGCCGTTGGCACCAATCAGGGTGGCATACACGCGGTTCTGAACCAGGTCGACGCGCAGGTTGGTGATGGCCAGCGAACCACCCGTGGTAGTGAAGTCGTCAGCTTCGGCGGTTTGCAGGGCGCCGCCAGCAGTGGCCACGCTCTGGACAGCCAAGGTCGAGCCGTTGAAATCACCCGACAGGGAGGTCACCGGGGCCGAAGCCGAGACAGAACGGTACTTGCCATTCGGGCGCTGGTCCACGAGCACCGTTGCAGGGTCCACGGCGGACACTTGCACACCGCCGGCGTTGAGGGCGCCGATCAGGGTGGTCGAGAAGCTCAGGGTGCCCGAGCCGGTCAGGCCAGAGAACGAGTAGCCCTGCGATTCGACGGTCTGACCGACGTCCAAGGTCAGGGGGGCTGCGCTGGCAACACCTGCGGCAACGAAAGCAGCTGCTGCGATCAAGGTTTTGATCGAATGTTTCATGTTTCTTTCTCCACGAGATGCGGTCCCTTGTTTGTGTTCATGAACAACTCGCTGGCGTTCCGCGTATTCCAGCAAGTCAAGCGGGCAAAGTCCACCCGCTCGCTTCAGGGTACGTTGATCGTGAAAAAAATCACAACAGGGTCAGTCGCATCGTGGCGATACAACTCCCCCTACAAAGGTGGAGGAAGTCGCGCCTGATGGGCGCAACTGTTACGAGGAATCCCCCAGGAACCGCCCCAAAAACGCGCCCAGTCCGTGCATTTTGAAACAGGTGCAGAACCCTTTCATTTTGTAGCAAATGCCTCACCTCTGACTTGCCGCATCGAAACAACGCCGCTGCGTTGCCTTACACAAATTCACGCAACACCCAAGGTCACGCGGGCGAATTTGCGCTTGCCCACCTGAACGACAAACACCCCCGCAGGCAGCTTCAGGCCCTTGTCGGACACCGCCTGACCATCGACCTTCACGCCACCCTGGTCGATCAGGCGGTTGGCCTCGCTGGTGGAGGGCACCAGGCCCGCCTGCTTGAGCAAGGAGCCGATGCCCACCCCTTCGGCTGAAGCGGCCAGAGACACCTCGGGGATGTCGTCCGGCACCCCGCCCTTCGAGCGGTTGACGAAGTCCTGCAGGGCGGCTTCGGCGGCGGCAGCGCCATGGAAGCGGGTGACGATTTCCTGGCCCAGCATGACCTTGGCGTCGCGCGGGTTGCGGCCCGCGGCGCATTCGGCCTTCAGCTGCTCGATTTCACCCAGCGAACGGTAGCTCAACAAGGTGAAGTAGGTCCACATCAGGTCGTCGCTGACGCTCATGAGCTTGCCGAACATGTCGTTCGGCGCTTCGCTGATGCCGATGTAGTTGTTCTTGGACTTGGACATCTTCTCGACGCCGTCCAGGCCCACGAGCAGGGGCATGGTCAGGATGCACTGGGCCTCCTGGCCGTATTCGGCCTGCAGGTGGCGCCCCATCAGCAGGTTGAACTTCTGGTCGGTGCCACCGAGTTCGAGGTCGGACTTCAGGGCCACCGAGTCGTAGCCCTGCATCAGCGGGTAGAGGAACTCGTGCACGCTGATCGAGGTGCCGGCGCGGAAGCGGTCGTGGAAGTCGTTGCGCTCCATCATGCGGGCCACGGTGTAGCGGCTGGCGAGCTGGATCATGCCGCGCGCGCCCAGGGCGTCGCACCACTCGCTGTTGTAGCGGATCTCGGTGCGGGCGGGGTCGAGCACCAGGCTGGCCTGCTTGTAATAGGTCTCGGCGTTGGCCTTGACCTGCTCGGGCGTCAGCGGCGGGCGGGTGGTGTTGCGGCCGGAGGGGTCGCCGATCAGGGAGGTGAAGTCGCCGATCAAGAAAATGACCTGGTGACCGATATCCTGTAACTGGCGCAGTTTGTTCAGCACCACGGTGTGACCCAGGTGGATGTCGGGCGCGGTCGGATCCAGACCGAGCTTGATGCGCAGGGGCACCCCGGTGGCTTCCGAGCGGGCCAGTTTTCGCAGCCATTCGGCCTCGGGCAGCAGTTCGTCCACGCCACGGCGGGTGATCGCCAGGGCCTCCTTCACGCGATCGGTGATGGGGTGTTCTGGCAAGGCTTCGGACGCTTTTTCGGGGTGAGACATGGTGAACCAACAGGTGAAAATCAGCAGGCGGGCAGGCAGCATGTGCCCGCTATACTCCGCGCAATGCGCGCGCAGGCACACAGCTTGCGTGGCCAGGGAGCTCATTTTAAGGGGGGTGGCATGAACACCCCTTCGCACGCTGACAGGAAACCCGTTTTGGCTTCTTCCCGACTGGTCGATCGCCTGATCGACGCGCTCCAGTCCCTTCGACTGGCACCCATCGCCGCCGCTGCCCAAGCCTTCCAGAACGCGGCCCATCGCCATCCCCGCCGCGTCAGCGCCGCTGTGCTGACCCTGCTGGCCGGTTCTGCCGTCACCGCCTTTGGCGTGGCCCCGCTGACCAGCCTGCCCGAAGGCCCCTCGCCCGTCATCACCCAGATCACCCAGGCCGTCGAGCCGGCAGACCTGTCTGTGCAGCTGCAGCGCCTGGACCTGCAGGCCCTGCGCCTGTACCGCAGCGAGGTCACCCGCTCGGCCGACACCGCCGACAGCCTGCTCAAGCGCCTGGGCGTCGATGACATGGAAGCCGCGCAGTTCGTGCGCAACGACCCGGTGGCCAGCACCATCCTGCAAGGGCGCCTGGGCAAGTCGGTCAAGGCCATCGTGGAAGACGGCAAGCTGATCGAGCTCGTGGTGCGCGGCCCGGCCGACACCAGCGCCGACATCGACATCCACTTCACCAAGGTCCTGATCAGCCGCCTGCCTCAGGGCGGCTTCTCGGTGCAGCGCGCCGTGCTGCCGCTGGAGCGCACGCCGCAGATGGCATCGGCCACGATCCAGTCCTCGCTGTTTGCCGCGGCCGACGACGCCCGCATCCCGGACGCCGTGACGAACCAGATCGCCGAAATCTTCGGCAACGACATCGACTTCAGGCGCGAGCTGCGCAAGGGCGACGCCTTCAGCGTGCTCTACGAGGCCCACCTGGCCGAAGGCGAGCCCGTGACCTGGGGCAACCCGGCCGGGCGCGTGCTGGCTGCCCGCTTCATCAGCAAGGGCGAGGTGCACGACGCCGTCTGGCACCAGGAGCCGGGCCGCAAGGGCGCCTACTTCGACATGACCGGGCGCAGCAAGGTGCGCGCCTTCCTGTCTTCGCCGCTGGCCTTCTCGCGCGTGACCTCCGGGTTCGCGATGCGCTTTCACCCCATCCACAAGACCTGGCGCGCCCACCTGGGCGTGGACTTCGGCGCCCCCACCGGCACCGCCGTTCGCACCGTGGGCGAAGGCGTGGTGACCTTCTCGGGCTGGCAGAACGGCTACGGTAACGTGGTGCAGGTTCAGCACAGCGGCGACCGCAGCACCGTCTACGCCCACCTCAGCCGCATCGACGTGCGGCGGGGTCAGCGCGTCGAGCAGGGGGACCGCATTGGTGCCGTGGGCGCCACCGGCTGGGCCACCGGCCCGCACCTGCACTTCGAGTTCAAGGTGGGTGGCCGGCAGGTCGACCCGATGACGATCGCACGGGCCTCCGAGAGCCTGCAGCTGTCGGCACAGGCCCTGGCCCAGTTCCGCCACAAGGCCGTTGACATCGCCGAGCGCCTGAAGATGGCGGGCGAGTGGCAAGCGGCGGGCACCCAGTCCGGCCCCCGCTTCGAATGAGCGGCTTGCCATCGGCAACCGCATGAGCACGCCTTCGTCACCCTCCCGGGCCGACGTGGGCGAGCTCTACATCGGGCTGATGTCGGGCACCTCGCTCGACGGCGTCGACGGCGTGCTCAGCCAGCCGGCGGGCGGCCAATGGCAGACCTTGGCCCATGCCCACCGGCCCTTGCCGCCCGCCTTGCGCCAGGCCCTGCTGGAGCTGAACACACCGGGCGAGAACGAGCTTCACCATGCCGCCCTCGCCTCCCAGGCGCTGGCGGTGCTGTGCGCCGAGGTGGTGCAGGCGGTTTGCGAGCTGGCACAGGTGCTGCCAGCCGAAGTGCGAGCCATCGGCGCCCACGGGCAGACGGTGCGCCACCGCCCCGAACTCGGCTACACCCTGCAGCTCAACCAGCCCGCCCTGCTGGCCGAACTCACCGGCATCGACGTGGTGGCAGACCTGCGCGCCCGTGACGTGGCCGCGGGCGGCCAGGGCGCGCCACTGGTGCCTGCCTTCCACGAAGCCGTCTTCGCCAGGCCCGACCACACCGTGGTCGTGCTCAACATCGGGGGCATGGCCAACCTGAGCATCCTGCGGCCGGGCCGGGGGCCACTGGGCTTTGACTGCGGCCCGGGCAACGCCTTGCTCGACATGTGGTGCCACCGGCAGACCGGGCACGCTTTCGATGCCAACGGCGATTGGGGAGCGGGGGGCCGCGCGAGCGAGGACTGGCTGGCCGACGCCCTGGCCGACCCCTTCTTTGCCCTGCCCCCACCCAAGAGCACCGGGCGAGACCTGTTCAACGCCGACTGGCTTGGCCGCTGGCTGGCGCCGCATGGCGTGCCCCTTGACCTCAGGGACTCGCAGGGCGCCTTGCCCCCCATCGACCCCAACGTCGCGCGGGATGTCCAGGCGACGCTGTGCGAGTTGACCGCCCGCACCGCCGCCGCCGCGGTGCAGGCCCACGCGCCCGATGCCGCCGAGGTGGTGGTGTGCGGTGGAGGGGCCCTCAACGGCGACCTGATGCAACGCCTGGCACGTCAGCTGCCAGGGGTGCCCGTCGTCCGCTCCGACGAACGTGGCCTGGACGTGATGCAGGTGGAAGCCGCGGCGTTCGCCTGGCTGGCCTGGGCACATGTGCACCGCGTGCCCGGCAACCTGCCGGATGTGACCGGTGCGCGCGGCCCGCGCGTGCTGGGCGCGCTGTACCCCGCCTGACACGCCCTGGAAATGACAAACGGCCCCGCAGGGCCGCTTGTGATGTTCAGACGGGGGAGGCTGAAGAGGTCAGACCGAGAAGCTCGAGCCGCAACCGCAGGTGGTGGTGGCGTTCGGGTTGCGGATGACGAACTGGCTGCCTTCGAGGTCGTCCTTGTAGTCGATCTCGGCGCCCACCAGGTACTGCAGGCTCATGGCGTCGATCAGCAGCGTGACGCCATTCTTGTTCATCTGCGTGTCGTCTTCGTTGGTGATCTCGTCGAAGGTGAAGCCGTACTGGAAGCCGGAGCAGCCGCCACCTTGCACGAACACGCGCAGCTTCAGCTCGGGGTTGCCTTCTTCGGCGACGAGCTCGGCCACCTTGGAGGCAGCGGCGTCGGTGAAGACGATGGGCGCAGGAGGCGCGTCGGTGGCTTGGGTGTCAACGATGTCTTGGGCGACGGCGGTCATGGTGGGGGGACTCCAGGAACAGAAAAATCAGGATGCAGCGCGTTCGCTGCCACCGGCGGCATTGGCGCTGGCTGCCAGCTTCAAGCCCGGTTTGGCTTCGGACTTCAGGGCGCGCAATTCACCATCGATGGTGGCGCCCTGGTGCATTTCAAGGGCTTCGTACTTGACGTCGCCCACGATGCGGGCCTTGGGCTGCAGCTCCAGCAGGTCGTCGGCGATGACGGGGCCTTCGACGCTGCCATTGATGATGACATGGCCGGCCCTGACCTTGCCATGCACGCGGGCTTTGTCGCTGATGACCAGCAAGGTGCGCCCGTCGCCGATGGCCTGGACGTCGCCACGGAGCTCGCCGTCGATGCGCAGGCCGTCCGCGAAGCGGATCTCACCGGTGATGACCGTGCCTTCACCGATCAAGGTGCGGATGGGGGGCGTTTTTTTCCAGCCGAACATGGCGATCTTCCTCAAGGGTCAGGGGCCAGGCGCAGGCCCGGGCGCCGAAAGACGCGACAAGCCGACGAAACCCCCAAGGGTACACCGACCACCGTCCAGATCAAGACCCCGGGTGCGAGGTGGCGTGGGTTGCGTCACAGCCTGTGCACCTGCGTGGCCTTGACCGCGCCCGACTCGTCGAGCACGCGGATCTGGATCTGGCGGACAACGACCCCCGCCGGCGGCTGCAACAGCCCCTCCAGGCGGCGGTACTGCCGGAACTGAACCGCCTGGCGCACCATGGGGCCACTGGTCGACCAGGGGGCGGCGTCGCGGGTGCCGGTGGCGAAAACCTCGATGGTGCCTCGGAAGTCGGACTGCCCGCGCACGCCCTGCTGCATCACCAGCAACTGGTAGCGCACCGGGCCGGTGGCCGAGGCCTCGACCTGCAGCCCGCGGATGGCGATGGGCTCGCCCGAGGTGGGAAGCAGGCGCTCGAAGAAGCCGAGGTCGGCCTTGATGGCCTGGTTCTCGGTCTCAAGTGCCCGCACCTGATCGGCCAGCTTCTGCTGCGTGACCCGCTCGGCCTTGAGCAGGCTGTCAGCCGAGTTGGCGATGGAGCGGGCCTGGTCGCGATCGGCGCGGAGCTCGTCGAGCTGGCGCCGCAACTCGACCACCTGTTCCTGAGCGCCGCGGCTGCCCTGCCCCAGCCCGGCCAGCCCTCGCCCGAACTCGAAGGCCCACAGAGCGAGCGCTCCGGAAAAGCCCAGCGCGATGGCGACCACCGCCCAACGCAAAGGCCATGGCAGGTGGCTGCGAACGGCCATGCGCGGCGAGCTGATCGACAGCCGCCGGCGCAGCAGGCGCCAACGCATCAGGGCAGCACCGGCACGCCGGTCAGGCCGAGGTGCTCATCGAGGCCGCACATCAGGTTCATGCACTGCACGGCCTGGCCCGACGCGCCCTTGGTGAGGTTGTCTTCGACGACCAGGACCATGACGGTGTCGGGCAGCGGGCGGTGCACCGCGATGCGCACGGTGTTGGAAGCGCGCACGCTGCGGGTCTCGGGTGCGCTGCCGGCGGGCAGCACGTCGACGAAACGCTCGCCGCGGTAGGCGTCTTCGAAGATGGCCTGCAGGTCCGCAGCCTGGCCGGCGCTGTTCAGGCGCGCGTACAGCGTGGAGTGGATGCCGCGGATGATCGGCAGCAGATGGGGCACGAACAGGCAGTTCACGCTGGCATCACCCGCGATGGCGCGCAGCTGCTGGTTGATTTCGGGGCCGTGACGGTGCCCCTTGACGCCATAGGCCTTGAAGTTGTCCGAGGCCTCGGCGTGCAGCGTGTGCACCTCGGCCTTGCGGCCCGCACCCGAAATGCCCGAAGCGCAGTTGGCGATCAGGCCGGTGGTCTCGATCAGCTTGTTGCGCAGCAGCGGCGCATAGCCCAGCTGCACCGAGGTGGGGTAGCAGCCCGGGTTGCCGATGACGCGCGCGCGCTGGATGGCTTCGCGGTTGATCTCGGGCAGGCCATAGACGGCCTCTTCGAGCAGGTCGGGGCAGGTGTGGGCCATGCCGTACCACTTCTCGAACTCGGCGGTGTCTTTCAGGCGGAAGTCGGCCGCGAGGTCGATGACCTTGACACCAGCGGCCAGCAGCTCGCGGGCCTGGGCCATGGCCACGCCATGCGGGGTGGCGAAGAAGACGACGTCGCACTCGGTCAGCCTGGCTTCATCGGGCGTGACGAAGGCCAGGTCGACGTGGCCACGCAGGCTCGGGTACATGTCGGCCACGGGCAGGCCAGCCTCCTTGCGGGAGGTGATGGCCTTGATCTCGACTTGCGGGTGCTGCGACAGCAGGCGCAGCAGCTCGACCCCGGTGTAGCCGGTGCCACCGACGATGCCGACCTTGATCATCTTCGATCCTTTCAACTGGAGAGGCGCCATTGTAGGAACAATGCGAACACCCTGAATGACAAACCCGCCCGGGGCCGAGGCCAGGGGCGGGTTGGGTTGGCAAACCGCTTTGCAGCGGCATGCCAGGTGGGAGCGATCAGCGCTTGCTGAACTGCTTCCTGCGACGAGCGCCGTGCAGGCCGACCTTCTTGCGCTCGACTTCGCGGGCGTCGCGGGTGACGAAACCAGCGCGGCTCAGTTCGGGCTTCAGGGCAGCGTCGAAATCGATCAGGGCGCGGGTCACACCGTGACGGACGGCACCGGCTTGACCGGATTCGCCACCACCGTGGACGTTGACCTTGATGTCGAACGCTTCAGCGTTGTTGGTCAGCACCAGGGGCTGCTTGACCACCATGATGGAGGTCTGACGGCCGAAGTACTGCTCAACGGGCTTGCCGTTGATGATGATCTGGCCGGTGCCCTTCTTGATGAAGACGCGGGCGACGGACGACTTGCGACGGCCGGTGCCGTAGTTCCAGTTACCAATCATGTGGCCGCTCCTCAGATTTCCAGGGCTTTGGGCTGCTGCGCGGCGTGCGGATGCTCGCTGCCTGCGTAGACCTTCAGCTTCTTGATCATGGCGTAGCCCAGGGGACCCTTGGGCAGCATGCCCTTGACGGCCTTTTCGATGGCGCGACCAGGGTGCTTGGCTTGCATGTCCTTGAACTTCGTGGCGTAGATGCCGCCGGGGAAGCCCGAGTGACGGTAGTAAACCTTGTCGGTGGCCTTGGTGCCAGTGACGCGGATCTTGTCGGCGTTGACGATGACGATGAAATCGCCGGTGTCCACGTGAGGCGTGTAAATGGCCTTGTGCTTGCCGCGCAGACGGAGAGCGACTTCGCTGGCCACTCGTCCGAGCACCTTGTCGGTGGCGTCGATCACAAACCACTCGTGCGTCACTTCGGCCGGCTTGGCGCTGAAGGTCTTCATGGGTGTTTCCTTAATTAGGAAGTAAAAACAGTTGTCTGTCAGCTTTGGCGCCACTTCTTTGAAACGGGGGTGGCCTCGCAACTGACTGTCGTGTCGCCCCAGGTGCCGCTTCAAGCGAAAGCGCGCTTACATGACCTGGCGGGGCAACAACCCTGGCGCGCCTTCTGCCCCGACTCAACGTAAAGCAAAAGCGCACCATTCCCGGCAACCGCGACGGGAATCCAGCATTCTAGCCCAGGTTTAGCGGTTTCCACAAGGTGCAGCAACACCCTGGCGCAGCCGGGCGAGCCGGCGATGATCGGACACCGGATGACGTGAAGTAGTTGACACGTCGCAAGGTCAACGCAGGGGATGCCTTGCGACACCAAGGGTTTTCACCTACATTGCCAGGCAGGCCGGTGACGACAGTCCCAAAGGGAGATCCGAGACTCCAGAGACGACTCCCAATCGGCCAAGTAAAAGGGGTCAGCCATGACCAAGATCCGCTCTCGTCCGCCCATCGACCGTTTCGGCATGCGAACGCCAACCGAACCATCGCCCACCTCCGGGTCGGCGAACGCCCGCCCCGTCGAGGGCTGGGTGCCCATCCGCGACCTGCACGCCCGCCACCGCCGCCGCATCCTGGCCCACTTGCTGGACCTGGACGAGCGCGACCGTTACCTGCGCTTCGGCTACAAGGCGACCACGGAGCAGATCCAGCAATACGTGGCCTCGATCGACTTCAAGCGCGACGAGGTTTTCGGCATCTTCAACAGCAAGCTGCACCTGGTGGCCGTGGCCCACCTGGCCGCCATGCCCGGCAAGGGCCCGGCTGGTGATGGCTCTTCGCGCGGCCGCGCCATGGAGTTCGGCGTCTCGGTGTTGCCGGCGGGCCGCGGCAAGGGCCTGGGCCTGCGCCTGTTCGTTCACGCCATGATGCACGCGCGCAACCAGCACGCCAGCCACATGATGATCCACGCGCTCAGCGAGAACGGCCCGATGTTGCGCATCGCGGCCAAGGCCGGCGCCGTCATCGAACGCGATGGCCCGGACGCCGAAGCCTGGCTGAAGCTGCCGCCCGACACGGTGGGCACGCACATCGACAGCTCCTTGCAATCGATCGCGGCCGAGGCGCTATACCGCATCCGCTACAACGTGATGCACGCCAGCGACTGGCTGAAGATGCTGGTGAACCCGATCTGACCCAGCCCCCGAAGGTCCGCAAAAAAGGCCCCGCACGCGGTGACGCGTCGGGGCCCGTTTGTTTCCGGGCTGTTTGCCACGTGCACACGGCGGCGGCGCAGGCCGCCCGGTCAGCCTGCCCTGGTCAGACGGCGGCCGTCACGAGCAGGGAGTTGATGCGGCGCACGTAGGCGGCCGGGTCGTCGAGCTGGCCGCCTTCGGCCAGCAGGGCCTGGTCGAACAGGATGTGGGCGAGGTCGTCGAGGTGCTCGCTGGCTTCGAGCTTCTTGACCAGGGCGTGCTCGGGGTTGAGCTCGAGCACAGGCTTGACCTCGGGCGCGGCCTGGCCGGCTTGCTTGAGCAGGCGCGCCAGGTGGCCGCTGATCTCGCCGTCCTCGGTGACCAGGCAGGCGGGCGAGTCAACCAGGCGCGTGGTGATGCGCACGTCCTTGGCGCGGTCGGCCAGCGCGGTCTTCAGGCGCTCCAGCAAAGGCTTGAAAGCCTCGGCGGCTTCTTCGGCCTGCTTCTTTTCGGCCTCGTCCTGCAGCGAGCCCAGGTCCACGGCGCCCTTGGTGACGTTGTGCAGTGGCTTGCCCTCGAACTCGTGCAGGTGCGAGAGCAGCCACTCGTCGACGCGGTCGGTCAGCAGCAGCACCTCGATGCCCTTCTTCTTGAAGAGCTCGAGCTGCGGGCTGTTCTTGGCCGCGGCCAGGGTGTCGGCGGTGATGACGTAGATGGCGTCCTGGCCTTCCTTCATGCGGCCCACGTAATCGGCCAGGCTCACCGACTGGGTGGCGCCGTCGTCCACGCCGGTGGATGCAAAGCGCAGCAACTTGGCGATGCGGTCGCGGTTGGCGAAGTCCTCGCCGACGCCCTCTTTGAGCACCTGGCCGAACTCGGTCCAGAAAGCGGCGTATTGGTCGCGCTTGGCCTGGTCTTCATTGCCCGCCAGGTCTTCGAGCATGGACAGCACGCGCTTGGTGCAGCCTTCTCGGATGACCTTGACGTCGCGGCTTTCCTGCAGGATCTCGCGGCTGACGTTGAGCGGCAAGTCAGACGAGTCGACCACGCCCTTGACGAAGCGCAGGTAGCTGGGCAGCAGGGCTTCGGCGTCGTCCATGATGAAGACGCGCTTGACGTAGAGCTTGAGGCCGCCCTTCTTGTCGCGGTTCCAGAGGTCGTAAGGGGCCTTGGCCGGGATGTAGAGCAGCTGGGTGTATTCGCTGCGGCCCTCGACGCGGTTGTGGGTGTGGGCCAGCGGGTCTTCGCTGTCGTGGCTGAGCTGCTTGTAGAACTCGGCGTACTGCTCGGGCGTGATGTCGGACTTGCTGCGCGTCCAGAGCGCAGCGGCCTGGTTGATGGTTTCCCACTCGTCCTTGCGCACGTACTCGCCCTTGTCGGCGTCCCACTCTTCCTTCTGCATGAGGATGGGCAGGGAGATGTGGTCGGAGTACTTGCCCACGATGCTGCGCAGCTTCCAGGCAGCAAGGTACTCGTCTTCGCCTTCGCGCAGGTGCAGGATGATGTCGGTGCCGCGGGTGGGCTTGGTGATGGTGTCGACCTCGAAGTCACCCGTGCCCTCGCTGCTCCAGCGCATGCCTTCTTCCGGCTGAAGGCCCGCGCGGCGGGATTCGACGGTGATGCGGTCGGCCACGATGTAGCCACTGTAGAAGCCCACGCCGAACTGGCCGATGAGCTGGGCGTCCTTCTGCTGGTCACCCGAGAGGCGGCCCATGAAGTCCTTGGTGCCGGACTTGGCGATGGTGCCCAGGTGGTCGATGGCCTCTTGCGCGCTCATGCCGATGCCGTTGTCGCGGATGGTGAGCGTGCGGGCCTCCTTGTCGACGAGGATGCGCACGTCGAGGTTGGGGGCGTCTTCATAGAGGGCGGCGTTGTCGAGCGCTTCGAAGCGAAGCTTGTCGCACGCGTCGGACGCGTTGGAGATCAGCTCGCGCAGGAAGATTTCCTTGTTCGAGTAAAGCGCGTGCGTGACGAGGTGCAGCAGTTGCTTGACTTCGGCCTGGAACGAATGGGTTTGCTTGCTCATGGGATGAGGGCCTCTTCGCCTCTGCGGGCGGCAGGTTGGGGTTGGACCGATGGGCGCCGGGCCTGTCTCGCGACGAGGCCATGTTGCGCCAGCGGCGCACAGGTGGGGACAGGTGCCGGGCTTTCAAGGGGTGGGAGCGCTTTGATGCGTTCGGCCCACGTCAACGCAAGGGGGCTTGCTTCTGGCCAGAATTTCGGTGTAAACTTCAAGGCTTGATGGCGCTTTAGCTCAGTCGGTTAGAGCGATGGAATCATAATCCACAGGTCCGCGGTTCGAGTCCGTGAAGCGCCACCAAAACACCAAGGCCCAGCAGAGATGCTGGGCCTTTTTCATGCCTGACACGGCCCGGGTTGAAGGTGCGGCCGTCGGACAAGGCGGCGTCAGCGGGGCCCAGGCGCCTGAGCGCGATCGGGCGATGCCGCTGGCAACCACCAGCGCCCAGGAGCCCCCAGGGCAGCTATATTGGGCCGGCAACCTGCCGCCCACGCATGAATCAACCCGTCCAGTTCGTTTCACGGAGCCGCACCGCTGTGACGCCGAGGAGGCATCGGTGAGCTGGGGCTTGCTCGCACTTTCGGCTGCCGGGGGCGCCGCGCTGGCGTTGCTCTGGCAGTTGCCGCGAGCCAGGAGGCTGCAGGGCCAGGCCGAAACCGCCATCCGCCAGATGCGCGAATTCCGCACCATGGTCGAGAACACGAACGATGCCGTCCTGCTGATGGAAGCCGGCCGCATCGTCGAATGCAACCCGGCGGCCGAGCGGATGTTCGGCATGCCCCACGTTGAGTTGCTGGGCGCCCACCCGGCCTCCCTGTCACCCATGCTGCAACCAGGCGGCGGCAGATCGGAGGACCTGGCCAACGCCAACATCGCGCGGGCGATGGGAGGCGAGGCCCAGCGGTTCCTTTGGGAGCACCTGCGCCATGGCGGCGAGCCTTTCACCGCCGAGGTCGCTTTGGCCCCCGCTTTTCAGCGCGAGGCGGGCCAGGTGCCGCGCTTCGTGGCGGTGCTTCGCGATGTCACCCAGGCACGGCGCGCGGCCGAGGCGGTGCAGGCCAGCGAGCGCCAGTTCCGGCGCCTGTTCGAGCTGGCGCCGGTGCCCCTGGCGCTGACCACCCCGCAAGGCCAGTTGATCGACTTCAACCGACAGTGGTCCCGTGTGCTGGGGTACGACCGCAACGACGTCCCGACGATGGCGCAATGGTGGCAGAAGGCCTACCCCGACCCCACCTACCGGCAGGCGGTGCAGGAGATCTGGAACAAGGCCATCGGCCGCGTCGTCAACGAGGGGCGCGAGCTGCAGCAGACCGAGGTGCGGGTCACCTGCAAGGGCGGTGAGGTGCGGTCGATGCGGGTGGGCGGTGCGTTGGTGGGCGACGCCATCCTGACCAGCTACGTCGATGTCACCGAGCAACGCCAGGCCCAGCATGCCTTGGAAGCGCTCAACGCCAGTCTGGAGCAACGCGTCAGCGAGCGCACCCGCGAACTCGAAGCCGCCATCGACGACCTGCACCGCACGCAGGGCGAGCTGGTGCGCTCGGAAAAACTCGCCGGACTGGGCTCGCTGGTGGCCGGCGTGGCGCACGAGCTCAACACACCGATCGGCAATGCCGTGATCGTCGCCAGCACCCTGGCCGATCAGCAGCGCCGCTTCGCCGACGAGATGGCCGCGGGCCTGCGGCGCTCGTCGCTGACACGCTTCGTCGGCGAGGTGCAGGAAGGCCTGGACGTGATGGAGCGCAACCTGCGCCGCGCGGCCGAGCTCATCAGCGGCTTCAAGCAGGTGGCGGTGGACCAGTCCAGCCACCAGCGGCGCCAGTTCGACCTGCGCGAGATCGTGCACGAGCTCACCCTCACGCTGAGCCCCACCCTGCGCCGAGCCGGGGTCACGCTGACGCACGACCTGCCCGCAGGCGTGACGCTCGACAGCTACCCCGGCCCGCTCAGCCAGGTGATCATGAACATCGTCAACAACGCCGTGGTGCACGCCTTCGCCGAGCAGGCCGAGCCGCGCATCGAGGTACACGGCCAGGTCAGCGGCGAGCAGCTCACGCTGAGCTTGCGCGACAACGGCTGCGGCATCCCGCCCGAGCACCTCTCGCGCGTGTTCGACCCCTTCTTCACCACCCGGCTGGGCCACGGTGGGTCGGGCCTGGGCATGCACATCGTCTACTCCTTGGTGACGGAGCTGCTGGGCGGCTCGGTGCACATCGACAGCGCGGTGGGACGGGGCACCACCGTGACGCTGCGGATCCCGCTGCAAGCCCCGCAACCCGACGCATCCGAAAGCGCTGCCCATGCCTGACCAGGCCTCCACCGACATGCCCCTCGATGACGAGGACCTCGTGCCTTTCGTCGACGACGACACCGACGCGTCGCCGCCTGCGGCCACCATGCCGCCCTGGCAGGTGCTCATCGTCGACGACGATGCCGACGTGCACCGTGCCACCGAGATGGCGCTGCGCGACCTGAGCATCGAAGGCCGGCCGCTGCAACTGCTGCACGCCTACTCGCGCCATGAAGCCATGGACCAGGTCGCACGGCACGACGACCTGGCCGTCATCCTGCTCGACGTGGTGATGGAGTCCGATGATGCGGGCCTCAAGCTCGTGCACGACGTGCGCAACACCCTCAAGCGCGAGTCGCTGCGCATCATCCTGCGCACGGGCCAGCCGGGCTACGCGCCCGAGCTCGACACCATCCGCCACTACGACATCAACGACTACCGCACCAAGTCCGAGCTGACGCGGGTGCGCCTGTTCACCAGCCTGACCGTGGCCGTGCGCGTCTACCGCCAGATGCGCGCGCACGAGCAGACGCGCCGCGGCCTGGAGATGGTGGTGCGCGCCAGCACCGACCTGAGCAAGCTGCACGGCATGCACCTGTTCGCGCAAGGCGTGGTCAGCCAGCTGTGCGCGCTGCTGGGCATCGAACCCGAGGGCCTGATCTGCGCGCAGGCCGGGCTGCAGGGGCACGGCGAGCCGGCCCGCGTGATCGCCGCCGCAGGCCGCTATGGCGACCTCATCCAGCGCCCCTTGAGCGAGCTGGGCCTGCCGCGCGTGCAGGCCGCGCTGCAACGCTGCCTGGACGAACGCCACAGCCATTTCGACGACGGCCTGGCGCTGTACTTCGCCACCTCCGATGGCCGTGGCCTGGCCGCCTTCGTCGACCACCCCGCGCCCCTGCTGGCGCTGGACCGCCACCTCGTCGAGGTCTTTTGCTCGAGCATGTCGGCCGGCTTCGAGAACGTGCTGCTGTACGGCCAGCTGGTCGACCAGGCCTACGTCGACCCGCTGCTGCACATCCCCAACCTCAACCAGATGCTGCAGACGCTGACCCACGTGCCCGGGCTGGCCTCGCCCGCCACGCTGGCCGTGCTCGACATCGATGGCTTCGCCGACATCAACGACATGCTGGGACACGGCTTTGGCGATGCCGTGCTGCGCGCGGTGGCGGCTCGCCTGCGCGAACAGCTCAGCCCGGGTTGCAGCCTGGCCCGCCTGGGTGCCGACGTCTTCGGCGTGCTGGGCCCTTCGGACGAGGTCACCGCCGAGAAGCTGCAGGCCCTGTTCGCCATGCCGTTCATCATCCAGCAGCAGTCGGTGCGGCTGTCCGCCACCATGGGCCTGGTCAGGCTCGACGAACACGCCGACCGCGGCGCCGACCTGCTCAAGGACGCCCACCTCGCGCTCAAGCGCGCCAAGGGCCAGCGACGCGGCACGGCCTGCTACTTCTCGGCCGAGATGGGTCAGGCCGCCCGCGCCCGCATGCAACTGCTCGACAGCCTGCGCACCGCCACCGGCTCCAGCCAGCTCTTTGCCGTCTACCAGCCCAAGGTGTGCCTCAAGACCGAGCGCGTGCTGGGCCTGGAGGCGCTGCTGCGCTGGCGCCGCCCCGATGGCGAAATGGTGCCGCCCGACCGCTTCATCCCGCTGGCAGAACAGGCCGGCCTGATGATGGTGCTGGGCAGCTTCGTGACCCACACCGCCTGCGCCACGCTGCGGCGCCTGCACGAAGCCGGTCACACCACCCTGACCATGGCCATCAACGTCTCGCATGCGCAGTTGCGCGAGCCAGACTTCGTGCCGCTGCTGGCGCACACCCTGCAAGAAACCGGCGTGGCCCCGCAGGCCATCGAGTTGGAGATCACCGAATCGATGGCCGCCGACGACCTCACGCTCATCCAGCAGCGCCTGCAGGACATCCGGGCCCTGGGCCTGAGCGTGGCCATCGACGACTTCGGCACCGGCTTCTCGTCGCTGAGCGTGCTGCGCCACCTGCAGGCCCAGCGCCTGAAGATCGACCGCAGCTTCATCGCCGAGATCGAGCACGACAGCCGCATCGCGCGCATGGTGGTGCAACTGGGGCAGCTGCTGGGCATGCAGGTGATCGCCGAAGGCGTGGAAACCGCGGCCCAGCAAGCCATGCTGCAGGCCATGGGTTGCGACCAAGGACAGGGCTGGCTGTTCGCTCGGCCCATGGAAGAAGGCGCCTTGCTGACATGGTTGTCTCAACGGGGCGGCTGAGCCGGGTGCCTAGAATCCGCCCCGATGTCGTCCCCACCCCCACCATCGCTGTCCGCCACGATCCCGGCCACCTACGCGCTGTCGCTGCTGTCGCTGATGCTCGAGCGCGGCCACCGCGAAGCCGACCTGCTGGCCGGCTCGCAGCTCACCCGCGAGCAGCTGCAGGACCAGCGCGCCCAGATCGGCGCCTGGCAGTACGCCGTGCTGCTGGCCACCGCGCTGCGCCTGGACCGCGACCACGGCCTCGCTTATGAACTGGGCCTGCGCAGCCAGGTCACCAAGCACGGTTTCGTCGGGTTCGGCCTGATCAGCTGCGCCACCCTGCGCGAAGCCATCGAGTTCAGCGAACGCTACTTTCGCGCCCGCGTGCCGGCCTTCACCAACGCGATGACCGTGCAGGGCGATGAGGTCGTCATCGAGCTGCGCGAGACGGTGCCACTGGGGCCCTACCGCGCCTTCGTGATGGACCTGGTGGTGGTCGAGCTCTGCAGCCTGTTCGCCAAGGTCATGGGGCTGGATCCGGCCTCAGCCGGATGGGCCAGCCGCATCCACGTGCCCCACGCCGAGCCCCAGGCCTACGCCCGCTACCGCGACCGGCTGCCCCCTTTCACCTTCAACCAGCGCGCCGTCGAAATCCACTTCCCCGCGCGCATGCTCGACGAGCCCATCGCCACCGCCGACCCGGTCAGCGTGCAGCTGGCCATCGAGCGCTGCGAGCAGGAGATGTCCCGCCAGGCAGCGGCCAGCGGCACGCGCGGCCAGGTCGTCGAGCGCCTGCGCTGCGAAGGTGGCCGCTACCCCGAGTTGGCCGAGGTCGCCGAGCAATTGCACGTCTCCGAGCGCACGCTCAAGCGTCGCCTGCAGGCCGAGGGTTGCTCGTTTCAGGCCCTGCTCGACGAGGTGCGTCAGCGCGACGCAGAGCGCCTGCTCGCCAACCCACAACTGGCCATCAAGCAGGTGGCCGACGCGGTGGGTTATGCCGACCCCGCCAATTTCGCGCGCGCCTTCGGCAAGTGGACGGGCCTGTCGCCCAAGGCCTGGCGCGACAGGCTGGTGGCCAGCCGTGGCCTGAAATGACAAGTTTCAGGCCTGCGCGCCCCTCACGCTGAGCAGGCTCGACTCCTTACGCTTGAGGCTCGTCAGAGAACGCCACATCCAGGCGCCAACGAGGAGCACATGAGCAAGAAGTTGTCACCCAGGTCGCTCGACCCCCGCCGCATGAGCGACGCCCAGAAGTCAGAACACATCCGCAGCGTCGTGCTCAAAGCCGGTGAAGACCTGCGCGCCCGCCACCCCTGGCTGCGCCACCAGGACGCCATTGGCGCGACCATCATGGTCGCCTCCTTGCTCGGCATGGTCGCCAGCGGCTGGGCCTACGTCGACGGCCTGATCCCCTGGTGGGTGTGCGTGCCGGCCGTGGCCATCTTCGCGTCGTTCATCCACGAGCTCGAGCACGACCTCATCCACCAGATGTACTTTCGCAGCAAGCCCTGGGCGAACAGCCTGATGCTGCTGGTGGGCTGGCTGGCCCGGGCGTCCACCGTCAGCCCCTTCGTGCGCCGCAAGCTGCACCTGCACCACCACAAGGTCTCGGGCACCGAGTCCGACCTGGAAGAGCGCGGCATCACCAACGGCGTACCCTGGGGCCTGCGCCGCCTGCTCATGACCGGCGACAACATGCTGGCCGTGGCCCTGCGCCCCTTCGAGATGCGCCGCGCCACCGCCCGGTTCATCAAGGCGCAAAAGCCCGCCAACGCCGCCGAGGCCCGCCGCCTGGCGCTGGAACAGGCCATGGCCTACATGCCCATCGGCCACATCTACTACATCAGCTTTCACGCCTGGGTGGTGCTGCACGCGGTGCAGTTCGCCGCGCCGCTGCTGGGCGTCGACATCCCCTGGCCGCAGTGGATGCCGCAGTTGATGGCTGGCCTGGACGTCTTCGGCGTGGTCTACGCCCTGCCCTGCCTGCTGCGCACCTTCTGCCTGCACTTCATCAGCTCGAACATGCATTACTACGGCGACGTGGAGGCGCGCAACACCATGCAGCAGTGCCAGGTGCTCAACCCCTGGTGGCTGATGCCGATGCAGCTGTTTTGCTTCAACTTCGGCAGCACCCACGCCATCCACCACTTCGCGGTCAAGGAGCCTTTCTACATCCGCCAGTGGAACGCCGGCATCGCCCACCAGGTGATGCGCGAGATGGGCGTGCGCTTCAACGACTTCGGCACCTTCCGCCGGGCCAACCGGTTCAGCCTGAAAACAGCCTGACGACGCTCGGCCAGGGCAAGGCCAATGCCCACGCCCTTTGCCAGCAATCAATGCGAATCATTCTTGTTTTCGAGTAAGCTCGCGAGCCACCGGACGTGCGTCCGGCCCCGGTCCGCGGGCTTTCTCACATCAACGATTCAGGAATGCGCTCCATGGTCACCTCGCTGCCGCGCCTCTGTGCGCTCGCCCTTGCCACCCTGGCGTTCTCCGCCCAGGCCGACGACAAGGTGCTCAACATCTACTCGGCCCGCCACTACCAGACCGACGAAGCCCTGTATGCCAACTTCACCAAGCAGACCGGCATCAAGGTCAACCGCCTGGACGGCAAGGAAGACGAGCTGCTCGAGCGCATCAAGAACGAAGGCGCCAAGTCGCCGGCCGACATCCTGATCACGGTCGACGCGGCGCGCCTGGAAGTCGCCGACCAGGCCGGCCTGTTCGCGCCCATCCAGTCGAAGGTGCTGGCGCAGCGCATCCCCGCCAAGCTGCGCACGCCCAACTGGATCGCCTTCTCGACCCGCGCCCGCCTGATCGCCTACAACAAGCAGGCCGTCAAGGCCGAGTGGGTGCAAAGCTACGGCGACCTGGCCCACCCTCGCCTGAAAGGCCAGGTGTGCGTGCGCTCGGGCTCGCACCCCTACAACCTGTCGCTCGGCGGCGCCTTCATCGCCCACCAGGGTGAGCAGCAGGCCGAGGCCTGGGCCCGTGGCCTGGTGCAGAACTTCGCCCGCGCACCCAAGGGCGGTGACACCGATCAGCTCAAGGCCGTGGCCGCTGGCGAATGCGGCGTGACCATCTCCAACAGCTACTACCTGGCCCGCCTGATGCGCTCGGACAAGCCGGAAGACCGCAAGGTGGTGCAGGCCCTGGGTGTGGTCTGGCCCAACCAGCAGACCTGGGGCACGCACATCAACGTCTCGGGCGCGGGCATCATCAAGACGGCGCCGAACAAAGCCGCTGCCGTGAAGTTCCTCGAGTACCTGAGCAGCGACCAGGCGCAGGCCTACTTCGCCGACGGCAACAACGAGTGGCCGGCGGTGGCCTCGGTCAAGCTGAACAACCCAGCGCTGACCGCCCTGGGCACCTTCAAGCCGGACGACCTCAACGTGGGTGAGCTGGCCAAGAACGCCGCCAAGGCACAGAAGCTGTACGACCGCGCCGGCTGGCGCTGAGGTGTCCAGGCCTGCCCGACGGCCCCATCGCGGGCCAGGGCAGGCTCAGCGACCGCCCCCGGGCAAGCGGCTGCGCGCGATCTCTCGTGAGAGCACGATCAGCGGCAGCAGCCCCACCACCACGATGGTCAGCGCCGCGGTCGACGCCTCGGCCAGGCGCTCATCGGACGCCAGCGTGTAGGCCTGCGTCGCCAGCGTGTCGAAGTTGAAGGGCCGCATCACCAGCGTCGCCGGCAGCTCCTTCATCACGTCGATGAACACGAGCAGCAACGCCGTCAACAGGCTGCCGCGCAACAGCGGGAAGTGCACCCTTCGCAGCGTGGCCGAGGGCGAGAGCCCCAGGCTGCGCGCCGCGTGGTCCATGTTGGGCGTGACCTTGAGCAGCCCCGCGTCCACCGACTGCACCGCCGGTGTCAAAAAGCGCACCACGCAGGCGTACACCAGCCCCGCGATGCCGCCTGTGATCACCAGGCCGCCCTGCCAGCCCACAGTCTGCTCCAGCCAGGTGGTGAGCACGTTGTCCACCCGCGTGACCGGGATCAGCACCCCCACGGCGATGACCGTTCCCGGCAAGGCGTAACCCAGCCCGCCCAGGCGGTGGGTCAGCCGCACCAGCCAGTGCGGCTGCAGGCGCGCGGCATAGGCCAGCAGCACCGCCAGCGTCACCGCGATGAAGGCCGTCAGGCCCGAAACGGTGACACTGTTGCGAGCCAGCTCGATGAAGCGCGGCCCGAACTGCGCATCGCCCTGGCTCAGCGACATGTGCAGCAAGATGCCGGCCGGCAGCAGGAAGCCCGCGATCACCGGGATCGCACAGGCCACCACGGCCAGCCAAGCACGCCAGCCGCCCACGCGGATGCCGCTCAAGCGGGAGCGGCGCAAGGTCGTGTCATGAAAGCGCGCCCGCCCGCGCGAGAGCCGCTCGAACATCAGCACGAGCACCACGAAGCCCAGCAGGGTCGAGGCCAGCTGAGCCGCGGCCACCCGGTCACCCAGCGAGAACCACGCGCGGTAGATGCCGGTGGTGAAGGTCTGCACACCGAAGTAGGACACCGCACCGAAGTCGGCCAGGGTCTCCATCAGCGCCAGCGACACGCCCGCGGCGATGGCCGGCCTGGCCAGCGGCAGCGAGACCCGAAAGAAGCTGCCCCAGGGGCCCAGCCCCAGCACGCGCCCGACCTCCAGCATGCCGCCCGCGCGCTCGAGGAAGGCGGTGCGCGCCAGCATGTACACATACGGATAGAGCACCAGCGAGAACAGCACCAACGCCCCGCCCAGCGAACGCACATCGGGGAACCAGTAATCGGCACGGGTCCACTCGAAGGCCTCGCGCAACCAGGTCTGCACGGGACCCACGAACTGCAGCAAATCGGTGTAGGTGTAGGCCATCACGTAGCCAGGCACGGCCAGCGGCAGCACCAGCGCCCATTCCAGCGTGCCCCGCAGCGGGAAGTCGTACCGCGTGACCAGCCAGGCCGCGCCCACGCCCATGCTCGCCGTGCCCAGGCCCACGCCCAGGCACAGCCAGAGGGTGGACCACAGGTAATCGGGCAGCACCGTCGAGGCCAGGTGCGACCAGGTGTCGCCGGTGTCGCTGGGCGAGAGCACCTGCAGCAGCACGGCCAGCACGGGCAAGGCCACCAGGGCCCCGACCAGCAGGGCCAAGGCCACCAGCCAGCGCGAGGGCATGCGGTTGCGGACGGACGAAGAAAGCGAGGTGGCCAGGGTCATGGTGTGAGTGAGAATTATCATCGCTACCGAGCCTTTCCCCGCAGGCCCCTTCCCTGTTGTCACCGCACCCGCCCCACATGCCCACCTTGCCCGACCACCACCACACGCCCGCCCCCCCCGAGGGGCCGCCCTGGCTGGTCGTGCAAGACCTGGCCCTGCAGTACGGCAACAAGGCCATCGTCGAGCACCTGTCGTTCTCGCTGCCGCAAGGCGCGATCGCCTGCCTGCTGGGGCCCTCGGGCTGCGGCAAGACCTCGGTGCTGCGCGCCCTGGCGGGCTTCGAGCCGATCACCGCCGGGCGCATCTCGCTCGATGGGCGCGCGCTCAGCCAACCCGGCCGCGTCGTGCCCCCCGAGCAGCGCCGCATCGGCATGGTCTTCCAGGACTACGCCCTCTTCCCGCACCTGACCGTGGCACAAAACGTCGGCTTCGGCCTGCGTGGCCGCTCCGACGCAGACCGCCGCGTCACCGAGATGCTCGAAACCGTGGGCCTGGCCCACGCCGCTCGCCGCTACCCGCACGAGCTCTCAGGCGGCCAGCAACAGCGCGTGGCGCTGGCTCGCGCCCTGGCGCCTCAGCCCGCCGTGCTGCTGCTCGACGAGCCCTTCTCCAACCTCGACGTGGCCCTGCGCGAACGCCTGGCCGGCGAGGTGCGCGACATCCTCAAGGCCACGCAGACCACCGCCGTGCTCGTCACCCACGACCAGCACGAAGCCTTCGCCATGGCCGACGTGGTGGGCGTGCTCGCCGAGGGCCAGCTGCAGCAGTGGGACACGGCCTACGCGCTCTATCACCGCCCCGCCAACCGCCGCGTGGCCGACTTCGTGGGCCAGGGCGCCTTCGTGCCTGCCCGCGTGCTCGACGACCACCGGCTGAAACTGGACGTCGGCGAGGTGCAAGGCGACGACGCCACCTTCTTCACCGAAGACGCGATGCCCTTCGCGGCGGGTGCGCGCGTGGACGTCCTGCTGCGCCCCGACGACGTGGTGCACGACGACGCCAGCCCCATCCAGGCCCGCGTGGTGCACAAGGCGTTCAAGGGCGCCGAGTTCCTCTACACCCTGGCCCTGGCCGATGGCACCGAGGTGCTCTCGATGGTGCCCTCACACCACGACCACGCCATCGGCGAAGCCATCGGCATCCGACTGGACATGAGCCACGTGGTGGCCTTCGACAACACCCCCGCCTGAGGCCCCATGAGCGCCAACCTGCCCGCCCTCATCCTCGCCGCCGGCCGTGGCGAGCGCATGCGCCCGCTGACCGACACCTGCCCCAAGCCCTTGCTGAAGGTGCAAGGCAAACCGCTGATCGTGTGGCACCTCGAAGCCCTGGCGCGCGATGGCGTGCGCGACGTGGTCATCAACACCGCCCACCTCGAAGAGCAGTTCGAGCCCGCGCTCGGCGATGGCAGCCAGTGGGGCCTGCGCATCCGCTACTCGCATGAGCGGGCCGACCACGGCGGCGCGCTGGAAACGGCGGGCGGCATCGCCAAGGCCTTGCCGCTGCTGGCCGAGGCGGCAGGCGGCGATCGCGCTTTCTGGGTGCTGGCGGGCGATGTGTTCGTGCCGGGCTTCAGGTTCGATGCGGTGGCCGCCAAGGCCTTTGCCGACGCGCCTGAAAACGGCGACCTGGCACAGCTGTGGCTGGTGCCCAACCCGGCCCACGTGCCACAAGGCGACTTCGCGCTCGAAGCCACTGGTCGCGTCCACCACAAGGCCAGCGCGCCAGAGGGCACACCCACCTTCACCTACTCGACCATCGGGCTGTACCGCCCCGCCATGGTCGACGGCGTGACCCTGGGCGAGAAGGCCGCGCTGCGCCCGTGCTTCGACCGCGCGATCGACAGCGGTCGCCTGAGCGGGCGGGTGCATCGCGGTGAATGGACGGACGTGGGCACGCCCGAGAGGCTGGCTGCGCTGAACCAGGCCTGACCGTCGCGCGCCCGGAGTCGGTAGAATCCGGCCTCTGCACACAGCCCCTGGATCTACACCATGCCCCGCTGTCACCCCACCCGCCGCGCCGCGCTGAGCGCCTTCATCGGCTCGGCCGGCACCCTGCTCGGCGCCCCGCTGCTGACCAGCCTGGTCGCGCTGGCGCCCGTGGCCGCCCACGCCCAGGCCGCCCGCCCCGTGCCCATCCCCGCCAACACCTTGCGCGGCGAGATCACCTTCGGCCTGCCACCCGAGATCGTGCTCAACGGCAAGGTGGCCACCCGCCTGTCGCCCGCCTCGCGCATCCGCGGCCAGAGCAACACGCTGGTGATGTCCGGCAACCTCGGTGGCCAGACCCACGTCGTCAACTACAACGTCGACGGCCAAACCGGTCTCGTCAAAGACGTCTGGCTGCTGACCGCTGCCGAAGCCTCCCGCCTGTGGCCCACCACGCCCGAAGAGGCGGCCAAGTGGGTGTTTGACCCGATCTCGCAGAGCTGGTCCAAGCCCTGATCGGCAGGTCGCCGCTCATCCCGCCATCGCGCAGGGCACCTCAGGGTGCCCGAACCGCTTTCCCCGTTCCCTCCGCAGCAGGCAGGTCGCCGTCGCCAAGACGGCCCTGAATCGCCATGTCCCTTGACACCTCCACCACGCCCTCGACCACCACCGACCAGCCTCAGAAAAAGGTCTACATCAAGACCTACGGCTGCCAGATGAACGAGTACGACTCGGACAAGATGTCCGACGTCATGAACGCGGCCAAGGGCTACGTGCCCACCAACGACCCCGAAGAGGCCGACCTCATCCTCTTCAACACCTGCTCGATCCGCGAGAAGGCGCAAGAGAAGGTGTTCTCCGACCTGGGCCGCGTCAAGCACCTCAAGGAAAAGGGCGTGATGATCGGCGTGGGCGGCTGCGTGGCCAGCCAGGAAGGTGCCTCCATCATCGAACGCGCACCTTACGTGGACGTCGTCTTCGGGCCGCAAACGCTGCACCGCCTGCCCGCCATGCTGGAAAAGCGCCAGCAGCTCCAACGCCCCCAGGTCGACATCAGCTTCCCCGAGATCGAGAAGTTCGACCACCTGCCGCCGCCGCGCAAGGAAGGCGCCTCGGCCTTCGTGTCGATCATGGAAGGCTGCTCGAAGTACTGCAGCTACTGCGTGGTGCCCTACACCCGCGGCGAAGAGGTCTCGCGCCCGTTTGACGACGTGCTGACCGAGGTCGCCGACCTGGCCGACCAGGGCGTCAAAGAGGTCACCCTGCTGGGCCAGAACGTCAACGGCTACCGCGGCAAGATGGGAGACACCGCAGAAATCGCCGACTTCGCCATGCTGCTCGAATACGTCGCCGAGATCCCCGGCATCGAGCGCATCCGCTTCACCACCAGCCACCCCAACGAGTTCAGCCAGCGCCTCATCGACGTCTACGGCAAGACGAACAAGCTGGTCAACCACGTGCACCTGCCCGTGCAGCACGGCTCGGACCGCATCCTGATGGCCATGAAGCGCGGCTACACCACGCTCGAGTACAAGAGCACCATCCGCAAGCTGCGCGCCGTGCGACCGGACATCCGCCTGTCCACCGACTTCATCGTGGGCTTTCCCGGCGAGACCGACGACGACTTCGACAAGCTCATGAAGCTGGCCATGGACATCGAGTTCGACGCCTCCTTCAGCTTCATCTTCAGCGCCCGCCCTGGCACCCCGGCCGCCTCGCTGGCCGACGACACCCCTCACGAGGTCAAGCTCAAGCGTTTGCAGACCCTGCAGGCCTACCTGGAGTCCAACGTGCAGCGCTACAGCCAGATGCTGGTGGGCACCACGCAGACGATCCTGGTCGAAGGCCCCAGCCGCAAGGACCCGTCCGAATTGATGGGTCGAACCGAGTGCAACCGCATCGTCAACTTCGCCGCCGGCCCCACCCAGGCCCTGCGCGAACGCCTGGTCGGCCAGCTCATCGACGTCCGCATCACCCAGGCCTACCCGCACTCGCTGCGCGCCGAGTTGTTGCTCGCGCAGCACGCATGAGCCCCTTCAGGCCCACCAGGGTGGGCCGAACGCTTGACAGGCATGGCGCATCGGCGCGCACCCTGGCAACATCAGGGGGATGAGCAGCACCTCATGGCATGACCCCGCTGCGCCGGACCCGTTCTCGGCGTGGCACGGCGTCCACGCCCGGGTCGCCCACCTGCTCAGGCACCCGGCCGACGCGGCCTTCTTCATCGGCGAGCTCGATGCGGTCACCGAGGTCATCCTGCGCACGGTCGACGCCGCCCCAGAAGCCAGCCTCTTCGAGATGATCTACGGCGAGGAGATCGCCGGCTACGCGGTTGCTCACTCGCTGCAGACCGCCTTCGTCACCGCCCTGGTGGCCCAGCGCATGGGCTGGACGCTGCGCGACAGGCAGACGCTGGTCAAGGCCTCGCTGACGATGAACATCGCCATGCTGGACCTGCAGGACACCCTGGTGCGCCAGCCGACGCCCCCCACCCTCAAGCAGCGCCAGGACATCGACAGCCACCCCCAGCGCGGCCGCGACATGCTCGCTGCCATCGGCATCACCGACGAGGCCCTGCTGCACACCGTGGCCCACCACCACGTCACCCCCGGCGGCCACGCCCTGCCCGCCGACCGCAGCGGCCTGAGCCCGCTGGCCTGCCTGGTGCACTACGCCGACGTCTACCTGGCCAAGCTCAGCCCCCGGGCCACGCGCGGCGCCATCGCCATCAACGTGGCCGCGCGCGAGCTGCAAACCAGCGCCGGCGGCGCCTCGAACCCCTACGTCACCGCCATCGTTCAGGAGATGGGCATCTACCCGCCTGGCACCTTCGTGAAGCTGCGCAACGGCGACACCGCCATCGTGCTGCGCCGCGGCGCCACGCCCGACACGCCCCTGGTCAGCACCCTGCTGCGCGCCGACGGCACGCCCTACCTGATGACCCAGCGCACCGACACCACCGAGCCCGACCACAAGGTCGTGGCCGCCCTGCCGCGGGGCCTGGTCATGCTGACGCTGAACCGCCGACGGCTGTACGACCAGGTCGAGGCCTGATCAGCGCTTGGTGAGCGACACCTGCGCGGCCTGCGCCAGCGCCGCCACCAGCTGATCGATGTGCCCCAGCGTGTGCGCGGCCGACAGCGAGATGCGCAGCCGCGCCGTGCCTTCGGGCACCGTGGGCGGGCGGATGGCTGGCACCCACACCCCTTGCTCGTCGAGCTGGGCCATCACGGCCAGGGCGTCTTCGTTGCTGCCGATGATCAGGGGCTGGATGGCGGTGCCTGAGGGCATCAGCGCCCAGGGCAGCTTCGCAGCCTGCACGCCCTCGCGCAGGCGCTGCTGCAAGGCGCCCAGGTGCCTGCGACGCTGCGGCTCGTCCTGCATCACCTGCAGGGCGGCGCGCAAAGGGGCCGCCACCATGGCGGGTGCCGCGGTCGCGAACATGTAGGTGCGCGCCTTCTGCATCACCCACTCGACCATCGATGGCTCGCCCGCCACAAAGGCCCCGGCCACGCCTGCGGCCTTGCCCAGCGTGGCCATGTAGATGAGGCGGTTCAGCCGCCCTCGCCAGGCGGGGCTCACGCCCAAGGCGCCCGCGATGCCGTGGTGCGCCAGCGTGCCCTCACCGTTCGCACCCAGCACGCCGAAGCCATGGGCGTCGTCGATCATCAGCCAGGCGTCGTGGCGCTCGCAGATCTCGAGCAGCGCGGGCACGTCGGCCACGTTGCCGTCCATGCTGAAGACGGCATCGGTGACCACCAGCTTGCGGTGGGCCGTGCTGGCTTTCAAAGCCTGCTCCAGCGCACCCAGATCCGCGTGCGGCACCACGTGCAGGTCGGCACGCGACAGGCGGATCCCGTCGATCAGGCAGGCGTGGTTGAGCGCGTCCGAGAACACGGCATCGCCCCGCCCCACCAGCGCAGGCACCGTGCCCACGTTGGCGGCGTACCCGGCGTAGAAGTACAGCGCGCGAGGCAGTCCCACCCGCGCGGCCAGCTCGCGCTCCAGCGCCTCGTGCTCGGGGCTGTGGCCGCACACCAGCGGCGAGGCGGTGGCGCCCACGCCGTACCGGTTGATGGCCTCGTGTGCGGCGGCCAGCAAGGCGGGGTGCTGCGACAAACCCAGGTAGTCGTTGCTGCCAAAAGACAGGCGAGTGCGCCCGTCGATCAGGTAGGTGGTGGCGCGCAGGGCTTCATCGTGGGGGGCCAGCTCGGCAGGTGCCACGGCGGGCTGCACCTGGCGGCGGTGTCGAGCCAGGTGCGCAGCTTGCAGCTGCCCCAGCTCCCGGTCGAACAATCCAGTCATCCCGCGAGGTTAACAGGCACGAGCGGGTGACGCGCCCGAGCTCAGCGGTTCCAGGCCGCGAACAGGCCCTTGCGCGCCGCCTCGGCGATGGCCGCCACACCGGGGTGGGTGATGCGGCGCTCCACGGTGATCAGGTAGAACTCCTCGATCAGGTCGGGCGCCTCGCCCAGCAACTCGGCGCCGTACTGCTGGCGCACCTCTTCGTCGAGCACCATGGGCGCCATGAAAACACCGTGACCAAACTTGCCCAGCGCCTTGGCCAGGGCACCGTCGTCCAGCTCGGCGATGGGGCGCGGGTGCAGCTTGTGCCGGCCCAGCCATTGGGCGAAACGCTGCCCCAGGGCCGAGTCGCTGCCCGGCATCAGCATGGGCGCGTCGTCCAGGCAGTGGGGAAAGCCTCCCTGGAGGCGAGCAGACAGGTCCGGCGTGGCGTAGAAGCCCACCGATGAGCCCCCCAGCCGGTGGTTGAAGGCGTTGACGCTGAGCGCGGGCGGCAGCGGCGTGTCTGACAGCACCAGGTCGAGCCGGTGCACGGCCAGCTCGGCCAGCAGGCTGTCGAGCTTCCATTCGCGGCACACCACCTTGAAGGGCTGCTCGCGCTGCAGGGCCGGCTCCAGCAGGCGGCAGGTCACCATCTTGGGCACGGCGTCGGCCACGCCCACGCGCAGCTCCAGCGGGCGATGCGCGCCACGCGGCTGGCGCACCACCTGGTCCAGCTCCGAGCCCAGGGTGAAGATGTCCTGCGCGTAGCTGAAGGCCAGCTCGCCGGTCTCGGTCAGCGCCAACTGGCGCCCCTTCTTCTTGAACAGCGGCCGCCCGAAGTGTTCTTCCAGCAACTGGATCTGCCCGCTGATGGTCTGCGGCGTGACGTGCAGGTGCTCGCCAGCCTTGACGACCCCACCCAGGCGGGCCACGGTCCAGAAATAGAGCAGGTGCTTGTAGTTCATATCGGTTTTCCCGAAATGTTCGAATTCATATTTCGAATTTACACCGTTTTGCAAAGGCCTCAGGATGTCATCTGTGTCCGTCTCTGTTCCCACGAGGAAATCACCATGTCCGATCATTCGCACCCGACCCGCACGCTGAGCCCCGTGGCCGGCACCGCTGCTTCGACCTCCCTGTCGGACAGCAGCCGTCGCGTGCTCCGCAACACCTACGCCCTGCTGGGCCTGACCCTGGCTTTCAGCGCGGGCATGGCCGGCCTGGCCATGGCCCTGAACGTGCCTTCGCTGGGCCTCATCGTCACCCTGGTGGGCTTCTTCGGCCTGAGCTTCTGGGTGCAAAAGACCGCGCACAAGGCGCAGGGCCTGCTGGCCGTCTTCGCTTTCACGGGCTTCCTGGGCTTCACCATGGGCCCGCTGCTCAACGCGGTGCTGAACCTGCCCCACGGCCCGGCCGTGGTCACGCAGGCGCTGGGCACCACGGCGGTCGCCTTCCTGGGCCTGTCGGCCATCGCCCTGACCACCAAGCGTGACTTCAGCTTCATGGGCAGCTTCCTGATGATCGGCTGCCTGATCGCCTTCGCACTGGGCCTGGGTGCCATCTTCTTCGAGGTGCCGGCGCTGAGCCTGGCGGTGTCCGCCCTGGTGGTCCTGCTGATGAGCGGCATGATCCTGTTCGAGACCAGCCGCATCGTCAACGGTGGCGAGACCAACTACATCCTGGCCACGACCAGCCTGTACCTGTCGGTCTACAACCTCTTCAGCGCCTTGCTGAGCCTGTTCGGCATGGGTGGCAGCAGCGACGAATAAGCCGCCGCACCTGCCCCCCTTGTTTGAAAAGAAGCCCGCGCCGGTCACCGGCCGGGCTTCTTGCTTTGTGAGGGCGCTAGCGATGCCGCCGCGTGTGAGTGGCCAGCGCCCCCTTCCTTTCGCGAACCGACAACGCCGCGACAAACCCGACAAACAACACACATCGGCGACACATCGATCACGACGGAATCGGTGTGCGCATGGGCATCCGCGCGCGGTTTCATGGCGATCGCCAGGCAAAACACGGCCGGCACGCAGGCCCATGGGAGGTGGCACCGGGTTTGCAATGGGATGAAGGCCCACCGGCCTTTGCCGCCCACCTCAGGAAGGCTTGACCATGAACTTCCCGCCGCCGCCGCACCCTCACCCGGTCTACCTGGATTACGCCGCCACCACACCCGTGGACCCGCGCGTGGCCAGCAAGATGATGCCTTACCTGACAGAGCGCTTCGGCAACCCCGCGAGCCGCTCTCACGCGTATGGCTGGGCCGCCGAGGAGGCGGTGGAGATCGCCCGCGAGCAGGTGGCCTACCTGATCGGCGCCGACCCGCGCGAGATCGTGTGGACCTCGGGTGCCACCGAGAGCAACAACCTGGCCATCAAGGGTGCGGCGACCTTCTACCAGCAGAAAGGCCGTCACCTGGTGACCCTGGCCACCGAACACAAGGCCGTGCTCGACACCATGCGCGAGATGGAGCGACTGGGCTGGGAAGTCACGGTGCTGCCCGTGGAATCGGATGGCTTGGTCGACATCGATCGCTTCGCCGAGGCGCTGCGGCCCGACACGGTGCTGGCCTCCGTGATGTTCGTCAACAACGAGACCGGCGTGATCCAGGACATCGCCAGGCTGGGCGAGCTGTGCCGTGCCAAGGCCGTGCTGCTGCACGTCGATGCGGCCCAGGCCACCGGCAAGGTCGCCATCGACCTCGATCGCCTGCCCATCGACCTGATGTCGATGTCGGCCCACAAGACCTATGGCCCCAAGGGCATCGGCGCCTTGTACGTTCGCCGCAAGCCACGCGTGCGCATCGAAGCGCAGATGCATGGTGGCGGCCACGAGCGTGGCATGCGTTCAGGCACCCTGCCCACGCACCAGATCGTCGGCATGGGCGAGGCCTTCTACATCGCCGCGCGTGAGATGAACACCGAGATCGAGCGGCTGATCAGCCTGCGCGAGCGCCTGTGGCGCGGCCTGCAAGGCATCGACGCGGTGGCACTCAACGGGCACGTTGAACGCCGTGCGCCTGGCCACCTCAACGTGAGCTTCAACTACGTGGAAGGCGAGTCGTTGCTGATGGGCATGAAGGACATCGCCGTGTCTTCCGGCTCGGCCTGCACCTCGGCCAGCCTGGAGCCGAGCTACGTGCTGCGCGCCATGGGCCGCAGCGATGAGCTCGCGCACAGCTCGGTGCGTTTTTCCATCGGTCGCTTCACCACCGCCGAAGAGATCGACTTCACCACCGGCCGCGTGCGAGAAGTGGTCGAGAAACTGCGCGACATGAGCCCGTTGTGGGACATGGTGCGCGCCGGCATCGACCTCGACACCATCCAGTGGGCGGCCCATTGATCGGCCTCACCCGGCCTCACACCCCCATCGACACACCAGGAGCCCCACCATGGCCTACAGCGACAAAGTCATCGACCACTACGAGAACCCGCGCAACGTGGGCGGGTTCTCCGCCGACGAAGAAGGCGTGGCCACCGGCATGGTGGGCGCACCGGCCTGTGGCGACGTGATGAAGCTGCAGATCAAGGTCAACCCGGCGACCGGTGTGATCGAGGATGCGCGTTTCAAGACCTATGGCTGCGGCTCGGCGATCGCGTCGAGTTCGCTGGTGACCGAGTGGGTTCGCGGCAAGACGCTCAACGAGGCGCTGGCCATCAAGAACACCCAGATCGCCGAAGAGCTGGCGCTGCCGCCCGTGAAGATCCACTGCTCGATCCTGGCCGAAGACGCGATCAAGGCGGCCGTGGCCGACTATCGCTCGCGAATGACCAATCCGGCCGACCCCGCCGCGCTGGGCACCGACAGCATGCTCCTGGCCGAGCAGGCCGCCTGTCAGCCGTCCTGAACCCGGCACCCCCATCCACATCGCAGCAAGGAGCCGCCATGGACACCACCGCACTCGCCCCGATCACCCCGGCGCCGCCGCCGGCATCGCCCATCCAGTTCAGCAGCGCCGCGGCCGCCAAGGTGGCCGAGCTCATCGCCGACGAAGGCAACCCCAACCTCAAGCTGCGTTTGTACGTGACGGGCGGGGGCTGCTCCGGCTTCTCGTATGGCTTCGCCTTCGACGACCAGGTCAACGACGATGACACACGCATCGACAAGGACGGCGTGAGCATGGTGGTCGACATGATGAGCATGCAGTACCTGATGGGCGCCGACATCGACTACGAAGATGGCCTGGAGGGCTCGCGTTTCGTCATCCACAACCCGAACGCGCAGACCACCTGTGGCTGCGGCAGCTCGTTCTCGATGTGAGGAGCTCGACATGGCCGTCACCCTGACCGAGAAGGCCGCTCGCCACATCGAGCGTTCACTCCACAAGCGTGGCAAGGGCGTGGGCCTGCGCCTGGCCGTCAAGACCAGCGGCTGTTCGGGCCTGGCCTATGCGATCGAGTTCGCCGACGAGGCCTTGCCCGACGACCAGGTCTTCGACAGCCACGGGCTGAAGCTGCTGGTGGACGCGCGCAGCCTGCCCTTCCTCGATGGCACAGAACTGGACTTCGTGCGCGAGGGGCTCAACGAAGGCTTCAAGTTCCACAATCCGAACGCCAAGGCCAACTGCGGCTGCGGCGAGAGCTTCGCGGTCTGACATTCGACAAACAAGGGGGCACGCCATGGCGCTGCTGCAGATCGCGGAACCCGGCCAGAGCGCCGCGCCGCACCAGCACCGGCTGGCCGCCGGCATCGACCTGGGCACCACGCATTCGCTGGTCGCCAGCGTGAGCAGCGCACTGCCACGTGCCCTGGCCGATGAACAAGGTCGGGTGCTGCTGCCCTCGGTGGTCCACTACCGCGACCCGCGAGAACCACCCGTCGTCGGATTCGATGCGGTGGCCCGGCAGGCCGAAGACCCGCTCAACACCATCGCCTCGGTCAAGCGCCTGATGGGACGCAGCCACGCCGACGTGCTGCGCGCGGGCCGCCCACCCTATGCCATCGTCGAACAACCCGGCATGGTCGGCGTGCAGACGGCGGCCGGGCTGCGCTCGCCGGTGGAGGTCTCGGCCGACATCCTGCGCAGCCTGCGCATGCGCGCCGAAAACTCGCTGGGCGGCGACCTCACCGGCGTGGTCATCACCGTGCCCGCCTATTTCGACGACGCGCAGCGCCAGGCCACGAAGGACGCAGCCAAGCTCGCGGGACTACAAGTGCTGCGCCTGCTCAACGAGCCCACGGCCGCGGCCATCGCCTATGGCCTCGACAAAGGCGCGCGAGGCACCTTCCTGGTCTACGACCTCGGCGGCGGCACCTTCGACGTGTCGGTGCTGCGCTTGAGCCAGGGGGTCTTCGAGGTGTGCGCGACCGGCGGCGATTCGGCGCTCGGTGGCGACGACTTCGACCGCGTCGTCGCGCTCTGGCTGGCCGATCAGCAGGGCCTGGACTGGGCCGCGCTCGACGCCGTGACGCAGCAGCACCTGCTCATCAGCGCGCGTGCCGCCAAGGAGGCGCTCTCCAGCTTCGACGCCGTCGACGTGTGCGGCCAGACCCTGACCGGCGAGGCCTTCGCCGACCTGGTTCGACCGCTGGTTCAGCGCACCCTGAGCGCCACAAAGCGCGCGATGAAGGACGCCCAACTGGCCCTCGACGAAGTCAATGGCATCGTGCTGGTGGGTGGCTCGACGCGCATGCCCGTGGTGCGCCGCGCGGTGACCGATCTCTTCGGCCGTGAACCCTTGACCGACCTCAACCCCGACGAGGTCGTGGCCATGGGTGCGGCCATTCAAGCCAACGCCCTGGTGGGCAATGGCACCAATGGCGAATGGCTGCTGCTCGACGTGTGCCCGCTGTCGCTCGGCCTGGAAACCATGGGAGGCCTGGTCGAAAAGGTCATCCCGCGCAACACCACCCTGCCTGCCGCGCGTGCTCAGGACTTCACCACCTTCAAGGATGGCCAGACCGCGATGAGCCTGCACGTGCTGCAAGGCGAGCGCGAGTCGGTCAAGGACTGCCGATCGCTGGCTCGCTTCGAGTTGCGTGGCATCCCGCCGATGGTGGCCGGCGCCGCGCGCATCCGCGTGAGCTTCCAGATCGACGCCGACGGCCTGCTGTCCGTCACCGCGCGCGAGCAAAGCACAGGCGTGCAGGCCCAAGTGGAGGTCAAGCCCGCCTACGGCCTCGACGATGAGCAGATCGCTCGCATGCTGGCCGACAGCATGGGCCGTGCCAGCGAGGACATGGCGCTGCGCATGCTGCGAGAGGCGCAGATCGACGCCCGCCGCCTGCTCGACGCCACCGAAGCAGCCCTGAAGGAAGACGGCGACGCCCTGCTCTCGCCGCCTGAGCGCCAGCACATCGTCGACGCCATGAACCACGTGGCCGAACAGCTTGAAACCAGCAGCAGCACCGATGCCATCAAAGGTGCCTGCCAGCTGCTCAACCACGCCACCACCGCATTCGCTGCGCGCCGCATGGACGCCTCCGTGCGACAGGCCCTCTCGGGCCGCGCGCTCGACACCATCACCTGATCGACGGAGCCCGCCCATGCCACAGCTCACCATCCTCCCCCACCACGAGCTGTGCCCCCGGGGCCAAAGCTTCGAGGTCCGCCCAGGCCGCTCGCTGTGCGAGAGCCTGCTGCAGCACGGCATCGCCATCGAACACGCCTGCGACATGGTCGCGGCCTGCGCCACCTGCCACGTGCTGATCCGCCAGGGTGGCGAAAGCCTGGCCAGTCCCGACGACGAGGAAGAAGACCAGCTCGACAAGGCATGGGGCGTGGAGCCGTGCTCGCGGCTGGCCTGTGCCGTTCGCATGGGCCAGTCGGACATCACCATCGAGCTGCCACGCCACACGCGCAACCACGCCCGAGAGCGTGTTTGAGCGCCATTCGTTCGGCCACCTCTCCCACAATCCACCGCCACGTTCGGCCCCGCCAGCGCTGTGCCGAAACCGACGACAAATGCGACAAGGTCGACGCGCTGGACACCCCATGAACACGGCTCTTGCAAGGTCCTGCGAGGCTTTCCCAGGCTGAACGACACCTCGAAGGCGTGGCACAGCGATTGCAAAAAGAAGCCTCGAAGCCCCGTCAACCACGACGAACACAGCGCCCGAAAGAGCCCGACATGGTCCTGCCCGTCATCAACGACACCACCTTGCGCGACGGCGAACAGACCGCCGGCGTGGCCTTCACGCTCGACGAGAAGGTGGCCATCGCGCAGGCCTTGTCGGCCGCTGGCGTGCCCGAGATGGAGGTGGGCATCCCCGTCATGGGCGATGCCGAAGTCAAGGCCATCAACACCATCGCTTCGCTCGGCCTGGGTTGCAGGCTGATGGTGTGGGGCCGCATGCGAGACGAGGACATGTTGGCCGCACTCGCCTGCGATGTCGATGTCATCCACCTGTCGATCCCCGTGTCGGACATCCACCTGCGCCACAAGCTGCAACGCGACCGCATCTGGGCCATGGAACAGGTCGAGCGCTACGTCAGCACCTTGCATGCGGCCGGACGCGAGGTGTCGGTGGGCGCCGAAGATGCCTCTCGGGCCGACCCCGTCTTCCTGGGCGAGCTGGCCCGCCTGGCGCAGCGCTGCGGCGCTTCGCGCATCCGCTTCGCCGACACGCTGGGCGTGCTCGACCCCTTTTCCACCTTCGACGCCATCAGCCTGCTGCGCCACGCGGTGGAGGTCGACATCGAGATCCACGCCCACAACGACCTGGGCCTGGCCACCGCCAACACCCTGGCCGCGCTGCGCGCTGGCGCCACCCATGCCAACACCACCGTCAACGGACTGGGCGAGCGCGCCGGCAACGCCGCGATGGAAGAGGTGGTGATGGGGCTCAAGCACATCCACGGCGTGCATTGCGGCATCCGGACCACCGACCTCGTGCGCATCTCCAAGCTGGTCGAGCAGGCCTCGGGTCGGCTCGTGGCAGCCAACAAGAGCATCGTGGGCGACGCCATCTTCACGCACGAATCGGGCATACACGTCGATGGGCTGGCCAAGCACCCGACCACCTACGAAGGGTTCGATCCGGCCGAGCTGGGCCGCGCGCGCCAGACCGTGCTGGGCAAGCACTCAGGCACCCGGGCCGTGAAGCTCGCCTACCAGGCCCTGGGCCTCTCGCTGGACGAGCCCCAGGTGCCACGCCTGCTGGAACGCGTGCGCGGCCATGCGGTGCACACCAAGCGCGCGCCCACACCGGCAGAGCTGCAGCAGTTCTACCTCGAGTCATCCTCGCTGGAAGGGCAACCCTCGTGAGCCACACCGACCCCACCCCCCTGGACGCGGCCCTGAGTCACACCCTGCGGGCCACGTTGGACGAGGCTCCCGCGACCGATCCCGCCCCGCCCCAGCCGCCGAGCTGGTGGGGCCTGGTCTGCGAGGACGTGGCCTGCGTGGCCCAGCGTGACCCAGCCGCCCGCTCGCGCTTCGAGGTCTGGACGCTCTACCCCGGCGTGCACGCCGTCGCCCTGCACCGCCTGGCCCATGCGCTTTGGCTCGGGGGCTGGCGTTACCTGCCGCGCTGGATGTCCTACCTGGCGCGCTGGTGGACGCACATCGACATCCACCCGGGCGCGCGCATCGGCCGGCGCTTCTTCATCGATCACGGTGCGGGCGTCGTCATCGGCGAGACGGCCGAGGTCGGCGACGACTGCACGCTCTACCACGGCGTCACGCTGGGTGGCACCAGCTGGCAGGCCGGCAAGCGCCACCCCACGCTGGGCAACGGCGTGGTCGTGGGGGCTGGTGCCAAGGTGCTGGGGCCCATCGTCGTCGGCCATGGCGTGCGCGTGGCAGCCAACTCGGTGGTGATCGACCCGGTGCCCGAGGGCGCGACCGTGGTCGGCATCCCCGGTCGCGTGGTGGTGCGCGAAGCCTCGCGCCCGCGTCGCACCGCCGAAGGCTTCATGCCGGTGGACCTCAACCACCACCTCATCCCCGACCCGGTCGGTCGCGCCATGACCTGCATGCTCGCCCGCATCCAGGAACTGGAAGACCGCCTTGATCAGCCCCCTGACAAAGGAGCGCAGCCATGATGGACAACCTCACCCTGGAGCTCAAGCAGCTGTCGTCGGCCGAAGACTTCCTGAACTTCTTCGGCGTGCCACACGAGCAGAGCGTGGTGCACGTCAGCCGCCTGCACATCCTCAAGCGCTTTTACCAGTACATCCGCCAGGCACCCAACCTGCCCGGCGACAACGAACAGGCGCTCTACGCCGTCTACCGCGAGCTGCTGGTGCGCGCCTACTCGGATTTCGTGCGGTCCACGCCTGCGCAAGAGAAGGTCTTCAAGGTCTTCCAGGAAGCCAACGGCGAGCAGCACGTCTCGTTGCAAAGCCTCAAGGCCTCGCTGCCGGCCCGCGTGCCACCCCTGGCCGGGAACACGCCCGATTCGACCGCGACCGCCCACCGCTGAACCGCCCACCAGGAGAGCGCCATGCACATCGTCGTCTGCATCAAGCAGGTGCCCGACTCGGCCCAGATCCGCGTCCACCCCGTCACCAACACCATCATGCGCCAGGGCGTGCCGGCCATCGTCAACCCCTATGACCTGTTCTCCCTGGAAGAGGCGCTGCGCCTGAAGGACCAGTTCGGCGGCCGCGTGACCGTGCTGTGCATGGGCCCACCGCAAGCCGAAGAAGCCTTGCGCAAATGCGTGTCCTTCGGCGCCGACGACGCAGTGCTGGTGACCGACCGCGCCTTCGCCGGCGCCGACACCCTGGCCACGTCTTACGCCCTGGCCGCCGCCATCCGCAAACTCGGCAGCGAGCAGCAGGTCGACATGGTGTTCACGGGCAAGCAGACCATCGACGGCGACACGGCCCAGGTCGGCCCCGGGGTGGCCAAGCGGCTGGGCATGCAGCTGCTGACCTATGTCTCGCGCATCGTCGAGACCGACCTGGAAGGCGGCACCATCACCGTCGAGCGGCGCGGCGAAGGCGGCGTGCAGGTGCTGCAAACCAGGCTGCCCTGCCTCATCACGATGCTGGAGAACACCAACGAGATGCGCTTTGCCTCGCTGCCTTCGATGATCCACGCCGCCGCCTACCCGGTGCGCAAGTGGAACAAGGACGACGCGGGCATCGAGGACGTCACCAAGATCGGCCTCAAAGGCTCGCCCACCGTGGTCAGCCGCGTGTTCGGCCCCACGCCACGCTCCGAGAAGGCCGAGATGCTGAACGTGGAGACCTCTTCCCTGCGCGACGTCTCGCTCAACCTGATCCAGTCGATCTTCACGCGCCACACGACGCTGGAAGACGACCTGGTCGAAAAGCTCAGCGCCTGATCGATCCGATTTCCCACACGCTGTCATCACCCCGAACGGGAGCCCTGCCATGAGCGAAGCCAAACCCGCCAACCCGCCCGCCTTGAAGCCCGCGGGCCGCGGCCGCAACCTCGAACTCTCCGATGAACTCAAGGCCTACAAAGGCGTGTGGGTCTTCATCGAGCACGAGCGCGGCCACGTGCACAGCGTCTCGTGGGAGCTGCTGGGCGAAGGACGCAAGCTCGCCGACCAGCTCGGATCGCCCCTGTGCGGCGTGCTGCTGGGCGGCCCCGACGAAGACCTCGACCGCTTCGCCAAAGAGGCCTTCACCTTCGGCGCCGACCACGTCTACTTCATGCGCGATGCGGTGCTCAAGGGCTACCGCAACGAGCCCTTCACCAAGGGCCTGACCGACCTGGTCAACAAACACAAGCCGGAGATCGTGCTGCTGGGCGCCACCTCGCAAGGTCGCGACCTGGCCGGCTCGGTGGCCACCACCTTGCTCACCGGCCTGACCGCCGACTGCACCGAGCTGGCCATCGACCCCAACACGCGCGCCCTGGCCGCCACCCGCCCGACCTTCGGCGGCTCGCTGCTGTGCACGATCATGACCCTGGCCTACCGCCCCCAGATGGCCACGGTTCGCCCCCGCGTGATGGCCATGCCGCGCGCCGACGCCGAACGCACCGGCACCACCTCGGAAGACACGCTGGGCCTGATCGAAACCAACATCGTCACCAAGCTGCTGGACTTCATCGCCGACGCCAGCTCCAACAAGATCAACCTGCCCTACGCCGACGTGATCGTCAGCGGCGGCAAGGGCCTGAAGACCCCCGAGAACTTCAAGCTCGTGTTCGACCTGGCCCGCGTGCTGGGCGGCGAGGTGGGCGCCACGCGCCCCTGCGTGCAGGCCGGCTGGGTTGAGGCCGACCGCCAGGTGGGACAGACGGGCAAGACCGTTCGCCCCAAGCTCTACATCGCCGCCGGCATCAGCGGCGCCATCCAGCACCGCGTGGGCATGGAATCGTCTGACGTGGTCGTCGCCATCAACACCGACCCGAACGCGCCCATCTTCGACTTCGCCCACCACGGCATCGTCGGCAACGCCATGCAGGTGCTGCCCGCGCTGACACAGGCCTTCCAGGCCCACCTCGACCAGCGCATCCGCAAGGTCGCCTGACCTCGCCTCCACAGCAGGAGCAAGACCATGAAAGCCAACCAGAAGTTCGACGCCATCGTCGTGGGCGCCGGCCCCTCGGGCAACGCCGCCGCCTACACCATGGCCAAGGCCGGCCTGAAGGTGCTGCAGATCGAGCGCGGCGAATACCCCGGCTCGAAGAACGTGCAGGGCGCCATCCTCTACGCCGACGCGCTCGAACGCATCATCCCCGACTTCCGCGAAGACGCCCCGCTGGAGCGCCACATCATCGAGCAGCGCATGTGGGTGCTCGACGACGCCAGCTTCGTCGGCAGCCACTTCCGCTGCGAGGACTACAACAAGCCCCCCTACAACCGCTACACCATCATCCGTGCGCAGTTCGACAAGTGGTTCAGCTCGAAGGTGCGCGAAGCCGGCGCCCTGCTGATCTGCGAAACCACCGTGCAGAACCTCATCATGGATGGCGAGAAGGTGGTGGGCGTGCGCTGCGACCGCGAGGCCGGCGACGTGTTCGCCGACGTGGTGGTGCTGGCGGACGGCGTCAACAGCACGCTGGCGCGCAAGGCCGGCTTCCACCCCGAGATCAAGGCCTCCAACGTGGCCCTGGCCGTCAAGGAAATCCTCTTCATGCCCGAAGAGCTGATCCAGCAGCGCTTCAACATCAAGGAAGAAGAAGGCGTGGTCATCGAGATGGTCGGCAAGATCACCGACGGCATGATGGGCACGGGCTTCCTCTACACCAACAAGGATTCGCTGACCATCGGCATCGGCTGCATGCTCTCGGACTTCAAGAAGAACGAGAACAAGACCTCGCCCTACCAGCTGCTGGAGAACCTCAAGCGCCACCCCAGCGTGGCCCCGCTCATCGAAGGCGGCGAGATGAAGGAGTACTGCGCCCACCTGATCCCCGAAGGCGGCTTCTTCGCTGTCCCGAAGGTGCACGGCAACGGCTGGATGATCGTGGGCGACTCGGGTGGCTTCGTCAACGCCGTGCACCGCGAGGGCTCGAACCTGGCCATGACCACCGGGCGCCTGGCCGCAGAAACCGTGATCAACGCCAAGGCCGCTGGCAAGCCGCTCAACGAGGCCACGCTCAAGGCTTATCAGAAGGCGCTCGACGAATCCTTCGTGATGAAGGACCTCAAGAAGTACCGCGACATGCCCAAGGTCTTCCACGAGAACCCGCAGTTCTTCACCACCTACCCCGAGCTGCTCAACAAGGCGGCGCGCACCATGGTCACGGTGGACAACGTCGACAAGAAGACCAAGGAGCGCGAGGTCTTTTCGAGCTTCCGCACCGCGCGCAGCTTCACCGGCCTGGTGGGCGACGCCTTCAAGCTCTGGCGCGCCTTCCGCTGAGCCGACTTTGACGCCAAGACAGGAGCAAACGACATGACCCCCATCTCCGTCAACGTGGAAGACAAGCTCTTTCAGAACCGCTACAAGGTCGACGCCGGCCGCCCTCACATCCAGATCAAGGACGCCGAGGTCTGCCGCAGCACCTGCCAGGACCGCAGCTGCACCTTCGTCTGCCCGGCCAGTTGCTACAAGGCCGAAGGCAATGGCGCCGTCACCCTCATCACCGATGGCTGCCTGGAATGCGGCAGCTGCCGGATCATCTGTTCCGAGCATGCCAACGTCGCGTGGGAGTACCCGCGCGGCGGCCACGGCATCCTCTTCAAGTTCGGCTGAACGCCGCTGGAGCCCCCATGTCCCGACCCGAACGCAGCGTCTTCGTCTGCTCGCAACAGCGCCCGCCCGGGCACCCGCGCGGCTGTTGTGCCGCACAAGGCAGCCAGGCCGTGCTGCAGGCCTTCTGGCAGCAGCTGCAAGCCCGTCAGGCCTACGACCAGGTGGGCGTGACCTACTCGGGCTGCCTGGGGCCTTGCGACGGTGGCGTCAACGTTGTCGTCTTCCCCGACAGCGTGCTTTACAGCCGCGTCAAGCCCGAAGACGTGCCCGAGATCTTTGAAAAGCACCTGCTGGGTGGCGAAGTCGTTACCCGCCTTGCCGCTTCGGCTGGCACGTGGTGAACCAAACAGGCGGGCGGTGGCGTGAACCTCTTCACCGGTGAGTCGTCAGATGAATTTTTCGGCGGCGAGGTGCCGCCGCAAGTGCGCCACCTCGTCGACGAAGCCCGCCGGGAGCCCAACCCGCAAAGGGCGCTGGCCCTGCTGTGGACAGCTCAGGTCTGCGCACCCGATTGCCCGTCCCTGTACTACCTGCTCTACAAGTTCCATGCGCGCCATGGCGACACGGCGCAGGCCGAGTTCGCTGCCCTCAAGGGCCTGGACGTGGCCGCCATGCAGGCGGGGTTGCCCGCGAGCTGGCAACAGGTCGAAGCGAGCATGGCGGACTTCCAGTCGCCCGGGCCGGCCCGCTTCTGGCTGTTCACCCTCAAGGCGCTGGCCTTCATCCGCCTGCGCCGACGCGACCCTTTTGGTGCGCGAGCCTACCTGCGCAAGGTGCATGAGCTGGATCCCATGGACGGCACCGGCGCCGGCGTGATCGACGCCCTGGTCAAGGGCGCCGGCTGAATCGGCCATCGTCGCATTTCAAGTGCTGGCCGGCGAGTGCGTGTAGCACTTCTTCGGGCAGATGCGCGAGCACGCCGTACAGCCGATGCACATCTCCTGGTGGGCGATGGTCATGACTTTCTTTTCGTACTCGTCGTCATCGTCCTCGTCGCCAGCCAGGGCGACGTGTTCGCCCTCCTCGTTGAGGCCGACCAGTTCCAGCACGCCGCGTTGGCAGACCTTGAAGCAACGGCCGCATCCGATGCAGGTGTCTTCATTGATCTGCTGCACGAAGCGTGGCTCCCAGCTTTCGCCGCTGGGCAGGGTCACGGTGAAGTGGCTCATGGTGCCCTCCTTGCTCAACCAGCGGCGGCTGCGGCCTGGCGGGCGGCCATCAGCGCGGCGTGGGTGTCGTGGCAGCGTTGCGCCACTTCCAGGATCTTCTCCCAGTTGGTGGGCAACTCTTCGGAGAGGTCGTGCAGGTCCATCTTGGCCTGCGTGGCCTGGGCGTTCAGCTTCTTGAGCTGGGCCTTGCGTTCATCGGCGTCCATGATGGGGTCTCTCGCATGCTTCGTTCGGGATCAGGTGCCGTGGTGGGCACCGCGTCAGGTTCCGTACTTGGCCACGGCCGGGTAGTCCCGGATCATCGTGACGCCATCGCTGACGAACTTGCCACCTTGCTCGGCCAGCTTCGCCAGCGAGGGGAAGCCGAAGCGGTGCACGTCACGCAGTTGCTTGTTGACGACGACCAGGCGGCCCGCCAGCAGCACGATGCGGCCGAAGCCTTCGTGGCTCATCTTCATCATGGGCGTGACCATCTGGCCGGTCTCGCGCTCGATGGCCACGCCGATGGCGTTGTAGAACAGCTCCAGGCGCCAGAGGGTTTCGGGGTCGGGGTCGCCGATGATGGGGACCTCGCGGCGCTGCTCGGCCGTCAGGATGTAAGGGTCGAGCAGCTTGCGGTCGGACTTGCCGTCCCAGGTGCCATGGGTGTCTTGGGCGCGCAGCATCTTCACGAGCTCGCGCACGAAGGGGGACGCCATCAGGGTGGCTTCGTCGGCGTCTGGCGCGGCGGGGGTGGCCGGGGCCACGGCTTCAACGGTCATGGTGAGCCTCGTCTTCGTCTTCAAAGGTCGGGGTCGCGGCCTGGCCCTTGAGCAGGGCCTTGCGCAACCAGGGAGGCGGGGTGCCCTTGAGCACCTCCTGCAGCTTGTCCAGGATGTCCAGGATGGGTTCGGGCTGGGCCACCTTGATGGGGTGGATCTTCACGGCCACCACGCGCGCGGCAGCCGATCCGCCGATGGCCGCCACGTAGAGGATGGCGCAGTCGTGGATGGCGGCGAGCTTGGGCGCGAGCTTGTCTTCATCACCGTCTTCCTCGAGCTTGCCGCCGAACTCGAAGTTCTCCACGAAGTGATAGCCATCGGGCATGACTTCGTAGACCGAGAGGTTCTTGGCCCAGCCGAAGTGGGCGTCGACGCGCTGGCGGTCCTGGGTGCTGAAGGCCACTTTCATGGGGTGACTCCGGTGGGGGTGGATTGGGCCTGGCCGGGCTTGGCCACGCGCAGCGCGGCGTCGGACAAGGGCCAGTGATCGGGGGTGGCGTGGGGCAGGTGGCCCAGCATCAGGTTGGCCACCTCGAACAGGAAGCCGCGCGTGCCTCGGTAGCCGACCATCAGGCGGTGCGAGTTGCCGATGCGGTCGAAGATGGGGAAGCCCAGGCGCAAGAAGGGCTTGTTCAGCCGGTCGGCGGCCTGGCGGCCGTGCGAATGCGTGATGAGCAGGTCGGCATCCGCCGCACCGTCCTCGAGGTCTTGCAGGTCGCCGATGAGCACGTGCTCGGCGGGCATCTGGGCCAGCAGGGGTGACGAGGTGGTGGTCACGCAGCGCACCAGCTCGGCGCCCATCTCGTGCAGCGTGCTGCCGGCGGCGTGCAGCAGATCGGGCTCGGCGCCGATGGCGACTTTGAGCTTGCCGAGGTGGAAGTGCGCATCCAGCATGGCGTCGAGCAGTTGGCTGCGCTGGCGGCGGATGCGCGCTGGCACGGGCTGGCCACTGAGTTGCGCGAGCAGTTGCACCAGGCGGTCGTTGCAGGCCAGGCCAGTGAGGCGGTCGAACACGTGGGTGGGCACGCCGGTGAGTTGTTCCAGCAGTTCACCCGCTTCACGCATGTGCTCGCCGATGGCCAGCGTGGCCCGGGCCTCGCCCATGGCCGCAGCTTCGTCCAGTGTGGTGCCGCCCAGGGTCGTGCCACGCCAGTCGGCGGGGATGTGGCCGTCCAGCGAGCGCGACACGTCGGGCAGGGCCGTGACGTCGAGCCCGAAGGCATCGCACAGCTCGCGCAACTCCTCGATATCGGCAGGGGTGAGGTGGCAGCCGGGCAGCAGGTTCACGCGCGGTGGCAAGCGGCCATCTCGGTTGGCTCGGTCGGCCTTGTCAACGGGCTTCACCAGCGTGCGCACGAGCTCGGTCAACGCCTTGGCGTAGCCATCCTGGAAGGCACCGATGTAGTCGGGGGTGGAGACGTACACGAGCGCGGTGCCATCGAGCATCGGCTGCTTCTGCCTGACCAGCTTGAGGTAGCCCGGCACGTCGTCGCCCTTGGTCTCGGTCAGGCCCGTCGAGCAGATGGCGATGACCTTCGGGTTTGCGCGTTTGTGGATGTTGAGCAGCGCCTGCTCCAGGTTCTCGTAGCCACCGAGGATGGTGGTGACCTCGTTCATCGCCGTGGTCTGCAGCGGGATGGCTTCTTTGAAGTGCCGCACCAGCAGCACCAGGCCAAAAGACGTGCAGCCCTGCGAGCCATGCATGACGGGCATGCAGCGGTCCAGGCCCATGAAGGCGTAGCTGGCGCCCAGGGGCTGGCTCATTTTGAGCGGGTTGACCGCACAGGCCTTCTTCGATTCGGTGACGGTGGCCATGCCTGCGCTCCTTCAGACACTGGCCGTCACGGCCACGGCGTCAGCCGATGGGGACGAGGGCGACGAGGGCAACATGCCCGCGTCCACCTCGTCCCAGGGTGCCGGGATGCGCACCTGCTGCCACACCGGGTTGTGCAGGGCCTTGTCGATCTCGTCAACGAGCTCGACCATGCCTTCGTAACCGGCGTAGGCGTGGTGGCGTTCCTGGTTGATGTCCAGCCAGGGCATGCGCGCCTTGAGCGCGATGAACTGCGAGCGACCGCCCGAGAGCATGATGTCCGCCCTCGCCTCGCGCAGCATGTCGTACATCTGGCGCGGGGTCATGTCGTCGATCATGTGGGCGTCGTCACCCATGATCTCCTTGATCTTTTCCTTGTCTTCCTTGGTGGACTTCTTCACCGAGGTGCCGACGATCTCCATGCCCACCTCCTGCAAGGCAGACACCACCGACCAGCTCTTGACGCCGCCGGTGATGAGCAGCACGCGTTTGCCCTTCAGGCGCGCCTTGTAGGCCGACAGCCTTTGCCAGGCGCGTGCCTCTTCCACTTCGATCAGGCGCTCGGTGCGGTCGATCAGGTCGCCTCCCGCGCCACGAGCTACCAGCAGGCGGGCGATCTGGCGCAGCGTGTCGCTCATGTCGGAGATGCCGTAGAAGGAGCCCTCGAAGTACGGGATGTCCCATCGCTGCTGCATGCGCGTGGCGATGTTGATCATCGACTTGGAGCACACCATCATGTTGACCCGCGCGCGGTGGCTGCTGGCGACCTCTTCGTAGCGGCCATCGCCGGATATGCAACTGAGGATGCGCACGCCCAGCGCATCCAGCAACGGCTTGATCTGCCAGAGCTCGCCCGAGAGGTTGTATTCACCGATGATGTTGATGTCGTAAGGCGTGGTGTGCGCAGGCTCGCGTGTGCCGATGACGTGGTCCAGCAAGGCCTCGCCGCCAAGCTTGTTGCCCAGGTTCTTGGGGCCCGCGAAGCCAGGGCTGTTGACGGGGATGACAGGCACGCCGAACTTTTCGCTGGCGCGCTGGCAAACGGCCTCGATGTCGTCGCCGATGAGCGCGGTCACGCAGGTCTGGTAGACGAAGACCGCGGGCGGGTGCTGGCGGTCGATGATCTCGCGGATGGCCTTGAACAGGCGTTTCTCGCCTCCGTAGATGACATCCAGCTCGTTGATGTCGGTGGTGAAACCTGTTCGGTAGAGCGTGCTGCCCGATGAAGCGCTGTGGCGGTTGTCCCAGGAATTGCCTTCGCAGGCGATGGGGCCGTGCACGAGGTGGGCCACGTCGACGATGGGCTGCAGGGCGATCTTGGCGCCGTCGAAAGCACACCCACCGGCCGCGGCGCCGGGGCTGAGCTGCTTGGTGCAGCCCTTCTTGCGCTCCTTCTCGCCCTTGGCCTGGTTCTTGTCGCAACCGGGCTCGTCGAACACTTCGGCGATCTTCTGCTTGAGCGAGGCGGACATGGGGGTCTCCGGTCGGTGGATGCAGTCAACTCAGCACAATCGATGCCAGCCAAGCCTCGCCCCCCTTTCGCTGGGAAGCCGGCTTGTCAGGCGTCTGCGGGCGGCTTGATTTCATCAACAAAGCGCACACACGCTGTCAGAAAGCCGCCAAACGTCTCGGCCCTTCAGTTCTCCGCCACCACGTCCAGCGCCAGCAGCTGTTCGCGCAAGGCATGCAGGCAACGCCACCCGCCCTGGCGGGTGAACAGCGGCTCGACAGGGTCTTCGGAAGCCAGCACAGCCTCTTGCTCCGACCACCAGATGCGCACGTCCTGCAGCGCCGAGCCCACGCGGGCCTTCAACGCGGCTTCACATGCCTCTTCCATGGAGACCGGGCTCGCCTGGTAGCCTGCGGTGCCCAGGTGATCGGCACGGTACAGGGGCGTGTCCAGCCCATGTTCGCTGACCAAGGACCACAGGGCCGGCAAGCGATCTGCCAGGGTCGGGTCAGCCGGGTCCTGGTCGAGCATCTCGATCAACTCACGGGGCGTGCTTTGGTCGTGGATCTCCCACCACGGCAAAGGGTCCGAGCCGGCCACCTTCGTGAGCAGGTCTTCGGCGTCGTAAGCGAACCAGGCGCGTGGCTCACCCTGGTGCGGCACCTCGACGACGAAGATCATCACTCCACCCCTTCCAGCGCGGCCTTGGCCCACATGACCTTGCGAAACCGCTCGGCCAGGGCGACGGGGTCGTTCTCGAACTGGCGGCGCGCGGCGTCCATCGCGCCCTGTGCGATCGCGGCCTCGTCGTGCCGCAAGGGAATGCGGCCGGCCATGTGGGTGGCACCCGGCACCGCTTTGGCGATGGCCTGGCGGTTGGGATGCTCGATCAACGGCACGAGGGTGTCGGCCTCGCGCGCGCCGGCCAGGCAGAGCCAGCCATCGATGACCTCGACCTTGCGGCCGTCCTGGGTGGTCTTGACGAAAACGGGCTCTGCCATGGTGGCCTCCAGCTTCAGCGGATGATGTCGTACGAGTAGTCGGTCTTGCCGGGTACGATGGTGTTGGCGTCCAGCGTTTCGAAGAACTCGTCGAGCAGCATCACCAGCACGCGCAGCGCGCCTTCGTAGCCCCAGGTGGGGTAGCGGTGGTAGTGGTGGCGGTCGAAGATCGGGAAGACCATGCGGATCAGCGGCGTCTTGGTGTCGCGCTCGAGGTACTTGCCGTAGGTGTTGCCGATCAGGAAGTCGACCGGCTCGGTGTGCAGCAGCGAGCGCATGTGCCACAGGTCGCGCTTGGCGTAGGCCTTGCAGCCCTTGCCATAGGGCGAGGCATCGAACAAGGCCTGCACCTTGGCTTCCCAGCCGCTGTCGCCGTTGGTGGCCAGCACATGGGCGGGCTCTGCGCCCAGCTCCAGCAGGAACTGGGTCAGGCCCAGCATCTGGTCGGGGTCACCGTACAGGGCGTAGCGCTTGCCGTGCAAGTGGGCCTGGCTGTCGGCCATGGCGTCGACCAGCTGACCGCGCTCCTTCTCGAGCACAGCGGGCACGGGCTTGCCGGTCAGGCGCGACAGCGCCATCACGAAGGCGTCGGTGCCGGCCACGCCCGTCGGGCTGTTGAGGCGGATGACTTCCTGACCCTTTTCTTCGATGTACTTCGAGGTCTTCTCGCAGCAGTACTCCTGGAAGACGATGGTGGCCTTGGCGTGCAAGGCGCGCTCGACTTCTTCCTTGGTCGTGCCACCTTCGTACATGCGGAACTCGCCGTCGGTGGGCGTGTTCCACACCTCGGACGGGTCGCAGATGATGGTGTGGTCGACACCGAAGAGCTCGAAGATGCGGCGGATTTCCTTCATGTTGCCCACGACGAAGCCGTCGAAGCCACCGATGAAGTTGATCGACTCGTTGGGCACGCGCTTGATGGCCTCGGCCGTGCCGGACTTGCCGTCCCAGAAGTGCTGCAGGATGCCCAGCAGCGCGTTGTCGTAGCCGGTCACGTGGCTGCCCACGAAGGCAGGTGTGTGGGCGTAGGGCACGTCGAATTCGGCCGGAACGCTGCCCTTTTCCTTGCTGGTCTTGATGAAGGCGTTCAGGTCGTCACCGATCACCTCGGCCATGCAAGTCGTCGACACGGCGATCATGTCGGGCTTGTAGAGGTTGTAGGTGTTGGCCAGGCCGTCGATCATGTTGTTGAGGCCACCGAACACGGCCGCGTCTTCCGTCATGGACGATGACACGCAGGACGTCGGCTCCTTGAAGTGGCGCGAGAAGTGCGAGCGGTAGTAGGCCACGCAGCCTTGCGAGCCATGAACGAAGCTCATGGTCTTGGCAAAGCCATTGGCGACGTAGACGGCGCCCAGCGGCTGACAAGCCTTGGCGGGGTTGACGACCAGCGAGTCGCGCTTGAAGTTCTTTTCTTTGTAGTCTTCGGTCTTGGTCCACTCGACGATCTGCTTGATCTTCTCGTCGGCGTGGTTGAACTCGAAGGCCTTCTTGCCTTCGAGCATGTCCACGTACTCCGGCTCACGGAACAGGAACTCGTGATCGAGGATCTTTTCTGCACTTTGGGGCATGGTGTTCTCCAGGTGGCAATCGGTTTCAGTTTTTCCAGGGGGCCTTGGTCAGGCCCCAGATCGGGCTGCTGATGGCCATGTCCATGTCACGCGCGAAGATGGCGAAGCCGTCGTAGCCGTGGTAGGGGCCGGAGTAGTCCCAGCTGTGCATCTGGCGGAAGGGCACACCCATCTTCTGGAAGACGTACTTTTCCTTGATGCCGGAGCCGATCAGGTCAGGCTTGACCTTGTCGACGAACTGCTCGAACTCGTAGCCGGTCACGTCGTCGTAGATCAGCGTGGAGTCCTTGATGTAGTGGGTGGTGCGCTGGTAGTCGTCGTTGTGGCCGAACTCGTAGCCGGTGCCCACCACTTCCATGCCCAGGTCCTCGTAGGCGCCGATGACGTGGCGGGGGCGCAGGCCACCGACGTAGAGCATCACGCGCTTGCCTTGCAGGCGCGGCTTGTACTTGTCGACCACGGCCTGCATCAGCGGCTTGTACTTGGCGATCACCTCTTCGGCCTTGGCCTGGATGGTGGCGTCGAAGTGCGAGGCGATCTCGCGCAGCGACTTCTCGATCTGCGTGGGTCCGAAGAAGTTGTACTCCACCCATGGGATGCCGTACTTCTCTTCCATGTGCCGGCTGATGTAGTTCATCGAGCGATAGCAGTGCAGCACGTTGAGCTTGGCCTTGGGCGTGTTCTCCAGCTCGGCGATGGTGCCGTCGCCCGACCATTGCGCGATCACGCGCAGGCCGATCTCTTCGAGCAGGATGCGGCTGGACCAGGCGTCGCCACCGATGTTGTAGTCGCCAATGATGGCCACGTCGTAGGGCGTGGCCTGGAACTCGTGTTCCTTCTTGGTCTTGCCGTCGAACACCCAGTCGCGGATGGCGTCGTTGGCAATGTGGTGACCCAGAGACTGCGACACGCCACGAAAGCCCTCGCAGCGCACGGGCACGATGGTGTGGTTGTCGTATTCCTTGGACTTCTTCTTGGAGACGGCTTCGATGTCGTCACCGATCAGGCCGATCGGGCACTCGGACTGCACCGAGATGCCCTTGTTGAGCGGGAAGAGTTCCTGGATCTCGTCGACGATCTTCTCCAGCTTTTTGTCGCCGCCGAAGACGATGTCTTTTTCCTGGAAGTCGGAGGTGAACTGCATGGTCACGAAGGTGTCCACGCCGGTCACGCCGATGTAGTAGTTGCGGCGGGCGGCCCAGCTGTACTGGCCGCAGCCCACGGGGCCGTGGGAGATGTGGATCATGTCCTTGATGGGGCCCCACACCACGCCCTTGGAGCCGGCGTAGGCGCAACCGCGGATGGTCATCACACCAGGCAGGGACTTGATGTTGGACTTCACGCCGCAGTCGGGCTTGCCGGCTTCGTACGTGCCCAGGTGCTTGGCGCGCCGCTTGGCCATCTTTTCGGGATAGGCCTTCAGCACTTCATCGATCAGGGCCTTGTTCGCGGCCTTGCGTTCTTCTACGGTCATGCTCATGGTGGGACTCCACGGTGAGGGGCTTGTCAGAGGGGGGAGGGATTCGTGGCTTGGTGGGTCAGGGAGGGCACGAGGCCCTCCCCCTGTCAGCCTGTGGTCGTCAGGCGGCCAGCTCGGCAGCGGCCTTGCCCACCTGGCTTTCGTCGATGGTCTTCATGATCCCGTGCTCCATCAGCAGGTCTTCGAGCTCGTCCATCGTGATGGGGGTCGGGATCGTGCCGTTGCCGGCGTTGGCATGGACCTTCTGGGCCAGCGTGCGGTATTCACCGGCTTGCTTGGAGTCGGGCGCGTACTCCAGCACGGTCATGCGACGCAGCTCGGCGTGTTGCACGATGTTGTCGCGCGGCACGAAGTGAATGAGCTTGCTGCCCAGCATCTTGGCCAGCGACTCGGCGAGCTCGAGCTCCTTGTCGGTCTGGCGCTCGTTGCAGACCAGGCCGCCCAGGCGAACGCCACCGCTGTTGGCGTACTTCAAGATGCCCTTGGAGATGTTGTTGGCCGCATACATGGCCATCATCTCGCCCGACATGACGATGTAGATTTCCTGGGCCTTGTTTTCGCGAATGGGCATGGCGAAGCCACCGCAGACCACGTCACCCAGCACGTCGTAGGACACATAGTCCACGCCGTCGTAGGCGCCGTTTTCTTCCAGGAAGTTGATCGAGGTGATCACGCCGCGGCCGGCGCAGCCGACCCCCGGCTCCGGACCGCCGGACTCCACGCAACGGATGTCGCGGTAGCCGATCTTCATGACGTCTTCGAGCTCGAGGTCCTCGACCGAGCCGGCTTCTGCGGCCAGCGACAGGATGGTGTCCTGGGCCTTGGCGTGCAGGATCAGGCGGGTCGAGTCGGCCTTGGGGTCGCAGCCGACGATGAGGATCTTCTGACCCATTTCAGCCAGGGCGGCCAGGGTGTTTTGCGAGGTGGTGGACTTGCCGATACCACCCTTGCCGTAGAAGGCGATCTGTCTGAGGGACATTGCAGTTCTCCAATGAGGGAAGAGGTTTGAAAGCAGGTTGCGAAGTCGCGACCCTGGAGAGCCTTCGGTGCCGTTGTCGGTCTTCTTCTTGCCGCCACCCGCTGGCCAGACATGGTCTGCGCAAGCCCTTTTCCGCAACTGGCGTGCCAGCCTGTTCATGCGAGGCGATGCCCCCTCTCGCCGGGCCACTTCTGCATGGTTTTGCCCTGGGAAGACCTCGGGTGACGGAGCCCTGTTCGCCCTGCTCTGCCTGGCCATCCGAGTCGGTCAGGTCCTGTCTGAAAGCCGACAAAACCCTCGGCATGCGTCGCGAAGGGCACAGGCCCCAACGGGCATGCACCTTCACCCACGTGGGCAATGCCCGGCTGGCATGGGCTTTGCGCTGAAGTGCGCATGAACCAGCCCGCTCCCCTGCCCGAGGTCGTCACCGCGGCCGCCAACCCGCACTTCGCCCGCATCGGCGGGGAGGTGGCCGTGGCACGCCTGGTCGACGCCTTCTACCGGTGGATGGACGAGCTGCCAGAGGCCGTTGGCATCCGCGCCATGCACGAGCCTGACCTGTCGCAGACCAAGGCCGTACTCAGGCTCTACCTCCACGAATGGCTGGGCGGGCCCCGGCTTTATTCCGCCCAGCGAGGCCGTCCGGCCCTGCGGCGCAGGCACCTGCCGTTTTCAATCGGGCAGGCCGAGCGCGATGCCTGGCTGCTGTGCATGAGGCACGCGCTCGACGAGGTCGTGGCCGATGCGGGCCTGCGGGCCGAGCTGATGGCTGCGTTCACCCGCACCGCCGAAGCCATTCGCAACGACCACCCACCTTCCCCCAGCCCCTGACGTCAACCACCCAAGGAACACCATGTCAGCCATCCTCGCGCCCCTCACCATCGACCAGACGGCCTTCGGTCCGCTGGATGTGCAAAAGCGCCTGCAGAACCCGGTCCTCAAAGGCCCCACCCACGTCGGTGGCCGCTTCGGTTTCCGGGGCGAGCTGGCGCTGCGCTTTTCGACCCAGTTGGCCGACGAAGCCCGACCGCCCGTGCTGACCTGCGACCAGGTGATGGCCATCGCGACCGCTGGTCAGTCCACCATCCCCTTCTTCGCCGGCTACCTGCTGTCCTTCGAGCACCTCAAGGACGTGGCCGAGGTGCTGGGCGATGCCCTGACCGCAGGTGGCAAGTACTTCCTGTTCTGCAACAACATCGACCTCAGCCGCAAGTACCAGGTGCCTTACAAGGGCGCGATGTTCTATGTGCTGCCCATCGACGAGGCCACGGTCTACAACGAGCTGCTGGAGCTGCTCTACCTGGAAAAGGGCGACCTCAAGAAGCTCGACACCGCGGCCAAGCTCGATGCCATCGCCGATGCCGCCCTGAAGTACGATGTGACCTTCGACACCATGACCTACGCCGAGGGCGTGGCCACCATGGGCCCGGTGCGCAACCCCAACGAGAACCGGCCGGTCTGAACATGCCGATCTACGCCTACCGATGCCAGGGTTGCGGCGAGCACTTCGAGTTGCTCGTGCGCAGCAACACGTCGCTGGCCTGCCCCCATTGCGGGGCCACCATGCTTGACAAGTGCGTGACCGCACCTGCTGCGCCGGGCAAGTCCAAGGCCCTGCTGCAGAAGGCTCGGGCGCAAGCGGCCAAAGAGGGGCACTTCAGTCACTACGCGCCGTCAGAGCGACCGAAGGTTTGAGCGCCTGCGCCTGCGCCTTGTCGCGGCGCTCACGCCGCCCCACCTGGCGGTGGCCCCGTTCACCCAGAGCGGGGCCCCAAGCCTGGCTGGCGTCAGACAAAACTCAACACCTCGACCGTGACCGGATCTTCACCCAGCACCACCTGACAGGCCAGCCTGGACTTGGAGCTCACGCCCACCATGGTGTCGAGCTTGTCGTTCTCGGCGCGCTGGATCTTGGAGATCCCCTTTCGGCCTTCGTGCACGAACACATGGCAGGCGCCGCATTGGCCCTTGCCATCGCACTTGCTGAGGATCGCCGCCCCCGCCGCCTTCAGCGCAGCAAACAGGGTGGCCCCCGGTGCGGCTTCGAACGTGGTGTTGGACGGCAGGATGGTGAGCGTGGTCATGATTCGGTCTCCGTGCAAACAAACGTGGTGGAACAAGAAGAACAGAGGTGGCTCAGGCGGCCATGAGGCCCTGAACCGCCTCGGCCAGCGACAGCGGGATGCGGGTGATGCCCTGCTCGGCCAGGAAGCGCGCTTCCATGCGCGTGGGTTCGTCAGGCAGCACCGCCCAATGGCGATCGCCAGAACGCTTCATGATCTGGCGCGCGAAGCTGCGGGTGAGCTGATCGTCGAAGCGGCAACCGATGAAAACGAAGGAGCGGCCACTGCGGCGCGCCTGCACCTCTTGCGGGATCGGCGTCTGGATGTCGATCTCGGTGAGCACCTCGACGTAATCGGCATCCGAGACCAGGTAGTTGCCTGCCGGGGCATGGCCGCCGATCGGCCGGTACAGCAGGGTGGGCCACCCGTCGAAGCCGCTGCGCACCCGCACCCCGGTCGGGTCGTAGTGGGCGTGCCAGGTGCCGAAGTGCTCCGACTGCGACAGGCCCTGCACCTCGCCCCAGCCCGCCAGCCCCATCACCTGGCGCAAGGCCTCGGCCATGGTGTCGTCGTACCAGCTCTCGACGATCAGCGGCAGCGAGAGCGTTGCCAGCCAGCGGTGGACGTCGTGCGGCTGGGGCACCTCGGCGAAGGCCTGGTTCATCAGGTTCACCACCGTCTTGCGGTGCTTGAAGTTCTCGATGTACTGCGCGGCCTGGGTCAGGCGGTTGCGCACCTTGTGGGGCACGGTTGCGTGCGCCACCAGCTTGGTCACCAGCGCCTGCGGGGTGGCCGGCACGGGTGGGGCCTCACCCAGGTTCAGCAGGCCAGGGCCCAGGTAAGGCACGGCCGCACCGGCCAGCAAGGCCTCGCGGACCTCGAGCAAGGTGTTCAGCGCGGTGTCGGCATCGGTTGAGAGGACGGCGGACATGAGGGGGTTCCTTCAAAGGTAGATGGCCGCGCCCGCGCCCACGTTCACCGACGCATCCTTGAGCGTCTTGACGATGAAGCGGACGTGGTCGGCGTCGAGGTGCCCGTGGAAGGGCAACACCATGGAGCGGTCTGCGATGCGTTCGGTGTTGGGCAGCGCCCCCCGCTTCCAGCCCTGCTGCTGGTAGAAAAACTGCTGATGCAGGGGCTGGCAAAAGGCCGCCGTGCTCAGGTTGTTCGAGGCCATGTCTTCGATCAGCAGGTTGCGCGCACTGGCCGTGAAGCGCTTGCCCAGGTGAACCTGGTAGAGCATCCAGTGCACCTCGTCGACCTGATCGGCCAGGTAGGGCGGCTTGATGCCCTCGAAGCTCTGCATCTCGCCGTGGTACCAGGCCTCGACCTGCTTGCGGCGCAGCAGGATGTCGTCGATGCGGCCCAACTGAGCCAGGCCCACGGCAGCTTCGAGCTCGCCCATGCCGGCCTGCCAGGGCACGCGGCTGCCCACCGACACCGAGCGGCGGTCGTCCACGCGGCGTTCGCGCAGGTAGCGCAGCTCGTCGGCCAGCCCGGCGTCGTCGCACAGCAGCATGCCGCCCTGCCCCGTGCACAGCGCAGAAGGTTGCGAAAAGTCGAACACGGCCGCGTCCCCGAAGGTGCCCACATGCCGCCCCTGGTAGCGCGAGCCAATGGCCTCGGTGCTGTCTTCCAGCAGCTTCAGGCCATGCCGATCGGCCAGCGACCGCAGGGCAGCCCAGTCGGCCGGGTGGCCATTGACGTTGCCCGCCAGCAGCACCCGGGTCCGAGGCCCGATGGCGCGCTCGGCCGACGCGGGGTCGATGCAGCCCGACCAGTAGTCGATGTCGACCAGCACCGGCGTGGCGCCCACCAGGGCAATGGCATGGGCCACCTGGTGCCAGGCGTAGCCGGTGGTGATGACCTCGTCGCCCGCGCCCACGCCCCAGGCCTTGAGCAGCAGGCAGGCCCCCAGCGTGCCGCTGGAGACGGCCACACCCTGTGGTCGCCCCACCCAGGCAGCAAAGGCCCCCTCGAATTCGGCCACCTTCGGGCCCATCGAGAGCTGCGGGCTTCGCAGGGTCAGCAGCGCCTGCTCCATCTCGTCGGTGCCGATGTCGGGGTCGGACAGCGCCAGCCAGTCGTCGCCTTGGTCGTCTTCGTCGTTGGGCATCGTGCTCTCCAGCGTTGTGGCCGCCTCAGGCCTGCGTGAGGACCAGGGCGCGCGCCAAGGCTGGGTCGGGCGTCACCATCCAGCAATGGCCATCGGTGGCCATCAGGTAAGCGCTGCGCCCCGTGTCCACCACCTCGATCGCCGGGGTTTCCCGGCGCATGTCGAACGCGTCCATCACCAGGGTCTGAAGGGGCGCCAGCTGCTGGCGGATGAGGGTGGCAGCGGCCCGCACCGTCTCGGCCTGCGCCAGGACACCGGCGATGTGCTGCATCTGTTCGTGGGTCAGCGACATGTCAGGCTCCTCAGGCTTCGGCTTCGCCCAGGGAGGTGCGGCGCGCCTCCACCGTCACGGGCAGCGAGGTTTCGGCCGCCATTTCGGGCAGCTGCAGCTCCCAGCCATTGGCCAGGGTGACGAGCCCCCCCCACATGCCGGGTCGCTCCATCGACACGATGGGCTCTTCCAGGTCCTTCTTGGGCACGTAAGCGGACAGCACGCCCTGCGCGCTCTTGCGGATCATGACCTTCATGCGGCGACTCCAGTGGGGGGATGAGAAAAAGTTGAGCAGGCATGCCCGTCGCTCACGAGACGGGGCCAGGCATCGGCCAGCGCCAGCAGATCGGCGGCCGGGGTGTCGGGTGCGAAGGACAGACGAACGGCGCACAGCGCCTCCTCGCGCGGCACGCCCATCGCCGCGAGGACATGCGACGCAGCCTGGCCACCCGATGAGCAGGCCGAGCCCGACGAGGCCAGCGCCCCCAGGCTCGACAGCTTCTGCAGGGCGAGGTCGGCGTGCGCATGGCCCAGGCGCAGGAAGCTGGTCTGCGGCAAGCGGGGCTGGCTGGCACCGTAGACGACCAACTCCGGGCAAGCGGTTCGCAAGCGCGCCTCGAAACGGTCGCGCAGCGCGGCCAGCTTCGCGCTGCGGTCGTGCCAGTTGCCCGCCGTCCAGGCCTGGTGCTCGGCCGCCACGCCAAAGCCGACGATGCCCGGCAGGTTCTCGGTGCCCCCTCGGCGTCCACGCTCCTGGGAGCCTGCGAACAGCGCCGGCCAGTTCAGGCCCTTGCGCACGATGAGCGCGCCCACGCCCTTGGGCCCGCCGAACTTGTGCGCCGACACCGACACCAGGTCGGCACCGCTGCGGGCAAAGTCAAAAGGCAGCTTGCCGATGAGCTGGGTGGCATCGACATGCAGCAACGCACCACGCGCATGCGCCAGGCGGGCGATCTCGGCCGTGGGCATGAGCACGCCGGTTTCGTTGTTGGCCGCCATCACCGAGACCAGGGCCGTGGCTTCGCCAATCAGGGCCTCGGCGGCAGCCAGGTCGAGCCCACCAGAGGGCTGCAGGCCGATCACACCGACGGGCACGCCCTGCGGGCCTGGTTGCCGCCCCAGTTGATGCACGAGCTTGTGGACACCCGCGTGCTCGGCCGCGCTGACCACCAGGCCCGCTCGGCCGCCATGGCCCACCGCGCCGCGCAACGCGATGTGGTTGGCCTCGGTGGCCCCGCTGGTGAACACCAGCTCGGCTGGCTGGCAACCCAGGCAGCGCGCCACCTGGGCCCTGGCGTGCTGCAGCGCGCCGCGGGCAGCCTGGCCCGCTTCGTGTTGAGAGGAGGGGTTGGCCCAGTGGCGGCGCAAGGCTTCGCCCATGGCCTCGATCACCGCGGGCAGCACGGGCGTGGTGGCGTTGTGATCGAGGTAGAGCATGGCGCGCAAGGCTGATCAAGGCCAGAAGACCCGCGACCCGTCGCGGCAGACGATGTCAAGCAGCTCGGCCAACCATGGCGCCTGACTGTGCAGAACCCAGCTCGAATCGGCGTGGTGGCGTCGGTACAGGGACCATCCATCGGCATGGGGCTCCAGCCAAGCGATGGGGATCTCGCCCCCCGATGGATCGACGTTGCGGGAACAGCAGGGGCTGGCGATCACCCAGCCCCTTTCGTGGGCCCGGACCTCCGGCTGCACATACCGGTAGCGCTGGCGGCGGGCCAGCGCGCGCTCGATGCGTCGCGCGGTGAGGTCGTGCACCTTCGCGAGCTGCGGCGCCTGCGGGGCCGACTGGCTGGACATGGCGATCACGGCTGCGCTCCCAGCGAAGGCCGGGCTTGCCTGGCCAGGTCATGCAGCTCCATCGCCAGCATGATTTCGCCTTCTGCACAGCCCACCACGCGACCTGCGAAGTCCACCATGTAGACCGGCAGCTGGCTGGCCTCGTGAACGCCGACCTGGACGACCTCGCCTTCGCTGCCCACGTCGACCAGCACGGCGCCATCGGGCACATCCGGGAAGCTGCCATCGTTGACCAGGTCGCCGAGCGCGACCACGCACTGGCCCCATTGGTAGGCCGGCCCTTCAACGGGCGCGATGCCTGGGGGCAGTTCAAGCGGCTGGGGCAGCTCGGGCCGGAGGGTGGCGGGGGTGTCGTGGTCCATCTCGGTTCCTTTCAGCGCAGGCTCTGCAACCGGTCGGCCTTCTCGCCGAGCTGAGCCAGGATGTCTTCGGGCAGGTTGTCCAGCGTCATCAGCTCCTTGGCCCGCATGCCGACGCGGTGGCCGCTGTCGTTGAACTCGACGGCATAGATGTAGAACTGCTGCAGGAAGGTGCCGATGGAGACCACGTAGCCGATCTCGCCCTTGCTGACGAGCACCTCGCCGATGTCCTTGCCATTGAAGGTGCCGTCGTTGCGCACCAGGGTTCGGCTGACCACCCGCTCACCATACTGAAAGCGCGGCGGGTGGGCGATCTCGATGACGTCGTCGTCGCGGTTGATGTCAGCCATGCTTTGCCTCCACGTCAGCCGGGGTGTCGCCTTCGAGCAGCCGCTGCAGGGCGAGCTCGCGGATCTCCGCAGCCGGGTCCTGAGAGAGGCGATGCAGCACATCGACGCACGCGCGCTGTGCCACCTCCCAGCGCACCAGCAGGTCCGCGTCGCTGGCCAGGGCCCCGAGCAGCCCGGTCGGTGCACGCCGGGCGACCACGCGCCGCACGGATTCGGCGGGGTCGGTGGCCAGGCGCCACAGCGCAGGCATCTCCAGCCGCTCGGCCACCGCGCCACGCACTTGCGCATCGGGGTCATCGGCCAGCTGACTCAGCAAGGCCAGGGGCAGGCGGCGGGCCACCACGAGGCGCACGCCGTAGTCGGCATCGGCGATGAGATCGGACAGGGCTTCGGTGGGCAGGCGGTGGGCCACGCGCAACCTGACCTCGCGATGGGGGTCGTGCATCAGGGCCTGCAGGCGGTGCGGCGGCAAGCGCAACGCCACCTGCAGGCGAACGGTCTCGTCCGGATCGTTGGCCAGGCGCTGAACCGCGAACACATCGGCATGCCTGGCCGCGATGGCGCGCACCTCGAAATGCGGGTGGCGGGTGAGCTCGTTGGCCAGCTCCGGGTGCCAGCGCATGAAGCGGTCAATGCGACGCGCATAGGCGTCTTCCACACAGGCGTGGCCGATCTCGCAGCCGTCGCGCGCTCGCAAGCCCCGGTGCACGCATTGTTCGCAATCGAGTGGCGTGCCTTGCCAGCTCAGCGGCGGGATGTCGATGTCCTTCGGGTCGATCATGCGGCCCCCCATCCTCGGCGATGCGGGTGGCCTGGCTCTGGCTGAGCGTCGCTGTCCTCGTCTTCGTCAGGTGCCCCGCGCGCATCGGCTCGCTGAAGCATCTCGGCCAGCAGGCTGCCCCCCAGCCGGTCGTTCGGGTCGAGCCGGCGCAGCTCATCGAGCGCCAGCCTGCCTTCGCCGATGTCGCCCAGGCGCAGGCACAGGTAGGCATGGCCCTTGAGGCTGAAGAGATAAAAGCGCACGGCCGCGTCGAAGCGGACCTGCTCGTCGCTGGGCAAGGGCGAGACATCGACCTGGCCCACCATTTCTCTGCGCAAGGCCCGCCTGGCCAGCTTCAAGGCCTGGGCGGCGATGGCGCGCGCCTGCTGAAGGCGGTGCCCATAGAAGTGAAATCGGTAGCGCGCGATCAGCACCGCCGGGTGATCCGGCGCCAGGGCCTCGGCCTCGTCGAGCAGCGCACTGGCCTGCACCACGTCCTGACGACAGGCCCCCGCTCGGGCGATGAGGTCCTGCGCCTCGGGAGACAGCCCCCCTCCCAGCACGGCGGCGTCGAAGCCGCCCCAGGGGTCGTCCTGGCTCGCATGGATGGCGGTGGCAGGCATGGCGTGTTTCACTTGCGGCGCTGACGTCCGGTCGATCAATGCGCGTGCGGGCGCCCGCCCACCTTGATCGATCCCAGCGACACCGAGGCCACGCCCGGCGCCTTGGCCGAGGAGCCCTCGCTGCTGCTGCAAGCGCACGAACCCGCGTTCGGGTTGAAGAAGGTCAGACCCGACTGCGTGGGCGTGTCGGCGAAATCCACCGTCACGCCTTGCAGCATCAGGCGCGACTCGGCAGGCAGGAAGACCTTCAGGCCCTGCACCAGCACGGTCTGGTCGCCCGCCTGGGGCTGGGCCTCGACCGAGAACTCGCTGTTGTAGCCCGAGCAACCGCCGGCGCTCACCACCAGGCGAAAGCCCGAACCCTCAGGCAGGCCGGAGAAGCGGACCATGCGCTTCATGAAGCGTTCGGCCGCGGGGGTCACCGTCATTTCGATGGACATGTTCTCTCCTTCAGACCTTGACGATGCAGCCATCGACCGGGCAGACCGCCACACACTGTGGCGAGTCGAACTGCCCCTCGCATTCGGTGCACTTGTTGGGGTCGATCTTGAACGTGCCGCCCTTTTCACTGATGGCGACGTTCGGGCATTCAGGCTCGCAAGCCGAGCAGCCCGTGCAGGTGGAGGCGATGATCTTCAGGGGCATGGTGCTTCTCCTGTGGTGGGGGGATGGGTCAGGCCGCCGCCTCGGCGGTGAAGGCGCCCTGGCGGATGGAGGCGTCGCCCCTGGGCTGGTGCGCGATCTCGCCGCGCTGCACGCGCTCGCGGTAGCCAGCGAACCAGCTCAAGGCGGCCTTCTCGATGAACTCGTGGGCGTAGGCGTCCACCGGCTCGATGCCGGCCGCCGTCAGCTCGTCACGCGGGCAGGCGCCGATCTTGGAGACCAGCACCGCGTGGCAGTCGTTGATGGCGTTGACGATGGAAGGCAGTTGCTCGTCTTCGCCATAACCGCCCTGGCAGTAAAGGTCCACGCGACGGTGACCGACGAACAGCGCCTGAGCGGCCGAGACCTCGAAAATCTGGAACTCGGTGGCGTGGCCAAAGTGCTGGTTGACGCGGCCCTGGCCTTCGGTGGCCACGGCCACCAGCACCTTCATGTCCGGATCAACACCGGCGATCTCACCTTGGGCAGCCAGCGCCTCCTGCTTGGCGGCGTGCTGAGCCTGGCGCTCGGTCTCGACCTGGTCCTGGTAGGCACGGCGCTTGTCGAGGTCGTAGACCACCTCCATCTCCTCGATCTTGTCGAGGGTGAACTCTTCGCTGCGGTCTTCACCGAGCAGGCCCACCGCGTCGGCGCGGCACTGGCGGCAATGGCGCATCAGGTTGGCGCCGCCCGAGCAGGCGTCCTGCACGGCCTTGAGCTCCTGGGCCGACGGGCCACGCTGGCCGGTCAAACCGTAGTGGGTGCCATGCTCGGCCTCGCTGATGAGCGGCATGATGTTGTGCAGGAAGGCCCCGCGCTTCTTGACCTCGCGGTTGACCTCGATGAGGTGCTCGTCGTTGACACCGGGGATCAGCACCGAGTTGACCTTGGTGAGCACGCCCCGCGCGGTCAGCATCTCCAGGCCCAGCATCTGCCGCTCGTGCAGGATCCTGGCGGCTTCGTAGCCGGTCACGCGGCGGTGGTCCCAGAAGATCCAGGGGTAGATCTTCTCGCCCACGGCAGGGTCCACCATGTTGATGGTGATGGTGACGTGGTCGATGTTGTACTGGCAGATCTCGTCGACGTAATCGGGCAGAGCCAGGCCGTTGGTGGACAGGCAGAGCTTGATGTCAGGGGCCTCTTCTTGCAGGCGGCGGAAGGTTTCGAAGGTCTTGGCCGGGTTGGCAAGCGAGTCGCCCGGTCCGGCGATGCCCAGCACCGTCATCTGCGGGATCTCGCTGGCCACGGCCAGCACCTTCTTGACGGCCTGGTCGGGCGTGAGCTTTTGCGAGACCACGCCAGGGCGCGACTCGTTGGAGCAGTCGTACTTGCGGTTGCAGTAGTGGCACTGGATGTTGCAGGCCGGGGCCACGGCCACGTGCATGCGGGCGTAGTGGTGGTGGGCTTCTTCGGAGTAGCAGGGGTGGTTCTTGACCTTCTCCCAGATCTCCGGGGGCATGTCGTCGGGGCCGCCCGATGAGCCGCAGCTGGCCTTGCCGCTGCCGCCGGTGGTGCCGCATCCGCCAGCCGAATCGGCTGCGGGCGCTGGTGCGCCAAGGGGTCGGATCTGACCGATCCCGATGAAGGCCTTGGCGGCGAGTGAGGAAGGTTCCATGGGCTTCTCCCGGCGAGAGGTGGGGGGTGGCAGCGGGTGAGGGGTGTGTCCGATGCCGGGTTTGCCAGATCCGTGCCACCCCTTTCATCGCCTTGGAACACCGATGAACACTGGGCAAAAGTCCATCTGAACCGTTTTCATCGTGCGCATGTGGTGAGGTTTGTCGCAGCCTCGCGACGACGGGCTGTCGAAACCCTGACAAAGCCGACAGCGGCCGCACGCACGCGCGCTCCGCTGCAGGTTGGCGCCGCATGGCACACCTTCTGCAAAGCCCGATCACCCCTTGTTTCACCAGGGAGCCACCATGGACACCGCCTGCCTCGACGAAGAGATCGCCGACCTCGCGCTCTTGCTGCGTGAGTTCGCCTGCGACCAGGACCCGCCACCGTCCGGGCTGATCGACCACATGGCCCAGGCGGCCATGCAGCCCAACCACCTGTGGGAAGACCTGGGCCTGCGCAGCCGGGACGAGCTGCAGGGCTTGATGCAAAGGCACTTCCCTCGCCTGAAGGCGCTCAACCACGCCAACATGCGCTGGAAGAAGTTCTTCTACCGACTGCTTTGCGAGCGGGCGCAGGTGCTCATCTGCAAGTCACCGCACTGCGAGACCTGCGACGACCAGGCCCTGTGTTTCGGGCCGGAGTGAAGCTGGGTCGCGCGCGCCTCAGAACTTGCGCACCTCGATGCGATGCTTCTGCAGCGCATAGCCCATCTGCCTGGGGGTGATGTTGAGCAGTCGCGCCGCCTTGGCCTGCACCCAGCCACAACGCTCCATGGCCCAGATCAGGCGTTCGCGCTCGCCCTCGGGCTTGTCCCCCTCAACGGCCGCGGCATCCGGCTCAACCAGGGAGTCTTCAGCACCTCGCCCCATGGGCACCTCCTCGATGGGGATGCGCACCGGGCGCGCGGGCCTCACCGCGTCTTCGCGTTCGATGTGATGGAGCACCTGCGTCAGGCAGCGGTTGTCGTGGCAGGGAAAGCTCAGGTCGGTGAGCGCCTCGCTCAGGGCCATCGTGGCCGTGCGCTCGACGCAGTTCTCCAGCTCGCGCACATTGCCCGGCCAGTAGCACGAGGTCAGCACCCTCAGCGCCTGCGGCGTCACGCGGATCTGGCGCTGGTTCTCGCGGTTGAACCGGTTGAGGAAGTACTCGACCATCAGCGGGATGTCTTCGCGGCGCTCGCGCAGCGGTGGCAGGAAGACACTGACCACGTTGATGCGGTAGTACAGGTCGGCGCGGAACTCGCCCGACGCCACCATCTTCTCGAGGTTGCGGTTGGTGGCCAGCACCAGGCGAACGTCCACGCGGATGGGCTGGCTGCCCCCCACACGCTCGAACTCGCGCTCCTGCAGCACCCGCAGCAGCTTGGCTTGAAAAGAGGCGGAGATGTCGCCGATCTCGTCAAGGAAAAGGGTGCCGCCGTGGGCCATCTCGAAGCGCCCCTTGCGCGTGCCCATGGCCCCCGTGAAGGCCCCCTTCTCGTGACCGAAGAGCTCCGACTCGAGCAGCGACTCGGTCAGCGCTGCGCAGTTGACGCGGATGAAGGGCTGGTCCTTGCGTGGCGACAGGTTGTGGATGGCGCGCGCGATCACCTCCTTGCCGGTGCCGCTTTCGCCGCGCAACAGCACGGTGGTTCGCGCCGGCGCCACCTGGTGCACCTCGGCGAACACCTGCTGCATGCGCCCAGACTGCCCGATGACCTGGTCGAGCTGGTAGACGGGCTTGAGCGCCTTGGTCAGGCGCCTGGTTTCATCGACCATGCGGTCGTGCTCGAAGCTCACAGCCCGGTGCAGCAGCAGGTTCTGGCCCAGCAGGCTCGCCACCATGGCCAGCAGCCGCGCATCTTCGTCGAACGAGCCGGTCCGATCCGTGACCACCCGGTCCATGGTCAGCACGCCCAGGATGCGGCGGTCGGCCTTGATCGGCGTGGCGATGTAGGCCACCGTCTCGTTGGGCGACTGGTCTGCTGCACCCGTTCGGTTGAGGAACATCGGCTCGCGGCCGATGTCGGGCACCACCATGGGCACACCTGCGGCGAACACCCGACCGACGATGCCCTCACCCGGAGCGAACTGAAGCCGCTGGGATTCCTCGCTGGACAGGCCCACGGCGCACAGGCCCACCAGGCTGCCATCATCGGACGACAGCACGACCGCGCTGCGACGCCACCCCATCATCGAGACCAGCGTGTTGATGGCCTCTCGGAACGTTTTGTGGATGTCCAGGGAGCCGCCCAGGATCTTGCTGACCTGGTAGATCGTCAGCAGCTCGATGCTGGCGCGTTCGTGGTGCGTGCTGCCCATGGGTCGGTCCTCGCGTGGTGGGTGGGTGTTCACCACCCCCCGCGATGCCCCGATCTGCGGCGACTTGTGATCGACGCTGGTGCACGCGAGCCAAGCCTGGCGGTGTCCAGGCAGGCTGCGTGCAAGCTCCACGCCTGCGGCATTTGATGTGGATCAAACAGCGATCAGGCGGCCGATGTGTCCTCTTCAGCCGTGGCCTTGGCAATGGCCTGCTCCACGATCTCGCGGGTCAACGGCGAGGCAAAGGTCTCGATGAACCCGTAGACGTAGCCGCGCAGGAAGGCCCCGCGGCGGAAAGCCAGGCGGGTCATGTTGACGCTGAAGAGGTGGCCGGCGTCGAGCGCGCGCAGGTTGCGGTCGCGGTCTTCGTCGAAAGCGATGGACGCCACCACGCCCACGCCCATGCCCAACTCGACATAGGTCTTGATCACGTCGGCGTCCATGGCGGACAGCACGATGCTCGGCTGCAGCCCCTCCCGCGCGAAAGCCTCGTCGATGTGCGAGCGGCCAGTGAAGCCGCCGTCGTAGGTGATCAGCGGGAACTTGGCCAGGCGCTCCAGCGTCAGCGGCTGCCCGTCGAGCAGCGGGTGCCCCGGCGGCACCACCACGCTGTGCGTCCAGGTGTAGCAAGGCAGCGTGACCAGTTGCGGGTACTGATCAAGTGCTTCGGTGGCGATGCCGATGTCGGCCTCGCCGTCGATCAGCATCTGGGCCACCTGGCGAGGCGAGCCCTGGTGCAGGCTGAGCGTGACCTTCGGAAAGCGCAGGCGGAAGTCGCGCACGGCCGATGGCAGCGCATAACGCGCCTGCGAGTGGGTGGCCGCCAGCGAGAGCGGGCCCGTGTCGTGCGAAGCGCAATCGCGCGCGGCCTGGCGCAGGTTCTCGGCTTCGCGCAGCAGGCGCTCGATCACCGGCAGCAGTTGCTGGCCGGATGGCGTCAGCCCCGTCAGGCGCTTGCCAGCGCGCTGGAACAACTCCACGCCCAACTCGTCTTCCAGCTCGCGGATCTGGCGGCTGACGCCCGGCTGAGAGGTGTGCAGGGCCGCGGCCACCTCTGTGAGGTTGTAGCCACGTCGCGCCGCTTCGCGAACGGAACGCAGTTGCTGGAAATTCATGCGCGTGCCCCCGACTCGAACTGGCGGATGCGGCGCGGCTTGAGGTGCGCGTCGTGACCGGCGCGCAGCACGCCGCAGTCGCGCAGGGCCGCGTACTCATCGCGGCTGAGCTCGACCTCGATCTCGCCCGAGCCATCGGTGCGGCGGAAGGCCAGGCGCGTGTTGGGGCCCACGGTCAGCGTATCGATCAGGGTGGCGGCCAGCGAGCCTTCTTCGGCGTGGGCCAGCACCTGGATCTCGTGCGGACGCACATAGCTCACGGCGGGTTGGGCCGAAGCGCCCTCGCCCACCGCGCCCGGCGCATGGTCGCGGCCATGGAACAGGTTCACGTCGCCCAGGAACTGCAACACGAAAGGCGTGGCGGGGTGGTCGTAGACCTCGTCCGGCGCACCCTCCTGCTCGATGCGACCCTGGTTCATCACCACGATGCGGTCGGCCACTTCCATGGCCTCTTCCTGGTCATGGGTCACGAACACGCTGGTGATGTGCATCTCGTCGTGCAAGCGGCGCAGCCAGCGACGCAGCTCTTTTCGGACCTTGGCGTCGAGTGCGCCGAAGGGCTCGTCGAGCAGCAGCACCTTGGGCTCGACAGCGAGCGCTCGAGCCAGGGCGATGCGCTGACGCTGGCCACCGGAGAGCTGATGCGGGTAGCGGTCGGCGATCCAGTCGAGCTGCACGAGCTTGAGCAACTCGGTGACCTTCGATCGGATGGCCTCTTCAGAAGGGCGGCTGTCCTTGGGGCGCACGCGCAGGCCGAAGGCCACGTTCTCGAAGATGGTCATGTGGCCGAACAGCGCGTAGTGCTGGAACACGAAGCCCACGTTGCGCTCGCGCACGGCCACGTGGGTCGTGTCTTCGCCATTGAAGTAGACGGCGCCACCGTCGGGCACTTCCAGGCCCGCGATGATGCGCAGCAGCGAGGTCTTGCCCGAGCCCGAGGGGCCCAACAGGGCCACGAGTTGGCCGGAAGGGATGTGCAGGTTGAGGTTGTCGCAGACGGTCGTCTGACCGAAACGCTTGACCAGGTTCTTGACTTCGATGCTCATGCGGGGACTCCGGTGTCTTTGGCCTGGGCCAGCTGCTGCTGGACACGGCGCTCGACGATGTATTTCAGCACCAGGGTGACCAACGCCAGGCTGGCCAGCAAGGATGCCACGGCGAAAGACGCGGCGAACTGGTACTCGTTGTAGAGGATCTCGATGTGAAGGGGCAAAGTGTTGGTCTGGCCCCGGATGTGCCCCGACACCACCGAGACGGCGCCGAACTCGCCCATGGCCCGGGCGTTGCACAGGATCACGCCGTACAGCAGACCCCACTTCACGTTGGGCAGGGTCACTTTCCAGAAGGTCTGCCAGCCCGAGGCGCCCAGCACGCGGGCGGCCTCTTCCTGCTCCTGGCCCTGGGCCTGCATCAGCGGGATCAGCTCGCGCGCCACAAAGGGGAAGGTCACGAAGATGGTGGCCAGCACGATGCCGGGCACCGCGAAGATCACCTTGTGGTCATTGGCGATCAGCCACTCGCCCCACCAGCCTTGCAGACCGAAGACCAGCACGTAGATCAGCCCCGCGATCACGGGCGAGACCGAGAACGGCAGGTCGATCAGCGTGAGCAGCACGCTCTTGCCACGGAAGTCGAACTTGGCGATGGCCCACGCGGCCGACACGCCGAAGACCAGGTTCAGCGGCACGGCGATGGCCGCGGCCGTCAGGGTCAGCCAGATGGCCGAGACGGCATCGGGGTCGGTCACCGCAGCCAGGTAGACATCCCAGCCCTTCTTGAAGGCCTCGAAGAACACGGTGACCAGGGGCACGAACAGGAACAGCGACAGGAACACCAGCGCCACGCCGATGAGCAGGCGCCGCACCCATGCGGGCTCGGTGGTGGCCCCGGCCACGTCGGGTGGGGAGATGGTGCGCGATGCAGGCAGCGCGTTCACCGGTTGAGAAACAGCAGTCATGGCGGGCTCCGTCTGGTCACTTGCCCTGGCGCTTGCGCGTCCAGGCTTGCAGGGCGTTGATGGCCAGCAGCAGGATGAAGGACATCACCAGCATGACCACGGCGATGGCGGTGGCGCCCGCGTAGTCGTATTGCTCCAGCTTGGTGATGATCAGCAGGGGAGTGATCTCCGAGATCATCGGCATGTTGCCGGCGATGAAGATGATCGAGCCGTACTCGCCCAGCGCACGGGCGAAGGCCAGGGCGAAGCCCGTCAGCAGCGCCGGCGTGAGGATCGGAAAGATCACCTTCGTGAAGCTCTGCCAGCGGCTGGCGCCGAGCGTGGCGGCGGCTTCTTCCAGCTCCGAAGCCAGGTCTTCCAGGATGGGCTGCACCGTGCGCACGACAAAAGGCAGTCCGATGAAGGTCATGGCCACGAACACGCCCACCGGCGTGAAGGCCACCTTGATGCCCAGCGGCTCCAGCCACTGGCCGATCCAGCCGTTGCCGGCGTACAGGCCAGTCAGCGTGATGCCAGCCACCGCGGTGGGCAGGGCAAAGGGCAGGTCCACCAGGGCGTCGACGATGCGCCGGCCGAAAAAGTCGTAGCGCACCAGCACCCAGGCCACCAGCAGGCCGAAGAAGGCGTTGACCAGCGCGGCCAGCAGCGACGCCCCGAAGGTCAGCTTGTACGAGGCCACCACGCGCGGCGAGGTCACGGTGTCGACGAAGGCTGGCCAAGTGAGCTCCGTCGTGCGCAGGAAGGCCGCGCTGAGCGGGATCAGCACGATCAGGCACAGGTACAGCAGCGTCAGGCCCAGGGCCAGGTCGAAGCCGGGCAGCACGCTGTGCCGCCGCAGCAAGGTCTTGGATAACAACATGTCAGGCTCTGTTCAGGCAGGCGTCACTTGGCGCGACCGGCTGCGGTGATCTGGTCATAGATGCCGCCGTCGCGGAAGTGCTCGGCCTGGACCTTGCCCCAGCCGCCGAAGACTTCGTTCACGGTGAACGTGGGCACGCCGATGAACTTGGCCTGGTGCTGCTTGAGCAGGGCAGGAGAGCGCGGACGCAGGTTGTGCTTGACGGCGATCGCCTGGCCTTCGTCGGAGTAGAGGTACTGCAGGTAGGCCTCGGCCTGCTTGCGGGTGCCCTTCTTGTCGACCACCTTGTCGACGATGCTGACCGGGTTCTCGGCCAGGATGGTCGTCTTGGGGTAGACGACCTGGTAGTCGCCCTTGAACTCGTTCTGGATCAGCGGCACCTCGCTCTCGAAGGTGGCCAGGGCGTCGCCGATGTTGCGCTGGGCGAAGGTGGTGGCCGCGCGGCCACCGCCGTCGAACACCGGCACGTTGGCGAAGATCTTCTGCACCAGGGCGCGGGCCTGCTCGGGCTTGCCGCCGGCCTTGATGACCGAGCCCCAGGCTGCCAGGTAGGAATAGCGCCCATTGCCCGAGGTCTTGGGGTTGGGGATCACGACGGAAACGCCCGGGCGAGCCAGGTCGGACCAGTCCTTGATCTGCTTGGGGTTGCCCTTGCGCACCAGGATCACGGTGACCGAGGCGGTGGGCGAGCTGTTGTAGGGCAGGCGCTTGGCCCAGTCGGCCGGGATGAGCTTGCCCCGCTCGGCCAGGATGTCGATGTCGCTGGCCTGGTTCATGGTGATGACATCGGCCGGCAGGCCTTCGACCACGCTGTTGGCCTGCTTGCTGGAGCCGCCATGCGACTGGTTGAGCGTCAGGGTCTCGCCGGTGGTCTGCTTCCAGTGGCGGGCAAAGGCCTGGTTGTAGTCCTTGTAGAACTCGCGGGTCACGTCGTAGGACACATTGAGCAAGGTGACGTCGCGGACCTGGGCGTGTGCGGACAGGCTCGCGCTCCCCAGGCCGGAGGCGATCAGGAACAGGGTGGTGGTTTTCAGGACAAGGCGACGCATGCAAAGCTCCATCTGAGGAATGCGATGGATGCTATGCAGTCGTCGGTTTGCGCAGAAGCGACCATTGCTCAGCTTCTTATGCGAAAAACATCCGTGCGCGAGGATTCGCCCCGCGCGAAGGTTCCGACACAGAACGCATGTGCTTGAGCGCATTCCTTCGTTCCGTGAGAAACGCCACCTGCCTAGCATCGGCTCATCCCATTCACACAAGACTGAGCCCATGTCCCAAAAGACCTTCACCCGCCGCGCTGTTCACACCCTGGCCCTTGCCTCTGCCCTGACCGTCGGTGGCCTGGCTCACGCCAAGGACATCTCCCTGCTGAACGTTTCGTACGACCCGACGCGCGAGCTCTACCAGGAATACAACGCCGCCTTCGCCAAGCACTGGAAGGCCAAGACCGGCGACAACGTCACCGTCAAGGCTTCGCATGGCGGTTCGGGCAAGCAGGCCCGCTCGGTGATCGACGGTCTGGAAGCCGACGTCGTCACCCTGGCCCTGGCCTACGACATCGATGCCATCGCCGAGAAGGGCCTGCTCAAGGCCGACTGGCAGAAGTCCTTCAAGGGCAACAGCTCGCCCTACACCTCGACCATCGTGTTCCTGGTCCGCAAGGGCAACCCCAAGCAGATCAAGGACTGGTCCGACCTCATCAAGCCGGGCGTGGGCGTCATCACCCCGAACCCCAAGACCTCGGGCGGCGCCCGCTGGAACTACCTGGCCGCCTGGGCCCATGAACTCAAGAAGACCGGCTCCGAAGACAAGGCCAAGGACTTCGTGCGCAAGCTGTTCGAGAATGTGCCCGTGCTGGACTCCGGCGCCCGAGGCTCGACCGTGACCTTCGCCGAACGCGGCCAGGGTGACGTGCTGCTGGCCTGGGAAAACGAAGCCCACCTGTCGCTCAAGGAGTTCGGTGCCGAGAAGTTCGACATCGTCTACCCGAAGTTCTCGATCTACGCCGAGCCGCCCGTGGCCATCGTGGACAAGGTCGTCGACAAGCGCGGCACCCGCGACGTCGCCAAGGCCTACATCGAGTACCTCTACAGCGCCGAAGGCCAGGACATCGCCGGCAAGAACTTCTACCGTCCCACGGACCCGAAGGCCGCAGCCAAGTACGCCAAGCAGTTCCCGAAACTCGAGCTGGCGAAGATCGATGACGTCTTCGGCGGCTGGACCAAGGCCCAGAAGACGCACTTCGCGGACGGTGGCGTGTTCGACCAGATCTACCTCAAGAGGTGAGGCCATGCGGGCCCGCCCTCCCCTGCGCGTGCTGATCGTGCCAGGGCTGCGCGACAGCGGCCCGACGCACTGGCAAACCTGGTTGCAGAACCAGTTCGCTGGTGCCGTTCGCGTCCAGCAGGACGATTGGGATCGTGCCAGCCTGCCGGCATGGTCGACGCGCATCGCCGAGACGCTTGAGCGGCAAGGCGCCCACACCGACTGGGTGGCCGTGGCCCACAGCTTCGGCACGCTGGCCTTGGCTCACCACCTGGCCACAGCCCACGCAGGTTCAGCCCACGACGATGCAACCGGTGTCGGCCTCCGACACGGCCGCATCGTCGCGGCCCTGATGGTGGCGCCCGCCGACCCCGTGAAGTTCCAGATCGAAGAGCGACTGCCCCGCCACCGGCTGGGCCTGCCCCTGAGCGTCATCGGCAGCGAGAACGACCCCTGGATGCCGCTGGAGCGAGCCCGCGACTGGGCCCACGCCTGGGGCGCAGGCTTTCGCAACCTCGGGCAGGTCGGCCACATCAACACCGAATCGGGCTTCGGGCCCTGGCCGCTGGCGCGTCAGAAGGTCGATGAACTCATCCGCCAGCAACTGCGCCACCAGCCCTGCCTGTGCGCGCTGGGCGACTCAACCCTTTGACCGCGCCTGCACGGCCCCGATCTCGCGCATCGACTGCTCCAGCCCGCTGCGCGGCACGATCGAGGCCGCCCGGTCGCTGATCTGCGGCCAGGCCTCGGCCACCCGGTCGACGGCATCGGGCACCGCACCGATGAACACGGGCGCGCCCAGCCCCACGTGCGAGGCCGCGAACACGCCCGCACCGGCGTTGAGGATGGCGCGCGTGGGCGCCTCGTCGCTGACCAGGTAGACCAGGCCCGGCGACACGCTCTCGGGCGTCAGCACGGCCAGCACCTCGGGCGGCAAGATGCCCTGCGTCATCGCCGTGGCCGCCGTGGGCGCCAGGCAGTTGACGCGGATGTTGGCCTTCTCGCCCTCGAGCGCCAGCGTCTGCATCAGCCCCACCAGCGCCATCTTGGCCGCGCCATAGTTGGCCTGGCCGAAGTTGCCGAACAGCCCCGACGACGAGGTCGTGAACACGATGCGGCCAAACTGCTGCGCGCGCATGGTCTCCCACACGGCCTTGGTGCAGACGACGGCGCCCATCAGGTGCACGTCGACCACCAGGCGGAAGTCGTCGAGCGTCATCTTGGCGAAGCTCTTGTCGCGCAGGATGCCGGCGTTGTTGACCAGGATGTCGATGCGCCCGAAGGTCGCCAGCGCCTGCTCGACCATGGCCTGCACAGCGGCCTCGTCGGTGACCGAGCCGGCACAGGCCAGGGCCTGGCCACCCGCGGCACGCACCTCTTGGGCCACGGCCTCGGCCGGCGCCAGGTTCAGGTCGTTGATCACCACGCTGGCCCCCCGGGCCGCCAGGGCCAGGGCGTGCGTGCGCCCCAGGCCGGCGCCGGCACCGGTGACGATGGCCACGCGGCCATCCAGGCGGATGTTGGGGGACTCGGGGGTGGCGGGAGCGCTCATGGGACCTCTTGGCTCTGGGTGAAACAAGTGGGAAGCAAGCACAGGCCGCCTCCACGATGCGGAAAGCTGGCGTAAACCCGATGGGGCGGTTCCACGTCAACGCCGCTTCAACCCCCCAAGTGTCGCCCAGGATGCCCATCTGTCGCATTGACGTGCACGTCAAGTAATTCACGATTACTAGACTTCACCCATTCGCAGTGCCGAGGAGACAGCATGAGCCCCCAAAAACACAACGGCCCCGAGAGCATCGTTCCCCGCGAAAAGCTCGATTTCGAACTCGACGAGAACACCCCTCGCTGGTGGTACGGCAACGACGCCTTCAAGACCCGCCTGTTCGACGGCATGCAAGCCGCCTTCCCCGATGGCGAGCGCTACTTCATCACCAGCGTGCGGGCCTTTCGCCACCTGATCACCGACCCGAAGCTGGCCGAGGACGTCAAGAACTTCATCCGCCAGGAAGGCCAGCACGGCATCGCCCACACGCATTACAACGACCTGCTGCGCAAGCAGGGCTGCGACGTCGACCTGATCCTGACCGAGGCCAAGGCCCTCTTCGACGACTACACCAGGAAGTACTCCGCCAAGTACAACCTCGCGCTGACCGCCGCCTTCGAGCACTTCACGGCCATGATGGCGCAGATGCTGTTCGAGTCGAAGGAGGTGATGGCCCCCGCCGACGCGAAGGTGCGCGCCATGTGGGCCTGGCACGCCATCGAAGAGATGGAGCACAAGGCCGTGGCCTTCGACGTGATGAAGGACGTGGCCAAGGTGGGCTACGTCATGCGCTGCGCCGCCATGACCCACGCGCTCTACAAGGTCGTGGTCGACAGCATGCGCCTGACCAACCGGCTGATGAAGGACGACAAGATCTCGCTGCCCAAGCGCCTGTGGCTGTGCCTCAAGGGTTCGTGGTGGGTGTATGGCCCCAAGGGCATCTTCGCGCGCAACACTTTCAAGCTCCTGGACTACTACCGCCCTGGCTTCCACCCCTGGCAGCACCAGGTCATCCACAGCTACCCGGTGTGGATCAAGGCCTTTGAAGAAACCGGCAATCCCATGAAGGCCGGGGACGCACTCTTTCAGGCTGCCTACTGAGCCGCGTCACCCTCTCACTCTTGAGTGCATCGTGTTGGCCGCCTTCGCTGTTCGCAGCGGGGCGGCCTTTTTTGTCGTGCCTGGTGTTGGGGCGGGTTGATTTTGGGTGGGGTTCGTGCGACGGCTGGTGCGTGGCTCGATGGGCGGGGTGATGGTGAGCGCGCTCGGGGATGCCCCGCGCAGGGCCGGAGCAGGCACCCCTCGCCCCCTGACCGTTGCTCAACCGTGGCACCACACCCCAAAAGAGCCAACACCCCCCGAGCCCTATTTCACAGTCACCCAAAGGGCCTCAGGGTCTGCCCCCGTTGCCACCCCAGCCGCAAGTGCGACGATCAAGCCATCGGGAGCAAACCATGGCCATCTCGGTGTTCGACCTCTTCAAGGTGGGCATCGGCCCCTCGAGTTCCCACACCGTGGGGCCGATGCGGGCCGCCCGCCTCTTCGCGCTCAGACTGCAGCGCGAGGGCCTGCTGACACGCGTGGCGCGGGTGCGCTGCGAGCTGCTGGGCTCGCTGGGCGCCACCGGCAAGGGACACGGCAGCGACCGCGCCGTGCAGCTCGGGCTGATGGGGCACGAGCCCGACTCGGTTCAGATCGATGCCATCCCTGGCTGGCTGCAGGCCGTGCACGACACCCACCGGCTGGCCATCCTGGGCGAACACGAAGCGCACTTCAACCCCGATCACGACCTCCTGCTCGATGGCCGGCGCAGCCTGCCCTTTCATCCCAATGCGATGACGTTGACGGCCACCGATGCATCGGGGAAGGTGCTGCTCGACGAGGCCTGGTATTCGGTCGGCGGTGGCTTCGTCGTGTCGCAGGACGTGGCCGAGCACCCCGACCGCCAGGCAGGCATCGCCCCCGGTCCCGATGCGCTGCCCCTGCCCTTCCACTGCGCGGCCGAGCTGCTCACGCTGTGCGAGCAGCACCGCCTGAGCATCGCCACCCTGATGCGCCGCAACGAGACCCATTGGCGCAGTGACCAGGCCACGTGCGAGGGCCTGCGAACCATCTGGCAAGCGATGCAGGCCTGCGTTCGACGAGGCTGCGGCATCGATGAGAGGCAGCCCGACGAGCTGCCTGGCGGCTTCAAGGTCAAGCGCCGCGCCCCTCAAGTCCACCAACGGCTGCTGGGTGCGCAAGGCGCCACCGACCCGCTGCAGCAAATGGACTGGGTCACGCTGTGGGCCCTCGCCGTGAACGAGGAGAACGCATCCGGTGGGCGCGTGGTCACCGCTCCCACCAATGGCGCGGCCGGCATCGTGCCCGCGGTGCTGCACCACGCCATGCACCACCTGCCCGGTGCCACCGAGCAACGCATGGAAGACTTCTTGCTCACGGCCGCGGCCATCGGCCTGCTGTGCAAGGAAAACGCTTCCATCTCTGGCGCAGAAGTCGGCTGCCAGGGCGAGGTGGGAGTGGCCTGTGCCATGGCCGCGGCCGGCCTGTGTGCGGTCATGGGCGGCACACCCGAGCAGGTCGAGAACGCCGCCGAGATCGGCCTGGAGCACCACCTCGGCCTGACCTGCGACCCAGTGGGCGGGCTGGTGCAGATCCCCTGCATCGAGCGCAACGCGGTGGGGGCGGTGCAGGCCATCCACGCTGCTCGCCTGGCATTGCTGGGCGACGGGCGACATCGAGTCAGCCTGGACCAGGCCATCCTGACGATGAAGCAGACCGGCGCCGACATGCAAAACCGCTACAAAGAGACATCGCTGGGCGGCCTGGCCGTCAACATCGTGGCCTGCTGACGACAATGTGGCCCCAACTGTCACCGCGGATGTCACACAGGTGATGGCCTCGCTCCTAGACTGGACCTCATGCAAGAAACGGATCCTTTCGTTCCACGCGTCCCTGGCATCGACTATGGCGTGCTTGACACCCTGCTCGGCTACGCTGTGCGCCGCGCACAGATCCGCCTTTACGAGGACTTCGTGGCGTCGCTGTCTCAGTGGGGCATCACGCCTCCGCGCTTCTCGGCCATGGTCATCGTGTCGCACAACCCGGGCCTGAAGCTGACGCAACTGGCCAAGGTGATGGGCATCGCACGCTCTGGCGCCGTGATCCTTGTCGATGCGCTCGAAGAGCTGGGCTACATGCAGCGGCATCCGGTGCCGGAAGACCGCCGTGCGTTCAGCCTGGCGCTCACGAAGAAGGGGCAGGCCGATCTGGCGGCCATCACCGCAGCCGTGCAGTTGCATGACGAGCGCATGGCGCAAAGCCTGGCCCCTGACGAGCAAAGCCAGTTGCGCGAATGGCTCATGCTCATCGGGGAACGTTCGGCCTAGATGTGGCCTCGTGCGCCTGATCAACAAGAGAGCGCCCAACAGGCCACGGCAACGTCCCCTCAGGGTCATTGACACGACCTCCGCTGTTCCAATGAAGGATCGCGCAAACCTCCGTCAGGCGGCTTGCGATCAACCACCATGAACACACGGAGTTTTCATGAAGAACCTTTGAATCAAAGGGCGGTCAGGCTTTGCCCCGGCATTTGTCGCTCAAGCCGCGCTGGCGGTGCCAGTGGTCATCACGTCCACGGCGACGACTGGGCCGAAGATCGTCGCACCTTCTCAGGCGGTGATCACATCTTCACCCACATTCGTGCAGATGCTCTATGTCATCAAACCGAACGGTCGACTCCCCAGCGTCACAGCCACGGACGGGGCATCAGCGATGCATCGGATACCCGTTCAATGCCGTCATCAATGACACGAAGATCATCGCGCTGTCGTTCAGTTCACGGCACCAAAACTGCTTTCGCAACCGTGGTGAGCCCCCACGGATTCGGGGCTCGACAAATGCACGGTTCTGGACCCACACCGAAGCCACCGGTGACGCGACACTTCCTGGCGGCAAAGCGGAGACAAGCCTGAAGCCGGTTCGTTCCGGCTTGCAAGGCACCCTGATGTCCTCAGGGTCCGAAATGGTCGACCCGCGCCCGAAGATCTCCAAACGGGGGCCTTTCTCTTCTCTGTCCTCGGCACATGAAGAAGCACTGATCCACGCCCAGGAATGCACGATCAGGAATGCACGATCAGAAACAAGCCGCGGGAACAAGCCGTGCCAAACCAGGGAAGGCCCGATTGACCCCAACGAGGTCCTCCGAGATAAACAAACTGCGGCACATCCGCACCACACCAAAATCAGGAGAGAAACCATGCCTCGTACTTGGCAAACCTGCGTGCTGGCGCTTTGCGTCAGCGCTTCTTCGTCGGCATTCGCCGCCACGATCACCGCCTACGGCATCGATCACATCGCCGAAGCGCCTCCCCCCCATGACCTGACGCCCACCTTCTCCGCCACATCGGTTCGCTGGAGTTGGTCCCCCAACCTCGTGGGCGCCGCGAGCGCGCTTGGCATCACCCCCTCAGGCAATCCCCAACCCACGATCACCCTGGACCGCGGCCGGCCAACGGCGGTGTTGCAGGATTTCTCCCTGGTCAGCCTGACCATGGAGCACTCTGCTGTCGATGGCAGCCTCAACGTGATCAGCGAACAGCTGCGTGGCGACATCACACTGACCGGAGCCGGCTCGGCGCTGACCCAGGGCACTGGCTCGATGACGCTGTCTGATCTGCGCATCGACCACTTGGGCAAACAGGTGTTCGCAAAGGTCAACGGCTCCGCAAGCACCGAGACGGCCATTTTCAGCTTCGATGCCCCGGCATTCGTCCTCGCCGAAACCGCCTTCACGCCCATCTTGACCTGCCTGCCTGGTCGGCCGCACTGCATGGCCAACCTCGAGTCGCTTTCTGCTCACCCTGTTTTGAGCAACCTGCAGTTCACGGAACAAGGTCGCACGCTTTGGGACCAATCGTTTCAACTCACGCCGCTCGGCAAAGTCACCATGGATGCGGTCGGCGGCCTTGGGAAGATGAGCGTCACGGCCGTGCCCGAAGCGTCCACCTGGGCCCTGATGCTCATCGGCCTCGCAGGCATCGGACTGGCTCGCCGTCGACTGAGCGCCTGACTCGGTCCAGCCTACCCAGCAGATCGCTGAGCCCTCAAGGGCTCAGCGGCGCACGATGGCCACCACCGTGCGCCAGATGAGCCACACGTCCAACCACAGCGACGAACGCTCCACATAACGCGCCGCCAGCGCCAGCTTGTGCGGCAGCACCTCGTGCACATAGGCGTGCTCCGGATCGGCCGCCCTGGCCAGCACGGCGCTCTCGTCGCGGTACTCGATGGAGGCGATGTCGGTGATGCCTGGACGCACCGACAGCACCTTCTCGCGCAGCTCGGCCGGGTAGTGCGCCACGTAGCGAGGCACCTCAGGGCGTGGGCCGACCAGGCTCATGTCGCCCAGCCACACATCAAGCAGTTGCGGCAACTCGTCGAGCTTGGAAGCGCGCAGGAAGCCGCCCACGCGCGTGATGCGCCGATCGGCCCCCACCGTGATCTGCAGGCCCTGCCCCGCCGGCTCGTGGCGCATGGTGCGGAACTTGTGGATGCGAAACGGCTTGCCGAAGCGGCCCACGCGCTCCTGGCGGAACATCACCGGCCCCGGTGAGTCGAGTTTGATCAGCAGGGCGATCAGCAGCAGCAACGGCGCCAGCAGCAGCAGGCCAATGCAAGACAGCAGCAGGTCGAAAAGGCGTTTGACCATGGAGAGCGCAGAGGCGGTCGCCGATCAAGCGCGGCCGAAAGCCTTGCGCACCGAAGCCACCACGCGATCCACGTCGGCATCCGACATTCGCGTGTACAGCGGCAGGCTCACCATGCGCTCGTACGCCAGCTGGCTGTGCGGGAACTGCTCGGCTTTCAAGCCATAGCGGTCGCGCCAGTAGGGGTGCAGGTGCAACGGGATGTAGTGCACGCTCACGCCGATGCCGTCTGCAAAGAGCTGGTCGATGAGCTGGTCGCGCGTGATGCCGGCGTCGTCCTTCAGGCGCACCACGTAGAGGTGCCAGGAATGGCGATCGCCCTCGTGCAAGGGCCGCGGCGGCAGCACCAGCGGCAGATCGGCCAGCGCCGCGTCGAAGCGCTCGGCCAGGTGCTCACGCTTGTGCTGAAAGCCCTCGATGCGCTGCAACTGGTGCAGGCCCAGGCTTGCTGCGATGTCGGTCAGGTTGTACTTGAAGCCGGGCGCCACGATCTCGTAGTACCAGCTTGGCACCTTGGCGGTGAAGCGATCGAAGGCATCGCGGTTGATGCCATGCAGGCGCATGACCTTGGCGCGCGCCGCGAGCTCTGCGCTGCGTGTGACCAGCATGCCGCCTTCGCCCGTCGTCATCGTCTTGTTGGCGTAGAAGCTGAAGACGATGGCGTCGCTGTCGTGCAGGCCGATGAGCTTGCCGCGCCAGGTGGTGGGCAGGGCGTGGGCCGCGTCTTCGACCACCTTGACGCCATGCTGGCGCGCGATGGCCTGCACCGCGTCCATGTCCACGGCCAGGCCGGCGTAGTGCACCGGCATGATGGCCTTCGTTTTTGGCGTGATGGCCGCTTCGAGCTGGACCAGGTCGATGTTGAGCGTGGCCGGGTCGATGTCCACCAGCTTCACGTCGGCACCCAGGTAGCGCACGACCTCGGCCGTGGCCGTGAAGGTGTGCGTGGTCGTGATGACTTCGTCACCCGGGCCGATGCCCAGCGCTTCGAGCGCCAGGTGCAGCCCCGCGGTGGCCGAGTTGACGGCGATGCAGTGCAGGCCTGGCTCACCCAGGAAGGCCCCGAAGGCCTCTTCAAATTGACGCGCCTTGGGACCAGTGGTGACCCAGCCCGATCGCAGCGTGTCCACGACTTCGGCGATTTCTTCTTCGCCGATTTCGGGCAGGGCAAAGGGCAGGAAGGCAGGCTTGTTGTCAGTGCTCATGGGCAAGGCGCGATGAGGTGAAGGGGAGATGGGCCAAAGCGGGTCAGCGGGTCAGGCGGCCAAACGCAGGGTCGGGCTTGCCACGCACCAGGGCATCGAACCAGCCGCTCAGCGAGCCCAGCCCATAGCCGAAGTGGTAGGCCGCGATGACATCGGGAAGGTGCCAAAAGAGGTCGCGCCCCGCAACGCCAGCGATGCGCCAACTCACGGCCAGCATGGCAGATCCGTACAGCAGCGCCAGGCACAGCAGGCCGGCGGCGCCGAGGGCGGACACCCACAGCGCACCCAGCCGGTAATTCTGCCCGGGCTCGATCAGCAGGGCCACGGCTGCGCCCGCAGTCATCATCAGCACGCACAGCAGCAACGCGGTCACGAACAGGCCAGGGACAAGGTGGCGCAGCGCGGCAGCCTGGCCGTGCTTCTTCATCACGAAGGGCTTCCAGTAGCCATACTGACGGTACTGCCGAAAGACGTCGCCCTTGCTGCTGCGCGGGAAGTAGACCGACCGGATCGAGGACGACTGCCAGATCCGCCCGCCACCCAGGTGGATGCGCAGGTTGTGTTCGTCGTCCTGGTTGCGCACCAGGTTTTCGTCGAAAACGCCGAAACGCTCGAAGGTGGCGCGCGGCCAGGCGCCCAGGTAGACGGTGTCGGCCTCGCCGTTGTAGGACAGGTCACGCGAGAGCGCGCCACCCGACACCCACTTCGACTGGAAGGCCGCGGCCACGGCGCGCTGCACCCGGCCACGCGGGCCTTCTTCGCCTTGCGCTCGCCAGGGACCTCCCACGTTGTCGGCGCCGGTGGCCTGCCACGCGGCCAGGCATTGCGCGATGTAGTCCTCGGCGTAGACGGTGTGCACGTCCAGGCGCACGATGAACTCGCCCGTGGCGTGTTCGATGCAGCGATTCAGCCCGGTCGAGACGATTCGACCGGGGTTGTCGATCATCACGAAGCGCTTGGCACCTTCGCTGACACCGTCACAGAAAGCGGACAGCCGCTCGCGCGTGCCGTCGTTGCTCATGCCATCGGCGATCCACACCTCCAGCGTCCAGCCTTCAGGCAACTGCTGTGCGGCCACGCTCTGGCAGAACGGCACGATGTGCTCGACCTCGTTGCGGCAAGGCACGATGACGGAAACGCACCGGGACGTCTCGGGCTTGTCTGTGCTGACGGTGCTCATGGGTGCCTTTCAGCCGCTGACCGCACGTTTGCGCTGCAGGCGCAGGCCGCCACAGTTCAGCAGCTTCTGATAATGGCGCCACATGGCGTCCATCTGTCCACGCCGTGAAGCATCGCGCTCGATGCGCTCGCGGTTGTGCGGCCCCATCTGAGCCGTCTGCTCGGGGTGGTCGTGCAGGCGCAGCAGGGCCTGCGTCAGCGCCTGGGCGTCGCGCACAGGCACGATGCAGCCGCCTTGGTCGTCGATCCACTGGCGGTTGGCCGGCAGGTCGGAGGCGACGATGGGCAGGCCACAGGCCATCGATTCGAGCACCGACACCGAGGTCGCGTCGGAGGTGGGCACCGACACCGACACGCGGCTTTGCTGGATGGCATCGACCATGGCGCGGTCGCCCACGCGACCGTGCAAGACCACCTGGTCGACCAGGCCCAGGTGCTTGACCTGCTGCTCGATGTCGCCCTGCAGGCTGCCGCCGCCCAACAGGTGCAGGCGCGCGGCGGCGTCGGGCCGCTCGGCCACGAAGCGCGCGAAGGCGTTGACGATCACGTCGATGTTGTAGTTCGGCTCCCAGCTGCGCAGGCTGACGACGTCGAAGCTGGCGGGCTTGTGGGCTGCGTCCAGCGGCGTGAACAGGTCGGTGTCCGCACCCCACAGGATCTGGTGGCAAGGCGCCGACGGGTGGTACTGAGCGATCTCGTCGATCATGTCCATCGAGTCGGCGGTGATGAGGTCGGCGCGGCGCAGCGACCAGGCCACGACCAGCCGCATCAGGCGGCTTTGTCGCGGCGTGACGAGGATGTCGCTGCCCCAGGCGGTCAGCACCTTTGGCAGCGCCAGGCCACAGGCCGCCGCCCACAGCCCGTACGAGGTCACGTAGTGGCCGTGCACCAGGGTCGGCTGAAAACGCGCCATGACTTCGCCGGCCACGCGGCGCACCTCGGGCAAAGCGGCGAACCAGCCCAGCTTGTCAGCACCCGGTCGGATGGCGATGACCTCTTTCGCACCGGGCACCTCGGCCGGCTGGCGGGTGATGACCACGGCTTCGCCGCCCCGGTCGGCCACGGCCTGCACCCAGCGGCGCGTGTGCACGCTGGCCGCGTCGGCAAAAAAGAGGATGCGGGTCGGGCAGGCGTTCATGCGGAAATGGACCGGTTCTCGTCGCCCTGCGCCACCTGGCCCTCGAGCGCGCGGCGCAGGTGGTCCTTGCCGGCCCACTGAGCGTAGATGGCGTGCAGTTCGGGGTGGCGCTGCAGCAAGGCGCGGTCGAGCTCGCGCGTGTCGCCCAGCACCGTGGCGGGCTTGCCGTGGGCCTCGGGGCCGACGATGGCGAAGTCCGGCACCACGCCGGAGACAAAACTGTAGGCCTGCACGATCACACCCTTGCCGATCTGCGTGCCAGGCGCGACCACGCTGTGCGGGCCGATGAAGCTGTAGGCGCCGACGCGCGTGGCCTTGCGGATGTAGCCCACCGGTTGCGGGTCACCCAGGTAGCGCCGCCCCATGACCCTCACCGAGCGGTGGCTGGAGTGGCTGAGGATGGACACGTAGTTGGTGACCTGCACGCCTTCTTCGATCAGCAGGCCGTTGGAGCCATCCAGTCGGTTGAAATGGCCGACGAAGACGTGGTCCTGCAGGACCAGGCCTTCCCGGCCCTCCAGGCAGGTGTGCGTGCTGACCCGCGTGCTGGCGCACCAGCTGCCATCCGGGTTCGACCAGCCGTACACCATGCGCGGCCCGGTGAACGCCGCGAAGGCGCGCACCAGGGGGGCTTTGAGTTTCTGGATCAGAACCGACATGGGTCCGCATTCTCCCTGATCAGACAGCCGCCCGGGTCGGCACGCCGCGCCAGAGCGCGCTCAGCGGCAGACCCGCGTGGCGCAGGAACACCCCGTATGCCACCCCGATGGCGCCGATGTAGCCCGCGCTCGACGCCAGCGCAGCGCCCACCGCACCCGCCGTCGGCACCCACCACAGCCCCAGACCGAAGCTGATGAGCAACGACAACCCGGCGATGGCGCCCGAGAGCTGCGGCCGCCCCAGGTGGTTGGTGTAGAAAGCCGACAGGCTGGACGCCGCCGCGTAGGCCGCCACCCCCGGCAGCAGCGCCGCCAGCGGCAGCAGCGAGGCCTGGTAGGCCTCGCCCAGCACCTGCGGCAGCGCCCACCAGGCACCCATCAGCAGCAGGGGCGCGGCCACCAGCGTGGCCAACACGTTGACGCGCACCGCGTGCACCGCCATGCCGGCGGCGACGGCGCGGTCGGGGTGCCCGATGCGGGCATACACCGACACCGTCACCGAAGAAGACAGCAGCCACAGCAGCTCGGCCACCGTCACGGCCACCGAGTAGGTGCCCACGGTTTCCAGCCCATGAAAGCGCTCGACCAGGAACAGCGAAGCGCGGTAGTTCAGCAGGCTGATGACGTTGGTCACGCCAATGGTGGCCACGAAGCGCCACTCGCTGCGCCAGCTCGGGGATGGCAGCCAGGTGACGCCCACCCGGCCCGCGAAAGCTTCGTTGGCCTCGTGGCCTTCGTCGCGCTGGCTGGCGTGACGCAAGGCGGCCAGCGCCGTCAGCAGCGCCACCAGCGCCTTGCCACTGACCCACGCGATCAGCACCATCACGACCACCGGCGCGCGCCCGACGTAATCGGCCGTGAGCCAGCCCGCGCCCAGCAGCCCTGCCAGCACCACCGCCGGCGCGGCCACCTGGGCCAGGTTGATGGGCCACATGCGGCCTTCACCCAGCCACAGCCCGGTGGCCGTGGGCACCAGCAACAAAAAAGGCGCCGCCAGGGCCAGCAGCCACAGCTGCGAATAGGGCAAGGCCGTGGCCTGCCACGACACCAGCGACAGGCCGACCGCGGCCAGCGCACCCAGCACCACGGCCGCGCGAAGCACGCCCACCAGCATCGGCAGCGATCGCCAGGCCTCGCTGCCCACCTGGCGCGACATCTGCCGCGCCAGCCACAGTCCCAGTCCCGAGAACAGGGTCAGCAGACCGGACTCCACGGCCACGAACAGCGCAAATGCGCCCTGCACCTTCGGGCCCATGCGCGCCACCAGCACCGTGATCGCCAGGCCCAGGCCGACGATGGCCAGCTTGGCCAGCAGGTTGCCCAGGGCGGCCCGAGGCACGTTCGCCATCACCTGCTGCAGGCGCCCGCGCCAGCCGGAGGCAGCGGGCGCCGGGGCAGATGCGGGGGCCGGAAACCGGGGGGGCAAGGAGTCGGACATGGCCGGCATTGTCGCCCAGGGTTTCATACAATGTCGGGTTCGGCATCCGCCCGCCCCGTCAAGATCACCCCGACGCCATGACCACGCCCCAACACCCCACCCAGACAGAAGCTGTTTCCGCAGAGCCTCAGGTCGACACCAACAAACTGGTGGCCGAGCGCCGCGAGAAACTGGCCGCCATCCGGGCCCAGGGCGTCGCCTTCCCGAACGACTTCAAGCCGGCCGACCGCGCAGCCAGCCTGCACGCCGCCCACGACGGCACCGATGCCGAAGCCCTCGAAGGCCAAGCCGTCAAAGCCTGCGTCGGCGGTCGCCTGATGCTCAAGCGCGTCATGGGCAAGGCCTGCTTCGGCACCCTGCAGGACGCCACCGGTCGCATCCAGGTCTACGTCACGCTCGACAACGTCGGCGCCGAGGCGCTCAACGCCTTCAAGCACTGGGACCTGGGCGACATCCTGGGCGCCGAAGGCACGCTGTTCAAGACCAAGACGGGTGAGCTCTCCATCAAGGTCACCAGCATCCGCCTGCTGACCAAGGCACTGCGTCCGCTGCCCGACAAGTTCCATGGCATGACCGACCAGGAACAGAAGTACCGCCAGCGCTACGTCGACCTGATCGTCGACGAGCACTCGCGTTCGCGCTTCATCGCCCGCTCCAAGGCCATCGCCTCCATCCGCGCCTTCATGGTGGACAACGGCTTCCTCGAAGTCGAAACGCCCATGATGCACCCCATCCCCGGTGGTGCCAACGCCAAGCCCTTCACCACCCACCACAACGCGCTGGACCAGGAGATGTTCCTGCGCATCGCGCCCGAGCTGTACCTCAAGCGCCTGGTGGTCGGAGGCTTCGAGCGCGTGTTCGAGATCAACCGCAACTTCCGCAACGAAGGCGTGTCGGTCCGTCACAACCCCGAGTTCACGATGATGGAATTCTACGCGGCCTGGTGGAACCACCGCGACCTGATGGACTTCACCGAATCCATCCTTCGCCACGCGGCCATCGCGGCCGTCGGCACCGCCAAGCTCACGTATGGCGGCAAGGATGTGGACCTGGAATCGCCCTTCGAGCGCCTGACGGTGCGCGACTCGCTGATCAAGCACGCCGGACTGACGGCCGCCGAAGCCGACGACGCCGCCGTGCTGCATGAAAAGCTCAAGCACCTGGGCGAAGAGCCCCCGGCCCGCTGGAGCCTGGCCGAGCTGCAGTTCGGCCTGTTCGAAGCCGCGGTGGAAGAAAAGCTCTGGCAGCCGACCTTCATCATCGACTACCCGGTGGAAGTCAGCCCGCTGGCGCGCGCCTCCGACGCCAACCCCGGCATCACCGAGCGCTTCGAGCTGTTCATCACCGGCCGCGAATACGGCAATGGCTTTTCCGAGCTCAACGACCCCGAGGAGCAGGCCGCCCGCTTTGCCGCGCAAGCCAGCGCCAAGGACGCTGGCGACGAGGAAGCCATGTACTTCGACGCCGACTACATCCGCGCGCTCGAATACGGCCTGCCCCCGACCGGCGGCTGCGGCATCGGCATCGACCGCCTGATGATGCTGCTGACGGATGCACCCAACATCCGCGACGTCATCCTCTTTCCGGCCCTGCGCCGCGAATGAGCGAACAGCACCCAGCCTGGTTGATCGGGCCCTGGCTGCTGGCCTGGCTCACCATCGAGGCACTGAACCGATTCGGTCGCATCCAGGAGCTGCCAAAGTCAGGCCGCCACGCCAGCATCGACGGACTTCGGGGCCACTTGGCCCTGGCCGTCTTCCTGCATCACGGCGTGATCTGGCACGCTTACCTGAGGACGGGACGCTGGGAGGCCCCGGCCTCCAAACTGTTCAACCAGTTGGGGCAGGCCAGCGTGACATTGTTCTTCATGATCACCGCCTTCCTGTTCGTGGGCAAGCTGCTGGCTGCGCGCGACAAGCCGATCGACTGGACCCGGCTTTACGTCTCACGGGTGCTCAGGTTGACACCGCTGTACCTGCTTGCCGTGCTGGGCGTTCTCGTGATGTGCGGGGTGCTCTCCGAATGGACGCTGCGAAGCAGCCTGCCCGAGCTCGCGCGCGCATTGCTGCACTGGCTCTTTTTCACCATCGGAGGTGCCGTGAACATCAACGGCATCGAAAGCACCCGGATGACCTCGGACGTGACCTGGTCGCTGCCGCTGGAATGGATGTTCTACCTGCTGTTGCCCAGCCTGGCCCTGCTGCTCAGGCGCAACGTGACCTGGTGGATGGCTGGCGCGACTTTCCTGGCGGCATGGGCCATCTGGGCCCATCACAAGGACCCCTGGATGTTGAGGGCCTTCGCGGCCGGGGGGCTGTCCGCCTGGCTCTGCCAGAAATCTTTCGTCACGCGCCTGGCCAACAAACCCTTGGGTTCGATATGCGTCGCGGCGGCGATCGGGCTGGCCCTGCTGACAACGCATCAGGTCCGTGAGTGGCGCCCGATGATCGCGTTGACCGTCGCGTTCACCCTGATCGCCGCCGGCAACACCCTTTTCGGCGTCCTTGTGTCGCGCGCCTCCCGCTCGCTGGGCGAGCTCGCTTATGGCGTGTACCTGCTGCACGGCTTGTTGCTGTACGCTACCCTGACATTCGTCATCGGCCGCAGCGAAGCAACGTTGTTCACAGCCTGGCAACACTGGGCCTGCTTGATGGTGCTGACGCCGCCCCTCATCGTGCTGGCATGGCTCGCTTTCCGACTCGTCGAGCAGCCCTGCATGAACATGACCGACGCTGGCACCCGGAAATTGAAAGGCTGCTTCGCGAGCCTCACCCGCGTCCGCCGACCCCAGGTCTGACAAAGGCGGCAAGAAGCGTCACCGGCCGGCCCTGCGCAGACCCGAGGTCCGAACCTTGCCCGAGCTCCTGACCCTGCCCCTGCGGCGCCTGCCCGCCTCACTGCTCAACGGCCTGACCATCGGCGCGGGCCTGTTGCTGCTCACGGCTGGGATCTTCCCGACGTGGGGCGCCAGCGCCGCCATCGCGGCCTCGTCCGGCTATGGCGCCACCTCGGTGGCCGACGTCGTCTGCCCGCCGCGCGGCAAAGCGCTGGCCATGCTGTTCGCGGTGCTCGGGGTCACGCTCGTGACGGCCCTGGTGCACCTGGCACACGGCCAGGCCTGGGCCACGGCGGCCGTCGTGCTGGGCGTGACCTTCGCGGCCCTGCTCTGGAGCGCCTGGGGCAAGCGCGGCCTGCCTCAGAGCTTCGCGATGATCCTCACGCTCATCTTCCAGATGGCGGCCGCGCGAGCCGGCTCCAGCGAGCCTGCTGCGCAAATCGCCCATGTGGCCTGGGTGGCGGTGGGCGCCGTGGCCATGGCCGGCTGGGCGGTGCTGACCAACCGCTGGCTGGCGCCCCGTTTTCGTGTGCTGGCCCTGGCCGACAGCCTGCACAACCTCTCGCGCATGGTCCGCACCCAAGCCGCCTGGACCCGCGACCGCGCCACGCCGGACGCCAGCCGCTCCGCCCAGCGCGACCTGCTCGCCCTCATCCGCCAGCAAGCCGCCCTGGCCGACGTGTTCCAGAGCGCACGCGACCTGATCTACGATGGCGCCGCCGAGGCGGCCGACCCGCAGCGCCGCCGCCAGGTCGACACCCTGATCCACGTGATCAACCTGCGCGACGTCATCCTGGCATGCCAGCTCGACATCGACGAGCTCCATCCCGCGCCCGCCACGCGCTCGGCGCTGTTGAAGGTGGCAGGCTTCCTGAGCTGGCAGGCCGACCAGGTGGCAACGTGGTCGACGTGCCTGCGACTGGGCCTGCCTGTGCCGCACGCCCCCGCCCCACCGGTGCTGCTGGCCCCTGACGACGACCGGCCACTGCAGTCGCTGGCCCGGCGCGCCCACCACCTGCGCGCGCATGGCGAAGCCTTGCGAACGGCGCTGCTGGGCGACCTGCCCGGCCCGCACCCGCAAGCCGAAGGCCTGCGCTCGCTGATCTCGCCGACGGGATGGTCGCTGGCGCCGCTGCGCCGCCAGCTCAACTGGCGCGCGCCCACGCTGCGCTACGCCCTGCGCGCCACGCTGGCGATGGCCTGCGCCCTGGCGCTCAGCCGGGTGCTGCCCTGGCACAGCCACCCCCACTGGCTGCTGCTCACGGTGGCGGTGGTGATGCGCGGCAACCTGGAGCAGACCCTGGCGCGGCGCGACGCGCGCATCGTGGGCACCATCGTGGGCTGCGCATTGGGCTTCGCGCTGCTGGCCTTGCACCCGGGCTTCGCCGCCCGATTCGGCGTGCTCGCCCTCAGCATGGCCGTGGCCCACGCCTACGTGGTGCGCGACTACCGCGTCACCACCACCGCCGCGGCCGTGATGGCGCTGGTGCAGGCCAACCTGTTTGCGGCCTCCGGTCACCCCGTCTGGCAGGACGTCGCCGAGCGCCTGGCCGACACCCTGATCGGCGCGGCCATCGCGTGGGGCTTCAGCTACGTGCTGCCCGCGTGGGAAAAGGGCCAGCTGCCCGGACTGGTGCGGCACCTGCGTCACGCCATGGGCCGCTATGGCCACCACGTGCTCCAGTGGCAGGAAAGCGCGTCACCCCTGTCCGAGCGCACACAGACGCGACGCGAGGTCTACGACGCCATCTGGTTGCTCGCGCAGGCGTTGCAGCGCACGGCGCGCGAGCCCGGCTACGCGGGCAGTTGGTCGCCCCAACTCGAGGCGCTGCTGATCCGCAGCCACCGGCTCATCGGCCTGCTGGCGGTGGTGCGCATCGTGCTCATCCACCGCCGTGAAGACCTGCACACGCCCACCGCGATGGCGGCCGTGCAGCTCGGGCGCGAGCGCTTGCGGGCTTGCCTGGCGGACGCCGACGTGCCGCCCCCAGAAAAGAGTCCTGACATGCCCATCCCCGAGGTCCTGGACACCGGCTCCATGCAGGGCCTGCCCGCGCCTCACGGCGACCCCACGCCATGGCTGGCGCACCGCCTGACACAAATCGAGCAGGAAGCGCGCGCGTGGGCGCAGGCGGCTCACGAGATCGAGCAGCGACGCTGACGCACACCGCCCCCCGGGGACTGCAACGCGCCCTCGCCGGCCTCAGCGGCGGGTCGCCCCCACCAGCACGAGCACGCCGCCCACCGCCGTCAGGGCCACCCCAGCCCACACGGGCACGTTCAGGCGCTTGTCCTGCTCCACATCGACCTGCAACGGGCCCATCTTCAAGGCCGTGTGGTCTTCGGTGTAGTTGAAACCTCCGTAGCTCAGGGCCCCGATGCCCAGCACGAGCAGGACGGCGCCCACGATGATGCCAACTCGCTTCATGTTCTGTTCTCCTTGGTATGAACTGGGTGTCAAGCGCTCCAGTCTGCCCAGGGCGCACGTTGCGACCAGCCGGCGGGCACCGCATCCACCTGTCAGCCAAGTCCTACAAGCGCCTGACCTGTCGGACATCGCCGCACGCGCCTGGGGGTGCGGTCCGACAGACCCAACCAGGCGCCTCGCGCAGCATGTCTTCAGCCAGGAGAACACCCACCATGAACAGACTCCACTGCCTCGGTTGCGGTCAGGCCGCCTACCTGCGCAACGACTGGTGCACGCGCTGCCAAGCCCCCCTGGGCTTCTCGACCGAACAATGGGCCTTCATGCCCCTGGACGCCGCCGAGGCCCGGGGCGAGCGCCCTTGCGCCCACCGCGACACCGGCTTGTGCAACTGGCTGGTGTCAGCGGGCGACCCGCATGTGCACTGCCTGAGCTGCCGCATGACCACCTGCCTGCCCGCGCTGGGGCGCCCGGAAGTGGACCAGCCCGTCTACTGGCTGGAGCTGGCCAAACGCCGCCTGTTGCTGAGCCTGCGCGAGCTCGGCCTGCCCGCCCTGCCCGGTGAAACCCGGCTGCCCCTGCGCTTTGCCTTCCTCGAAGACCTGCCCGACCAGCCCCCTGTGATGACCGGCCACGCCCAGGGCCTGATCACCGTCAACATCAAGGAAGCCGACCCACGACGGCGGCTCGATGAACAGCTCGCCATGGGCGAGGTCCAGCGAACGGTGCTGGGGCACCTGCGTCACGAAAGCGGCCACTTCTACTGGGACGAGTGGATGAACGAAGACCCCGCCAGCCTGGCGCGGTTTCGCGACCTGTTCGGCGACGAGCGATCAGACTACGCACAGGCACTGGCCGATCACCACGCCCAACCGCGTCCGTGGGACCCCCTGCAGCCGGCCGGCATGATCTCGCGCTACGCACTGGCCCACCCCTGGGAAGACTGGGCCGAGACATGGGCGCACTACCTGCTGATGCTCGACGGCCTGAGCGAGCCCGACACCGACGAGGCAGAGGCCGAGTCCGCCTCGGCCCAGGCCCCGCTGGCTGGCGACCTGGTTCGCCACACCGAACTGCCCGCCTTGCTCGATCAATGGCTGAGCCGTGCCCGGCATGGCAACGCGCTGAACCGGGCCCTGGGCCTGCCCGACGTCTATCCCTTCGTGATCGACGCGGGCGTGAGCACCAAGCTGGGCTTCATCCATGAACTGGTGCGCAAGCAGGCCAGCTCTCGCTGAATTTCGGCCTCATGGGGCCTTGTCCTACGCGCCAACGCGAGGGCGTCCGACACCCCCCGCCACGCCATCACCGCACCATCTCTTCACCGGGGCCACGAGCCCCTTCACGCAACGCCCCAGAGGGCATCAAGGAGAAACTCCATGCGATTCAACAAAATGCTCATCGCCGCCGTGACCGCCGCCGCATCGCTGACCGCCCTGCCCGGCTGCGCCGTCACCCGCGATCAGTCCACGGTGGGCGAGTACATCGACGACGCGACCATCACCGCCAAGGTCAAGGCCAAGTTCGTCGAAGACAAGTCCGTCGACGCCTCGGCCATCAGCGTGGAAACGCTCAATGGCGAAGTGATCCTCTCGGGCTTTGCCAAGACCAGCGCCGAGAAGACCCGCGCTCAAGAGCTGGCCCATCAGGTCAAGGGTGTGCGCGCCGTGAAGAACTCGCTGGAAGTGCGCGGTTGATCCCCTGATCACCCGCCCCATTCCCACCCGGTGAAATCGGGTGGTTCGCACGGCGCGCCTGTCGGACAAGTCCTACACGCGCGCCGTTGCGTTTCCGATTCAATCGGTAACATGCCCAGCACATCACCACCCCTGCGCTGTTTCATCGTCGAAGACAGCCCGCTCATCCTGCGCAACCTGACGGACACACTCGAACAAGTGCTGCCGCTTCAGGTGGTCGGCACGGCCGTCGACGAAGACAGCGCCACGGAGTGGATCCGCAACCACCCATCCGGCTGCGACCTGATGATCATCGACGTGTTCCTCAAGACCGGCATCGGTCTGAACGTGCTGGTCGCGGCACGACGCCACGCATCCCAGGCCCGCAGGGTGGTGCTGACCAACTACGCCACCGACGCCATCCGCCAGCGCTGCCTTGCCCTGGACGCCGACCGCGTGTTCGACAAGTCCAGCGAGCTGGAAGACCTCATCGCCTATTGCAGTGAACTCGCCTCATCGACGAGGGCCGCCTGAGCAGGCGGCAATGGTCATTGGATCAGGCCGTTCTTGAGCGCGTAATAGGTCAGCTCGCTGTTGGTGGACAGCCCCAGCTTCTCCATCACCCGGGTGCGGTAGGTGCTCACCGTCTTGACGCTCAGGGACAGGCTGTCGGCCATGGCGCCCACCGTTTCGCCCTTGGCCAGCCGCAGGAAGACCTGGAACTCGCGCTCGGACAACAGCTCGTGGGGCTGCTTCTCGGCCGGCGCCGACAGGCCGCTGGCGAGCATCTCGGCCACCCCGGCGGTGATGTACTTGCGACCGCGGTACACCGTGCGGATGGCGTTGATGATCTCGCCCGGGTCGCACTCCTTGTTGAGGTAGCCGCTCGCGCCCTGCTTGAGCAGGTGGGTGGCATAGTGCTGCTCGGGGTAGCCGCTGAGGATGAGCACGGGCAACTCGGGGAAACGGGCCTTGATGGCCGACAGGGCATCGACGCCGCTTTCGTCGGGCATGGACAGGTCCATCACCAGCACATCGACCTCGCCGCTGCGTGCCAGATCGAGCGCCTCCTTGCCATTGCCGGCCTCACCCGTGACGCGCAGGTCGACCTGTTCGCCCAGGTACTGCTTGAGCCCCGCCCGCACGATGATGTGGTCATCCACCAAACCGATTCGGATCATCCGTGTGTCTTCCGATGTCTTGCTGAACAACCAGTCTAGGCCATGAACTCGAGACTTTCACGACTCTTCCTGGGTGCGCATGGGGACATGTGGCGCATCGGCGCCGCGACGCTGGCCGCTGCCTTCATGCTCTTCATCACCGAGATGGCCTACCAAAGCCAGAGCGACCGGCTCAGCACGCTGGCCAAGATGGGCAAGGCCCGGCTCTCGCTGACCTACGCGATGCAGCGCATCACCGATGCCGAATCGGGCAAGCGGGGCTACCTCATGGTGGGTGGCCAGGATTACCTCGAGCCCTATGTGCGCGCCAGCAACGACGTGCGCGTGGCCCTGCGCGAGATCCATGCCCTCGACCACGACAGCGGCGAACGCAGCCTGCCGCCCATGCAGATGAAGATGGACCTGATCTTCGAGGAAAAGCTCGCCGAGATGCAAGAGGTGCTGCGCCGTCACGACAGCGGCAACCGCGAGGCCGCGCTCGACATGGTGCGCAGCGGCATCGGCCGCGAGATCATGCAGCGCATGCGCCAGGCCTTCGACGCCAACATGGCGCACCGCAACCAGTTGATCGCCGAAGGGCTGCTGGAGATCCATGACCTGCTGCTGCTCGGCCGCATCGGCATCGCCGCGATGACGGTGCTCAGCCTGCTGATCCTCGTGCTGCTCATCCGCCAGGGCCGCCAGCTCATGCTCGAGCGCGAGGCCCAGCGCAAGGCCCTGATGCACGAGAAAGGCCGCCTGGAGCAGGAGGTGGAACGCCGCACCAGCGACCTGCGCGACCTCGCTCGCCACCTGCAGACCGCTCGCGAAGACGAGCGCGCGCGCCTGGCCCGCGACCTGCACGACGAGCTCGGTGCCCTGCTGACCACGGCCAAGCTCGACGTGGCCGTGCTGCGCCCGCGCATCCAGCAGAACATGCCCGAGATGCTGCCCAAGGTCAGCCACCTGACCGACGCACTCAACCAGGGCATCGCGCTGAAGCGGCGGATCATCGAAGACCTGTGCCCGTCCTCGTTGCGCACCCTGGGCCTGGCCGCCTCGCTCGAAGCCCTGCTGCACGACACCGGCAAGGTCAGCGGCCTGCAGATCGAGCAGGACCTGCAGGCGGTCGAACTCTCCGCCGACGACCAGCTCACGGTCTACCGCGTGGTGCAGGAGGCGATCACCAACGCCCTCAAGTACGCCCAGGCCCGCCACCTGCGCGTGCGCCTGATCGCGCAGGGCCAGCAGGCCGTGGCCAGCATCGAGGACGACGGCATCGGCTTCGACCCGGACACCTCCAGGCTGGGGCGACATGGTCTGCGCGGCATGCGATTTCGCGTCGAGGCCTCGGGCGGCGAGCTATCGCTGACGTCCGCGCCCGGCCAGGGCACCTGCATCGTGGCCCGGCTCCCTCTGTTGAGCGCGGCCTGCGCCGACGCGCAAGGCAGCGTGTAGGCCCTGTCCGACAAAAGCGCCTCCTGACCACCGACGCGCGAACAGGCCCTGCACCGTCACACCGGCCGCCCGCCGGCTCCTAAAGTGAACCCAACGCCACCAAACGGGTGGCGCCCAGGCACCACCACCACAGGAGCCCGCCATGCTGCACTACGCCGTTGTTTTTTTCGTCATCGCCCTCATCGCCGCCGTGTTCGGCTTCGGAGGCATCGCGTCCGGCGCCGCGAGCATCGGCAAGATCCTGTTCGTGGTGTTCCTGGTGATGGCCATCGCATCGTTCCTCGTGAACCTGCTGCGAGGCTGACCTTCCAACCCGTTGACAGGAGCCCACCATGAGCCGCCACACCACCCAAGAACTCAGCCGCGTCGCCAGCCGACAAATCGACCGCCTGGCCGATGCCGCCGGCCATGCCATGGACCAGGCGCACGACGCCGCCGACCAGGCCGTGACATCGGTGCAGAACGGCGCCCAGGACCTGGCTCGCCAGGCACCAGGCTTGGTCGACCTGGCCATCGACCGCGTGAAGAACCTCGGCGCCAAGGGCAGCGACCTGGCCCGGGCCACCAGCGCCATGGCCGTTGACAAGGCTCGCCAGGCAGCCGACCACACGGCCGACCGCATCCGCCGCGACCCGCTCAAGTCGGTGCTGATCGCGGTGGCCGCTGGCGCGGCCGTGGCCCTCATCGCCAGCCACATGGCACACCGCCGGCAATCTGGTCAATCGGGCCGCTGAGCCCGCGCGCGCCACCAGGCCCCGCCATGCAGAACCTGCTCAACGCCGTGCTGCGCCAGCCCGAGGCGGCGCTCGACCACCTGCGCTCCTATGGTGAGCTCGCTCAGGTCGAGCTCATGCTGCTGATGCAGGCTTGGCGGCGGCGGGCCTTGCTGCTGGCCGGGGCCTTGCTGTGCGCAGGGCTGAGCGTGGGCTTCCTGGGGCTGATGCTGATGGCCTGGGCGCTGGTGCCTGCGCTGACGTCCACCCCGCTGAGCGCCACGCAATGGCTGGCGCTCGGCACGCCGGCCGCTTTGACCACGCTGGCGGGCCTGGCCTGCCTGCTCGCGCGCTGGCGCAGCCCGCTGCCCGAGCCGATGCAACACCTCACCAGGCAATGGCAACTCGACGCCGGCTGGCTGATGCCCGCGCGAGAGGACACCCCATGAAGCCCACCCCCGAATCCCTGCGGGGCGAAGCCCTGATGCGGCTCGAGCGCACGCGTGCGGCCTGGCTGGTGCGCTGCGCCAACAGCCAGGCCGCGTCCGATGGCGACCAGGCCCACACGCAGGCTGGCAACCTGTCCCTGGGCAGCCCGCTGAACACCGCGCTGAGCGAATGGCTGGCCGCCGAGCTCTCGGCGCGCCTGTGGCCCGAAGACGCCACCTCGGGCGACGCCCAGGGATCCGGGTCGGTCAACGGCGCCGGTGCAGCCCCCCAAGCCCTGCTGGGCTGGACCGATCGCCACCCGTGGCTGTGTGTGCTGGCCGGCCTGCTCGCCGGCGGCCTGGCCATGTCGCAGAGGCAACGCCTGCTGCGCTGGGGGATCTCGACGGGGCTGCCCTGGCTGACGTCCCAGGCGGCCGTGGTCGCCTTGCCCCTGCTGGCGCAATGGCTGGCGCGTCAGCCACCTCGGGCGGCGTCACCCGAGGAGAACGCCCCCCAGGCGGAAGCCCCCCCTGCAGCCGGCGTCACCACCGAGACCGGAGCCGACCTTGCCAGCGAACTCAGCGCGGCGAATTCACCCGCCTCAGGATCGCCTGCGTGATCTTCGGCGCGATCGGCGAGGCCACGAAGGCCGCCAGCGATGCCACCGGCCACGCGACCACAAAGGCCCGCACCCACAGGCGAACAAAGTCTGGCCGCCACCCCAGGTTCAGCCAGGTGATGAAGGCCGTCATGATGAAGGCCATGATGCCCGCCATGACGACAGGCTGAACGTGTTTGGGCTGCAACTGCATGGGCATGGGCTCGGGTGAAATCAGGGTGAACCCCCATGATACGCAGCCAGGCGCAAGCTGGCATGATCGTGGGTCACCCCACCACGAGGACGCCTCATGGCCCATGCCCACTCCCACGCGCCGGCTGCCGACGCACCCATCCGCACGCAACATGGCGTGTGCAACCTCTGCGAGGCCATCTGCGGCCTGACCTTCCAGGTTCAGGGCGACGGCCCGCAGGCACGCATCATCAGCGTCAAGGGCAACGACGCCGACCCGCTCTCGCGTGGCCACATCTGCCCCAAGGCCGTCGCGCTCAAGGACCTGCACGAAGACCCCGACCGGCTGCGCCAGCCCGTGCGCCGCGTGGTCGAGGGCGGCGTCACCCGCTGGGAGCCCATCGGATGGGAGCAGGCCTTTGACATGGTCGTCGAGGGCCTGGTCAAGGTGCGCGAACAGCACGGCGCCAACGCCGTGGCCGTCTACCAGGGCAACCCCAACGTGCACAACTGGGGCAACATCACCCACGGCCACCTTTTTTTCAGCCAGCTGAAGACCCGCGCGCGCTTCTCGGCCACCTCGGCCGACCAACTGCCGCACCACGTGGTCGCGCACTGGCTGTATGGCCACCAGCTCGCCATCCCCATCCCCGACATCGACCGCACCATGTACATGCTGGTGCTGGGCGGCAACCCGCTGGCCTCCAACGGCAGCCTCATGACCGTGCCCGATGTGCGCGCCCGCTTCAAGGCGCTCAAGGCGCGTGGCGGCAAGCTGGTCGTGGTTGACCCGCGCCGCACCGAAACCGCGGCGATCGCCGACGAGCACCTGGCCATCGACCCGGGCAGCGACGCGGCCTGGCTGCTCAGCCTCGTCCACACCCTGTTTGGCGAAGAGCTCACGCAACCAGGTGCGCTCGAGCCCCTGCTCGACCAGGTCAAGGCCGTGCGCGACGCGGTCGCCCCCTTCAGCCCCGAGGCCACGGCGGCCCACACCGGCATCGACGCGGCCACCACACGGCGCATCGCGCGCGAACTGACCGCCGCTTCAAGCCAGGGCGGCGGCGTGGCCTACGGTCGCATGGGCGTGTCCACCCAGGCCCACGGCGTGGTCTGCCAATGGGCCATCCAGGTCATCAACCTGCTGACCGGCAACATCGACCGCGAAGGCGGCGCCCTGCTCACCAGCCCCGCGCTCAACCTCATCCAGATGAAGCTGATGGGCCCCGGCCACCTCGACGCATGGCGCAGCCGGGTGCGCGGCGCGCCCGAGTTCAGCGGCGAGCTGCCGGTGTCCGTCATGGCCGAAGAGATGCTCACGCCCGGCAAGGGCCAGATCCGCGCCCTGGTGACCTCGGCCGGCAACCCGGTGCTGTCCACGCCCAATGGCCGCCAGCTCGACGAGGCCCTGACCCAGCTCGACTTCATGGTCTCCGTCGACTTCTACGTCAACGAGACCACGCACCACGCCGACGTCATCCTGCCGCCGACCTGCTTCGTCGAGCACGATCACTACGACCTGGTCTTCCTGCACCTGGCCGTGCGCAACGTGGCCCGCTACAGCGAGGCCATCGTGCAGCGCGCACCCGATGCACTGCACGACTGGGAGATCTACGGCGAGCTGGCCCAGCGCTACGCCCGCCGCGCCTGGTCGCTGGAACGCGGTGGCGTGCGCTCGCGCCTGACGGGCCTGCTCTCGCGCGCCCTGATGAAGCGCCTGTCGCCCCAGCGCCTGCTGGCCATCGGCCTGAGTCGCTCGGGCGCGGCTCGACGCGGCGTGACGATGGCCAGGCTGCGCGCCCACCCCGAAGGCATCGACCTGGGGCCGCTCCAGCCCTCGCTGGGCAAGGCCCTGCAGGCGCGCGGCAAGCGCATCGACCTGATGCCCGCCGCCATCCGCCGCGAGCTGCCCCAGTTGATCGCCCCCTTCACCACCCCGCTGCCCACGGGCGACACAGGCCGCCCGGCCCTCAAGCTCATCGGCCGGCGCGAGGTGCGCAGCAACAACTCCTGGATGCACAACAGCGAACGCCTGGTCTCGGGCAAGGCGCGCTGCACGCTGTGGATCCACCCCGAAGACGCGCAACGCCACGCCCTGCGGGATGGCCAGACCGTGACGGTGGCCTCGCGCACCGGCCGCATCCAGGTGCCGGTGCACGTCACGCCGGACATCCGCTCGGGCGTGGTCAGCCTGCCCCACGGCTGGGGCCACGACCGCGAAGGCGTGCAACTGCAGGTGGCCCGCGCCCACCCCGGCGCCAGCATCAACGACCTGACCGACGACCGCCAGACCGATCGCATTTCCGCCAATGCGGCCTTCAGCGCCGTGCCGGTCTGGATCGAAGCCGCATGAATCAGCGGATTCAAGCAGAATCCGCGAACCATGAACCCGCTCACCCAGGAGATCGCCGCCACCGCGGCGCGCATCGTCGTCGAAGAGGGCCTTGAGTACGGCCCGGCCAAGCGCCGCGCCGTCAAGCAGCTCGGCCTGCCCACGCGCGCCGAGCTGCCAGGCAACGACGAACTCGAGGAGGCGGTTTTCGAGTACCTGAGCGTTTTTTGCGCCGACACCCAGCCCACCGAGCTGCGCGCCCTGCGCGAGCTCGCCGCTGTCTGGATGCAGCGCCTGGCCGAATTCCGCCCCCACCTGAGCGGCGCCGTCTGGCGCGGCACCGCCACCCGCCTGAGCGACATCCACCTGCAGCTCTACTGCGACGACAGCAAATCCGCAGAAATCCAGTTGCTGAGCAAAGGCGTGGACTACGATGTCTCCAGCGCTCCCGGCCCGCGCGGCACGCCGGTCGACCGACTGAGCCTGACCGTGAACTGCGAGGCCCTGGGCGAGCCCATCGGCCTGCACCTGACCATCCTGGACGCCGACGACCTGCGCGGCGCCCTCAAGCCCGATGCCCGCGGCCGCTCTGAACGCGGCGACCTCGCCGCCCTGCGCCGCCTGCTGGCCGACACCTGACCCCCACCCCACCCCATGCCCCGACGTTTGTCCGAACACCCCCTGCCCACCGAGCACGCGCCCGAGCCCGGGCACCCGCTCCACCCCCAACGCGGCCTGAGCCGGCGCGCCGCCCTTTTCGGCACCGCGGGTCTGGCCGCTGCGGGCGCAGGGGCCTGGTGGGGCTGGCAGCGCCACGCCGCCACCGAGGCCGCAGCAGGGGCTTCGCCCACGTCGCCCCGCAGCACCTCATCTGCCAACGACCCCAACGTCGCCGCAGGTGACCCCCTGCCCGCCGGCTTCTGGGACGTGCACTTCGACACGCCGGAAGGCACGCCCTTCAACTGGGCCGGCCTGCAGGGCAAGCCGCTGCTGCTGAACTTCTGGGCGACCTGGTGTCCCCCCTGCGTCAAGGAGATGCCCGAGCTGGACCGTTTCCGCCGCGAGTTCTCCGCCGCGGGCTGGCAGGTCGTGGGCCTGGCGATCGACGGCCCGACCCCGGTCAAGGAATTCCTGACCAAAGTGAAGGTAGGATTCGGGGTCGCGCTGGCCGGCTTCGGCGGCACCGAGCTGGCCCAGACGCTGGGCAACACGGCCGGTGGCCTGCCCTTCACGGTGCTGATCGACGCCCAGGGCCGCATCCGCCACCGCAAGATGGGCGCCACCCACTTCGACGAGCTCGCCGCCTGGGCCCGCGCCATGGGCCCCGCCTGAGGCGTCCGGAACAACCCGAAACATTTCCGGCAAAAACCGAGAATTTCGGGCTATTGCAGGTAAAATCTCGCTACGTTCATTTTCTCGGGTGATCTTGCGAGTCTCGTTGTCAGATGAGACACCCCCCAAACACCCGGTGACGCATGCACATCCTCGTCCTCCATGGCCCGAACCTGAACCTGCTGGGCACCCGTGAACCGCAGGTCTACGGGTCCACCACGCTGGAGCAGATCAACTCGGATCTGAGCGCCCACGCCACCCGCCGCGGCGCGGCCCTGACGGCATTCCAGAGCAACCACGAAGGCGCCCTCATCGACCGGGTGCAGGCCGCCCGCACGGACGGCACCACCTTCGTGATCATCAACCCGGGCGGGTTCACGCACACCAGCGTGGCCCTGCGCGACGCCTTCGCCGGCGTGGCGCTGCCCTTCATCGAGGTGCACCTCTCGAACATCCACCGGCGCGAAGCCTTCCGCCACCACTCCTACTTCTCGGACCTCGCCGAAGGCGTGATCCTGGGGCTGGGTGCGGCGGGCTACCGACTCGCGCTGGACGCCGCCCTCGACCGCCTCGGTGCCCCGCCACCGACGGCCCCCACCGCATCCGGCAGCTGAGCCTTCCCACCCGGAACGCCGCGCCTGCCGCCCACCCCGAGCGCCACCCGCTCGACGACCTCGCTGGAGAACATCCATGGACCTGCGCAAACTCAAGACCCTGATCGACCTCGTGTCCGAGTCGAACGTGTCTGAACTCGAAATCACCGAAGCCGACGGCAAGGTTCGCATCGTCAAGGCCGGCGCCGCGCCCGTCGTCATGCACACCGTGGCCGCCGCCCCCGCCGTGGCCGCTCCCGCAGCCGTCGCAGCCCCCGCCGCCGCTGCGCCCGCCGTGGCCGAAGCACCGGTCGAAACCGGTCACGTGGTCAAGTCGCCGATGGTCGGCACCTTCTACCGCGCCTCCAGCCCCGGCGCCAAGGCCTTCGCCGAAGTCGGCGATCAGGTCAAGGCCGGCCAGGCCGTCTGCATCATCGAAGCCATGAAGATCATGAACGAGATCGAGGCAGACCAGGACGGCACCATCACCAAGATCCTGGTCGACAACGGCCAGCCCGTTGAATACGGTCAGCCCCTGTTCGTCATCGAATAAAGGGGGTCTTCATGTTCAAGAAGATCCTGATCGCCAACCGCGGCGAAATCGCCTTGCGCATCCAGCGCGCCTGCCGCGAGATGGGCATCCAGTCGGTGGTCGTCTACTCCGAAGCCGACCGCGACGCCAAGTACGTCAAGCTCGCCGACGAGGCCGTGTGCATCGGCCCGGCCCCCTCGGCGCAGAGCTACCTGCACATGCCGGCCATCATCTCGGCCGCCGAAGTCACCGATGCCGAGGCCATCCACCCCGGCTACGGCTTCCTGTCCGAGAACGCCGACTTCGCCGAGCGCGTGGAGCAATCGGGCTTCACCTTCATCGGCCCGACGCCCGAGTCCATCCGCATCATGGGCGACAAGGTCTCGGCCAAGCAGGCCATGATCAAGTCCGGCGTGCCTTGCGTTCCCGGCTCCGAAGGCGCCCTGCCCGACGACCCGAAGGAGATCATCAAGATCGCCCGCAGCGTCGGCTACCCGGTCATCATCAAGGCCGCTGGCGGCGGCGGCGGTCGTGGCATGCGCGTCGTGCACACCGAGGCCGCGCTGATCCACGCCGTGCAGACCACCAAAAGCGAGGCCGCTGCCGCATTCGGCAACCCGCAGGTCTACATGGAAAAGTTCCTGGAGCACCCGCGCCACATCGAGATCCAGATCATGGCCGACCAGCACAAAAATGCGGTCTGGCTGGGTGAGCGCGACTGCTCCATGCAGCGCCGCCACCAGAAGATCATCGAAGAAGCGCCGGCCCCCGGCATCCCCCGTCGCCTGATCGAAAAGGTGGGCGAGCGCTGCGCCGCCGCCTGCAAGAAGATCGGCTACCGCGGCGCGGGCACCTTCGAGTTCCTGTACGAGAACGGCGAGTTCTATTTCATCGAGATGAACACCCGCGTGCAGGTGGAGCACCCGGTGACCGAGCTGGTCAGCGGCATCGACATCGTGCAGATGCAGATCCGCGTGGCCGCCGGCGAGAAGCTGCCCTTCACGCAACGCCAGATCGAGATGCGCGGCCACTCCATCGAGTGCCGCATCAACGCCGAAGACCCGGTCAAGTTCATCCCCTCGCCCGGCCGCATCACGACCTGGCATGCACCGGGTGGGCCTGGCGTGCGCGTTGACTCGCACGTCTACACCAACTACTTCGTGCCGCCCAACTACGACTCCATGATCGGCAAGATCATCGTGCACGGCGACACCCGCGAGCAGGCCCTGGCCCGCATGCGAACCGCCCTGTCCGAGACCGTCGTCGAAGGCATCCAGACCAACATCCCGCTGCACCGCGAGCTGATGGTCGACGCCAAGTTCGTCGAAGGCGGCACCGACATCCACTACCTCGAAAGCTGGATGGCCGCGCGCAAGCGCTGAGCCCCAAGGCGCCCGACATGCCCCTGTACGAACTCACCCTGCTGGCCAAGGAAGCCGAAGTCGACAACCTGAGCGATGCGCTCATGGAGATCGAGGCCCTGTCCGTGTCCGTCGAAGACGCCGACGCGGACACGGAACACGAAGAAGCCTTGTGGGGTGAGCCGGGCATGCCGGTGCCACGCGAAGCCTGGCAGCGCTCGACCATCAAGAGCCTGTTCGCCAGCGAAGCCGAGGCCCTCGAAGCCGCCACGCTGATCCTGGCGCAAGACTGGGCCGAGGACATCCACGTCCAGGGCATCCAGCCCGTGGACGAGCAGGACTGGGTGCGCCTGACGCAGTCGCAGTTCCAGCCCGTGCCCATCACCGAGAGCTTTTTCATCGTGCCGACCTGGCACGAGGTGCCCGCCGCGGCCAAGACGGTCATGCGCCTGGACCCGGGCCTGGCCTTCGGCACCGGCACGCACCCGACCACGCGCATGTGCCTGAAGTGGATCGCTCAGAACGCCAGCGCTTTCGCAGGTCAGAGCGTGCTGGACTACGGCTGCGGCTCGGGCATCCTGGCCATCGGCGCGGCGCTGTTCGGCTCCGGCCGCATCGACGCGGTCGACATCGACCCGGCGGCGGTCGAGGCCACCGTGGCCAATGCCGAAGCCAACCTGGCTCACCTCAAGGCGGCCACCGGCCAGGTGCCCATCCGCGCGGGCCTGCCTGACCTGGTGGGCGAGGCGCGTGGCGCCTACCCGCTGGTGCTGGCCAACATCCTGGCCACGCCGCTGAAGATGCTCTCGCCGCTGCTGGCCGGCCACGTCGCCGCGGGCGGCCACCTGGTGCTCGCCGGCATCCTGGCGCGTCAGGAGCAGGAACTCAAGGACGCCTACGCCGAAGTGGGCCTGCAGTTGCAGGTCGCCAACGAGGAAGACGGCTGGATCCTGATGACCGCCCAAAAGCGGGTGGGATGAACACTGCCCCAACGCGGTTTTCCCTTGAAAAAATGGCATAAAGGCGGGCTATGAGCCTGGCCACCCGTTGCACCCACTGCGGCACGATCTTCAAGGTCGTGCAAGACCAATTGAAGGTCTCCGAAGGCTGGGTGCGTTGCGGCCGCTGCCACGAGGTCTTCAACGCCCTGCCCGCGCTGTTCGACCTCGACACCGAGGCGCCCCCGCCGCGGCAGGTGCCAGCGGTGCCTTCGCCTGCGCAACCGTTCGCCCCGCCGCCTCAAGCGCCGCAAGTGCAGCAAGGGCCCTCGACACCGCCGCCCGCGCAAGCGCCGGCCAGGCCCATGGCGTCGCCTCCTGCCTCGACGCCCACCCCACCGCCGAGCTGGTCCCGAACGCAACCGTCCGGTCTGACACCGCCGCCTGCGGCCGTGCGCGCACCGTCGTCGCCTGCGCCCACGCCGCTCAGCGCCCACACCCAGCTGACCTCTGCCGACCTCGCCTTCGGCGCTCCCGCTGCTTCGGCACCAGCCGCCCGCCCGGCGGCCACCGACTTCGACCTCGACACCTCGGTCGACCTGTCCGACCCGACGCCCTTGCCGTCGTCCGCCGCCAACCACCTGCGCATCGCCGACGAGCCCCGTCCCTGGCTGGAAGACCCGCCCGAGGACGTGCCCAGCACCGACGAGGCCGATGCCCTGGAGTCGCGCTACCTGCTGCCCTCTCGCGACAGCGTGCGGCCCGTGCGCCGCCGCGAACGCGGCCCCGAATTCGCCGACGCCCAGTTCCCCAGCGACCTGGACGCCGAACAGGAGTGGGCGCGCTACCAGGACAGCGTGCCGGCCCCGTTGACCGAGCCCCCGCCGATGTCGTCGCTGCCTGCAGCCGCCCTGGCTCAGACGGATCCGGCTCAGCCCGAGGACGGACCCAGCCTGCCTGCAGAGGGCGCCAAAGTTGGCGGCGCGAGCCTGGCGACCGACCCGGCCTCGGAAACCCCGCTGCTGCGCCACCCCGACCCGGGTTACGTGCCAGAACAGGCCGTGCAGCCTCCCAGTCAGCGCAAGGGCCGCTCCGGCACGCGCGGCCGCGACCCGGCCTCGCAGGCCCCCGAATTCGTGCGCCGCGCCCAACGCAAGGCCTTCTGGCGCCTGCCCGCGGTGCAGGCCGCGATGGGGCTGCTCGCCCTGCTGCTCACCCTTGGTTTGGCGGTGCAACTCGGCCACCACTTCCGCGACTGGGTCGCCGCGCACCACCCGTCCACGCGCCCGCTGCTCAACGCCTGGTGCGCGCAGGTGGGCTGCCAGATCAAGCCGCCCATGCGCCTCGATGCCCTGCAGGTCGACAGCGCCACGCTCGTGCGCACGGCCTCCGAAGGCCCCAACCGCTACCGCCTGACCGTGGCCGTCAACAGCCGCTCAAGCGTCGAGCTGGCCTGGCCTCACATCGACCTGACCCTCACCGACGACCGCGGCGCCGTGATCGCCCGCCGCGCCTTCGCGCCGCGTGACGCCCAGGTCGCCAAGGGCGAAGGCATGCCCCTGCTGTCCGTGCCCGAGGCCGTCCCGGCCGGCGAAAGCACGCAGCTGCAATGGTCGCTGCGCCTGGACGACCTGGCACCGGCTGGCTACACGGCCGAACTCTTCTACCCTTGAGCGTCCATCGCTGAAAGCAACACCCCCATGTCCGTGCTCATCTGTGGCTCCCTGGCCTTCGACACCATCACCAACTTCCCGGGCCGCTTCGCCCAGCAGATCCTGCCCGAGCAGGTGCACATCCTCAACGTGTCCTTCCTCGTGCCCTCCATGCGCAAGGAGTTCGGTGGCTGCGCGGGCAACATCGCCTACAGCCTCAAGCAGCTCGGTGGCGAGCCGCTGATCATGGCCACCCTCGGCAAGGACGGCGCCCTCTACCGCAACCACCTCGAGCAGCAGGGCCTGAACCTGCAGCACGTGCTGACGGTGGAAGACGACTACACCGCCCAGGCCATCATCATCACGGACCAGGACAACAACCAGATCACCGCCTTCCACCCCGGCGCCATGGGCCAGGCCCATCGCCTGGAAATCAAGGCCGATCCGTCCATCAAGCTGGCCATCGTGGCCCCCGATGGCCGCGACGCCATGATCCAGCACGCCGCCCAGTTGCAGGCGGCCAAGATCCCCTTCGTCTTCGACCCGGGCCAGGGCCTGCCCATGTTCGACGGCGAAGACCTCAAGCGCTTCGTCTCGCAAGCCACCTGGGTGGCCGTCAACGACTACGAAGCCAAGATGCTGGCCGACCGCACGGGCCAGAGCCTGGCCGAGATCTCGAAGGCATCGCACCTCAAGGGCCTGATCGAGACCCTGGGCGCCGACGGCTGCAACGTCTACATCGCAGGTGAAAAGACCCACGTGCCCGGCGTCAAGGCCGCCGCCGTGGTCGACCCCACCGGCTGTGGCGACGCCTTCCGTGGCGGCCTGCTGCACGGCCTGTCGCTGGGCTGGGACCTGGTCAAGTCGGTGACGCTGGCCAACCGCATCGGTGCCATCAAGATCGCCGTGGCCGGCCCGCAGAACTACACGCTCGACCGCGCCGCGCTGGGCGCCTGAGCACGCGTGCGCCGCCTGCTGGCTGCTGTACGGGCCCTCCCCCTCTTCGCTGCGGCCGCCTTGGCGGCCACACCCAACGCCCATGCAGGCTGGCTGGAACGCCTTGGCATCGGTGCGCCTGCCGCTGGTGGTGGCGTCACCCTGGCCACCTGGAACCTGGAATGGCTGATGCTGCCCGCCGAGCACGACCGCCTGGCCGCGCGCTGCACCAGCCAGCAACCGCGCAGCCAGGACCGGGCCCTGCCTTGCACACCCGGTCGCACACCACCGCCCTCGCGCACCCAGGCTGACCTCGACGCCCTGGCCCGCAGCGCCCAGGCCCTGCACGGCACCCACCAGGTCGATGCCGTGGCCCTGCAGGAAGTCGATGGCCCCGAGGCCGCGAGGCAGGTCTTTCGCCAGGGCTGGCGGCTCGACTGCTTCACCCGCCGGGCGCACCCGCAGAAGGTGGGCTTTGCCATCCGCGAGGGCGTGCCCTTTCGCTGCAACGGCGACCTGGCCGCGCTCGACATCGATGGCGGCACGCGCGCCGGCGCCGACGTCACCCTGTGGCCCGGCACGCCGCGCGAGGTGCGACTGCTGGCCGTGCACCTGAAAAGCGGCTGCTTCACCGGCAAGCTCGACCGCCGCTTCGAGCCGTGCTCGCGCCTGCGCCAGCAGGTGCCCGTGGTCGAAGCCTGGATCGACCAGCGCGTGCGCGAGGGCACGGCCTTCGCCCTGCTCGGCGACTTCAACCGCCACCTCGACAAGGACGCCCGCCACCCCGCCGGCCCCGACGAGGCCGCACCGCTCAACGTCGTGCAGGCCTGGAGCGACGACGTGCCGCGCGGCGCCAGCCTGATGCGCGCCACCGAGGGCCAGCGCTACCAGGCCTGCGACGCCGACGACCAGCACCGCCAGTACATCGACGACATCCTCATCGACCAGAAACTGGCGGCCCGAAACGGCGACAGGCGCTTTGCGCGCCTGTCGTTCGATGCCGACGACCGAGGTCGCCAGCTGTCAGACCACTGCCCGGTGATCTGGGCGCTCAAGCCCTGATCAGGCCTTGCCCTGCTTGGCCACGGCCGCCGCGGCGGCTGCAGCGGCTTCGGCGTCGCCCAGGTAGTAGTGCTTGATGGGCTTGAGGTCAGCGTCGAGCTCGTACACCAGCGGGATGCCGTTGGGGATGTTGAGGCTGACGATGTCGTTGTCGCCGATGTTGTCCAGGTACTTGACCAGGGCGCGGATCGAGTTGCCGTGCGCGGCGATGACGATGCGCTGGCCGCTCTTGATGGCCGGGGCCAGCACCTCGGTCCAGTAGGGCACGACGCGGGCGACGGTGTCCTTGAGGCACTCGGTCAGGGGCACCTGCTCGGGCTTGAGCTTGGCGTAGCGCAGGTCCTGGCGCTGACCGCGCGGGTCGGTGGCCTCCAGGGCAGGCGGCGGGGTGTCGTAGCTGCGGCGCCAGATCAGCACCTGCTCGTCGCCGTACTGCTTGGCCATGTCGGCCTTGTTCAGGCCCTGCAGGCCGCCGTAGTGGCGCTCGTTGAGGCGCCAGTCCTTGACGACGGGCAGCCAGGTGCGGTCCATCTCGTCGAGGGCGTAGTTCAGGGTGTGGATGGCGCGCTTGAGCACCGAGGTGTAGGCGACGTCGAACTCGTAGCCTTCGGCCTTGAGCAGCTTGCCGGCCGACATGGCCTGCGACACGCCGGTGGGCGTGAGCTCCACGTCGGTCCAGCCGGTGAAGCGGTTTTCCAGGTTCCAGGTCGATTCGCCGTGGCGGATCAGCACGAGCTTGTACATGGTCGGGTCTCGGTGGGTTCAAATGAGGGCTCAGCCCTCGATTATAAAATCGCGCCCGTTTCCAAAGATGGCTCCTGCGCCCCCGCGCATCGGGTCCCCTGGCCCCTGACGTTTCTTCACGCGAAAGCACCCTCCGCATGACCTCCACGAGCTTCCTCGCCGACAACTGGATCTGGATCCTGGCCGCAGCCACTTCGGGCGGCGTCCTGCTGTGGCAGCAGCTCCAGCAAGCCGGCACCGGCGGCGTCACCCCCGCCGCCGCCGTGCAGCTCATCAACCGCGAGAAGGCCGTCGTCATCGACGTGTGCACCGCCGAGGAGTTCGCCGCTGGCCACGTGGCAGGCGCCAAGCACATCCCCCTGACCGAGCTGGGCACCGCCAAGGGCCTGCCAGGCAACAAGAAGCTGCCGCTGATCGTGGTGTGCGCCAGCGGCCAGCGCGCCGCCAAGGCCGCCGCCGAGCTCAAGAAGCTGGGCCACGAGAACGTTCAGCCGCTGGCCGGTGGCCTCAAGGCCTGGCGCGAAGCCAACCTGCCGATCGAGAAAACCGAGAAGGCCTGAACGCCTTTCGTGGCACCTTTCGTGGCGCCTTCACGCTAGTCCCCACACGCCAGGCGGGCATCGCTCTGGCGGGACAATCGCGTTGTTTCGCTGCCCCAGCACCCACGAGCACCACCGAGCACCATGCAAGCCGTCAAGATGTACACCACGCAGGTCTGCCCCTTCTGCCAGCGGGCCAAGATGCTGCTCAAGCAACGCGGGGTCGAGGCCATCGATGAAATCCGCATCGACCAGGACCCGGCCCAGCGCGACCACATGATGGCCATCACCGGCCGGCGCACGGTGCCGCAGATCTTCATCGGTGAGACGCACGTGGGCGGCTGCGACGACCTGATCGCGCTCGACCAGCGCGGCGGCCTGCTGCCCTTGCTGGCCGGCCAGGCCTGATCACTGCAACCAGGTCAAGCGGAACGCTGTGCGCTGGCAAGCGCCAGCAAACCGTCGATTTCGGCCTGGGCCCACTGCAGCAATGCCGCTTCGGGCATCCCGGCGCGAGCCCTCAGCGACATCGAGTGCAGCGTGGCCGCCACCAGCCCCGCCAAGACTTCATCGCTGACAGCGCAGGCCAACTCGGCTTCGGCGCGCGCCTGACGAAAGCGCCTTGCCAGCAACCGCGACTGGCCGGCGAGCGCCTGATTCATCGCTTCGCGCACCGCCTCGTCCTGCCAAGCCACCATGGCGGCCGTGGACACCATGAAGCACCCTCGCCCGGCCCGGTAGGCCACGGCCGTGTGTGCCAACAGCCTGTGAAGGCTGGGCCCCAGTGCCACACCGGGCTCGAACAAGGCAGACGACATGGCCTGCCCCGCCTGGGTCAGGTAGGCGCCCAGGGCCAGGCGGTAAAGCTGGGCCTTGTCGCCAAAGCCCGCGTAGAGGCTGGCCTTGTTCAGGCCGGCCGCCTCGCACAGCTCGTCCACCGACGTGTCGGCGTAGCCCTGCCGCCAGAAAGTCTGCAGCACCTGCTGCATCACGTGCTCAGGATCGTAGTGACGGGGACGCCCCCGCGGCCTGACTGCCATGCTTGCCAACCCGCCAAAAAATCGTTGACTCGGCTATTTTTATACCATACAGTCAAAAAATATCAACGCTTTCACCCAACATGTCGACGCTTGCCACCCTTGCCCTGGGCCTCAGCGCCTTCGTCGCCCTGCAGCACATCGGCTTCCTGGTCCTGGAAATGTTCCTGTGGACCAAGCCGGCAGGCCGCAAGACCTTTGGCCTGACGCGCGAGTTCGCCGAATCCACCAAGGTGCTGGCGGCCAACCAGGGGCTCTACAACGGCTTCCTGGCAGCGGGTCTGGCCTGGGGCTGCTGGCTGGGTGCAGCGGGCACCGACATCCGGGTGTTCTTCCTTGGCTGTGTGGTGGTGGCCGGCGTCTTCGGCGGTGCCACGGCCAGCTGGCGCATCTTGCTGATTCAGGCGCTGCCTGCGGCCATCGCCCTGGCGCTCACGCTGCTCTGAGAAGAGGCCGAGCAGGCCCGCTCCGGATCCCGCCCAGGGGTTCTCCCACCCCCTCAGCCCTGTGACAGGGCTGTCATCGGCCTGCGCCATAATCGCCGGCACCGGAGACAGGCCCGCCGAAACGTGCAACGTGCACCGCAAGGGCCCACCGAACACACCAAGGAATCGACATGAGCGAACAAGCCCAGCCCAGCTTTGCCATCCAGCGCATCTACCTCAAGGACCTGTCCCTGGAGCTGCCCAACGCCCCGCAGATCCTGCTGGAGCAAGGCCAGCCCCAGATCGACGTGCAACTGAACCTGCACGCCGAACCCGTGGTCGAAGGCATCTACGAAGTCTCCGTCACCGCCACCGTGACCGCCAAGGTCAACGACAAGGTGCTGTTCCTGGTCGAAGCCAAGCAGGCCGGCCTCTTCGAGATCCGCAACATCCCGCAAGAGCAACTGCAGCCGATCATCGCCATCGCCTGCCCGCAGATCGTCTACCCCTACCTGCGCGCCACCGTGGCCGACACGCTCAACCGCACCGGCTTCCCGGCCGTGCACCTGACCGAAGTCAACTTCCAGGCCATGTACGAATCGCAGCTGCAGCAAGCCGCTGCCCAGCAGGCCAACGCCTGAGCGGATGACCCCACCGATCACGGTCCTGGGGGCCGGCGCCTGGGGCACCGCGCTGGCCATCAGCGCAGCGCGCCAAGGCGTGCCGGTGCACCTGTGGGCCCGCGACGCCGCCCAGGCGGCCGAGATGCAGCAAGCGCGCCGCAACGCGCGCTACCTGCCCGACGCCCCCTTCCCTGATGCCCTGCAGGTCACGGCCGATTTCGCTCAGGCCGTGGCGCACGCGCATTCGCAACAAGGCCTCATCATCATCGGCACGCCCATGGCGGCGCTGGCCGAGGTGCTGCAGCGCCTGCCTGCGGATGCGGCAGCGCTGTGGCTGTGCAAGGGCTTCGAAAAGGGCACCGGTCGGCTGGGGCATGAAATCGCGCGGGCGGTGAGCCCGCAGGCGCGCACGGGGGTGCTCTCCGGTCCGAGCTTCGCGCACGAGGTGGCCATCGGCCGACCGACCGCGCTGGTCGCCGCCAGCCCCGACGCTTCGCTGGGCGAGCTGGCCGTGCGCACCTTCCACTCCGATTCGCTGCGCGTCTACACCTCGCCCGACCCGGTGGGCGTCGAGGTCGGCGGCGCGGTCAAGAACGTGCTGGCGATCGCCACGGGCATCGCCGACGGGCTGGAGCTGGGCCTGAACGCCCGCGCAGCCCTCATCACGCGTGGCCTGGCCGAGATGACCCGCCTGGGCGTGGCCCTGGGCGCGCGCGCCGACACCTTCATGGGCCTGTCGGGCCTGGGTGACCTGGTGCTGACCGCCACCGGCAGCCTCTCGCGCAACCGCAACGTCGGGCTGCAACTGGCCACGGGCAAACCGCTGCCGCAGATCCTGCACGAGCTGGGTCACGTCGCCGAAGGCGTCTACACCGCGCCGACCGTGTGGCAGCGCGCGCAGGCGCTGGGCGTGAGCATGCCCATCACCGAGGCCGTGGTGGCCGTGCTGGAAGGCCGCATGGGCCCGGCCGAGGCCGTGGGCGCGCTGATGCGCCGCGAGGCCAAGGCAGAGGGCTGAGCCCCGAAGTCGAGGCCGATCAGGCCCCGCCTGCGTAGCCGTTCTGGCGCCAGGCCTCGAACACCGCCACCGCCACCGCGTTGCTCAGGTTGAGGCTGCGCTGATCGGCCCGCATGGGCAGGCGCACGCGCTGCGGCAAGGCGAAGGTCTCGCGCAACTCAGGTGGCAGGCCAGAGGTCTCGCAGCCGAAGACCAGCCAGTCACCCGCCTGCCAGGTCACCTCGCCGAACGGCCGGCTGCCGCGTGTGGTGAAGGCGAAAAGCCTCGAAGGATCGGGCTGCATCGCATCGAGGAAGGCCTGCCAGCTGGCGTGGCGCTGGACCTCGGCGTGCTCGTGGTAATCGAGCCCCGCGCGGCGCAGCAGCTTGTCGTCCATCGAAAAGCCCAGCGGCTCGATGAGGTGCAGCTCGCAGCCGGTGTTGGCCGCCAGCCGAATGACGTTGCCGGTGTTGGGCGGGATCTCGGGGTGGACCAGGACGATGCGGAACATGGGGCGCGATGATAGCCCTGCCCCGTGCCGGCTCACACCCCGCCTCAGCCCGCCGTCTGCTTGAAGGCCATGATGACCTGGTTGCGCAGCGTGCGCAGCAGCGAAAGGGTGCGCTCGTCCAGCACCAGGCTGCCCGCGTCTGCCTGATCGACGTAGATCATGCCCAGGACCACATCGGGCTGGTTGGGCCGCTTCATCCACAGCGGCAGCACCAGGAAGGTGGGCGCCTTGACGTGGGTCTGGAACCAGCCGGGCAGCAGGCGCACCACGGCCGCCACGCTGGCGTCGGCGATCAGGGTGTCGACGTTGCGGTGGCACACGGCGGCGAACAGGTCGGGCTGTTGGCCGGGCTGCACGTTCAGGCTGATGTGAAAGGCCGCCTTGAGCGCGTCGGCGCCTTCGCCCAGCCCCAGCCGGCCCACCAGCTCGTTGGTCTTGGCGTCGCGCAGGCAGAAGATGATGCGGCGGGCGCCCAGGCCACGCCAGATGGTCTCCAGCACCATGTTCAGCACGGTCTGGAGCTTGAACGACTCGACCAGGGTGTTGGTGATGTCCTGGATGCCGTGGGTGAGGATGGCTTCGCGGTTCATCACCGGGTCCACGGCCACCTGGTTCAGGGCGCTGAGCTCGACCTCGTCGGCGAGCTCGCCCGGGGTGGCATCGGCGTCCTGGCCGTCGTTGGGCGCGTCGACGTAGTACAGGTCAAGCAGGCGCTCGGCAGGCGAGGCCGCGGGCACCGACAGGCTGAGCGCGCGCGTGAGGTCGGTCAGGCGCTGGCGCGAGCGCCCGGCGGCCTCCTGCAGCACTTCACCCTCCAGGCCAAGCGCGGTCTGGTAGCGACGCTGCAGCTTGCGCAGCGCATCGCCCAGGTGAGCCGGTTCGGTGTGCAGCATGGCGTCAGAGGCCGATTGGGCCAAGCTGGCCAGCCAGTGCACGCGGCTGGGGTGGCCGGCCAGCGAATGCGAGGGCACGGCTTCGCCGGGCGAGCGCATGCACGCCAGCAGCGACGCCGGCAGACCCCATTCGCGGCCCACGTGGTCGGCCAGGGCCTCCAGGTCCACGCCCAGCACCTGCTGGACGATGCGGGCGCTGTCCGAGGCGGTGGCCAGGCCCGGCTCGCCACCACGCTGGCGGATCTGCTCTGCGTCTTCGGGCAGGTAAAAAGCCACCAGCAACCAGCCCAGGCGCCTGAACAAGGCCCCCACGAAGACCTCTTCGGCTTCGCGCGGGTTGACGGCCAGTTCGCTGGCCAGGGTGCCCGCCATCACGGTGTGCAAGAAGGCCTGCTTGAGCTGGTGGGCGTGCCCCTGGTCCTGCATGTGGTCCAGCAGCATCAGCGACAGCGCCAGGTTGCGCACACCGCCCACGCCGATCAGGCTGACAGCGCGCGAGATGGTGCTGATGGGGTCGCTGCCTGCGCGGCGGTAATGGGCGGTGTTGACCACCCGCAGCAGCTTCTGCGTCAGGGCCACGTCCTTGAGGATCTCGTCACACAGGGCCTGCAGGCTGTCGGTTTCCGACTCGGACAAGGCCTGCACCCGCGCCACCGAGGCCGACAGCGCCGGGAAGTCGCTCTTGCTGCGCATGCGGCGCAGGAGGTAGGCCAGCGTGACGTCGGCGTCGACGGTGGCGCCGTCCTGGTCAGCGGGGGTGGAACTCATGCGCTGAGGTGTTCAAGGTGGGGACCCCATTGTCCGCTTTGACCCCACCTGCCAGCAAGCGGGATAAGGCGGCATAAGACCCCGGCAGTTCGTCCCATTCACGTGCGTTGGTTTGAGCTGAAGAAGCGACGATTCCGACTGTTACACATTCATTTGTCAGGTTGGCCGATTTGCGGCGACATATGCAACGTGCACACCCGTGCCGCCCTTTGACATCACATCCACCTCACTTTTCAAAGCAAGGATCCCATCATGAACATCAAGACCATCGCCGCCCTCGCCGCCTCCGTCATCGCCACCACCGCCTGGGCCGGTGAAAAGGACGCCAAGTGCGGCGCCGGCTCCTGCGGCAAGAAGGAAACCAGCGGCAAGGAACACAGCTGCGGCAAGAAGGACGAAGCTGGCAAGGACGGCAAGAAGGAAGCCTCCTGCGGCAAGAAGGAATCGTCCTGCTCCAAGAAGGACGCTTCCTGCTCGAAGAAGTGAAACCGGCTGGTGCCGCACACTGAACAGCACTGAAAGGACACGCCACCATGGTGGGACTGGGCTACCGGCGCGAGATGACCGACTGGGACATGCCGGCCATCGAGGCCGACTTCTTCGAGGTCGTCTCCGAGAACTGGATCCGACGCGAGCGCGCTCCGCTGCACGCGCTGATCGCATCCGGCCGCCCGGTTCACCTGCATGGCGTGTCCATGAACCTCGGGGGCCCGGCCCCCATCGACCGCGGCTTCCTGCTGAGCCTGCGCGAGCTGGCCGAAGACATCGGTGCGCTGCACCTGTCCGACCACCTCGCCACCAGCGGCGACGCCCACCAGCTCTACGACCTCTTTCCCATCCCGTTCACGGCGGCCGAAGTCGCCCGCGTGGCAGGCCGCATCCGCCATGTGCAGGACGTGCTGGGCCGGCGCATCGCCATCGAGAACAGCACCTGGTACACCAACCGCTGCGACATGCCCGAGGCCGACTTCCTCGCCGCCGTCGCCGAGCGCGCCGACTGCCAGGTCCTGCTCGACCTCAACAACATCGTCGTCAACCACAAGAACCACGGCGGGCTCGATCTAGCCGGCTTCATCGCCCGAGTGGACCTGGGCCGCGTGAGCTACCTGCACGTCGCCGGCCACGAGTTCGATGCCCGCTTCGGCCTGCACATCGACACCCACAGCGAGCCGGTGGAGCCCGACACCGCCGCCATGGCCCGCCGGCTGCAGGCCTCGCACGGCCTGGCCATCCTGCTCGAGTGGGACAACGACCTGCCCGGCCCCGACCGCATCAACCAGGAACTGCGATGCCTGAAGCCGACTTCTACGACTACGTGAGGGGGCGCAGCGACGTGGTGCCCACAGGCCACACGGAAGCCGGCATGCGCGTGTACCGCCACCTCGTTCACCTGGGTGCCAGCCAGATGATCGAGGCCCACCACCCCGAGCTGCGCGCAAGCCTGGGCGAAGAAGCCTGGCTCGCCCTGATCGCCGACTTCGTGCGCCAGTCCGCCTGGGACTCGCACTTCTACGGAGACCTCCATGATGAGTTCCTCGCTTACCTCGATCGCGTGCAAAACACGTGAGCACACCGACGGCTGGGGCCTGCTGGCGCTGCGGCTGTTCGTGGCCCAGGAGTTCGTGCAGGCCGGCTGGATGAAGCTCTCGGCCGGGCTCACCGCCCCCGAGTGGTTCGCGGGGCTCGACTTCCCTGCCGTGCTGGCCTGGCTGGGCCCCGACCTCAACTGGGCTGCCGCCGGGTTCGGCGAAGTGGCTTTCGGGCTGGCCCTGGCGCTGGGCCTGGCGGGCCGGCTGGCGGCGCTGGGCCTGCTGTTCATCACCTGGGTGGCCGTCTACACGGTGCACTTCGACCTGGGCTGGGCCGGCTGGAACCAGATCGAGTCCGACGCCGGCCAGGGCTTCAAGGTGCCGCTGATGCTGGGGCTGATGATCCTGGCCCTCCTCCTGCAGGGCATGGGCCGTCTGTCGCTGGACGCCTGGCTGGGCAGGCGCCTGGTGAGGCAAAGCCACGACACCCTCCCGGCAATCCAGACACACCCTTGATCCACAGCAGGCAAGCATCCGCTACCATCCTCGCCAACCCCCGGGTATGCATGGGGGCGATCGGGCAAGCCTGGGCCCGCCACACGGGGGTGAGACTTGTCTGGAACATGTCCGATTCGCTCCAGGCTGACACGCCGGGAGCTGATCAAGCTGGCGCACTGCGGCCTGCTGGGCATGGCCGTCTCCCACGCCACCAGCTGGGCCGCCGATGACGATGGCCGCGCCCTCATCGGCGTGGTCTACCCCCAGATCGGCGAGCCCTACCGCAGCGCGTTTGCCGCCATCGTGCGAGGCATCGAAGAGCGCGCGAGTGGGCGCATCGTCCGCCTGCCCCTGGCCGGCGAGGCCGCCCCCGAATCCCTGTCGGAAGAGCTGCGCAACCGCCACGTGCGGGCCGTGATCGCACTGGGTCGCAGCGGCCTGAAGGCCGTCACGGCATTCGACACCCGGCTGCCCGTCATCGCCGCGGGCGTGCTGTCCGTGCCCGAGAGCGAAGGCCAGTCCAGCACCGTGGTCAGCCTCGCGCCCGACCCGCAGATCCTGTTCACGCGACTCAAGGCATTCGTGCCGCAGGCGCGCCGCGTCATCGTCGTCTACAACCCGCGCCAGAACGACTGGCTGATCCGGCTGGCGCGTGAGGCCGCCCGCCAGAGCGGGCTGGAGCTGCTGGCGTTCGAAAGCGACGACCTCAAGGGCTCGCTCAAGCGCTACCAGGAACTGGTGGGGCAGCTCAATGTGCGGCGCGACGCGCTGTGGCTGCCCCAGGACGCCACCGCCGTCGACGAATCGGTGGTGCTGCCATGGCTGCTGCGCACGGCCTGGGACGAGGGCCTGCCCGTGTTCTCCAGCAACGTCGCGCACGTGCGGCGCGGCGCGTTGTTCGCGCTTTACCCGGACAACCTCGAACTCGGCCGCCACCTGGGCACCACAGCGGTGTCGGCGCTGTCGAGCGGTGCGCCACCACCGCGTGGGCTGCAGGCCCTGCGTCAGGTGCTGACCGCCGTCAACGTGCGCACCGCACGCCACCTGGGACTCGACCTCGAAGGTTCGGCCCAGCCCATCCACCTTGTCCTGCCGGAGCAATGAGATGACAGCGGTTCGCATCCCCTTGCTCGTGCGTCCCATCACCCGATGGGCCGAGCGCCTGACCTTCCAGCAGCAGCTCTCCGTGGTCGTCGCCGTCGGCGTGCTGAGCATGACCTTGCTGTCCTCGCTGGCCAGCGCCTGGCAAGCCAGCCACCAGGTCCGCAACCAGCAGCTCGACCAGAGCCTTCAGGTCGCCAGCAGCCTGGCCGCGCAGAGCCGCCTGGCCCTGCTGTCGGGCTCAGCGGACAACGTGCGCGAGGCCATGACGGCCACCCTGGCCTTCCCCGACGTGCTGCGCATCGAGGTGCGCACCGCCGACAACAAGCTGCTGGCCTCGCAGGGCAGCACCGGCTTCGTGACCCTGGAGCTGCCCTCGGTCACCCCAGGTGCGGACCGCGCACCACAGCTCGCCGCCGAAGACGACCACGCCTGGTACGTGGTCGCACCCGTCTGGTCGGAGCCGCGCAGCACGCCCTTCGACGTCGAGCCTGCCGTGGCCGAACGGCTGGGCCAGGTCACCGTCGTGCTCAGCAAGGCCACGCTGGCGCACACCGTCACCAACATCTTCCTGGTCAACGTCGGCACCTCGCTGCTGATCTCGGTGCTGTTCCTGGGCATGCTGCGCTGGCTGAGCCAACGCCTGAGCCGCCCGTTGCAATCGCTGTCGCAGGCCATGTTCCGCGCCGAACGCGGCGAGTCCGAGGTGCGCACCCTGGTGCAAGGCCCGCAGGACGTGCAGCGCATGGCCACCGCCTTCAACCGCATGATCTCGGCCCTGCAGGAGCGGGGCGACGAGCTGCAGCGCCACCAGCTCAACCTCTCGGCCCTGGTGCGCGAGCGCACGCTCGAGCTGCAGGCCGCCAAGGAGCGCGCCGAGGTGGCCAGCCAGGCCAAGACCGACTTCCTCGCGCGCATGAGCCACGAGCTGCGCACCCCGCTCAACGCCATCCTGGGCTATGCGCAGATCCTGCAGATGGACCGCGAGCTCAACGAGCGTCAGCGCCACATCGTGCAGACCGTGCACGACAGTGGCGGCCTGCTGCTGCGCCTGATCATCGACATCCTGGACCTCTCGCGCATCGAGTCGGGCCACACGGCGCTCAACCCGGTGCCCGTGCAACCCCGCCAGCTGGCCCAGCAGCTCCACAACGTGCTGGGCATCAAGGCGCAGCAAAAGGACATCAGCCTGCTCACCCGCTGCGCCGACACGGTGCCCGACGGCGTGCTGGTCGATGACCAACGCCTGCGCCAGGTCCTCATCAACCTCCTGGGCAACGCACTGAAATTCACCCAGGTCGGCCAGGTCAGCCTCGACATCGAGGCGGTGCCGGGCACACGCGTGGGCGAACAGGTGACGCTGCGCTTTTCGGTGCGCGACAGCGGCCCGGGTGTGCGCGAGGCCGACCGCGAGCGCATCTTCGAGCCCTTCGAGCAAGCGGGCGACTCGCGCAGCCGCGCCCAGGGCACCGGCCTGGGCCTGGCCATCAGCCGCCAGCTGGTGCGCCTGATGGGCGGCGACATCCACCTCGACAGCCGCGAAGGCGAAGGCAGCTGCTTCTGGTTCGACCTCAACCTGCCCGTGGTTCACGCCGAAACGATCGCCGCCGCCCAGGCGCGACTCATCATCGGCTACGACGGGCCGCGCAAGCTGGTCCTGGTGGTCGACGACGTCACCACCAACCGCCAGCTGCTGCTCGAAATGCTGCGCCCGCTGGGCTTTGACACCCTCGAGGCGGCCGACGGTCAGGAAGCCGTGCAACTGGCCCAGCGCTGTCCACCCGACCTCGTCCTCATGGACCTGGCGATGCCCGTGCTCGATGGCCTGGCTGCCACCCGACTGCTGCGCAACACGCCCGGCACGCAGGACATCGCCGTGATCGCGCTGACCGCCAACGCCTCGGCGCAGCACCGCCAGGACGCCCAGCAGTCGGGTGCCAATGCCTTCCTGGCCAAGCCCTTCGACCGCCAGGAGCTGCTCGACCTGATCGGCCAGACCCTGGGGCTGAACTGGGTCCGCGAGACCGATGGCGGACCACCACCCACGCCAGCCCAGCCGCCGACCGGAGAGAACTCATGAGTCATCGCACGCATCGCCCACGCTCTGAGTTGCAGCGCCCCTGCGTCTCAACCATTGCGCGGGCATGCCTGCTGATCGGCTCGCCGCTGCTCACCCTGCTGCTCGCCTCGCACGCCACGGCCCAGGCCGGCCGAGATGAAGACGAGCTCGCCGCCTCGCTCGGTGACCGCGTCGTCATGCAAAGCCCCGAGGTCAGCATCGCCACCGGCCGCTCGCAACCGCTGCGCCGCGCACCGGCGGTGGCCAGCGTCGTCACCGCCGAAGACATCTCCCGCATCGGCGCCACCGACCTCGACGAGGTGATGGAAACCGTGCCCGGCGTGCACGTCAGCCGCAACGTGCAGGCCTACAACCCGCTCTACCTGATCCGCGGCATCTACGGCCAGTTCAACCCGCAGACCCTGATCCTGCTCGACGGCATGCCGCTGACGATGCTGTTCATCGGCAACCGGGGCAACGGCTGGGCCGGCATGCCGCTGGAGAACATCGCCCGCGTCGAGGTCATCCGTGGGCCCGGCTCGGCCATGTATGGCGCCGACGCCTACTCCGGCGTCATCAACCTGGTCACCAAGGACGCCAAGGACATCCAGGGCACCGAAGTCGGTGCGCGCGTGGGCAGCTTCCAGGCCCGCAGCGCCTGGGCCCTGCACGGCGGGCAATGGGGCCCCTGGGAGGTGGCCGCCTACCTGCAGCACGCCCAGACCGACGGCGACGACCCCACCATCGCCGCCGACGCCCAGACACAGTACGACGCAGGCTATGGCAGCCGCGCCAGCCTGGCACCCGGTTCGGTGCGCATGGGCAACCGCATGCTCGATGGCCAGCTCAGCCTGAAGTGGGGCCACGCCCAGGTCCGCCTGGGCCACCTCGGCCGCGACCAGGTCGGCCTGGGCGGCGGCACCGCCAGCTCGCTCGACCCGTCCAGCAAAGGCCGCACGCAGCGCAGCTACTTCAGCTTCGCGCTCGACGACCTGCCCTTGAGTCCCGACTGGCGCCTGCAGGCCCACCTCAGCGGCCTGTACTTCACGGCCCAGCACGACCCGCTGCTGCTGTACCCGGCAGGCGCCTGGGGCGGCAACTTTCCCAACGGCATGCGCGGCTCGCCCAACACCTGGGAGCGCCAGTGGCGCGGCACCGTGATGGCCACTTACGATGGCTGGTCCGACCACACGGTGAGCATCGGCCTGGGCCACGAAGACCTCAACCTGTACCGCACCCGGGAATACAAGAACTTCGTGCTGTCGCTGAGCGCCCCCCCCACCCCGCTGGGGGACGGCTCGGTCGTCGAGGTCTCGGTCGACGACTCCTTCCTCAAGCCCCACCGCCGCAAGGTCGACCACCTCATCCTGCAAGACGAATGGAACTTCCTGCGGGACTGGACGCTCACCACCGGCGTGCGCCACGACCGCTACTCCGACGTCGGCTCGACCACCAACCCGCGTGTGGCCCTGGTCTGGGACACGAGCCTGGACTTGACCACCAAGCTGCTGCATGGCCGGGCCTTCCGCGCTCCGGCCTTCATGGAGCTCTACAGCATCAACAACCCGGTGTTGCGCGGCAACCCCGACCTCAAGCCCGAAACCATCCAGACCACCGAGCTGGCCTTCTCGTGGCAGGCGCGCAGCGACACCCTGCTGCAGCTCAGCCTGTTCCGCTACGGCATGCGCGACATCATCGCGCCCACAGGCAGCCCGCAGGTGTTCCAGAACACGGGCGAGCAGAACGGCCGCGGCTTCGAGCTCGAAGCGCGCCACGACCTGAGCCACGCCGTGAGCCTGTCGGGCAATTACGCGTATCAGCGCTCCATCGACGAGACCAGTGGCAAAGATGCGGGCTATGCGCCCCGGCACCACCTGTATGGCCGCGCCGACTGGCGCTGGGACAGCGGCTGGCAGTGGAGCGGCCAGGTCAACCACGTGGCAGGCCGCCGCCGCCCGCCCGGCGACACCCGCGAGCCGGTGCGCGACCAGACCACGATGGACCTGACCCTGCGCTCGCCGCGTTCGTCTTCGGGGTGGGAGTTCCGCACCTCGGTGCGCAACCTGTTCGACGCCAAGGTCGAAGAGCCCAGCCTGTATTCGCCCGGCGAAGTCATCCCGGTGCTGATCCCTGGCGACCTGCCCATGGCGGGGCGCTCGATCTTCGTGCAGCTCAGCCTGCAGATGTGACCGGTCGGCCAACTGAGTCGGCCACCTGCTTGACACCTTTAGGACAATTGTCCTAAGTTCTCACTTAGGACAATTGTCCTGACCGCATTCAGGCTTGGCATGGGCTCCCTCGGCACCCGCAACCGCATCGTCGAACTCGCCGACCAGCTCTTCTACGAGCGCGGCTACGAACACACATCCTTCGCCGACATCGCCGCAAGGGTGGGCCTCTCGCGCGGCAACTTCTATCACCATTTCAAGGCCAAGGACGACATCCTCGAGGCGGTCATCGAGCTGCGTCGGCAACGCACGCAGGCCATGCTCGACGGCTGGGCCACCGAAGCACCCAACCCGGTTGCCCGCATCGGCCGCTTCATCCACATGCTGGTGATGAACGGCACCAAGATCCGCCAACATGGCTGCCCCGTGGGCACCCTGTGCACCGAGCTGGCCAAGCTCGAACACCCAGCGCTGCCCCACGCCAATCAGCTGTTCACGCTTTTTCGCGAATGGCTGGCCCGCCAGTTCACCGAACTGGGCCGTGGCCATCAGGCCGACACGCTGGCCATGCACCTGCTGGCCCGCAGCCAAGGCATCGCCACCCTGGCACATGCGTTCGATGACGAAGGCTTCATCCACCAGGAAGTCGAGCTGCTGCTGAAATGGCTGCACGACACCAACACCGCGCCCCAGACCAGCCAGGGAGGCTGACATGTTCATCGTGCTGCTGAAGTTTGCAGATCAACGCTCGCGTGCCGCCGAGTGGATGCAGGCCCACAAGGCATGGCTCCAGAAGGGCTTCGACGACGGCGTGTTCCTGGCCTCGGGCAGCCTGGCCGAGCGACAAGGTGGTTGCATCCTGGCGCAGGGCCCCGACCTGCCCACCCTGCAGCAGCGCCTGGCCGACGACCCTTTCGTCAAGCACGCAGTCGTGCACGCCGAGGTGATCGAGGCCACCATCACGAACGCCCATGCGGCCCTGGCGGGCCCGTTGGGGATGGGCGCATGAGCCCCCTGTTCACCGGCCCCGATGGCCAGGTGAGGTGCCGCTGGTGTGCAGGCGTGCCCGAGTTCCTGCCTTATCACGACCGGGAATGGGGCTTCCCGGTGGCCGATGACACGCGGCTGTTCGAGAAGATCTGCCTCGAAGGTTTCCAGTCCGGCCTGAGCTGGCGCACGATCTTGAACAAGCGCGAAGGCTTTCGCCAGGCCTTTGCCGGCTTCGACTTCCGGCGAATCGCGCGCTTCAGCGAAGCCGACGTGGCCAGCCTGCTTCAAGACCCGGGCATCGTGCGCCACCGAGGCAAGATCGAAGCCGTCATCCACAACGCCGCGCGGGCCCAGGAACTGGTGGCCGAGGCCGGCTCGCTCGCGGCCTTCTTCTGGGCTTTCGAGCCACGCGGTCAAGATCTGCCCGAACCCCAGACCGCCTCCACCACGCCCGAGTCCATTGCCCTGTCGAAAGAGCTCAAACGCAGGGGATGGAAGTTCGTGGGGCCCACCACCGTGTTCGCCTTCATGCAGGCCATGGGACTGGTCAACGACCATGCGATCGGTTGCGAGTGGCGCCAGCAGGCGGCCGATGCGCGGACCCGTTTCAAATCGCCAGGACAGCGTTGAGGCAGCAAAAAATTACCGACCGGTAATTAACTTTCACCACACCCTCGATCACCCAGATAACTTACCGATCGGTAACCATCCACTTGTGGTGCACGTGCCATCCGCATAGAATTACCCAACGGTAATTCGAAGACCAGTCCATGGACACCACAGCTGCCCCCCCCCTGCACGACCAGACACCGCATGTGGTCCGCACCGCGCTGGACGTCGGTCAGATGGTCAAGCGGCAGCGCAACGGCATGAACCTGCGCCAGCTCGATGTCGCCGGCCTGGCCAACACCGGCAACCGCTTGATCGTGGATGTGGAAAACGGCAAGCCCACGGTGCAGCTTCAGAAGGTGCTCGACCTGCTCGACATCCTCGGCCTGGAAGTCGTGATCCAGCCCAAGACATCCAGGACGCTGTGATGGAACGCGTCACTGCGCTGGACGTCTTCTATGGTGATGAGCTGATCGGCACCGTCTTCGACACCGAGCCCTTGAGCTTCGAATACGCACAGGCCTGGCTGGGCAGACAACAGCCGGCCGCCCCCTTTCCGCTGTCCAGCATCGCACTCCAGCCGGGGCGCCTGGTCGAACCCCACGTGCAGGCCTTCTTCGAGAACCTCCTGCCCGAGGGCGAGGTGCGTGCCTACCTATCGGCTCAGCGCAAGGCATCCACCCTGTTCGCACTGCTGCAAGAGGTGGCAGGCGACACGGCGGGTGCCTACGTGATGCTGCCCCAGGGCCAACGCCCGCAGCCTCCGCAATACGAGGCCACCGGTTGGCAAGCCCTGGCCGACATCCTGAAGTCCCAATCGGCCGCAGCCATCCAGGTTCAAGGAGAGGACGCCCGCATCTCACTGGCTGGCGCGCAAGACAAAGCGACCATCGCCATCTTCGACGGCCAACCCATGCTGCCCAAGGGTCACGCGCCGTCCACGCACATCCTCAAGCCCGACATCCGCCGACTGGCCAAGGTGCGAGACAGCGCGGTCAACGAGGCCATCATCATGCGCACGGCCAAGCACTGCGGGCTCAGAACGGCCGAGGTCTTTTACGAGCCCCTGACCAAGGCCTGTGTGGTCGAGCGCTTCGACCGGCTTCGCCGAGACGATGGTGGCCTGAGCCGCGTCATCCAGTACGACCTGTGCCAGTTGGCCGGCACCGTGTCTGAAAAGAAGTACGAAAAGGAAGGCGGGCCCGGGCTGCAAGCCTGCGCCCGACTGATCCGCGAACACAGCTCACGTGCAGCCCTGGACTTGCAAGCGCTGGTGCAATGGGTGTTTTTCAACATCTATGTGGGCAACAACGACAGCCATGCCAAGAACCTGTCGCTGTACGCATTGCCTGGCCAGGGCGTTCGCCTCACGCCCTTTTATGACCTGATGTGCACGCGCATCTACCCTGGGCTGTCCAAAGCGTTCGCCTTCAACGTGGGCGGCGAAGTGCTGCCAGGGCAGATGGGCCACGCGCAGTTGCAAGGCTTGGCCCTGCAACTGGGCATGAAACCGAGGTACCTGCAGACGGTTGCAGAGGATGTGGCCGTGAAGGTGCCTGCGGCCATCGATCAAGCCGTGAACGAGATCTCGCCTCTGCTGGCCCACAGCAGCCAAACATTCGCAGAGCACCTGACGCACGAGGTGAAGTCGATCACCCAAAAGGCACAGGCGAGATTCCGCCCAGCGCCATAGATCGCAAACATCGGCAGCGGCGCTCGGTTCTGGCGAGTTGAGTCGGCCGAGCCACGCCCCAAAACAAAAAAGCACCTGACCCAAGGTCAAGTGCCAGACATGAGTGGCGCGCCCGGCTGGGATCGAACCAGCAACCCCTGCCTTCGGAGGGCAGTACTCTATCCATTGAGCTACGGGCGCAGCGCGTGCCGCATTCTAGCAGTGCGACCCCATATAATTCGGGGTTCATTCCACCCAAGCCCACAACACCCCCATGAGCCAAGCGCCTCAATCCCAAGAGTCTGGCCACGAAGGCCCGATCAGCACCCCTCAGCAACTGATCGCGGCGGTGCTCGCTGCCTTCGTGGTGCCGGTTGTCGTCATCGTCCTGCTGGTCAACTACGTCTCTTCGGCCAACAAGGATGCTGCCGGCAGCGACGCCTTGAGCCCGCAAGCCGTGTCGCAGCGCATCATGCCCGTGGGCTCGGTCGAGATCAAACTGGCCTCGGCCAACACCGGCCCGCGCTCGGGTGAAGAGGTCTACAAAGGCTCGTGCGTGAACTGCCACGGCGCCGGCATGCTGGGTGCGCCCAAGTTCGGCGACGCAGGTGCCTGGGCCGGCCGCCTCGGCCAGGGCGACGCCAAGCTGCTGGAGCATGCCATCAAGGGCTTCAACGCCATGCCACCGCAAGGCGGCGGCGATTTCTCCGACCTCGAAGTGCACCGCGCCATGGTCTACATGGTCAACGGCTCGGGTGGCAAGCTGGCCGAACCGGCTGCCCCGGCTGCATCGGCATCGGCCGACGCTGCGTCGGCCCCCTGATCGGGCCCCCGCCTAGAACGACAAACCGGCCCTCGCGGCCGGTTTTTCTTTGCCCCTCAGCCTGCCTGCTGCGGCCTCAGCACGAAACCGAAGCGCCCCGGCAACTCGGCCGCGCTGACGTCCTCGGGCACCCAGCCACAGGCCTCGATGGCGTCGGCCGCCGCGTCCATGTCGAGCGAACGCACCACGCCCAGGCCGTGTTCGGTCTCCAGGTAGAGGTGGCCCTGCTCGTCCAGCCAGCTGCCCCGCACGGCACGGACAAGCTGGCCGGTGTGGGTCTCGAGCACGAAACCTGGGGCCCCGGCCCCTTGGGCCGCCGGGCTCGCCTGGCGCCGCACACCGATGACCAGCGGGGCCAGCTCCAGCGCCACGTACACGCGCTGGGGCCCGTTCTGGAAAAACCACGCCCCCTGCGCGTCGTGCTCGTAGTTGCGCTGGATGAAGTCGCGCAGCTTTTCGTGCGTGATGCGGCTGCCTTTGGACCGAGGAAACGGCCCCGCCGCCTGCGTGCCGGCGTCGCGCAGGTACCAGTCGCCACGCGCGTCCAGGCCCAGCCAGTCAAAGCAATTGGGCACGTTGGGCCATTTCTTGATGGCCGCCTTGACGATGTCGTCCATGAAAAGGTCCTCAGAGGTGTTGCTGCAGCCAGGCGCCGACGGCTTGTGGCAGGTCGGCCACGTGGCCTGGGAAGCTGCCGGCAGGAAAGCCCACGTGACCGCCTTCGTGCGGCTGCCACAGCGTCACCGCCGGGCCGACCTCGCCGCGCGTGGGCAGGCAGGAAGCCGGGATGAAAGGGTCGTTGCGGGCGTTGAGCACCAGGGCCGGCACATCGCGCATGTGCCGCAGGTGCGGTTTGGCCGAACAGCGGGCCCAGTAGTCGCGCGCATCGGCGAAGCCGTGGATCGGCGCCGTGAACGCATTGTCGTACGCCAGGAAATCCTCTGAGCGGCGAATGGCCTCTGCGTCGGCCAGGTTCGGGAACTGCTGCAGCTTGGCCAGCGCCTTCGGTTTCAGCGAGGCCAGGAACATGCGCGTGTAGACCTGCTTGTTGAAGCCCCGGTTGATGGACTCGCTGACCGCGGTCAGGTCCACGGGCGAGGACACCGCCGCCACCGCCCGCACGATGCGAGAGGCGTCTTCGGCCGCCTCCTGGGCCCAGCGCAGCAGCATGTTGCCGCCCAGCGAGACGCCCACGGCCAGCATGGGGCCCGGGCGGCGCAAGGCCAGGCGGCGCAGGATCCAGTCGACCTCGGCGTGGTCACCCGAGAAGTAGGTGCGCGGCGCGCGGTTGAGCTCGCCGGAGCAGCCCCGGAAATGCGGCACCACGAAGTCCCAGCCACGCGAATGCGCCCAAAGCGCGAACGCCCGCGAATAGTGGCTCTGCGACGAGCCCTCCAGGCCATGAAAGAGCACCAGCAGGGGCGCGGGCACCGGCCGGTGCGCCACCCTTGCATCGGGCTCGGCGGGCAGGAAGTCGAGGTCGATGAAATCGCCGTCCGGCGAGTCCCAGCGCTCGCGCAGGTAGCTCACGGGGCCCGCGCGGCGATCCGGGTGAACGCGGCTGTAAAGCGCCGGCCAGATCGTCTGCACGTTGCCGCCCACCAGACCGGATCCAGCCAGCCAGCGGGGCGCACGGTAGGCCTGCATGGGCGCCGTCCTCAGTGCAGCACGCCGCGCGGCTCGGTGATGTCGGGCACGTCTTCGGCCATGCCGGGGCTGGCGTGGTGGGCCACCATGCGCCAGCCCTGCGGCGTGCGCAGGAACACGTTGGTCGCCATCACGAAGGCGGTGCGCGGGCCGTCCGGGCCATTGGCGGTGACGCGTTCGGTGACGTGGTGCACGGCGCACACGGCCGACTCCATTCGGCGCACGTGCTCGATCGACACGTGCACCGGCCCGCTGGCGAACACGGCCTCGAAGCCGGCGCGGACGGCCACGGAGCCCACCATGCGCGGGCCACCTGGGTGCACGCAGGCGATGTCCTCTTCGTCGGCCCACACCAGCATCATGCGGTCGATGTCACCCGCCTGCATGGCTTCGTAGAAAGAGACCTCGGTTTCATCGGCCGTGGTCATGAGCACGGCGGCGGACTGTCGGGCGCGTGGGTCGGACATGGTGCAACTCCGGTCGAAGCTCGCGGGGTTCAGCGAAAGACCACGGTCTTGTGGCCGTTCATGAGCACGCGGTGCTCGGTGTGCCACTTGACGGCGCGGGCAAGCACGATGCATTCCACGTCGCGGCCCACGGCGGTGAAGTCTTCTGGGCTCAGGGTGTGGTCCACGCGCTCGACGTCCTGCTCGATGATGGGGCCTTCGTCCAGGTCGGCCGTGACGTAGTGCGCCGTCGCGCCGATGAGTTTGACGCCGCGGTCGTGCGCCTGGTAGTAAGGCTTGGCGCCCTTGAAGCTGGGCAGGAAGCTGTGATGGATGTTGATGGCCCGACCCTGCAGGAACTGGCAGAACTCGGGGCTCAAGATCTGCATGTAGCGCGCCAGCACGACCAGGTCGATCCCCTGCTCGGCCACCAGCGCCTCGACCTGCCGCTCCTGCGCGCGCTTGACCTCGGCGGGCGAGCCCGTGGGCAGCGGCAGGTGGTGAAAGGGGATGCCGTAGCTGGCGGCCAGCTCGGCGTAATCGGGGTGGTTCGAGACGATGGCCGGGATGTCCACGTTGAGCCAGCCCGAGCGCCAGCGGAACAACAGGTCGTTGAAGCAGTGGCCGTGCTTGCTGACCATCAGCAGCAGCCGCGGCTTGCGCGCCAGGGCATGGATCCGGGCGTCCATGCCGAACTGTTCGCGCACGTGGCCAAAGAGGTTGCCGAGCGTGGCCGCATCGGCCAGGTGGGCCGGCGCCGCGAAGTGCACGCGCATGAAGAACAGGCCCGTGCTGTCCTCGCTTTGCACGTCGCCGAACTGCTGCGAGTCGATGATGTTGCAGCCAGCCTGGTACAGCAGGCCCGACACGGCATGGACGATGCCGGTGGTGTCCCGGCACGAGAGGGTCAGGACGAATTCGTTCGCGGTCTTCATGATGCAATCCATTGTAGGGGCGCTGCAAAAGCGGCCATCGTCCCTAGAATGCGACTCACCTCCACGCCGCCGCCCTGCGACATGCCTCCGTCAACCTCGTCAACGCCCCGACAGGACAACCTGGCCGAACTGCTCTCGCGCGTCGCGCTGGGCGATCAGGCCGCGTTCGAGCGGCTTTACCGTGAAACAAGTCCGCATCTGTTGGGCATCGTCCTGCGTATACAGACAGACAGGGCCCAGGCCGAAGACGTGCTGCAAGAGGTCTACGTCAACATCTGGCGCTCGGCACAGGGCTTCAACCCGGCCCTGAGCCAGCCGACGACGTGGCTGGGCAGCATCGCGCGCAACCGGGCGATTGACAGCCTGCGCCGTGGCCAGGCCATGCCGCAGACCGTCAGCCACCACGGCAGCGGCACCGACGACGACGAGGACACCAACATGCTGGACGACATCGCTTCCGAGGCCCCCGGGCCCCTCGACCTGCTGGCCCAGGCCAGCACGGCCAAGGCCTTGTCGACCTGCATGGACAACCTCAGCGGTGACCAGCGACACAGCCTGGCCCTGGCCTATTACCAGGGGCTCAGTCACTCCGAGGTGGCCGAGCACCTCGGGCAGCCGCTGGGCACGGTCAAGAGCTGGGTGCGGCGCGGCCTGCAGGGTTTGAAGAATTGCCTGGAGCGGGCCTCGCTGGCCTTGAGCTGACATGGACTACAGCCGCCCTGATCTGGCCGACCGCCTGGCCGCCGAGTACGCGCTGGGCACCCTGCGCGGTGGCGCGCGCCGCCGCTTCGAGTCCCTGCTGCCTGCCCACCCCGCCTTGCGGCAGGCATCGGCGGACTGGGAGCGCCGCCTGGCGCAACTGGCCGTCTCGACGGAGCCGGTCGCGCCTGCGGCCCGCGTCTGGGAAGGCATCCAGCAGCGCCTGTTCCCAGCGGCCCAGGTCGCGCGCGAGCAGGCCAGCGCCATCGTGCGCTGGTGGCAACGCCTGGTGCTGTGGCAGTCGCTCACGGCGGGCGCCACGGTGGCCGCCATCGCCCTGGGCGTGGCCTTGACGCAGCCCGCCCCGACGCAACCGCCCATCGTCGTGGTGATGCAGGCCTCGCCCGACCTGCCCGAGGGCAACGCGGTGCGCCCGCTGTCCTTCGTGGCCAGCGTGAGCGGCGACGGGCGCAGCCTGGTCGTCAAGCCTTTGAGCGAGGGGCAGACGATCGCCGTCAACCGCGCGCTGGAGCTGTGGGCGGTGCCGCCCCAGGGCGCGCCCCGTTCGCTGGGCCTGCTCTCGCCCGACAAGCCCACCACCGTGCTGCGCACCGAACTGCTGCGCGACACGGCGGCCTTCGCGGTCACCCTCGAGCCGCCCGGCGGCGCGCCTGGGGGCAAGGCGACCGGCCCCATCGTCTCGGTGGGCAAATTGCAGCTCTGAGTGCATCCAAACGGACGGCTCGAACCGTAGTGCGAGGTGTGGGGCCTGAGTGCCCCCTGTCTCAACCAACCGGAGCCTGCCATGTCCAAGCTGTCTTTCGCCCCCGCCTGCCTGTCCGTCATCGCCCTGAGCGCCCTCGTGGGTTGCGCCGGCACGATGCACGCCGAGCCCCGCGTGGACAACGCCGCCCTGCCCGATGCCGTCCGCGTGCCCGCGGGCCAGGCCCAGTCCCTCTACACGACGGGCACGGGCGAGATCACCTACGAATGCCGTGAGAAGAAGGCCGGTGGCGGCCACGAATGGGCCTTTGTCGCCCCCGTGGCCACGCTGACGAACGCCAAGGGCCAGGTCGTGGGCAAGTACTACGCAGGCCCCACCTGGGAGGCCAACGACGGCTCCAAGGTCACCGGCAAGCAACTGGCCGTGAGCCCCGCGCCCGCCGGCAACATCCCGCTGCAGCTGGTGCAGGCCAACCCGGCCACGGGCGAAGGCGCGATGAAGGGCGTGAGCTTCATCCAGCGCCTCAAGACGGTCGGCGGGGTGGCCCCCGCCCTGCCCTGCGGCGCCGAGCAGGTGGGCCGCAAGCAGGTCGTGCCCTACCGCGCCGACTACGCCTTCTACAAGCCCGCCATGTGATGCCCCCGCCCGCTGTGACAGGTGGCGGGCGGACATGAAAAAAGCCCGGCCATGAGCCGGGCTTCGTTGTGTCGATCCGGCCCCGTCGGGCGCCGATGGGCCGGATGCGAACGCGAGCTGTGCGGCCGTCAGTGGCCGTGGTGCACGTGCTCGCCTTCTTTGAGCTTGTAGACCGTGCCGCAGTAGGGGCAACGGCCTTCGCCTTCGGTGGCCACGTCGATGAAGACCTTCGGGTGGTGGCTCCAAACCGGCATCTTCGGGTTCGGGCAGAAGACGACGCCCGGGCCTTGCAGGTCAGCGGCGCCGACTTCGATCACACTCTTGGGCGCTTGGGTGCTGGTGCTCATGATGTTGCTTTCGTGGGGGTCAGCAGATCAGGGCCGTGCTTTCAGCGCACCGGCGTCAGCCACTCGGCGTACTTGGCGTTGCGACCGTTGACGATGTCGAAGAAGGCCGACTGGATCTTCTCGGTGATCGGGCCGCGCGAGCCGATGCCGATCTCGATGCGGTCGAGTTCGCGGATCGGGGTGACTTCGGCGGCGGTGCCGGTGAAGAAGGCCTCGTCGGCGATGTAGATCTCGTCGCGGGTGATGCGCTTTTGCACGATCTCCAGGCCCAGGTCCTTGGCGATCGCGAAGATGGTGTTGCGGGTGATGCCGTTGAGCGCACCGGCCGACAGGTCGGGCGTGTAGATCACGCCGGACTTGATCACGAAGATGTTCTCGCCCGCGCCTTCGGAGACGAAACCGGCGCTGTCGAGCAGCAGGGCTTCGTCGTAGCCGTCGTCCGTGGCTTCCATGTTGGCCAGGATCGAGTTGGTGTAATTGCTCACCGCCTTGGCCTGCGTCATGGTGATGTTGACGTGGTGGCGGGTGTAGCTCGAGGTCTTGACGCGGATGCCGCGCTTCATGCCCTCTTCGCCCAGGTAGGCGCCCCAGGTCCAGGCCGCGACCATGGCGTGCACCTTGGCGCCCTTGGGGCTCACGCCCAGCTTCTCGGAGCCCAGCCAGATCAGCGGGCGGATGTAGCCGCTTTCCAGGTTGTTGGCCTTGACCACGTCGATCTGGGCCTGCTCGAGCTGCTCCAGCGTGAACGGCATGGGCATGCGCAGGATCTTGGCGCTGTTGAACAGGCGCTCGGTGTGCTCGCGCAGGCGGAAGATGGCCGGGCCGTTGACGGTGTTGTAGGCGCGAACGCCCTCGAAGGCGCCACAGCCGTAGTGCAGCGTGTGGGTCAGCACGTGGACCTTGGCGTCGCGCCATTCCACCAGCTTGCCGTCCATCCAGATCTTGCCGTCGCGGTCGTCCATCGACATGGGGTGTCCTTTCCGGTGCCGCCCTCAAAAAGCGACACGTTGAAACCTGTGTAGAACCCGAGATTGTAGACCTGCGGCGGGCTAGCCCAACACCAGCCTGCGCGTGTGCCGGGCGATCATGCGCTCCTCGTCGGTCGGCACCACCCAGGCCGCCACGGCGCTGCCCGCCGCGCTGATGCGCAACTGCTCGCCATCGGGCAAGGGGGGCGCCTCGCGGTTGACGGCTTCATCCAGCGCAAGGCCCAGCCAGGCCGCCTGCCGGCACACCGCCTCGCGGACCGGGGCGGCGCGCTCGCCGATGCCGGCGGTGAACACCACCGCGTCCAGCCCGCCCAGCACGGCGGCCATGGCGCCCAGCTCGCGCGTGATGCGGTGCACGTAAAGGTCGACGGCTTCCTTCGCCTCGGCGCGTTCGCTGGCCAGCAGGGTGCGCATGTCGGGCGACTCGCCCGAGACACCCAGCAGCCCCGACTCGCTGTAGAGCAGGTGCTCGATGCCCCGCGCATCCAGCCCGCGTTCGTCCATCAGCCACAGCAGCACGCCGGCGTCCAGGCTGCCGCAACGCGTGCCCATCATCAGGCCATCGAGCGCCGTGAAGCCCATGCTGCTGGCCACGCTGCGCCCGCCCTGCAAGGCGCACATGCTCGCGCCATTGCCCAGGTGCATGACCACGGTGCGGCCCTGCGCGGCGCGCGCGTCCACCTGCGGCAGCCGGCTGGCGATGTACTCGTAGGACAGGCCATGGAAACCATAGCGGCGCACGCCCGCGTCATGCAGCTCGCGCGGCAAGGCGAAGCGCTGGTGCAGCGGCGGGCAACCGGCATGGAAAGCGGTGTCGAAGCAGCCCACCTGCGGCAGGCCCGGCGCCACGCGCTGCAGCGCCCGAACGGGCGACAGGTTGTGCGGCTGGTGCAGCGGCGCCAGCGGCACCAGGGCGTCGAGCTCGGCCAGCACCGCGTCGTCGAGTTTCACCGGCTCGCTGAAGCGGCCACCACCGTGCACGATGCGGTGCCCCACCGCGCACAAGGTGTGCCCCTTGAGAAAAGGCTCGATGGCTTTGAGCAGGAAGGCCAGGGCCTCGTCATGAGACAGGGCCCGCCCCTGGGGCCAGTCGTGCTTCAACACCTCGGCGCCATCGGGCGTGTGCGCCCTCAGCCGGGGCTTGCCCTGCAAGCCGTCGATCTGCCCATGCAGCCAGGGCGCCCCCAGGTCGGCAGGGAACAGCGAGAACTTCAGGCTCGACGAGCCCGCGTTGAAAACGACGATGGCCTGGCTCATGCCTTCGCTCCATCGGCTTGCGCCGCCTGCATGGCCTGCTGGGCCTTGAGCTGCTGCGCCCGCGCCAGCAGCTTGAGCACCGCCGCCGAAGCCAGGCGCGTGCGCACGCTGTCGGCGCGGCTGGTCAGGATGATCGGCACGCGCGCGCCCAGCACGATGCCTGCGCTGTCGGCCCCCGCCAGGTACTGCAGCTGCTTGGCCACCATGTTGCCCGCCTCCAGGTTCGGCACCACGAGGATGTCGGCGCGCCCGGCCACGCTGGAGACGATGTGCTTGGTATGCGCCGCCTCCACGCTCACCGCGTTGTCGAAGGCCAGCGGCCCGTCGACCAGCCCGCCGGTGATCTGGCCGCGGTCGGCCATCTTGCACAGCATGGCCGCGTCGATGGTCGCCGGCATCTCGGGGTTGACGGTCTCGACCGCCGCCAGGATGGCCACCTTGGGCTCGGCCACGCCCAGCACCTGGGCCAGGTCGATGGCGTTCTGCACGATGTCGACCTTGTCGCGGATGCCTGGTGCGATGTTGATGGCCGCGTCCGTCACCAGCAGCATGCGAGGGTAGGCCGGCACGTCCATCACGAAGACGTGGCTGACGCGGCGCCCTGTGCGCAGCCCCGTGCTCGACGCGACCACGGCCGCCATGAGCTCGTCGGTGTGCAGGCTGCCCTTCATCAGCGCCTGCACCTCACCGGTCTTGGCCAGGGCCACGGCCGCCTCGGCCGCGGCGTGGCTGTGCTCGGTGGGCACCAGGCGGTAGGGCGACAGGTCCCAGCCCTCGGCCAGCGCCACCGCGCGGATCTTGCCCTGAGGGCCCACCAGCACCGGCTCGATCAGGCCCTGCCGGGCGGCTTCCAGCGCCCCGCCCAGCGAGGCCGCATCGCAGGGATGGACCACCGCGCACCTGACGGCCGGCTGCGCCTCGCATTCGCGGAACAGGCGCCCGAACACGTCATGGCGCCGCAGCACCACGTTGGGCGCCTCGCGACCATCGACCACCTGGCTGCTCAAGGGTGCGCGCACGGTGACGGTGCCGGCCAGCAGCACGGTGTCGCCGCGGCGCACCTGGCAATCGAACAGCACCCGGTCGGGCGCCTGCTTTTCCAGCACGGTGACCGAGGCCACCAGCTCGTCACCCGCGCTCGCGTGCCCCGCGTAGCTGAGCTGGTGCGCCAGGATCGCGGTCCCCGGTCCCGGCAACTGTCGCTTGAGCATGCCGTGCACCAGCGCCTCGGCGCTGACGCCCTCGCAGGCCGGGCCGCAGCGCGCGGCCTCATCGCCCTCGGCCGCGAACGGATCGGCCTCGCCCGACACCAGCGCCATGAGTTCGACCTCCTGGCGGGTGACCGTGTGGTGCACGACCAGGCTGGCGCCCGGCTCGATCTGCTCGAAGGTGTGGTTGCGGTAGGCGGTCATGGCGCTGCGTGGTGTGCGTGGGCCCCCGGACGGACATCGTCAGGGTCTGCGCCAAGCATAGGGCCTGCTCGCGCCAGCACACCGGCTCGCGCACCACCGCGCGCCCCAACACGCGCGCCCTTGATCCAGATCCAGTCCACGCGCGGCTCACGCGGCACACGCGACACGCGCGGCGAAAAACCACCTGATTTGCACGGGCATTTCCGTCGCTCCGACATTTCAAGACGACTGGTCATATTCTTTGTCCATGCCCCGCACCGCCGACCCCACCGACATCCCCCGCCGCCTGACCGACGCGGGTTACCTGCTGTTCAACCGGCACGGCTACAACGCCACCGGCATCCAGCAGATCACCGACCAGGCCGGCGTGCCCAAGGGCTCCTTCTACAACCACTTCGGCAGCAAGGAAGCCTTCGCCGCCCAGATCATCCGGCACTACGCCGAATGGGTCGACCAGGCCTGGGAGCAGTGCCTGAGCGACGCACCGCCCGACGCGCTGGGCGCCATCCGCCACACCTTCGCGCGCTTTGTCGAACACCACGCACGCACCGAATGCCAGGGCTGCCTGGTCGGCAATTTCGCCGCCGAGGTCGCCGAGTCCAGCACCAGCTGCCGCGAGGTCCTGCAGACCAGCCTGGACGACTGGCGGGTGCGCCTGGCCGGCCTCATCGAGCGCGCGCAGGCCGAGGGCAGCATCCGCCGGGACCTGCCCCCGCGCACGCTCTCGCTGCTGTTCTGGGACGCATGGGAAGGCGCCTTGCTGCGCATGAAGATCGAACGCCACACCGGGCCGCTGAGCGACACCGTGGCGCTGCTGCTCGACGTGCTGCTGGCACCGCCTGCGCCGCAAGCGGGCTCGCGCCCATCGCCTGGCTCAGGCTGAAACGCCTCGCCCGGCACCCTGCCCCAACACCACCTCACCCCATTCCCCGTGCGCCCAAGGGCGCAACCTTTGCCCCCCGTCTACCGGAGTCCCTCATGACCGAGACCGTTCGCGACCTGTTCCATCCCTTCAAGCTGGGCGACATCCAGTTGGCCAACCGCATGGTGATGGCCCCGCTGACGCGCAACCGCGCCGAACCCGGCAACGTGCCTGGCGCCATGACCATCGAGTACTACGCTCAGCGCGCCAGCCTCGGCCTGATCATCGCCGAGGCCACCCAGGTCTCTGCCCAGGCCCAGGGCTACGTGTCCACCCCCGGCGTGCACACCCCCGAGCAGATCGCCGCCTGGCGCAAGGTCACCGACGAGGTCCATGCCCGCGGCGGCAAGATCTTCGTGCAGCTGTGGCACACCGGCCGCATGTCGCACACCGCCTTCCAGCCCGGTGAAAACGCCCCCGTGGCGCCCTCTTCGATCCGCGCCAACGCCAAGACCTACATCCCCGGCGCCGGCTACGTCGACACCTCGCTGCCCCGCGCGCTCGAAACATCGGAAATCGCCGGCATCGTCGATGACTTCCGCACCGCTGCGCGCCACGCCATCGAGGCCGGTTTTGACGGTGTCGAAATCCACGGTGCCCACGGCTACCTGATCGACGCCTTCCTGCGCGACGGCTCCAACCACCGCACCGACCAATACGGCGGCTCGATCGAGAACCGCGCCCGCTTCCTGGTCGAGGTCATGGCCGCTGTCATCGGCGAAATCGGCGCCGGCAAGGTCGGCATCCGCATCTCGCCCGTCTCGCCGGTCAACGACTCCAACGAGTCCAACCCGCAGCCCCTGTTCGAGCACGTGGTCCGTGAGCTGGAAAAGCTGCACCCGGTCTACATCCACGTGGTCGAAGGCGCCACCGGCGGCCCGCGCGACAACGCTCCCTTCGACTACGAAGCCCTGCGCAAGCTCTACAGCGGCGTGTGGATGCTCAACAACGGCTACACCAAGGAAATGGCCCAGGAAGCCGTGGCCTCGGGCCGCGCCGACCTGGTGTCCTTTGGTCGCCTGGCCCTGACCAACCCCGACCTGGTGCGCCGCTTCAAGGAGAACGCGCCGCTCAATGAGCTGTTCAAGGACGCTCCTCTGTACGGCGGCCAAGGCCCCCACGGCTACACCGACTACCCGACCCTGCCCTGAGTGGTTCAGCGCAGGTCAGCAGACCCGCGCCTGACTCCCCCACAGCCCGACCTCGGTCGGGCTTTTTCATGTGCGGCCAGCGGGCAACAAACAAAAAAGCCACCCGTTTCCGAGTGGCTTTTGTTGGCGAGACCTGTGGCTGTTGCATGCCTGAGGGCACGCAAGACCTGCAAGTCTCTGATTTTGGTTGCGGGGGCCGGATTTGAACCAACGACCTTCGGGTTATGAGCCCGACGAGCTACCAGACTGCTCCACCCCGCGACTGATGAGGTGATGGGCTCGGCGCTTGCGCTTCGAACCCGATCCCAAGCACTGGTGTGCGTGGCTTGAGACCATGTGTTCTTTGGTTGCGGGGGCCGGATTTGAACCAACGACCTTCGGGTTATGAGCCCGACGAGCTACCAGACTGCTCCACCCCGCGACTGAGACTTAGATTATGGCACGTTTTTGATGCCATGGCTACACATCGACACCGAATCCACCAAGAAACACAATAAAAAAACCCGCTGCATTCACAGCGGGCTCGTGTGCCCTTCGACCTTGAGCAGATCGGTCCAGGCCGATCCGTCAGGCGTCAGGTGCCGATCACTCAGCGGCGTCGACGGCTTCGTCGGCGTGGCTGCGCTCGACCAGCTCCATGAAGGCCATGGGGGCGTTGTCACCCACGCGATAGCCCATCTTCAGGATGCGGGTGTAGCCGCCAGGACGCTTGGCGAACAGGGGACCCAGCACGTCGAAGAGCTTGACCACGTTGTCGCGGTTGCGCAGGCGGTCGAAGGCCAGGCGACGGTTGGCGACGGTCGGGACCTTGGCCAGGGTGATCAGCGGCTCGACGATGCGACGCAGTTCCTTGGCCTTGGGCACGGTGGTCTTGATGGCTTCGTGCTCGATCAGCGAGTTGGCCATGTTGCGGAACATGGCTGCACGGTGAGACGAAGTGCGGTTCAGTTTACGGAGGCCGTTGCCGTGACGCATGGTGCTTTCCTTTCTTTATCAAAACCGACGGCCGGTTCAAGGTACCGCCGGGTGCACCGGATGCCCCAGTGACCTGGGTGCATCCACTTTCAAAAAATCAACGCTTGTCCAGACCTTGGGGCGGCCAGGCTTCCAGGCGCGAGCCCAGGGCCAGACCACGGGAAGCCAGCACTTCCTTGATCTCGTTGAGCGACTTGCGACCCAGGTTCGGGGTCTTGAGCAGCTCGGTCTCGGTGCGCTGGATGAGGTCGCCGATGTAGTAGATGTTCTCTGCCTTGAGGCAGTTGGCCGAGCGCACGGTGAGTTCGAGCTCGTCGACCGGACGCAGCAGGATCGGGTCGAAATGCTGAGCCGACTTGGCGGGCGCATCGAACGCGGCGATCTCGGAGCCTTCCAGTTGTGCGAACACAGCCAGCTGTTCCACCAGGATCTTGGCCGAGGCACGGATCGCTTCCTCAGGCGAGATGGCGCCGTTGGTTTCGATTTCCATGACCAGCTTGTCCAGGTCGGTGCGCTGCTCGACGCGGGCGCTTTCGACCGTGTAGCTCACGCGCTTGACGGGCGAGAACGAAGCGTCCAGCACGATGCGGCCGATGGCCTTGCTCGACTCTTCGCCGTAGCGGCGCACGTTGCCAGGCACGTAGCCGCGGCCCTTTTCAACCTTGATCTGCATGTCCAGCTTGCCGCCTTGCGACAGGTGGCCGATGACGTGACCAGGGTTGACGATCTCGATGTCGTGCGGGGTCTGGATGTCGGCGGCGGTGACAGGACCTTCACCGTCCTTGCGCAGGACCAGGGTCACTTCGTCGCGGTTGTGCAGACGGAACACCACGCCCTTGAGGTTCAGCATGATGTTGACCACGTCTTCCTGCACGCCGTCGATCGACGAGTACTCGTGCAGCACGCCAGCGATGGTGACTTCCGTGGGTGCGAAACCGACCATCGACGACAGCAGCACGCGACGCAGCGCGTTGCCGAGGGTGTGGCCATAGCCGCGCTCGAAAGGCTCGAGCGTGACCTTGGCACGGTGACCGCCGAGCGGCTCCACCTGGATGGCTTTGGGTTTCAGCAAATTCGTTTGCATGAGGTCTTCCTGTCAATACCCTCGGCTCGTTACACCGATAAGGCTGCTGGACCAACCGGAGCACCATGCTCCGGCCCTGAAAAACACACGCCGCCGAGCCCGAAAGCCCAACGGCGAGGGGCTGCGAAACGCACCCGAAGGGCGCATCGCGCAGCCAGCGATCGCATCAACGCGAATACAGTTCGACGATCAGCGATTCGTTGATGTCGGAGCCGAACTCGTCGCGATCCGGGGTCTTCTTGAACACGCCTTCCAGCTTGGCGCCGTCCACTTGCACCCAGCCGGGCAGACCGATGGACTCGGCCAGCTTGTAAGCTTCCTGCACGCGCAGTTGCTTCTTGGCCTTTTCACGCACGGCCACCACGTCACCGGTCTTGACCAGGTAGGACGGGATGTTCACGACTTCGCCGTTGACCACGATGCCCTTGTGGCCGACCAGCTGACGGGCTTCGGCGCGGGTGGAGGCGTAGCCCATGCGGTAGACGACGTTGTCCAGGCGCGACTCGAGCAGGCTCAGCAGGTTGGCACCGGTGTTGCCCTTGCGGCGCTCGGCTTCAGCGAAGTAGCGGCGGAATTGCTTTTCCAGCACGCCGTACATGCGCTTGACCTTCTGCTTTTCACGCAGTTGCAGACCGAAGTCAGAGGTGCGCGAACCGGAGGTGCGGCCGTGCTGACCAGGCTTGGTGTCGAACTTGGCCTTGTCGCTGATGGGGCGGCGGGCGCTCTTGAGGAAAAGATCGGTGCCTTCGCGGCGGGCCAGTTTGGCCTTGGGTCCGAGGTAACGTGCCACTTTTCGTGTCCTTGTTTGATCTGACGCCAGCCCCTGCAGGGCACCAGCGCGAGTCTGCGGGCCGGGGCGCACAGACGGTGGGCTTCAGTAAAGGCGGGCAGCATGCAGCCGCCCGACATCGGAGAACCTGCGATTCTAGCTTGCAGGCGAACCGCGCCACAAATAACCCGACACTGAAGTCGGGATCATGGAACGGCAACACCTCGCCGATGTGAAACCGGGCGAGGTGTGGCATCGGCACCCGAAGCGGGCGCCGATCGGTCTGGCATCAGATGCGGCGACGCTTCTGAGGACGGCAGCCGTTGTGGGGAACCGGGGTCACGTCCGAAATGGAGTTGATCCGGATGCCCAGCGAAGCCAGGGCGCGAACCGACGACTCGCGACCAGGACCGGGGCCCTTGATCTCGACGTCCAGGTTCTTGATGCCTTGCTCTTGAGCAGCGCGGCCGGCCACTTCAGCAGCCACCTGGGCGGCGAAGGGGGTCGACTTGCGCGAGCCCTTGAAGCCCTGACCACCCGACGAGGCCCACGACAGAGCGTTGCCTTGGCGGTCGGTGATGGTGATGATGGTGTTGTTGAACGAAGCGTGCACGTGGGCGATGCCGTCCGCAATGTTCTTGCGGACCTTCTTGCTCACACGACGGGCAGCGCTGTTCGCAGGTGCTTTTGCCATGATGTTTCTCTTTCGAACTCAGTCAACCAGCGCGGATCACTTCTTGCCAGCGATGGCCTTGCGCGGACCCTTGCGGGTGCGGGCATTCGTGCGGGTGCGTTGACCACGCATCGGCAGGCCACGGCGATGGCGGAAGCCGCGATAGCAGCCCAGATCCATCAGGCGCTTGATGTTCATCGAGAGCTCGCGGCGCAGGTCACCTTCAATGGTGAGCTTGCCCACTTCTTCCCGAAGCTTTTCCAGGTCGCTGTCGGTCAATTCCTTGATCTTCTTGTCGAAGGGAATGCCTGCAGCCGTGCAGAGCTTCTGCGCGGTGGTGCGACCAATGCCGTAGATCGAAGTCAGACCGATTTCGGTGTGCTTGTGCGGCGGAATGTTGATGCCAGCAATACGTGCCATAACTGTCCTCTGAACGCGTGTGTCGTCGCTAGGTCAGGCTGATTAGCCTTGACGCTGCTTGTGACGCGGGTCGGTGCAAATCACGCGAACCACACCCTTGCGACGGATGATTTTGCAATTGCGGCACATAACCTTGACGGATGCCGAGACTTTCATGGTCTTCTCCTGAACCGCCAGTTGCCTAGCGGAAATTCGCCCACGTTTCCGGGGTCACAAACTCCAGCTCACTTCGCCCGGAACACGATGCGAGCACCGACTCAAACCTGTTCAAGCTTCACTCGGAAGGTGCTTGACCTTCCGGTTTGCGGTGGTAGGCCACCGCGCTCAGCTTGCCTTGAAATTTGCCTTCTTCAGCAGAGAGTCATACTGCTGAGACATGACATAGGACTGCACCTGGGCCCAGAAATCCATCGTGACGACCACGATGATGAGCAGCGAAGTCCCACCGAAGTAGAAAGGAACGTTGTACTTGAGCACGAGGAACTCGGGCAGCAGGCACACCGCGGTGATGTACACGGCACCAACCAGGGTCAGGCGGGCCAAGATTTTATCAATGTATCGAGCGGTTTGGTCGCCAGGACGGATCCCGGGGATGAAAGCGCCACTCTTTTTCAGGTTGTCTGCGGTCTCGCGGCTGTTGAACACCAGCGCCGTGTAGAAGAAGCAGAAGAAAACGATGGCCACCGAATACAGGATCACGTAGATCGGCTGACCCGGCGAGAGCATGGCGGCGATGTCTTTCAGCCAGCGCATGCTGTCACCCGTGGCGAACCAGCCCACGGCGGTGGTCGGCAGCAGGATGATCGACGAAGCGAAGATCGGAGGGATCACGCCAGCCATGTTGATCTTGAGCGGCAGGTGCGAGGACTGACCGCCGTAAACACGGTTGCCGACCTGGCGCTTCGCATAGTTGACCAGGATCTTGCGCTGGCCACGCTCGACGAACACCACGGCGTAGGTCACCAGGCCGACCAGGGCAACGATGAAGATGGCCGCGGGGATGCTCATGGCACCGGTGCGGATCAGCTCGAACAGACCAGCCAGTGCACCAGGCAGGCCCGCAGCGATGCCGCCGAAAATCAGGATCGAAATGCCGTTGCCCAGACCACGCTCGGTGATCTGCTCACCCAGCCACATCAGGAACATCGTGCCCGCCGTCAAGCTGATGACGGTGGTCATGCGGAAGCCAAAACCAGGACTGATGACCAGACCGGCGGTGCCTTCCAGTGCCACAGCGATGCCGAAGGACTGGAACAAGGCCAGACCCAGCGTGCCGTAACGGGTGTATTGCGTGATCTTGCGACGGCCGGCTTCGCCCTCTTTCTTGAGCTGTTCCAGCTGCGGGATCACGTAGCCCATCATCTGCATGATGATGGACGCAGAGATGTAGGGCATGATGCCCAGCGCGAACACGGTGAAGCGCGACAGCGCCCCGCCCGAGAACATGTTGAACAGGCTCAGGATGCCGCCTTGCTGCCCCTTGAACAACTGTTGCAGCTGCGCAGGGTCGATCCCCGGCACGGGGATGTGCGCCCCGATGCGGTAGACGACCAGCGCGAGCAGCAGGAAGACCAGGCGACGCTGGAGGTCGCCGTACTTGCCGCTTTGTGCCAGTTGAGAGGGAGAAGTTGCCACGCTGAGTCCTGTTCAGGAGACGTTCTTATTCGGCGATGGAGCCGCCGGCTGCTTCGATCACGGCCTTGGCGCCGGCGGTGGCGCCGATGCCCTTGAGGACGACCTTGGCAGACAGTTCACCCGACTTGATCACCTTGACGACCTTGGCGAGCTGGGGCACGAGGCCGGCTTGCTTGAGGGTCAGCACGTCGACTTCCGACGCGCCCAGAGCCTGCAGTTCGCTCAGGGTGATTTCGGCGTTGTACTTCAGGCTTTGCGACTTGAAGCCACGCTTGGGCAGGCGACGTTGCAAAGGCATTTGACCGCCTTCGAAACCGACCTTGTGGTAGCCGCCCGAACGCGACTTCTGACCCTTGTGACCGCGACCGGCGGTCTTGCCCAGGCCGGAGCCGATGCCGCGGCCGACACGGCGCTTGGCATGCTTGGCACCCGATGCGGGCTTGATGCTGTTGAGTTCCATGATGTTCCTCTGACTGCCGGGTGCCTTACAGCACCTGGACCAGGTAACGGACCTTGGTGATCATGCCGCGCACGGCGGGCGTGTCTTCCAGAACAGCGGTGCTGTTCATGCGACGCAGGCCCAGGCCCTTCACGGTGGCGCGGTGATCGGCCTTGCAGCCAATCACGCTGCGGATCAGCTTGACGGTGACGGTTTTCTTTTCGCTCATGTCTGCTCTCCAGCGATCAGTTGAACAGCTGTTCAACGTTCAGACCGCGCTTGGCAGCGACTTCGGCCGGCGTCGTGGCCTTGGCCAGGGCGTCGAACGTGGCGCGAACCATGTTGTACGGGTTCGAGGAACCCAGGCTCTTGGCGACGATGTCGGTGATGCCCATCACTTCGAAGACAGCGCGCATCGGGCCGCCAGCGATGATGCCGGTACCAGCAGGAGCCGGAGCCAGCAGCACTTTGGCTGCGCCGTGTTCGCCGGTCACGTTGTGGTGAACGGTGCCGTTCTTCAGCGAGACCTTCAGCATGTTGCGACGCGCTTGGTCCATGGCCTTTTGAACGGCCAGGGGCACTTCACGAGCCTTGCCTTTGCCCATGCCGATGCGGCCATCGCCATCACCGACCACGGTCAGGGCTGCGAAACCCATGATCCGACCGCCCTTGACCACTTTGGTCACGCGGTTCACCTGGATCATCTTCTCGCGCAGACCGTCGTCGCGACCTTCGTCTGCCACCTTGGGTTGAAACTTAGCCATTTGAGATTCCTTCCGGTTGCCGACGAGGCTTAGAACTGCAGGCCGGCTTCACGCGCGGCTTCAGCCAGGGCCTTGATGCGACCGTGGTATTGGTAGCCAGCGCGATCGAAGGCAACCTTCTCGACGCCAGCAGCCTTCGCCTTTTCGGCGATGCGCTTGCCGATCAGCGAGGCAGCTTCGGTGTTGGCACCGTTCTTGATTTGCTCGCGCACTTCCTTTTCGGCGGTCGACGCGGTGGCGATGACCTTGCTGCCGTCGCCAGAAATCACGCTGGCGTAGATGTGCAGGTTGCTGCGGGTGACCGTCAAACGCACGGCGCCTTGCAGGGCGATCCGGGCGCGGGTCTGGCGCGCACGACGCAGGCGCTGTTCCTTCTTGCTCATTGCCATGATGAATCAGCTCCTTACTTCTTCTTGGTCTCTTTGAGGACCACGCGCTCGTCCGCATAGCGGATGCCCTTGCCCTTGTAGGGCTCGGGCGGACGGAACGCACGCACTTCGGCAGCGATCTGGCCGACGACCTGGCGGTCGGCGCCCTTGATCACGATTTCGGTCTGAGACGGGGTCTCGACCTTGATGCCTGCGGGCATGTCCTTCACCACGGGGTGAGAGAAACCAATCGACAGGTTCAGCTTCTGACCAGCAGCCTGGGCCTTGAAGCCCACGCCAACCAGGGTCAGCTTCTTCTCGAAGCCCTTGGACACACCGTTGATGGTGTTGGCCAGCAGGGCGCGGAAGGTGCCGGACATGGCATTGGCTGCGGCGGTGTCGTTGACCGGGGCGACCTTCAGCGTGGCGCCGTCTTGCGTGACGGTGACCAGGCCGTTGGCCGGCAGGTTCAGCGTGCCGTTGCCACCCTTGACGGTGATGGCTTCGGCCGAGATCTTGACGTCCACACCTTGAGGGACGGCGATCGGCATTTTTCCAACGCGGGACATTGCGATTGCTCCTCTATCAGGCGACGTACGCGATGACTTCGCCGCCGATGCCGGCAGCGCGAGCCTTGCGGTCGGTCATGACGCCTTGGGGGGTGGTCACGATCGCAACGCCCAGGCCGTTCATGACCTGAGGGATGCTGTGACGGCCCTTGTAGATGCGCAGACCGGGACGGGAAACACGCTCGATGCGCTCGATGACCGGACGGCCAGCGTAGTACTTCAGCGAAATTTCCAGCGTGGGCTTGGCGGCTTCACCGGTGACGGCAAAACCGTCGATGTAGCCTTCGTCCTTCAGGACTTGGGCGATCGCGACTTTCAGCTTCGACGACGGCAGTGCAACGTTGGTCTTGTTGACCATTTGAGCGTTGCGGATGCGCGTCAGCATGTCGGCGATGGGATCACTCATGCTCATGGGATAACTCCTGTTCGTGCCCGGCCGGATTACCAGCTTGCCTTGGTGACACCGGGGATGTCGCCGGCGAAAGCCAATTCACGGATCTTGGAACGGCCGAGGCCGAACTGACGGAAGGTGCCACGGGGGCGACCAGTCAGGTTGCAGCGTGCGCGCAGACGGGTCGGGTTGGCGTTGCGGGGCAGCTTTTGCAGCTCAAGGCGAGCGGCATAGCGCTCTTCTTCCGACTTCTTGGCGTCATCGATGATGGCCTTGAGTTCGGCGTACTTCTTGGCGTACTTGGCGACCAGCTTTTCGCGCTTTTCTTCGCGTTGCTTCAGAGAGACTTTTGCCATGGCGGGCCTCAGTTCTTGAACGGGAACTTGAAAGCCGTCAGCAGTGCCTTGGCTTCTTCGTCGGTCTTGGCGGTCGTCGTGATGCTGATGTTCAGACCACGGACAGCGTCGATCTTCTCGTACTCGATTTCCGGGAAGATGATCTGTTCCTTGACGCCCACGTTGTAGTTGCCGCGACCGTCGAACGAACGACCCGAGATGCCGCGGAAGTCACGCACGCGGGGCAGCGACACGGTGACAAAGCGATCCAGGAATTCGAACATGGTGACGCCACGCAGGGTGACCATGCAGCCGATGGGCATGTTTTCGCGGATCTTGAAGCCGGCGATGGCCTTCTTCGACATGGTGACCACGGGCTTTTGGCCGGCGATCTTGGTCAGGTCGCCAACGGCGTGTTCCATGACCTTCTTGTCGGAGACGGCTTCCGAGACACCCATGTTCAGGGTGATCTTGGTCAGGCGCGGCACTTCCATGATCGACTTGTAGCCGAACTGTTTCATCAGTTCGGGGACGATCTTTTCGCGGTAGATCTGCTGCAGGCGAGCTTGTTGTTGAGCCATTTGTGACCTCAAGCCTTGATTTCTTCGCCGCTGGACTTGAAGACGCGCACTTTCTTGCCGTCAGCCAGGAGCTTGATACCGACGCGGTCAGCCTTGCCAGAGGCAGGGTTGAAGATCGCCACGTTGGACTGGTGGATGGGCATGGTCTTGTCGACGATGCCACCGGTGGTGCCCTTCAGGGGGTTCGGCTTGACGTGCTTTTTGGACACGTTCACGCCATCGACCAACAGGTGGTCGGCGTCGACGCGAGCGGACACGGTGCCGCGCTTGCCTTTGTCACGGCCGGTCAGGACGATGACCTGGTCGCCGGTTTTGAGCTTGTTCATGGAGCTGTCCTTTACTGAACTGTCGATGACCGCAAGGATCAAAGGACCTCGGGGGCCAGCGACACGATCTTCATGAAGCGCTCGGAACGCAGTTCGCGCGTCACGGGGCCGAAGATGCGCGTGCCGATGGGTTCGAGCTTGGCATTCAGCAGCACTGCGGCGTTGCCATCGAACTTGACCAGCGAGCCATCTTGGCGACGCACGCCCTTGGCGGTGCGAACGACCACAGCGCTGTAGACCTCGCCCTTCTTGACGCGGCCACGCGGTGCAGCTTCTTTGATGCTGACCTTGATGATGTCGCCGATACCGGCGTAACGACGCTTAGAGCCACCGAGCACCTTGATGCACATGACGCTCTTGGCACCCGTGTTGTCTGCGACGTCAAGTCGCGATTGCATTTGGATCATGGTGTATCCCAACTTGACCGTTCGGCTGCACAAACCACTGCGCAACAACGAACCATCAGTCTTGGGCCCGTAGAACGGGCGGATCTGAAAGAAGCTTTGCTTTCGAAGAATCTTGCCGAAGGGTTGGCAAGCCGAAAACAAAAGCGCTCTAACAGCGAAGCCTTGCATTATGCACGAGTTTCAGCCGCTGCGTCAAGCGCCCTCGCAAACAAAGCTGGGGAGCCAGGGCCGAGTCAGGCAAGCAAGGGTGAAAAAGACGACGGCCGCACGAGGCGGCCGATCAGGAACCCATGGGCGCGCGCGGAGGGCTCAGGCCGTGCCGCCCACCGTCAGGCCTTCGATGCGCAGGGTGGGCTGGCCGACGCCGACCGGCACGCTCTGGCCGTCCTTGCCGCAGGTGCCCACGCCGCTGTCGAGCTTGAGGTCGTTGCCGACCATGCTGACGCGGGTCATGGCGTCGGGGCCATTGCCGATCAGGGTGGCGCCCTTGATCGGGTACTGGATCTTGCCGTTTTCGACCCAGTAGGCCTCGGAGGCCGAGAAGACGAACTTGCCCGAGGTGATGTCGACCTGACCGCCGCCGAAGTTGGCGGCGTAGACGCCCCGCTTGATGGACTCGACGATCTCGTCGGGGTGCTTGTCGCCGGCCAGCATGTAGGTGTTGGTCATGCGCGGCATGGGCAGGTGGGCGTAGCTTTCGCGGCGGCCGTTGCCCGTGGGCGCGGTCTTCATCAGGCGGGCGTTGGTGGCGTCCTGCATGTAGCCGCGCAGGATGCCGTCTTCGATCAGCACGTTGCGCTGGCTGACGTGGCCTTCGTCGTCGATGTTGAGCGAGCCGCGGCGGTCGGGCAGCGTGCCATCGTCGAGCACGGTGACGCCCTTGGCGGCCACGCGCTGGCCGATGCGGCCGGAGAACACGCTCGAGCCCTTGCGGTTGAAGTCACCTTCGAGGCCGTGGCCCACCGCTTCGTGCAGCAGGATGCCGGGCCAGCCGGAGCCGAGCACCACGGTCATCTCGCCGGCAGGCGCCGGGCGCGATTCGAGGTTGACCAGCGCGGCGTGCACGGCCTGGTCGACGTAGCCTTGGGTGACGTCTTGCGTGAAGTAGGCCAGGTCATGGCGGCCACCGCCGCCCGAGGAGCCCACTTCACGGCGGCCGTTGTGTTCGGCGATGACCGTGACCGACAGGCGGATGAGCGGGCGCACGTCGGCGGCCAGCACGCCGTTGGCGCGGGCCACCAGCACGACGTCGTATTCGCAACCCAGGCCGGCCATGACCTGCACGACGCGCAGGTCCTTGGCGCGGGCGCGGCGCTCGACGTCTTCAAGGAGGGCCACCTTGGCGGCGCTGTCCATGGAGGCGATGGGGTCGAACCCGCCGTAGAGGCTGCGGCTGGGCGCGACCTGGTGGGCGCCGACCTTGACGCGGCGGCTCTGGCCGGCGGCGGCGATGGTGCGCACGGTGCGGGCGGCGTCGAGCAGCGCGGCTTCGGAGATGTCGTCGGAGTAGGCGAAGGCGGTCTTTTCGCCAGAGATGGCGCGCACGCCCACGCCCTGGTCGATGCCGAAGCTGCCGGACTTGACAATGCCTTCTTCGAGGCTCCAGCCCTCGCTGCGGGTGTACTGGAAGTACAGGTCGGCGTCGTCGACACGGTGCTGCGTGATGACGCGCAAGGCGTTCAGCAGGGTCGATTCATCCAGACCATAGGGCGCGAGCAGGAGGTCGCGGGCGGTTTGCAGGCGGGCAAGGGTGGCTTCGACGGCGATCATGGGCGCATTCTGGCACGCCAGGGGGCTCACAGGTTGAGCAGGGCCTTGACGCGCAGGTGCTCGTCGGGCTTGAAGTTGGCGCTGACGTAGGCCTGCATGTCCTGCTTGCGCTGAACTTCGGAGAGGTTCTGCGAGGCTTTGAGGCGCTCCCATTCGGAGCGGGCGGCGGCCAGGCGGCGCTCCCAGTCGGCCCATTCCTCGTCGGCCTTGGCCAGGCGGTTGGCGGCGTCCTGGCCGTAGCGGGCGACGCGCTCGGCGTGCACGGCGGCCGGGTCCTTGCCAGGGGCCATCTGGGGCACGGGCTCGCCCGGGTCGGGTGGCGGCGGCTGGCCGGACTCCACCTGGGCGACGTATTGCTTGAATTTGGCTTCTTCGTCGTCGAAGAAGGCGCGGGCCCAGTCCTCGCCAAGGATCTGGCGGCGCACCATGCGCTGCTCCTCGAAGGCGGGCATCCAGGTGTTGCGGTCGGACTGCACGAAGGCGTTGCGGAACTCATGGGTGCGCAGGCGCCAGTACTTGTCCCACATGGCCATGATGGCGTCGCCCAGCTCTTCGCCATTGGCGCGGCGGGCCTCGTCGTTGACGAGGGTTCGGATGTCGGCAACCGTGACCTCGCCCATGCCCAGGAGGTAGTACTCGAAACGGCGGCGCAGGCCGTTGCAAGGGCTGAGTTTGCCGGTGGATGTGCACCAGTCGCCATTGGGCTCGGTGCCCTGGAAGGAGCCTTGCTGGAAGAGCTTGTTGCGCACCTGCTCGGCGCTCAAGGTGGACGGGCCGGCTGCCTGGTCGGCGCCCCCCTGCCCCACACCGGGGCGGATCATGACCCAGCCGCTCGAGGCGGCATCCGATGAGGCGTCACCGGTCTCACCCGAGCGGTTGAAGCCCACCCAGGCCGCGGCCACGGCACCCAGGACCAGGGCGGCCACGCCAGCCAACTTCCAAGCTTGCATCTGCATCGAACACCTCTTGGGCCACGGGCACCTGACGCCGGTGGCGGCGACCTGTCGATCAGGCCGACGAACTCACGGAAACAGTACAACAGGGGCGACCGCCGCCCTCGTGAGGCAACGGTCGCCAGGACTCGCCAGACGGCGAGCCCGGTTCACATCACAGCAGGGCCCACTTCAGGCGGTTGGCGTGCTGGACGTAGAAGGCCACGGGGTCGGGCGAGCCCTTGCCAATGGTACCCAGGACCTGGTTGATTTCATCCAGGTGGTTCCAGGTGTAGTTGTCCTTGATGACCTTGCCCCAGTGGCTGGAGCAGCGGCCCACCAGGCCGTCGTTGGCCTCGCCCTTGAAGTAGTCACCCGTGTAGGCCAGGATGGCGTCCGACACGTCCCAGGCGTTGGTCTTCACCGAGGTGCCCGAGAACGAGTAGAAGCGGATGCTGTTGCCCGAAATGGTGGCCTTGTCCGGACCGACACCGCAGGTGGTGGTCGGGGCGCCAGCGGGGAACTTGGCGTTGAACTTGGCGGCGCCGGTCGAGCTCAGGGCGTTGAGGGCGGTCAGCAGGTCGGTGTCGCTGGTGGTCTTGTTGCCGGTCAGCCAGGAGATCAGCTTCAGGCCGGCCGTGGCGGCCTGGTCGAAACCGCCACCAGGGGTGGTGTTGGCCAGGATGTCGTCGGCGACCTTGGAGCCAAAGTGCGTGCCGGCCATGGTGCTGACCGAAGCGACCATCGTGGGCACGGTGCCGGCGGCATAGCGCACGGTCGGGCCGCCATGGCTGTGGCCGATCAGGTTGAACTTCTTGACGCCGTCCTTGGCGGCCCATTGCTTCATCTGCTGGATGAGCTCTTCACCGCGGAATTCGGTGGTCTGCGACGGGTTGACCGAGGCCACATACACGGTGGCGCCTTCGTCACGCAGCGTGCCGGGGACGTTGTAGAAGTAGTTGACAGCGCCGAGGATGTTGTCGAAGCCGATGAAGCCGTGGACCAGCACGATGGGGTACTTGGTCTTGGCCTGGGTGCCAGCGTGGGCAGCCGGGGCGGTCAGGGCGACGCCAGCCACGACGGCAGCGGCGCAGACGGCCTTGAGCGAGAGGGACGTTTTCATGTTGTCTCCAGAAGGTGAGAAAAAAGGCGAGCAAGCCCCGACCGTGCCGGCCCGGAAAAGGGGTTGGGCATCGCCAAGAGGAGCAGGGAGAAAGCGCCCCGGAGGAAGGCCCGGGGCGCAAGGTGGAGGTCAGCCCGCGCCCCGGATCGGGGGCGGGCGCCTCGTCACAGGCCAGCCAGCTTCAGGCGGTTGGCTTGTTGCTGGTAGAACGCCACGGGGCTCGGGGCGTTCTTGCCGATGGTGCCGAGGACCTGGTTGATTTCGTCCAGGTGGTTCCAGGCGTAGTTGTCCTTGAGGACCTTGCCCCAGTGGCTGGAGCAGCGACCCACCAGGCCGTCGTTTTCTTCGGTGCCGAAGTACGAAGCGGTGCCGGCCAGGATCAGGTCGGAGATGTCCCAGCCGTTGGTCTTGACGGCGGTGCCCGAGGCCGAGTACCAGCGGATGCTGTTGCCGGCGACGCTGGCCACTTCAGGGCCTTCACCGCAAGGTGTGGTGGGTGCGCCGGCGGGGAACTTGGCGTTGAAAGCGGCCGAGCCTTCGGTCGACAGCGAGGCCAGGGCGGCCTGCAGGCTGGTCTTGTCGGTGGTCTTGTTGCCCGTCAGCCAGGAGATCAGCTTCAGGCCGCTGGTGGCCAGGCTGTCGAGCGTGCTGCCTTCGGAGAAGGTGGGGGCCAGTTCGTCGGCGACCTTGGAGCCAAAGTGCGTGGCGGCCATGGTGGTGATCGAGGCGACCATCGTGGGCACGGTGCCGGCGGCATAGCGCACGGTCGGGCCGCCATGGCTGTGGCCGATCAGGTTGAACTTCTTGACGCCGTCCTTGGCGGCCCATTGCTTCATCTGCTGGATGAGCTCTTCACCGCGGAATTCGGTGGTCTGCGAAGGGTTGACCGAGGCCACGTAGACGGTGGCGCCTTCCTTGCGCAGGTTGCCGGGGATGTCGTAGAAGTAGTTGACGGCGCCGAGGATGTTGTCGAAGCCGATGAAACCGTGAACCAGCACGATGGGGTACTTGGTTTGCGACGAGGTGCCGGCGTGGGCGGCGGGGGCGACGAGGGCGGCACCGGCCACCACGGCGGCGGTGCAGACGGCCTTGAGAGCGAACTTGGAAATCATGCTGAACTCCTGTGTAGCCTGTGATTCGGATGGTTGTTGGACGGGCTGCGGTGCAGACGGGTCCAGTATCCAAACCAACGCAAATCGTTAAATCACGGGCATACCCTCGGCAAGGGGAAAGCTCTCTCCCCTTGGTGGGTTAGCGGCAGATCGGCGCAGAAAGGCAACGATCCCCCTCGGATGCGGGGGAGCACCGACCGAAGGCCGGCTTCAACAGGAATGATTCACGACGCAATCAGCCTCAATGTGGGTGAAATGGGGTGTGCCGTCACACCAGATCACCTGATTGGGGTAGTCCGCCGCTGGAGGGCTCATTGAGCGGCATCGCGCGCCTGACGCAGGCGCAGGGCGTCGTCGTACAGCGCCTTGCGGGGCAGGCCCAGCACATCGGCCACCAGGGCGGCGGCCTGCTTGACCGGCACATGGGCCACCAGCTCGTCCAGCAGCGCCTCGACTTCGGGGGTCAGGCCCTCGGCCTCGGGCGGTGCAGGCTGTGCGTGCACCACGAGCACGAACTCGCCGCGCAGGCGGTTGGCGTCGGCCTTGAGCCAGGCCGCCAGCTCGGCCACCGGCAGCGTGGCGATGGTTTCGAACTGCTTGCTGAGTTCCCGGCACAGGGTGACACGGCCTTGCGGCAGGGCCTCGCGCAGCTCGGTGGCCAGGGCTTCGATGCGGTGAGGGGCCTCGAAAAGCACCGTGCTGTGCGCCTGCCCCAGCACCTCGCGGAGGCGACTCAAGCGTGCCGCACCCTTGGCAGGCAGGAAGCCCTCGAACAGGAAGCCGTGCGCGGACGCGTCGCCCGAGGCGCTGAGCGCGGTGGTGACGCTGCTCGGCCCGGGCAGTGGCGTGACGGCCAGGCCCGCGGCCTGCACGGCGGCCACCAGGTGCGCGCCCGGGTCGGAAATGCCAGGCGTGCCGGCGTCGCTGACGTAGGCGATGCGCTCGCCGGCCTGCAAACGGGCCACGACCTGGCCGGCCACCGCCTGCTCGTTGTGCTGATGCAGGGCGATCAGCGACTTGTCGAGGCCGAGGTGGCGCAGCAGGCCGCCGCTGACGCGGGTGTCCTCGCAGGCCACGGCATCGACCAGGGCCAGCACGTGCACGGCGCGCAGGCTCAGGTCGGCCAGGTTCCCGATCGGCGTGGGCACGAGGTAGAGCGCCCCTTTGGGATACTGCTGGCTGCCGGCCACCTGTTGTGCCGCCTGGAGCAGCAAATTGACATCGAGGGTCACGACAAAATCCCGGGGCGATGAGGGAGAGGAACGCGCCCTGCTCTACCTGCAGCAGCAGGGCCTGGCGTTGGTGGAGCGCAATTATCGGGTCGCGCGTGGCCCCGGCGCGCGCGGTGCCGAGGTGGACCTCATCATGCGCGATCGCGACGGCACCCTGGTGTTCGTCGAGGTGCGACAGCGCGCCGACGGCGAACATGGCGGCGCGGCGGCATCGGTCACGCGGGGCAAGCAGCGGCGCTGCATCCTGGGGGCGAAGTTCTACCTGCAGCAGTTGAGCGTGTGGCCGCCTTGCCGCTTCGACGTCGTGGCCATCGACGGCGATGAGCTGACCTGGTTGCCCGCGGCCTTCGACGCCAGTTGATGCCCATGGAGGCCCCAGGATGGCCTGGGAGATTAACCACCGTTTACCTGCCGATCGCGGGTTGACCCGGCCCCCTGGCTTATCATCGACCGCATGTCGGACACGTCCTATCAGTCTCCGCAGCTGCAGCAGCCTTTGCTGGAGACCGCTGACTGGCTCTACCAGTCCTCGGAGCGGCTGGCGCAGCAGCTCCACTACGCTGCCCAAGCCATCCTGCACACGATCACCACCGGTGGCCGCGTGCTTTGCGCCGGCGAGGGTGAGGCCGCCTGGCTCGCCCAGCAGGCCGCCCAGTTGCTGATCTGCGGCACCGGCCGCGAGCGCCCGCCCCTGGCCGCACAAGCCCTGCTGCCCGCTTCGCACGCGGGTCAGCCCACATTGACCCAGCAGGTGCGCGCACACGGCCACCCTGGCGATCTGTGGCTGGCCTTCTCGCTCGAGCGCGACGAGGCCGACCTGAAGGCGGCCAGCCAAGCCGCCAGCGAGCAGGACCTGACCCTGGTGGCCTTCACCGGCGAAACCGCCGGCGTGCTGGGCCCCCTGCTGCGCGACACCGATGTCTGGGTGCCCCTGCCGGGTGCCCAGGCGCCCACCCTTTACGCCATCGGCTGGCTCGCCCTGCACGCGCTGTGCACCGCCGTCGACAACCAACTGCTTGGAGAAGCTGCCTGATGACACGCTCGATGAACCCTTCTTTTGTCCGCCGCTCCCCCCGCCACCTGGCCCTGGCTGGCCTGGTGATCGCCCTGGGCGCCACCACGCTGAGCGCCTGCGCACCGCTGATGCTTGGCGGCGCCGCCGCCAGCGCCCTGGTCGCCACCGACCGCCGCACCTCCGGCATGCAGGTCGAGGACCAAAGCATCCAGATCAAGGCCGGCAGCCGCCTGCGTGACACCCTGGGCGGCCGCGGTCGCGTGAACGTCAACGCCTACAACCGCACGGTGCTGCTGACCGGTGAGGTCGACTCCGACGCCGACCGCGCCGCCGCCGAACAAGCCGCCGCCCGCGTGGAAAACGTGGTCAAGGTGATCAACCAGTTGCAGGTGGGCCCGATCGCCTCGCTGAGCACGCGCTCGAGCGATGTGCTGCTGGCGGGCAAGGTGCGCGCCACCCTGGTCGATGCACGCGACCTGATGAGCAACGCCTTCGACATCGTGGTCGATCGAGGCGAGGTCTACCTGATGGGCCTGGTCACCGAGCGCGAAGCCAACCGCGCGGCCGAACTCACCGCCAGCATCCCGGGCGTCAAGAAGGTGGTCAAGGCCTTCGAGGTGATCAGCGAAGACGAGCTGGCCAACAAGCTGCCGCGCCAGCCGGCCAACAGCGCCCCCGCTGCTTCGAGCAACTGATTCGGGTTCGGCGCGAAGTTCAGCGCCGATTTCAGCGCCAAATTCAGCGCAAACGGCGGATCAGGCTGGAGGTGTCCTGTCGGCCGCCGCCCATGGCCTGCACGTCGGCGTAGAACTGGTCGATCAGGGCGGTGACGGGCACGCGCGCACCAAGGCGGCGGGCCTCGTCGAGCACCAGGCCCAGGTCCTTGCGCATCCAGTCGACCGCGAAGCCGAAGTCGAATTCGTCGCGAACCATGGTCGGGCCGCGGTTGACCATCTGCCAGCTGCTGGCCGCGCCCTGCGAGATGACCTCGAGCACGCGCGGCATGTCCAGCCCGGCCTTCTCGCCGAAGGCCAGGGCCTCGGCCAGGCCTTGCAGCAGCCCCCCCACACAAACCTGGTTGACCATCTTGGCAAGCTGGCCCGAGCCGCTGTCGCCCAGGTGGGTCACGGCGCGAGCGAACGCCGCGATGACCGGCTTGACCTGCTCGAAGGCCTGACGGTCACCTCCGCACATGACGGTGAGCACACCGTTGAGCGCGCCCAGGTTGCCGCCCGAGACGGGTGCGTCGATGAAGGCCACGTTCAACTGCGACGCCAGCGCGGCGATCTCGCGGGCGACCTCGGCCGAGGTCGTGGTGTGGTCGACGATGACGGCACCGGCTTTCAGGCCGTGCAGCACACCCTGCGCGCCACGGCAGACCTCGCGCAGGTCGTCGTCGTTGCCCACGCAGGTGAACACGATGTCGGCGCCTTGTCCAAGCTTCACGGCTTCGAGCGGCGTGGCGGCGAAACGGCCACCGTGCTCGGCCACCCAGGCCTCGGCCTTGGCGGTCGTGCGGTTGTAGACGGTGACGTCGTGGCCGGCACGCTTGAGGTGCGCGGCCATCGGCGCGCCCATGGTGCCCAGGCCGATGAAAGCCACGCGGCGAGCCTCGGTGGGCTCGTAGGTCTTGTCGCCCAGCATCGCGCGGTCCATCAGACGATGTGCATGTGCTCCGTGCCCGCACCCAGGTCCTGGCTGCGCGCACGCTGGCTGTTGAGCTTGATCTGCAGGCGCAGGTCGTTGACCGAGTCGGCGTTGCGCAGCGCGTCTTCGTAGGTGATGTCGTTGCCCTCGAAGAGGTCGTACAGGGCCTGGTCGAAGGTCTGCATGCCCAGCTCGCGCGACTTCTTCATGATCTCCTTGATCTCGCCGACCTCGCCCTTGAAGATCATGTCGGCAATCAGGGGCGTGTTGAGCAGGATCTCGACCGCGGCCACCCGGCCCTTGCCGGCCTGGCGCGGCATCAGGCGCTGCGACACCAGCGAGCGCAGGTTCAGCGACAGGTCCATCAGCAGCTGCGGGCGGCGCTCTTCGGGGAAGAAGTTGATGATGCGGTCCAGCGCCTGGTTGGCGCTGTTGGCGTGCAGCGTGGCCATGCACAGGTGGCCGGTCTCGGCGAACTGCACGGCGTGCTCCATGGCCTCGCGGTCTCGGATTTCGCCCATCAGGATGACGTCGGGCGCCTGGCGCAAGGTGTTCTTGAGCGCGATCTCCCAGCCATCGGTGTCGATGCCGATCTCGCGCTGGGTGACGATGCAGTTCTTGTGCGGGTGCACGAACTCGACCGGGTCTTCCAGCGTGATGATGTGGCCGTGCGAGTTCTCGTTGCGGTGGTCGACCATCGCCGCCAGCGTGGTCGACTTGCCCGAGCCCGTGGCGCCCACCAGGATCACCAGGCCGCGCTTGGTCATGACCACGTCCTTGAGCACCTGGGGCAGGCTCATGCTGTCGATGGTCGGGATGATTTGCGGGATCACGCGCATGACCAGGCCCACGTGGCCCTGCTGCACGAAGGCGTTGACGCGGAAACGGCCCACGCCTCCGGGCGAGATGGCGAAGTTGCACTCCTTGGTGCGTTCGAACTCGGCGGCCTGCTTGTCGTTCATGACCGAGCGGGCCAGCGCCAGCGTGTGCTGCGGCGTGAGCGGCTGGGGCGAGACCTTGGTGACCTTGCCGTCGACCTTGATGGCCGGCGGGAACTCGGCCGTCAGGAACAGGTCGGAGCCACCGCGCGAGACCATCAGTCGCAGGAGGTCGTTGATGAATTTCGAGGCCTGATCGCGTTCCATGGTGATGTCCGCCTGGTGATGGGTTCTGGTGTGGGTTCGGGGTTCAGCCCGCTGTCAGCAGGGCGCCGAGTCGGGCGCTGAGCTGGCGCATGCGCAGCGACAGCCGCCGCGCGACCGAAGCCATCAGGGCCAGGCCGAGCCGCGGCTCTTCGATGGCGAGTTCGTCCAGCGCGCTGGCGGTGACCACGGCCAGCGAGACGCGGCTGAGCGTCACGCAGGACGCGAAACGCGCGCCCGCGTCGAGCAGCGACATCTCGCCGAGCACGTCGCCTTCGCGGGCCTCGGCCAGGCGGGCGCGGGCACCGGTGGGCTGCACGCGGTCCACGGCCACCAGGCCTTCGAGCACGATCAGGGCGTAGTCGCCCTTCTCGTCTTGCGCGATGAGCTCGCGGCCCGGCGGCACGGTGACGAAGTCGAGGTGCTCGAGCAGCTTGCGCTGGTCTTCGTCGGGCAGCGAGGCCATGAGTGCGTCCTGCCCCCACGCCTTGGTGAGCAGGCGCAGCCCGACCTCGGGGTCCAGCGCATGCGCCCCCACCGCCAGGCCGCGGGCGTTCCAGGCGGAGGTGGAGCGGAAGTCTTCCGGCCGCTCCATGAACTGCGTGGCGAAGAAGCCTTCGTCGTCGGCTTCGGCCGGGGTGTCGGCGCCCGGGTTGCGGGGGCCACCGACAAAACGATCAAGAAAACGCTTCATGTCAGCCCGGGAAGTTCTCGGGGATCTTGGCCTTGGCGCGGGCCTCGGCGGGCGAGATCACGTTGCGACGCACCAGGTCGGCGAGGTTCTGGTCGAGCGTCTGCATGCCCATGGCATTGCCGGTCTGGATCGAGGAGTACATCTGGGCGATCTTGTTTTCGCGGATCAGGTTGCGGATGGCGGGCGTGCCGATCATGATCTCGTGGGCCGCCACGCGGCCGTTGCCGTCCTTGGTCTTGCAAAGCGTTTGCGAGATGACGGCCTGCAGCGACTCCGAGAGCATGGCGCGCACCATGTCTTTTTCGGCCGCGGGGAAGACGTCGACGATCCGGTCGATGGTCTTGGCGGCGCTGGAGGTGTGCAGGGTGCCGAAGACCAGGTGGCCCGTTTCAGCGGCGGTCAGAGCCAGGCGGATGGTCTCGAGGTCACGCATTTCACCGACCAGGATGGCGTCCGGGTCTTCGCGCAGCGCCGAGCGCAGGGCGTTGGCGAAACTCAGGGTGTGCGGGCCGACCTCGCGCTGGTTGATCAGGCACTTCTTGGAGTCGTGCACGAATTCGATCGGGTCTTCCACCGTCAGGATGTGGCCGTACTCGGTCTCGTTCAAGTGGTTGACCATGCCGGCCAGCGTGGTCGACTTGCCTGAACCTGTGGGGCCGGTGACCAGCACCAGGCCACGGGGCTTCAGAGCCAGGTCCTGGAACACCTTGGGCGCGTTGAGCTGCTCCAGCGTCAGGATCTTGGAAGGGATGGTCCGGAACACGGCGCCGGCGCCGCGGTTCTGGTTGAAGGCGTTGACCCGAAAGCGCGCCAGCCCCTGGATCTCGAACGAGAAGTCGCACTCCAGCGTCTCCTCGTAGTGCTTGCGCTGCATGTCGTTCATGATGTCGTACACCATGTCGTGGACCTGCTTGTGGTCCAGCGCATCGACGTTGATGCGGCGCACGTCGCCGTGCACCCGGATCATGGGTGGCAGACCCGCAGACAAGTGGAGGTCGGATGCCTTGTTCTTGACCGAGAACGCGAGCAGCTGGGTGATATCCATGGATGATGCGGGTTTGATACGACGTGTGAAGAACCATTATGGCGACGATCTCGGAGAAGCTACAACTCGTTCGGGGCAGGATTCACGCCGCTGTTTCCCAAACCGCACGCCCCGAAGGCTGCGTGGCCCTGCTGGCGGTGAGCAAGACGTTTCCGGCGGTAACCGTCCGCGAGGCCATGGCCGCCGGCCAGCACCGTTTTGGTGAGAACTATGTGCAGGAAGCCCTGGACAAGATGGCCGAACTCACCGACCTGCGCGATCAGATCGAGTGGCACATGATCGGCCCCCTCCAGAGCAACAAGACCCGCGCCGTGGCCGAGCACTTCGACTGGGTTCACACCATCGACCGGCTGAAAATCGCCCAGCGCCTGAACGACCAGCGCCCCGCGCACCTGCCTGCGCTGCAGGTCTGTGTCCAGGTCAACACCAGCGGCGAGGACAGCAAGAGCGGCGTCGCCCCGGGCGACGCGCTGGCGCTGGCCCGCGAGGTGGCCGCCCTGCCCCGCCTGCGCCTGCGCGGCGTGATGGCCCTGCCCGCCCCCACGGCCGACGTGGCCGAGCAGAACCGCCAACTCGCCGAGGTGCGTGCCGTGTACGAACACCTGCTGTCTCAGGGTCTTCCCTTGGACACCCTGTCCATGGGGATGAGTGCCGACCTCGAAGCCGCCGTGGCGCAGGGCTCCACCATGGTGAGGGTGGGAACAGCCCTATTCGGACAACGCTGATGGCCACTTAAGATGGACCATTGAAAAGAGACCCGTCATGGACGCAGTTCGCCCCTCCTCCCATTACCTGCTGGTCGATGACCACAGCCTGATCCGCGAAGGCATGATGCAGGCCATCCGCAGCCTGGATCCTTCCGCGCGCTTTTCCCAGGCCAATTCGCTGGCCTCGACCCTGGCTTGCCTGGACGACAAAACCGCCGAGCCCATCGACGTGGTCCTGCTCGACCTGGGCCTGCCCGACAGCCGCGGCATCGCCACGCTGCAGACCGTGCGCCAGGCCGCCGCCACGCAGCGCATCGGCATCATCACCGGCCACGCCGACGTGCAGATCGCGCTGGAGTGCATCCACCACGGCGCCTCGTGCTTCATCCCCAAGCTCGCCGAAATCGACGGTTTCACCAGCGCCCTGCAGGCCCTGGTCGAAGGCCGGCTGCACTTCCCCTCGGAACTGCTCTCGCCCAGCGAGGTTGACTTCCCCACCCCGGACGACGAGACCGCCCGCCGCACCATCCGCCTGACCCCGCGTCAAAAGGACGTGCTCGAGTGGCTGCTCAAAGGCTGCACCAACCACGCCATCGCCTCGGCCCTGGGCATCAGCGCCGAGACGGTCAAACTGCACGTCAGCGCCATCTTCCGCGCCTACGGCGTGCACAGCCGCACCCAGCTGGTCCTGCTGTGCTCACGCAGCCCTCAGGCCAACATGCTGAGCTCACCTGACAACGGCAGCAGCCTCGACGGCGGCCCGAGGAAAGCCCTGGCGTGAGCCTCCTGCGACGGTCGCTCAGGGGGCTGTCGCCAATCGAGGCGCGGATCGACCTGCAGCTGTTGCACGACAGCTGGCGTCACTCCCCTGGATCACTCATCGCCCAGTTCGCCGCCATGCTGCTGCTAGGCTGGATGGTGCACGGCTGGCACATGCCTCACTGGCGCTGGGCGGTGCCCGCGTTCGGCCTGCTCATCGTCTGGGGCGTGGTCGTGCTGCTGGTGCGCGAGTTCAACCGCTTCGGCATCACCGAATCCGGCTACGGCACCTGGCGCACGCGGCTGCTGACCTGGCACGTGCTGGAAGGCACCCTGTGGGGGCTGATCGCCATGGCCTTGCTGGGCGTGGCAGGCAGCGAGTGGCGCATGACCATCGTGACGGCGGCCATCGTCTACGGCTTCACGATCATGCTGGTGACCATCCACGACTGGGCGGTGGCCTTCGCGGGCAGCGTGCCGGTGCTGCTGCTGGTCTCGGGCCGGCTGCTGACCGAACGCAACGACAGCTCGCACTTCCTGGCCCTGGTGCTGGTGGCCGCCCTGCTGACCTGCATGGGCGTGGCCCTGGGCGTCAACCGCCGGCTGCGCGAAGCCGTGCTGCTGCGCCACGAGAACGCCGGCCTGGTGCTGCAGCTGCGCGACGAGATCAACAAGGTCACGCAGGCCAAGGCGCGCGCCGAGGCCGCCGACCGCCAGAAGGGCGAGTTCTTCGCCGCGGCCAGCCACGACCTTCGCCAGCCCCTGCACGTGATGATGCTGCTGAGCAGCGCGCTCAAGCCCTCCATCCAGGGCGAGGCGGGCCTGGACCTGCTGCGCAAGCTGCAGACCGCCTTGGGCTCGCTGGGCAGCATGTTCGAGAAGATGTTCTTCGTGGCCCGCATCGACGCACAGCGCGTTGACTACAGCGCCACCGCCCTGCCCCTGTCCGAGCTGTGGCAACGGCTGGACAGCGAGTTCTCGGTGCTCTGTCAGAGCAAGGGCCTGCGCTGGCACCTGGAGCCCACAACGGAATGGGCCCAGGCCGACGACCACGTGCTCGACCGCATCCTGCGCAACCTGCTCAACAACGCCGTGCGCTACACCGAGCAAGGCGAAGTGAGGCTGAGGGCACGCAAGCGGGGGCCCTGGGTGATCTGCCAGGTGTGGGACACCGGGGTGGGCATCCCCAAGCAATACCGCCACCGCATCTTCGACGACTACTTCCAGGCCCACAACGACGGCCGGCTCAGCAGCGAGGGCCTGGGCCTGGGCCTGGCCGTGGTGCGCCGACTCAGCCTGCTGGGGCCGACACCGGTGCGCGTGCTCTCGCGGCCGGGCAAGGGGACCTGCTTCAGCGTGCGCCTGCCAAGGCTGGTGCCGGCCACGCCCACGGAAGTGGCCATTGACACCCCAGACGATGAAGCGAACGGCCTGGCGGACAGGACCCCGGCCCCGTCGCTTGATGCGCCTTTGGCCAGCGCTGCCAAGCAGCCCCCCCTTCCGCGCAGCGGTCGCGGCCTGATCCTGCTGATCGAAGACGACCCGCAGGTGCGCGAGAGCACCGCCCTCGTGCTGCGCCAGGGCGGCTGGCTGGTGGCCGCGGCCGCTCACCCCGACCACGCCATGGCGGAAATGGCCACCATGCAGGAAGACGGCCGCCTCATCGAGGGCGAAATGCCCGTCGCCCTGATCAGCGATCACCGGCTTGGCCTGGACGTCACCGGCCTGCAGGTGCTCGGTCAGTTGCGTTACGAGTTCGGCGAAGACCTGCCCGCCCTGCTGCTGACGGGTGAGATGCCGGCCGGCCTGGCCGAAGCGGCGCAGGACGCCGGCGTGCAACTGGTGAGCAAACCCATCGACGCCGAGGGGCTCATCGCCCTGTTGCAAGAGGCCAGCGACCGCGCACCGATGGATGCGGCATGATCTCGCCCATGAGCACCTCCGCCTCCCCCATCGACATCGCCTTCATCGGCGGCGGCAACATGGCCACCGCCATCATCGGCGGCCTGCTGCGCCAGGGCCGCGTGGCCACCAGCATCCTCGTCATCGACCCGGTGGCCGAACAGCGCGAACGCCTGCAGGCCTCACTGGGCGTGCAGACCGCCGCCGGCCCCGACACCACCTTGTCGCAAGCCCACACCGTGGTCTGGGCGGTCAAGCCCCAGCAGTTCAAGGAAGCCGCTGCCGCCTGCGCCGCGCAGTGCCCCCAAGCCCTGCACTACAGCGTGATGGCCGGCCTGCGCACCGACGACATGGCCCGCCTGCTGGGCACGCCCCGCATCGTGCGCGCCATGCCCAACACCCCGGCGCTGGTCGGCCAGGGCGTGACGGGTGTGTACGCCCGCCCCGAAGTGACGGCCGAGGAAAAGGCCGCCATCGCGAAGATGATCGAGCCGACCGGCCAGCACGTGTGGGTCGAGCGAGAAGCCGACCTCGATGCCGTGACCGCGCTGTCGGGCTCCGGCCCCGCCTACGTGTTCTATTTCATCGAAGCCATGGTGCAGGCCGCCGAGGACATGGGCCTGAACGCCGAGCAAGGGCGTCAGCTGGCGCTGGCCACCTTTGGCGGCGCCACGGCGCTGGCAGCGCAATCGGCAGAAAGCCCCGCCACGCTGCGCGAGCGCGTGACCTCCAAGGGCGGCACCACCCACGCGGCGCTGACCTCGATGGAAGCCGCAGGCATCAAGGCGGCGTTCGTGGCCGCGATGCGCGCGGCCCAGCGCCGGGCGGGCGAGCTGGGCGACGAGTTCGGGCGCTGAGTTCGGACGCTGAGTTCACGCCGAGATCAGCGCACCAGGGCGGTGTCCAGCGCCACACCCAGCCACACGGTCAGGCCCAGCCAGTGGTTCAGGCGGAAGGCCTGGAAGCACGCCATGCGTTCGCGGTGGCGGATCAGCCTGAAATGCCACAGCGCCTGGGCAGCGGCCAGCACCAGCGAAGCGTCGAGCACCCAGCCTCGCCCGAACGCCTGGCCGGCCTGCCACCAGCACCCGATGCAGATGGCATAGAAGGCCATCACGCCGGCCACGTCGAAGCGGCCCAGCGTGATCGCCGAGGTGCGCATGCCGATCTTGAGGTCGTCGTTGCGGTCGACCATGGCGTACTCGGTGTCGTAGGCCAGCACCCAGGCCAGGTTGCCGATCACGATCCACCACACCGCGGCGGGCACACTGCCCTGCACGGCCGTGAAGGCCATGGGGATGCCGAAGCTGAAGGCCACGCCCAGCACCGCCTGCGGCATCGAGAAAAAGCGCTTGGTGAAGGGGTAGACGATGGTCACCGCCAGCGCCCCGAAGGACATGGCGATGGTCTGCCAGTTGGTGGTGAGCACCAGCGCGAAGGCGACCAGCGCCAGCGCCGCGCCCACGGCCAGCGACTCCTTGACCGAGATGCGGCCACTGGTGACGGGGCGCTGCGCGGTGCGCTCGACGTGGCGGTCGAAGTCGCGGTCGGCCACGTCGTTGACGGCGCAACCCGCGCTGCGCATGAGGATGGTGCCGAGCGTGAAGACGGCCAGCAGGTGCCAGCCGGGAAAGCCTGCCGCCGCCAGCCACAGCGCCATCCAGGTGGGCCACAGCAGCAGCAGCCAGCCCTGGGGCCGGTTCCAGCGGATCAGGTCGAGGTAGAGCGAGCCGCGCTCGCGCCAGGTCAGGGTGATCGTGTTCACGCCGGGATTATCGGGCGGCCACGTCACCCTGAGCCGGCGCCGCGGTCTGCTCAGGTGCCTTGGCCTGGCCCTGCCCTTCCACCCAGCCACCACCCAGCGCCTTGTAGACGCTGATGTGGGCCTGCTGGCGCGCGAGCTGGGCCTGGATGTGGGCCTGCTGCGCCGCAAACAGCGCACGCTGGGCGTCGAGCAGGTCGAGCTGGCTGGCCACGCCGGTGTCGTAGCGCAGGGTCGACAGGCTCAGTCGGGCGGCTTCGGCCTGGGCCTGGGCCAGTTGGGCCTCGGCCTGCTCGGCGTAGGTCTGACGCGCCACCAGCGCATCGGCCACTTCCTTGAAAGCCGACTGGATGGCCTTGTCGTACTGGGCGATGGCGATGTCGCGGCGCGCCACGGCGGCGTCCACCCCAGCCGCCGTGCGGCCGGCGTCGAAGATGGGCGCCAGCAGCGAGCCACCGAAGCTCCAGGCGAAGCGGCCATCGGTGAAGAGGTCGCTGAGCGAGTTGCTCACGGCGCCCGCGCTGGCCGTCAGGCTGATGCGCGGAAAGCGCGCGGCACGCGCGGCGCCGATGTTGGCGTTGGCGCCGATCAGCGCCTGTTCGGCCTGGACCACGTCGGGTCGCTGCAGCAGCACCTCGGAGGACAGGCCCACCGGCAGCTCGCTCAGGCCCGGCCACAAGCTGGCCTCGACGAACTGCTCGGCTGCCTTGCCGCGCGCCGGCCTGGCGTCGGATGCCACCGGGGGCGCGGCCTTGGCCAGCGACTGGGGCGCAGGCGGCAGCCACTCGGCGGGCACGGGCTTGCCCACCAGCACGGCCAGGGACTGCTGGTCCTGCGCGAGCTGGCGCTGGGCCTGGGCACGCGCCACGCGGGCGGCCTCGACCTGGGACTGCGAAGAGCGCAGCTCCAGCTCGTTGAGCACGCCGTTGTCGTACTTCAGCTGCGACAGCTTGAGCGAGTCCTGGCGGGTCTGCAGCGTCTGCTCGGCCAGGGCCAGTTGCCATCGGTCGGCCCACACCGTGTAGTAGGCGTTGGCCACGGCGGCCACCAGGCTGATGTGGGTGGCGCGGCGGGCTTCTTCGGAGGCCAGCACCTGGGCCGAAGCGGCTTCGGTCAGCGAGCGCACGCGGCCGAACAGGTCAAGCTCGAACGAGGGGATGACCAGCCCACCGGTGACCTGCGTGCCCAGCGCATAAGGCGGGGCACTCGAGGGCTGTCGGGTGCCGCTGATGCTGGCGTTGACGTTGGGCACGCGGTCGGCGGCCTGGATCTGGTAGGCCGCGCGCTGCGCGTCGATGGTCAGGATGGCCACGCGCAGGTCGCGGTTGTTGGCCAGGGCCTCGCAGATCAGCGACTGCAGGCGCGGATCGGGGAAGTATTCGCGCCAGGGCACCGTGGCCACGTCGGTCGCCGGGGCTTCGGGCTGGGCAGGGGCCGCACCAGACGCACCCGTTGCCTGCGGCAAGGCGGCCGGCACCGGCAACTCGGGTCGCTGGTAGGTCGGCGCCAGGGAGCATCCCGCCAGCATCAGCACGGCGGCGAAGCTGACCAGGCGGCGGGCCGGCAAGCGATCAAAGAGGGAGACGGCAGAAGCGGTGGGCGCCACGGGCGCCAGGGAATCACGCATGGTTGGACTCCAGGTCAGCCGCGTCCTTGGACACAGGCTTGCCAGGGAAAAATCGACGGATGACCACGAAGAATACCGGCACGAACAGCACGGCCAACACCGTGGCGGAAATCATGCCGCTCATCACGCCGGTGCCGATGGCGCGCTGGGCGGCCGAGCCGGCGCCGTTGGCCAGCACCAGGGGCAGCACGCCCAGGATGAAGGCCAGCGAGGTCATGATGATCGGACGAAAACGCAGGTGGCAGGCCTGCAGGGTGGCCTCGAACAGGCCCATGCCTTTTTCCTGGAGCTCCTTGGCGAACTCGATGATCAGGATGGCGTTCTTCGCCGACAGGCCCATCACCGTGATGAGGCCGACCTTGAAGTACACGTCGTTGGGCATGGCACCCAGCAGCGCCCCCAGCAGCGCCCCGAAGATGCCCAGCGGCACCACCAGCAGCACGGCCATCGGGATCGACCAGCTCTCGTACAACGCAGCCAGGCACAGGAACACCGCCAGCAGCGAGAAGGCCAGCAGCATCGTGGCCTGAGAGCCGGAGAGCTTTTCCTCGCGCGACAGACCGGTCCACTCGATGCCGATGCCGGCCGGCAGCTGCTTGGCGATCTTTTCGATCTCGGCCATGGCCTGGCCGGTGGAGTAACCCGCCGCCGCGTCCCCCGAGATGCGCATGGCCGGGTAGCCGTTGTAGCGCACCGCCTGCATCTGGCCCTTGATCCAGCGCGTGCTGGCGAAGGCCGACAGCGGCACGCTTTGGCCACTGGTGTTGACCACGTTGAGCTGCAGGATCTGCTCGGGCTGCATGCGGTCCTTCGCGTCGGCCTGCACCACCACGCGCTGCATGCGGCCGGCGTTGGGGAAGTCGTTGAGGTAGGACGAGCCCAGCGAAGAGCCCAGCGCCGTGCTGATGGCGTCAAACCCCACGCCCAGGGCCGCGGCTTTCTCGCGGTCGATGTCCACCTGCAGCTGGGGCGCGTCTTCCAGGCCATCGGGCCGAACGCCGGTGAGCACCGGGTTCTTCATGGCCATGCCCAGCACCTGGTTGCGCGCGGCCAGCAATGCATCGGGGCCCAGGCCGGCGCGGTCCTGGATGCGCACGGCAAAGCCCGTGGCGTTGCCCAGTTCGCGGATGGCCGGCGGGTTGAGCGGGAAGATGAACGCATCGCGGATGCCGCCCAGGCCCGCGAACGCACGGCCCACCAGCGCCTGCGCCGAGTTTTCGGCACCGGGCCGCTCGTGCCAGTCCTTGAGGGTCACAAAGCCCAGCGCCGCGTTCTGGCCCGTGCCCGAGAAGCTGAAGCCCACCACGCCGACGATGGACTGCACCTGCGGCTGCTTGAGGAACCAGTCCTCGACCTGCTTGACCACCTGCTCGGTGCGGTTGCTCGTGGCACCCGGCGGCAGCTGGATGTTGACGATCAGGTTGCCCTGGTCTTCGCTGGGCAGGAAGGAAGACGGCATGCGCACGTACAGCCAGCCCACCACCGCGATGATGGCAACGTAGATCAGCAGCACGCGGCCACCACGGTGCACCAGCTTGCCAGCCCAGCTTTCGTAGCCATGCGTGGTCGACTTGAAGAAGCGATTGAACCAGCCGAAGAAGCCGCGCTTTTCATGGTGGTCGTGTGCCACCGGCTTGAGCAGCGTGGCGCACAAGGCGGGCGTGAGCGACAGCGCCAGGAAGGCCGAGAACAGCATCGAGGCCACCATCGACAGCGAGAACTGCCGGTAGATGTTGCCCACCGAGCCCGAGAAGAAGGCCATCGGGATGAAGACCGACACCAGCACCACCGTGATGCCCACGATGGCGCCACTGATCTGGCCCATGGCCTTGCGCGTGGCCTCCAGGGGGCTCAGGCCCTCTTCGGCCATGATGCGCTCGACGTTCTCGACCACCACGATGGCGTCGTCCACCAGGATGCCGATGGCCAGCACCATGCCGAACATGGTCAGCACGTTGATGGAGAAACCCGCCGCCAACATGACCCCGAAGGTGCCCAGCAGCGCCACCGGCACCACCAGGGTCGGGATCAGGGTGTAGCGGATGTTCTGCAGGAACAGGTACATCACCAGGAACACGAGCACCACGGCCTCGATGAGGGTGTGCACCACCTGCTCGATCGAGATCGCGATGAAGCCCGAGGTGTCATAGGGCACGGAGTAATCCACCCCTGGCGGGAAGTAGCGGCGCAGCTCGTCGAGGCGCTTGCGCACGGCCTCGGCGGTGGCCAGCGCGTTGCCGGTGGGCGAGAGCTGCAGGCCGATGCCGGCGGACTGCTTGCCGTTCAGGCGCGCGTAGGTGCCGTAAGTCTGGGCGCCCAGCTCGATGCGGGCCACGTCGCGCAGGCGCACGGTGGAGCCATCGGCCTTGGCGCGCAGCACGATGGCGCCGAACTGCTCGACCTTGGTGAACTGCCCGTTGACCACCACCGTGGCCGACATGGTCTGGTCGATCAGGTTCGGGCGGTCACCGATGCCGCCAGCGGGCACCAGCGCGTTCTGTGCGCGGATGGCGCTGTTGACGTCGGCCACGCTCAAGCCGAACGACACCAGCTTGGCCGGGTCCACCCAGATGCGCATGGCGCGCTCGGTGCCGAAGAGCTGTGCCTGGCCGATGCCCGGCACGCGCTGCATCTCGGGCACGACGTTGCGCGAGGCGTAGTCGCCCAGCGCGATCGGGTCGTAGGCCGGGTTGGTCGACGACAGCATCACGAACATCAGGAAGTTGCTGCGCGACTTGTCGACCTTCACGCCCTGCTGCGTCACCGCCGAGGGCAGGCGTGGCGTGGCGCGCGAGAGGCGGTTCTGCACCTCGACCTGGGCCAGGTCGATGTTGGTGCCGGTCTCGAAGGTGACGGTGATCTGCGCCGTGCCGTTGGCCTGGCTGACCGATTCCATGTAGGCCAGCCCGGGCGCTCCGTTGAGCTCCTGCTCGATCACGCTGACGACGGCATCGTCGAGCGTGCGGGCCGAGGCGCCGGGGTAGGTGGCGCTGATGACCACCGCGGGCGGTGCCACGTTGGGGTACTGCGAGATCGGCAACTGCGTGATGGCCACCCCGCCGAAGACGAGGATGAACAGCGCGATCACCCACGCGAAGATGGGGCGGTCGATGAAAAAGCGTGGCATGCGAGGCCCCCGTTCAGCGAGAGGCGGCTGCGGCCGGGGCAGCGGGGGCAGATGCTGGTGCGGAGGCCGCAGAGGAAGCGGCATCCCCCGAGCCCATGCCGGCACCCACCGGCGGCGCCTGCCATGGCACCGCCTTCACCGGGCCCTTGCCGCCGGCCATCTGGAACTTCTGGAAGCCGTCGACCATGACCTGCTCGCCAGCCTGCAGGCCACCGAGCACGACCCACTGGTTGCCGCGCGCGCCACCGAGCTTGACGGGGCGAGGCGCCACCGAGCCGTCCTGCGCCACCACCAGCACCGTGTCGGCCTGGGCGCCACGCGTCACAGCCTGCTGGGGCAGCAGCACGCCGCCATCGACCTGTGCCTGCTCCAGTCGCACGCGCACGTACATGCCGGGCAGCAGCAGGCCTTGCGGGTTGGGCAGCTCGGCGCGCAGCGAGACCTGGCCCGAGGTGCTGTCAACGCTCAGGTCGGCGAACAGCAGGCGGCCGGGCATCGGGTACTCGCGGCCATCGTCGAGCACCACGCGCACCTCGGCGGCGTTGGCGCCGGCCTTCTTGATGGCACCGGCCTGCAAGGCCTGGCGCAGCTTGAGCACGTCGGTGGCCGACTGGGTGAAGTTCACGTACAGCGGGTGGATCTGCTGGATGAGCGCCAACTGGGTGGCCTCGCCCTGCCCCACCAGCGCGCCTTCGGTGACCAGGGCGCGGCCGATGCGGCCGGAGATGGGCGCCGTGACGCTGGCGTAGCCCAGGTTGATGCGCGCGGTCTGCAGCGCGGCCTTGGCGGCGGCCACATCGGCCTGGGCGGCGCGCTGGCTCACCTGCGCGTTGAGGAATTCCTGCGGGCTGATGGCCTTGGCGGCCTGCAGCGGCTCGTAGCGCTGCACCAGGGCCGTGGTCTGGGCCAGGTTGGCTTCGGCGCGGGCCAGCGTGGCCTGGGCGCTTTCGGCCGCAGCCTGGAAGGTGGCCGCATCGATCTGGAACAGGGGTTGGCCGGCCTTGACGTCGGCGCCTTCGGTGAACAGGCGCTTTTGCAGGATGCCGGCCACCCGGGCGCGGACCTGGGCGGTGCGCAAGGCCTCGAGGCGGCCAGGCAGCTCGGCCATCAGGGGCACCTCACCGGGTTGCACGGTGACCACCCCGACCGGCAGCGCTGGCGGCGCCGCACCGGCGGCCGCTGGCTGGGCCCCGTCCTGCTTGCTGCAACCCGAGAACAAGGCGGCAGCAGCCACCAGAGACACCCACATGCCCAAACGTCGCGTCATGGTCACCTCGACAAATACTTGCCTAGTCAATTGTTGGCCCGCCAATATACCCATGAATTGCAGAGGGTTTGTGAAGTCGGGCGGAAAAGCCCCGCCTCAGGCTGGGGCCAATGCGCCGTCGGAAGACTCGTCGAGCACGCCGCCGCTGGCTGCCAGGTGGCCGTCGTCGGCCCAGCCGACCATGGTCAGGCCATCGGGGCTGTAGAGCAGGCGGTTGATGGTCGCGTTGCCGATGGTCCAGCTGCGCGGCGCCGTCAGCTCGATGCCATTGGCCGCGCGGTAGAAGCAATCGAGCACGCCGCCATGGGCCACGACGACGATGGTCTGGCCCAGGTGGCGTTGCGCCAGGCGCGTCAGGGTGCCGACGCAGCGCTCGTAGAACTCGGTGAGGGTCTCGCCGCCCAAGGGGCCGTAGGCCGGGTCACGCTGCTTCCAGCGGCGGGCCTGCTCGGGCCAGCGGGTGTGGATTTCGTCGTGCGTGAGGCCTTCGAGCTCGCCGAAGTGGCGCTCGCGCAGGTGCTCTTCCAGCCGCACCGTCACCCCTGCCGCACGCGCGATGGACTGGGCCGTGAGGTGCGCACGCTGCAAGTCGCTGCTGTAGATGGCCTGGATGCCTTCCTGCGCCACCGCCGCGCCCACCCGGTCGGCCTGCCAGAGGCCGATGTCGTTGAGCGGGATGTCGGTGTGGCCCTGGATGCGGGACTCGCGGTTCCAGGCGGTTTCGCCATGGCGAACGGCGATGAGGCGGGTGACGGCGTCGGTCATGCCGGCATCATGCACCAGGCATGCTGCACCGCACAAGACGCCGGGTTTTCAGACGCCCCAGACGATGGGCTTGTTGCCGGCCTGGGCCTGCTCGATCAGGCGGATGAAGGGCGCGGCGCGCTGGCGCAGGCTGACGGGCTCGTCCTGGAAGCCCACGGAGGGCTTGTCATCCTGAGCCGCCTGCGTGCCGTCACTCGCCTGCGAGGACTCGGGCAAGGCGGGCGCCACGGCTGCATCTGGCAGCTGATCCGGGTCGAGCGCCCGGAGAGTGGCCAGTGCGTGGGACATGTCGGCCACCTCCAGGATGCCCGGCTCCACGGCGGTTTTGCCCAGCAGTTTCAGCAGGGCCTCGGCGTGGGCCGACAGCATCACGAGGTTGCCCGTGGCTTGGGATTTGAAGGTGACTGGCATGGGCCCATTCTGCGCCGACCCGAGGAGCCTGCATAGCCCATTGCATCAGGTCGTCACGGCGACGTGAGGCGGTCCTGCTGGAAAAAGCGCGCCGCGTTGAGCCGGTCCAGCCATTTTTCGCTGATGTTCTCGACGTCCACCAAGCCAAAGCCCAGCACCACCGCCTGTTGTGCAGCGGTTTCGGCGGGCTTGCGGCTGCGGTACATCTCCACCACGGCCACCCCCGTTTCGTAGAGCTGCTGGTTGCGCTCTTGCAGGATGCGCTGGCGTTGCTGGCTGGCTTCGAGCAACTGGCTGATCGAGCGCATGCTGCGCTGGCCCTCGGCCAGTTCCTTGGCTTGCAGGGCCTGCTGGTCCTTGAGCTGCGCCAGTTGCTGCTGCAGGGCCTCGAGCTCGCCTTCGAGTTGCTTGACGCGCCCTTGTGATTGACGCGACTGAGCCTGGACACTGGCCAACAAGCCCGAAGACTTCTGTGCCTCGGCCTTTTCCTTGAGCGCGGCTTCTCTCTCCGTGCTGCAAAGTGCCCGCTCCCGCTGAAGGGTGGCAACCTCGTCCTGCGCGGCCCGCAGCGCCAGTTGCGCGCGGCGCAGCGCCTCCTTTTCGCGACTGCCCTTGTCCTGGGCCCAGCTGGGTGAGGCCAGCACGCAGGACGCCAGCAGCAGCCAGGCGATCAAGCCCGGGCCTGCCCGTTTGACATCGACACGATGTGGGGTTGCGTTCATGAGCAGGCTCCGATCAGAAACGCGAATTCAGCTCCACCTGCAGCACGTCGACGCGCTGACGGATGCTGCTGAGGTTGGGCACTTCAGCCCCGCCACTGAGGGTCTCGGTGCGGCCATCTGTGAGGTTGCGGGTGCTGGTCACGCGCGCGCCCAGGGAGGTGCGCGGGCCAACGTAGTAGGACCCGCCCAGCGTCCAGCCGACGTAGTTGGTGCCGCCCAGGTGCCAGGTGGTGTCCGTGAAAGCGTCAACCCAGGCGTCGCGCTCGAAGCGGCGCCAGCCCAGGTACGCCGACCAGTCGCCCAGCAGCTCCTGCTTGGTCGAGCCGATTTGTGCGCGCGCCTGCCAGGCGTGCGTCTTCTTGGCCAGATCGATGTTCGCACCCGGTTGGGCGCGGCGGCGGATGTCGGCCTGGCTGAAAGCCGTGTTGTTGATGAAATCCGCGCTGATGCGAATGTTCAACCCTTCGAAGCCCTGGTGGTTGTAGGCAGCGCTCAAAGTCAAAGGCCTGAACTTGCTGGCCAGGCCCCACACGGGCGCCACCGCCGTGGCCGAGCCAGCCGCCGCCACAGGCTGGTTGATGCGGATGAGCGTGTTGCCCCGTTGGCGAACGGCTTTCTTGTACTCGCTGGAGAGGTAGCTCTTGTCGGCCGCACCGAAGGTGTTGGCCGTGTCCCGGTACATCGGATCGAAGTTGCCTTCGATGTTGTTGAAGTCGTAGTAGCCCAGGCCGATGTCGAACTGGCTGTTGGCGTCGGGCTTGAAGATGGCGCCCACCTGAGCGCCATACAGCCAGGCGTCGGCTGCATCGCTTTGGAACTCGCTGAGCGGAAACGCCCCGGCATTGACGAACACCTTGTTGGCGTCGTTGAACGCGTGGTTGGCCTTGATCGCCACGCCATCGAAGTTCATGTCGTCGGGCCAGATGAGGTCGCCACCGAAATAGGGGCTGCTGAATCGCCCCACGATCGCGGTGACGTCAGGTTGGTAAGGCGTCCATTGAATCCAGGCGCGGTCAAGCAAAACGCTGTACTTGCTGAAGTTGCCATTGCTTCCTCCCAGGGTCTGCGAGGTCGACACCGCTTGTGCGTTGCCGGTGCTCAGGCGCAGGCCGGTCTTGAAGCCGAAGGCCAGGTCGCTGGTCAGGCCGAAGCGGGCGCGCAGGGTCATGCGGTCGCGGCGGTCCTGGGTGTTGGTCAGGTCAGGAGCCCAGGCGATGGGGCCTTCGTAGGCGGCGTCGTTCTGGAACGCCAGGCCCTCGCCTTCGGCAGCCGAGACGTTGCGGCGGTCCCAGTCCTCGGACTGCAGGCGAAAGCGCACATCGCCTTCGAAGTTGATGCGCCGAGCCCATGCGGGCAGCGCACCCGGCTCGCCCCAACGCTCGGAGCGAGCCTGGTTGAGCACCTCTTGCTTGATCTCGTCGCGCATCTGGTTGCGCAAGGACTCCGGCACGTAGGGCACGCGGATGACGCCGCCGCGCGGGGCCCCAGCCGTGGCGGGAGCAGGAGCAGCTTGCTGCGCCGCTGCGGCGTCGGCTGGTGCGGCGTCTTGCTGGGCCTGCTTGACCAACTGATCGGCCTTCTCCTGAGACAGCAGGCCGCCATCGACCAACAGCTTGATGAGGTTGAGCGTGGTGCCACGCAGGCGCTCGAGCTCGGCCCGCTCATTGGCCACGGCCGGGGCAGACAACAGGCCGCACAGCAGGGCCGCCGCCACGGTGATGGGCCTCATGCCGAGGCGACGGGGGGAGATGACTTCAGGCATGGTGATCAATCGTTCAGGGAGGTGGTTCAGGTTGGCACTCAACCGTTGAGCGGGTTCACGGACAGGCGCATCTCCAGCGGCTGAGGCAGGCCCGCTGGCGGCACGAGCCGAAAGCCTTTGCTGATGTCCTGCATCGCGGCGCGAACCTGGCTTTGTGCTGCGGCGTCGCTGAGGCCGCCGATTTCGTAGCGGTCGATGCGACCGGTTGCATCGATCCAGATCTGCAGGCGAGCGCCCAGGCGGATGACGTCGCGAGCCAGGGTTCGATCGAGCTCGGCGCGCAAGAGCTGCTGCGCACTCTTGGCGTAGAAGTTGAATTTGGCCCGATCGCCTGCCGACGGGCTCGAGGCCCCGTTGCCAGCGCCGATGGCGCCGCCCTTGTAGTCGCTGCTGACGCTGCCGGCCGAGAAGGCGCTGGGGCCGTCGCCGGCGGCGCCCTCCATCTTCAGCTGCTGCGCCTCAGGCGGGGCTTCGGCCACCTTGGGCTGGTCTTGCGGCTGAGGGGTGTTCTCTTGTGGCTTGGGCTCGGGCGGCTTCTCAGGCTTGGGCGGTGGCGGCGGTGGGGGCGTGTCGGGCAGCACCGCGATCTTGACGGTCTGCCGCTTGGGTGCGGTGGGGCCGGAACCCATGAGGCTGTAGACCAGAACGGCCGCGCCGATCAGACCCAGGGTGATGCCACCGGGCACGATGAAGCGTGCCAGGCCAGGCTTTTGATCGTCGTCGTGGGAGGCGTTGAGCGACATGTCAGGTCCCGATGCGCGAGGTGACCAGGCCCATGGACACCTCCAGCTTGTTGCACAGGTCGATCACGGCGACGACCTCGGCGTAGTGCGAGCGGGCGTCGCCCTTGATGGCCACGCTCATCTTCGGGTCGCGCTGCTTGGCTTGCAGCAACTCGCTTTCAAGTTGCTGCACGGTGACGGGCACGCCGTTGAGCAGCAGTTGCCCACCAGGCATCACCTGCACGATCTTGAGCTCGTGCTTTTCGGTGCTGGGGGTGTTGCTGGGCTTGGGCATGCTGATGCTCAAGCCCTGCACCGACGCCGTCGTCATCAGGATGAAGACGACCAGCAACACGTAGGCCAGGTCGAGCATCGGCGTGACGTTGATGCTGTCGTAGGGTTTGGTTTCGTCTTGGACTTGCATGGCCTGCCTTCACTGCCTCATTGCGCGCGTTTGGTGGCCAGGCCGATTTCGGTGATGTCCAGGCGCTTGGCGATCTCCAGCACCTGCATGACCTTGTCGTACTGGGCGGCGGCATCGGCCTTGAGCACCACGGGCAGCGCCGGGTTGGCGGCCTTGTGCTGGGCCAGGCTGGCTTGCAGCTCGTCGAGGCTGACCGGGTAGGCGTCCAGGTAGACCTGACCGTCGGCCGTGATGGTGATGCCCTTGGTCTGCGGCTTGGCCAGGTTGTTGGCGGCCTGCGTGAGCGGGCTGTTGACCTTGACGCCCTGCACCGAGGCGGTCGTCATGATGATGAAGACCACCAGCAGCACATAGGCGAGGTCGAGCATGGGCGTGACGTTGATGTCGTCGTACGCCTGCAGCTCACCTTTGACGTCACCGGCCATGTCAGCGGGCTCCGTGGGTTTCGGCCACGCGGGTGACGAACTCGTCGACAAAGATGCCCATGTCCGACGAGATGTTCTTGATGCGGGCGGCCAGGTAGTTGTAGCCGAACAGCGCCGGGATGGCGACCGCCAGGCCCGCCACGGTGGCCAGCAGGGCTGCAGCGATGCCAGGTGCGATGGCGTTGACGTTGACGTCGCCCGCTGCGGCGATGGCCGCGAAGGTGATCATCACGCCCACCACCGTGCCCAGCAGGCCCAGGAAGGGCCCGCCCGAGATGGCGATCGTCAGCAGCACGATCTTGCTGTTGAGGGTGTGGCTTTCGCGGATGAGGTCGGCGTCGACAGCGGCCTTGACGGCATCGATGGAGGCACCGGAGAGCTTGGGTGCACCGGCTTGGCCCACCTCGCGCTTTTTCAGCTCCCGCAAGCCGGCCTGGTACAGGCGTGCGAGCTGGGAGTGCTTCATGCCGGAGGTCTCGACGGCGAGCACGTCTCGGGCGTTGCGGAAGTTCTCGAGGAACTTCAGGTTGTCCTTGTCAGCGCGGCCCACCAGGACGGCCTTGTCGTACATCACCCAGGCGGCGATGACGAACATCACGGCCAGGATGACGATGACGACCCAGGCGTCGACGGTCAGGTTATCGACCAGGATGGCGAAGTGACCGGCCTCGCCGTGGCCTTCACCGGCTTCGGCGGTCTCGGGCGTCTGGGTATTGGCCAGCACCAGCTTGGCGTCGGCGCTTTGTGCGGCGTGGGCGAACTTCAACCAATCGGCGCTGCGCACGGAGGCGGCCACTTCCAGTTGGTCCACCAGGCCGCTCAGGCCCTGGCCCACGGACACCGGGCCTTCGATGGGCGTGACCGAAGCGGGCACGTCGGCCTGTGCGGCTTGCGCGCCATTGATGTAGAGGGTGAGCTTGCCGTTGCCCACGGTGACAGCCAGGTGGGCCCAGGCCGAAGGGGGCAGCTCGCCACCCGAAGCCACGACCGCGTCGAGTTGCGCGAAGGCTTTGCCGCCATCGAGGTTCAAGCTCAGCGCGCCTTGCTTGAACAAGGTGCCGGTGAGCGCCTCGGGCTTGAACCACAGGCTGACGCTGTAGGGGCCGCTGCCTGCGGCCTTGAGCTTGTCGGAAGACCACTGCAGCGGCTGGCCGTCCAGGCGGGCGGCCACGCCGATCAAGCCGTTGACCTCGCGCACCACGGGGCCGGACGATGCGACCTGACCCGATGCGTCGGTGGCGGGCTCGCCTGCTTTGCCAGCGAAGGTGAAGGCAGCGGACATGGCGCCGTCGAACAGCGCGGGGCTGGTGGCCTCGGCCGCGGCGGCTTCGTTGCCAGCGTAGACGTGCACGACGTTCTTGTCGGTGCCCGGCAGGGTGTTGGGCAACTGAACCCAGACCACGGCCAGCTCGTTGGCGCCGTCAAAGCGCTCGACCCAGAACTTCAGGGGCGTTTTGTCGTCGGCGGCGACCACGCGCAGGTCGGCGCCATCGGGCTTGGCGCCCAGGAAGTCGAAGTTGCCCGAGTGCAGGCGCACGGGCACCACCACACCAGACAGGGCTTCTTTGGTTTCAACGCCTGCAGCGGTGGTGTTGAGGACCACCTTGGTGCGCTGCGTGTAGTCGGCGTTCCACCAGGCCTGGGCGGCGCCAGGCATGAGCGCAGCGGCAGCAAGAAGGGACAGAAGGTGTTTGCGCATGGTTGGCGTCATCCAGATCAATTCAATTCAGGGGAGGTGTCACACCGCCGGGTCCGTCGGGATCACGGACAAACCCGGCATGTTTGCGTTTTCACGTGACAGCATCACGACAGATTCGCGTCACTTCTTCTTGTCGTCGCCTTCGCTGTCTTCATCCTTGTCCGAGCCGAAGCCGAGGAAGTCCAGCAGCAATCGACGTTTGGGCGTGGAAGTGCCGCGCGACTCAGCCTGGCTTGGGCCCGCCGCGGTGGCGGACTGCCCCAGGCTGCCGACGTTGGTGGCGGCGTTGCCCACGGTGGGTGGCGGCGCGAGGTTGCCGCCACCGGCGATCTGGATGTCGTTGGCGCCGACGATGGTGGGGGCGTCGAGGGTGATGCTGCCGCCCGCGCGGATGCCCGCTTCACCGGCGTTGATCTCGCCGCGCGGAGCGAAGAGAGAGAGCTTGCTGTCAGGGTCCAGCGCAGCGATGCCGGAGCCAGAGAACGACCCCGTGGTGTCGACCTCCAGTCGATTGCCCACAACGCGGATCACCGGAGCCGGCGCGCCCGTGACCGTCTTCGAACCCTTGCCCGCATCGATGTTGCCGAACGAGGCCCACAACAGAACGTCGCCGTCGTCGACCACGAAGATGCGGGACTGGTTGACCTCGATGCTGTCGCGCACCACGCCCGTGATGTCGCCACCCGAGGTGGTGACGATGCCAAGCTTGGCTGCGGCCTCTGCATCGGCCAGACCGGTCAGGCGCCCCACGTTCATGCCGCCATGCGGCGTGAAGACGTTGATGTCGCTGTTTTGCTGCGTCTTGATGCTGCTGGCGCCCATCAACAGGCTGCTGGTGTCCTGGCTGCCAGGGAAGACGGTGGCCAGGGCGTTGAAGCCGCTTTGGTAAGCGTCCAGCTTGGCCTCAGGGGTTTTTTGTTGCGTGGCCTGTGTGCCGGCCACGGTCAGCTCGCGCTTGAGCACCTGGTTGGTGAACAGCAGTCGGTGCTCGGGGCTCAGTTGCTCAAAGGCCTGCAGGGCTTGGTCGCCGCCCAGGTCCTGGGTGCCGGTTCGCAAACGGAGGTACTCGGACAAGGCCAGCGCGTAGGCACCCCCGCGTCCGTTGGCCATGGCCAGGGCCGTGCTGCGCTGCACCTCGGGCGCCACGGCTTGAGACCACGCCGGGGCCAGCACGCTGCCCAGCAGCGCCGCCTGTTCCCGCTGTGGCAGGGTGGCCAGGGCAGCGATGGCTTGTGCGCTGCTCAGGTTGGGTTTGGCGTCGCGCCCTTGCATGTAGGTGAGCACGGCGGCTTCGAAGGCCTGCGCGCCCACCAGGTCGCGGGCTGCGTTGATCTGCTCGGCAAAGCCCAGGCCCGCGAAACCCTGCGCAGCGGCCGAATCCAGGCCCGGCACCGCCTGACCACCTCGAGCGGCCAGCAACTGGGCATACAGGTCAGCCGGTCGGTCGGCCACGCCCGCGCCACCCAGCAAGTGGAAGAAGCGTTGCTCGGCCACGCCGAAATCGCTGACACCCGGCTGCACACCGGCCATCACCGTGAGGTTGGCGCTGCCATTTGGCAAGGCACCGTTCTCGCGGTTGCCGTTGGTGTCGATGCCGTCTGTGGCCGTGACGTTGACATCGCGGCCAGCCACGAACAAGGCGTCACCGGGGCCGCGAACGCGGGTGGTGCCGATGACGTTCAAATCGCGCCCGGCCTGCACCAGCGAGAGCTCGTTGCCATCTTGCTGTTGCACGAGCAGGCCACGCAGGTTCACGTCTCCACCCGCGATGATGCGGGTGGCGTCGCCGACTTCGGCGCGCAGGGTCACGTCGCCGGTTTCGGCGATCAGGCGGACCGGTTCGCGGCGGCCGCCCTCGAAGCTGCCTGCAGTCAACACGGTACCTTCTGCACGCGCACTGCCCACTGTGGCAATGGCTTCGTTGTTTGCGTTACCCCAGGCAACACCCTCGCCAAAAGGTGACTCAGCCCACACGTTGACAGCTGCCACCTTGAGGTCACCACCTGCCAGCGCATTCAGGCTGGCACCATCGCCTTGCGGAACCTGGTTGAGCACCACAGCGCTCACGTTGCCAGCCGGTGCAGCCAGGGTGCTGACCGCTGGCAAAGCAGAGGCCGTTCGGCGTTCAGTGCTCACCCCGGGCGGCTTTGCGTTGTTGATCGTGAGGTCGCCTGAATAGGAGACGAGGCTCAACGAAGCCCCTCCACCGAGGCCAGCGATGCCGATGGATGCCGTGGCGTCGGTGCCATTGGATGGCCCCCTGCCCTGCAGACCCGCCTCGGTGATGAGGTCAACCAGCACATCTTGCGCAGCCTGCACCTGCAACTGCGTGTTCTCATAGAACAGCGAGGCGGCACCCCGCGAAGCCGTGCCTTCGATGTTGAGCCCGGCATCGACCCGACCGGTGCTGCCACCAACCTTGGCCAGCAGGCCCGCGATGTTGCCGTCGGCGCTGACCTCGACGTCACCACCGCCAAAGCGACGCACCACGCCAGCGTCGTCCTTGTAGCCGCTGGTCGCGGTCACGAAGCCCATGTCCACCACGTCACCACCCGCGCGAGCGGTGATGTCACCGCCGCCGAAGGTGGCCACGCCCATGTCGAACAGGTCGTAACGCGCCCACCAGGACTGGCTCTTGTCGGCATTCACTTCAGACTTGTGGAAGGTCCAGTCACTGACGAAACTGGCCTTGCCGATGCTTTGGGTGCGCAGGTCACCACCGGCTTGCAGGCTCACGCTGCCACCGCCCAGCATGAAGGGCAATTGACGGGTCGTGTTGACGCCGTTGCCACGGGTGATGAGGTTGGCGTGAAGCTTGGTGCTGGTCGCAGACCCTTTGCCGAAGCCTTCGGCGCCAGGCGCCTGTTCGGCACTGGCCAGCAGCCCCGTGGTGTAGACCGTGGCGCGGTCGTTTTCAAGCACCACGTCGCGAGAGGCCACCACGCGCAGGTCACCGGTGGTGCTGCGCACGAAGACCTGCTTGGCCGAGGTGGGCTCGTCTGCCGGGTCACCGATGCGCACATCGGCCGCGGTGCCCGCTGCGGTGGCGGCCACATCGGCGCTGCCCAGGTCGGCGCCGGCCACCAGGGTGATGTCCGAGCCGGCCATCAGGGGCAGGTCAGCGGCGCCCACCTTCATCGCATTCGACAGGGTGGTGTTGGCTGCGGCAGAGGCCTGCGCGGTGCCAGTCAAGGGCACGTTGACGAAACCACCAGACAAGCTGGCCTGGATGTTCAGGTTGCCCCCGCTGACGATGCTCAGGCTCATCGGCGTGAGGGCACTGGGCTTGACGACGAACTGACTGCCGCTGGCTTCCTTGACCAGTTGGGTCAGGTTCCAGTCGTTCGACAAGGTGAGGTCGCCTTCCGACTGCAGCACCTGGGCGGACTGGACCTTGGCCACGGTGCTCGCTCCCAACTTGCCGTTGGCCACCTTGTTGAGCGTGTCCAGGGCCGCTGCCGATTGCTGGAAGGCATCGCTGCGGGCCTTGGCGTCCGTCAGCACCTGGGCCGACAGGTCATCGACCGTGGTGCGCTCTTCGCCCTGCACGATCAGCGTGCCCACGCCAGTCAAGGTGGACTGGATGGCGGCGACGCGGCTGTTGCCCACGCCTTGGTCGCCATCGGCCGCGCCGTCTTCGCGGACACCGGCGCGCAGGGTCAGGCTGCCATCGGCACCTGCCGCGCCGCCCGAGGCGCGCACGTCGGCCTGCTCGTTCAGGCGAAGCGCGCCCGAGCGGCTGGCCAGAGTGATGTCACCACCCGATTTGCCAGCGCCTTTGGCCGACACGTCGAGCGAGGCGCGCGCCTGCCCATCTGGGATGCCGTCCTGGCCGATGTCGAGGTCACCCGCGGCGCTGATGGCGATGCGCCCGCCGGTGCTGCCCGAGGCATCGATCTGCCCCAGGATGTTGACGTTGCCGCCGGAGCTGGCGTCGGCAGCTCGGTCTGCCACCAGGCGCACGTCCTGTGCCACAAGCTTCTTGCCGGCCGACAGGGTGATGGCCTGTCCGTCGCGCTGCTGCAGGTCAAAGGCGCGAGACGCGTTGGCGCGCGCAGCCGTCGCACCTGCCTGCGTGGCGGCGGCTTGGGCCGAAGCGTTCAGTCGGTCCACCAGGCCATCGAGCGAAGGCGCGGTGCGGGCATCGATGCGCAAGGCTCCGCCCCGCTGGTTGGCGTCCGACAGCAGGCGGATGTCACCAGCCACCTTGACCTCGCCCTTGGGCGCGAGCAGGCGGATGTCGCCGGCTTCGGCGCCCGCCAGGCCCGATGGCGCCGAGGCGCTCAGCAGGCTGCCGGCTTGCACGTCGATGCCCCCCTGGGCGGCCTTGGCCTGGATCAGGCCGGCGGCGATGGGAACCTTCACCCCATCGACCTTCCAGCTGCTGCCGTCGGCCAGCGTGCGCGAGCCCGACGAGAAGGTCACGTCGCCCGTGCTGGCTTCCAGCTTGATGGCGCCGGAGGTGACTTCGACCAGACCCTGCTGGCGCAGCGAAGCGCCGGCCAACTCGATCTGGCCACCCGTGCCCACGCTGGCCTTGCTGACCGCGCCGGCGGGAGTTGCCTGCGCGATGGTCAGCGTGCCTTGGCCCGACTTGATCTGCGCCACGGCGCCGTGGCCGGTGGTCACGGACTGCGCACTCAGGTTCACCGCCGCATCGGCCTGCAGGCCGGAGGCGATGGCGCGTGAGGTGGCCCTGACCGTGGTCAGCGTCGTGCCGTCCACGATTTCACTGGTGGCGTCGGCGTAATTGTCCGGGTCGGTCGCCTGCGTCACCGTCGTGGTTTCACGGCGGCTGCTCACCACCACGCTGCCGGCTGCGGCCAGGTTCACCTGACCCGAGCCCTGGGTGGCCACGACGCCGTCATCGAAGTGGATGTGGCCGTCCTGCCCGCCAGCGCCGGTAGCGCTCAGGTTCAGCGTGGCGGTGCCGCCCTGGGCCGAACCCTTCGCACCACTGGTGTTGCGCAGGCTGAGCGAACCAGCGGTCACGCTGTTGGTCGAGCCACTGGCCTGCTTGAGCTCGGGCGTGTCCAGCGTGAGGGATTGCTGCACGGTCAGGTTCTGCCCGCTTTGCAGCTCGACGCCTCGGAAGGCCCTCAGGGTCAGCCGGTCAACCTGAGCGAGCTGGGCCAGCAAGGCGCTGCCCACCTGCAGCGGCGCAGCCTGCCCCGCTGTCGTGCCCACGGCTGCGTCACCCAGCACCACGCGGTCGGCGCCCAGCGTCAGGTTTTTTGCCTGCAGGCTGCTGGCCTTGTCCAAGGTCGTGCTGCGGGTGCCCTCGACCACCACGGTGCCGCCCTTGAGCACCGCGCCCGAGCCGACGCTCACGTCGCCCGTCTTGACCTCGTTTTGCGTGCCGAGCCGGCGGGTTTCAACCTGGGTGTCGCTGCTGACACGCACCAGGGCGCCATCGCCCTGAACCGTGCTGTTTTCGGCCTTGATGGCGGCCGAGCTGACCGCGTTGCCCGAATCGGGGGCGCTCAGCACGGCGCCGGTCTGCACGGCCACCTTTGAGGTGCCGGCCAGGATCACGTCGCCCAGCGTCAGCGGGGTGCCGGCGTCATTGGCCAGGGTCACTTCGCTGGCCTTGACGTCGATCAGCCTGGAGCCGTCCGCGGCTTGCTTGGCGCGCTGGCCACCGACGAGCAGCGAGTCCACACCGGTGCGATTGAGCTGGGCCACGTTCAACAGCAGGGTGTCTTTCGCGGCCACCTGAGCTTCGCTCAAGGCGCCGCCCACCTGGATCTTGCTGGACGAGATGTTGAGCTCGCCGCCGCGCCCGCCAGACAGGCGGCCGAAAGCGAGGTCTCCCTCCAGGTTGATCTTTTGTGCGGCGATGTTGAGGGTGCCCGCGTCCACGGCCCGGCGAGCAGGCGCCACGCCCTGCCGAGCGGCTTTGGCGTTGAGCAGGTCGTCGAAGGTGGTGGTCTTGATCTCGCTGTAGCGCAGGGCCTGCTCGCGGTTGATCACCTCGAAGGTGGCCGGTGCAGAGGACAAGGCGCCGCCCGCGCTCCCCACGGTGGCCCCCACGCGCACGGCGCCGGTGGCCAGGGTCAGGGCGTCGCCGAAGTTCAAAGGCGTGGTGGTGCTGGTGCGGCGCACCAGGTAACCGCCAGCCAGCAGCGCATAACGTGCGGGCAGGATGGTGTAGGTGCCCGCCGGGACGGGGCCGCCTTCACCGAAGGTGATGGTGCGGGTGGCCGAGGTGTCGAGCACGCTGCCCGTCAGGCCCGAGCCGGCCAGCACGCCAGCGTCGATGCCGCCCAGGCCCTTGACACTGGGCACCACGGCGAAGGTGCCGCTTTCGTAGGTGCCATGAAAGATGTCGGACGAGCCGCCCGGGCCCGGCACGAACTCCCAGGCCAGCAGGTTACCGCCGGCCGACAGGTCCACCTTCGCGCCCGATTCAACCGACAGCTCGCCCCCTTCGGCATCAAACGTCACCGTCTTGGCAGGCGGTGCGGTGATGGCCACGCCGTTGAGCTGCCAGTTGGTGCCGGCTTCGGTGGTCGTGCCATAGGGCACCGACAGTCCCGCGCCCGACACCGACAGGTCGGCGTTCCCGGTCAGGGTGATGTCCTGGGACTTGAGCGTGATCTGTCCGAAAGGCGCGCGCACCACGCCGTCCACCGTGATGTGGTCGGCCGCCAGCGTCAGGCTGCCGCCTGCGGACAGGGGTTGCGGTGCCGCGCGGTTGCCGCCAGTGATGGTCAAGTGGTTGCCATCGGTGGCCACGCCGCTGAGCTGCACGGTGAAGTCGGTGGCCGTGGCCACGTTGACCTGGTCGGCGTCCAGCGTGACCTGGGTGGCGCCGGTGTTCAGGCTGCCGGTGTTGCGCGACTGGCTGATGGCGTGAAAGCGGATCTCGTCACGTGCCTGCAGGGTCAACTGGTCGATGCCCTGCGTCACCTGGTGGCCGGACAGGTCCACCACGGCACCACGGAGGGTGACGCTGCCCTGCCCGCCCGTGGCCACGCGTTGCGCGCCGGTGACCTGGTCGGTGTTGGTGCGCGCCAGGCGACCTGCCGCGGCCAGCACGGCCTGGCTGTTTTCTCGTGCAGCCAAGACCGGCGAGTCGAGCGTCATGTCGCCCTGCACCGACAGGTTCACGTTGCCCACGGTGGCAATCTCGTCGTTGGACTTGAGCTTGAGGTGGGCAAAGCCACCCGCCTGGACCATGTCGGCCGAGACCACGACCTTGCCCGTTTGCACGGCCTGAGGCGCCAGCGCCTGCTGAATCTCCAGGGCGGCGATGGGGTTCTTGGTGCTGCCGCCATCGGTGATGCCCACACTGAGCGTGCCACCTTGGGCGCCAGCACCGCCAGCCTTGGCCTGGTAGCTGCCCGCCAACGCAGCGCCCTGGGCGCCCACGTTGATGGCGATGCTGCCGCCATTCGACGCCACGGTGGTGCGCTGAACGCGCACCTGCCCCTGGCTGTTTTGTGTTCGGACATCGATCACGTCCTGCACACCATTGGCCAGCAAGGTGGCCTGCTTGCTCACCTTGCCGTCTGCACCTTGAACGCGCTCGAACACCAAAGCTGTGGTGGCGACCAAGGTGGTGGGCTCCAGGATCTGGATGCTGCCGCCATCCAAGACCGCGCCAAACCTCTGCTGACCCGTGTTGGTGGCAGACAGCACCGTGGTGCCGGAAACGTCCAGCAAGGCGTCGGCGCCGAAACGGTAAGTGCCCTGGTTGCGCAGATCCACATCCGTCAAGCCAGAGCCAACGGTCAACTGCGTGGTGATGCTGCCCCCAGCTGCACGCACGGTGCCGTCCACTTCGAGCTTCTGCCCTCCTGCCAGCGTGACGTTGCCACGAGAACCCGCATCAAGCTGGGAGCCGGTCTTGAGGTGGAGGTGCCCATCCTGGGCATCGGCTTGCCCTGACGAGCGCAAGGCCAAACTGCGCTTGGGCGCCAGGTTGTCCGCCTGCACGCCCATGCTGACGTTGGCCGAAAGCTTGCTGCCAGTCGTGGCGTTCAGCAACCTGGACTTGGCCAGCCACTGCGCCACCTGAGGCTTGATGCGCGCGCTGCCATCCACCGTCAAGCGACGCACGCCGTCGATGTCGAACTGGCTGAAGCCGCCCTGGTTGAAAAAGCCGCTGCCCAGCACGAAGCCGTCGATCGCCGCGCCCTTTTTCAGCGCCGGGGCGTCCGGCCCCACGATGTCGACCTCGCCGACCTTGAGGGTCAGCTTGCCCGTGTTGGCGTCGCCCACGTCGTTGAAGGCCTTGGTGGTGGTGCCGGCCAAGGTGTGGCCTTGCAGGCTGGCACCCAGCTCGACCGCCTTGAAGCCCTGCTCTTTGGCTTCGGTGTTGGCCGTCAGGCTGATGCTGCCGGCGCGGGTGCCGGTGATGCCCCCCGTGGTGGACACCGTGGCGCCGCCCGAGACGTCGATGGCCGTGCCGGCCTGCAGGTCCAGGCCTGCAGCAGAGCTCAGCGTCACCTTGCCGCCCGCCACGGCCGTGCCCGCCAGGCCCCCATCACGCCGCTGGTTGACCACGTCACCGGCAACGTCGATGCGACGCCCTGCCGCCAACGTGATGCCGCCAGCCAAAGGCGCCGTGCCTGCAACAGCAGACTTCGTGGTGACAGACACCGAGGCCCCAGCCCCGCTGATGTCCCCGCCCAGGTAGATGCCCTCCTCACCGGCTGCCGACAGGGTCAGGCTCCCACCCCGCTGCAAGGCGAAGTTGGCCCCGCCTTCGATCTTCAGGCCACCTTGGGTGGACACGGTGATGCCACCCGCACCACTGGCGTTGAACCAGTCAACGGCCACGCTGCTGCGCTCTGGCAAGGCCGCCGTCAGCGGATTTGCCCAGTCCACCGAAGGCGCCGACGCCCCGGGCGCACGCACGGTGAGGCCGCCAACGAGGTTACCCAGCATGCCCAGGCCCAGCTTCATGGTGGCCAGGCTGGCGCGGGCATCGACACCCGTGCGCTGGCGTTCACCCTGGATGACGTTGGCGCGCACCTGGCCGTCCAGCACCATGGTGGGGGCGTGCACCAGGAAGCCACCGCCGCTGCCGCCCTGGGTGTAGCCGGCTTCCACCTTGGTGGGGTTGGCCTGGCCCTGGTAGACGTTGCCATAGCGGGTGGCGTCGGCGTCCTGGTAGCCCGACACGCCCACGATCTGCACATCGGTTCGGGCGTTGTTCAGCGTGTAGGCTTTGCCATCGGCGCCCAACAAGCGGGTGGGGGCCACCACCGCCTCGGTGAAGGTGACCTTGCCGCCCGAGACGTCCACCTGGCTACCGCCTTGCATCAGCACGGCGCCCGTGGAGACGATGTTGACCTGGCCGCCCTGGGCCATGCGCTCGCCAGCCGTGGTCTTGATCGAGTCCTTGTAACCCTGATGGGTGGCAGCTTCGATGACGGCGGGCGCGCTGCGCACGTCGTAGACCACCTTCTTGTTGAGCAGCTCGCCGTCCTTGAGGAAGGGGTTGCTGGCCAGGTCGCCGTTGCGCAGCAGCTCCGTCTGCACAAAGTTGCGGGCCACCGAGACGGTGGTGTCGGTGGTGCCCGAAACGTCGATGCGGGCGCCTTCCTGCATCACGAAGCGTGCGCCGTCCGCGGGCGCGCCGGACACGTAGGTGGGTTCGGCGGCAATGGCCTTGTAGCTCGGCGTGGTTTCCGCACGCACGTTCACGTTGGCGGCCGGCGCCTGGATGGTGGCGCCTTGCGTCACCACCTGGCCTTGCGCGTTGCGCACCTGGCCTTCCATCAAGATGGTCTGGCCCTGCAGTTCCACGCGCGACTGGGTCATCTTGACCGAACCGCCAGCGGCCACGCCGTTGTCGGGCGTGATCTCGATGCGGCTGCCACTGGTGAGCACCAGGTTGCCCGTGGTGCTGGCGCGCACGGTGTCACCACTGGTCACGCCGGAGCGCGCCAGCAGGAAGACAGAGCCGTTTTCCTGCACGCTGGTCGTGGCGCGGATCGTGCCGCCCTGGCGAACGGTGTGGGCCATCAGCGTCGTGTTGCCCCGCTCGGTCAGGATGGTGCCCAGGTTGCTGGCTTCGCCCTCGTTGCTCCCCACCTCGAAAAGAAAGCCGCGCAGCACCGGCTGGCTGGGGTTCACCTCGGAGGCGTAGATGTCCTTTTCCTTGTCCGGCGACTTCATGTAGACGGCGTCGCCAGCCAGCAGGGCGGTCTGCCCCCCCGGGGTGCTGATGGTGCCGGCGTTCTCGACCTTGCGGGCCATCAGGAACACGCTGCCACCCGACGGGGTCGTGATGTTGGCGCCCGGGGCCACCCGCACGTAGTTGGTCGGGTGGTCGAAGGTGACCGGGGTGTCTTCGCCGCTGAGGTCTTCCCAGGCGTAGACCGGGGTGGTGCGGTTGTCGAGGTCGGTCAGGTTCAGGAAGTCCTGGTCGGAGATGTTCAAGGTGCTGGCCACCAGGCCTTGCACGTTGACCTGCGCGCCCTGGCCGAACATCACGCCGTTGGGGTTGATGAGGTAGACGGAGCCGTTGGACTTGAGCGTGCCGTAGACCTCGCTGAGCTTGGTGCTGCCGATGACACGGTGCAAAGACGACGAGCCCGATCCGGGCGTCTCGATCTCGAAGGTGGCGGACGAGCCGATGTCGAAGGACGACCAGCTGTACAAACCGGCCTTGCTGGTCTGCACCAGTTTCATCGACACGCTCTGGAGCTTGCCATCGGCATCGCGGAACTCGACCTTGGGGCCGAGCTTGCTGTTTTGACCCGTGGGTTGGAAGCTGAAGGTCTTGCCACGGATGGTGCGGGTGCCTTGCAGTTCAACGGGCAGCACAAATTTGTCCGGTGCCGCCCACGCGGCTTGCCCCATCAACAGGCAGGTCGCCGCACCCGCCAACGGACGCAAGCTCCAGCGGCGATCACGCCGGATGCCCGCCCAGGCTTTCAGTCGGCGGGTGAACGCTGCACGACGGCCCTCACGCAGAGCGGAGCGACGACGAACGAAGGCGCGAAAAAAAACAACCATGGCGGGCCTCATGCAACGGGTTTGATCGGGGGCGATCAGAATTCGTGGATCAGTCGGGCGTGCACACGGGGGTGGCCCTTCTGAGTGGCGGTGGTGGTCTTCAAGGGCCAGGCCACGTCGACGCTGGCGGCCAGGCTCGAGGGCATCCTCAGGCGCAAGCCCAGGCCTGCCCCCGCCACCTGCGTGGGGCTGCCGTCCGATGCGTTCTGCGTGCTGATGCGCCCTGCTTCGGCAAAGCCATAGGCCTGCAACTCGGTGAAGGCGCCGCGCCAGGAGCCATCGCTGCCGCCGCCCCAGTTGGGGCCTGACACTTCAAGGCCCAAGTGCGAGCCCGAATCCCCCAGGATCTCGGCCTCGTAGTAGCCGCGCACGGTGTCAAAGCCCCCGACCGAGAACTGCTCGGCCCCCACCAGGGGCTGGTTGGCGAACTGCGCGCCCAGGCGCCAGCGGGCTGACAGGCCGGCAGGCAAAGGGTGCGTGTGGGTCGCGTCCACGCGGAAAGCGGCGAAGCTGCCGTCGCCCTCTTCGCGCTTGCAGCCGAACTGGTCTTCCTGGCCAAAGCACTCGACGTTGCGGCGTGCCACGCGGCGCTGCGCAAAGGTGCCGCCCGCGGTGAGCGTGGAGACCTGTTCGCCTCGCACCCAGGTGGCGCTGTAGTCCACGACCAGCGGCGCATAACGCAACGGGCTGGACAAGGTGCTGCCGTCTGCGCCCGCGTTGATGCGCTCGCGCGTGTTCTTGTATTCGAGCCCGATCGTGAGCCCATGATAGAAACCCTGGCCCGCCGGCAGGCCCCAGGTGCGCTTGAGCGCCACGTTGAAGCCCTTGCCCACCACGTTGGTGCCGCCCAGCGGCTGCACCGAGCTGTCGGACACCAGCAGCGAGGCCTGCCAGGAGCTGCCTTCGGGCAGCGGGATGAGGTAGTTCAGGCCAAAGGCCTTGCTCTGCTTGGGGTCCTGCGGCGTGACGATGCCGATGAAAGACAGCGTGTGGTCTTCCTGAAAGAGGTTGCCGTAGCGGCCCATGACCTGCAGGCGCAAGGGGTCGGTGAACTGCACCTGGCGGTTGTTGAGCTCGACGGTGAAGCTCAGCGGCAGCTTGTCGGACACCTTGAGCTCGGCCTCGACCGTGCCAGGCACCGGGCCCGGGCTCAAGATGGGCTGCACGCGCCGGTCTTCGGTGCGGTTGAGGTCGGCCAGCTGGGCCTGCGCCACGTTGAAGTTGGGCACCTTGCCTGGCGCCAGCTCGCTCACGCGATCGCGGATGAGACCGGGGTCGTGGTACTTGGCTTCGGTCACCTTCAGGCGGCTGATCTGCCCTTCGAGCACGCGCAGGCGCACGACACCTTGGGACACCTCCTGCTCGGGCAGGTCCACGAACACGGTGACGTAGCCGGCGTCCTGGTAGGTCTTCTCGAGTGCGGCGCGCGCGGCTTCGACATCGGCAAAGGCCTTGCCCAGGCCCAGGTAGGGCGTGATGGCGCGCTCGACCGCTTCGACCGGCAAAACGGTGTTGCCATCGACTTCGAACTCCAGCACGTCAAAGCGCGCGCCTTGGCTCGACTCGGCGGTTTCAGTTGCTGCGGCAACGCCCGTCTGGGCCGAAGGCGATGAGGCGATGACAGCCAGGATCAGGCCGAGGGCCAGGCGGCTTGCGATGGGGACTGCTGGGCGGTGGGGCATGGTGCGCGCGAGTGTGGCGACGCGCCGTGAAAGGGTCGTGGAAACCCATGATCCGAATGGCTCAATGACCCCCACCTGGGTGGTCACGCCGAGATGGCTCCGATGAACGATGGCTTGCGAGCAGGCAAAAAGAAACCCGGCGCTGCGCAAGGCAACGCCGGGTTGAGAGAACGCGAGCCCTTGCGGGGCTCAGGCCCTCAGGCCGATCACTTGACGATGGTCAGCAGGTCAGCGGGGTTCGGGCGGGTGACGCGGCCGCAGAACTTGTTGACCGAGGTTTCGCCAGCGGTGCCAGCGGCCACGAAGGTGAAGGTGGCAGGGCAGTCGGCAGCGGTCGGCAGGGTCATCACGCCAGCCTGGTTGGCAGCGCTCAGGGCGTTCAGGTTGGTGGACTTCTGAGCGGCCTTGGTGAACTCGACCAGGAAGGCGCGGCCAGCGGCGGAGTTGCCGGTCTTGGCGACCTGAACGGTCGACTCGAACACGTAGTCATAGAAACCACGCTTGGCGTTGTCACGCGAGGGGATGGCACCGTCGATGGCAGCGAACTTCCACTTGGCGGTTTCGGCGTTTTCCAGCGACACGTGGCCGATGGCGAAAGCGCCGTTGTCGTTGGCCTTGGCCAGGCAGTCACGCACGTTGCCGGTGGTCGAGCCTTCGTAGACCAGGATCAGGTCGGCGTTGGGCAGGGCGTTGTTGAAGTCGTTGGGGAAGGCCGAGTTGCCAGCGTTGTCAGCCGGAGTCAGGGCGCCACCGTTGGCGCCGTATTCCAGCCAGAAGCGGTTGGCCGAGGTCTGGGTGCCCGAGCCGTTGACGCGGCGGCAGATGTTGACCTGGGTCTTGCCGTTGATGTTGGCGGCGTTGCGGAACAGCGGGGCCCAACCCAGTTCAGGGTTGTAGCTGTTGGACAGCATGGAAGCGATCACGGCCTTCGAAACCACGGGGCGGCCGGTGGTGGCCTGGTCGGTTTGCAGGGCGGTGTACAGCTCGTTGCTGACGGCCAGACCGAAGATGATCTGCAGCACGCCTTGGACCTGTTGGAAGTCGCTGTTCGACACGTCGGGGTTGGCCGAGAAGTCGATCGGGCTCAGCGGGCGGTTGGCCGAGGGGTTGAAGCCGATGGGCGAGACGTCGGAGACGCCGCCGTCAGGGCGCTTTTGAGCGATGGTCGAGCACACCTTGGTGGTGGCGTTGCAGGTGGCAGCGCTGACGTTCAGGAAGGGCAGCTGGCTGTTGGTGGCAACGGGGAACACGCCGTTGCCAGACCCGCCTTGGTCGGACTTCTGGAACAGCACCTTCTTGTTGGCGTAGGCGGCGCCGAAGTCGTTGGTGGCGTTGAGCTCGCAGCTGTAGGCCTTGATGATGTTGCCGTTGACGGTTTCACCCGAGAACAGGGCGGCGTCGTTCAGGTAGATGTCCTGGGTGCCGGACTTGCAGTTCTGGGTGAACAGGCCACCGATGGTGCCCGACAGCGCGGTGGCGCCGGACATGGTGACTTCCAGCAGGCTGCCGTCGGCGCGTGCGGTGTCGATCTGGGCGGGGGTCAGGGCGTGGGCCTGGCCGACGAAAGCAGCCATGGCGGCCAGCGAGAGGAGACGCAGTTTCATGTTGACCTCGAGGGTGTAGGGCAGGAAGAGGAGCGCAGGGGGAGACCCCGGGCGAAGCCCGGAATCCGATTCAGACGGGAGGTGAGGAACAAGGGTGCGGAGCAGGACCCCCGCACCCTTGGACATCACTTGGCAGCGCGACGGCGGGCGGCAGCACCCACCAGGGCCAGACCGGCCAGGGCCAGGGCGTAGCTGCTGGGTTCAGGCACGGGAGCGGCAACGGTGAACACGTAGTTGCCAGCGGCGTTCTTGGCCAGGCCGGCCACAGCGGTCCTGCCGCCTTCACCGATCAACGCGGACTCGGTGGCGTCGCCGAGGGCGCTGGTGCTGCTGCGCACGAAGTCATAGATGCCCACCGAGGTGCCGATGGCGGCGCTGGTGTCGACAAACTTGCCACCGAAGGTGGGGCCCACGACTTCCAGGAAATAAGCGTTGCCGTCGGTGCCCTTCTGAGCCAGCAGCGAGCCGTTGGCCTGACCGCCCAGGGTGACGTTGATGGCCGGCTTCAGGTTGGCGGTGTCCAGGTAGTTGTTCTTGATCTGGTTCAGGGAGTCGACCATGTTGCCGTTGGTCACCGTCGTGGCGTCGCCGCTCACGGTGGTGATCATCGTGCGCTGGGCAGCCGACACACCCGAGTTGTCGCCACCGAAGAAGGCGAAGCGGATGTCGGAAGCGTCACCAGCCAGGGCCAGGAAGCTGTTGAAAGCCGAGTTGGAGCTCAGGTCCAGGCTGAAGGACTTGGCACCGGAGGTGAAGATGCTGCGGAAGTCGGCCAGCATGATGCCGGTGTCGATCAGCACCGAGGCCTGGGCCTGAGCGCTGTAGACGGTCAGGGACATTTCACCGCCTTGGCCGGTGGTAACCAGCGGGTCCAGGACGTTGGCGAAAGCGGTGCCGGAAGCGGCCAGGGCCACAGCGGCCACGATGTGTTGCAGTTTCATTGGAGTCTCTCCGTTCAAGGTTAGGCAGAACTTGTGGGTTTCACTCAGGCCCATGGACAACCGGCTCCCGAGTTGCATGCAGTGTGTTGGGGGCGTGTGACATGCGTGCGATCAACCCAGGTGGTTCCCCGTGAGCCGGGCAGACCATGACGGCTCACAACTGAGCCGAACGGATCACACCGAGGACTCACCCAGGTGGAAGTTCGCCGCCCCCAACGCGTTCATGCTCATGGCCTTGGCCACGGCCTGGGCCCGATTGGCCGCTCCCAGCTTGCGCAGGATCTTCTGAACGTGGTTCTTGACCGTCAGCGCGCTGATGCCCAGCTTCTCGCTGATCTGCTGGTTGCTCAAACCATCGCGGACCCAGACCAGGATTTCGCGTTCGCGCTCGGTGATGGGCGAGGGCCTGAGGGCCACGCCATTGACCGACGACGAGGCCCCGGTGCGGGACTGGCTCATCTGCCGCTCGGTCACGCACACCCGTTGGTAGGCCAGGTGCACGCAGGGCAGGAGCATGTCCAGCGCCTGCCTGGCGTTGTCGTCGGCATCCGGCCCGGGCTGGCCGAACAGGAAAACGCTCTCGACCTCGTCGGGGCGACCAGGTCGGGTGAGCCCGTGAACGATGAAGCGGCCGTAGCCCAGCGCAACGAGTTCGCTGACCAGGGCGTCATGACCCGGCAACTGCCTGATGTCCAGCACCACGGCCTGTCCCCGTCCCCGCTGCCAGCTCGTCAGTGCCGCAGACACCAGCATGCTGTGCCGATCACGCAATGCACGGGTCACGGCATCGGGCATGGGCAAGCTGTTGAAGAGGTCAAACACCAGCTCGCGTTGATCTCGGTCGTAGCTGCCACACAGGCTGAGCTTGTGCGGCAGCCACCGCTGGAAGTCGCCCTGGGTCCAGACGAAGAACTGGTGCCTGCGGCAGACCTGCGGAGCGGCTTCGATGACGCGAAGGAGCACTTCCGACTGATCTGGGGCGATGGTTGTGGTCGTCATGGTGTGTGGGGGTGAACCGCAGCAGTCTAGAGACCGCGCGTGACGGTTTCTTGACGAAACTTCACTCAGCCTCAAGGGCGCAGCGCCTGTGGTTGCCCCAGCACAAACGTCCATTGTTCGTAACGAAGCACGCCCTCGGGTGCGTTCAACGATCGCGCTGTCGACAGGCTGTGCACACCCGTGATGCCATCGCCTTCGCGCACCAGGCCCCATTCGGTGCGGCCGGTCATCGGGTCAGGCCAGATGCGCTTGAGGTGACGCTGCAACTCGCCACTGCGGCGGTCCTCCAGCAGGTCCTCGAGTCGCCGAGGCAGGTGGGACTGCCCCTCGCCCACCGGCACGCTCGCGTAGGCCTCGATGGCCTGGCGGAACTGCTCGCCACGCCAGACCAGCTCAGCCTCGCGCGCACGGCGCGCATCCAGCACCCAGCTCTGGGCCAAGGCCGCCAGCATCAGGCCGGACAGCGCCACCCACCACAGCAGCATCAGGTAGGTGAAGCCGCCCGTCCGGACGCGCACCCGCCGAGGAGCTTGTTGAAACACGTGCACGGCGACGTCCTCCACGCCTCACCAGGCGCTGTAGGGGCGCCCGTCTTGAGCCCGTCCTGCCGCGCCACTCCGCACATCGGCAACCTGCCCCGGCACGGCGCTGTCCGCACGGGCGGGGAGCATCTGCCAGCTGTCGCGGCGGCCAGTGATCGGGTCCTCGGGCACCTGCCTGAGGTAGCCCAACTGCACCATCTCATCGAGCGACTCCGGATAGCGGCCCTTGTCCGCCGCGTACTTGTCAATGGCATCGCGCATGACGTTCAGGGAGGTCTTGAGAGAAGCCTCTCGCGCGTTGTCAACCGTGCGCACGTACCGGGGTGCAACGATGCTGGCGAGCAGCCCGATGATGGCCAGCACCACGATCAGCTCGATCAGGGTGAAGCCGCGTGGGCGGCATGGATGTCGTGCGGGAGGCATGCGCTCGCTCCTCACCACTGCCGGTAGGGTTGGCCGTCCAGGCCCACGCCCGGCGTGCGCGAGGCCACATCGAACACATCCGCCCCGGCAGCAGGCGCATCGGGTGGGCTGGCGTAGCTGCGCGTGGCCCAGGTCTGTGCGGCAGGCAGTTGCGGATCGGCAAAGGGGTCGCGCGGCAATCGGCGAAGGAAGTAGATGCGCTGCCCCGTCGGGCTGCTGGCGTCCGGCACGCCTTGAACAAGCGCCTCCAGGCTGGGCGGGTAGCCTGAGGCGTCGGCCTTTTTCTCGATGCGCCCGGTGTCCCATGCGCGCTTGTGTTCGTCGATGGCCATGCGCAGGGTGCGCAGGGCCTGGCGCAGTTCGGCCTCCTGCCCACGGCGTTTGCTCAGCGCCGCCAGGGGCACGGCCGCGCTGGCCAGGATGCCCACGATCATCACCACCACCACCATCTCGATGAGGGTGAAGCCAGCTGCAGGCGATCGCCGCCGGGCGATGGTGTGGTGGGGCCATCCGCGCATGGGCACCACCTTCAGCGATCGGGCTGCGATCCAGCCAGGCCACCAGCGTCCGACGGGTCGGGGACCGCGCCCGCGCCGGCATCCTGCGACTCTCCCGCGTCGGCCAAAGACGGGTCGCGCACCTTCAGGCGCAAAGGCTGTCCGCCCGAGTCCAGCGTGACCTCGGTGTCGGACGAGCGAACGTCCTTGCGGGCGCGCAGCATGACGGGGGCCGAGCCACGCGGGGGCACGGTCAGCGCGATGCGCCCCGACTCCCCGCCCGGCGCCACGATGCTCAGCACGCTGGCATCCACCAGCACGCTGGTGTTCAGTGGTTGGTCGCCGGGGTTGTGCACCATCACCTGGAAGGAAGCGCCCGACATCACGACCTCGGGGCCGCTGATGCCTTCTTGCGGCCCGCCAGCGGGCGTCGCCGATCGGCTGGAGGCTGTTGACGCGGCAGACAGCGAGTTCGACATGCCACCGCGCGTCTGCATCGTGCTGGCCTTGACCCCGGGCCGAAGGCTCAAGGGCGCCAGGCCTGGTTGCGCCTCGGTGCCCGATGGCAGGAAGCCCGCGGTCGAGGTCGGCTGCATGACATTGCGCACGATGCGCGGCGTGATCAGCAAGATGACCTCGGTCTTGTCGCGCGTGTCGATGTCGGTGCCAAAGAGCTTGCCCAGGCCGGGGATCTGGTGCAGGCCCGGCAGGCCAGTGGAGGTGCGGCTTTCGCTGTCGTTGAGCAGACCGGCAAGGATCTGGGTTTCGCCATCGCGGATGCGCAGCGTGGTCGAGGCCTGGCGCGTGCCGATCTGGTAGGCGATCGAGCCTTGCGGGCCGGTCACCTCGTTGGTCACGCTGCTGACCTCAAGCGCCACCTTGATGGTGACGTCGTTGTCGAGCTGCACCTGGGGTTCGATCTCGAGCTTCAAGCCCACATCGAGGTAGCTGACCGAGGCCGACACGCCCACGTTGGCGGTCGACGTGGTGGTGAACACAGGGCGCTTTTCACCCAGCAGCACCTTGGCCTTTTCGCGGTTGCGTGCGCGGATGGTCGGGTTGGCCAGCAGGTTGCTGCTGCCGCGCGTGCTGCGCAGGTTGGCCACGGCCACGGGGTTGGGCACCAGCCAGCTCAGGCCGCTGGTCGACGACACCGTGGACACCGCACCCGGGACGCCATACGACGCCGAAGCCGGCAGGTCGATGCCCACCTTGTCGAGCACCTTGCTTGAGACCTCCATGACTTCCAGCTCGAGCACCACCTCGGGCTCGGCCACGTCCAGGCCCTGGATGAGGCGCTCGATCAGTCGCACGACCTCGGGCGTGTCGCGCACCACCATCATGTTCAGGCGCTCGTCGATGAAGACGTCTCGCGTCTTGGCCACGGTGCGCACCAGGGCCTGGGCCTGCTTGGGGTCGGTGTTGACCAGGTAGAAGGTGCGCGTGACGGTTTCCAGCACGTCGCGGTTCTTTTGCTGCGTGGCCGGGAAGATCTGCACCGTGTTCTCGTTGAGCAGGCGGTGTCCCAGCTGCTGGGTGTTAAGGATGACGCGCAGCGCTTCTTCCACCGAGATGTTGCGCAGGAAGACGGTGGTCTTGGCGTCGCCTCGCACGTCCTTGTCGAAGACAAAGTTGAGGTTCGCCGCGCGGGCCAGGGCCTCGAACACCGTCTTGATCGGGGTTTCGCGGAATTCGAGCGTCACGGGCTTGACGCCCGTGCCCAGCGAGAGCGTGGCCTGCTGGCGCACCTGTTCCTGTCGGCGGGACTCGATGTCGTTGAGCAGATCGCGGGCCGCGGGGTGGCCGGCGTCTTCGGCCAGCAGCTCGCGCAGGATGGCCTCGGCGCGGTCGAGCCGGCCGCCTTCCACCGCATGGCGGGCCTCGGCCAGGCGCTGCACATGGCGCTGGCGGCGCTGCACTTCGGCCTGCAGGGCCAGGGTTCGCGGGTGTTGCGGGGCCACGGCTTGCAGGCGCGTGAGCAGGCCTTCCAGGGCAGACCGGCTTTCTTCGCTGCGGCCTTGCGGAGCCTGGGCCAGCAACTGGTTCACCGCGCGTTCACGCGCCTGGATCAGGGCCAGGCGCAAGCGGCCGTCCGACGGGTCCTGCTGGCTGGCTTGTTCGAGCCGCTGCACCGCGGCCTCGTGCTGACCGAAACGGGCCATTTCGTCGGCCTCGATCAAGGACTGCGGGCCGGCACAACTGGCGAGCAGCGTCGCAGCCAACAGCATCAGGGGTATCGATTCACGCATGTTCATTTCATGGCCACCGTCTGGCTCTGCTGAAGCGGCAGGTAGGTCAGCCGCACGAGCCGCTCCTGGATCTGGTCGACTCGCCACTGGCCTTCGATCACATCGCCTTCGCGCACCACCCAGGTCGAGACCGACCCGCTGATGACCGCGCGGCGCAGTGGCTTCGAGCCGGGGCTGGCTTCGTCGTCGAAGCGGCCAACCCACTGGTGCGGGAAAGGCGGGGCAACGGGTGTGGCATCGGCCACACGGTCTTGCTTGGGTGGTGCGGGAGGCGGCGGGGGCACGACAGCACCCCAGGCCGAGGGCGCGGCGGCGGTCATGGTGCGAGCCGGCGGCAAGGCATCGGCTTGCTGGCGCCGCTCCTGCCAGGCTTGCACGCTGTGGGCGAGCCAGGCGCCTGCGGCATCTGGCGCGACTGCGTTGTTTGTGGCGGGCGCTGCTGCCCTGGCGGGGCGGTCCGCGGTGGGTGCGGGGCGATCGGCGTGCTGCGGCCTGGCCGACGCACGACGATCGGCCACCAGGTCGGTGCCATCGTCTTCGCCTTGCTGCAACCAGAACGTGGCGCCCAGCGCCAAGGCCAGCGCGATCAGGAGCGGGCTTTTCATGGCAACTCCTGCTTCGGCTTCGGCTGGCGCCACCACAGCGAGACGCTCACCTGGGCCTGCACCTGGTCGGACGTCAGGTCGTTGCGCTGGATGTCGATCGTGTCCACGCTCAGCGCCGGCTCGCGCTGCAACCGGTCGAGCCAGGTGCGCAAGGCGGGGTAAGGTGCCTGCACCGGCATCGTCATGCGTTGCCGCCAAAGGCCCGGGCCCCACTTCACGGCTTCCCCTTGCCATTGCACGGCCTGCAGGGGCACGCCCACCTGCGCCGCCGAAGCCAGCACACGGCCTTGCAGGACCAGTCGTTGCCCTTCGTCCGGCAGGCCCGCCCACAAGCGCGACCAGGCTTGCATGGGTGCCTCCTGACGCGAGGTGGCTTCACCCCTGCTGGCTCCATTCGCCCCATTCGCGCGCTCGAGGAGCCCGCGGCGAAGCCGGCGGGCGTCGGACTCGGCCTGAGCCACATCCGCGCGGCGCTGGGGCAGCTCTAACTGGATGAACCCGGCGCAGGCCAGCAGCAGGCCCGCACCGAGCAGGCCGGGCCAGCCCAGCTGGCGCAACCAGGCAGGCCAGCGCAGTCCCGACACGCGTTGTGCGCTCATGGCTGCCCTCCGGCCGCGCTCACATCGATGCGCCATGCCAAGGTGCCGCGCTCGCTGGACACGGCTTGCGCCAACGCATCGCGGCGCAGCAGCTGGGCATCGGCCCCCAGGTCCTGCAACCAGGCCAGGGCGGTGGCGTCATCGGCCACCGCTGCCTGCAGCCGCCAGCTCAGCGGTTGCGCAGCCCGCGTGCCCCAGCTGCCCAGGTCAAGCTGGAAACGCATCAGCGCGATGCCGCGTTGGTGCGCCGAGGCGTCGGCCTGATCGAGCACCTGGGCCCAGGGGTGCCCGAGCCAGGCCGCCAGCTGGGCGGCCGAGCGCCAGCCTTCGTCTTGCAGAGAAGGCGCCGCTTCATTGGCTGACGATGCCCCGGCATCGGCCGCAGCCGCGACAAAAGCCCCCGAGGCCCCCGAAGCGCCCGTTGCGGGCAACGCTGGCGCCCCGCTGCTCTGCGCATGTCGCTGCAGGCGCTCGAGTTCGGCATGCGCCGCCTGCCCCGCCGCATCGACCTGCCGGGCCAGCTCCAAGGCGTGCACCACCGCGATGGCGCCCAAGGCCAGCAAGGCCCAGGACCAGAACGAGATGCGCACGCGCGGGCCAACGAAGTTCAGGGACTCGGCCCAGCCAAGGCCATTGCCTGCGCTGCCCTGCACGGTTTGTGCAAAGCGCATCCACCCGCCGAAAGACAACCGTGGGTTCATGCCGCACCTTCCTGCGTCGCGATGTCGGAGCCGACATCGACGAGCGAAACCAGGTCGCCCGAAGACACCGCCAACACCGCGGCCCCGGGCGCATCGGTGGCTCCATCGCCCCACGCGTCAGCCAGATCGGCTTCATCGGCCTGGTCAGGCGCCAGGAACACCAGCGCTTGCAACACCCATTGACCTGCGTGCAGGGCCACCAGGGCCCGGGTCTGCCAGTCGCCTTCTCGCCAGGCCCAGCGGCGCAGCGTGCCCTCGGGCAGGCCGGCCGGAGACGGCAACTCGCGCCAGGCCTGCTGCAAGGCCTCGGCCCACCAGGGGCGCAACGCCAACAGCCTCAAACCATGCTGTCGGGCGACCTGCTGCAGCCCCTCTACGAGCGGCCGGGGCAGCGCACAGGCCAGCGCGACAGGCGCCCGACCGCCGTCCAGGCTCGTCTGCACACACCAATCGGCATCGAGGCCTTCGGCCGACTGATCCAGGTAGTGCGTCCAACGTGCACAGGCCTGCTCACGCAAGGCCTGCGCGTTCGCACCCGGCCCGGCCTCGCACACGGCCATCAGCATGAAGTGAGACGACAAGGCGATGTCCACCGACGCGCCTTCGTGGCGAGCAGCCCATTCGGCAAAGGCCTGCGTGGCGGCTTCGATCACCCGGGCCTGTCCAGGGGCATGGGGCAGCGCGGCCAGCATCAGGTGATGCGGGCGGCGCCAGGTCCGCAGGCGCGTGCGCCAGCGGGCCACCCGTTGACCCAGCGCCGCAGGGTTCGGTGCCACGCTCGGTTCCTCCAAAGCGGGAAAGTCGGTGCGGGCGTTCATTCGACCAAGGTCACGCGGTTGAGTTCATCGATGGTGGACTCGCCGCGCAACACCGCCGCCAGGGCGGCCTCGCGCAACAGCCGCGTGCCACTGGCGCGCGCGTGCGCCTTGACCTGCGTGAGCGGCGCGCGCGCCACGATGAGGTCGCGCAACGTGTCGTCCATCAGCAGGATCTCGGCGATGGCCTGGCGCCCCCGGTAGCCGGTGCCACGGCAATGCGGGCACCCCACCGCTTGCATGAAGCGGCCCTTGGCATCCAGCGGCAATTGCGCTGCGTGCAGGTCACTGGCCAAAGGCTGACAAGGCAGGGTGCAATGCACGCACAGCTTGCGCATCAGGCGCTGCGCCACCACCCCATTGAGCGCCGAGACCATGTTGTAGAGGTCCACCCCCATGTGCATGAAGCGGCCCACCACGTCGAACACGTTGTTGGCGTGGATGGTGGACAGCACCAGGTGACCGGTGAGCGCCGCCTGCGAGGCGATCTGAGCCGTCTCCGCGTCGCGGATCTCGCCGACCATGACGCGGTCGGGGTCGTGGCGCAGGATGCTGCGCAGGCCACGCGCGAAGGTCAGGCCCTTTTTTTCGTTGACGGGGATCTGCACCACCCCGCCCAACTGGTACTCGACCGGATCCTCGATGGTGATGATCTTGTCGGCGCCGTCGTTGATCTCCTGCACGATGGCGTACAGCGTGGTCGTCTTGCCGCTGCCCGTGGGGCCGGTGACCAGCAACATGCCGTAGGGCTTGCGCGCCAGGCGCCGCACCACGGACGCGTCATCGGCTTCGAAACCCAGGCCTTCGAGGCTGAGCGCCTGCTGCTCGGCGGCCAGGCGCGAGCGGTCGAGGATGCGCAGCACCGCGTCTTCGCCGAAGCTGCTGGGCATGATGGAGACGCGAAAGTCCACCTCGCGCACGCCCGCCTCGCCCGCGCTGGCCGACTGCTGAACCCGCAGCTTGAAGCGGCCGTCCTGAGGCAGGCGGCGCTCGCCGATGTCGAGCTCGGCCATCACCTTCAGGCGCGAGACCAGTTGCTCGGCCACCTCGCGCGAGCCGATGTCGCCCACGTGCACCATCACGCCGTCGAGCCGATGGCGGATGACCATGCCTTGCGAGGTGGACTCCAGGTGCAGGTCGCTGGCCTGGGCCTTGAGCGCGTCGAACAGCGTGGCGTCCAGCAGGCGCACCACCGGGCTGCTTTCGCGCGAGATGGTGTCCACCGACAGGGCCTGGCCTGTGCTCCCTGGCCCGGCCTCCGCCGCCGACGCGATGGGCAACAACGTGCCACGCGCCTCAAAGGCCTGCTCACCGCGCGCCAGCCACAACGCCAGCGTGTCTTCGTCGACTTCGCGCCAGCGCACCGGCGCGGCCACCGCGCGGCTCACGGCCTCGCGCAGCATGGCGTCTGCGGCATCCCGCGCCAGGCCCCAGGCCACGCCTGCCTCGTCGCGCACCACCACCACCTTCAGGCGCATGGCGCGGTTGAGCGGCCAGGCCTGCCAGTCGGGTTGCCAGGCCAGCATGGCGTCGGCCGAGGTGGCGCCCGTCACCGGTTGGAGTCGGGCGTTCACTGGATTTGCTCCGCCACTTGGAAGATGGGCAGGTACATCAGCACCACGATGCCGCCGATCAGCACGCCCATGATCAGCATCAGCGCCGGGCTGATGACCTTGCCCACCCACTCGGTGAACCGCGCCAGCTCTTCGTCGTAGAAGGTGGCGGCTCGCTCGAGCATGGGGCCGAGCTCACCGGTCTGCTCGCCCACGCGGATCATGCGCAGCGACACGGGTGTGCACAGGCCATGGGCCTGCAGCGCGTCCGACAGGCGTGTGCCTTCCTGCACTTTGCGCCTCGCGGCCATCAGCGAAGGCCGCAACGAGGGCCCCACCAGCTCCAGCGTGGCCTCCAGCGCCGGCACCACGGCCACACCGGCCTGCAGCAGCAGCCCCAGCGTGCGGTACAGCGAGGCCAGCTCGATCAAACGCAGGCGCGGCCCGATGACCGGCGTGCGCCAGAGCTGATCGGCCGCCGCGGCACGCACGGTGGGCGAGCGCCAAGCCGCCAGAGCCGCGAACACCAGGCCCACCAGCCCTGCGACGAACCACCACGGGTACGCTCCCACCGCCGTGCCCAGCTTGAGCAGCAGGCCCGACAGCACCGGCAACTCGCCCCCCATGCCTTCGTAGATCTCGGCAAAGCGCGGCACCACGAACACGGTCAGGAAGGCCATCACCAGCAAGCTGGCCGAGATCAGGATGACCGGGTAGATGGCCGCGCTCACCAGCTTGTCACGCAAGCCCGTCACCCAGGCCAGGTAGGCCGCGTGCTGGCGCAGCGCCTGCGGTGTCTGGCCGGTGCGCTGGCTGGCTTCGATGGAGGCGATCAGCAGCGTGCTGAAGGCCTCGGGCTGCTCGCGCATGGCCTGGGCCAAGGGGCGCCCCTCGGACAGCGCCATGTTCAGCCGTGACAGCACCCTGGCCACATCGGGCGAGGACTCCTTCTCGCGCAGTGTGGCAATGGCTTCGAACAGGGGAATGCCTGCGTCCAGCAGCACGGCCAGCTCCTGGCAGAACAAGCGCCGCGGGAAGGCCGCCTGGCGCCGAGCCAGGGGCTGCTGCCACCAGGGCTGCTGTGGCATGGTGCGCTGCGCGGGCACCGGTTGGATGGGGCGGTTCATGGGCAGGGCCGTGCTCACCAGTTGGTGAGGTCCTGGTCTTCGCCGCCGCCGCCTTCGCGGCCGTCCTTGCCCAGCGAGAACAGGTCGTACTCGCCATGCTCGCCTGGCGCACGGTACTGGTAGTCGCGACCCCAAGGGTCCTTGGGCGGCGCCTTGCGCAGGTAGGGGCCCCACCAGCGCGTCTCGCCACTGGGCTGTACCCACAGCGCGCCCAGGCCTTGTTCAGTGCTCGGGTAGCGGCCGGTGTCCAGTCGGTACTGGTCCAAGGCCTTGCCCAAAGCGTCGATCTGCGCCGTGGCCGTCTTGCTCTCGGACTTGCCGATCTGCTTGAAGAACTGCGGCCCCACATAGCCCGCCAGCAGGCCGATGATGACCAGCACCACCAGCAGCTCGAGCAACGTGAAGCCCGCATGGCGACCTGCACAACGCCCCGCATGGGCCACGCGTGCAACCGAACCCGTCGCCGACCGATCGGCAACCGAAACAACAGGGACGAGTTCAGCCTGCACCCCACAGCGGGGCGCCTGACGCGTGATCATTTGGGGCAATCCTTCCTGCGCTGGACCTTGGCCTGGAGTGGGCCCGGTCAACGCGACAGGCGTGATCCTATTGGCCCATCCCTGACAGCTTTGTGACAGCCACCGCGACCATGCCCCCTTCATGCGAGGGACACACGTCACACGTAGCCTTTGAAGCAAGCTGTGGCCAGGTGCCCGGCCTGCCCAACACCCCAAGGAGTTCCCCAAGATGTTCGTCCGCACCTTGAGCGCCTTCGCGCTGGCCACCATCACCGTCGTGTACCTGAGCGCCCACACACCCGCCATGGCCACCGAATCGGCTCGCCACGGCGCCCACCAACCTGAAGCCGCCAAACCCCTGCTCATCGCCCACCGCGGCGCCTCTGGCTACGTGCCCGAGCACACCCTGGCCGCCTACTGGCTGGCCATCGAGCAGGGCGCCGACTACGTCGAGCCCGACCTGGTGAGCACGAAGGACGGCGTGCTGGTCGCCCGCCACGAAAACGCCATCGCCATCGTTGACGCCAATGGCAACGTCCGCGAGGCCACCACCGACGTGGCCGAGCGCCCTGAATTCGCCAACCGCAAGGCCACCAAGCTGATCGACGGCGTGAACATCACCGGCTGGTTCACCGAGGACTTCACCTTGGCCGAACTCAAGACGCTGCGCGCCCGCGAGCGCCTGCCCCAGCTGCGCACAGCCAACACCCGCTTTGACGACATGCTCGAGGTGCCCACCTTCGAAGAGGTGCTGCAACTGGTCGCCCAGGCCAACGAGCGCCGCCAGCAAAAGGCCCTGGCCACGGGTGGCTGGAAGGCCGCCCTGAAGGTCAAGCCCATCGGCGTCTACCCCGAGACCAAGCACCCCACCTACTTCGACGGCATCGGCCTGTCGCTGGAAGAGCCGCTGGTGCGCACCCTGCACAAGCACGGCTACCGCTTCAAGACCTCGCCGGTGTTCATCCAGTCCTTCGAGGTCAGCAACCTCAAGGACCTGGCCAAGATGACCCGCGTGCCCCTGGTGCAGTTGCTCAACGGCTCTGGCAAACCCTACGACTTCGTCGTCAAGGAAGACGCCCGCACCTACGCCGACCTGGCCAAGCCTGAGGGCCTCAAGGAAATCGCCCGCTACGCCAGCGGCATCGGCGCCAACACCAACCTGATGATCCCATTGGTCGGCGGTCGCCTGGGCACACCGACCTCGCTGGTGCAAGACGCCCACGCCGCCGGCCTGATCGTGCACGGCTGGACCTTCCGCGCCGAAAACAACTTCCTGCCCAACGAGTTCGACAGCAGCGCCAACCCGGCCGAGCTGGGCGACCTGGCCGGCCAGATCAAGGCCTTCCTGGCCCTGGGCATGGACGGCTTCTTCACCGACCACCCCTTCCTGGGCAAGCAGGCGCGTGACGCCTTCGTGGCCGGGGAGTGAGCTTGACCGGGGCCCAGGCCCCGGGTCCAATCGGGGCATGCCCGCCCCCACCCACCTGCTCTACCTGCACGGCTTTCGCTCCTCACCCCGGTCCTTCAAGGCGCAGCGCCTGGCCAGCGTGGTCAGGACGCTGCAGGACCAAGGCCTGCCGCTGGTCTGGTGCTGCCCGCAGCTGCCGCCTTCGCCACAGCAGGCCATGGCCGAGTTGCGCGAGCTGGTGCGGCACTGGCCGACCGAATCGACGGTCGTCATCGGCTCGTCCTTGGGCGGCTTCTACGCCACGGTGCTGGCCAAGGAACTTGGCTGCCGCTTCGCGGTCATCAACCCAGCGGTGCAGCCCGCACGCGACCTGGCCCGCCACATCGGCGAGCAGACATCCTTCCACGATCCGCAAGACAAGTTCTTCTTCCGCGAAGACTTCATCGACCAGTTCCGCTCGCTCGACCCCTATCCCATCGATCACCCCGAGCGCGGCTGGGCGCTGATCGCCGAGGGCGACGAGGTGCTGGACTGGCGCGAAATGGTCAGCCACTACCAGGGCGCGCGCATCCACCTGCTCGATGGCAGCGACCACGCCGTCAGCGATTTCGACGAGCACCTGCCCAAACTGCTCGACTGGCTCCGCCTGCCCTCGCCCACCTCCTGAGCGGCCCGAGCGACGCCAGGGTCACAAGGTGGGACAATCGCGGTCCGAAGACCGCTGAGATCCCGATTCCATGTACGCCCTGTTCGACGACGCCGGCAAGTTCCTGGCAGGCCGCGTGATGTCCGAAGCCGACGCCTCGATGCAGATCGAGCTCGACTCCGGCAAACGCGTGAAGGCCAAGGCCGCCAACGTGCTGCTGAAATTCGCCAAGCCGGCCCCGGCCGAGCTGCTGGCCCAGGCCGCCGTCCAGTCGAGCGACATCGACCTCGACCTGATCTGGGAAGTCGCCCCGGCCGAGGACTTCGGCTTCGACGACCTGGCGCGCGAGTACTTCAGCGAATCGGCCGACGCCGTGCAGCAGGCCGCCATGCTGATGCGCCTGTTCGACGCCCCGCACTACTTCCACCGCCGTGGCAAGGGCCGCTTCAAGAAAGCGCCCGAGGACATCCTCAAGCAGGCGCTGGCCGCCATCGAGCGCAAGAAGCAGCAGGCCCTGCAGATCGAGCAGTGGGCCCAGGAGCTGGCCACCGGCAACTGCCCGGCCCCGATCAAGGAAGAGCTCTACAAGATCCTCTTCAAGCCCGACAAGAACGGCCCCGCCTACAAGGCCGTGGTCGAAGCCGCCAAGGCCACGCAGCGTGCACCGCTTGACCTGCTGAAAGACGCGGGCGCCATCGACAGCCCCTACCAGTTCCACTACAAGCGCTTCCTGTTCGAGCACTTCCCCAAGGGCACGGGCTTCCCGGCCCTGGAAGCGCCCCCCGTCAAGGACGAGCTGCCACTGGCTTCGGTCAAAGCCTTCTCCATCGACGACTCGATGACCACCGAGATCGACGATGCGCTGTCGGTGCAGGGCCTGGGCACGGGCAGCGTCACCTACGGCGTTCACATCGCCGCTCCGGGCCTGGCCATCGCCCCCGGCGCGCCGGTCGACCAGCTTGGCCGCGCGCGCATGTCCACCGTCTACATGCCAGGCCACAAGATCACCATGCTGCCCGACAGCGTGGTGCAGGCCTACACGCTGATCGAAGGGCGCGACTGCCCGGCCGTGTCGCTGTACGTCACCTTCGACGAAGCCACGCTGGCCGTCACCGGCAGCGAGACGAAGCTTGAGCGCGTGCCCATCGCCGCCAACCTGCGCCACGACCAGCTCGACGGCGTCATCACCGACGCCACGCTGAGCGGCGAGGCCCCGGCCGACTACGCCTTCGCGCCCGAGCTGGCCTTCGCCTTCCGCCTGGCCAGGCACCTCAAGGCCCAGCGCGAAGTCGTGCGCGGCAAGCCCGAGACCTTCAATCGCCCGGACTACAGCTTCAAGCTCATTGGCACCAACGGCGTCAACACCATGAGCGACGGCATCGAGCCGCAGGGCGACGAGCAGGTGCACATCGGCACCCGCGCACGCGGCTCCGCGCTCGATTTGATCGTGGCCGAAGCCATGATCCTGGCCAACAGCACCTGGGGCGGCTGGCTGGCCGAGCTGGGCGTGCCCGGCATCTACCGCAGCCAGGCGAGCCTGGCGCCCGGCATCAAGGTGCGCATGGGCACCAAGGCCCTGCCGCACGCCGGCATGGGCGTGGCGCAGTACACCTGGGCCACCTCGCCGCTGCGCCGTTATGTGGACCTGGTCAACCAGTGGCAGATCATCGCCTGCGCCAAGAACGGCCGCACCGCCGCGCTGGTCGCGCCCTTCAAGCCCAAGGACGCCGAGCTGTTCGCCATCATCTCGAACTTCGACGGAGCCTACAGCGCCTACAACGGCTTCCAGTCGAGCATGGAGCGCTACTGGACGATCAAGCACCTCGGCCAGGCCGGCATCACCGAGCTGGATGCCGCCGTCATGGTCAACGGCCTGGTGCGCGCCGACACGCTGCCCCTGGTCTTCAAGGCCATCGGCGCCGACAACCTGCCGCGCCACGCCAAGGTGCGCGTGCGCATCACCGGCGTCGACCTGCTGACCCTGGACGTGCACGCCAGCGTCATCGCCCGCCTGGACGAGGCCGACGCCGGCCAGGCACCCCAGGGTGATGCCGGAGAGGAAGACGACGCCGAGGTGCTGGACAATGCGGGACCGCTGACGCTGGCCATCGACCTGACCGATGCGGAACCGGGCGAGGCCGCGAACGCACCACAGGCAGGTACAGGGGGTGCGGCGGCCTGACCCGGCCCGACGCCCACCGCCCAACCGGGCAGAGACGCACCAAGACGCCCCCACGCCGTGATGCCCAGCCGCTTGATCGCCCCCTGGAAGTACCTGAAGTCCCTCAGCCTGCTGCAGGTGTGCCTCGGTGTGTCCGTGGCGGTGCACGCGGCCCTGTTCGGTTTCCGCTTCATCGACCCCGAGGGCTTCAACCGCACCTTCCAGGACACCCCGCTGGAGGTGATCCTGGTCAACGCCGGCAGCGAGGCCAAGCCTGACAAGGCCCAGGCGCTGGCCCAGCAGAACCTGGCCGGCGGCGGCGAAGCCACCGACAACCGTCGCGCCACCTCGCCCCTGCCGCCTTCGCCCACCAACGAGGTCGGCGACTCGCTGGAGCAGACCGCGCGCATGATCGACCAGATGCAGCGCGAGCAGCAGCAACTGCTGGCCCAGATGCGCGACGAACTCGCCGCCCTGCCCCCGCCCCAGCCGCGCAACCCCTCGCAAACCGAGATGGCGCGCGCCGAGGAAGAAAAGCGCCGCCAGCTCACCAAGCTGCTGGCCGAGCTTGAAAAGCGCATCCAGGAAGAAAACGCCCGCCCCAAGAAGCGCTACCTCAGCCCCGCCACCCTCCGCTCGGCCGACGCGCTGTACTACAGCGCCTTTCGCACCCGGGTCGAACGCGCGGGCACCGAGCAGTTCCCCACCAACAATGGTCAAAAGCTCTATGGCGAGCTGATCATGGAGGTGTGGATCAACCGCGCCGGCAAGGTGGTCGATGCCATCGTGGTGCAAAGCTCCGGCAAGCCCCTGCTCGACAAGCGAGCGCGCGCCATCGTGCTGCGCATGGGCCAGTTCGAGCCCGTGCCGCCCGAGGTCAGCGCCGGCCACGACCTGATCCTCATCACCTCGCGCTTTCGCTTCACGCGGGAAGCCGGCTTCGAAGCCACCACCCAGGCCGCGAACCCCAACGCCTCCCCCCCCACCGCTCAACCCTGACGCCCGCATGACCGCCCCCGACCGCTACGCCGTCGCCGGCAACCCCGTGGCCCACAGCCGCTCGCCGCACATCCACAGCCTCTTCGCACAGCAGACCGGCCAGGCCATCGACTACGGTCGCCTGCTCTGCCCGCTCGATGGCTTCGCGCCCGAGGTGAAGGCGTTCGCCGCGTCCGGTGCCAAGGGCTGCAACGTCACCGTGCCCTTCAAGTTCGAGGCCTTCGAGCTGGCTGCACGCCGCAGCCCGCGCGCCGAGCTGGCCCAGGCGGCCAACACGCTGCGTTTCGACACCGGAGAGCAAGGCGGCTGGCTGGCGGACAACACCGATGGCGTGGGCCTGGTGCGGGACATCACCGTCAACGCCGGCGTGCCGCTGGCGGGCCGCCGCGTGCTGCTGCTGGGCGCGGGCGGCGCCTCCGCTGGCGTGCTGGGCCCGCTGATCGAAGCCCGTCCTGCCGAGATCGTCATGGCCAATCGCACGGTTGAAAAGGCCGAGGCCATCGTGGCTCGCCATGCCGACTGGGCTGCGCAGCATGGTGTCCAGCTCAGCGCCCGTGGCCTGACCGACACCGGCTCCGCCTTCGACGTGTTCATCAACGGCACGGCCGCCAGCCTGGCCGGCAGCGGTGTGCCGGTTGGCCCCGAGGTGCTCAAGGCCGGCAGCCTGGCGCTCGACATGATGTACGGCCCCGCTGCCCAGGCCTTCCTGGACTGGGCCCGCTCGCACGGCGCCGTGGCCCGCGACGGCCTGGGCATGCTGGTCGAGCAGGCCGCAGAAAGCTTCGCGCTGTGGCGCGGCGTGCGCCCCGACACCACGCCCGTGCTGGCCGAGATGCGCGCGCTGGTCGACGCCGCCTCCAAGGCATCGGCGGGCTGATCCGCCTCGCCCACGCTCTCACCTGTTCCAACCCTGGGAAACCCAAGATGCGCGCAGTCTGGCGGATCACCGTGCTGCTGGTGCTCAGCGGCCTGAGCTTGCAGATCTTCTTCGCAGCGCGCATCGCGCTGATGAACGTGCTGGACCCGCAGTCCACCACCTTCCAGCGCAGCGAGTTCGCCCGCATCCTGCGCGCCGAGGGCCGCGTGGCCTGGGCGCAGGAATGGGTCGACGGCTCGCGCATTTCAGACCACTTGCGCCGCGCGGTGATCGCCTCCGAAGACGCCAACTTCGCGGACCACAACGGCGTCGAGTGGGACGCGCTGGAGAATGCCTGGCGCAAGAACAACGCAGCGCAGGCTCGCGCAGACAAAAAACGCGCCGACGCGCTGGCCCGACACCAGCGCGCGGTGGAGCGCGCCCGCAAACGCGGCCGCCCGGAGCCGGCGGCACCGGATGTCAACCAGGTCACGGCCAAGGTCATCGGTGGCTCGACGATCACGCAACAGCTGGCCAAGAACCTGTTCCTGAGCAGCGAGCGCAACTTCCTGCGCAAGGGCCAGGAGTTCGCCATCACCTTCATGCTCGAGGGCCTGCTGAGCAAGCAGCGCATCCTCGACATCTACCTCAACAACGTGGAATGGGGCGAAGGGGTGTTCGGTGCGCAGGCCGCATCGCGCCACTACTTCGGTGTCGACGCCGCCCGGCTGGCCCCACTCCAGGCCGCGCGCCTGGCGGTGATGCTGCCCGCACCGAAGCGCTTCGAGAAAACGCCTCGCTCGCCTTACGTGAGCGGGCGCGCAGGGACGATCGCGGCTCGCATGGGGGCTGTGGAGCTGCCTTGAGACGGGATCAGGGTTTGCCGTCCTGAGCACCCGGCGCATCCGCCGTCGCTTCGGTGACGAACGCGATCCGCGTCAGCCCTGCTTTTTGCAGGATGCCGATCAACTGGGCCACCCGCTCGTAGGGCACGACGCGGTCGGCACGCAGCTGCACCTCGGTGTCCGGCTTGGACTTCGCCTGCGCTTCGACCTGGGCCTGCAGCGCCGCGGCGTCCACCGCCTGCTCGTCGAGGTGCGTGCGCCCATCGGCCGTCAGCGCGATGGTGATCACGGCAGGCGGCAGCGGCGGGGGCGCCTGGGTCTCGGCGCGCGGCAGGTCGAGCTTGAGGCGCGAGGTCATCATCGGCGCCGTGATCATGAAGATGATCAGCAGCACCAGCATGACGTCGATGAGCGGCGTCATGTTGATGTCGCTCATGGGCTCGCTGCCCTTGGGACGCTCGAGTCGGCCGAACGCCATCGTCGCCGCCTCAGGCCTCGTCGCGGTCACGCGATGGCGTGCCCAGCAGCGCCTCGCGCAGGTCGTGCGCGAAACCTTCGAGGTCGGCTTCGCACGCCGACACCAGCTTGCCGAAGACGTTGTAGGCCAGCACCGCCGGGATGGCCACGGCCAGGCCGGCCGCCGTCATGATCAAGGCCTCGCCCACCGGGCCGGCCACCTTGTCGATGCTGACCGAGCCTTCGTTGGCGATGCCCATCATCGCGTGGTAGATGCCCCAGACGGTGCCGAACAGGCCCACAAAAGGCGAGACCGATCCGACGGAGGCCAGCAACACCTGGCCGGCCTTGAGCCGCTGCATGACGTCGTGCAGGCTGTCGCGCAGGCGCCGCGTGAGCTGGGCCTCGGGCAAGGCGCGTGCTTCCATGGTGTCGGCGGCAACGGGTTCGGCCGCGGCTTCGACCAGGGGCAGCAGCACCTGCTCTCGGTCCAGGTCCTTGAGCGCCAGGCGAGCCGAAGGCAGGTCGGCCGCGCGCCAGAAGGCTTGCGCTCCGAGCACCAGGTCACGGCGTGCGCGCGTGAGCATCCAGCCCTTCCAGAAGATGACCACCCAGGCGCTGATCGACATGATCAGCAGCATGACGGCCACGGCGCGCCCGATGGCGTCGCCCTGTTCCCAGTACCGAATCAGGCTGTCCATGTGGGTTCAGCCGCTCACTTCAGGCCGAGCACGTCGTCCATGCCGAACAGGCCGTGCGGCTGGCGTGCCAGGAAGCGCGCAGCGCGCAAGCTGCCCTGGGCGTAGTGCACGCGGCTGGAGGACTTGTGCGTGATCTCGATGCGCTCGCCGATGCCGGCGAACAGCACGGTGTGGTCGCCCACCACGTCGCCGCCTCGCACCGTCGCGAAGCCGATGGTGTTGGGGTCGCGCTCACCGGTCACGCCTTCGCGGCCATAGACGGCGCAGGTCTTGAGGTCACGCCCGACGGCCTCGGCCACCACCTCGCCCATCTTGAGCGCCGTGCCGCTGGGGGCATCGACCTTGTGGCGGTGGTGGGCCTCGATGATCTCGATGTCGTAGCCGTCCTTGAGGGCCTTGGCGGCCTGGGCCAGCAGCTTGAAGACGACGTTGACGCCCACGGCCATGTTGGGCGAGAGGACGATGCCGATGTCGCGCGCGGCGTCTTCGATCTCGGCCTTCTGCTCGGGCGTGAAACCGGTGGTGCCGATGATGAGCTTGACACCCAGCTCGCGGCAGGCCTTCAGGTGGGCCAGCGTGCCCTCTGGGCGGGTGAAGTCGATGAGGTACTTCGCGTCCTTGAGGCCGGCGTGCAGGTCGTCGGTGATGACGACGCCGCTGCGCGTGCCCATGTAGGCGGTGGCGTCGATGCCCAGCGCCGGGCTGCCGGTGATGTCGAGTGCGCCGGCCAGGCGGGTGTCGGGCGATTGCAGGACGGCCTCGATCAGCATGCGCCCCATGCGGCCGGAAGCACCGGCGATGGCGATGGCAAGGGGCTCGGAGGCGGAGGTCGGGGTGGCGCTCATGCGGGGATCCAGTGGCGAAATTTCAAAAGGCGTGACAAAGTCGGCCGCTCAGGGCCGGCGCGGGGCTCAGCGGCTGCCGGCCTCCAGGGGCGGGTACTCGCGGGCGGCGCCTTGCGGCACCTTGCGGGTGGACTCCGTCTTGAGGGGCACGGGCAGCGCAGCGACCTGCTCTGGCGTCATCTGCAGTTTCGGCTCCTCGCCGCCCAGTGGGCGGTCGATGGACGCGACGAACTCGCGCTCGCTTGGCAAGGCGTCGGTTTCGAAGCGTTCGACCACGTCGTTGCGGAAAAACACCGTCACGCGGCGTTGCTGGTCGGGCACCCCCTGGCGCCGGATGGTGAAGGCGTAGTCCCAGCGGTCGGCGTGGAAGGGGTCGGCCAGCAGCGGCGTGCCCAGGATCTCGCGCACCTGCAGGCGGCCCAGGCCCGGCTGAATCTGGGCCATCACCTCCTGGGTGACGACGTTGCCCTGCACCACATCGATGCGGTAAGGCGTCAGCAGGCCGAAAAGCGTTTCCGGGTTGCGCAGGCTGCTGCAGCCCGACAGCAGGGTGGCGGAGGCCAGGACCAGGGCAGCACGGCGGATCGGGGTCGGCATCATGGGCAGGGGGCGGACGCCGGCGAGGCGTCGGGTCGTTGAGACGGAGGGCAAGGTCAAGTCTGGCGTCAGGAATGGGCCGCCAGGCAGCAGGGGTGAACCCCTACCTGGGTGCGATCATGGCGCCAACTCATTATCATTGGGCATTCTAGCGGCGGCCGCACGGGCCTGCCTGCACTGTGGAGCCCCCATGACCAACGTCGAAGAACTCAAAAGCAGCGGGCTCAAGGCCACCCTGCCTCGCATCAAGATCCTGGAGCTGTTCCAGCAGTCCACCCAGCGCCACCTGACGGCCGAAGACGTCTACAAGCTGCTGCTCAACGACGGCTCGGACATCGGCCTGGCCACCGTCTACCGCGTGCTGATGCAGTTCGAGCAGGCCGGCATCCTGGCGCGCAACCACTTCGAGGCCGGCAAGGCCGTCTTCGAGCTCAACGAAGGCAAGCACCACGACCACCTGGTCTGCGTGAGCTGCGGTCGCGTCGAAGAGTTCTTCGACCCCGAGATCGAGAAGCGCCAGCAGCAGATCGCCGCAGAGCGGGGCTACAAGCTGCACGACCACGCGCTGTCGCTTTACGTGGTGTGCAACCGCGAAGGCTGTTCGGGCAAGTCCGCCGGCCACAAACTCTGAGCCGGAGACGGGGGTGGCGCGGCCGGGCTCAGTGCCCGCCGCCGCGCTCCATCGCGCGCTGGTGGCGCTCGATGAACTCCCGGTAGGTGTCGATGCCGCGCAGCTGCAGCACGGTGTTGCGCACGGCGGCTTCGACCAGCACGGCCAGGTTTCGGCCGGCGTCCACCGCGATCACCGCCTTGCGAATCGGCACGCCCATGACCTCTTCGAACAGGGGCTCGTAGGGCAGGCGCTCGAATTCGCGCTCCATCGTTTCTTTTCGCACCAGGTGCACGATGAGCTTGAGGCGCATCTTGCGGCGCACGGCCGTCTCACCAAAGATGGCCTTGATGTCGAGCAGGCCGATGCCGCGCACTTCCAGCAGGTTCTGCAGCAGCTCGGGGCAGCGCCCCTCGATGGCGGTGCGCGAGACGCGGTACAGATCGACCGCGTCATCGGCCACCAGGCCATGGCCGCGTGAAATCAGCTCCAGGCCGAGTTCGCTCTTGCCCAGGCCCGACTCGCCCGTCAGCAGCACGCCCAGGCCCAGGATGTCCATGAACACGCCGTGGCGGGTGATGCGCTCGGCGAAATGCTGGGTCAGGTAGCTGCGCAGCACATCGATGACGTGGCCGGCCGACTCCGCCGTGACGAACAGCGGGATGCCCGCGCGGCCGCACATGGCCACCAGCTTGTCCGAAGGCGGCACGCCATCGGCGACCACCACCACCGGCGGCTCCAGCGTGACGATGCGCTGGATGCGGCGCTCCTGGTCCTCGGGCGTGGAATTGGTGAAGTAGGCCGACTCGCGGCGCCCGACGATCTGCACCCGGTAGGGGTGGATGTAGTTCAGGTAGCCCACCAGGTCGGCCGCCGACTGGGCCGACTTGACGGCCTCTTCGTCGAAATGGCGCTCGGGGTTGGCGTGACCGGCGATCCATTCCCAGCGCAGGGCGGCGCGGTTGGATTCGAACAGCGCTTCGGCGCTGATGATGGCGAGGTCTTTGAGGCTCACAGACGGTGCGGTGGCAGGTGCGGTGGCAGGCGTTTTGCGGACATCATGCCTCAAGCCCGGGCCGCTCAGGGCCTCAGGCCACCGACTTCAGTGGCTGCCAGCGCTCGATGAGATCGTGCACCTCGGCGGCCGTGCCTTCGGTCTTGAGGCGCTCGCGCAACTCACGGTCCGACAGCAGCTCGGCAATCTCCGAGAGGATCTCGAGGTGGCGCTGGGTGGCGGCCTCGGGCACCAGCAGGAAGATGAGCAGGCCGACGGGTTCTTCGTCGGGTGCGTCGAAAGGAATCGGCTGGCTCAGGCGGATGACGGCGGCCAGCGGGTTCTTCAAACCCTTGATGCGGCCGTGGGGAATGGCCACGCCGTGGCCCAGACCGGTGGAGCCCAGGCGCTCGCGGGCGAAGAGGTTGTCCGTCACCGTGGCACGCGCGATGGCGTGGTGGTTCTCGAACAGCAACCCCGCGTGCTCGAAGACGCGCTTCTTGCTGCTGGCGTCCACGTCCACCAGCACCTGGCTGGCGGGAAGGATGGCTGAGAGACGGTTCATGGTGTGACGCAAAGCGACTGACGGAACGCCACCGCACCGGGCGGGCAGAGGGCGGATTATAGGGAGGTGTCGGCCCCGTGGGGCGGCCGACTCAACCCCGTTTTCAGGGATTCTGCACCCTCTGCTGCACCGCAGCAAGGCCCCGGATGATCGATGCCCGATTGCCGCGCCTCACAGTGGGGCACGGTGCCAACTTTGGCCGATCCGGCGGCATTTGTTCCCATGAAAAACGGCCCCGAAGGGCCGTCAACTCGGTTCCACCTGCGCTGGCGACCCGCAATCAGGCCGGACCGAGGTGCATCGGTGCCGAGTGCACCGACGCGGTTTGCTGGGGAGGGACTTCAGGATGCCATGTCCCAGGCGCCCGAGGCGCGCTTGAGCGGGTCATGCTGGTGGTTCTGCACGCGGTCCTTGTGGCGGCAGACTTGTCGATCGAGCTTGTCCATCAACTGATCGATGGCGGCATAAAGGTCTTCGTGAGAGGTCTCGACGAAGATGTCCTTGCCCTTGACGTGGAGGTTGACTTCGGCCTTCTGGCGACGATCCTTTTCCTTTTGCTTTTCAACGCTGAGCAAGACCGTGATGTCCACGACCTGATCGAAATGGCGGGTGATCCGCTCCAGCTTAGTGAGCACATACTCACGCAGCGAGGGGGTCACTTCCAGATGATGGCCACTGATCGTCACATTCATACTGCCTCCTTTCGAGAGCAGAAACGTTGCACACACTTCAAGCACATCCGGTGGGCGCAAGGGAGACTCGCTGCGGGCTGTCTGAGACGGGGCACCGAGGCCACAAATCGTCAACCGGAAGACCAGTGTGCGCCCATCCGATCGATGTGACAAGGCCAAGACACCAGCTTTTACATCGGGCTTCCTCGGGGTGTGAACAATGCTTTGAAACAGGTCAAAATCTCGTTGATCGGCCTGTTGTCGAACGCCTTTTTTCGCTGCCGCGCCCCATCTGGTGAGCTGGCGAAGGCCCGCTCGGTTGGCCCGACAATACGCGCCATGACAGCGCTCCCCTCTGCCCCGAATGCGGGCACCTGGCCGGCTGGCGGCTGGGCCCTGGCCTTGCTGGCCCTGGCGGCCCCGACCCTCGTCGCCCCCCACGACCCACCTTCGGTCACCTTCTACAACCAGGCCCTGGCGGTGCTGGGATGGGGCCTTTGGCTGAGCTGGCTGGGCGGGCGACCGGCCGCGGCGCAACACGGGCCCGGTCGCAGCGCCTTGCTTGCCCTGTGCGGGGTGCTGCTGACCCAGGCCGCCCTGGCTTTGTGGGCCGGTGTGTTCAGCCCCGTGCCCCTGGGCCTGGGCCTGATGGGCGGCGGCATGGCGCTGGCGGCTGCGCTGGCGGCATGGACGGGCTGGCGAGCCGGTGGCAGCAGCGAACGCGACACCCTTGCCGCGCTCTTTTTTGGCGGGCTCGCGGTGGCGGGCGTGGCGGGCAGCCTGCTGGCGCTGGTGCAGGTCTTTCAACCCGACTGGGCAGATGGCCGATGGATCGCCATCCCGACCATGGCGGGCCGCGCGGTCGGCAACCTTCGGCAGCCCAATCACTTCAGCACCTTGATGGTTTTCGCCTGCGTGGGCGTGGCCTGGCTGGGTGCACGGGGCCGGCTGCCCGTGAGCCTGACCTGTGCCGGGCTGGCGGCTTTCATCGGAGTGATCGTGCTGACGGCCTCGCGCACCGGCATGGTCGCCATGGCGCTGCTGACGGCCTGGGGCGTGTTCGATCGCCGCCTGCCCACGGGCCTGCGCCTGGCCCTGGTGGCCGCACCGCTGCTCTATGGCCTGGCCTGGGGTGGGATGTGGCTGTGGTCGCATGCCGATCAGTCGGTGGCCTTCGCCGCCGAGGCCCGCCTGCACGACGGCAGCGACATCTCCAGCTCTCGCTTCGGGATCTGGTCGAACGTGCTGAGCCTGATCGGGCAGCAACCCTGGACAGGCGTGGGCTACGGGCGCTTCAACTTCGCCTGGACGATGACGCCCTTCCCCGGCCGCCCGGTGGCCTTCTTCGACCACACGCACAACATCGTGCTGCAATGGGCGGTGGAGTTCGGCGTGCCCCTGGCCGCCTTGCTGCTGCTGTTGAGCGGCGCGGCCTTCGTGGCGCTGCTGTGGCCCAGGCGCGCCGTGGCGGCCGACCAGGTGGGCCTGGCCGGTGCGGCTGCGGTGATGGTGGCCGCTGCAGGCCTTCACAGCCTGCTGGAGTACCCCTTGTGGTACGCCTATTTCCTGCTGCCAACGGCCTTTGCGTTCGGGCTGGGGCTGTCCACTCGGGCGGAGTCGACCGCATCGGGCATGCAGGCATCCGGGCCGGCCGCCAAGGCCATGGCGAGCCCCTCATCGGGTGCAACGTTGGCGGGACTGCTGATGGCCGCCTTGGGCACCTGGTGTGCGCTGGACTACCAGTCGGCGGCCAACATCTACGCGCCCCGGCCTTGCGCACAGGCGCAGGCCGCATCGAGCCAGCCCGGCTGGCTCAGCCGCATCTGCCCGGCGGGTCTGCGCGAACGCATCGACTTCGGTCGGCAGATGCCATGGTGGGGGCACCAGGCCGACTACGCCTGGGTCAACCTGCCCGATGACGACGAACCCAGCCTGCCGCCACAAGCTTTCCGCCGCACGACCCATGTGCTGATGGATGCGAGGTTGATGATGGCCTACGCGCGCTCGCTGGCCGAGCACGACCGTGTGGACCATGCGCGTTATGTGGCGCAGCGCCTGAGCGAATTCCGCAACGCGCGGGCCAAGTCCTGGTTCCAGGTGTGCGAGGCCGACAGGCCGGCTGGCGAGCCCCTGCCCTTCCAGTGCGAAGCGCCGCAAGGCCAGTACACCTGGCGGGACGTGGAGCCCTGACCAGGCCCGCCGTCAGCCGGCGGTCTCGGCGCGCCAGGGCCCGGACTTGCCGCCCAGCTTTTCCAGCAGACGCACGTCCGTGATGCGCATGCCTTTTTCGGCGGCCTTGCACATGTCGTAGATGGTCAGCAGCCCGACCTGCACGGCGGTCAGCGCCTCCATTTCGACGCCGGTGGGGCCCACCGTCTGCACCGTGACCTGGCAGCGCACGGCCGGCCCGGCTTCTTCGATCTCGAACTCGACGGCCACCTTGGAGAGCGGCAGCGGGTGGCACAGCGGGATGAGGTCCGACGTGCGCTTGGCGCCCTGGATCGCGGCGATGCGCGCCACGCCCAGCACATCGCCCTTGCCGGCGCGGCCTTCGTGGATCAGGGCCAGCGTGCCGGGCTGCATCCGGATGCGGCCTTCGGCCACGGCCACGCGCACGGTGGGCACCTTGGCGGAGACGTCGACCATGTGGGCCTGGCCGTGGGCATCGAAGTGGGTGAGTTCGCTCATGGGGTCGGAGCCTGGAAGGTGACGAGGCGGTGACAGGGGTGTCAAGTTCGGTGAAGCCCCCTGACCAGGGCGCGGAGGGACGCATACTGTGCGCCTTGCCTCCCGTGATCTTGAGAGACCTTGCGATTGTCCCCGATGCCCTCGCGATCGAAGACGCCTTCACCTTGGTCGGCCCATGGCCGTCGGCTGGTCCTCGCGGCGGTGTGCGCCAGCCTGGTTGCCCCACCGGCCAGCTTCGCGCACACCGAGCCTTACACCCCGGCCCCCGTCATCTCGCTGCCTGCACTGGGTGACAGCAGCGCGCAGGCCCTGTCGCCAGCGGCCGAACGCAAGCTGGGCGATCGCATCATGCGCGCCATCCTGGGCGACCCGGCCGTGATCGACGACCCGCTGGTGCTCGAGTACGTCGATCAACTCTGGCAGCGGCTGCTGCAAGCCGCGCGGCAACGCGGCGAGATCACCGCCGAGCTCGATCAGGTGCTCGCCTGGGACCCGTTCCTGGTCAAGGACCGCAGCGTCAACGCCTTCGCGCTGCCCGGTGGCTACATCGGGGTGCACCTGGGGCTGCTGGCCGTCACGCGCACGCCGGATGAACTCGCCTCGGTGCTGGCGCACGAGCTGTCGCACGTCACGCAGCGCCACATCGCCCGCATGATCGGGCAGCAAAGCCGCACCTCGTGGATCGGCATTGCGAGCTTGTTGCTGGGCGTGCTGGCGGCCAGCGCGAACCCGGCGGCCGCGCAAGCCCTGATTTATGGCGGCCAGGCCGCGGCCATCCAGGGGCAGCTCAATTTCTCGCGCGACATGGAGCGCGAGGCCGACCGCGTGGGCTTTGGCCTGCTGTCGGAGGCCGGCTTTCGCAGCAGCGGCATGGCGCTGATGTTCGAGACGCTGCAGCAGGCCTCGCGCCTGAACGACGACGGCAGCTTCCCTTACCTGCGCACCCACCCGCTGACCAGCGAGCGCATCGGGGAAGCGCGCGCGCGCCTGGGCCCCGATGCCTGGGACACACGCACCGCGCTGCGGCCCGACGCCAGCGAGCAATGGGCCTGGCACCTGCTGATGGCCGCGCGTTCGCGGGTGTTGATGGACACGCGCAGCGTGGCGCTGGAGCAGCTGGGCAACCTGCGCCCGCCCGCCGACGCCTCGGCCCTGGACGCCATCGCCACCCACTACACCCGCGCCGTGACCTGGCAGCGCAGCAACGGGCATGCGCGCGCGGCCCAGGCGCTGGCCGAGGCCCGCGCGCTGCTGCCGCAACTGCCCCCCGGACAACAGGCCGTGGCGCAACGCGTGCTGCTCATCAGCGCCATCGAAGGCCAGTTGCTGGCGCAGCAGCACGAGGCCGCGGCCGCCAGCCTGCGCGAGCTGATGGGCCCCGCCCGGCCCTCGGTCGTCAAGCTGTCGGCCCGCCCCGAGTTGATCTACTCGTCGCGCCTGGCGTTGGCGCTGCCGCCTTCGGCCGACCGCAACGAGGCCTGGCTCGACGCCACCGCGCGCCTGCAGACCCACCTGAGCGTGCACCCGCACGACAGCACGGCCTGGTCGCTGCTGGCCAGCCTGTGGCAACAGCTGGGCCAGCCGATCCGCGCCGTGCGCGCCGAAGCCGAGGCCGCCGCGGCAGAAGGTGACCTGCCCGGCGCCATCGACCGCGCGGAAGGCGGGCGCAAGCGCTTTCGCCAGCCCGATGCCGCGGCCATCGTCGAGCTGAGCGTGCTCGACGCGCGCTTGAAGGACTGGCAGCGCCAGCTGCGCGAGGACATGCGCGAGGACAGCGGTCGCTGAGCCGTGCCGGGGTGCAGGGGTGCAGGGGCGGGGAACCCCTGAGTCAGGTGGGGGCATCTTTCATTTGAGAATAATTCTCATTAAGATCACATCTACCGCTCACGAAACGCCTCCATGTCCGACCGCAGCCTCTCCGCCCCCTCCGTCGCCCCCGTCAAGGCCCGCCTGCTCCAGTTGCTGGACGAGGTGATCGCCCACGATGGCTACGGCTCGATCAAGGTGGATGTTCGCCTGCTCAAGAAGGGCCAGAAAGAGGTCATCGTCGACTGCGGCAAACAGTACCGCTTCGTGGTGGACCACCCGGGCTTCGGCCTGGGCCCCAACGAGGCCGCCTGAGGACAGGGCGTCCTGGGCGGGGGCCTGCCCCCAACTGAACCATCGCCACACCCTGACGTGTTGCCTTCGTGGGGAAGGAACGCTGTCGATTTCCTCCTTCCGAGGTTGACATGCACCTTTCTTCCATCTCCAAGTCCATCCCTTCCTCCGTCCGTGCACTGGCCCTGGCTGGCGTCGCCCTGATGGCCGCACATGGCAGCGCTCACGCCACCGCCGGTGTTTGGGACTCTGCTGCCCTTGGCTACAGCGGCAATGGCAGCAACAGCGCCAACGCCTGGATCACCACGCCCGGCGCCGGCAACAGCTACGCCGAATGGAACGTGATCCTGAGCTACCCGACGGACAACACGCCCGACATCGCCGGCGCCGGCACGCTGACCGAGCTGACCGGTGGCGCCTTCCCGACCAGCGGCGGCAACATCTATGGGCTGGGCGGCCCGACCAGCTTCCAGGTTGACCTGGCAGGCTCGACCACGGGCCTGTGGGAGGTCTACCTGCGCGTGGGCACGCAAGGCTCGATTGCGCTGGAGGAAGCCACGCTCAACGGCGTGAGCGCCACCCGCGTGCTGACCTACGACAACGTCATCACGGGCGGCTTCGGCGGTGCCGAGCAGGAGAGCCTGTGGAAGTGGACCCTGGCCGGCACCGGCAACTGGGTCTTCAACTTCGGTGCCTCGGCCGCACACATGAGCCTGGACCAGATCGCCGTCTACGCCGTGCAGCAGGCACCGGCCGTGCCAGAGCCACAGACCTGGGCCTTGATGGGCGCCGGCCTGGGCGCCATGGCCCTGGTCCGTCGCCGCCGTCAGGCTCGCTGAGCGACTGCCCCTGCCCTGAAAGACACGGGCCGCCGCAATGCGGCCTGTGACCGCCATGCCTTGCAGTCCCCCCCGTTCCCGGCGCCAGCGCCGGTCGGCGGTCGCCGCCACCGGTTGCTGGTTGCTCACCCTTTGTGGCGTGGCCCTCGCAGACGACGGCCACGTCACGCCCCCGACTTCCGCCACCAGCCCCGAGCCCGACATGACCGTGTTGCCCGAGGTGCGCGTGCAGGCCACGCGCCAGCGCCCCGCCGTGCAGGCCGAGACCCTGCGATCGACGACGACGATCGGCGAAGCGGTGCTGCGCCAGCGCCAGCCCGATTCGGTGTTCGAGGTGCTCGACGAAGTGCCGGGTGTGGCCGTTCAAGGTGGCCCGCGCAGCAGCGGCATGAGCTTCAACATCCGCGGCTACACCGACGGCGAAGACGTGCGCATCGAGCTCGACGGCGTGGGCAAGGGCTTCGAGAAGTACCGCTTCGGTGGCACCTTCATCGAGCCCGAGTTGCTCAAGTCCATCGAGGTGCGCCGAGGCGCCCAGATCGAGTCGCCTGCCGGCGCCCTGGGCGGCACCGTCAGCGCCCAGACGCGCGACGCCGCCGACCTGCTGCGCCCCGGTCAGCAATGGGGCGCCCGCGCGCGCATCGGCCACGCCAGCAACAACGACGAGACGCAGACCTTCGTCGCCGCCTACGGCCGGCCAACCGAAAAGACCGACCTCGTGGTGGCGCGATCGCGCCGCGAGAGCAACGACATCCGTCGCCCCGATGGCCAGCGGCTCGAACTCTCCGACACTGACGCCGGCAGCAGCCTGCTCAAAGGCAGCTGGTGGCTGACCGACCAGTGGAAGGCCTCGCTGAGCTGGGTCCGTTACCAGGACCAGGGCCTGCAGCCCTATGACACGACGGGCGGTGACCCAGGCGGTTTCGGCAAGGTGCAGCGGCGCATCGACGATGACACCCTTTCGCTGCAGACGAAGTGGGAAGACGAGGCAACAGGCCGGAGTTGGCAGGCCACGGTTGGCCGCAGCCAGACCCATGTGCGCGACCACATGGAGCAAGGCTGGGGCTTCTCCAGCGCCGGGGCTGCCGTCGACGACGACGTGGCGCACCGGCAGACCACCGTTGACACGCGCGCGACGCTGCCCCTGATCGGCAACCCTCAGCGAGATGCCCCGCTCGTCGATGACACATGGCGCCTGAGCCTGCACATGGGGTTGCAGGGCAACCATGCCGAGCGCCAGTACCGTCGCGTCACCGGCAATGCGGCCATCAATGCCATCAGGTACCCCGGTGGCTACAACGCCGAACAACCACCGGGCACCCAGGAAAAGGTCGGCGGCTACCTGCAGCTCGATGCCCGCGTCGGTGGTTGGCAAGCCTTGCCCGGCGTGCGCTGGGACCGCTTCACGACGAGGGTGATTGGAGACAACGCCACGAGACTGATCAAGGCGGGAGAGTCCGATGAGATGACCATTCAGAGGGCATCGCCCAGCTTCACGCTGTCGCACACCTGGTCGCCACAAGGCTGGACGGTGTTCGGCACCATGGCCCGGGCTTTCCGTCCGCCCTTGATCGACGAGGCCTTCGCCAACAGCACAACAGGTGGCAACCCCACCTGCAGCAGCGCCCAACTCACACGCAACTGGACCGTTGCGGGTTACCCCAGGTACGTTCAAGTGCTGCCTGCCAGTGGCATGTGCTCCCAGTTCTACGAACCTGAAGTTTCACGCTCGGTGCAGGCAGGCCTGCACACCCGCCAACGCAACCTGCTGGGTCCGAGCAGCCTGCTCGACGCCAAGCTCACCGCTTTCGATGATCGAACCCGGCAGCTGCTGGAATCGTTGATGGTCGTGCCTGGCGGGAGCAAAGCCATGTCTCAACCTGGCACCGAACACCGCTGGGGCCTGGAGATCGAAGGCAGCCTGCAATGGCGCGACTGGCAGGCTCGCTTCAGTGGCCACCGCATCCGGGGCCGCACCTTCGATGGGCAGCATGAGCGCAAGCTGCTGACCGTGCCCGCCAACCGCCTGCAGCTCAGCCTGGGCTGGCGCCAAACCTGGGGCGAGGTCGGCATGCGCTGGCAACAGGTCTGGGCCCGCGAGTACTTCCAGACCACCGCCCAGACCAGCACAGCGCGCCAGCCCAGCCACCGACTGCTCGGGGCCTGGGCGCAATGGCGCATCAACGATCGCTTCACCCTCGACCTCGCGGCCGAGAACCTGGCCAATGAAACCTACCACCTCGACAACGGCTTCGCCAGCCAGGGGGTGGAGGGCGCCGGCCGCAACTTGCGCGTGGCCATGTCGGCCCGCTACTGACCCATCCACTGACTTGCAACCACCATGGAGCATGACGATGACAACGACCTCTCCCGCCCACTTGCGCTCGTCCTTCGCCGCGCTTCGCGCACAAGGCTTGCGGGCACGCGACGCCGCGACACAGCTCAAACTCTCGGAAGGCGAGGTGCTGGCTGCCCATGTTGTGAGCCAGATGTCACCGCAGGCCGCGGCCGACAGCCTGCTCGCCACCGTGCCGCTGGGCGGTGACTGGGTCGCCATCCTGCAAGGACTCGAGGCCGTGGGGCCGGTGATGGCGCTCACGCGCAACGAGCACATCGTGCACGAGAAGATCGGCGTCTACCGCAACGTCAGCGCCAGGGGCCCGGTGGGCCTGGCGATTGGACCGGAGATCGACCTGCGCCTGTTCCTCAACCACTGGCATGCGGGCTTTCACGTCGTCGAACGAAGTGACAAGGGGGAGCAGCACAGCCTGCAGTTCTTCGACCGCCATGGCCAGGCGGTTCACAAGGTGCACGCGCGCGCGCAGACCTCGCTGCCGGCGCTCGAAGACCTGGTGCAGCGCCATGCCGACCCCGCGCGCGAAGTGCGCTTCGAGCCCGGTCGCACCTCTTTGCCCAACGACCGCCCCGACAGCGAGATCGACTGCCTGGGCCTGGGCGAAGCCTGGTCGGCCATGCACGACACGCACGAGTTCTTCGAGCTGCTCAAGCGCTTCCAGGTGGGGCGCCGCCAGGCCCTGCGCCTGATGGAAGGCGTGCACACGCGCCGCACGCCGCTGCTGGCCGTGGACTGGCTGCTCAACGAAGCGGCCGCATCGGGCCTGCCGATCATGGTCTTCGTGGGCAACCCCGGCTGCATCCAGATCCACACCGGTGCGGTTCAACGCATCGAGCCCATGGGGCCTTGGCTCAACGTGCTAGACGAGGGCTTCAACCTGCACCTGCGCGGCGACGCCGTGCACGAAAGCTGGCTGGTGACCAAGCCAACCGATGACGGGCCGGTGACCTCGATCGAGCTGTTCGACGAAAGCGGAGAGCTCATCACCATGTTCTTTGGTGAACGCAAGCCGGGCAAGCCGGAGCTGCCGGCCTGGCGCGAGCTGGCGCATTCGCTGGTGGGAGGCACGCCGCCGTCCCGCCACCGCCCGCAGGGCTCGTCCAACTCGCACAAGGAGGCCGCATGAGCCGTCGCCACCGCAACCCCATGGGCCCCGAAGGGGACACACAGCGTCGCCACCTGCTGCAAGCCATCGGTGGGCTGGGCGGCCTGGCCACGCTGCCGATGTCACTGGGTGCGGCGGCTCAGGCCTTCGCGGCCGCGCCGCCTGGTCAGGCCTTGGGGGAGCCCCGCCTGGTCAGCATCCACGGCAGCCTGACCGAGATCGTCTACCTGCTCGAAGCCCAGCACCTGCTGGTGGGCACCGACACCACCAGCACCCACCCGGCCGAAGCCAGCCGCACGCCCAAGGTGGGCTACCTGCGCCAGCTTTCGGCCGAAGGCCTGCTGTCGCTCAAGCCGAACGCCGTGCTCGGCACCGACGAAGCCGGCCCGCCCGCGGTGCTGGCTCAGTTGCGACAGGCCGGCGTGCCGCTGCGGCTGGTCAACGTGAGGCACCGCTTCGAGGACCTGATGGAGAAGGTCCGCCTGGCGGGTGAGGCCACGCGACGCCAGAAGGCAGCCCAGGCCCTGTCGGCCGACCTGCAAAAGCGCTGGCTGGCCACGCAGCAGCAGGTGGCTCGTCGCAACGCAGCCACCCCTGGCAACGCAGGCCCGCGCGTGCTGTTCATCATGGCCCACGGACCCGCTCCGATGCTGGCGGGCACCGATACCGGCGCCCACGCCATGCTGGGCTACGCGGGAGCCCGCAACGCCATGGCCGAGGTGCAAGGCTGGCGCGCGCTCAACGCCGAGAGCGCCGTGCAGGCCCGCCCCGACTGGGTCGTCACCACGCAGGAGTCGGTGAGTGCACTGGGGGGCCTGCAGAAGTTCTGGCAACTGCCCGGCCTGGCCATGACCCCGGCAGGACGGCTGCAACGTTTGCTCAGCTTCGACACCATGGCGCTGCTGGGCTTCGGCCCCCGCATGCCCTCGGCGCTGGAAGCACTGCAGCAGGGCCTGGCATGAGCGTGGTGCTGCCTGCGGCATCGCGATCGCGATCTCGAACCCTTCTCTGGCGTCCCCAGCCAGGCCGCCTGCTGTCCATGCACACGACGCTGCTGGCTGCCAGCGCGCTGCTGCTCATCAGCCTGCTGGTGGCGGCCAGCAATGGCCCCTTCGCCGTGGGCTGGCGCGACGTGCTGCAACTGGCCACCGACAAGGCGGGCGATGTCTCCGGCGCCGATGTCTTCTGGCACATCCGCGCACCGCGCCTGGCGATGGGCCTGCTGGCCGGCGCCGCGCTTGGCGTGGCCGGCGCCATGGTGCAGGGCCTGTTTCGCAACCCCCTGGCCGACCCAGGCCTCATCGGCGTGCAGGCCGGTGCCGCGCTGGGCGCCGCCGCTTTCATCGTCTTGTTGCCGCTCGCTGGCTGGACGGTTGCAGGTTTTCACACCAGCTGGCTGGGCGTGAGCGGCACCATGCTGGGTGCCTTCGCCATGGCACTGCTGACCACGGCCATCGTCTGGCGGCTGGCGCGCCAGCATGGCCACGTGGCCGTCACCCGCTTGCTGCTGGTGGGCGTGGCGGTGAATGCCCTGGCCGGGTCCGCCCTGGGGCTGCTGACCCACTTCGCCACCGACACCCAACTGCGTGCCCTCACCTTCTGGATGCTGGGCAGCCTGGCGCCCAGCCACTGGCTGGCCGTGGCTTGCGTGCTGCCGGCGGTGCTGCTGACCTGGCTGATCGCACCACGCCTGGCCCCTCAACTCGACGCGCTGTCGCTGGGTGAAGCCCAAGCCACCCTGTCGGGCGTGAACGTGGCTTCGCTGCAGCGGCGTTGCGTGGCGCTGGCCGCGCTGGCTGTGGCGGCCGTCACCGCGGTCATCGGCATGGTGGGCTTCATCGGCCTGCTGGCGCCCCACCTGGTGCGGCTGCTGTGCGGCCCTTCGCACCGCGCGGTGTTGCCCGGCTCGGCGCTGCTGGGCGCCAGCCTGGTGTTGCTGGCCGACACGGCGGCGCGCACCGCGCTGGCCCCGGCCGAAATGCCGCTGGGCGTGCTCACCGGCCTGATCGGCGCGCCCACTTTTCTGTGGCTGCTGCATGGCCGCGCCAACCGTTCTTTCTGAAAGGAGTTCCAACCATGAGCCTGTCCGCCCACGACCTGCTGGTGCGCCACGGTGAGCGCCGCGTGCTCGATGTGCCCTTCGTTCAGTTGCAAGCCGGCCAGGTGCACGCGGTGCTCGGCCCCAATGGCGCGGGCAAGTCCACTTTCATGCACGCACTGTGCGGGCTGGAAGGCGGCAGCGCCCGGCGCGTGCACCTGCACGGCCGCCTGCTGTCCGACTGGGACACCGTGGCCCTCGCCCGCCACCGCGCGCTGCTCTCGCAAGAGCTGCAAGTGCCCTTCGACTTCAGCGTGCGCGACATCGTGCGCATGGGGCGCCACCCGCATGCAGGCTGCCCGCATCCGCTGGAGGGCGAGCTGGTCGAGCAATGCCTGGACACCGTCGGTGCCCTGCACCTGATCGACCGCCTGCATGCGGGCCTGTCAGGTGGTGAGAAGGCTCGCGTGCAACTCGCGCGCGTGCTGGCACAGGTCACGCCCCACCCCGACGACGCCACGCCCCGCTGGCTGATGCTCGACGAGCCCACGGCCGCGCTCGACCTCGCCCACCAGCACAGCGTCATGCGCCTGATGCAGCAACTGGCCGCGCAGGGCCATGGCGTCATCGCCGTGCTGCACGACCTCAACCTGGCCGAAACCTATGCCGACCAGGCCCTGGTCATGCGGGACGGGCGGCTCGACACCATGGGCCGCTGCGAAGAGGTGTTGCAGCCGTCGCTGATCCAGCGCATCTGGGGTGTGGTGTGCGAACGCCTGCCCCGTCCAGCCAGCCAGGGCAGCTGGCTGGCGCTGTCCGCCATGGCCTCGGCTGTGACGGATTGATCACGATCGCCCCTTCTCCACCCCCTCAAAGTCCCCAGGCCGCGCCAGACATTGCGCGGCCTGTGTACACTTCGCATGTCCGAAGGGGGAGTAGCTCTCCGCTAACCCGGTTGGTGTCGACCCGTCAGTACGGCGGGGGCCGCAAAGGCCCCTGACCCGGGTGACACGGCAGGCCGCCCGGCCCGCCTCGCAAGACCTTTCGGTGCACAGGCGCGCAGCCTTCGACTCGGTCGAAGCGTTGCGTCATGTTTGTTCACCGGAGCATATGCATGTTCAGCACCGTCCCGGCCTGGTTGTGGGCCGTCTTCGTCGCCATCGTCATCGTGGCGCTCTTCGTCGATTTCGTCGTCCTGAAAAAACAGGGTGCGCACGAGGTCACCGTCCCCGAAGCCATCAAGTGGTCCGCCATCTGGGTGGCCCTGTCGCTGGCCTTCAACGGCCTGTTGTGGTGGGCCTACCAGCAGGAGCTGGGCACGGCGGTGGCCAACACGAAAGCGATCGAGTTCCTCACCGGCTACCTCATCGAGAAGTCGCTGGCGGTGGACAACATCTTCGTGTTCCTGATGATCTTCACCTACTTCGCGGTGCCGCCCTCGTACCAGAAGCGCGTGCTGATGATCGGGATCATCGGTGCCATCGTGCTGCGCACGGTGATGATCCTGGTGGGCGGCTGGCTGATCAGCCAGTTCCACTGGATCCTGTACGTGTTCGGCGCCTTCCTGTTCTTCACCGGCATCAAGATGTGGTGGGCCGCCGACCAGGAACCCGATCTCGAAGGCAACCCCGCGCTGAAGTTCCTGCGCAAGGTCATGCCCGTGAGCAAGCATTTCGACGGCGAGAACTTCTGGACCGTGCAGAACGGCGCGAAGATTGCTACCCCGCTGCTGCTGGTGGTCGCCCTGGTGGGTTTCACCGACGTGATCTTCGCGGTGGACTCCATCCCCGCCATCTACGCCATCACGTCCGACCCCTTCATCGTGCTGACGTCGAACATCTTCGCCATCCTGGGCCTGCGCGCGATGTACTTCCTGCTGGCCGCCATGGCTGCCAAGTTCCACCTGCTGAGCTATGGCCTGGCGGTGATCCTGGTGTTCATCGGCACGAAGATGATGATCATCGACCTCTACAAGATCCCGGTGATGGTGTCGCTGGGCGTGGTGGTCGGCATCCTGGCCATCACGATGGTGTGGAGCGTCAAGACCGCACCCAAGATCGGGGCCAGCAAAACCGCCGGTTGATGGCCTGACAGCTGCCTGGCAACAAGAAAAGGGGGCCTCTCGGCCCCCTTTTTCATCCCTGAGCAGATCGTTGCTTGTCTCAACGGCCTCAGAAGGTGTAGCGCGCGGTCAGGTTGGCGTTGAGTCGATCGCCGTAGCCGCAGTCGCGGTTGAGCCCACGGCACCAGGACACATAGGTCTTGTCGGCCAGGTTCTTGACGTCGAAGCGGACATCCCAAGGGCCGCTGGCGTAACCGATCATGGCGTCGTACAAGGTCACCGACGGCACCTCGGGCGTGCCCGCGGCGCCCGTGACCGTGCCGATGTAACGCGCCCCCAGGCCAGCGCGCCAGTTGCCAGCAAAGCGGTATTGCGTCCAGGCGCTGGCGGTGCGCTCGGCGATGGAGTTCAGGCGTTTGCCGGTCTGGCGGTCGGCCGCATCGAAGTTGGTCAGGTTGCCCAGCCATTCCCAGGCACCCATGCGATGACGCACCTCGGCTTCCCAACCCAGCACGCGCGCGCCCACCTGCTCCACGCCGCCGGGTTCCTTGCCGTCGGCCACTCGGTTGGTCTGCTGGATGTCGAACCAGGCCAAGGCTGCCGAGGTGTCACCCGAAGTCGACAGGTACTTCACACCGGCTTCCTTCTGATCGCCCGATGTGGGCTTGAGGTAACCGCCCGCCTTGTCCAGCCCCAGGTTGGGGATGAAGGCTTCGGAGTAGCTGACGTATGGCGCCCAGGCGCCCAGTCGGTACATCAGGCCCACGCGGCCCGTCGTGGCAGCGTTGTCCAGTTCCACATCGGCCACGGGTGCGATGTTCCAGGTGCGGTTGCGGGCCTTGTCGTGCCGCAGGGCCACCGACAGCACCCACTGGTTCCACTCCATGTGGTCCATGGCGTAGAAGCCCGTCTGGATGATCTGGTTGTCGGGGTTGTCGCTCCAGGTCAGCGCCGCGGTGTTCACGTGGCCGTAGACCGGGTTGTAGATGTTCAATTTGCCGCCACCGGTGGCGGAAGAGCTGTAGTTGTACTCTTCCCAGTAGGCGTTCTGGTGATCGATGCCAGCGCTGACCGTGTGACGGGTCGGCCCCAGGTCGATTCGCCCTTCGATGCGCACGTCGCCCGCAAAGACATCCGTCTTGCGATCGGCCGTGTGGATCGTGCGATCGATGACGCCGGCATCCGTCGGCACGTTGACCGTGTTGGCGTAGATCTCCCGCGTGATCGACGAGGTGTTCGTCTGGCGCAGGCTCACGTTCAGCCGCCAGTCAGGCGAGAGCTGTTGCTTGACGAGCAGCGTCCACTCGTTTTGCAGCGTGTCGTAGCGGTCCCAGCCCGGCTCACCCGCGAACGCGCTGGTGGGGATCTGGCCCAGCGGTGCCGACTGGATCGTGCCCTTGGAAGGCAGGAACTGCGCCGACACCTGGCCTTTGTTCTGCTGGTGCAGGTAGTTCAGCGTTACCGAGGTCGCGGCGCTGGGCTGCCAGGTCAGCGCCGGCATCACCACCTGGGCATCGTCGTGCACGTGATCGACCTGGGTGCCACTGTCACGCTTGAGGGCCACCAGGCGATAGAGCCATTGGCCATCGGCAGACAAGGCGCCGGTCAGGTCGGTGGCGACCTGCTTGCGGTCGTGAGAACCCAGTTGCACCTCGACCTCGCGATGCGTGGCCTTGCGCGGCTGCTTGGTCACGGCATTGACGATGCCACCCAGTTCAGCCTGCCCGTACAGAACCGACGAAGGACCCTTGAGGACCTCGATCTGCTCCAGCGTGTAGATGTCCTGACGAGGCTTGTTGTAGTAGCCGAACGAAGAGCGCAAGCCATCCAGGTAGAACGACGGCGCCATGCCGCGCACGGCAGCCCAGTCGCCCCGGGTGTCGAAACCGTAGCGGCCCGAGTAAACCCCGGCGGTGTAAAGCAGGGCGTCCTGGATGTTCTTCGCGCCGGTTTCCCGGATCTGGGCCACTTCCACCACCGCGGCGGCAAACGGCGTGTCCTGCAAGCTCACGGACGACTTGCCCACCTGAGGTGCGCGACCTTGCGTCACCAAGCCGTCTTTCGACGCCGAACGCGTGGCCGTCACGCTGACCCCCGGCAAGGTGGTCGACGCGTCGGACTCCGCCGCAATGGAAGGAGCCTGCTGAGCCCAAGCAGACATGCCCAGCAGGCAGCAGGTGGACAGGACAGCTGAAACGACCGGCCGAACGCGGCAGGCAGGAGACGTCGGAGACATGAACAACCTCAAGAGATGGGACAAAGCCCGAGATTGTCTCTTTGCTAACAATAACCATTCTCATTACCATCCTGCCAGGCTGGTTTTGTTGCGAATGCGCCTCATTTGCAAATCAGCCCCATGCGCGCCACATCGCCCCGATCACCCCTCCGGTCACATGGGAACTATTGAAATACGAATCATTCTCGTTATCATGCCTAGGCGTTTGTCGCACAGACCTTGTCTGACAAGCCGGCAGGACCTGAGGCCTGCCGGGCAGACCGTGGTGGGGATGTCGCCTGATTGGCTGTGGGGGCCGAGAAGGTGGCAGACAGGGTCTGGCGGCAAACGCTTTTTTGTTTGAACCAGAAAAGGACAGGCGCGGCCTCGGGAGAGGTCGCGCTGCCGTCCTCAGAGCTCAGCCCACATCCTCAGCAGGTTGTGATAGTGCCCGGTGAGGGACACCACCTGTGGCGTGTCGCCCAGTTGCTGGCGCAGCGTCAGGATGTTCATGTCCAGCTCGAACAGCATCGCGCGCCGAGCGTCTTCGCGCACCAGGCTTTGCGTCCACAGGAAGGCCGCCAGGCGCGCACCCCGTGTGACCGGCTCGACCCGGTGCAGGCTGGTGGAGGGGTAGACGATGGCGTCGCCCGCCTGCAGCTTGACCTCGTGCGACCCGTAGCTGTCTTCCACGATCAGTTCGCCGCCTTCGTATTCGTCGGGGTCGCTGAGGAAAACAGTGGTGGAGACATCGCTGCGGATGCGCCCTGCCCCGCCCATGCGCGCATCGCGCTGGAACGCGCCATCGATGTGGTTGCCATAGGTGCCGCCACCCGTGTAGCGGTTGAACAAGGGCGTGATCATGCGGTTGGGCAGCGCAGCCGAGACGAACATCGGGTGCGCCTGCAGCGCCTGGGCCACCTGTTCACCCAGGTGCAAAGCCAAGGGTGCGCCGGGCTCCAGTTGCTGATTGGCCTTGACCTGCACGGCCTGCGCACCCGCGGTGGAGCGGCCATCCGACCAGGCCCCCTCGCCCGCATCATGCAAGGCCTGACGGATGGATTGCACCTGTTGGGAGCTGAGCACCTGTGGGACATGCAGCAGCATGATGGTCTTCCTTCAATTCTTCGGGAACCGGAAAAGTCCAAAGGCCCCGCGCCACCCGAAGGCAGTGCAGGGCCGTCTTTGGAAGTGTGTGCCAGCGCGGCTCACACCCCTTTGCTGGAGATCAGAACTTCACGCTGGCGGTCAGCGACACGGTGCGCGGGGCACCCGGGGTGTAGCGGCCACCGTTGTTGTTCAGCTTCTCGATGTGGTCCTTGTCGAACAGGTTGTACACATTGAGCTGAAGGTTCAGGTTCTTGCTGACCTTGTACGCGGCCATCAGGTCGACCAACGTGTAGCTGGGGATCTTGGGCACGTTCTGGGTCGACAGGTCCGCACCCTTGGTGATGACACGTTTTTGATCCGAGACGTGGCGCACGCCACCACCCAAGGTGAAGTCACCCGCGGTGTAGGACGTCCAGACACTCGCGGTCATCTCGGGCGACCAGCGCACGCCGTTGTTCTCGGAGGTGGCGCTGCTGAACTGCTTGATCTGCTTGGCGTCCATGAAGGCCAGGCCGGCAGAGACTTGCCAGAAGTTGGTGATTTGACCCACTGCGGCGAACTCGATGCCATCGACGCGCGTCTTGCCGAACTGCAGGGTCTGGCCAAAAGAGTCGACGGATGTCTGCTTGTCGTTTTCAGCTCGGTAGATGGCCGCCGACACGTTCAGCTTCTCGTCCAGCAAGTCCCACTTGGTGCCCACCTCGATCGTCGTGGTCTCCTGCGGATCGAGCGCGGAATTGGCCTGGTTGGTGGCCGAGGCGCTGAGCACGAAGTTGTTGCCGCCCGGCGGGGTCAGTGCGTTGGCAACGGCGGCATAGACACTGCCATTGGCCACGGGCTTGTAGACCACGCCCAGGTTCCAGCTCACGAGGTTGTCGGAGTCGGACAGGGAGCTCGGCGCGATGCCACCCACCGCATAGCCGGGGTTGGCGGCCAGGTTGTCGCTGGTGATCAGGGTGCCGGCCTTGGTCTTGATGCTGTAGTGATCCAGACGCAGGCCGGCATTGACCTTGAGGTTTTGCGTCAGGTCCACCGTGTCGAGCGCATACAGGCCGATGGTGGTCGTGCTGCCATCCGTGTTCACACCGGTGGCGTACGGGATGCCCAGCGTATCGTTGGCGTTCGGGTTGTAGAGGTTGGCAGCCGGGTTGGTGATGGCCGCGTAGCTCACGCCCCGGATGGTCTGCGCCGCGGTGCCAAAGCCCTTGTTGGTCTGGCTTTCATGCATGAGTTCCAGGCCACCGACCAGGCTGTGCTTGAGGCCACCCCACGTCTGCTCGGTGTTGATGCTGGTCTGGTTCACCAGGATTTCATTGACCTGATCGATGCGCTGGCGGCTGCGGTTCACCGTCCACTGCGACGAATCGGTCACCGGGTTGCCCACGTTGGTGCCCACCAGGGCACCCACACTGGTCAGCACGCGGTCCACGTGGCTCTTGCCATAGCGGGTGATGTTGCGCACCGTCGTCTTCGGGCTCACGTCATGCTCGATCTTGGCGGTGAACATGTCAGCGGTGACCTTTTCGCGGTCGTCGCGGCTGCCGTAGAAGTTGCTGGAATCGACCGCACGGCCTGCATTGATGGCCGCGGCCTGCGTGGCATTGACGGGGCTCGTGCCCGTTGCAGTGCCCCGGTAGGCACCCTTGAGGCCAATGGTCGGCACGCCACCATCGGGCACGTTGTCCTGGCGTTGGTGCAAGGAGTAGAGGTGGATGCGGGTCGGGGTGCCCAGGCCGAAGGCCAGCGATGGCGCGATGGCCTCGCCCTTTTGCTTGACGAAATCGCGGCCCGGGGTCCCGCTGTCTTGCGCCATGGCGTTGATGCGGAACGCCGAGTTCTCGCCCAGCTGGCGGTTGACATCGGCCGTGACGCGCTTCTTGTCGGCGGAGCCAACGGTCAGCGACGCTTCGCTGGCATCTTCCGTGGTGGCCAGCTTGGTGATGAGGTTGATGTAGCCCGAAGAAGCGCCGCGTCCCACATCCGCGCCAGCAGGGCCCTTGACGATCTCAACCTGCTCGAGGTTGAAGATGTCACGGCTGACCGCACCGAGGTCGCGGATGCCGTCCACAAAGGTCGATTGCTGCGAGGCGAAGCCGCGCATCTGGAAGGTGTCTCCAGCAGAAGTGTTGCCGCCTTCGCCCAACTGCATGGTGATGCCAGGGGTGTTGCGCAGTGCTTCCATCAGGCTCGCCGCGCCCTGCTCCCTGAGCACTTCCTTCTTGACCACCTGCACGGTCTTGGGGGTGTCGAGCAGCGGCTGGGTGAACTTGTTCGAAGCCGACTCCTCTGCCTTGAACGAACTCGTGCGTGAAGCCTTGACGGAAACCTCTTCCAGGGTTTTGGTTTCCTGCGGTGCGGTCTGCGCGACAGCGGTCGAGACCGTGGTCAGCGCGCTCAACGCGACCAGGGACGTGCCGAGGAAGGGGTGCACGCCCGGGGCGTGCTTGCGGCTGCGGATGGAGGCTGGTTTGGCCATGGTGAAAACTCGTCGGATGAAAGAAAGCACAACAACGCCGACAGGGCGCCTCAAAACAACAAGGCAGCCGTGCGGCCGCCTTGTTGCCGAATCATTTCTCAATGGTAATGATTCTCATTTGTTTTATCAATTCATCTTTCGTTCGCACCTGCATCCGGGGGGAGGTTGTTGCGCTCAGTAGACGTCGCGTCGGTAACGACCCGAGCGCTGCAAGCTCAGCAGGACATCGCCGCCCAACACCTCTCGCAGCGTTTCATCGACCGCGGCAGCCATGCCGGCCAGGCTGCCACACACATAGATGGCCGCGCCTTGCGCCACCCAGTCGCGGATGTCATGTCCCCGCTCGACCAAACGTTGCTGCACGTAGGCGGGCTGAACCGGGTCGCGAGAAAAGGCCAGGTCCAGACCGGACAGCAAGCCCGATTCACGCCACGCTTGCAGCTCCTCGCGGTGGTGAAGATCGATCTGTGGGTCGCGCTCGCCAAAAAACAACCAGCTCGGAGCCACCGCCGGGTTGGCGCCCTGCAACGGCTGCTGAGCCCTCAGCAAACGGGCGCGGGCACGCAGGTGCGCCCGCAGGCCCGCCATGCCCGTGCCATTGCCCACCAGCAGCAGGCGTCGCCCGGCGTTGTCACCAATGCGGAAGGCCGGGTGCGCCCGAACACCCAGTGTGAGGCGCTCACCGATGGCTGCGTGCAGGCACAACCAGCCCGAGACGCAACCCGTGCCGCCACCGGCCAGTCGGCGCAAACGAACCAGCAGGTGCAAACGGCCATCTTCGGGCACCGAGGCAATCGAGTAAGCGCGCGGCTGAAGGTCGGGCTCGCCCGCCTCGTTGACAGCGCCTTCAGGCGGCGCGATGTGCACCAGGTCGCCTGCGGCCCAATCGGGCAAGGGGCCTTCGATCGGCTCCAGCTCCAGGTGGTAGACGCCCTCACCCGGGCTGCCCGGGTTGAGCAGTCGGCGCTCGGCCAGGCGCCAGCCCACCACGTCCATTTGCTCGGCCTGCCATCCGGCCATGGCCGCAGCACCGGCATGCATCGACAACTTTTCGAACCAGGCGCGAACGGCGGCCTCGTCCATCTGGTCCACCTCGATGCGATCGAACAGTGGCGTCGCGCCTTGCTGGCTCAACCAAGCATCCACCCGGCGACCGAAGCCACAGAAGTTTTCGTATTCGTGGTCGCCAAGGGCCAGCACGGCGTGCTTGAGCCTGGTCAGGCGAGGCGCATCGGACGCACCGAGGTGATCGGCGAACAGTGCGGCGCTGTCGGGCGGATCGCCTTCGCCATAGGTGCTGGTGATGACATAGAGCTCATCGACCTGGGTCAAAGCCACGGCGTCGACCTCGTTGAGCGCGCAAACACGCACGCCCCGGCTCGCCAGGTGCAGGCTCTCGGCCGTGCGCCAGGCGAGTTGCTCGGCCTGGCCGGTCTGGCTGCCATGCGCCACCAGCACGCGTGTTTCGCCGGCAGCGGCGTCACCCAACTGGCTTTGCTGGGACAGGCGCGCGCGTTCGCGCTGGCGGTGCGCCCACCAGATCGTGGCGCACAGGAGGCCGTAGGTCGCGAGCAAGGCCAGCGCCGTCCACCAGCGCATGGGGTCCACAGAAAAAGTCATCCCAGCATGGCCTCGAACTGCGCCGAGGCATAAGGCACCAGGTCATCACCCTGGCGCGACACAAAGAAGGCGGGCAGGCGCAGCCGATCGGCCAGGTCCAGGCCCTCGTTCAGGCCCAGCACCGACAAAGCCGTGGACCAGGCATCGGCCCACATGCACTGCGGGTGCAGCACCGTCACCGAAGCCAGGCCATGGCGCACGGGGCGACCGCTTCGCGGGTCGATGGTGTGCGACAGCCAGCGGCCGTCGGGCGACTGAAAGCCCTTGCGGTAGTCGCCTGATGTGGCCACGGACAGGCCGTGCAGGGCCAGCATGGGGGCGTCGAAGCGCCCCTCGGCAGCATCTCGCGCGAGGACGCTGGGCAGCTCCAGCTCCACCCACCATGGCTGACCATCTGGCTTCATGCCTTCGCCGCGCAGCTCGCCGCCGATTTCGACGAGGTGGTGGGACAAGCCCCTTGCGCTCAGCGTCTCGGACAGCAGGTCAACGGCAAAACCCTTGGCGATGGCCCCGAGGTCGAGCTGCACGCCCCCGGGTTGCAGCAGCTGCCCCCCGTCAGGGCTCCAGCGCAGGCCCCGCCAACCATGGGGATGGCGCTCGGCCAGGCGCAGCAACTCGTCGTCATCGGGCATGGTGAAACCAGGCTGGTCGTGCCGCTCGAAACCACCGAAGCCCCAGCGCCGAACCCAATGCCCGGCCGCCGGGTCACAGGCACCTTCACTGAGCCGCGCGGCTTCCAGTGCGCAGCGCATCACGCGCTGGAAATGCCGCGCCAGCGTGTGCCAGGAGCCAGCCTCCGCACCGTTGAAGCGCATGAGCGCGGAGTCCGCATCCCAGTGGCTCATCTGCGCGCAGACGTCGTGCAGGCAGGCCTGCAGGGCCTGTCGCACGGCGTGCCCATCGAACGCCTCGGGTGGCGAGGCCACCTTCACCGACCAGTTCGTGCCCATGGTTTCGCCACCCAGCTCGACGCACTCGGCACCAGGCAGGGGGCGGTCGGGCCGGATGGCCTGGGGCAAGAGAACGGGCCGGCTCATGGCGTCACTCACAGGCGCATCACTCCGGCAACACCTCGACGGTGCCCATGTAGGTGTAGCGCACGGCGGGTTGAGCCGGGGGGGCTGCGGGTGCAGCGCCAGCGGGCGGTTGCGCGGCGCGCGGCGGGTAGCTGGCCGAGATCGCGTACATGCCGGCGTCCAGCCACTTCACCGAAAACTCGCCCTGCGCGTCGGTCTTGACGGCCTGCTCGCGCAGCACACCGCGATGGCGCACGCCACCCGGCACGACGGCCACGGTCAGCTCGGGCAACGGCTTGCCGTCCAGCAGCACGCGAAAGCGCGCCGGTGCGCCCGGCGCGAAGCTGTCGAGGCTGGACAGGGGCAGCACTTCCAGGCCCTTGCCAGCGGGCTTGAGGGCCGTGTCGTTGCCCTTGACGGCGACCACAAAGGTCTCCAGTCGGGACTGGGTCACGGTGCGGCGCACGTCTTGCGCATCGGCCGGGATTTCCTTGGCCATGTCGGCCACGGCGCCGCGCCAGCGCTTGGTCTCGGTGCCGACCTTGTACGAGGCCATGGCGGACTCGTTGACCAGGCTCACCCGGTAGGTGCCTTCCTGGGTGAGTTGCAGGTCGAAGGTGCTGCGCAGCTTGCCCGTGAAAGGGTTGGCCGCGGCGAGCCTGCTGCCATCGGGCGCCGTGATGAGCAGGCCGTCGAGTTTGACGGCGTTGGCGCCGAACACGAACAGGTCTTCGGAGACAGCGGCGTCGAACGTGACCCAGGCGCCCTTGTCATCGACCACGCCCATCGAGGGCAGCAGCCAGGTGCGGTGGGCATGGGCAGCGGGCAGGCCCGACAGCAGGGCCAGGCCGGCGAGGGAGGCAACGAACCAGTTCTTTTTCATGGTGGATTCCTTGTGGATCGGTTGAATCACGGACGGACCTGGACCGAGACGGCGCCCAGTTCTTCACGGCCCTCGGCGGACGTGGTGGCCGCGGCCTTGGGCTGCCAACGGAAGGGCACGCGCACGACCTCACGGCCACCGCCTTCGCGCGAGGCTTCCAGCACGACCTGGTAATCGCCGGCCGGCAGCTTGTCGAGCGGCGACTTGGCGCCTGCGTAGGTCAGGGTGTGCTCACCCGGTGCACGGGTGGCAGCCGACACGCCATCGACGGGCATCGTCAGGTCGCGACCACTCTTGCGCCACCACTGGCGCATGTCCTTGAGCCATTTGGTGCCGGCGTTGTCGCGCTTTTTCAGGTCGTACAGGACGTTGAGGTTGGCCACGAAGGTCTGGTCGGGCTTTTCGACCCAGATGGCCACGTACGGGCGGTGGTACTCGGCCACCGGCAGTTGCGGCAGGTTGAACTTCACCGCCAGGTCGGCCGCGAAAGCGGGCGCGGCCAGCAGGGGCAAGGTCATGGCCAGGCCATGGTGTCGTTTCATGGGAACTCCTTGAAAGGAAGGCTGGGTTCAGTGGATGAACAAGATGGCGATCAGCGCAGGCAGCACCAGGCCCAGGCCCACCAGGGGCCAGGTGCCGGGCCGCTTGGCCGAGTGGTACTTCAGGATCAGCAGACCCGTGGCGGAGAAGATCAGGCAGACGACGGCGAAGGCGTCGATGAACCAGGCCCACAGCACGCCGGTGTGGCGGCCCTTGTGCAGGTCGTTGAGCCAGGAGATCCAGCCGCGATCGGTGACCTCGTATTCGGCCTCACCGCTGGCGATGTCGATGCGCAACCAGGCGTCGCCGCCTGGGCGCGGCATGGCGATGTAGGCCTCTTCGGCAGACCACTCGACGGCATGCTCGGCCACTTGCGCACCCCAGGTGCGCGACAGCCAGTCGGACACGGTCAAGGGCAACAGGGTGTTGGCCGAAGGCGGCTCGCCCTCGACGACGAGCGCCTGCAGGTGCGGCAGGAGTTCGGCCGGCACCTGTGCCTTGCGGGCTGTGACGACAGGTTTGGATTCGATCTGCGACGCGTGGTTGAGCGTGATGCCCGTGATGGCGAACAGCATCATGCCGACCAGCGCGAAGGCCGAGCTGATCCAGTGCCATTGGTGCAGGGTGCGCAGCCAGGCGGCGCTGCCGCCAGAGCTTGCGCCAGATCGGGAAGGCGTGGAAGGTGCGCTCAAGATTCGGTCCCCGGTTTCGAAACTGGCTCTGCTTGCGCGGCTGGCTCGCGCCGAGGCGCCTGCCAACCGCCACCCAGGGCCTTGATGAGGTCGACGCTGGCACTCAGGCGCGACAGGCGGATCTGCGCCAACTGGTCCTGCGCACTGAAGTAGGTGCGCTGCGCGTCGAGCACGTCCGACAGGCCGGCAGCGCCCGCCTTGTAGCGTTGCTCGGACAGCTGCAGCGAGCGCTGGGCCTCGTCGCGCACGGCCGCCTGGTTGAGCTCCTGCGTGCCCTGACGCTCGACGTTGACGAGCGCGTCCTCGACTTCCTTGACCGCGGTCAGCAGGGTCTTGCGGTAGGCCTGCCAGCTTTGCTGCACGCTCACCTCGCCGAGGTCGACCTGGCGGCGCAGCTTGCCGCCATCGAACAGGTTCTGCGCCAGCGATCCGGTCAGCGAGAGCACGCGCGTTGGGTCGCTCAGCGACAGCAAGGCGCTGGTGGCCAGCGAGCCGCCCGCCGACAGCTGCAACGTGGGCAGCAGGGCCGCACGCGCCGCATCGACCTGGGCGTCCGCCGCGCGCAGGTCGGCTTCGGCACGGGCCAGGTCGGGGCGACGGCTGAGGATGGCCCCTGGCACCTCCACACCAACCACCGGCAGGCTCAGGCGCTCGATGCGATCGCCTTGCAGCACCAGCTCGCCTGGCAGCTGCCCCACCAGCAGGGCCAGCGCATGGCGGGTCTGGCGCAACTGGGTTTCCAGGGGCAGCAGGGCCGCGCGCTGCGACAGCACCGTGGTGCGCTGACGGCTGACATCCAACGCCGAAGCCGAACCGTAGCGCGCACGCGTTTCGACGATGGCCATCAGGCGTTCGGCAAGTTGCAGGTTCTGCCTCGCGATTTCCAGGCGATCGGCCAGGCTCAGGTACTGGAAGTAGGCGTTCGCCACCCCGGTGGTCAGGGTCAGGCGCACCGACTCCTGGTCGTAACGCACGCCATCGAGCGATGCCTCGGCACCGCGCACACCGGCGCTCAGCCGGCCCCACAGGTCCACTTCGTAGCCGATGTTCAGCGCCGCGCTCGACGATTCGGAACGCACCGGGCCAGACGACCCAGGCGCCTCGGTGCGGCGCGCGCCGCCCGAGGCACTCAGCCCCAGGCTGGGGAACAGCGAAGCCCCCGCCTGTTGAACCGTCAACTCGGCTGAGCGCACGCGCTGCTCGGCGATGCGCACGTCCGGGCTGCCCGCCAGCGCCTGCTCGATCAGGCGGTCGAGTTCAGCGGCCTGAAAGCCCGTCCACCAGCGTGGCTCGGGCCAGTTGCCTCGCGGCGTGCTGGCACCCCATGTGGCGGGCAGGTTCACCGGCACCGCCTGTTGCCGGGGCGACTGCGCGCAACCGGCCAGCAAAGCCAGCAAGGCACCCCAGAAAACAAGCCGCAAGGGCATGAAAACTTGTTGGCCCATCGATCACTCCGAAGACAAGGCCACGACCGGGTCAAGCTGGGCGGCTTTGCGCGCGGGCAGGTAGCCAAACACCAGGCCGGTCGAGACGGCACAACCAAAAGCCAGCAGGATGGGCAGCAACGCGTACTGCACGGGCGTGCCGAAGGCCGACACGATGGCCGCCACGCCCAGGCCGCCCATCACCCCGATGGCACCACCCAGCACCGACACCACCACCGCCTCGATGAGGAACTGCTGCATGATGTTGGCCTCGCGCGCACCAGTGGCCATGCGGATGCCGATCTCGCGCGTGCGCTCGGTCACCGACACCAACATGATGTTCATCACACCGATGCCACCGACCAGCAGCGAGATGGCCGCGATGGAGCCCAGCAGCACCGTCATGGTGTTCTGCGTCTCCTCGGTGGTCTCGATGATCGAGGCCATGTTGCGGATCTGGAAGTCCACCGTGCCATGGCGCTCCAGCAGCAAAGTCTCGACCGCTGCTTGCGTGTCATCGATCTGCGCCACGTCTTTCACCGCCACCGTCACGTTGCGCAAGAAGCGCTGACCGGACAGGCGCAGGCTGCTGGTGTCGTAGGGCACGAAGATCACGTCATCCTGGTCCTGGCCGTTGGGCGATGCTCCCTTGGGTGCCATCACGCCGACCACCTGGAAGACCAGGTTGTTGACCAGCACGTACTTGCCCAGCGGGTCCTCCCCGCCCGGGAACAGCGCCTTGGCCACCGTCTGCCCGAGCACCGCCACGGTGGCGTAGTTCTCTTCGTCGTCCGCGCTGAAGAAGGTGCCCTGGGCCAGCGGCCAGTTGCGTGCCAGCGGGAACTTGCTCGAGGTGCCCGTCACGCTGGTGCTGTAGTCCGAGCCTTCGTGGCGCACCGTCACCGAGCTGTTCTGCTCGGGGATGGCGGCCAGCACATTGGGCACCTCCCGGTCGATGGCGCGCACGTCGGCCACCACCAGGGTCGCGACCCCGCTGAAGCCCCGCTGGTTGGGCGCACCGGGGCGCACCAGCAGCAGGTTCGAGCCCATCGAGCCGATGCGCTGCATGACCTCGTGCTTGGCCCCGTCGCCGATCGCCATCATCGCGATGACCGACCCCACGCCGATGACGATGCCCAACAAGGTGAGCACCGCGCGGAAGACGTTGGCGCGCAAGGCACGCCAGGCCATGCGCGCGGCCTCGGCCACGTCGGCCAATCGGGTGCGCTCCTTCGCTGGCGGGTGACGCGGCACCCAGGGCGGTCGCTCACCGGTGTCCGCCGTGCCCGGGTCGGACAGGATGTTGCCGTCACGGATCTCGATGACGCGGTCGGCGTGCTGCGCCACCTCCATCGCGTGGGTGATGAGGATCACCGTGTGCCCCTGGCGCGAGAGGTCGGCCAGCAGCTTCATGACCTCGGCGCCGCTCTTGCTGTCGAGCGCCCCGGTGGGCTCGTCCGCCAGGATGATGCGACCGCCGTTCATCAGCGCCCGCGCGATCGACACGCGCTGCTGCTGCCCGCCTGACAACTGATTGGGGCGGTGGTGCAGGCGCTCGCCCAGCCCAAGCTGGGTCAGCAACTCGGCTGCACGCGCGTGTCGCTGCATGGCGTCGACACCAGCGTACAGCGCGGGCACCTCGACGTTTTCGGCCGCAGTGGCCGTCGCGATGAGGTGGTAGCTCTGAAAGACAAAACCGAACTCCTCGCGGCGCAGGCGGGCCAGCTCGTCGCGAGAAAAGCCCGAGACGTCCTGCCCCATGAAACGGTAGGAGCCGCTCGTGGGGCGGTCCAGGCAACCCAGGATGTTCATCAAGGTCGACTTGCCCGAACCCGACGCGCCCATGATGGCGACGAACTCGCCCTCGTGAATGCTCAGGTCGATGCCATGCAGCACCTCGACTTCCAGGTCGCCATTGCGGTAGGCCTTGCGCACCCCCTGCAAGGCGATCAGCGGCACACGCTCGTTCATCGGCTGCGTCCACCTGCGCCCATGCCGCCAGCACCACCGAGGCCTCCCGGCCCACCCGGCATGCCGCCCTGACCTTGCAAGGCGTTGCGGTTGCCGCCTTCGGCTCGCACCTGGCCAGGGGGCGGCTTGACGCCGGCCACGACCTGCTCGCCTTCCTTGAGGCCTTCGAGGATTTCGACCTGAACGCGGTTGCTGATGCCGATGCGGACCTTGCGCTCTGCGATCTCACCCGATTCGGTGACCACCTTGACGGTCGCGTCCTTCGGACGGTTCGTGCGGCCAGCGCCCACACCCGCCCACACCGCGGTGGGCGTGCGCGCCCGCGATTCGTTCGATGGAGGGCGCACGGCCGATTGCCCTGTCGATGGCGCTGCCGATGGCTCGCCTGATCGCGAGACCGCTGGCCCTGCGTCGCCACGCGCGGCACGCATGCGCTCACGCATGGCTTCGCGCGCCTCGGGCGGCAGGCTTTCAAAGTAGGCGCGGCGCTCCTCGCGGCTCATCTGGGACAGGTCGGGCCCCGATTCGAGCGCCCCGGCATCCTTGGGCCGCGGGGCCGCACGACGCGCTGGTGCTTGGCCCGACACCACGCCCGAAGCGGCGGCCGCCTTGTCCGCACCGCGCGCCCCGGAACGTCCCCCAGAGGCCGCCCCCGACGCGCCGCTCGCGCCGCCAGGCGCGGCCATCGGCGCGTCGCCCGCTCGCTTGCCTTCTTCACGGGCACCGCGCTGCACCGTCACAGCCGAAGCCGGCACCACCAATGCGTTCTCGACCTTGGCGGCCACGAAAAAGACCTGGGCCGTCATCTGCGGCAGCAGGTTGCGCTGGTCGTTGACCACGTCGAACAGGGCGTTGTAGAGCACCACGTTGTTGGTCACCGTCGGGGTGGGCTCGACCTTGCGCAGCTTGCCCCACCAGCGGCGGCCCCGGTTGCCCAGGGTCGTGAAGTACGCATCCATGTTCGGGCGCAACTGCCCGATGTCGGCCTCGGACACCTGCGTCTGCACGGTCATGGACGACAGGTTGGCCACCCGCAAAATGATCGGCGCTTGCTGCGTCGCGTTGATGGTCTGCCCTTGGCGCGCCGTGATCGACACCACCACGCCCGCCATGGGCGAGTAGATGTTGGCGTAGTTCAGGTTGGCTTCGTCGGCGCGCAAGGTCGATTCGCTCTGCTCGATCTGCGCCTGCAGGGCGTCGATCTGGGCACGGGCCGAGCGCAGGTTGGCATCGGCCTGCTGCACCGCCTCCTGCGTGGTCGCGTCGCCGGACAGCAGGCCCTTCTGCCGCGCCTGCTGCTGCTGCGCCAACAGCAGTTGCGATTCGCGCTCGACCAGCGTGGCACGCAGGTTCTTCAGCTGCGCGCGCCGTGCATCGACGTTGGCGCGGTACACGGTCGGATCGATCTCGGCCAGCAGGTCACCGGCCTGCACCACCGAGCCGATCTCAACGTGGATCTTGCGCAACTGACCGGACACCTGGGCACCGACGTCCACGTATTCGAGTGGCTGCAGGCTGCCCGTGGCCGTGACCAGGTCCTCGATGTCGGCGCGCTGGACCTTGATGAGCTGGTACTGAGACAGGTCGGCCTGCTGCCCCTTCCAGAGCCGCCAACCCACGTAGGCGCCAGCGCCCAGAACAGCCAGGGCAACCGCCACCCACACAGGGCGGCTCGTCAGGAACTTGGGGAACTTCTTTGCGGACATGGGGGTGTGCGTCATTCGGCCACCCGTCCGACGGGTGGACAGACAGCAGCCAGCCGCCCGGCGTCACCAGCCAGGGGTCATCAAATCACATGAATGAGAATCATTATTATTCTAAGTGTAAATGAGAGGCGGCGTGCGCGATGCCCCAGCGCTTCGCCCGGCATCTACACAATCCCTTTACACAAGGTGCATCGAGACGCCAAGCCAATCCAGAGCAATCCACCTTGTTTTGGTGGTGATTTTGAGAAGGATTCGCATTTATCATTGTGAGCTACCCCCACAACCCCTCCGCTCCGATCAACATGAAGACGCTCGTCAAGCGCCCCACCAGCCTGCGCGCCACCCCGACCCTCAGCCGCAGCACGCTCACCCTCGGGGTGTCCACCGCCCTGCTTTTGCCGCTGACCGCCCAAGCCCAAGCGCAGGCCGATGAAGCCAAGGAAACCACCCTCAAGCCCGTTGTGGTGACCGGGCGAGCCCCCGATCACAACCCGTATTCCGAAGCTGGTGCGCCCTACAAGGCCAAACAATCCGGTGATGAACGCCGCGTCAAGCCCCTGGCAGAGACCCCGGCCACCATCACCGTGCTGACCCGTCAGCAGTTGCAAGACACCGGCCGCACCGACCTGCGCGACATCCTGCGCGCCCAGCCCGGCATCACCCTGGGCACCGGCGAAAACGGCAACGCCTTTGGCGACCGCTACATCATCCGCGGCCAGGAAGCGCGCTCGGACGTCTTCGTTGACGGCCTGCGCGACCCGGGCATGACCGTGCGCGAGAGCTTCGCCACCGAACAGATCGAAATCACCAAGGGCCCCAGCGCGACCTTCGCGGGCCGTGGCGCCACCGGCGGCGCCGTGAACTCGGTGACCAAGCAGGCCACCACCGTCGCGGACTTCACCAAGCTGTCGGTCGGCCTGGGCAGCGACGACCATCGCCGCCTGACCCTGGACGCCAACCACGCCTTCAGCGACGACACCGCCTTGCGCGTGAACCTGCTGGAATCTTACGAAGACGTGCCCGATCGCTCGCCGGCTTTCCGCTCGCGCAATGGCGTCGCGCTGTCGCTGACCCACCACGTCACATCCCAGCTGACGGTCACCACCGATTACTACCACCTCAAGACCAAGGACCGCCCCGACCTCGGCACCTGGTATGAAAACGGCAAACCGGTCAAGAAGATCCCCGTCTATGCGCAGGCCGAAGACTTCCTGGAGTCTTCCATCGACACCTTCACGGTGCGCGCAGCGTATCGCTTCGACGACACCACCAAGCTGAGCAACCTGACCCGCTACGGCACGACCGAAAACGGCTATGTGGTCACCAGCGCATCGGGCGGCAGCAACCTCGTCACACCGGTGTCGATCGCGGCATTCGCGCGGCACAACGGCTGGCAGGAAGTCGAGTACTTTGCCAACCAGACCAACCTGGAACTCGAGCGCGTGCTCGGCGGCATGAAGCACACCATGTTGTTCAGCGTCGAGTTGTCGAACCACAAGGTCACCAACGGCGGGTTCAACGTCACCACGGCAACGCCGACCAACTGCCAGACCGTTCGCGGCAGCACGATCAGCAACGCCCACTGCTTCGTCAGCGCAACCGGCGTGCCCGTCGCCGACCTGAACAGCTTCCTGAAATACACGGTCACCCGCGGCGCCGTCAAAAGCGACTGGAACACCAAAACCCTGGCTGTCTCGGCCATGGACACGGTGGACGTGACGGACAAGCTCGCCCTCTCTGGTGGGTTGCGCGTCGATCGCTTCGACTACAGCAACCTCAATGGCGGCCTGAAGTACAAGCTGATGGACAACCTGTTCAACGCGCAGGTCGGTGCCGTTTACAAGTTCCTGCCCTACGCCAACGTCTATGCCAACCTGAGCACGGCCAGCGACTTCAACGGCGGTGAATCGGATGTGACCAACTGCGGCTATGGTGGCCTGTGCCTGGTGGGCAGTGGCGAAACCGCCATCTCGACCTTCACCCAAAGCAAGCCTGAGAAGTCGACCAACATCGAACTGGGCAGCAAGTGGGAGCTGATGGAAGGCAAGCTGCTCGCCACAGGCGCCCTGTTCCAGGTGCGCAAGCGCGACATCATGGAGAACAACTCCACCGTCACGAACTACTCGCTGAACGGCACGCTCAACACCGGCTCCTATAAGGTCGAGGGCATCGAGCTGGGCCTGGCAGGCAACATCACCAGCCAGCTGAGTGCCCACGCAGGCTTCGCGCTCATGGACTCGGAGATCACCAAGTCGGTGATCGCCAGCAACGTTGGCAAGGAACTGGCCAACCTGCCCAAGAAGACCGCATCCATCCTGCTGAGCTACAAGTTCACGCCCAAGTTCAACTTCGGCGGCACGCTGACTCACCAGAGCTCCAAGTTCTCTGGCAGCCCGGAATCCGCTGCAGGCAACTTCAAGGTGCCTGGCTACAACACCCTGGACCTGTTCGCCAGCTACAAGTTCAACCGCCAGCTCAGCGCCCGGGTGAACGTGAACAACGTGTTCGACAAGGAGTACTACCTGGCGACTTACACTGCCGGCAAGTTCACCTACATGGGTGACGCCCGCAACATCCGCGCCACGCTGAACTACGACTTCTGATCGTCTTCGGACCTTCACAGGACAAGGGGCACCTGATCTGAGTCAGGTCGCCCCTTCGCCGTTTGCATCAGGATGCCCGCACCATGCCTGACCAATCGATCCCAGCGCTGCCCCCAGACCTCCACGCCGCCAGCGACCACGAACGCCTGGCCCAGGACCGCATCCCCCCTGACGTGCTGGCCTACATCGAAGGTGGCAGTGGTCAGGAGGTGACGCTCAGGCGCAACCGCGCGGCCTTCTCGCACCATGCCATCCTGCCTAGGCTGCTGCGATCCGTCGGCCATGGCCACACACGCTCGCTGCTGCTGGGCCACGAGTTCGATCATCCCATCCTGCTGGCCCCAGTGGCCTGGCAACAGCTGGTCCACCCGCACGGCGAAATCGACACCGCCCGGGGCGCCAGCGCAATGGACACCTGCATGGTGCTGAGCACCCTGTCTTCCTGCTCCCTGGAAGACGTGGCCCAGCACGCCAACAAGCGCTGGTTCCAGCTCTACTGGCAGGCATCGCGCGAGCACACCCTGAGCCTGGTTCGGCGCGCAGAGTCCGCCGGCTACTCAGCCCTGGTGCTCACGCTCGACGCCAGCGTCCAGACCCCCTCGCTGCGCGCCCAACGCGCGGGCTTTCGCTTTCCAGCAGGCGTGCGAGCTGTCAACCTGCAAGAGCTGCCTCCGATCGAGCTGCCGCCCGTGGGTGCAGGCGAGAGCGCCATCTTCCAAGGTGTGATGTCCACCGCCCCTGGCTGGGAAGACCTGCGCTGGCTGCGCCAGCAAACGACGCTGCCCTTGCTGGTCAAAGGCGTGCTGCGCGAAGACGATGCCCTGCGCCTGCGCGAAATCGGGGTCGATGCACAAATCGTCTCGAACCACGGCGGGCGCGCCCTCGATGGAGCCCCCGCCAGCCTCGATCGACTCCCCGCACTGCGCCAGACCTTGGGTGCGGACTACCCGCTCCTGCTCGACAGCGGCATCCGCAGCGGCCGGGACGTGTTCCAGGCGATTGCCCTGGGCGCCAACGCCGTGCTCATCGGCCGCCTTCAGTTGCATGCCCTGGCCGTGGGCGGCGCCCTCGGTGTCGCGCACCTGCTGCGAACCCTGCGCGAAGAACTCGAGTTGTGCATGGCCCAGACAGGTTGCGCCACCCTCGCCGACATCACCCCGGACCTCCTGCTCAAACTCAACCCGGAGGTCCCATGCTGATCGCCATCGACCAGGTTCTCTCACCCGACGAGGTCCGCCAGTTCCGCCAGGCCCTCGATGCGGCCGAATGGGAAGACGGCCTGAGCACCGCAGGCACCCTGGCCCGCGCCGTCAAACGCAACCAACAGTTGCCCGACGGCTGCAACACCGCTGTGCAGTTGGGTCAGCACATCCTGCGTCGGCTGGCCACGCACCCGCTGTTCATCTCGGCCGCCCTGCCATCGAAGATCTACCCGCCCAAGTTCAACCGCTATGCCGGTGGAGGCACCTACGGCGCCCACGTGGACAGCGCCGTGATGCAGGTCCCAGGCACCCAGCTCACCCTTCGCAGCGACCTCTCGGCCACGCTCTTTCTGGCCGAGCCCGACGAATACGATGGCGGCGAGCTCGAGATCGAAGGCCCCTTCGGCGTGCAGACCGTCAAACTGGCAGCGGGAGACATGGTGCTCTACCCCTCGTCGAGCCTGCACCGAGTCACCCCCGTCACGCGTGGCGCCCGCATCGCGTCCTTCTTCTGGATCGAAAGCCTGGTCCCGGACGACGGCGAGCGCACCCTGCTGTTCGACCTCGATCAGGCCATCCAGGAACTCACCCCCTCCACCGATGCCGATGACCCGCGGCTGCTCAAGCTCAGCGGCGTCTATCACAACCTGCTGCGCCGCTGGGCGCGCACCTGACCCAAGCCTTGCCTGCCATGCATGCCCTGACCCGCCGTTTCGCACTCGCTGCCACCGCCACCACCCTCGCTTTCGCCCTGCTGTCAGTCGCCCATGCCAAAGAGCGTGTGCTCAACATCTACTCTGCCCGCCACTACCAGACCGACGAGGCCCTCTACAGCAACTTCACCAAGCAGACCGGCATCAAGATCAATCGCCTCGACGGACGCGCGGAAGAGCTCCTGGAGCGCATCCGCAATGAAGGCGCCAACAGCCCGGCCGATGTGCTGATCACGGTGGACGCCGCCAACCTCTCGGTGGCCGACGCCTGGGGCATCTTCCAGCCCGTGCAGTCCAAGGTGCTGGAAAGCCGCATCCCGGCCAACCTGCGCACCCCGACCTGGTTCGCGTTCTCCACTCGCGCACGGGTGATCATCCACAACCGCAAGCTGGTCAAGCCGGCCGACGTGGCCACCTACGAATCGCTGTCCAGTCCCAAGCTCAAGGGCCTGATCTGCGTGCGCTCGGGCATGCACCCCTACAACCTGTCGCTGGTCGCATCGCTGGTGGCCCACAACGGCGAGGCCGCCACTGAGCAATGGGCGCGCGGCGTGGTGGCCAACCTGGCCATGCCCCCGCGCGGTGGCGACACCGACCACATCAAGTCGGTGGCCTCGGGTGAATGCGGCGTGGCCATTGCCAACACCTATTACCTGGCGCGCATGCTCAACTCCGAGAGGGTGGAAGAGCGCAACATGATGAAGCGCCTGGGCATCGTGTTGCCCAACCAGTCCAGCCAGGGCGTGCACATCAACGTTTCAGGCGCCGGTGTGGTCAAGACCTCGAAAAACCGCGAGGCCGCCGTGCAGTTCCTGGAGTACCTGGCCAGCGATCAGGCGCAACGCTACTTCGCCGAAGGCAACAACGAGTGGCCAGCGGTCAGCGCCGTGAAAATCGAAAACGAAGGCCTGGAGGACATCGGCGAATTCAAGGCCGACAGCCTGCCGCTGGAAAAACTCTCGCAGCACCTGGTGACCGCACAAAAACTGCTGGACCGCGCCGGCTGGCGCTGAGCCAACAGCCCGGTCGGTTGGTCAACAGATCAACTGGCCCGCAACTTCGCCGGCCTCTTCTTGCGCCCCAACCCGGCCTGCTTGGCGATGTACTTGATGAACACCCACAGCGGCATCTCGCCGGGCTTGGGTGGCTCGCCGCGGCCGATGCGCTTGAGCTGGCCCGTGTACCAGACCACTTCCATCATGCCCATCTTGTCGATGTAGCCGATGCCGGTCTTGAGCGGTCGCACCTGGTGGCGCGTCTGCTGGCCTGACAGCAGGCGGCTTGGCGCATCGGGCTCGATGGCCAGCACGCGGGCCACGCCCACAAAGTCCACCGAGCCAGAGGTGATGGCATCGGCCATGCCCTGCAACGAGCGGAAACCACCGGTGACCACCAGCGGCGTCTTCACGGCCTTGCGCGCCTTCTCGGCGAATTCAAGGAAGTAGGCCTCGCGCTGCTTCGTGCTGGCCTTGGCGGGTTCGGCCTTGTTCTTGACGCCGGTCATGGCCGGGGCCTCGTAGGTGCCACCCGAGATCTCGATCAGGTCGATGCCGGCGTCGGACAAGGCGCGGATGGTGTCGAGCGACTCTTCTTCGGTGAAGCCGCCGCGTTGGAAGTCGGCCGAGTTCAACTTGATGCCGATGGGAAAGCCGGGGCCGACCTTCTCGCGCATGGCTTCGAGCACGCACAGCACGAAGCGGCGGCGCTTCTCGGGCGTGCCGCCCCAGTCGTCGGTGCGGCGGTTGTGGTGCGGCGACAGGAACTGGCTGACCAGGTAGCCGTGAGCGCCGTGGATCTGCACGCCGGTGAAGCCCGCGCGCTTGACCAGCTCGGCCGCGCGCGCGAAGCGCTGGATGACCTCGTTGATCTCGGCCTCGGTCATCTCGCGCGGGGTCGGGAAGAACGCCTGCATCTCGGCGCGGAAGGGCACGGCCGAAGGCGCGATGTTTTCTTTGTTCAGGCCCTTGGGTGCCTGCTTGCCCGGGTGGTTGAGCTGCACCCAGCACTGCGTGCCGTTGCGGGTGGCGGCTTGCGCCCAGGCCGTGAGCTCGGTCAGGAAGCGGTCGCTTTCGATGACGACGTTGCCTGGCTCGCCCAGCGCCCGACGGTCGACCATCACGTTGCCCGTGATGCACAGCCCGATGCCGCCATCGGCCCACGCACCATACAGGCGCACCAGCTCGGGCGTGGCCGCACCGTCTCGGGTGCCCAGCGCTTCGCTCATCGCGGACTTGAAAAGGCGGTTCTTGACCACCGCGCCACCGGGCAGGGTGAAGGGTTGGGCCAACACGGCTTGAGGCGACATCCAAAGCTCCATCAAAGCAGACACAGCGGGCATTGGACACCAAACCACCCCGCCCGCACACGGCACTTGGTGTCAGCCCTCATGCAGATGACGCCAAAGCGGGGCGTTGCCCGATGCGATCGGGCGACATCCCCTCACAAAAGGTCGCGCCAGACCATGGTTTTGCGCTAGAGAAAGCATTACCATGCGTGCTGTCGGTTGACGCGAGACGTTCGGGACACATCGAACGCCCGCAGCCACATCAGATCTGACTGACTTCTGGAGTGAATTCACATGGCAACTGCGAAGAAAGCCCCGGCCACCAAGGTCGCGGCCACCAAGGCCCCTGCAGCCAAGAAGGCCGCTGCCAAGCGCGCCCCCAACGCGGCTTTCGCCAAGCCGCTGACCCCCAGCCCTGCGCTGGCCGCCGTGATCGGCGCCACGCCGGCACCTCGCACCGAGGTGACGAAAAAGATCTGGGAGTACATCAAGAAGCACAACCTGCAGGACGCCGCCAACAAGCGCAACATCAACGCCGACGACAAATTGAAGCCCATCTTCAAGAAGCCGCAGGTCACGATGTTCGAGCTGACCAAGCTGGTGAGCGAGCACCTGAGTTGATGCTCATGTCCCCAGCCTGCTGTTGACGAACGGCAGCATCAGGACCTCGACAGCCCGGCCCTTGCGCCGGGCTTTTTCTTGCCGGGCTTTTTCTTGCCTCATTCCCACCAGGGGTAGAACGGCGGCATCTGCGAAGCCTTGCCCTGGAACTGGGCGGGGCGCTTCTCAAGGAAAGCCTGCACGCCTTCCTTGCCGTCGCCGATGCTGGTGTAGAACATGGCCAGCGAATCGACCTCGTGCGCGGCCAACGGGTGCGGCTGCGCGGAGTTGCGGTACATCATCTGGCGCGTCAGCGCGATGCCCACGGCCGAGCGCTCCGACGCGATTCGCCGCGCGATCTTCATCGCCTCTTCCAGCAACTGCTCAGGCGGCACCACGCACTTGACCAGGCCACCACGCTGGGCCTCGTGGCCGTCGAAGATGTCGGCCATGTAGGTCCATTCCAGCGCCTGCGAGATGCCCACGATGCGCGGCAGGAACCAGCTCGAGCAGGCCTCGGGCACGATGCCGATGCGACCGAACACGAAGCCGATGCGCGCCTTCTCGGACGCGATGCGGATGTCCATCGGCAAGGTCATGGTGGCGCCGATGCCCACGGCCGCGCCGTTGATGGCGCCGATCACCGGCTTCTTGCAGTTGAAGATGGACAGCACCACGCGGCCTCCGGTATCACGCACGCCTTCGTGGATGGCTGGGTCGGTCAGGCGCTCGCGCATGTCGGCCAGCGTGGGCTGTTGCGACTCGTCCAGGCCAAAGACGTTGCCGCCAACGCTCAGGTCCATGCCGGCGCAAAAAGCCTTGCCGGCCCCGGTGACCACGATGGCCCGCACCGCGTCGTCGTCGCTGGCGCGGGTGAAGGCATCGACCAGTTCGTTGGCCATCTCCACCGTGAAGGCGTTGAGCTGGTCGGGGCGGTTCAGGGTCAGCAGCAGCACGCCGTCACCGCCGACGACGTAACTCAGGGTCTGGTAGCTCATGAGGGGTCTCGCTCGTTGTGATGTCGGTAAGCGGGCCAGCATAGCGCAGCGCTTGTGTCGGGCACACCCGCCGCCGTCCATGCCTTGCATCAAGCTTGGGCCAAACTCGAAGCAAACCTCGGGTCAGTACGGAGGGGTTGGCATGGAAAAACCCGCCTACCATGCCTGCGCCGTGCCACCCGTGCCGGCTCGATGGCGTCCAACAGGCGCCTTCTTGTTCACATCCGACTGGAGATCCCCATGTGGAAGATTGTTGTGGCCTTCGTGGCTTTCGCGGCCCTCGCGATGTTCGTGCTGATGAAAAGCGGCGGTGACATCGACATGAGCGGAGAAAAGCACGGCATCGATGCCGGCCACACCGAAGAAGCGCACGGCAGCGCCCCGGCGCCCGCCGCCAGCCTGCCGGCCAGCGAAGCTGCACCGGCTGTTGTCGCATCCGAAGTCGCCAGCGGCGCTTCGCAGTGATGAAAAAGGCCTGAGCGCCCAACGCGCACCAGGCCTGGCATCAACCCAGGTGAGTGGGGCCCGTGTGGCCCCGCTCCGCCGCCAGCCACTGCAGCACCGGGATGGTGCCGGGCAGCACGGGCACCGATTCCACCGGCAGCGATGCCCAGGCCATCTGCTGGCCCTCGCGCATCTCGAACTCGCCTTCCCACGCGAAGACCTTGCAGAAATGCAGTCGCACGCGCGCGTGCGGGTAGTCCATCAGCTCGACCTTCCAGGGCTCGGCCCCGGCGATGGTCACGCCGATCTCTTCGAGCAGCTCGCGGCGCAACGCCTGCTCGACGGTTTCGCCCTGCTCCAGCTTGCCGCCCGGGAACTCCCAATAGCCAGCGTAGACCTTGCCCTCGGGGCGCGAGGTCAGCAGGAAGCGGCCTTCGCGCCCCTGCGCATCGCGCTCGATGAGCACGCCCACGGCCACGTCCACCGGCACGCGGTCGGTGGCGTCCATCACGTGGTAGGACTTGCGCTCAGACATGGCCTGCACCCCCTTGACGGGTCGCTTCACCGGCCACGCGGCCGGCATGGTCGCGCGCGAACTGTTGCGCCACGCGGCCCGAGCGCGAGCCACGCTCGATGGCCCACACCAGCGCCTCGGGGCGCGCGGCCTCGATGGCCTCGTCGCTCAGCCCCAGGTGACGCAACCACTGCGCCACGATGGCCAGGTACTCGTCCTGGCTGAAGGGGTAGAAGCTGATCCACAAACCAAAACGCTCGGACAGCGAGATTTTTTCTTCCACCACCTCGCCCGGGTGCAGCTCGCCGTCGTCGCCGCGCGAGTAGGTCTTGTTGTCCGAGTGGTACTCGGGCAGCAGGTGGCGGCGGTTGGAGGTGGCCACGACCAGCACGTTGTCGCCGTGCGCGGCCACGGTGCCATCGAGCACCGACTTCAGCGCCTTGTAGCCCGGCTCGCCTTCGTCGAAGCTGAGGTCATCGCAGAAGATGACGAAGCGCTCGGGGCGCTCGCTCACCAGCTCGATCAGGTCGGGCAGGTCGATGAGGTCGGCCTTGTCGACCTCGATCAGGCGCAGGCCCTGTGCCGCGTGGGCATGCAGGCCGGCCTTGACCAGCGAGGACTTGCCCGTGCCGCGCGCGCCCGACAGCAGCACGTTGTTGGCGGTGCGGCCGGCCACGAACTGCGCGAGGTTGCGCTCGAAGCGGCCTTTTTGCGTGTCGACCTCGCAGAGGTCTTCATAGCGGATGACACCGACGTGACGCACCGGCTCCAGCCAGCCATTGGCCCAGGCCGAGGCACTGCGCTTGCGATAGCGAAACGCCACAGAGGCCGACCAGTCGGGGGCCTGCAAAGCCTGAGGCAGCACGTTTTCAAGGCGTGAGAGGACCTGCTCGGCACGGCTGAGCAGGCGCAACAAGGGATCGGTCTGTTCCATGCGCCGAGTGTAGGCCAGCCCCCAAGCCGAACAGACCACGCGCGCTTCACGCCCACCTCAAACAAGGTCCGTAAGGTCAGGCCCTGTCCATGAACCTTGTCCAGGAGTTCCCATGTTCCAGTTGCGTTCCGTCGCCGTGGCCTTGCTGATGTCGTTGGGTGGCCTCGCTGCCGTCCAGGCCTGCACCGTGGGCGCCTCGGCTGGCAGCCTCACATTCGACACCTACGCCACCGGCGTGGACAACCGCGTGCTCGGCACCGACTGCAAGACCCTGGACGACGCCTTCGACGACGAAGCCGCCTGGGGCAGCCAGGCCGCTTTCCTCAGCCACGTCTCGAACGTGTCGTTCGAGCTGCTCAAGGCCCGCAAGATCTCATCGGCCGAGCGCGTGCGCCTGCTCAGCGCCGCCAAGGCATCGGGCGTGGGCACCACCCTCAAGGTCAAGCTGATCGCCTTCAACGACTTCCACGGCTACATCAAGGCCGGTGAGGGCTCTTCGAGCAACCCCGGGGTGGCTCGCTTTTCGACCCGCATCCAGGCGCTCAAAGCCGCCAACCCGCTGCACGCCGTCGTCTCGGCCGGCGACATGATCGGCGCCAGCCCCCTGACCTCGGCCCTGTTCAAGGACGAGCCCACCATCGAGGCCATGAACCGCATCGGCATCGACTTCAACGCCGTGGGCAACCACGAGTTCGACGAAGGCAAGGACGAACTGTTGCGCATGCAGCACGGCGGCAACCACCCGACGGACATCTACTCGGGCCTGGGCCTGCCGGTGGACAAACGCGTGGACGGCGAGTTCGCTGGCGCGCGCTTCAAGTTCCTGGCCGCCAACGTGACCGACACCACATCGGGTCAGACCATTTTGCCGCCCTACGGCGTCAAGGACTTCCTGGGCAACAAGGTCGCCTTCGTCGGCATGACGCTGGAAGGCACGCCCACCATCGTCTCGCCATCCGGCGTGGCCGGCCTGCAGTTCGGCGACGAGGCCAACACGGTGAACGCCCTGGTGCCGCACCTCAAGGCGCAAGGCATCGAATCGATCGTCGTGCTGATCCACGAAGGGGGCGCGGCCACAGGCGGCATCAACGGCTGCACCGGCATCTCGGGCGCCATCGTCGACATCGTCAACCGGTTGGACCCCGCCGTGGACCTGGTGGTCTCCGGCCACACCCACGCGGCCTACAACTGCCTGATCCCCAACAGCGCCGGCAAGAACGTGCGCGTGACCTCGGGCGGCCAGTACGCCCGCAACCTCACCGACATCGACGTGCTCATCGACACGCGCACCAAAGACGTGCTGAGCGTGACCGCCAACAACCTGGTCACCGGCACCGGCTCGGCCACCGCTGAAGACCCGGCCCTGGTCGACCTCGTCGCGCACTACGACAACCTGGCGGCCACGCCCAAGGCCCGCGTCATCGGCAAGATCACCGCCGCGATCAGCCGCAACACGAACGCCGCCGGCGAATCGGCACTGGGTGACGTGATCGCCGACGCGCAGCTCGACGCCACCGACGACATCGGCATGGGTGAGGCGGTGGTCGCGTTCATGAACCCGGGCGGCATCCGCGCCGACCTGCCCTTCAACGCCCCCAACGGCAACGTGACCTACGGTGACGCCTTCACCGTGCAGCCCTTCGGCAACTCGCTGGTCACCCTGACCCTCAGCGGTGCGCAGATCAAGATGCTGCTGGAAACCCAGTTCGCCAACTGCCTGGGCCAGACCAGCTTCGACCGCATCCTGCAGGTCTCCAAGGGATTGACCTACAACTGGAGCGCAGGCGCCGCCTGCGGCAACAAGGTCGGCAGCATCGCCCTCAATGGCGTGGCCATCGACCCGGCCGCCAGCTACCGCGTGACGGTCAACAGCTTCCTGGCCGATGGCGGTGACGCCTTCGCCGTGCTCAAGGACGGCACGGCCCGCCTGGGTGGCGCGGTCGACACCGACGCCTTCGAGGCCTACCTGCAGGCCAACCCGGCCGGCGTGGCCCCGGGTGCCCAGAACCGCATCACCCGCTTGCCCTGATCGCCCCACGCCGATGGCATGACAAGGAGTTCATCATGACCCGCTTCCAACAACACGGGCTGGCGCTGGCTGCGCTGCTCGGCCTGGCCTCGCTCACGAACGCCCATGCCGCCCGCCTGCAGATCGTCGCCACCGGCACCGCGGTCGATGTGCTGACCCAGTCGGCCACCATCGATGGCGTCGTTGCATCGCGCAGCGCGACGGGTGGCCTGCTCGATGCCTCGGGCGCCGACACCCTGCTGCTCAGCGACTTCCAGGCCTTCGACCCCAGCACCCAGGCAGGCGCCAGCGTCAGCGATGGGTACAGCCACCTGGTGGCCATCGATGCCTCAGGCGCCAGCACCTCGCTGACGATGGACGCCTCGCACTTCTGGCAGGCCAGCGGCAGCGGCCACATCGATGCGTTCGAGCTCACGCAGAGCCTGTCGCTCGACGGGCTGACCCTGCGCGTGGTGGCCGATGCCGGCGAAACCCTGGGCCAGTCGGTGACGGTGAGCTTCAGCGGCCTGGCCGACTTCCTCTTGAATGGTGCTGCCGGCACCCACGACCTGGCCTTGAGCCTGGACGTGCTGCGCGGCGGCGACACCGTGGCCAGCCACCTCGGCCTGCAAACGGGCAGCGCCAGCGAGAGCGTGAACCTGAGCTTCGCCGGTGTGGTGGGCGATGAATTCACCGTGCTGCTGAGCGCCTTCCAGTCGGCCCTGCTGACCCAGGCTGTCACCTTGGACGGCACCACCGAATTCGCCAGCAACGTGATGCTGCAAGGCCAGTTCACCGTGGCCGCCGTGCCCGAACCCGCGTCCTGGGGCCTGGGCCTGGGCGGCCTGCTGGTCGCCGGCTTGCTGGCTCGCGGGCGCCGTGGTCAGCGCATCGGCCTGCTGGCCTGATCCGATCAGATCGCCTGGCCCCACCCCGGCACGACACGCCTGTCACGCCGCCGCCCTAGATTGCGACCACCGCTTCCCCTTGCAGGAAAACCGTCATGCCTCGCCTCTCGACTTCCCTCATCACCCTGGCCACCTGGGCCGCCCTGTCGGCCACCGCCCAAGCGTCGGTCACCATCAGCCTCCCCACGGAGTCGACGCTGATCGGCGTGCAACCGGTCTCACCGGCCTTCGCTGGCTGGAGCACCGCGGGTGACGTGTCGGCCCTCGATGAGCACACCCTGTTGCTGACCACCGCCTACGATGCCACGGACGACGCCGGCACCTCGGCCGTGGTCGGCAGCGGCGCCATCGCAGCGCAACAGCCGCGCGGCGTGGAAGAGCTGGCCGGCCTGGCCATCGGCGCACTCGACACCACCATCGACGGCGTGCTGCACCAGGCGCAAGAGGGCTCGGTCATCTCGCGCACGCTGTGGGTGAGCGCAGGCGACACGCTGAGCTTTCGCTGGCAATTGCTGAGCAACGAAGACCCGCTGTCCGGCCTGCCCGACCTGGCCTTCGTCACCCTCGGTGGTCAGTTGATCGAGCTGGGATCGGCCAGCATCGCCGATCAACCCGGATCGGCCGGGTTCCAGCATGGCAGCGGCTGGATGACGTTCACGCACACCTTCACCGGCACCGGTTCGCTGGCCTTGAACAACATCGAGCTGGCCCTGGGGGTGGTCGATCGCGGCGACACCTCGACCTCGTCGGCGCTGGCCATCCAGGGCCTGGCGGTCACGCCGGTGCCCGAGCCCACGACATGGGGCCTGATGGCCTCGGGGCTGATGGTGTGTGGCGGCCTGGCTGCCGCCCGTCGGCGCGCTCGCAGCTGACCACGCACAGCGCACGGACCGCGGCGCATCGGCCTTGCTGCGGCATCGCACCTGCGCCCATCAGGTCAGCAAGATGCGCAAGGTCGCGTCGAGGTGCTCGGTGGGTTGGCGCTGAAAGCCCGTGCGCGCATGGCGGTGCAGCCGCCCCAGCACCAGGCTGATGGCCGCCGAGGCCAGCGCCTGGGCATCGACCGTGGGCATCTGCGAGCCACGCGCCTCGGCCAGCGCCCTGGCCGGCTGGCGCAGCAGCGACTCCAGCCGGTCGAACAACTGGTTCATGCGCGCGTGCAGGCGTTCGTGCTCATGCACCAGCGCGTCGCCCACCATGACCCGGCCCATGCCCGGGTTCTTCTCGGCGAACTGCAATACCGCGGCGACGATGCGGGCGATCTGCGAGGCGGGGTCGGCCTCGCGTTCGATGACCTGGTTGGCCAGCGTGAAGAGGCTGTCTTCGATGAAGCCGATGAGGCCCTCGAACATCTGGGCCTTGCTGGCGAAGTGGCGGTACAGCGCGGCTTCGCTGACGTCGAGCTTGGCGGCCAGGGCCGCGGTGGTGACGCGTTCGGTGGCGGGTGACTCGAGCATGGCCGCCAGGGCCTGCAGGATCTGGATGCGACGCTCGCCCGGCTTGGGGCGCGTGCGCTTGGCAGCCGCTGCGGCGGTCTCGGGGTCGACAACGGGTTCCGGGGCTTGTGGTGTTGTCATGTCCAGGCGTGCAGCGACCGCAGTGACCTGATTCTGGCACACACCCAGCTGGGCTTGCCGTGCAAGGCCAGTCCGGCTTCCGGCCCATGTGGGTTGTCTTTGAGGTAGTGCTGCATCCACACCGTGCGCATGCGCAGGCGGCGCGCGCTGCGCAGGTTGGCCACGGTGTCTTCGACCAGCACGCAGCGGTGCGCAGGCAGCTTCAGGCGCGCCAGCACCACGCGCAGGCTGCGCGCATCGGGCTTGGGGCGCAGCTCGCCGAACACACGCATGCCCTCGATGGACACCACCGCTTCAAAGCAATCGCTCAGGTCCAGCGCCGTGAGCACGCGCTTGGCGTACTCGGCCGGTGCGTTGGTCAGCAGGATCTTGCGGCCACGCAGGCGCTTGAGCGCCGCGCGGTGCGAGGCTGGCATGTGCAGGTCGCGCTCCAGGCCTGGCAGGGTGTGCGTCTGCGCCAGGAAGTGCGCGGCGCGGATGCCGTGGTGCCGCTCCAGGCCCAGCAGCGTGGCGCCGTAACGCCGCCAGTAATGCAGCCGCAGGGCGTCGGCCTCTTCGCGGCTGAGCCGCAGTTCGGCCTCGATGTAGTCCGTCATCGCGCCATTGAGGCGCCAGAACACGGCCTTGCTGGCGTCGTGCAGCGTGTTGTCGAGGTCGAACAGCCAGATCGGGGGCATGCGTGGGTCAGTGGCTGCGGATCATGGTGCCGTAGGCCTGGTCGGTCAGGATCTCCAGCAGCATGGCGTGCGGCACGCGCCCATCGACGATGTGCACGGCGTTGACGCCACTCTTGGCCGCGTCGATGGCGCCTTCGATCTTGGGGATCATGCCGCCGCTGATGGTGCCGTCTTCGATCAGCTCGTCGATCTGGCGGGCCGTCAGGTCGGTCAGCAGCGCGCCCTGCTTGTCGAGCACGCCCTTGATGTTGGTCAGCAGCACCAGCTTCTCGGCGTTGAGCACCTGGGCCAGCTTGGAGGCCACCAGGTCGGCGTTGATGTTGTAGCTCTCGTTGCGCGAGCCAAAGCCGATCGGGCTGATGACGGGGATGAACTGGTCGTCCTGCAGGGCCTTGACCACGCTCGGGTCGATGGACTCGATCTCGCCGACCTGGCCCACGTCGTGTTCCTTGCTGGGGTCGGCCAGGTCGAGCAGCTTGAGCTTGCGCGCGCGGATCAGGCCCCCGTCCCGGCCGGTCAGGCCCACGGCCTTGCCGCCAGCGGCGTTGATGAGGCCGACGATGTCCTGCTGCACCTCACCGGCGAGCACCCACTCCACCACTTCCATGGTTTCTTCGTCGGTCACGCGCATGCCCTGGATGAACTGGCCCTTCTTGCCGATCTTGTTCAGCGCCGCGTCGATCTGGGGGCCGCCGCCGTGCACCACGACCGGGTTCAGGCCCACGAGCTTGAGCAGCACCACGTCTTCGGCGAAGTCGGCCTGCAGCTCGGGGTCGGTCATGGCGTTGCCGCCGTACTTGATGACGATGGTCTTGCCGTGAAAGCGCCGGATGTAGGGCAGCGCCTGCGCCAGGATTTCCGCCTTGTCACGCGGTGCGATGTGGGCAACGGGATCGGCATCGGCCGGAGCAGGGGTGTGGGGCATGGCAGGCAGGTTGGCTGATACAGGGAAAAGGCGAGGGACGGCGACAGGTGCGCCGGCCTGCATTCTAAAAGCGCAGGCGCTACACTTGAACGCATGACCCGATTCTGGCGCTTCACGCTGCTGACCCTGCTCATCGCCCTGCTGCCCTTGCGCGGCTGGGCCTGGGCGGTCATGCCCGTGGCGGTGCCTGGATCGGGCGGCCCCGCCCAGGTGATGACCCACTCGGCTCACGCCCCTGCAGCAGCCGCCGCGGAAGGGTCCGACGCCCTCCCCTGCCACGCGCAGCTCGGCAGCCCCGACGCCACCCCCAGCCCGTCCGAAGACGGCTTCGGCCAGGACCACACCTGCTCGCTGTGCGACCTGTGCCACGCTGGCGTCATCGCGCCGCCGAGCTGGGCCTGGGTTCACGATGCGCCACCGGTGGCGCCGCCCAGCTGGGCCGTGAGCGTGGCGCATGGCCGCGACGGGGTCGACGGCCTGTTCCGACCGCCTCGGGCCTGATCTCTCCCTGAACCCCTCCCTGCACCGCGACAGCGCTCGCCGTGCAGACGCCCGTTCACGAGATCCGTCGCCCCCTGGCGCGACGCCCACACCATGACCCCAACACGCCCTGGTCGGCCCCGTGCCGCCCCAAGCTGGCGCCGCCGCCCCTGGCTGACGCTGATCCCCGTGATCGCGCTGGCCGGCTGCGCCGCCACCACCACCGCCCAAGACCCCCACCCCGCCAACACCTGGCTCAAGGCACGCGTGAGCGAGGCCCCCGCCCTGCCTTGGCCCGCCTCGGCGCCCGACAGCGCCGACGCCCACCAGGCCCGCAGCCAGGCCCACCCCCTGCCCGACGGCCCGCTGGGTCAGGACCAGGCGGTGACGCTGTCGCTGCAACGCAGCCCGGCCCTCGTGGCCTTGCTCGCGCGCAGCGAAGCCCAGGCGGCGCGCGAGCGCAGCCAGGCCCGCCCCGGCTTCCTGGGCTTTTCGATCGAGCGCCTGACCCAGGGCGACGAGGTCGAGATCGGCCGCACCTGGAGCCTGGGCCTGTTCGACCTGCTGAGCTGGCCCTGGCGCCACCAGGCCGCCGAGCGCCGCATCGACGCCGAGCAACAGGCCCTGGCCCGCGAGGTGCTGCAGCACGTGCAGAACGTGCGCACGCAATGGGTGATGGCCGTGTCGGCCCAGCAGCGGCTGGCCTATCAGGCCGACGTGCTGCGCGCCGGCACCACCGCTGGCGAGCTGGCCCGCCGCATGCAGCAGGCCGGACACTTCAGCGCCGCTCAGGCCGCCCGCCACGAAGCCACCGAAGTCGAAGCCCGCCTGGCCCAGGCCCAGGCTCAGCGGCAGGCCCTCGCCGCCCGCGAAGCCTTGGTGCGCCTGCTGGGCCTCGATCGCGCAGAAGCCGCCCGGCTGCAACTGCCCGATCGGCTGCCGCCGGTGCCCGAAACATCGCCCTGGACCGCCCAGGCCGTCGAAGACGCGGCCCGCCAACGCCGGCTCGACCTGCGCCTGGCCGAATCGCGCTGGCAGGCCACCCAATCCAGCCGACGCGATGGCGCGGCACGCAGCGTCATCGACCTGGAAGCCGCCTACCGGCGCGACACCTCCAACGAAGCACCCGTGAAACAGGGCCCTGAGCTGGGCATCCGGCTGGTGTCCATCGACTTCGGGGCCACACGCCGCCAGGCCGCACGCCTGGACGAGCAGGCCGCGCTGGCCGAATGGCAGCAGGTGGGCCTCAACGCCGAGTCGCAACTGCGCGAACGCTTCGCAGATCACCAGGCCACGCTGGCCACGGCACAGCAGGCGGCCAAGGTGCTGGGGCCGGTGCGCAAGCGCCTGCTCGAAGAGCGGCTCAAGCAATACAACGGCATGCTCATCGGCCCCTTCGAGCTGATCGACGAAGCGCGCTCGCACGTCTCCGGCGTGCTGGTCGCGCTCGACGCTCAGCGCGACTTCTGGCTGGCCGACGCAGCACTGACCGCGGCCATCGACGGCCTGGACGGCCCCGACACGGGCAGCACCCGCCCCGCCGCCTCCGCCCCCACCAACACCGAAGCGAGCCACTGACATGAGCACCCGACGACTCTTCCTGCGCGGCGCCCTCGGCGGTGCCGCGCTCTCCGCCACCCACGCAGCGCTCAGCGCCGAACGCGTGCGCCCGGGCAGCCTGCTGGGCCTGCCCGAGCCCGTGCTCCAAACCACACCCGACACCCAATCCCCCCTGGCGCCCCCCAACGGCCGCCCCTACCGCCCCGTGCTCACGCTCAACGGCTGGACCCTGCCCTGGCGCATGAAAGACGGCGTCAAGGAGTTCCACCTCGTGGCCGAACCCGTGGTGCGCGAGATCGCGCCCGGCATGAAGGCCCGCCTGTGGGGCTACAACGGCCAAAGCCCCGGCCCCACCATCGAGGTCGTCGAAGGCGACCGCGTGCGCATCTACGTCACCAACAAGCTGCCCGAGGTCACCAGCGTGCACTGGCACGGCCAGCGCCTGCCCAATGGCATGGACGGCGTCTCGGGCCTCACGCAGCCGGCCATCCCGGTGGGCCAGACCTGCGTCTACGAGTTCGTGGCACGCCGCCCCGGCACCTTCATGTACCACCCACACGCCGACGAGATGGTGCAGATGGCCATGGGCATGATGGGCTTCTGGGTGACCCACCCGAAGCAGCCGCACCCGCACATCGCCCAGGTCGACCGCGACATCTGCTTCCTGCTCAACGCCTACGACATTGAGCCCGGCGCCAGCACCCCCAAGGTCAACACGATGCTGGACTTCAACCTGTGGACGTGGAACAGCCGAGCCTTCCCGGGCATCGACAGCATCAACGTCAGGCATGGCGACCGCGTGCGCCTGCGCATCGGCAACCTCACCATGACCAACCACCCCATCCACATCCACGGCCACGAGTTCGAGGTCACCGGCACGGACGGCGGACCGGTTCCGAAGTCGGCCCGTTGGCCCGAGGTCACCACCGACATCGCCGTCGGGCAGATGCGCCAGGTCGAGTTCGTCGCCGACGAGCTGGGCGACTGGGCCTTCCATTGCCACAAGAGCCACCACACCATGAACGCCATGGGCCACGACGTGCCCAACCTGATCGGCGTCAAGCAGGACGACCTCGCCCGCGAGATCAACCGCCTGGTGCCCGGCTACATGGCCATGGGCGAGACGGGCATGCACGAGATGGCCGAAATGGAGATGGACCTGCCGGACAACACCTTGCCGATGATGACGGGCACCGGCCCCTTCGGCCCGATCGGCATGGGTGGCATGTTCACCACGGTGAAAGTTCGCAAAGATCAGCCGCCGGCCTCTCACCCCGATGGCCACAAGGACCCGGGCTGGTACCGTCATCCCAAAGGCACGGTGGCGCGTTTCATGGGTGAAGGAGAAACCTTGCCCGATGCCCCCCGCGCCCCCGCCTCACCGCACGCCGGCCACGCCCACCCTGGTGGTGACGAGGTCGAGTTGAAGGTCCGCAAACCCGGCCATCATGGCCACCATGGGCACTGACGACACCCTCTCAGCGCCCCACATCGACACAAGGAGCCCCTCATGAATGCCTTTTTGCAACACCGCTTCAAGCACCTCGCTGCCCTGGCCGCCGGCCTGCTGCTGAGCCTGTCTGCCACCGCCCAGACCGTCGACGGCACCGTCGAGAAGATCGACGTCGAAGCCGGCAAGGTCACGCTGCGACATGGCGAGATCAAGAGCATCGACATGCCCCCCATGAAGATGGCCTTCCGCGTGGCCGACCCCAAGTGGTTGCAGACCCTTCAGGTCGGCGACAAGGTCAAGTTCGACGCCGCCAAGGTCAACGGTCAGTTCACGGTCACGGCCATCACCGTGGTCAAGTGATCGATCAGGTGACCCAGACGAGGAACGCCGTCATCGTCACGTAACGGGCGAACTTGCCGATGGCCATGTAGAACAGGCATGGCCAGAACGGCAGTCGCAGCCAGCCGGCCACCGCGCACAGCGGGTCGCCCACGACGGGCAGCCACGACAGCAGGCAGGCCTTGGCCCCGAAGCGGCGCAGCCAGTTCATCGCGCGCTGGTCGGCGCGGGTGGCGTGCTCGGGCGGTGGCGCCTCGTCTTCCCGACGGGTGTGGCGGATGCGGTTGGATGCCGAATGGGCGCCATAGCCCATCCACCAGCTGATGCCGCCGCCCACCGTGTTGCCCGCGGTGGCCACCAGCACGGCCGGCCAGAACAGGTCGGGCCGCAGCGTCACCAGGCCGAACACCGCGGGCTCGGAGCCCATGGGCAGCAGCGTCGCCGACACCAGCGACACGATGAAGACCGCTCCCAGCCCCACCTTGGGCAGGGCCAGCCAACCGAGAAGGGCATGCACGCCCGCCATCCAATCGACGTCCATGGCGCCGATTGTGGGGGCTGCGACGCCCTTCACGCGCCGCGGGGCCGATCAGCCGTTCAGAAGCTGTAGCCGACCGTGGCGGTGTAGACCGTCGGGTTGAAGCGGAAGGACGATTCCTGGCGCAGGCCGGACGCGGTCCGGATGGTCAGCTTGTTGTCCACACGGGCGGTGGCCACGCTGGCGTTGAGCGACCAGTTCTGGTCCAGCTTGTACGACACGCCCACCTGCGCGGCCGGGCCGATCGAGTCGGACAGGCTGATTTCGGGCTTGGCGCCATCGGCGTACAAGGTGTCGCCTGCGGCGGTGGTGCGGGCCTTGAAGCGCGTCACGTTGATGCCGATGCCGATGAACGGGCGCACCGCCGACGAAGGCTCGAAGAACTTGTAATTGAAGAACACCGTGGGGGCCCACTGGCGCACGGTGGCGACGACCTTGCCGTTCTGGTTTTCGAGCTTCTGACGCAGCACGCCGGAGGCGTTGTTCTGAAGCGTCGTGCTGGTGGTGCCGTTCGGCAAGGTCACCCCGGTTGCATCGATCTGTGGGTTGTTCACCTTCAGTTTCACGTCGTGCTTGGGCGGGTTGCCCAACACGAACTCCACGCTCCAGCGATCGGTCAGGGCGCGCTCGATGGCAAAAATCGCGGTGCCCTGGGGTTGCACTTGGAACGCCACGCCGTCCTGAAGCTGGAACGCCCCACGCAGAGGCGAGGGCACGGCCACACCGCCGCGCAGCGATTCGCTGGTGGCGTGCGGTTCGATGTAGGCACCACCGAGCTTGATGGTGTACTGGGCTTGGGCGGCCGAAGAAGCGCCGAGCGCGGCGGCGGCCAGGGAGGCGATCAGGGTGAAGCGGGCAGACATGGTGGGAATGACAAGGAAAATCAGGTGACGCACCAGCGCGTAACGATTGCAGTGTAACTGCAATGGTTACACTTACCCGATCCGACCTCGCAACGACCCACCGCGAGCAGAGGGTTTTGCGCATGCCAAAAGACCATCGGCCGCGGGTCCATCCCCAAAAAATGCCCGCCTGGGGCCTACCCAGGCGCCCACCCCGGGGCTATACTCTGCCTCCTTTTTAAGCAGCCCTGAACGACGCGTCGCTCGGGGCTGTTCTGTCTTTTCAGCCCCCGATCCTGTCCGCATGTCCGCCCTGCCCACCCCGGTCAGCCTCCTGGTCAGCCCCTTGGCGACCCCGATGGCGATCGGCCCCCACACGGTGCCGAATCGCCTCTTCGTGGCGCCCATGGCCGGGGTGACGGACCGCCCGTTTCGCATGCTGTGCAAGCAGCTGGGCGCGGGCTACGCGGTCAGCGAGATGGTGACCTCGCGCCGTGACCTCTGGCACAGCCTCAAGACCTCGCGGCGAGCCAACCACGAGGGCGAGACCGCGCCGATCTCGGTGCAGATCGCCGGCACCGACGCGGCCATGATGGCCGAGGCCGCCGCCTACAACATCGACCGCGGCGCCCAGATCATCGACATCAACATGGGCTGCCCGGCCAAGAAGGTCTGCAACAAGTGGGCGGGCTCGGCGCTGATGCAGGACGAGCCGCTGGCGCTGGAGATCATCGAAGCCGTGGTGGCCGCCTGCGCGCCGCACAACGTGCCCGTGACGCTGAAGATGCGCACCGGCTGGAGCCAGCAGCACAAGAACGCCGAGCGCATCGCACGCGCGGCCGAGTCCGCCGGCATCGCCATGCTGACCGTGCATGGCCGCACCCGCGAGCAAGGCTACAAGGGCCAGGCCGAGTACGACACCATCGCCGCCGTGAAAGCCGCGGTGCGCGTGCCCGTGGTGGCCAATGGCGACATCACCAGCCCCGAAAAGGCCATCGAGGTGATGCGCCTGACCGGCGCCGACGCCGTGATGATCGGCCGAGCCGCCCAGGGGCAGCCCTGGATCTTCGGCGACATCGCGCACTACGCCACCCACGGCCAGCGGCGCGCGCGCCCGCTGACGCTGCAGGTGCGCCAATGGTTGATCGAGCACCTGCACGACCACCACGGCCTGTACGGCGAATTCGCTGGCGTGCGCACCGCGCGCAAGCACATCGGCTGGGCCGTGCGCGCCCTGCCAGGTGGCGAGGCCTTCCGCCAGCACATGAACACCCTGGACCGCATCGACGAACAGGTGCGGGCCGTGAGCGACTTTTTCGAACAACTCAGCCAGACCCATGACCGCCTGCCCGAGGCAGCGGGCACCGGCCTGGCCGACACCGACACCGCCGACCAGGAGGCCCACTCCTGCATGGCGAACTGAACACCCATGAGCAAGAAGACCATCCAGGACTGCATCAAGGACAACCTCGAGGGCTATTTCCACGACCTGCGCGGCGCCGAGCCGCACGCGGTCTACGACATGGTCGTGAGCGCCGTCGAGCGCCCCATGCTCGAAGTCGTGATGCACCGCGCCGAGGGCAACCAGTCCAAGGCCGCCGAGTGGCTGGGCATCAACCGCAACACCTTGCGCCGCAAGCTGCTCGAGCACAAGCTCATCAAGTGAACCGCTTTCGTTTTTTGTTTTCACCCGCTCTTTGAACCAGAGGAACCCCATGGCCCTGACCGCCCTGCTGTCCGTGTCCGACAAGACCGGCATCGTTGAATTCGCGCAAGCCCTGCATGCACAAGGCGTGCGGCTGCTGTCCACGGGCGGCACCGCCAAGCTGCTGTTTGAGAAGGGCCTGGCGGTCACCGAAGTGGCCGAGATCACCGGCTTCCCGGAAATGCTCGACGGTCGCGTCAAGACGCTGCACCCGCGCGTGCACGGCGGCATCCTGGCCCGCCGCGACCTGCCCGAGCACATGGCTGCTCTGAAAGAACACGGCATCGACACCATCGACCTGCTGGTGGTCAACCTCTACCCCTTCGCGCAAGCCACCGCCAAAGCCGACTGCACCCTGGCCAACGCCATCGAGAACATCGACATCGGTGGCCCGACCATGCTGCGCTCGGCCGCCAAGAACTGGCAGGACGTCGCCGTCATCATCGACCCGGTCGACTACGAACAGGTGCTGACCGAGATGAAGGCCGGCCAGGTCACCCGCACGACCAAGTTCATGCTGGCCAAGAAGGTGTTCGCCCACACCGCCGCCTACGACGGCATGATCACCAACTACCTGACCTCGCTGGAAGCGGGTTCGGAACTCGAAACCGAAGCCGTGCCCGCCAAGGCCGAATACCCCGCCGTCTACAACCTGCAGCTGCACAAAGTGCAGGGCATGCGTTACGGCGAGAACCCGCACCAGTCGGCCGCCTTCTACCGCGAGGCGTCGCCCGTGGTCAGCACCCTGGCCAACTGGACGCAGATCCAGGGCAAGGAGCTGAGCTTCAACAACATCGCCGACGCCGACGCCGCCTGGGAATGCGTCAAGGCCTTCGAAGCACCGGCCTGCGTGATCATCAAGCACGCCAACCCCTGCGGCGTGGCCGTGGGAGCCGGCCCGCTCGAGGCCTACACCAAGGCCCTCAAGACCGACCCGACCTCGGCCTTCGGCGGCATCATGGCCTTCAACCGCACGGTCGACGCCGACGTGATCGAGGCCATCAACGCCAACAAGCAGTTCGTTGAAGTGGTGATCGCGCCCAAGTTCACCGACGCCGCGCGCGCCGCCTACGCCGCCAAGCAGAACGTGCGCCTGCTGGAAGTGCCGCTGGACGACGCCACCCGCAAACTCTCCAACGCGCTGGACTTCAAGCGCGTGGGCGGCGGCATGCTGCTGCAATCGGCCGACAACATCGACATCGTCGGCGACGTGAAGGTGGTCTCCAAGCTGCAACCGACGCCTGAGCAGATGCAGGACCTGCTGTTCGCCTGGACGGTGGCCCGCTTCGTCAAGAGCAACGCCATCGTCTTCTGCAAGGACGGCATGACCATGGGCGTGGGCGCCGGCCAGATGAGCCGCCTGGACTCGGCCCGCATCGCCTCGATCAAGGCCGGCCACGCCGGCCTGACGCTGCAAGGCACGGCCGTCGCGTCTGACGCCTTCTTCCCGTTCCGCGACGGCCTGGACGTGGTGGTCGATGCGGGCGCCACCTGCGTCATCCACCCGGGCGGCTCCATGCGCGACGACGAAGTCATTGCCGCCGCCGACGAGCGCGGCATCGCCATGGTGTTCACGGGCACGCGCCACTTCCGTCATTGATGACGTGGCCTCGCGCTGACCGCAAGCCGGCCAGCGCCATCGGCGATCAGAAAGGGGCTCCGCAAGGGGCCCCTTTTCTTTTGCGCCCCGCACACCACAAGGCCATCAAGGCGACCAAGGAATTTAATTCACATGCGAAATAAAACCCGGTAGACTATTTCGCATGCAAAACAAACCAAGGCTGATCTTCCTGCTCAACAGCGCCCAGCGCCGCCTGCAGCAATGGATGGCCCAACAGACCGAAGCCGCCAGCCGCGCAGGCCAGCAGGCCCCTTCACCCAGCCAAAGCGGCGTCATCTTCGCCCTGGCGAAATCCGACGGTGCAACCATGGGTGAGCTCGCCCAGGCGCTTGATCTGGCCCCATCGGCCGTCTCCGGCCTCGTCCAGCGCATGGAGGCGCTGGACTGGGTCGCCCGTCACCCCTGCCCCGACGATGGGCGCACCCAGCGCGTCTGGCTGCAGCCTGCCGGCCAACAGCTCCTGCCGCTGCTCAGGCAAGCCACCACCCGCATCAACGCGCGCCTGACCGAAGGCTTCACCGAAGCCGAAGTGCAGACCATCGCACGCTGGCTCACCCACATCCAGCAACTCGACCAGGCCGATCCAACGCAGACCTGAGATGCCCCCGAACGACCGGAACACCGCGATGCAAACCATCGACATCACCTGCCAGGACGGCACCCGGCTCAAAGGCCACTTCCTGCCCGCACACACCGGCCAGCAGTCCGCCACGCACGACCCGGTGCTGCTGTGCCCCGCCACCGGCGTCAAGCAGCACTTCTACCTGCGCTTTGCCACCTGGCTGGCCGAGCAAGGCCACGACGTGCTGGTGTTCGACTACCGGGGCATTGGCCTGTCGCTGCAAGGCCGCCTGAGGGACTGCCGCGCCACGCTGGCCGAATGGGGCCAGCAGGATCAGGTCGCCGCGCTCGACTGGCTGGTGCGCCGCACCGGGCGCGAGCAGGTCCTGCTCATCGGTCACAGCGCCGGCGGCCAGATGATGGGCCTGCTGCCCAACCACCGCCATGTCAGCCGCGTCGTGGGCGTGGCCACCTCCACCGGCTGGCTCAGTGGCATGCGCACGGGCTTTCGGCTCAAGGCCTACTTCGGGCTGCGCATGGCCGTGCCCATCGGGGCGCTCATCAAGGGCTACGCGCCCACCGCCGCCCTGGGCCTGGGCGAAGACCTGCCCGCCCAGGTCGGCATCCAGTGGGGCCAGTGGTGCGCCGCAGGCGGCTACGCCACCAACGCCGTCAAGGACAAGCCGCAGCAGGACTTCCATGGCGACATCCGCATCCCCATCACCGTCTTTCACGCCACCGACGACGACATCGCCAACCCCACCACCGTGGCCGACCTGATGCGCACCTTCCCCGCCGCGCGCAAGCAGGTGCGCCGCATCGCGCCACGCGAGCACGGGCTGAAGTCCATCGGCCACATCGACTGGTTCCGCAGCTCGCACCAGGCGCTGTGGCCCCTGCTGGCCCAGGCCCTGCGCGAGCCTGCATGAAGCCACGCCAGTCCACGATCTGAGCGGCGCCCGGTTATCCTCCCGGGCATGCGCATCCTCGGCATCGACCCCGGTCTGCAGACCACCGGCTTTGGCGTCATCGAAACCGATGGCCCCCGCCTGCACTATGTCGCCAGCGGCACCATCAAGACGCGCGAGGCCGCCCAGGGCGACCTGCCCACGCGGCTGAAAATCATCTATGAAGGGGTTCGCGAGGTCGTCACGCGCTACGAACCGCAGCAGGCTTCGGTCGAAATCGTCTTCGTCAACGTGAATCCGCAGTCCACGCTGCTGCTGGGCCAGGCACGCGGGGCGGCCATCGCGGGCTTGTTGTCGCTGCCCACCTCGCCGCAGGTCAGCGAATACACGGCGCTGCAGATGAAAAAGGCCGTCACGGGCCATGGGCATGCCACCAAGGCACAGATCAGGCACATGGTGATGCGCCTGCTGGAGCTGCCTCGCGAGCCCAACAACGACGCTTCAGACGCTTTGGGGCTGGCGATCTGCCACGCCCACGCCGGCAGCCTCATGTCGCAGATGGCCAAGGCCACGTCCCTCAGCCGCCGCACCCATGCCCAGATCAAGGGCGGGCGCGTGTACTGACGCTCACTGGCCGTCCTTGATCAGGCGGTCCCCCAAGGGCTGAACCGGCCTCGCGTTCATCGGGTACAGGCGAGAGAAGATCGAGATCTGCTGGGCCGACACGCTCACGGGTTTTTTCATCACCATCCACAGCACGCCCTCGGTGCAAGGCGGCGTGCTCAGCGAGCCCATGTAGGTCACGTAGCGGCGGTCTTCGGGCAACAGCTGCTGCAAATCGAGGCCCTGCAGGCCGGCTTGCTCGGTGCGCTTTTCCAGCGGCAGGTTGTTCCACACCTGCTGGACGATGGGGTGCCCCTTGCCCTCTTCGATCAACACGGCGACGATGGCCAGCTTGCCCTCCAGGTCCTTGTGCACCAGGTGGGCCACCATCTCGAACTGGCGGCCGTTGAGCCGCTCTTCGCTGGGACGGTGGAAATGAAACTGCACCAGGTCGTAGCGGCGGCCGTTGACGACGATGCGGTTGCCCGGCTCGACATTGACCTGCACGGTGTGCCCGTTGTCGATGACGCGGAAGGCAGAGAGCTTGTAGTCGAACTGGATGGGGTCGAGCTCCACCGGGATGCCGTCCCGGATGTCGATCGGGCTCTGGCGCTGGCCCATGCCGCATTGCTTGAACTCGGGGTTCAGCTCGTGCCAGTGGGCAGGGCCGCTCGGGCCGTCGTAGGCCCAGGGGCCACGGGCCTCGGGCTTGGGCTCTTTCCTGGCGGACTTTTCGGCGCCTTTGCCACCCTTGGCCTGCAGGCGCACCACGGGCGCGGGGCTGCGGGTGGCCCGCACCTCGCTGATCTTGTGCTCGATCATCTCGCGCAGCTCGCCCATCGAGGGGGGCAGCTTGATTTCAGGCGCCCCTTCGGTCTTGGCGTCGGCTTTCGCGTCGGCCTTTGACTCGGTCTTGCGCTCGCCCTTGCCCTCCCCCTTGGCATCCGCTTTGGTCTCGGCCTTGCTTTCGGCCTTGCTCTCGGTCTTGTGCCCTGACTCCGACGCCGCAACGGGGTCCAGCGCCAGGCCCCAGGCCAGGCAGACAAGCAACAAGGAAGGCAGGGGCAGTTTCATGGTCGATCTCCACATCACATCACCTCATCGGCCACGATGCGAAAAACTTGACCCCTGCGTGCGATCGCCCCACGTCTGAGGACGCCGCCCAGGCCCCGTGACACGACAGGGCCGACAAAAAATGTGTGAAGACAGCCGATAGGCCGGATTCTGTGCAGCCCCTCGCCTTGCGACGAGAAACCGTGACCGCCATTCCTCTGGGCCGCCTGTCGCCAGAGCGGCTCGATGCCACCTACCCGCACACTCCCCGAGCCAGGTCAACGTGTGCCTATTTGGTGTTGCTGCGCGTAGAGATTGCCCGTTTCACCCGGACCGAACCGGCTCGTCTCTGTTGCTCTGATCCTCACCTTGCGGTGGAGAGGTGTTACCTCCTACGCTGCTCTGTGCAGTCCGGACCTTCCTCCAGTGCGCCCTTTCGGGCCTTGCACCAGCGGCGGTCTGGCTGTCTTCACCGCGCCATTATCGCCGCTGCAACCAGCCCCAGGCGAACAGACCCACCAGCATCAGCAGCAACGAGGCCACGGCCAGGCTGACCGCACCGTGCATCACCAGCGGCGCGATGACGCCCGCCACGAACCCGTTGGAGGCGCTGCCCACGAAGGCCTGCATGGAAGCGGCCATGCCCCGGCGCGCCGGGTCGATGTCCAGCACCATCAGCGTGACGACCGGGGTCATCATGGCCCAGCCCAGCGCGTACAGGCCGATGGGAAACAAGGCCCAGCTGACGTGGGCCGTGAAGAACACATTGGCCAACAGGTTGGCCAGCGACACCGCCAGCATCACCGAAAAGCCAATGCGGATCTGGCGCGCGGGCTCGATGATCCCCGCCAGCCGGCCGCTGATCAGGGCCCCGCCCATGATGCCGCCGATGGTGCAGACGAAGAACCAGAAGAACTGCGTGGGCTCCAGGCGCAGGATCTCGCCCAGGAAGGCGGGCGCCGACAGCACGTACAGGAACATGCCGTTGAAGGGCACGCCGCTGGCCAAGGCCAGCAGCAAAAAGCGCGGGTTGGTGCCCAGTTGCCGGTAGCCCCGCATGAGGTGCTTGATCTCGAAGGGCTGGCGCTGCGAGCCATGCAGGGTCTCGGGCAACAGCCATGCGTTGGCCGCCAGCAGCACCACGCCCACGCCGGTGAGGAACCAGAACACCGCGTGCCAGCTGGCGTGCACGAACAGGAAGCCGCCGATGATGGGTGCCACCGCGGGGGCCACCCCGAAGAACAGCGTCACCTGGGACATCACGCGCTGGGCCTGCGCCGGCGGGTAGAGGTCGCGGATGACGGCGCGCGAGACCACGATGCCGGCCCCGGTCGACAGCCCCTGCAGCGCGCGAAAGAACACCAGCTGCCCGATGGTCTGCGACAGCGCGCAACCGGCCGAGGCGATGGTGAAGACCGCGATGCCCGTGAGCACCACCGGCCTGCGCCCGAAGCTGTCCGACAGCGAGCCATGGAACAGGCTCATGAAGGCGAAAGCAAACAGGTAGGCCGACAGCGTCTGCTGGATCTCGATGGGCGATGCGTTCAGGTCGGCGGCGATGCCCGAGAAGGCCGGCAGGTAGGTGTCGATGGCGAACGGCCCGAGCATGCCGAGCGCCGCCAGCAGCACGGACATGGTCCAGCGTGGCCCCTTCCAGAGCTGGTCGGCTTGGGGGTGCATGGCTCAGAGCCCCGCTTTCCGGAGGCTGACAAGGAAAGCCTGGGCGTTCTGGAAACCGATGACGCGCGCGGCCGCCTGCTCTTCGCCCTGCGGGTTGAAGAACAGGATGCCGGGCGGGCCGAACAGGCCAAAGCGCTGCATCAGGGCGCGGTCGTCGGCCGAGTTGAGGGTCACGTCGGCTTGCAGCAGCACCACGCCCTTGAGGCGGGATTGCACCAGCGCGTCGGTGAAGGTGCCCTGCTCCATCTCGATGCACGAGACGCACCAGTCGGCGTAGAAGTCGAGCATCACGGCGCGGCCATCGGTGCGGGCCTGGGCAACGGCCGCATCCAGCTCGGCCACCGAATGCACGCGCTTGAACGGCAGCACGCTGCGGTGCGCCGAGGCCGGCGCCTCCCACCCCAGCACCTGCGTCTTGAAGTAAGGCCAGGCCGGTCGCGCCACGTACACGGCCATGCCCAGCATGAGCACGCCGAACAGGACCTTGACCGCGGTCATCCAGGCACCGGCACGCGGCAGCAGGCTGCCCGCCGACACGCCCACCAGCAACAGCGGCAGGCTCATGCCCCAGGCCATGGCGTACAGCGCGCTGCCACCGAGCACCACGTCGCGGGTCTGGCTGATGTAGAGCAGCGCTCCGGCCAGCGGCGCCGACACGCAAGGGCTGACGATCAGCGCCGAGACCACGCCCATGGCGAACACGCTGACGAACTTGCCACCGGGCAGGCGGTTGCTGCCCTGCCCCAGCCAGCTCTGCAGCGCCACGGGCAGGCGCAGCTCGTAGAGCCCGAACATGGACAGCGCCAGCAGCACCATCAGCGCCGCGAACGCGAGCACCACCCAGGGGTGCTGAAGGTAGGCGGCCAGGCCCTGACCCAGCAGGCCCGCGGCCACCCCCAGGCCCGTGTAGACCAAGGCCATGCCCTGCGAATAAGCCAGTGCCAGCAGCAGGCCCCGGCCCCGGCTGACGTGCCCCTTCTGGCCCACGATGATCGACGACAGGATCGGCACCATGGGCAGCACGCAAGGCGTCAGCGACAGCAGCACCCCGGCCAGGAAGAACACCCCCACCACCTGCCACAGCTGACCTGAGTCAAGCGCCTGACGGATGCGGTCGGTGCCGGCGGCATCGGCCAGGCCCTGGTTGGACGAGGCCCCTGCGCCCACGGACCGCCCCTGTCCGGCAGCGCCGGTGCCCGCCATCGGCTCGATGCTGGCAATCGCCCCCGCGTCATCGGTCACCACGCGCAGGCGGCGGGTCTGCGGCGGGTAGCACAGGCCCGCATCGGCGCAGCCCTGGTAGCCGATCGTCAGAACGGCCTCGCCTTTGCCTGCCTTGGTCCCAGCCGGCAGGCTCAGGCCACCGACGACATCGGCGTGATAGACCTCCAGCTCCTTGTCGAAGGTCGGGTCGTACTTGGTTTCGCCGGGCGGCAAATCCCAGTTCAAAGCCTGTTCGGCGCCCCCCGCAGGCTGCAGGGTGGCCTTCATCTGCTCGCGGTAAAGGTAGACGGCACGCGCCAGCGTGAACCGCACTTCGATCGAACGCGGGCCCGAGGCCTGCACGTCGACCTGGAAGGCCTGATCGGGTGGCAGGAACGTCTGGGCTCGGGCGGGCGTGGCCAGCAGGCACGCGGCCACCACCATGCCCACCCACGGGGCCAGCACGCCCCACAGGCCCAACAGGCTCCTCAGGCCGGCCAGCCTGATCCTGCTCAAACCGGGCACCACAGACCCAGCGCCGTTCTCGGAGTTCCTCAGCGTCATCCGGCTATTCTGACCCGGCCCGACGTATCCTTGCTGACCTGAGCCCATTCTTCCATTTCACCCGCATCGCCCTCCGGAACCTCGCCATGAAAGCCCAGAACATCCTCGAAACCATCGGCCAGACCCCGCACGTCCGCATGAATCGCCTGTTCGGCGCTGCCGAGGTGTGGATCAAGGCCGAGCGCAGCAACCCGGGCGGCTCCATCAAGGACCGCATCGCGCTGTCGATGATCGAAGACGCCGAGGCCAGCGGCGCGCTCAAGCCGGGCGGCACCATCATCGAGCCGACCTCGGGCAACACCGGCATCGGCCTGGCCATGGTGGCCGCCGTCAAGGGCTACAAGCTGGTGCTGGTGATGCCCGACAGCATGTCCATCGAGCGCCGCCGCCTGATGCTGGCCTACGGCGCCACGTTCGACCTGACCCCGCGCGAAAAAGGCATGAAGGGCGCGATCGCCCGCGCGCAGGAGCTCGCCGCACAGACCCCCGGCGCCTGGATCCCCCAGCAGTTCGAGAACCCGGCCAACATCGCCGTGCACGAGCGCACCACGGCGCAGGAGATCCTCGCCGACTTCCCCGAGGGCCTGGACGTGCTGATCACTGGAGTGGGCACCGGCGGCCACCTCACGGGCTGCGCCAAGGTGCTCAAGGCCAAGTGGCCGCAGCTCAAGGTGTTCGCGGTCGAGCCCAAGGCCTCGCCGGTCATCTCGGGCGGCAGCCCCGCACCCCACCCCATCCAGGGCATCGGCGCCGGCTTCGTGCCCGCCAACCTGCGCACCGAGTTGCTCGACGGCGTGATCCAGGTCGACGCCGAAGACGCCCGCGAGTTCGGTCGCCGCGCCGCCCGCGAAGAGGGCATGCTGGTGGGCATCTCTTCCGGTGCCACGCTGGCGGCCATCGCGCAAAAGCTGCCTGAATTGCCCGCCGGCAGCCGCGTGCTGGGCTTTTGCTACGACACGGGCGAGCGCTACCTGTCGGTCGAAGGCTACCTGCCCGCCTGACGCCTTCTGAGGCCCTCTGACACCCGACGCGCATGAAGCACCGCCACGCCGACGCCGCGAACTCACCCTGGCCGATGCTGATCGCGCTGGTCGCCAGCGTGCCGGCCTTCTACGACTCGATGATGCCCACGCCGGCCACCTGGGCGACGTGGATGTACCTGGTCAGCGGGGTGGTGGTGCTGGCCTCGGCCTGGCGGGTGCAACGAAGCCTGGCCGCGCGCGCGCACGAGCCCAATCGGGCCCACTCCGGCAGTTGGGGCGAGCGCCCCATGCAGCTCAAGCTGGACTGGTTCCTGGGCGCCGCGCTGCTGGCCAATGCCTTGCTGCCGCAGAGCAACGAGTCCGAGCCGGCCCTGGTGTGGCGGCTGGTCATCGCGGTGCTGATGCTCTACAGGCTGCTCAAGATCAGCCAGCCGCTGTTCACGGAAACCGGCCTGGCCCGACTGCTGGCGATGGGCGCGGCCGTGCTGGTGCTGTGCGGCATCGGCTTTTACTGGCTCGACCCCGAGGTCAAGACGCTGCACGACGGCCTGTGGCTGGCGTTCTCGACCGCGGCCACCGTGGGCTATGGCGACATGGTGCCCAGCTCCACCGCTTCGCGCGTCTTCTCGGTGTTCGTGGTGCTGCTGGGCTACGGGGTGCTGTCGCTGGTGACGGCGTCGGTGGCAGCCATGTTCGTGGGCTCGCAGGAGCGCAAGGTCGAGCGAGAGATCCTGGGCGACATGCACCGCGAGATGCGCGAGCTGCGCCAGGAAATCGACCGACTGCGCCAGGAGGTGCACGCCAGCCGGCAGGTGCTCGAGGGCGCGATGGCATCGACACCCCCGACCTCCCCCGCGCCCGAGGCCGGGCAGGCACCGCCCACCCCGCGACCCGGGTGACGCTCACCCGTTGATCAGCGCATCTTCCAGCGCAGCGTCTCGCCGCCACGCAGGGGTTTGATCACGGTTTCACCGAAGGGCAGCTCTTCGGGCACCACCCAGTCTTCGCGCACCAGGGTGATGGCGTCGGTGTTGCGCGGCAAGCCGTAGTAATCGGGGCCGTGGAAGCTGGCGAAGGCTTCGAGCTTGTCGAGCGCGCCGGCGGCTTCGAACGCCTCGGCATACAACTCGATCGCGCAAGGCGCGGTGTAGCAGCCCGCGCAGCCCGAGGCGTGCTCCTTGAGGTGCGAGGCGTGCGGCGCGCTGTCCGTGCCCAGGAAGAACTTCGGATCGCCGCTCGTGGCCGCCTTCACCAGGGCCACGCGGTGCTCTTCGCGCTTGAGGATCGGCAGGCAGTAGTAGTGCGGGCGCACGCCGCCCATGAAGATGGCATTGCGGTTGTAGAGCAGGTGCTGCGGCGTGATGGTGGCGCCCACGAAATGGTCTGCCTCGCTCACGTACTGCGCTGCCTCCTTGGTGGTGATGTGCTCGAAGGCCACCTTCAGCTCAGGGAAGTCGCGGCGCAGCGGGATCAGCTTGTCGTCGATGAAGGCCTTCTCGCGGTCGAAGACATCGACCTCGCTGTCGGTGACCTCGCCGTGCACGCAGAACACCAGGCCCTCGCGCTGCATGGCTTCGAGCACCTTGTGCGTCTTGCGCAGGTCGGTCACGCCGGCGTCGCTGTTGGTCGTGGCGCCTGCCGGGTAGAGCTTGAAGGCGACCACGCCCGCATCCTTGGCGCGCTTGACCTCGTCCACGGGCGTGTTGTCGGTCAGGTAGAGCACCATCAGCGGCTCGAACTTCAGGCCCGCCGGCACGGCCGCGCGGATGCGGTCGCGGTAGGCCACGGCCTGCTCGGCGGTGGTCACGGGCGGGTGCAGGTTGGGCATCACGATGGCCCGCGCGAACTGCTGGGCGGTGGCCGGCACCACCGAGGCCATGGCCGCGCCATCGCGCAAGTGCAGGTGCCAGTCGTCGGGGCGGGTCAGGGTGAGCTGGGTGGGGGTCGTCATGGGTGGCGAAAGGAGCGCGGTCGAAACCCCGATTTTCGCCGCAAGCAGGCCCCCTGCGCGGCGGCGTGGTCGAGACCGACACCGACGCCCTGTGGACCCATCGCGCCAGCCCCCCCCTTTTGGCCCCCCTAGGTCCGCCAGTCCGGCGGGAAATGCCTCCCAAGGGCTAGGGAGCAGGGGCTATCGGCCAAAAGGATGAGCCCCTAGTCTGCACACACCCGCCGCCCGCAAGCGTTTGCAGGCCGGGTCCACCCAACGCAGACGAGGATTCCATGATGCCCAGCCCCTCTCAGACGGCCCGCTCGCGCCGCGCCAACCGCCACGCCCTGACCTGGCGCCCCATTGCCCTGGCCGCCACCCTGGCCCTGCCCTGGGCCGCCCACGCCCAGACCGCCTCGCTGGTGCAGTTGATCTCCAGCAACGCCGACCAGACCGTGGTTCGCATCACGGTGCCCAAGCCCGTGCTCGAAACCGTGCAGACCGAATCGGGCGCCTTCCAGCGCTTCTCGTCACGCGAAGGTGGCTTCGCGGTCGACAACAGCCAGCCGGGCCTGCCCGAGCTGCCCGCCGGTGGCTTCTCGGCCGCCCTGCCACTCGACCTGAAGGAGTCGCCCGACGTCAGCATCGTGCCCGAGGGCGGCATCCAGCGCCTGACGGCCCGCATCTACCCCGTGCAGCCGCCCGAGCACTCGCGCGAGAAGGAAGAAGACAGCAAGATCCCCTTCGTCTTCAACCCCGATGCCTGGGCCAAGGGCGTGTTCAAGCCGGGGCAGTCGCGCGGCAACCTGCCCATCGGCCAGGGTGACGTGCGCGTGGAAGGCTTTCGCCTGGCGCCGTATGGCTACGACCCGGCCAACCAGTTGCTGACCTGGTACCCGAGCTACATCGTCACCATCAAGCACCCGGGCCGCTGCTTCACCTACGACCGCCTGCTCAACAAGGACTGGGTCGCCACCCGTCAGGAAAAGGGGTTCGATCCCATCGACCAGCGCATCGAGGCCCTGCCCCAACCGGCGATGCGCTTCGCGCTCAACAAGCAGATTGCCGAAGTGCAGCGCTGCGTGCCGCCTTTCACCATCAACCCGAACCTCTTCGGCGCGCGCTTTCTCATCGTCACGCACCCCAACTTCGTGGACGCGGCCAACGACCTCAAGGCCCACAAACAGGCCCTGGGCATCTCGACCCGTGTGGTGACCACCAGCGAGATCACCGGCGCCAGCCCGACGGCCACGCGCACCCAGATCCGCAACTGGATCGCCAACTACTACAACACCCACCTGGTGCGACCGAAGTGGGTGCTCTTCGTCGGGGACGCGGAATTCATCCCCACCAACTACGACGAGATCAGCCCCTTCGTCTCAGACCCCAACTCGCCCGAATACGCCCGCACCGCCGGCGACATGTGGTACGGCCAGTTCGCTCCGGGCGCCGACGCCTTCACGGTGCCGCCCTTCGGCATCGGCCGCCTGCCGGTGGACACGCTGGCTCAGGCCCAGACCATCGTCTCGAAGGTCAAGTCCTACGAACTTTTCCCGCCCGCCAACCCGATCTTCGGCTCGGACTTCTACAACCGCCTGACCTTTGCCTCGCACTTCCAGGCCGACAACACCGGGCTGACCGACAAGCGCTGGTTCGTCGAAACCAGCGAGATCGTGCGCAACCACGCCGTCTCGCTGGGCTACAACGTGGCGCGCCACTACTGGGCCCCCGGCACCTCGGATCCGCGCTTCTACAACAGCGGCGCGGCCATCCCTGCCGCGCTGCGCAAGCCCGGCTTCCCCTGGAACGCCGACAGCGCCGACGTGATTGCCAGCATCAACGCCGGCAGCGCCCTGGTCTACCACCGCGACCACGGCTGGTGGTCGGGCTGGTCGCACCCGGGCTTCAGCACCGCTGACGTGGCTTCTGTGTCCGTCACGGGCAACCGCTTCCCGGTGGTGCTGAGCATCAACTGCGCCTCGGGCATCTTCGACAACGAAACCGTCGACCTGGCGCCGCAGTTCGTCTCGCCCGGCTATGGCCCGGGCATGCTCACCACCTACTTCTCCGAAGCGCTGCTGCGCAAGTCCGATGGGGCCCTGGCCGTCATCGGTGACACCCGCATCAGCAGCACCACGGCCAACAACCACATGACGCTGGGCCTGTTCGACGGCATCTTCCCCGGCCTGTTGCCTTACGGCAGCGCCGCGCCCTCCAAGCGCCTGGGTGACCTGCTGAACTACGCCAAGACCTACATCAAGCAGGTCGCAGCCGGTTCGGCCGCCAACAGCCACCCGCTGCAATCCGGCGGCACCCAGCCCGGCGTGGCCACCCTGCGCCACGAGCTCAACATCTACAACCTGCTGGGCGACCCCACGGTCAAGCTGCGTGTGAGCCCGCAAGGCCTGCTGCCATGGCCGGTCTTCATCGAGAAGGCGGTGCTCGAGGGCAGGTTCCTGCGCGTCCAACTCAAGCCCAACGACCGCCCGGTGCCTGAGGGTGACTGGGTCACCGTGGTCGCCATCGACCCGGTCAAGGGCACGGTGGTCGGGCGCGGCGTGGCCGATGCCAGCGGCAACGCCAGCATCGACCTGGGCGACGCCCCGCCCAGGAACGTGATCGTGCGCGCAGCAGCCGGTGAAGGCACCGCCGACCAGGTGGCCACCACCGAAGTCGACACCGATGGCGACGGCGTGCCCGACAGCCGCGACAACTGCACCACCGTCAAGAACGCCAACCAGCGCGACAGCGACAGCGACGGCTACGGCGACGCCTGCGATGCCGACATCAACAACGACGGCATCGTCAACAGCATCGACCTGTCCATCGTGCGCCGCGATTTCGGCACCAACGCCCACGCCGGCGACCAGAACGGCGACGGCGTCGTCAATGCCCTCGACCTCAGTGCCGTTCGCCGCCTGTTCTCCACCCGCCCCGGCCCCTCGGCCTGGCAAACGGGCAGCCGTTGAAGCCGCATCTCGTTCACCCTTTTTCTCTGACCTTCACACCAACCTTCAGGAGTTCCCATGACCACCATCCGTTCCTTGGCCACCGCCGCCTCCACGCTGTGCATGGCCCTGGCCTGCGCCAGCGTCCAAGCCCAGAACGTGTCCTTTGACATCGACGCCCTGACCGTGGCACCCGGCGAGACCTTCTCGCTGACCCTGCAAGCCACGGACTTCACCAACGCCGTTCTGGGCGGCGGCTTCGGGCTGAGCTTCGACCCCGGCGTGCTGCGCCTGGACAGCGTCGCCATCCCGGCCAACTGGGAGTTCGCCAAGAGCGGCGGCCTGATCGACAACGCCTCGGGCACGCTCAGCGACGCCTACTTCGCCACCAACAACCCGTTGCCTGGCAACGTCAAGCTGGCCACGCTGAACTTCACCGCCATCGGCGTGGGCCAAAGCCTGGTCACGCCCCTGGCCAACAGCCTGCAGCCCTTCGTCGAAGACGGCGCCCTGGAAGCCACTTTGCCGAACTACAAGTTCGCCACCGTGACCGTGGCGGTGCCTGAGCCGGGCGCCCTGGCGCTGATGCTGGCCGGTGGTTTGGCGCTGGCACGCCTGCGCTCGCGTCGCAGCTGAGTCACAGGCCCCTGGATCCCCTGGGGTAGCATGGCCGCACAAGCCATGTTCCCCCGGGAGGATCCATGTCCAGTTTCGGCCAGCCCGCGTCCGGTGCGTCGCGGGTTCTCAAGTTCGTGGTGCTCGGCGTTGTCGCCGTGGTGGTGCTGTCGGCCCTCAACCCGATCACCGTCATCTCCGCCGGTCAGCGCGGCATCAAGACCACCTTCGGCAAGGCCGACGACGCCGTCTACGAGCCAGGCATCCACTTCAAAGTGCCCCTTGCCCAGACCATGCACGTGATGGACGTGCGCCTGCAAAAGGGCGAAGGCGAAGGCGACGCCGCCTCGCGCGACCTGCAGTCGGTGCACACCCGCATCGCCATCAACTACCACCTCGACCCCAAGCACGCGGTCGAGGTCTTTCGCAACATCGGCCCGACCACCGACATCGCGGCCGACCGCATCATCATCCCCGCCGCGCAAGAGGCCGTCAAAGCCGTCACCGCGCGGTTCACCGCCGAAGAGCTGGTGACGCGCCGCACCGAGGTGCGCGATGCCATCGGCGCGCTGCTGCGCGAAAAGATGATGCGCCACGGCCTGGTGCTCGACGAATTCGCCATCGTCAACTTCGCCTTCTCTCGCTCCTTTGCCGAGGCCATCGAAGCCAAGGTCAAGGCCGAGCAGGAAAAGCTCAAGGCCGAACGCGACCTGCAGCGCATCGAGGTCGAGGCCAAGCAGAAGGTCGCCAGCGCCAGGGCCGAAGCCGATGCCCTGGCCCTGCAACGCCAGCAGATCACCCCGGACCTGCTGGCCCTGCGCAAAATCGAGAACGAGCGCGAGGCCATCCGCAAGTGGGATGGCAAGCTGCCGCAGGTCACGGGTGGGGCCACGCCCTTCATCCAGCTCAGCCCAAGCAAGCCTTGATGCCCAAGACCCCAATGACGAAGCCCCTGCAGTCAAGGAGCCCCATGCCGAACACGCCTCAAACCAACCCGCTGTCCCGCCACCCCACCCGATCGCTGCTGGCCACCACCGGCCTGGTCCTGTCGCTCGGGCTGGGCGGCTGCGCCTGGTTGCCCTCCTGGCTGGGTGGGCCAGCCGAAACCTCCGTGGCGCGCCCCCATGCGCCAGTCCAGGAAGCCCGAGCCGAAGCCATCGAACGCAAGGAGGTGCTGGTGGCCATCACCGCCAGCCACCGCCTGATCACCTTCCGCGCCGACCGGCCCGAAGAGCTGCTCAGCCGCGTGCCGCTGATCGGCTTGCTGCCTGGCGAAGGCATCCTGGGCATCGATCACCGCGTGGCACGCGGCGAGCTGTTCGCCTTGAGCACCCGCGGCCGGCTGCTGCGCATCAACGTCGACAGCGGTGAACTCACCCCGATCGGCAAAGGCGTGAGCCTGCCTCAGGCGCGCGCATTCGGCTTCGACTTCAACCCCACGGTGGACCGCATCCGCGTGGTCGGCGACCGGGGCGACAACCTGCGCCTGCACCCCGACACCGGCGCCCAGGTCGATGGCCAGCCCGACGTGGAAGGCGTGCAGCCCGATGGCCCGCTGCGCTACACCGATGGCGATGAACAAGCCGGCATGGCGCCACGCATCGTGGCAGCGGGCTACACCTACAACAAGGACAACGAAAAGCTCACCACCAACTACGCCATCGACGCCCGCATCGGCCACCTGGTCGTGCAGGGCTCGCTCGAAGGCGCCACGCCGGTGGTCTCGCCCAACACGGGTCTGCTGAGCACGGTGGGCCTGCTGCGCGTGCACTCGTTCGACCACGCTTCACTCGACATCGCCGACATCAACAACCGGGCTTACCTGGTCACCGGCCGCATCGGCTCGACCGCCTCGCGCTTGTACGAGGTCGACCTGCAGACAGGTCAGGCGAAGTTCATCGGTCTGATCGGCCCGGCACGCGAGCGCGATCGCCTGGGCGCGGTGATGGGCATGTCTGTTCAGCCTTGAGCCGGCGCGGCCTCGCCCGAGGCCTGCTGCAGACGCCACATGCTGGCGTAACGCCCATTGGCCGCCAGCAGCAGCGGGTGCGTGCCCCGCTCGATGATGCGCCCCTGCTCCATCACCAGGATCTCGTGCGCATTCACGATGGTCGACAGGCGGTGCGCGATCACCAGCACCGTCTTGCCCTCACCCACCGCGGCCAGCTCGGCCTGGATCGCGCGTTCGTTGGCCGAGTCCAGCGCCGACGTCGCCTCGTCGAAGACAAGGATCGGCGGGTCTTTCAGCAGCGTGCGCGCGATCGCCACGCGCTGCTTCTCGCCGCCTGAGAGCTTCAAGCCGCGCTCGCCCACGATGGTCTCGTAGCCCTTGGGCGTCGAGGCGATGAAGCCGTGGATGTGCGCGGCCTGCGCCGCCCCGATGACCTCCTCCTGCGAGGCCTCGGGACGGCCGTAGGCGATGTTGTAGGCCACGGTGTCGTTGAACAGCACCGTGTCCTGCGGCACGATGCCGATGGCGCGGCGCAAGCTGTCCTGCGTGATGCTGGTGACGTCGTGCCCATTGATGGTGATGCGCCCGCCCTGCACGTCGTAGAAGCGATACAGCAGGCGCGCCAGCGTCGACTTGCCCGAGCCCGAAGGGCCGACCACGGCCACGGTCTTGCCCGCCGGGATCTCGAAGCTCACGTCGTGCAAGATGGGGCGATCGGGGTCGTAGGCGAAGTCGACGTGGTCGAAACGAACCGAGGGTGGGCCCTTGAGCAGCAGCGGCCTGGCATCGGGCGCATCGGCCACTTCGCGCTCGCGCTCGAGCAGCGTGAACATCTTGTCCAGGTCGGTCAGCGACTGCTTGATCTCGCGGTAGATCACGCCCAGGAAGTTCAGCGGGATGTAGAGCTGGATCATGAAGGCGTTGACCATGACCAGGTCGCCCACCGTCATGCGCCCTTCGACCACGCCCTGGGTGGCGCGCCACAGCATGGCGATCAGGCCGATGGCGATGATGGTTTGCTGGCCAGCGTTGAGCAGCGACAGCGTCTGCTGCGACTTGACACCGGCGCGGCGCAGTCGCTCCAGCGCCTCGTCGTAGCGCCTGGCCTCAAAAGACTCGTTGTTGAAGTACTTGACCGTCTCGTAGTTCAGCAGCGAGTCGATGGCGCGCGTGTGGGCCTTCGAGTCGAGCTCGTTCATCTCGCGGCGGAACTGTGTTCGCCAGTGAGTCAACGTCACCGTGAAGGCCACGTAAAACACCAGCGCCGCCAACGTGATCCACGCAAAGGCCATGTCGAACTTGATGGCCAGCAGCGAGAGCACCAGCGTGACCTCGATGAGCGTCGGGACGATGCTGTAGAGCGAGTACGAAATCAGCGAGTGCACGGCGCGCGTGCCGCGCTCGATGTCGCGGGTCATGCCGCCGGTCTGGCGCTCGAGGTGAAAGCGCAGGCTCATGGCGTGCAGGTGCCCGAAGACCTGCAGCGAGATGCTGCGCGCCGCGCCTTCGGTGGCCTTGGCAAAGACCAGTTCACGCAATTCGGCGAACACCGAGGTCGACAGGCGCAGCAGCCCGTACGCCAGCAACAGTCCCACGGGCACGGCCAGCAGGGCCTCGGCGCTGCCGACTTTGGGGGCCAGGGTGTCGACCAGGTCCTTGAGCAGCACGGGCACGCCGACGTTGGCCAGCTTGGCGCCCACCATGAAGGCGAGCGCGGCCACCACGCGCCACTTGTAGGCCCACAGGTAGGGCCACAGGCGCGCGAGCGTCTCGCGGTCGGTGCGAGCCGGGGCCTTCGTCGCTGAACCGGGCGTGGTGGACCCGGTTGTGACAGGGGTTTGATCTGGGGCCTGTGCGGATCGGCGCATTCTGGAACAATGTCGGACAGTTTGTTTGATCCGACCATTGTCGGCGCCTTTGCCCCATGACCGCACCCCAGACCTCCCATGCCCTCATGACACCGCCCGAGCTGCACCCCGAGATGGAGCTGGTCATGCGCGTCATGCCCATGCCCAAGGACGCCAACGGCAATGGCGACATCTTCGGGGGCTGGATCATGGCCCAGGTGGACCTGGCTGGCTGCGTGCTGCCGGCGCGCATCTCGCGCGGCCGCGTGGCCACCATCGCCGTCAACGAGTTCGTGTTCCGCAATGCGGTCTCGGTGGGCGACCTGCTGAGCTTCTACGCCCGCGTCGAGAAGATCGGCCGCACCTCCATCACCGTGCACGTCGAGGTCTGGGCCGAACGCCGCCCTTCCGACCCGATGCTGGTCAAGGTCACCGAGGCCAATGTCACCTATGTGGCCATCGACCGCGACGGGCGCCCACGCCCCGCACAACCCGCTTGACGGGCTGAGCTTCGCCCCCGTCTTTCGCCTCACGCTGCCAGACCCATGCGCTCCATCACCGCACCCGCCAGCCTCGGCGAGGTTTCATCGTCGCTGACGTCCGAGGGCTGGGCCCTGTTGCCCACGCCGCTGCTCTACCAGTGGCTGCCCGCCGACGGGACCCAAGCCGAGGCCCTGCACACCAGCTGGAACGAGCTGCCGCCCGACACCCACCTGCGTGACGGCGGCCACTACCGCTTTCGCCGGCACAGCTGCTTCGTGTACGACACAGCGACCCAAACGCTGACGCAGACGCCACACCGCGCCCACTGGCAGCCCGTGACCTACAACGCCCTGCATGGCGGCTTCGAGCGCTGGTTCGAGCCCGTGCGCGACGACGTCACCCGGCACCCGATGTGGCAGGCCCTGCTGAGCAAGCTCGGCGCCTTCCTGGCCGGCGTCAAGCCCGTGCCCGCCTGGTACATCGAGGCGCACCAGTTCCGCGTCGACACCACCGGCGGCATCGGCCGCCCGACCCCGGAAGGCGCTCACCGCGATGGCGTCGACTTCGTGGCCGTCGTCATGTTGGGCCGCCATGGCATCAAAGGCGGCGAGACGCGCGTGTTCGAGGCCGATGGCCCTCAGGGCGTGCGCTTCACGCTCGACCAGCCCTGGAGCACGCTGCTGCTCGACGACGAACGCGTGATCCACGAATCCACGCCCATCCAGCCTCTGGGCGAGCGCGGCTGGCGCGACACCCTGGTGCTGACGTTCCGCCAGGGCGGCTTCCAGGGGCCCTGATCCGCGCCCGGCCAGGCCCCGGGCCGATCACATGCCCTGGAAGTTGGGCTTGCGCTTTTCCATCACGGCGCTGATGGCTTCCTTGGCGGCCGGGCCGCGCAGCAGCGCACCAAAGAGCTTGAGCTCTTCGTCCATGATGGCTTTGAGGCCCACCTGGCCCATCTTCATGACGGCCTTGGTGGCGCGCAACGCGGCCAGCGGCTTGGCGGCCAGCTTGGCGGCTTGGGCCTGCGCATAGGCGTTGACCTCCTGCGGCGGCAGGATGCGGTTGATGAGGCCCATCTCCACGGCCTCTTCGGCGTAGAAGGCCTCGCCCAGCATCAGCTTCTCGGCGGCGCGCGGGTAGCCCACCAGCGAGGGCAGCAGCAGCGCCGAGCCAGCTTCGGGGCACAGGCCCAGGTTCACGAAGGGCAGGCTGAAGGCAGCGTTGTCACCGGCATAGACCAGGTCGCAGTGCAGCAGGAGCGTGGTGCCGATGCCCACGGCCGGGCCGGCCACGGCGGCGACCACGGGCTTGGGGAACACGCGCAGGATGTTGAGGAAGCGCACCACCGGCGCCGGCTCCGCATCGGCGGCCATGTTCGGCGGGTTGTTGAGGAAGTCGGCCAGGTCGTTGCCGGCGGTGAAGCAGCTCACGTCGCCCTGGATCACGGCCACGCGCACGGCGTCGTCCTCGGCGGCCTGCTCCAGCTCTTCGGCCAGGCGGGTGTACATGACCGTGGTGATGGCGTTCTTCTTGTCCAGGCGGTTGAAGGTCAGGGTCAGGATGCCGCCTTCGCGGTGGGCCAGGATGTCGTTGGACATGGGTGTCTCCTCGTTGTGAAAGGCAGAATGAAACTCAGGCTTCGAGCCAGCGCAGCGCCTGCGGCCACAGCTTCGAAGCATGGGGCTGGAACAGCCCGAAATGCCCCAGGCGCTTGAGCCCATGGGCCTGAGGGGCAAGGGCCTCGAAACGCACCTGCGCGCCCGCATACAGACGATACAGCGCGCGGATGCCCTCGGGGCTGATGAGTTCGTCGTCTTCCATCAGCACGGCCGTGATCGGGTGGCGGATGGCGGCATAGCGCTCGCGCAGCGCCGGCCCTTCGGAGCCGACGTAGTCGGGGTGCAGGCACCAGCGTCGCCACTGCCACATGGCCCCGGCGGGCAGGTCACCCACGGCGCCCAGGCGCTTGCCCGGGAAATGGCCCGCCAGCGCGATGCCGACCGGCGCGAGCACCCACCACAGCAGCGGCGCCTTGCGTCGCACGGCCGGCGCGTTCATGCGCCAGTATCCGTTGCCACTGGCCACCGTCAGCACGCGCTCGAAGCGCTCTGGCTGCGCCAGCCAGCCAAACAGCTGCCCACCCAGGCTGTGGCCCAGGAAGGTGCGCGGCGCATCGGGCCAGCGCGCGCACAGCGCATCGGCGGCGGCGGGCAGGTCTTGCGTGGCCCAGTCGGTGATGCTGGCCTTGAAGCCCCGCAGGCTGCGCGGGGCCGATTCGCCCGTGCCACGCCAGTCGAAGGTCAACACGGCCACGCCCTGCTCGGCCAGCCACGTGGCGAAGGCCTGGTAAAAGCGCTGCGGCACGCCCATGGCCGCACCGACGAGCACCGCGCGGCGAACCTCGCCCGCGGGCACGTAGGCCCGTGCGGCCAGGTCGTGGCCATCGCGGGTGCGCAGGGTCAGGGGCTCGAAGGGCTGGGTCATGTGCGAAGGCAAGGCATCGACCCGCTCAAGCCAGGCCCAGCCAGGGCAGGCTGTGGCGCCAGCCTTGCGGGCCGGTGCGGCCGTGGAAGAAGTTGAAGTGGCCCACGCTGCGGGCGCCCACGTCCTGCGGACGCAGGGTGAGGTAGTCCACGCGGGTGCCGGTGTAGGCCTGGTGCACGGCGCGGATGCCGGCCGGGCTGGCCATGGTGTCGTCGGTGAACAGCACGGCCGTGATGGGCAGCTTCACGCCGGCATAGGCCTGGCGGATGTGCTCGCCTTCACTGAGCACGAACTTAGGCGAGGCACACCAGCGCTTCCATTGCGCGACGATGCCGCGCGGAAGGTCGCCGACGGCGTTGATGCGGCGGCCAGCGTAATAGCCGTGGCGCGCCACGCTCAGCGGCACGATCACGTGCCAGAACGCCCCGATGACATAGCGCAGGGGCTTGGCCAGGTGCTCGACGTAACCACTGCCGCTGCCCAGCGTGACCACGTGGTCGATCTGCGGGTGCTGCGGCATGGCGCCGAACAGGATGCCGCCCATGCTGTGACCGAACCAGCTGATGGGCAGACCGGGGTGACGCTGGGCCACCAGGGCCATCATCGACGGCGCATCGTGCAGCGCCCAGTCAATCAGCTTGGCGCGGTAATGGCGCAGGTTGTCCGGGGCGGACTCGCCCATGCCACGCCAGTCGAAGGTGTAGGCGACGCAGCCTTGCTGTGTCAGCCAGGTCGCGTAGCGCGTGTAAAAACTCTGCGGCACGCCCAGGGCGCACGCGATGATGACCGCGCGCTTCGCCGCTTCGCCATGCGGCTTGAAGCAACGTGCGGCCAGGCTGTGGCCATCGGCGGTGAGGACGCGAAACGATTCCATCGGAACAGGCCTGGAGTCGGGTGGATCGGGGGCAAAAAACATTGGGCTGGGCCGAAGAAAAAGCCCGCACAAAGGCGGGCTTTTTCATTCGTCCAGCACGAGGTCAGCCGATCACAGGCTGTCGACGCGCTCGAAGATGCCGGCAGCGCCCTGGCCGGTGCCGATGCACATCGTCACCATGCCGTACTTGCCGCCGGTGCGACGCAGGCCGTGCACCACGGTCGCTGCGCGGATGGCACCGGTGGCGCCCAGGGGGTGACCCAGGGCGATGGCGCCGCCCATCGGGTTGACCTTGGCGCGGTCCAGCACATAGCCCTTGCTGTCGAGGTCCTTGAGCACGGCCAGCGACTGAGCGGCAAAAGCTTCGTTCAGTTCGACCCAATCCATGTCCGAAGCCTTCAGGCCAGCGTAGCCCAGGGCCTTGGGGATGGCTTCGATCGGGCCGATGCCCATGATCTCGGGCGGCACGCCCTTGACGGCGAAGGCCACGAACTTGGCCAACGGCTTGAGGCCATACTTCTCGCAAGCTTCCTTCGAAGCCAGGATCAGGCAGCCAGCGCCGTCGGAGGTCTGCGAAGAGTTGCCGGCGGTGACCGAGCCCTTGGCGGCGAACACCGGACGCAGCTTGGCCAGGCCTTCCACCGAGGTGTCGGGACGGGCGCCTTCGTCGCGGGTGATCGTCTTCTTGGTGATCGTCACTTCACCCGTTTCCAGGTTCGGCGTGCGCACTTCGATTTCGATCGGGGTGGTCTCGGCGTCGAAGAAACCAGCTTGCTGGGCAGCGATGGCGCGGCGGTGCGATTCGGTGGCGAACGCGTCCTGCTCTTCGCGGGTGATGCCCCACTGCTCGGCCACCTTCTCGGCGGTCATGCCCATGCCGTAGGCGATGCCGACGTTCTCGTCGACGTTGACCACGGCGGGGTTGAACGAAGGCTTGGAGCCGCCCATGGGGACCATGGACATCGATTCCACGCCACCGGCGATCATGACCTCGGCTTCACCGACGCGGATGCGGTCGGCGGCCATCGACACGGCGGTGATGCCAGCCGCGCAGAAGCGGTTGACGGTGGCGCCGGCCACGGTCTTGGGCAGGCCCGACAGCAGCGCGGCGATCTTGGCCACGTTCATGCCTTGTTCGCCTTCGGGCATCGCGCAGCCAACGATGGCGTCTTCGATGGCAGCCGGGTCCAGCGTGGGAACCTGCTTGAGGGCGTTCTTGATGGTCGCGACCAGCAGATCGTCAGGGCGGGTGTTCTTGAACACGCCACGGCCAGACTTGCCGATCGGGGTGCGGGTGGCGGCAACGACGTAAACGTCGCGGAGTTGCTTAGACATGTGTTTGTCTCCGATCGATCAGTTGCGGACAGGCTTGCCGGTCGACAGCATGCCCATGATGCGCTCTTGCGTCTTGGGGTTGTCCAGCAGCGTGCAGAAGTGCTTGCGCTCCAGGGCGTGCAGGTACTCTTCGGTCACCAGGGTGCCGGCATCGACGTCACCGCCCGTCAGCACGTCGGCGATGGCCGAGCTGATGTAGTAGTCGTGTTGCGAGATGAAGCCGCCATCGCGCATGTTGATCAGCGACGACTGCAGCGTGGCCTTGACGTTGCGGCCAGCCACAGCGAACGGGCGCTTGGCGGGGGCACGGTAGCCGGACTCGAACATGGCCTTGGCCTGGGCGATGGCCACGTACAGGACTTCGTCCTTGTTGGGCACCACGACGTCGCTGTCCAGCAGGTAGCCGAACTTGCGCGCTTCGATGGCAGAGGTGGCCACCTTGGCCATGGCAGCCGCCTGGAAGCCTTCCTTGACGAAGCCCATCAGCTCGGCGCCGACCATGCCGGAGACGCCCTTGGACGCTTCGACTTGCTCGGCAGCGCGGCGAGCCAGGTAAGCCAGGCCACCGCCGCCGGGGATCAGGCCCACGCCGACTTCGACCAGGCCCACGTAGGTTTCCATGGCGGCCACGCGCTTGGCAGCGTGCACAGCCAGCTCACAGCCACCACCCAGGGCCAGGCCGTGCATGGCAGCGACGGTCGGCACGTTGGAGTAACGCAGCGACAGCATGAAGTCCTGCAGTTGCTTCTCGAACGGGGCGATGGCCTTGCCACCACCGGCCATGAAGGCGGGCATCATGGATTGCAGGTCGGCGCCAGCGGAGAACGGGCCGTCTTGCGTCCAGATGACCATGCCCTTGTAGCCGGACTCGGCGATTTCCAGGCCCTTGGCCAGGCCGGCGGTCACTTCGGCGCTGATGGTGTGCATCTTGGACTTGATCGAAGCGATGACCACTTCGTCGTCCAGGGTCCACAGGCGGATGGCGGCGTCTTCGAACAGGGTCTTGCCAGCGGTGGCAGCGCTCGGGGCGTTCGAGCCCAGCACGTTTTCACGGAAGGCCTGACGCTGGTAGACGGGCAGGTCGCGGATCGGCACGTACTTGCCGGTCTTGGGCGACCAGGAACCTTCGGCGGTGTGCACACCGTCGCGGCCGTCGAACACCCAGGCGGGCAGCGGGGCCTTGGTCAGCGCCTTGCCGGCGTCGATGTCGGCCTTGACCCACTCGGCCACTTGCTTCCAGCCGGCTTCCTGCCAGATCTCGAACGGGCCTTGCTTCATGCCGAAGCCCCAGCGCATGGCGAAGTCCACTTCGCGGGCCGATTCAGCGATGGATTCCAGCGTGACGGCGGCGTAGTGGAAGGCGTTGCGCAGCAGGGCCCACACGAACTGGGCCTGCGGGTGAGCGGACTCGCGCAGGGCCTTGACGCGCTCGGCGGCGGGCTTGCGCAGGATGTCGGTGACTTCCTTGTCGGCCTTGCCACCAGCGGGCACGTATTCGCCGGTCTCGGCGTTGAACTGAAGGATGGTCTTGCCTTCCTTCTTGAAGAAACCTGCCTTGGTCTTCTGACCGAAGTTGCCCAGGGCCAGCAGCTTGTCCAGCGCCACGGGGTTGGCGAAGCAGCCGTTGAAGGGGTCGTCCTTGGCGCCGTTTTGCAGGGTCTTGATGACGTGAGCCATCGTGTCCAGGCCCACCACATCGGCGGTGCGGAAGGTGGCCGACGAAGCGCGGCCCATCTTCTTGCCGGTCAGGTCGTCGACGATGTCGTAGCCCAGGCCCGAACGCTCGACTTCGCGGAAGGTCAGCATCATGCCGGCCACGCCCACGCGGTTGGCGATGAAGTTGGGGGTGTCGTAAGCGCGGACCACGCCCTTGCCGACCACGGTTGCCGAGAACGTCTCCAGCTTGTCGACCACGTCAGGCGCGGTGAACTCGGTGGGGATCAGTTCCAGCAGGAACATGTAGCGCGGGGGGTTGAAGAAGTGGATGCCCAAAAAGCGCGAGCGCAGCTGTTCGGGCAGCACGTTGGCCATGGCCGTGATGGACAGACCGGACGTGTTGGTGGCCAGGATGGCCTTGTCGTTGACGAAAGGAGCGATCTTCTTGTAGAGGTCTTCCTTCCAGTCCAGGCGTTCGGCGATGGCTTCGATGATCAGGTCGCAGCCGCGCAGTTCCTCGAGGTGTTCTTCGTAGTTGGCCTGCTGGATGAGCACGGCGTCGTCGGCCACGCCCAGGGGCGACGGCTTCATCTTCTTGAGGTTTTCGACGGCCTTGGTGACGATGCCGTTCTTGGGGCCTTCCTTGGCCGGCAGGTCGAACAGGACGACCGGCACCTTGCAGTTGACCAGGTGGGCAGCGATCTGGGCACCCATCACGCCGGCGCCGAGCACGGCCACCTTGCGCACGTTGAATTGACTCATGTTCTCTCCTCGAGGAACTCAGTGAATGGAGACGGAAAGAAGGGAGGCTGCCCTTGGTGTGCAACCTCCCTGTGACAGCCTGTCGATCAGAACAGGGCTTCGTCCATTTCCATCAGGGGCTTCAGACCCGCCTTGGCGGTGATCATCGCGGTTTCGACTTCCGGCACCAGCTTGGCGAAGTAGAAGCGGGCGGTGGCCAGCTTGGCCTTGTAGAAGGTGTCGCCGGAGCCTTGCTTTTCCAGGGCGATCTTGGCCGACTGGGCGAAGAAGTAAGCGTAGACCAGGTGGCCGACCACGCGCAGGTAGTCGACGGCTGCGGCGCCCACTTCGTCGGGGTTCTGCATGCCCTTCATGCCGATTTCCATGGTGAAGGCCTGCACCTTCTGGCCCAGGTCGGCCAGGGGCTTGGTGAACTCCTGCATGGCTTCGTTGTCGGCGTTTTCCTTGACGAAGCGGCCGATCTTCTTGCCGAAGGCGGTCAGCTTGGCGCCGCCGTCACCCAGCACCTTGCGGCCCAGCAGGTCCAGCGACTGCACGGTGTTCGTGCCTTCGTAGATCATGTTGATGCGGGCGTCGCGCACGAACTGCTCCATGCCCCACTCGTGGATGAAGCCGTGGCCGCCGAACACTTGCTGTGCGTGGCGCGTGGCTTCCCAGGCGTTGTCGGTGATGAAGGCCTTGACGATCGGGGTCAGCAGGGCGACGGTGTCGTCGGCTTCCTTGCGCACGGCTTCGTCGGGGTGGTTGTGCGACTTGTCGAGCTCGACGGCCACGTAGTACACCAGGGCGCGGGCGCCTTCGGCGTAGGCACGGGCGATCAGCAGCATCTTGCGCACGTCGGGGTGCACGATGATGGGGTCGGCAGCCAGGTCAGGGCGCTTGACGCCCGACAGCGAGCGCATCTGCACGCGGTCCTTGGCGTAGTTGACGGCGTTCTCGTAAGCCACTTGGGTCAGGCCCAGCGACTGGTTGCCCACGCCCAGGCGGGCGCCGTTCATCATCACGAACATGGCGGGCAGACCGCGATGGGGCTTGCCCACCAGGGTGCCGACGGCGTCTTCCAGCACCATCTGGCAGGTGGCGTTGCCGTGGATGCCCATCTTGTGCTCGAGGCCGCCACAGTAGATGCCGTTGCGCGAACCCAGCGAGCCATCGGCGTTCACGTTGAACTTCGGCACGGCGAACAGCGAGATGCCCTTGGAGCCTTCGGGGGCGTCCGGCAGGCGGGCCAGCACCAGGTGGATGATGTTGTCGGCCATGTCGTGCTCACCGGCCGAGATGAAGATCTTGGCGCCGGTGATCTTGTAGGTGCCGTCGGCCTGGGGGACAGCCTTGGTGCGCAGCAGGCCCAGGTCGGTGCCGCAATGCGGCTCGGTCAGGCACATGGTGCCGGTCCATTCGCCCGAGGTCAGCTTGGGCAGGTACATGGCCTTTTGCTCGGGGGTGCCGTGCACTTCCAGGCAGGCGTGGGCGCCGTGGCTCAGGCCGGGGTACATGGTCCAGGCCTGGTTGGCCGAGTTCATCATTTCGTACACGGCCTGGTTGACCAGCTGGGGCATGCCCTGGCCGCCGTACTCGGGGTCGGCCGACAGACCGGACCAGCCGTTTTCGGTGTACTGCTTGTAGGCTTCCTTGAAGCCATCGGGGGTCTTGACCTCGTGGGTTTCCTTGTTCAGGACGCAGCCTTGCACGTCACCGACCAGGTTCAGCGGGGCGATGACCTTGGATGCGAACTTGCCGCCTTCTTCCAGCACGGCGTTGACGGTGTCGGCGTCCAGATCGGCGTAGGCCGGGATCTGCTTGAGTTCATCGACAGCGCCGAGCAGCTCGTGAATCACGAATTGCATGTCGCGCAGCGGGGGGGTGTAAGAAGGCATCGTGAAGCTCCTCGGTAAAAAAGCAGTTGAACTGACTTGTGAAAGTGACTGGGGGAAAGTTCTCAATCAGTGGTCACACCCGAGGGCGCGACCTGTCCAGGCGACACCGAAGCCGCGCCCAGCGTGTAGTGCTGGATCAAGCGTTCGAATGCCGTTCGGGCCCGGTCCTCCGCACCCGCCGAGCGCAGGAAGCGCGCGTCGTGGTGCAGCGAGAGGATCAGGCCATGGATTTCAAAGAGCATCTGCATGGGATCGGTGTCGTCCCGCAAATGTCCCATCTCGACCGCCATGCGGATGGCGCGACCCAGCGCACCATGCCACAGCAGGACCATGCCGGCCAGTGCATCTCGCACAGGTCCCGGGCGATCGTCGAACTCGACCGCACCACTGATGTAGATGCAGCCGGAATCGATTTCAGTGGCCACCTTGGCCACCCAGTTGTCAAAGAGCGCGCGCAGACGCGGCAAGCCACGTGGCTGCCGGATCGCGGGACGGAAGACCTCTTCCTCGAACCGCTCATGGTATTCGCGGATGACGGAGATCTGAAGCTCCTCGCGCGAGCCGAAGTGGGCAAAGACGCCCGATTTGCTCATGCCGGTGACCTCGGCCAGCGCCCCGATCGACAGGCCTTCGATGCCCATCTGGGAGGCCAGGTTCAGCGCGGCCTCCAGGATGGTCGCCCGGGTCTGCTGGCCCTTGTGTGCACCGCGCTCGCGCCCACGCTCGCGCCCCACCTCTGCGGCGGCGGTCTTGGCGTCCTGGGGCAGCACATCTGACAAGGGCGTTCCTCCGAATAAAACGAACGGTCGTGCTATTTTGCAGAAATCCAGCCGCTTGTGTAGCGGGTTGGGTGATTTTTTTTGCGCAACTCTGTCAGGAAGGCGTCAAACCGACGCGTCAGGCCCTGCGGGTCAACCATGTGACGGCTTCATGACGTGCGTCAGGCGCCACGGCGTGGGCACACGAAAGCTTGAGCGCGGCACGGAATCTGCTCTATTCTTGTGCAGTCACACCTCGTGGAGGTCGAATGGACGTGCTGCAGCTTGATGTGTCAGGCCGTCCGCAGGCCTGGCTCACGGCCAGGGAAGCGGCGGTCCTGTATGCCTGTGACAGCGTCGCCTGGACGCTGGGCGACCCTTTCATGGTCCTGCGTGGGGGCATCCAGCGCCTCACCGGCCTGCAATCGCGCCTGGAGTTGCACCCCATCGTCGCGGTGCACGGCGCCGTCCCCAGCCGCGCCTGGCGCCAGAGCCCCGCGCTGTCGAACGCCAAGCTCTTCGCCCGAGACCGCCAGGTCTGCGCCTACTGCGGCCACCGTTTTGCCTTCGACGACCTCACCCGCGAACACATCCAGCCCGTCTCGCGCGGTGGCGTCGATTCCTGGATGAACTGCATCACCGCCTGCCGCAACTGCAACGGCCGCAAGGGCAACCGCACGCTGTCCGAGCTGGGCTGGTCGATGTATTACCTGCCCTATGTGCCCAGCCTGCACGAGGACATGATCCTGCGCGGGCGGCGCATCGTGGCCGACCAGATGGAGTTCCTGCTCGCCAGCGTGCCGGCGCACAGCCGCCTGAGGCAGGAGTTGAGCTGAGCTGCAGACAGCCCCGAGGTTTCAGGCCTTGCGCAGACCCGGCTTGCCCCGCTCGATGACGTAGGTCGCCTGGGTGCGCAGCTTCGACTGGGGCCGCACCGGGTGGGGCGTGCCGCGGAACACGCAGCGCACCTCGCGGGGGGTGACGTCGAGCATCACGTGGCCGCGCTGGTCGCTGCGCATGTGCAGTACGTCGGGGTTGCCTGCCTTGATCCAGGCGTTGGCCACCTCGCTCATGCCCTTGCTGGTGATCGACGTGGTGACCACTTCGCTGGCGATGATCGGCGATGTGGGGTCCCTCGGCTCATGCCGCAGGTTGGCCGCCACGTGACGGTGCACGTCTCCCCCCAGAAAGACCACATCCTGCACGCGAGGCTGAGCAATCGCCTCCATCATGCGGGCTCGCGCTGCCGGGAAGGCATCCCAGCCTTCGGCGTAGGTCAGGGGCCCCAGCGGCGAGCGAATCGGCCACGGGGTGACCTGCGTGGTCTGTGCGATGAACTTCCACTGCGCGTCGCTGCCGGCAAGCCCGGCGGCCAACCAGTCTTCCTGTTGCTGTCCCAGGAAAGTGCGGCGATCGTCACCGATGGCATCGCAACGCCACAACAGTTTGCCGTGCATGAGCGAACGCGGCCATTCACCGCACAGAGCAGGGTCGCGGTGCTGGCGGGTGTCGAGTGTCCAGATGTCGGCAAGCTGACCCCAGCGGTAGCGGCCTTGCATGGGCATGCTCGCATTGAAGGGCACGCGGCGTGGCGACACCGGCATGTGCTCGAAGTAAGCCTTGTAGGCTGCGGCGCGCGCGGCGACGAAGGCCTGTGGGTCATCAAGTCCTGGAGCGGTGTCGCCGGTGTAGTCGGGCATGACCTCGTGATCGTCCCAAACCATCAACCAGGGGTGGGCCGCGTGCGAGGCGCGCAGGTCATCGTCGAGTTTGTAGTTCGCGTGGTGGATGCGGTAGTCAGCCAGGGTGCGCCCCGCCGGCTCCGGATCCATCGCCTGCGCGTGACTGCGCACCTTGAGGTGGTTGGGGGCCTGGGTCGTGTAGATGTAGTCGCCCACGAACAGGACCAGGTCGACGTCGCTGGCGGCGATCTCCCGGTGTGCCGTGAAGTAGCCGTGCTCGTAGTGCTGGCAGGACGCCAGGGCCATGCGCAGCTGACGCACCGGCTCGACCAGGTCGGGGGCGGTGCGGGTGCGCCCGACGGGGCTGCGCTGCCCACCTGCTTCGAATCGGTAGTGGTAGGTGCGCCCGGGAGCCAGGCCTTCGGCCAGCACGTGCACGCTGTGCGCCACCGCCGGTTCGGCCACGACCACACCCTGGCGCACGATCTGAGTGAAACGGGCGTCGGCGGCGACCTCCCATCGCACCGGCACGGCCACCTGGGGCATGCCGCCATCGGCTTGCAAGGGGCGTGGCGCCAGCCGGGTCCAAAGCACCACCGAGTCAGGCAGGGGATCGCCGCTGGCCACCCCCAGGGGAAAGGGGTCGTCCTGGGTCATCCAGGCCTCGTCGGGGTGAGGCTGTGCCCGCGCGCCGGCGGAGAACACCTGCTGCCAGGCCAGGGCCGCGGCAAGGCGAGTCAGGCTGAGGAAAAGATCGCGGCGTTGCATCGAGGCGCCGATTATGCTCGCCAGCGGTGTCACCCCCTGCCCGGCCGCAACGCTTGGGGGCACAATGGTTCAACACACCAGGTGCCCCCGGCGCCCCAAGGAGACGGCCATGCCCACGCGACCGACCAGCCCGGACCCTTCTGGCCCCAGCGCCAGCAGCACCGCCTTCGCGGGCCTGGGCGCAGGCCTCGATTTCTTTCAGGACTGGATGAAGGCGGCGGGCAGCGCCCTGCCCAACCTGCAAGGCTCGGCCGCGCAGGCCGGCGCCCTGCCCGCCTGGAGCATGCCGACCCTCGACCCACAAGAGCTCGACAAGCGCATCCAGGACCTGCGCACCGTGCAGTTCTGGCTGGAGCAGAACGCCCGCATGATCGCCATGACGATCCAGGGCCTGGAAGTCCAGAAGATGACGCTCAGCACCCTGCAGGGCATGAACGTGTCGATGGACGCCGTGCGCGATGCCTTGCGGGCGCGCACCGCCAGCGCCGAGGCACCGCCCGAGGCGCCCGAGCCGCCTGCCCCCGCTCCAGAGGCCACGCCCCCCGCACCCGCAGCGGCGGACTCGCAAGCCGAGCTGATCAACCCCATGCGCTGGTGGGACACGCTGACCCAGCAGTTCACGCACCTGGCTTCACAGACGGCCCAGACCGCGCAAACCATGGGCGAAACGATGATGGGTGACAAGGCGGGCAACGCCCCGAGACAGGGCAGCCGCCGGCCGGCGCGCAAGGCCGCGACCGCTCGCAAGACCCCGTCCAAGCCCCGCGCCCGCAAGGCCAACGGCTCGGACGCCGCGTGAGCCGCTGACGGAGCCGCCCCCGTGCCCCAATCGCCCTCCTCGTCGCCCGCCACGCCCGCGAAGCCACCGCCTGCGCTGAGCTTCCTGCACGCCCACGCCACCCACCCGCTGCCCGAGCTGGCCGTGGAAATCGCCTGGGCACAGCTGAGCGCACAAGGCGTCGAAGACCTGGGCCCCACGCTGGGCTGGTGCTACCTGACCGACGAGCTGGCCCACGGCGCCGAACAGGTGATGCAGGCCTTGCGCGAGCGCATGCCCGAGGTGAGCTGGGTGGGCGCCGTGGGGGCCGGCGTGCTGGCCACTGGCGTCGAGTACATGGACGAGCCCGCTCTGGCGGTGATGGTGTGCAACCTGCCCCTTGCGGACTTCCGGCTCTTTCACGGTCGCAGGCCGCTTCCCGCCTTGCAGGTCGGCGCTCAGCCAGGCAGCCGCTGGCACGCTCACACCGCCCAGGTGCACGCGGACGCCCGCAGCCCCGAGTTGGCCGAACTGATCGGTGAGCTGGCCGCTCGCACGGACACGGGCTACCTGTTCGGCGGGCTCAGCGCCGGTCGCCATGGCAGCCCTCACCTGGCCTGGCCCTCTGACGACGCCCCGCCCCTGGCCGACGGCGTCAGTCAGGGCGTGTGGCATGGTGGCCTGTCCGGCGTGGCGTTTTCGGAGCGGGTGCGGCTGGTGTCACGCGTCAGCCAGGGCTGCACGCCGGTGGGCCCGCGCCGCGAGGTGACCCGGGCCGAGCGCAACGTGGTCTACGAACTCGATGGCCGCCCCGCCTTGGCCTGCCTGCTGCAGGACCTGGGCATGACCGCCACCATCGCGACCGAAGGCTGGCAGCGCCAGGCCCTGCCCAAGGTGCGCGCCACCCTCGCCGGGCTGACCGATGCCGACAGCGACCTGCTCGAGCACGGCCGCCACTTCGGTGCCGACACGCGCGTGCGCCACCTCATCGGCCTGGACCCTGGCCGCCAGGGCGTGGCGCTGGCCGACAACGTCGAAGTGGGCATGCAACTGGCTTTCTGCCAGCGCAACCAGCATGCCGCGCGGCAGGACCTGGTGCGCATCTGCGCCGAGGTGCGCGAAGAGTTCGACCCCGACGAGCACCCGGGGCGCGAGGCCGTGGGCGCGGTCTACATCAGCTGCGCCGGACGGGGCGGGGCCCACTTCGGTGGCTTGAACGCCGAGATGGAGCTGATCTCGCACGCCTTGGGCAACCTGCCCATCGTCGGCTTCTTCGCTGGCGGCGAGGTGGCCCGCCACCACCTGTATGGCTACACGGGGGTGCTGACGGTGTTCGGGCGCTGAGCCCCTCCCCCCCCTACACACCCACCCCCAAAAGAAGGCCCCACCGAAGGGGATTTTCAGCACGGCCTCCAGTCAACAAACTGGCATCCGCCCGTTGTCCGACCTGCAGGAGTTCACCGTGATCGCCCGTCCCATCCGCCGCACCGGCCCCATCCCCTTCGCCCCCTTTCCACCTCTGGCCGAACGCCCGCTGCTGGCAGCTTCGCGCGAAACCCGCATGCGCTCGCGCTGGCTGTCCACACCGCACACCGCGCACCCGGTGCAGCCGACGGCGCAACCGTTCTCTCATGCATCGGCCCCTCAGGCCGCTCTGCGGCCGGCCATGCAGGCATCCCGTCCCGAAGGCGGCGCCAGCCAGCCCACGGCTTCAGCAGGCGACAAGGCGCAAGCGGCACCAGCCAGCACGGCCCGCACCCCGCGCGGGGCCTGCCATGCGGTCTACCACGGCCAAGGCACGCTCAGCGTGCTGTCGTCCATCACCGGTCACCACTACCGCTTCGAAGGCCGGGGCTGCACGCTCACCATCGACCCGCGTGACCGCCTGGTGCTGGGCCGGCTCAACGAGCTGAGCATCCACTCCACCTCGGCCTGAGGCAAGGGCGCCCCCGCCGATTCAGCCTTGCCCCACCGCCAGCCGCTGCCGCGCCTGGTACAGCATGTCGAGCGTGATGTGCCGCACCTCGAGTTTGCTTTGCTCGACGTGAGCGCGCAGCAGGCGCTGAGCCTCGTCGGTGCGCCGCCGCGTGATCGCCCGGATGATGCGCGCGTGCTCGTCGTAGGTCACGTCGATGCGCGCGGGCTTGATGAAATCCAGCCGACGGATGATGCGGATGCGCTCGGTGATGTCGGCATGCACCCGGGTCATTTCGCTGTTGCCCACGGCCCGCACCAGGGTGGCGTGGAACTCCTCGTCCATCTGCCCCACGGGCAGCGGGTGGTTCACGCGGTCCTCGGCTGGGATCAACCACGTGTCGGCCAGCTCCCGCAAGGCCGGCCTTTCTTCGGCTTCGCACAGGCGGGCCACGGCGTGGGTCTCCAGCAGGATGCGCAGGTCATACAGCTGGTCGAAGGCCTCGAAGTTCAGCGGGGCCACCTGCCAGCCGCTCTTGGGGAACACGAGCAGGAAGCCCTCGCGCTGCAGGCGTTGCAGGGCCTGTCGCAAGGGGGTTCGGCTGACCTGGACGCGCTGGGTGAGGTCGGCTTCCGAGAATCGGTCTCCGGGCAGCAGGTGAAAATCGAAGATCAGCTGCTTGATCTGGGCGTAGGCCCGCTCGGCGAGCGTGGCGGCCGGCAGGTCGGTGGGAGACAGAACCGAGACCAGGGTCATGGCAGGGTGAATCAGCGAGGGAGAGAGCCAGGCGGCGCCCCGGTGGCAAGGGGCACCATGCTCACGTGGGCAGACACGATTTTCCACCCCGAAGGCATGCGCACCCACGTCTGGGTCTGGAAACCATGCAAAGGGGTGTCGCTGCGGCGGAACTCGCACATGGCCACCGCCACGTCCGTGCCGAAGGTGGTGATGCGCACGTCGTGCAAGGCACGCGTGAAGTCGGGTGGCGGCACGCTGGCGCGGTAGGCCACCAGGGCAGCGTGGCCCTTTTGCGTGTCGGCGATGCCATAACGGGTGACGGCATCGTGTTGCCAGAAGAAGCCGTTGAGCGCGTCCGCATCGTTGGCCATGAGCGCGGCCTCGTAGTCGAGGAACAAGGCGGTCAGCTCGGCGACGACTTCAGGGCGGTTGACTTGGTCGGGAGGCAGGGTCATGGCAATCAAAGGGGCGTGGCGGGCACGGGCGCCAGCGCCGACAGCAGCTCGGCACTGGGCGCGGTCCAGCCGACGATGCCGCCTTGTGCACGGATCATCGCCAGCGTGGCGGCCTTGAATTCGGGGAAGTAGCTCTCGGTGCCGTCTTCGACCAGCAGGCAGTCGTAGCCGCGGTCGTTGGCCTCGCGCATGGTGGTCTGCACGCACACCTCGGTGGTCACGCCCATGATGATGAGGTGGGTGATGCCACGCGTTTGCAGCAACTCCTGCAGCCAGGTGTGGTGGAAGGAGCCTTTGCCGGGCTTGTCGATGACGGGCTCGCCGGGCCAGGGAGCCAGCTCGGGGATGATGCCGTGACCCGGCTCGCCCTGGATGAGCACACGCCCCATGGGGCCCGGGTCGCCGATGCGCAGGCTGGGCGAGCCACGCAGGCGCTTGGCGGGCGGGCAGTCCGACAGGTCGGGCGCGTGGCCTTCGCGGGTGTGGATGACGAGGCCGCCGGCGGCACGCCAGGCGTCCATCACGCGGCGCACGGTGGGGATGATGGCGCGCAGCAGGTTGACGTCGTTGCCGAGTGAGGCGCCGAAGCCGCCGGGCTCGACGAAGTCGCGCTGCATGTCGATGACCACCAGCGCGGTGTGGTCGACATCGAAGTGAAAGTCAAAGGGCTGGGCCTGGATGGTGAGGGTGTTCATGCGGCCTCCTGGTGTGCCCCGTGGTCATGGGGCCCGTGGTGGTGCCCGCCCATGAAGCTGCCCAGCACGTGCCGGTCGGCGTCGCGCGCGTCGCAGCCGTGCACCACCTGGCCTTCGCTCATCACGACGATGCGGTCGGCGAGCTTGAGCAGCTCGTCGAGGTCTTCGCTGATGAGCAGCACGGCGCCACCGGCGTTGCGCACGGCCATGATGCGCGAGTGGATCTCGGCCACGGCGGCGAAGTCGAGGCCGAAGACAGGGTTGGCCACCAGCAGCACGTCGACCTGGCCATCGAGCTCGCGCGCCAGCACGGCGCGCTGCACGTTGCCACCCGACAGCGATCGGATGGGGGCGTTCTCGCCCTGGGTCTTGATGCCATAGGTGGCGATGAGCTCGCGAGCCTGCTGGCGCAGCACGCCGCCGCGCAGCCAGCCCCCGCGCGCGGCCGGGGCCTGGTCGAAGCGGCGCAGGCCGATGTTCATGGCCACGCTGAGGTCGCCCACGCTGGCGTTGCGCAGCGGCTCTTCGGGCAGGCTGCGCACGTTCAGGCGCTGGTTCTGGGCGCGCGTGGCGCGGTAGGCCTCGCCGGCCACGAAGACCTGGCCACCGGCGCGGTCGCGCTGGCCGACCAGGGCTTCCATCAGCTCGCGCTGGCCGTTGCCCGAAACGCCCGCCACGCCGACGATCTCGCCGGCCTTGACGCTCAAGGTGAAGTCGCGCACCGCGCGCTCGCCCCGGTCGCCATCGACGCTCAGGGCTTCGATGCGCAGGCGCTCGGCGGCGTCCAGCGGCTGAGCTGTGCGTTCGAGCTCCTGGCCGATCGTGCCCATGGCGGCGCCGCTGTTGGCGGATTCGGCCTGCCCCATCATCTCGGCGCCCAGCAGGCGCGGCGTGGTGTCGGCCACGCGGTGGCTGCCCATGAGCTTGCCCCGGCGCAGCACGCTGACGTCGTCGGCCACCTCCATGACCTCGCGGAACTTGTGCGAGATCATGATGACGCTGACATCGCCGGCGTGGGCGCGGTCGCGCAGCGCGCCCAGCACCTCGTCGGCTTCCTGCGGGGTGAGCACCGAGGTGGGCTCGTCGAGGATCAGCAGGCGCGGCTGGAGGTAGAGCTGCTTGAGGATCTCGAGCTTCTGCTTTTCGCCGGCTGACAAGTCCACCGGGCGCGCGTCGAGGTCGAGCTGGAAGGGCGTGGTCGACATGAAGGCTTCGAGCTCTGCGCGCACCTGCTTCCATGGGATGACCGCGGGCAGCTGGCCCTTGGCCAGCAACAGGTTCTCGGCCACCGTCATGCCGGGCACGACGGTGAAGTGCTGGTAGACCATGCCGATGCCGAGCTCGCGCGCCACCACGGGCGAGGTGATGGCGTGCTCGCGCCCGTCGATGAGCACCGCGCCTTCGTCGGGCAGGTGGTAGCCGACGATGGCCTTGACGAGGGTGGATTTGCCGGCGCCGTTTTCGCCGAGCAGCGCGTGCACGGTGCCCGGCCGCACCTCGATGTCGACGTGGTCGAGCGCGGTGAAAGCGCCGAAGCGCTTGGTGAGCTGGTAGGTGGTCAGGGCCAGCGCGCCGGTCTTGGGCGGGGGCTGCAGTGTGGGGTCGAGCGGGGCGGTCATGGTGGGCTCCTCCTGTTCGCTCAGTTCATGGAGATGTCAGGCCGCCATCTCGCGGCGGAAGACTTCGAGCGTGCGGGCCTTGACGCGCACGAACTCGGGTTCGGACATGGTCTCGGGCACGCGGGGGCGCGGCAGTGTGAAGGGCACGATCTCGGCGATGCGGGTGGGGCGGCGCGTCAGCAGCAGGATTTCGTCGGCAAGGAAGACGGCGTCTTCGAGGTCGTGGGAGACGATGACCATCGTGGTGCCCGTGGCCAGGTGCGCCTCCTGCAGCTTTTCGCGGATGAACAGCGTCATCTCGAAGTCGAGTGCGGAGAAGGGCTCGTCGAGGAACATGACCTCGGGGCGCGGCGCCAGGGCGCGCATGATGCACACGGTCTGCTGCTGGCCGCCAGAGAGTTCATAGGGGTAGCGGGCCAGGTCGAAGCGGATCTCGAAGAGCTTGATCAGCTCGTCGACGCGGGCTTGCACATCGGCCTCCTTCATGCCGTGGCGGCGCAGGGGGTAGGCAATGTTGTCGCGGGCCGTGATCCAGGGGAAGAGCGCGTCTCGGTAGTTCTGGAAGACGTAGCCGATCTTCGTTTCCGTGAGCGTCTTGCCATCGAACAGGATCTCGCCAGCGTCCAGCGGGATGAGGCCGGCGATCATGTTCATCAGCGTGGACTTGCCGCAGCCGTTGGGGCCGAAGATGGAGACGATCTTGCCGCGGGGCAGGTCGAGGTTGAAGTCGGTGTAGAGGGGGGTGCCGGCGAAGGACTTGCTCAGGCCGCGCACGGTGACATGGGGGCGGGGCTTGGTGGCCTCCTGCTGGGGCATCTGCGGCTCAATGGCCAAGGCTACGGCGCTCATGGAGTGATCCTCTTTAACGACCTGGGATGCGGGGCGGAGGTGGCTGGGTGTTTGGAGGTTGCGCGGTGAAACCGAAGCAGGCCATCGGGCACACGGCTCCGCTCATGTCCCCCGGCCGGGCTTCGCCCGCCCTCCTCCTTTACTTCGCTGCGCCGCATGCCCGATGGCCTGCTTCTTTCACCGCGCCGGTGGTGGGAAGGGAGTTGGTTGCGGCGCTTGCCGCAACCAACTCCCCAGCCTTCGCGGAGCGAAGGCACTGCCAGAGCGCGGCTGAGCCGTTTGGCGTGGGTGGTCGGCATAGCGAAGTAAAGGAGGAGGCCAGGCAAAGCCTGGACGGGGGACATGAGCGGCGCCGACCACCCACGCCAAACGGCCTGCTCAAGCGGCGGCAGCCCCATGCATTTCATGCTTTGCCACTCCAATGAACCAGCCGCTTCTCGATCAGCAGAAAAACCAGGTTCAACGCATACCCCAGCGCCCCCGTGATCAGGATCGACGTGTACATGTCCTTGACGTTGAAGACCTGCTGCGCATCGATGATGCGGTGCCCCAACCCCGTCTCCGATCCGATGAACATCTCGGCCACGATGACGATCACCAGCGACATCGACACCCCCGTTCGCAAGCCCACGAAGGTCTGCGCCAGGCTCTCCATCAGCATCACGTCCTTGAACACGTGCCAGCGCGAGACGCCCATGATCTGCGCGGCCATCACGCGCGTCTTCTTGGCGTTCATGACGCCATAGGCGCTGTTGAAGAGCACCAGCAGCACGGCCGCAAAGGCCGCGATCGCGATCTTGTTGGCGTCGGTGATGCCGAAGATCAGCAGGAACAGCGGGATCAGCGCCGACGAAGGCGTGGAGCGGAAGAAGTCGATGAGGAACTCGACGCTGCGGTAGGCGTTGACCGAGCTGCCCAGCATCACCCCCAGCGGCACACCGATGAGCACGGCGATGCCGAAGGCCGAGAGGGTGCGCACCAGGGTCGACACGAAGTCCTCCCTGATGGCACCGCTGGCCACCACCTCCCACAGGTGCGCGAGCGTTTCACCCGGCGGCGGCAGCAGCACTGGCTTGACCCATTGCGCAGCGATCACCAGCTGCCACACGCCGAACAGCAGCAGCGGCCCGATCAATGGCAGCAGTCGGGCATCGAAGAGGCGGTCCAGCGCTTTGGGGATCATGGCTTCAACCCACGTAGATCAATGGCTTGACCGGCACCGCACGCGAGAAGATCTTGCGCTCGGTGAAGATGTCGAAGAACTTCTGGAAGTAGCCCAGGTCGGAGGCGCTGAACTCGTTGTAGAGCGTGAAGCCCGACAGCGGCACCTCCTGCACCAGCGAGGGGTCGATGGCGGTGAAGCCGTCGATGTGCTTGCGCACCTCGGCCGGGTTCTTGCGCACGAAGTCGACGGCGCGGGCGTAGGCGGCGATGTACTTCTTGGCGTCGGCCGGCCGCTCTTTCAGGAAGGTGGTGGTGACGCTGGCCGAGCCGCCGAACCAGGGCGCATCGGCTGCGCCCAGCACGTACTTGCTGATGACGCCGTTTTCGAGCACCCGGGTCAGCCCCTTGAGGCGACCGGCCGTGCCAGTGGGCTCGAGCGTGTAGACCGCGTCGAGCTGGTCGGCTGCCAGCGCCGGCACGTGCTGGCCGATGGGCAGCTCGGTGACCTTGGGGTCGGCGATGCCGTTCTTCTCCAGGATGATCTTGGCCAGCGTGACGTTCTGGATGCCTGGGCCCGAAGCCACGCGCTTGCCTTTGAGCTCGGCGATCGACTTGATCGGGCTGTCCTTGGGCACCACGAACTGGTCGAGCACCAGCTTGTGGTTCGAAGGGTTGGAGCAGATGATCTTGAACAGCCCCGGTGAGGTGATCTCGGCCAGGCCCAGCACCGCCGACGCCGTGCCGTTGGCCGAGCCGTGGATGCGCCCAGCGATCATGGCCTCGGCCACTTGCTGCGCGCTGGCGAACTTCACGCCCTCGACGTTCAGACCAGCCTCCTTGAAGAAGCCGCGCTCGAGCGCCGTGTACAGCGGCAGGCCCGAGGCGATGGGCCAGTAGCCGATCAGGATCTTGTCGTCCTGCGCACGAGCGGCAGGCAAGCCTGCACCCAGGGCCAGCGCGGCGGCCGAGGTTTGAATGAACTGGCGGCGGGAAGAAGTGCTCATCGGGGTCGGCCTTGGGTCGTGAATGAAGAAGGTGGGCTCAGGCGGCCTTCGCGGCCGGCACCACGGAGGGCCAGGCCTGCGTCGCGCGGATCAGGGCCTTGGAGTCGGAGACCGCGCCGAACACCCCGCCCTGCATCTTGATCATCGAGAAGGCGGCGGCGTGGTTGCCGGGGTCGGTCGCGCCGGTGCAATCGGTCAGCATCACGCACTCGAAGCCGCGGTCGTTGGCGTCGCGCATGGTGGTGTGCACGCACACGTCGGTGGTGATGCCCGTCAGCACCAGGTTCTGGATGCCCTTGGTGTGCAACACCAGCTCCAGGTCGGTCGCGTAGAAGGAGCCCTTGCCGGGCTTGTCGATGATGGGCTCGCCGTCGATCGGGTAGAGCTCGGGGATGATGTCCCAGCCCGGCTCGCCCCGCACCAGGATGCGGCCGCAAGGCCCCACGTCGCCGATGCCCACGCCGTTGGTGCCGATCTGGCGCGAGCGCCAGCGCTTGTTGGCCGGCAGGTCGCTCAGGTCGGGTCGGTGACCTTCACGGGTGTGGATGACGAGCATGCCGACGCGGCGGGCTTCGGCCAGCAGCACCTTGAGCGGCTCGATGGGCGCGCGCGTGGCCGAGATGTCGTAGCCCATCTTGTCGACGTAGCCGCCCTCGCCGCAGAAGTCGGTCTGCATGTCGATGATGATCAGCGCCGTGTTGGCCGCGCGCAGGTCGCCGTTGTAGGGCCACAGGTAGGGCTGGGCGTCGATGTGGGTGAGGGTGCTCATGCTGCGTCCTTGAGATCGGTGGGCATGGAGGGGGCCAGCAGGTTGGGCTCGGCGCCACGGAAGTCGCGCGTGGGGGGCGCGAAGCCGCAGGACGTGCCATCGGTGTGCACGATGGCGTCTTCCCAGGGCAGGCGAGCACGGCCGGCCACCATGTCCTGCATGAAGGTGTAGGGGCAGTCCTGCGCCCCGCCTTTGACGGCCACGTAGCCGCGGTGGAAGAACTGGTGGATGTTGTTCTCGACGCCCCAGTGCGTGCGGGCCTCGCGGACCAGGTCGGCGCGCACCTCGGCGCACACGATCTCATCGGGGCGGCCGCCACCTTGCGCCATCACGGTGCCGTCGAAGTTGCAGACCATGGCCTCGCCCATCGAGTCGAACGTGCCGTCGCTGCCGCACAGGCAGACGCTGGCCGTGACCATCAGGTTCTGGAAGGCGTTGGCCTGGTTGGTGATCTGCCACGCATGGCGGATGGGGGCCGTGTAGCCAGCGGTGCGGATCATCAGCTCGGCGCCCTGGTAGGCGCACTCACGGGCCATCTCGGGGAACATCCCGTCGTGGCAGATGATGAGCGCGAGCTTGACGCCCTTGGGGCCGGTGATGACCGGGATGCCCATGTTGCCGGGCTCCCAGGGCTCGACCGGCACCCAGGGGTGGTACTTGCGGTAGTAGAGCTTGAGCTCGCCCTGGTCATCGATGATCAGGCCGGTGTTGTAGGGGTTGCCATGCGGGTTCTTCTCCATGATCGAGAAGCAACCCCAGATCCTGTTGGCCACGCAAGCCGCCTTGAAGGCCGCCACCTCGGGGCCGCTCAGCGTGACCATGAGCTCGTCGGCCGTGCTCATGCTCAGGCCGTGCAAGGAATACTCCGGGAAGACCACCAGGTCCATGCCCGGGTAGCTGCGGCGGGCCTTGCCCACCATGTCCACGATGCGTTGCGTTTGCGACGCCAGTTGCGCCGGGGTCTCGACCACCGGCAGCTGCAGTTGCACCAGGCCCATCACCATGCCCGAAGGCGTCTTGTTCAGGCCACCGAGTCCACTCATCACCAGGCTCCTTTGACGGTCAAAGCAAAGTCAGCGCGACACACCCAGCTCCATCGGCGCGCCTTGCAGCGAGCGCTTGGGGCTGCAGGTCCACACCAGGATCAGCAAGGTCAAGGCGTAAGGCATGGCGTTGAAGAGGTGGTAGCCCCAGCCGATGCCCACCGACTGCAAGGCCGGGCCCAACGCCCCCGCGCCGCCAAACAACAGGGCCGCGCCCAGACAGGCCAGCGGCCGCCAGCGCGCGAAGATGACCAGCGCCACGGCGATGAGCCCCTGCCCCGAGGACAGGCCCTCGTTCCAGCTGCCCGGGTAGTACAGCGACAGCGAGGCCCCGCCGATGCCGGCCAGGAAGCCGCCCGCCGTCGTGGCCCAGATGCGCACGCCGTTGACGGAGTAACCCAGGGCGCGCGCCGCGTCGCTGCTGTCGCCGGCCATGCGCACGATCAGGCCCCAGCGCGTGTTGGCGAAGGCCCAGGCCATGAAAGCCGCCAGCACCACCCCGATGGGGAACAGCGCGTTGATGCGCAGCGCCGCCTGCACCTGCGGCGAGTCGCTCCAGGCGCCCCACTCCAGCGCGGGCAGTTGCGCCGCCTGAGGCTGGATCAGGGGCTTGCCCAGGTAGAACGCCAGGCCCGCGCCCAGCAGCATCAGCGCGATGCCGGTGGCGATGTCGTTGACCCGGGGCAGCGAACACAGCAGGCCGTGCAGCATGGCCAGCAAGGCCCCCGCGAAGGCCGCCACCAGCACGCCCAGCCAGGCCGAGCCCGTGAGGTAGCTGCCAGCGAACCCCGTCATGGCCGACAGCACCAGCACGCCTTCGAGGCCCAGGTTGATGCGGCCGGATTTTTCGGTGAGGCATTCGCCCAGGCTCACGAAGAGGAAGGGCGTGCCCACGCGGATGGCCCCACCCAGGACGGCCAGGGCCACGTCGCCCCACATGCCAAGTTCAGCGCTCATGCGGCCTCCTTGCTTTGGCGCAGCGCCTTGAGGGCCTCGCGTTGCAAACGTTGTCGGCTGGTCTCGTGCCCCGGGTTGCTCGGCGCCATCGCGGCGCGCGTCTGCAGCCAGCCACCCAGGCGACCACGCCAGGCTTCGGCCGCCAGGATCAGCACGAAGGCAAAACCTTGCAGCACCATCACCGAGGCATCGGGCAGGTCGAGCCGGCGCTGCAGCAAGCTGCCCGCCGCGCCAAAGCCCCCGAAGAGCACGGCCACCGGCACGATGGCCCAGGGGTTGTGTCGGGCCACGAAGGACACCAGGATGCCCGTGTAGCCCAGGCCCACGATGATGGAGGCGTTGGCCGAGGTGTGCACCGCCACCACCTCGATGCCGCCAGCCAGCCCGGCCCCGGCCCCGCCCAATGCACAGGCCGTGATGATGAGCCGGTGGCTGGGCAGCCCCACCAGCCGCGCCGCCCGGGCGTTGCCCCCCACCACGCGGGTGGCAAAACCGTGCGTCGAGCCGTGCAGCCACAGCCCCGCGGCCACGCAGGCCACCACGCCAATGACCAGGCCCCAATGCACCTCGTAGCCCGGGATCAGGCCCATCAGCACGCCTTCGGACAGCGGCTGGGTAGAAGGCTTGTTGAGGCTGGCCGGATCGCGCATCGGCCCTTCGACCCAGTGCTTGAACAGGCCGATGGCCAGGTAGCTCAGCAGCAGCGAGCTGATGGTTTCGTTGACCCCGCGGTATTGCCTCAGCACGCCCGCCAGCGCGACCCAGGCCGCACCAGCCAGCGCCGAGGCGATCAGCACCATCACCGTGCCCGCGGCGCTGTCGGGCACCGCGAACAGGTAAGGCAGCCCGGCACAGGCCAGGCCACCCAGCACCAAGGCACCCTCGCCCCCGATCACCATCAGCCCGGCCCGCTGGGGCAAGGCCACGCACAGCGCGGTCAGCATCAGCGGTGCGGCGCGCTGCAGCGTGTTCTGCCACGAGAACGCATCGCCGAAGGCTCCCTTGAACAGCAGCACCCAGGCCTCCACCGGCGAGGCACCACCCAGCCAGACAAAGCCGCCGAACAGCAGCAGGCTGCCGGCCAGGGCCAGCACGGGCAGCATCACGTTGTCGAACAACGCGACCGAGTTGGAGGTGGCGGCGGAGGCCGCGGGTGCGGACATGGTGAGCGACCTCAGATCTTGCCGATGACGCCTTCGACCAGGTAGTTCATGCCTTCCAGGGCCACGTCGGTCTGCTTCATGACCGTGCCCTTGGGCACCACCACCTTGCCGGTGTTGTCCTTGATCTCGCCCTTGAAGATCTCGAACTCGTCCTTGAGCATGGCGGCCTTGATGGCGTCGGCCTGCTTGCGCGCCCCCTCGGGCACCATGGCGCCATAAGGCGAGGTCTTCACATAGCCTTCCTTGAGGCCCCCGCGCATGAAGTTGGGGTGCGGTTTGCCGGTCTGGGCGGCTTCGAGGATCTGCTTGTAGGGGGTGACCCAGTTCCACTCGGCGCCGGTCAGGTAGGCGTTGGGCGCGAGCTTGGCCTGCGAGGCGTGGTAGCCGCAGACGAACTTGCCACGGCGCGCCGCCGTCTCGACGATCACCTTCGGGCCGTCGACGTGCATGGTGAACACATCGACGCCCTGGTCGGCCAGGCTGTTGGTGGCCTCGGCTTCCTTGACGGGCATCGACCAGTCACCAGTGAAGATCACCGAGCAGGTGATGTCGGGCTTGACCGACTTGGCGCCCAGCGTGAAGGCGTTGATGTTGCGCAGCACCTGCGGGATGGGCTTGGCCGCGATGAAGCCGATCTTCTTGGACTTCGTCATGTGCCCGGCGATCACGCCGTTGAGGTACTGGCACTCGTCGATGTAGCCAAAGAAGCTGCCCACGCTCTTGGGGTGCTTGGCCGCGTCCCACAAACCGCCGCAGTGCGAGAAACGCACGTCGGGGTTCTTCTTGGCGACTTCCAGGATGTGCGGGTTGAAGTAGCCGAACGAGGTCGGGAACAGCAGCGTGGCGCCGTCCTGCGAGATCATGCCCTGCATGGTCTTTTGCACGGCCTGGGTCTCGGGCACATTCTCTTCGCCCACGATCTTCACGCCGGGCATGCCCTTGAGGGCCATGGCGGCTTCGTAGTGCGACTGGTTGTAGCCGAAGTCGTCCTTGGGGCCGACGTAGATCATGCCGATGGTGATGGGTTTTTGCGCCAGGGCCAGCGGGCCCCATCCCCCCAGGGCCAGGCCGGCGCCACCGGCCCCCACCCCCTTGATCCAGTCCCGACGATTCCAGCTCGAACGATTGCCTTGGCCCACGGTCATGCGCTTCTCCTTGCACCAGTCAGTTGCAGATGTCACCCCGACTGCACCGGCGCGAGGCGCGCGCCGCTCGGTCTTGGTGTACTGACTGGTATACAAGCACAAGGCGTGCCTGATCGGGCCCGGATCGGGCCAAGGTCAGCGGCGAAGAAGGCAGAGGCCGGCGGGCAACCCCGACCGGGCCGCAACCAGGTCAGTTGGGGCTGGCGCCCTCAACCCGGCAGGCGTGAAGGCGGCTCAGCGAGCAGGCGCCGACGTCGCCGCCGGGGCGCTGCCCACGGGCACGACGGCATTGCCGCTCTGGGCCACGGCCTGGGCGGCCGCGCGGGAGGCGGCCTCGATGCGCGCCATCGTGTCGCCCATGCGCGACTCGCGCAAGGCGGCGTTGGGCTCGGCGTCGGCGAGCAGGCGCATGAGCAGGGATCGGGCATCGGACGCGGTCAGGTCACCCTGCCGCACGCGAGCCGGCAGGTCGGTGACGAGCGCAAACGCCAGGGCGTGGCGCAGCGCTGGGTCGCCACCCGCGCTCAGGCCCTCCCAGCGTTCGAGCTGTTTGTTGAAGCGCAGGAAGTGCACCATGCGAGAGAGTTCGCGCTCGGCGTTGGTGTGCTGGTTGGCGACGCCTTGCAGCACCATCCACTCCATGGGGGAGACGTAGTCGGGGCGCGTGCGAACGGGGCCTTCGGACTCCACCACCTTAGGTTGGTCGATGGCCATCGCAGCCGTGTTCAGCTCGGCCTTCAGGGCGGCCAACTCGGTCGACGCATCCGCCATGCCCGCAGAAGGCGGGGCGAAGGTCACGGGCGCCGAGCCGGTGAGGCTGACGTCCGGGTGGCTGGGAATGGGGGGCACATCTTCGGCGCGCCACAGGGCACCGATCAGCAAGGCCACCACCGCACCACCAGCGAGGCGCCACTTCATCCGTCCAGGCGACGAGCGCTGCACGGCGGAGATGGTTTGGGACATGGGTTGCTCCTGAGCCCGGACCCCACCCGAGCCATGCACCACTGTGCACCCCGGACGAGGTCGCAGGCTCTGCGACAAACCCGAATTCAGCCAAACGGCTGGCATCGGGTTTGTCGCCTTTGCGTCAATAACGCACAGGTGCGGGCGGTGCGACCGTGAAGCTGTAGGTCTGACCACTGCCGGACATCAGCGCCGAGAGGATGGCCGAGATCATGCAGCCCTTGATCTGCGGGAAGGTGGTCGTGCCCTGGAAGGTCAGGCCGCCATTGCCCAGCGACGAGACCGGACCGTCGAAGACCAGCGGGAAGTCCACCGGCTTTTCGGTCTTGCACTCGCCAAACGGGATGCCCAGCACCGAGGTGATGGTGATGTTGGCCTGTGCGTTGCCGCGGATCTTCAGCTGGCCCTCTGTGTCGAGGTTGACGGTGCCCGTGGCGCTGCCGACCGGCGTGATCTGCAGGCCCACGGAGATGGGCAGGCCGATGATGCTGATGGTCTGCTTGAAGTTGGGCACGTTCAGGGTGCCCGACAGGCGCGGCTGGGTCACGTCGGCTTCGGCCGTGAAGGTGGAGGCGGCCGGCAGGTTCACCGTCTGGCCCAGGGTCTTGAGGCCCACCGAGGCGGTCAGCGGCCACTTGTCCAGGCCCACCACCAGGTTGCCACCCGGCGGGTAAGCGGTCGACTTCGGCTCGGCATTGAGCGTCAGGCAGGTGCCCAGGGTGGTCTTGCCGGCGAAGCGGTCGGCCAGCCAGCTCAGCACATAGGGTGCGGCCTGGAACTGCGTGGCGATGTGCTCGCTGGGGTAGGTGTCAAAGGTGACGTTGGAGAACTTGCTGCAGTACTTCCTCTTGAGCGCCACGGTCTGGGCCAGCGGGATGAACTCGTCGGCCTTGCCGTGGTACTGGTACAGCGGCACGCCGACCTTGTCGGCGCCCAGGTTCTGCGCCTGCACCACCGCGTTGATCTCGGGCTTGGCGGCCAGCAACTGGTCCAGCGACTGGTTGCCCACGGTGTACTGCGACAGCTTGTCGTTCTGCAGATCGAACAACGCCTCGAACACGCACTGCTGCTTGCCGCGCTGGATGGTGGCCTTGCCGTCGGCGTTGGCCAGGGTGTCTAGGGGGATGGCGTCAGGGTATTGCTGGGCCAGGCCGATCACGCCGCCGAGCAGGAAGGAAGCACCGGTGCTGCCGTCGAGGTAGCGGGCGGTCACGGGGAAGTCGGCGGGCACGCCACCGGCGGCCACGGCCGTCAGCTTCACGCCGGGCGCGTAGGCGGCTTGACGCTGGGCGGCCCAGGCAGCGCTCTGGCCGCCTTGCGAATAACCCCAGATGGCGACTTTGGCCGAGCTGGTGATGCCGCTGAGCGGCACCTGGGTGGCAGCGCGCACGATGTCGAGCACGGCGTTGCCTTGCGAAGCGCCGGCCAGGTAGGTCGGGGTGGCGCCGTTGGTGTAGCCCTGGTAGTCGGAGACCAGCACGGCGTAGCCGGCCTTGAGCGCGGCAGCGATGTTGGCGGCCTCGTAGTCCTTGCCCTGGCTGAGCTGCAGCGACGGGGCGCAGCGCTGGGCCAGGCCGTGGGTGCCGACGGCGTAGGAGATCACCGGGCGCTCGCCACCGCCGGTCCAGGCGGTGGTCGGCACGATGACGGTGCCCGTGACCACGTTGGCGGCGCCACGCGAATCGGTCGACTGGTACATCACGTTCCAGGCCTTGGTGGTGGGCGAGCCCGCACCCAGGTTGACGGTCGTGCCACGGTAGGAAATCAGGTCACCGTGCTGGCCAGTGAGCGCAGCGGGGGCGTCATAAAAGCGCATGTCGGCGGGGCCTTCCACCGGGGCGGCCGAGGCCGTGCCGAGGGCGCAGACCAGCGCGGCAAGGGGCAGCGCGCGAAGAACGAAGCGAACGGTTTGCATGTCTCTCTCCAGATTGAGGAATGGGCCCCGGTCATCAAACGACACGCGTTACACGCCAGGGTTGCGCATTCTGGAGAGACGGCGCGCCACGACGCCATGGGGAGATTGCGCAACACGAACGGGCTAACCACCGGGCCGGTGAGCGCCACCACCCTGGGAAATGCCCTGAACCGGCCCCTTTCACAGGCTGGGAACGAGACACGACACACCCCTTGTTCGCGGGAGCTTGGCCCCGTGCAAGGGCGAAAACCGCCCCACCCTCGCGGAGATCCTTGACACAAGCGCCGCGCCATGGGGTATAAACCCGCCTGACTCAAACGATCGTTTGAAATGAACGATCGTTCGAATTTATCCATCTTTGACCGCAACGGCCACAAGCCGCCTGCCCCCAGACCAACCGAGGTGACATATGCCGCAGTACAAGGCTCCTTTGCGCGACGTGCGCTTCCTGCTCAACGAAGTCTTCGACTACGAAGGCCACTACAAGGCCCTGCCCGGCGGCGATGAGGCCACGCCCGACATGGTCGACGCCATCCTGGAGGGTTGCGCCACCTTCTGCGAAGAGGTGCTGGCCCCCTTGAACCTGCCCGGCGACCTGGAAGGCTGCACCATCCAGGACGGCGAAGTCACCACCCCCAAGGGCTTCAAGGAAGCCTACAAGGAGTACGTGGCTGGCGGCTGGCAAGGCCTGTCGCACCCGAAGGAATACGGCGGCCAGGAGCTGCCCATGTCGCTGAACCTGCTCAAGGCCGAGATGATGGGCACGGCCAACTGGTCGTTCACCATGTACCCCGGCCTGTCGCTGGGCTGCATGAACACCGTCTTCCAGTTCGGCTCGACCGAGCAGAAGAACACCTACATGCCCCCGCTGGTCAGCGGCGAGTGGACCGGCACCATGTGCCTGACCGAGCCCCAGTGCGGCACCGACCTGGGTCAGGTCAAGACCAAGGCCGAGCCCGTGGGCGACGGCACCTACAAGCTCACCGGCACCAAGATCTTCATCTCTTCGGGTGAACACGACCTGGCCGACAACATCATCCACATCGTGCTGGCCCGCCTGCCGGACGCCCCCAAGGGCACACGCGGCATCTCGCTGTTCATCGTGCCCAAGTTCCTGGTCAACAAGGATGGCAGCCTGGGTGCGCGCAACACGGTCAAGGCCGGCGCGCTCGAGCACAAGATGGGCATCCGCGCCTCGGCCACTTGCGTGATGAACTTCGACGACGCCATCGGCTACATGATCGCCGAGCCCAACAAGGGCCTCGAAGCCATGTTCACCTTCATGAACACCGCCCGCATCGGCACCGCCGTGCAAGGCCTGGCCCACGCCGAGCTGTCCTACCAGGGCGCCCTGCCCTATGCCAAGGAACGCCGCTCGATGCGCGCCCTCACCGGCAAGAAGGACGCCGACCACCCCAACGACGCCCTGATCTGGCACGCCGACGTGCGCCGCATGCTGCTGACGCAAAAGGCCGTGGCCGAAGGCGCTCGCGCCATGATCTACCACACTGGCAAGCTGGCCGACCACATGGTGGCTGGCGTCGCCCAAGGCGACAAGGCCAAGTACGAAGAGTACGACGACCGCCTGGGCTTCTACACCCCGATCCTCAAGGGCTTCATCACCGAGCTGGGCCTGGAGTGCGCCAACCTGGGCATGCAGGTCTTCGGTGGCCACGGCTACATCAAGGAGCACGGCATGGAGCAGATCGCCCGTGACGCGCGCATCTCGACCCTGTACGAAGGCACCACCGGCATCCAGGCGCTTGACCTGCTGGGCCGCAAGACCCTGCTGCAATCGCGTGGCAAGTGCGTCTTCAACTTCACCAACGAGATGATCGCCCAGGCCAAGCCCCACCTGCTCGATGGTGGCCCGGTCGGCAAGATGGCCCGCGCCTGCTTCAAGCGCGCCCTGCAATGGAAGTGGCTGACCCTGCAGATCATGCTGCGCGCCAACAAGGACCGCGACGTGGTCTCGGCCGCCTGCAACGACTTCCTGATGTACTCGGGCTACGTGATGATGGGTCACTTCTGGCTCAAGCAGGCCCTCGTCGCCAACGAGAAGCTGGCCAAGGGCGGCAATGACTCCAAGGAGTTCTACACCGCCAAGCTGCAAACGGCGGAGTTCTACTTCGAGCGCCTGCTGCCCCGCGCCGACGGCCACAAGAAGACCATGATGTCGCCGACCAGCTCGATCATGCAGATGAGCAACGAGCACTTCAGCTTCAACTGATCGACAGCAACCGTGGCCACCTCACACGCTCCTGCTGCGGCCGCCCGCCGTTATGGCGGGGCCTCCGCACAGGAGCGTGCCGAGGAACGGCGCCAGCGCCTGATGACCGCGGCCTTCGAGGTCTTCGGTCAGCAGGGTTACCGGCAGACCACGATGAGGCTGATCTGCGCGCAAGCGCGACTGGCCGACCGCTATTTCTACGAGCACTTCGGCAGCACCCACGACTGTTACGTGGCGGTGCACACCCAGGCTTGCCTGGAAGCCGCTCAAGTGGTTGAAATGGCCATCCGCAGCCTGCCTGGCGATCTGCTGCTTCGGGCTCGAGGCGGCCTCACCGCCTTTTTTGAACACATCCGCTCCGACCCGCGTCGCGCGCGCATCCTGATCCTTGACTCGTCTGCCAGCGGGCTGAACGCCCAACAGCGCATCGACGAGCAATATGCCTTTGTCATCGAACTGCTGAAATCCAGGTTCAGGCAGCGATACCCCAACGCCTACAACAAACCCAACATGGAATATGTGGTGCTGGGCTGCATGGGCATGATCATCAACACCGCCATGCGCTGGATCGAGCGCGATTTTTCAGACCCGATCGAGACGGTGGTGGATCACACCCATTATGCATGGATGGGGCTGGACAGCTGGATGACGCAACTGAATGCCGCGGCAGGGTAAAACCCACAAAATCCGGCCAAAAACACCATGAAAAAGGCCGCCCCTGGTGACAGGAGGCGGCCTTTTCGCGTGTGACCGAGATCAGCGAGGGGTGGCGGGCACCCCGGCCGAATCAGCGATCAAGGGGCCTTGGGGAAGCCCAGCAGCACGGCGAACGTGTTGTACAGGGGGCGGCCGTAGGTGTTCCACTCGTTCTTGTGGATGGCGTCGATCAGGGCGATGCCCGTGCGCTTGAACAGACCCAGCTCAGGGTCCAGGGCGCCACCGCTGACTTGCTTGATTTCTTGCGCGTTCAGGATTTTCATGATTTTTTCCTATATCGGTTTGAGATGTGGATATTGATGAACCCACCAACGAATTTTCTTATCGCAGCCCATTTACCGAAACGGGAATAACCCACCCAATTTCATTCATCAGTCAAACCAGAAAGACAGATGGAATGACATATCACCATAAATGGTTAACCACCGGGTTATCGCGCCATTTGAATGCGGGTCAAGAACCAAAAAATTCGCAATTGATTCCCGGTGACGGCAAGCAAATGAATCAAAGGGCCCATACCGGGCCGACCCGCCGAGGAAAATGCAAGCTCGTCTTCTCAGCCCGCATCCATTGGCCGACTTCCCGTGCCCCATGAGCTTCACCCCGGCCGGCTCGGCGCTCCGCTTCGGTTGTGCCTGGCCCTGGTCATGGCCTCGGCCGGCTGGCCTGCCGCCCACGCCCTGACCCTCAGCCAGCACTTGAGCTGGCCCACGGCCGCCCCCGCTGTCAAGGAACCCCCGCCGCCACCTCCGGCCGAAGGCGCGGCCGCCACCAGCTGGGTGACCCTGCTCGGGCAACTCGATCAGGCCCACGGCGTGACGCAAGCCCGTGCGCGGGCCGATGCCAGCGAAGCCCTTCGCCAACAGGGTCAGGCCCGTGCCTGGCTGCCCCGACTGGACGCCAGCCTGCGCACCGACGAGCAACGCCAACGCTACAACGGCATCGCCTCGCGCACCCCCAGCTCGGCGGCCTCCCTGCAGGCCACCCTGCCCCTGTGGCGACCGGCCGAACGCGCCGAGGCCCGTGCCCAAGGCGCCTTGGCGGAGCAAGCCCAGTGGCAACTCGGACTGCGTCGGCAAACGCTGGCGCGCGAGCTCAGCCAGAGCTACCTGGCCGCCGCCGAAGCCGCCGAGCACACCCGGCTGACCCTCACCCACCTCAGCGCCCTCGACCAACAGGCCCTCGCCCACGACAAACGGTTGCGGGCTGGGCTGGGCACGGTGCTCGACACGCTGGAGACACAAGCCAGGCAGGCGCAAGCACTGGCTCAGCGCGACCAACTTCGCTCGCGGCTGCGCACCCACACCTTGACCTTGGAGCGGCTCAGCGGCCTGAGCGTGGTCCCGCCCGAGGGCCTGAACCCACAGGCCTCCAGCGCCGTCGCCCTGGCCTTGCCCAGCCTGCCCGACGCGCTGGCGCAAGCCCTGGCCCAACACCCCGAGGTGCTGGACGCGCGAGCGGGTGTGCGCGCCAGCCTGGAGACGCTGCGCTCGCGCGACGCCGAGCGATGGCAACCAACGCTCGACGCCACCGCCAGCCGCGGCCGCACCCGCCAGACCCAGCGCTTCGAAGGCCAGAGCGACCGCCAGGACGTCCGCACCGACGCCGTGGGCCTGGTGCTGAACTGGCCGCTGTTCACCTCGGGCCTGCAAGACGCCCGCCAGCGTGAAGCCGCCGCCCTGCTCAGCGCCGCACAGGCCCAGCTCGACGAAGCCGAATCGCGTGTGAGCACCGAATTGCAGGACGCCTACCAGCGCCATGAACAGGCGCTGCGCCACCAGGCGCGCCAGGAATCCGTGGTGGCGAGCTCGCAGGCCACGCTGGAGGCCATCCAGAAGGCCTGGCTGGCGGGCCTGCGCAGCACGACCGACCTGCTCGACGCCCAGCAACGGGTTCACGACGCACGCATGGCCTGGGCCAGCGCCCGGGTGGCCGCGCTCCAGGCTGGCTGCGATGCCCTGGCCCTGCTGGGGCAGCTCGACGCCGTCCACGTGGCGCCATGGCAGGGCCTGTTTGACGCCTCCCCTTCTCTCCTCGCCCCCCCATCACCATGAGCGAGCCACACGACGACACCCCCCTCTTTCGCCCCGAGGTGCTCCAGGCGCGCAGCCACACCGCCGATGGCGCGCCCCTGCACATCCAGCCCGTCGGTGGTGGCGCGCTCACGCTGTTCGCCGCCACGCTGTGCCTGGCCGTCGTGCTGGTGCTGGCGTTCGGGCAACACACCAAGAAGGAACGCGTCTCGGGCAGCCTGCAGCCGCGCAACGGCGTGGCCTTGCTCACCCCCGACCAGACCGCGGTGCTGCACCGCCTGCGGGTTCAGGAAGGACAGCACGTGCGCGCCGGAGACGTGGTGGCGGAGTTGCGCCAGGAGCGCTTCACCGACGGCGGCAGCGCTTCAGGACAGATCGAATCGAGCCTGCAAGGCCAGCGCGAGCGGATCACCGACCAGGCCGAAGCGCAAACCCTGGCCCTGCGCGCGCGCCTGGATGCGCTCAACCAGCAGACCTTGCGCCACCAGCAGGACGCCCAGTCGCTGCAGACCGACATCGCCTTGCAACAGGAGCAGATCGCCTCGGTGCGCAAGGTGCTCGACCAGATGGCCCCGCTGCTGGAAGAGCGCATCGTCTCGCAACTGCAGTACGAGCAGCAACGCCAGTCGCTGCTGGACCACACCGCGCGGCTGCAAGGGCTGCAGCGGCAACTCAGCGCGGCCCGCAGCGAGTGGGCCCAGGCGCGCGAAGAACAATCGCGCCTGCAGGCTGAGCACCGCGTCAGCCAGGCCGGCCTCGAGCGCGACCGCCTCTCGCTTCAGCGTGAATCGGCCCAACAACGCAGCCAGCAGCTGAGCTGGCTGAAAGCGCCCGTGAGCGGCACCGTCACCGGGCTGCAAGCCGGCGTCGGGCAGACCGTGAGCCCGGCCGCCCCGATGCTGAGCATCGTCCCCGACGACTCACCGCTCGAAGCGGTGCTGCACGTGCCCAGCACCGCCATGGGCTTCATCCGCGCCGGCCAGGTGGTGCGCATCGCCTACGACGCCTTCCCCTACCAGCGCTTCGGCCAACACCGCGGCGTGGTGCGCTCGGTGTCGCAGTCCGACGTGCCCGTGCCGCAGGGCGCCCGCGAGCAAGGCGACCGCCGCGCCATCTTCCTGGTGCGCGTGACGCTGGAGCGCAGCACCGTGCGCGCCTACGACACCGACATCCCCCTGCGCCCGGGCCACACGCTGAGCGCCGACATCGAGCTCGACCGCCGCTCGCTGCTGCGCTGGATGCTCGACCCCCTGTTCGCCTTCAGCGGCCGCCTCTGATCCCCACCCACCATGGCAGCCTCGCCCTCGTCCTCGCCTCAAGCGCCCGCCACCTTCAGCCCCTTCAAGCTGTGGCCACGCCAGCGCGTGCCCCTGATCCTTCAGTCGGAAGCCGCCGAGTGCGGCCTGGCCTGCCTGGCCATGGTGGCCGGTGCCCACGGCCTCGACACCGACCTGGCGAGCCTGCGCCAGCGCTTCGAGCTGTCGTCGCGCGGGGCCACGCTGGCGCAACTCATGGACATCGCCGAGCAGATGGGCCTGTCCAACCGGGCGTTGCGCCTGGAGCTGCAAGAGCTGCCCGAGCTGCGCACGCCCTGCCTGCTGCACTGGGACCTCAACCACTTCGTGGTGCTGGTGCGCGCCGACGCCCGAAGCATCACCATTCACGACCCGGCCATGGGCGAGCGCAAGCTGACGCTCAAGGAGGCCAGCCCGCACTTCACTGGCGTGGCGCTGGAGTTGGCGCCGGCACCTGGCTTTCGCCCGCGCAAGGAGCGCAGCGACTGGAAGCTGCGCTCGCTCTTCAAGGGTCAGCCCGGCCTGTGGCGGGCCTTCTCGCAGATGGCCGTGCTCTCGCTGGTGCTGGAGGTCTTCGCCATCCTCATGCCGATGCTCAGCCAGTGGGTCATCGACGACGTCATCGTCAGCCGCGACACGCCATTGCTGGCGGTGCTGGCGACCTCGCTGGGCCTGCTGGCGCTGATGTCGCTGCTGACGCGGCTGATGCGCAGCTGGGTCGTGCTGGGCACCAGCCTGAGCTGGAAGCTCAACAGCAGCACTCAGGTCTTTCGCCACCTCATCCGCCTGCCGCTGTCCTACTTCGACAAGCGCCACACGGGCGACGTCATGTCGCGCTTCGCTTCGGTCGACACCATCCAGGACACGCTCACGCGCGAGCTGGTCGAAGCCGTGCTCGACGGCGCCGTCAGCCTGGTGACGCTGGGCCTGATGTTCGCCTACAGCCCGAAACTCGCGGCCATCGTGCTGGTCGTGGCCACGCTGTACCTGCTGGTGCGGCTGGCGGTGTTCGGGCCATTCCGCCGGGCCTCGGAAGAGCTCATCGTGCGCGAGGCGCAAGCGCAGACCTTCCTGATGGAGACGCTGCGCGGCATGAACGCCATCAAGTTCTTCTCGCGACCCGGCTGGCGCGTGGCCGGCTGGATGAACCAGCAGGCCAGCATGGTCAACGCCCGCGTCAAGCAAGAGCGCATCAACCTGCTGCACCAGGGCGTCAACGGCGTGATCGGCGCCATCGAGCAGGCGCTGGTGCTCTACCTGGCCGCGCAGATGATCATCGCCGAGCAGTTCTCCATCGGCATGCTGGTGGCCTTCATGGCCTACAAGGGGCAGTTCCTGCAGCGCGCCAACGACCTCATCGAGCGCGTCATCAGCCTGCGGCTGTTGCGCCTGCAGGGCGACCGGCTGGCCGACATCGTGCTCACGCCGACGGAGCCGGCCTCGCCAGCGCAGGCGGGGCACCGCGCGGGGCTGCAGGCCTTGTCCACGCAGTCGGCTCACGGCAGCCAGGGGGCCCCCACCGGCGAGCCAGAGCCCATGACCCTGAGCCTGCGCGACGTCGTCTTCCGCTATGCGCGCGACGAGGCGCCGGTGCTCGACCACGTCAGCCTGACCCTGCACACCGGGCAGGCGGTGGCCGTGCTCGGCCCTTCAGGTTGCGGCAAGTCCACGCTGATGAAGATCCTGTGCGGGCAGGTCACGCCCGAGGCGGGCGAGGTGCTGCTCAACGGCGTGCCCATGGCCTCGCTGGGCGCCGAAGCCTTCCGCTCGGTGCTGGGCACCGTCTTCCAGGACGACCAGCTGTTCTCGTGCAGCATCCACGACAACATCGCCATGAACGACGCCGAGGCCAGCGCCGAGAAGGTCGAAGCCGCCGCCGCCCTGGCCTGCGTGCACGAGGACATCGCGCGCATGCCCATGGGCTACCAGACGCTGGTGGGCAGCATGGGCGCCACGCTCTCGGGCGGACAAAAGCAGCGCATCCTGCTGGCGCGTGCGCTCTACAAGCGGCCGCGCTTCCTGCTGCTCGACGAGTACACCAGCCACCTGGACTTCGCCACCGAAAAGCGCGTGCAGGACGCCATCAACGCGCTGGGCTGCGGGCGCTTCATCATCACCCACCGCGAGCATTCGCTGCGCGAGGGCGACGCGGTGCGCGTGCTGTGGCAAGGCAAGCTGATCGACCCGGCGGACGTGCCAGCGCCAAGGGAAGGCTGAACGACACCCCGTCGCACGCGAACGCACACACCCCGGGGATGGCCGGATTCCCGGGTTGCACGCAAAATGACACGATCTGTTTTCAGATAGATTCTCGTCTTTTCTTTCGGAAGCGTGTCATGACGAACGTCAAACCCTGGTTGCAGCAGTACGGTCAAGGCGTCCCGGCCGAGGTCAACCCCGACGCCTACCCCTCGCTGGTCGAGTTGCTGGAAGAGGCCTTTCGCACCCACGCCAAGGCCGACTCGATGGCCTACCTGGGTTCGCGCTGGACGTTCGCCGACGTGGACCGCCAGTCGCTGCAGCTGGCCGCCTGGCTGCAGGCGCAGAAGCTGCCCAAGGGCAGCCGCGTCGCCGTGATGATGCCCAACGTGCCGCACTACGCCGTGGCCATCGCCGGCGTGCTGCGCGCCGGCCACGTGGTCGTCAACGTCAACCCGATGTACACGCCGCGTGAGCTCGAGCACCAGCTGGTCGACTCGGGCGCCGAGGTCATCATCGTGCTGGAGTACTTCGGCCCCACGGTGCAGGAAGTCATCGAGCGCACGCCGGTCAAGCACATCCTGCTGGCCTCGCTGGGCGACGTGTTCGGCGCCATCAAGGGCCCCTGGGTCACGTACAAGTCGCGCAACGTCGACAAGCACGTCATCGACTTCAAGCTGCCCGACAACGGCCGCTGCCGCGTCACGCCCTTCAAGGCCGCGCTCAAGCAGGGCAAGTCCCTGCCCTTCCAGCGCCCGGCCCTCAAGGGCAGCGACGTCGCCTTCCTGCAGTACACCGGTGGCACCACGGGCGTCTCCAAGGGCGCCACGCTCACGCACCGCAACCTGGTGGCCAACATCCTGCAGTGCGAGGCCTGGTTCAAGCCCGAGCTCTCGAAGGTCGAGGGCCAGCTGGTCAACGTGGTGGCCTTGCCGCTCTACCACGTGTTCGCGCTGACGGTGTGCTTCTTCCTGAGCGCGCGCATGGGCACGCTCAACGTCATGATCGACAACGCCCGCAACATCGGCAAGCTGATCGAGACGCTCAAGCCCTTCAAGGTCACGCAGTTCCCGGCGGTCAACACGCTCTACAACGCCCTGGTGGAAGAGCCCGATTTCGCACAGCTCGACTTCTCGCGCCTGAAGGTGTGCAACGGCGGCGGCATGGCCGTTCAGCAATCAACCGCCGAGGCCTGGCACCGCATCACCGGCGTGCCCATCGTCGAAGGCTACGGCCTGTCCGAGACCTCGCCCGTGGTGACGGTCAACCGCCTGGACAACATGGGCTACAACGCCGCCATCGGCTACCCGCTGCCCTCCACCGAAGTGGTGCTGCTCGACGACAACGGCCAGCCCGTGGCCCAGGGCGAGCCCGGCGAGATCGCGGTGCGTGGCCCGCAGGTGATGGCCGGCTACTGGCAGCGCCCCGAAGAGACCGCCAAGGTCATGACGGCCGACGGCTTCTTCCGCACCGGCGACGTGGGCGTGATGTCGGCCGACGGCCTGTTCAAGATCGTCGACCGCAAGAAGGACATGATCCTGGTCTCGGGCTTCAACGTGTACCCCAACGAGATCGAGCAGGTGGTGAGCCTGCACCCGGGCGTGACCGAGTGCTGCGCCATCGGGGTGCCGGACGAGAAGTCGGGCGAGGCGGTCAAGCTGTTCGTGGTGCGCAAGGACTACAGCCTGTCCGAGGCCGACATCGCCGAGTACTGCAAGGAGCAGCTCACGGGCTACAAGCGGCCCCGCCACATCGAGTTCCGCGAGGACCTGCCGATGAGCAACGTGGGCAAGATCCTGCGCAAGGATTTGCGCGATGAGGAGCTGGCGCGGCTGGCGGCTCAGGCGCGCAAGAAGGCGGCTTGATGGGCTGAGGCCTGGTCGCCTGCTGCGAGGCGTGATTCGGAAGCCATCCCCTGGGGTGGCTTTTTTGTTGGTGCGTGAGGGGAGTGGTTTTGGGGGGTGGGCTTGCCACGGTGTGTCGCGGGATGGGGGCCAGGGGGGCCTGCTCCGGGACCTCGCTCGCGGGGCACCACCGCGCACTGCATGCGTCACCTCTTGAACACCGACCAAGTGGTGGCCGAGCCAGGACACCGCGAATGGGCCCTGCGCAGGCCCCCCTGGCCCCCATCCCGCGACACACCGTGGCAGGCGGAGAAGGAAGAAAAAGGGCGACGCTTGCGTCGCCCTTTTTCTTCCACCAACCAGGCCGTGCGCGGTGGTTCGGGTTCGGTGGGTGAGGGGCGTGTGAGCCGGCCCGACATGTGCGGTGTCCTGACTCGGCAACCACCAGGCCGGTGTTCAAGGGGTGACGGCTCAACCAGCTCGGTGGTGCCCCGCGCAGGGCCGGATCACACGCCCCTCACCCACCGAACCACGCCCCAACCAGCGCGCACAAAAATCACACACCCCAATGCTGCTTCATGAACGCAGCCTGCCGCTCAAGCGCCTTCGTCGCACTCGGCATCAAGCCAGCATGGATCTGGAACACGTGCCAGCGGTCCTTGTAGACCTCCAGCTCCACGTGCCGATCAAAGCGCTTGGAAGCGTGCAGCAGCCACACCGAGTCGTCGTGCAACACCTCGATCTCGCCAACCTGCACCAGCGTGGGCGGCAAGGTGCTCAGGTCCTGGCGCTTGGGGAAGGCCAGCGTGTGGTCGTGGCGCGGGCGGTACCAGGCGAAGCCCTGCATGCCCCACTCGATGTTGATCATCGGGTCGAGCTTCTTGTACTTCTTGACGCTGTCGCTGTTGAGTTTGGCGTCAAAAGCGGGCGACATCATCACCAGGCACTTGGGCGTGGGCAGGCCTTCGAGCTCCAGGGCCTTGAAGACCAGCAGGGTCAGCGTGCCACCCGCCGAGTCGCCGCCCACGGCGATGTTCTCGGGCTTGTAGCCGCGCTTGAGCAGGTCCTTGAAACCCTCGACCGAATCCTCGATCTGCGCCGGGAAGGGGTGCTCCGGCACGCGGCGGTAGTGGATGGCCAGCACCTCGCAGTTGGCCAGTCGGCTCAGGCGCGTGGTGATGCTGCGGTGGCTGCGCGGGCTGCCGGCGCAGAACGCGCCGCCGTGCAGGTACAGCATGGCGTGCTTCGGCTGGGGCGTGGCCTTGGGCGTGATGCGCTCGGCCGTCATGTTGCCCACCTTCACGTGCTCGACCTTCACGCCGCCACCGGGCGGCATCGACACCGACAGCGTGTGCAGCACGGCGCGCTGCAGGCCCACCGGCATCGGCGGCTTGATCACCGGCTTGAACAGAAAGCGCAGGCTGGCGCGCATCAAGGTCGAGACGATGCTCTCGCGCAGGCCGGGCACCGGCTCGTAGGTGCGCTGGATGGGCGCGGTCGAGGGCGAAGAAGTGGATTCGTTGTTCATGACGGCAGACATGGGGCGGTCCTTGCGGTGCAGTGGCGAGCGCCAGGCAACGAGGTGCCCGCTCAACCCTTCAAATCACGTTTGGCAAACAGCGTGGTCAGCGGTTGATACCACGAGCCCAGCACGCGCACCAGCTTGTCGAGGAACTTGGCGTCCAGCCCGACGAGCACGCGGCGCTTGTTACCCTCGACGGCGCGCAGGATCTGCAGCGCGGCGCTCTCGGCGGTGGTGGTGTTGAGCAGCTTGTCGAAGTTGGCGCGGGCCTGCTCGGTCTTGCCACCGGTGGCGCGGTCGATGCTCTCGTCCATCTTGGCCGTGCGAGCGATGTTGGTGCGGATGCCGCCCGGGTGCACGCAGGTCGCGCTCACGCCGCAGGCGGCCATGTCGAGCTCCTGGCGCAGCGCTTCGGTGTAGCCGCGCACCGCGAACTTGCTGGCGTTGTAAGTGCCGTTGGTGGGCACCGACAGCAAACCGAACAGGCTCGAGGTGTTGATGATGTGGCCCTCACCGGCCTTCTTCAGGTGCGGCAGGAAGGCTTGCGTGCCCCACACCACACCCCAGAAGTTGATGCCCATGATCCACTCGAAGTCCGAAGCCTTGACGGTTTCGAGGAAGGCTCCGAGCGCCACGCCGGCGTTGTTGAAGATCAGGTTGACCTTGCCGTGGTCGCGCACGACCTGATCGGCCCAGGCGTACACCTCGTCGCGGCTGGCCACGTTGACCTTGGTGGTCGTGACCTTGACGCCGAACTTGCCCGCCAGGGCGGCGGTTTCGGCCAGGCCCTTTTCATTGACGTCGCTGAGCGCGAGGTGGCAGCCACGGCGGGCGAGTTCGAGGGCCAGGGTGCGGCCCATGCCGGATGCGGCGCCGGTGATGGCCGCGACCTTGTTCTTGAAGTCTTTCATCGTGCTCTCTGATGGCCCCAAAAAACGGCCCCATCGGGTCCGCCTGGTTGTCGGATCGGAGTGGTTGACGCTCCATCGCCCTCGGCTGGCGGCCACAGGCGCTTTCCCGCCTTGGCTCGCCCCCCTGGACTGGGGCACCATGGATGGCCACTTCCCAGCGAAAATGTCGCCTCGGATGCCTTTTTTGTCGCGCAGGCACGCATCAATGAGAAAATCCGAGGTGCGCACCGCCCCTCCCCGCGTCGCCTGAACCCAGGCACCTGCCCGGTCGGAACACAGTTCGCATCGATGCATTTTGACAATCGTCAATTTCAGAATGGTATTTGACAATGGCCGTTTCCAGACAAAGGGTTAACCCCGAAACCCCCTCCACCCCGGGGGCCTCGGGTCGCCGCTATGGCGGGGTCGATTCGCAGGAGCGCCAGCGCCAGCGGCGCTCCCGCCTGATCGAAGCGGGCCTGGCCGTCTTCGGGGAACGCGGCTACCACCAGGCCACGGTGCGAGACGTCTGCCGTCAGGCGCAGCTCACCTCGCGCTACTTCTACGAGTCCTTCGACAGCATGGAAGACCTCTTCCGCGCCGTCTACTCCGACGTCAACCGCAACCTGATGCAGGCGACCATCCTGTCGCTGGCGGCCTGCCAACCCGAGCCGGAAAAGCTCGCCGAAGCCGCCCTGCGCACCTTCCTCGAATACATCCGCGACGACCCGCACCGCGCCCGCGTGGCCCTGATCGACGCCGTCAACGCAGGCGAAGGCATGAACATGCTGGCCGAGCAGGCCTCGAAGGACTTCGCTCACCTGATCGCCGGCTTCATGCAGCAGATGTTCCCGCGCCTGCCCGAGCTGGGCCTGGACGCCCTGACGCTGTCCAACGGCCTGGTGGGCGCCAACACGCGCATCGCCACGCAATGGGTGGCCGACCGCTGCCAGACCCCGCTCGAAGACGTGCTGCGCAACCTGCTGGGCCTGTTCAAGGCCTGCATCGCGTACGCGCGCCTTCAACTTGAAGAACTCGACCGGACCCAGGCCGCCCAGCGCAAGACGGCCTGAACGCGCCACCCCTCAGGCCATCGTGGCCGAGGCGCGCGCCAGCTCCACGAAGGCCTTGAGGTAATCGATGTCGATGTCGGCTTCGCGGGCGCCCAGGTGGATCTGCTTGGCAATGCCCTTGGGCCCCACGCGCACAGGCACCACGTTCATCTTGTCGGCGTACTCCTGCACCAGCCAGCGCGGCAGCGCGGCCACGCCCCGACCGCTGGCCACCATCTGCACCATGATGTCGGTGGTCTCGATGGTCTTGTGCTGCCTGGGCGAGATGCCCGCCGGCATCAGGAACTGCGTGTAGATGTCGAGCCGGTCGGTCGGCACCGGGTAGGTGATCAGCACCTCGTGCGCCAGTTGCTTCGGCTTGACATGCGCCACGCCAGCCAGGGGGTGCTCACGGTTGACCACCAGCACCTGCTCGTAGTCGAACACTGGCTCGAAATGCAGGCCGGGCTTGTAGAGCGGGTCGGGCGTGACCAGCATGTCGATCTCGTAGCCGAACAGCGCGCCGATGCCCCCGAACTGGAACTTCTGCTTCACGTCCACCTCCACGTCGGGCCAGGCGGCCAGGTAGGGTGACACGATTTTCAGCAGCCACTGGTAGCAAGGGTGGCACTCCATGCCGATGCGCAGGGTGCCGCGCTCGCCCTGCGCGAACTGGCGCAGCCGCTCTTCAGCCAGCGACAGTTGCGGCAGCACACGGTTGGCCACGGCCAGCACGTACTGCCCTGCCTGCGTCAGCCGCAAGCTGCGCCCCTCGCGCAGCCAGATGTCGGTGCCGAGTTGCTGCTCCAGCTTCTTGATGCTGTGGCTCAGGGCGGATTGCGTCAGGCACAGCACATGGGCCGCGGCCGTCAGCGAGCCCTGCTTTTCAACTTCCTGGACGATGGTCAGGTGCGTGCGCTCCAACATGATTCATGAGCCAAATTGATGGTTTACTGAATTAATACCATTTTACTTCATGCCAATGGATCCGTAACCTCGCGCCTCATCGTTGATTCCCGAGACCGGACCATTCCATGACCACGACACACAACCTGGGCTTCCCCCGCATCGGCGCCAAACGCGAACTGAAGTTCGCGCTGGAGTCGTACTGGAAGGGCGAGTCCACGCGCGACGCCCTCAAGGCTCAGGGCGCCGAGCTGCGGCGCCGTCACTGGCGCAACCAGGCCAGCCTCGATCTGGTGCCTGTGGGCGATTTCGCCTTCTACGACCAGGTGCTGGACATGAGCTTCACATTGGGCAACCTGCCCGAGCGCGTCAAAGGCTTCGAAGGCGACGTGCTGGACAACTACTTCCGCGTGGCCCGAGGCCGCTCCGCGCTGAACGCAGAACACGCCGCATGTTGCGGCGCGGGTGTGGCCGCAGGCGAAATGACCAAGTGGTTCGACACCAACTACCACTACATCGTGCCGGAGTTCACCGCAGACACCACCTTCCAGCTGGACGCCTCACGCCTGCTGGATCAACTGGCCGAAGCCCGAGATCAGGGAGTCAAAGCCAAGCCCGTGATCATCGGCCCCGTGACCTACCTGTCCCTGGGCAAGGCCAAAGACCACTCAAACAAGCTGGACCTGCTCGAGCGCCTGCTGCCCGCGTATGCAGAACTGCTCGACACCCTCGTCGCTCAAGGCATCGAGTGGGTGCAGGTCGACGAGCCCATCCTCGTGACCGAGCTGGATGCGGACTGGAAGCACGCCTTCAACACGGCCTACCACCAGCTCAAGGCCAGCAAGGCCAAGCTGCTGCTGACCACCTACTTCGGCCAACTGCAGGAGAACCTGCACCTGGCCGCCAACCTGCCCGTGGCCGGCCTGCACATCGACGCGATCAACGGCCAGGACGACATCCGGCCCCTGTTGAACCTCCTGCCTTCGCACAAGGTGCTGTCGCTGGGCGTGATCAACGGCCGCAACATCTGGAAAACCGACCTGAACGCCACGCTCGACTGGTTGGAGCCCGTGGCGCAACGGCTCGGCGAACGCCTGTGGATCGCTCCGTCGTGCTCGCTGCTGCACGTGCCGGTCGACCTGGGCAGCGAGGTCCAGCTCGATGCCGAGGTGAAATCATGGCTGGCCTACGCCCTGCAAAAGCTGGACGAACTGCAGGTGCTGGCCGCCGCGCTGCAGAACGGCCGCGACTCGGTGAGGGCCGAGCTCGATGCGAACCAGGCCGCCATCAACGCCCGCCGCAACTCCCCGCGCGTGAACAACCCGCTCGTCAAGGCCGCCGTGGCCAAGCTGGACGCCGAGCTGGGGCAGCGCAAGTCCCCCTATGCCCAGCGCGCCCCCAAACAAGCCGCCCTGTTGAAGCTGCCGGCCTACCCCACCACCACCATCGGCTCGTTTCCGCAGACGGCCGACATCCGCCACGCCCGCAGCGAACACAAGGCAGGTCGCCTGGATGAAGCCGGCTACCAGCGGGCCATGAAGGCAGAGATCGAACGCAGCGTGCGCGAGCAGGAGGCCCTGGACCTGGACGTGCTGGTGCACGGCGAAGCCGAGCGCAACGACATGGTCGAGTACTTTGGTGAACAACTGGATGGCTACGCCTTCAGCCAGTTTGGCTGGGTGCAGTCGTACGGTTCCCGCTGTGTGAAGCCGCCCATCCTGTTCGGCGACATCAGCCGCCCGAAAGCCATGACGGTGGCCTGGACCCAGTACGCGCAATCACTGACGCACCGTCCCATGAAGGGCATGCTGACAGGACCTGTCACCATCCTGAACTGGTCCTTCGTGCGTGATGACCAGCCACGTGCGGTGTCCTGCTACCAGCTGGCACTCGCCATCCGCCAAGAGGTGCTGGACCTGGAGAAAGCCGGCGTGCGCGTGATCCAGATTGACGAAGCGGCTTTGCGCGAGGGCCTGCCGCTGCGCAAAGCCCAATGGGGCACCTACCTGGCTTGGGCCATCGAGTCATTCCGCATCGCCGCCAACGGCGTGGAGGATGAGACCCAGATCCACACCCACATGTGCTATTCGGAGTTCAACGACATCATCGCGTCGATCGCCGAGATGGACGCCGACGTGATCACCATCGAGACCTCTCGCTCGGACATGGAGCTGCTCGACGCCTTCGACCACTTCAAGTACCCCAACGAGATTGGCCCGGGCGTCTACGACATCCACTCGCCCAACATCCCGTCGCAGGAGCACATCGTCCAGCTGATGAAGAAGGCCGCCGAGCGAGTGCCCGCAGAGCGCTTGTGGGTGAACCCGGACTGCGGCCTCAAGACCCGTCAGTGGCCGGAAGTGATCCCGGCCCTGACCAACATGGTCGCTGCGGCCAAAGCCCTGCGTCAGGCCGCCTGATCGCTGGATCAGAGGAAGAAGCCTTCGAACAGGGCCACCAGCCACTGCAGTGGGTTGACCGACAGCACGCGCTTGTGGTCACCCACCTGGTCCTGCTCCTGCACCCGCATGACGGGCTTGGACTCGTCGATCAGGTTCTCGTAGAAGCTGACCACGCTCTTGATGCCCGACTCTTCGATGCCCGTGCCTGTGAAGTCCATGGTCGCCAGCGTGTGCGCCTTCAGGAAAGGCCGCCAGGTCGGGAAGTAATAGCCCACGGTCGACGGCGTCTTGTCGAGTTGCGACTTCCAGTTCGCCAGGTCTTTGCGCCACAGCACGTTGAGGGCTTCGTCCCGTGCCTTGCCCGTCAGCGCCGCGATCTCCGGATAGAAGCTGACGTACGAGAAGGCCGAGAAGACACCGTCCTCCTGGAAGGTCATGTAACCGAAGCGGTCCTTGGGGAAGACCTTGGGCAGGCCGCTGTTGAGGGTCGACAGGTCGGAGACGTCTCCCGCCTCGGGGTACATCGCGATGAGCTCGGAGGCCACGCCATCCGCACGGTCCACGCCCCAGAGACTGCGCACCTTGTTCTGCAGCGGCAGCGAAGGGTACTGGGCGGCGGTGCCGTTCTGCGGCGCCGGGAACAGCGGGCCCGAGTCGGCCGCCAGGGCGGACTTCAGCGGCTTGAGCGCCAGGCGCAGGATGCCGTAGTTGGCCGTCGAGCCCACGCCCCCGGCAGAGGAGCCCGACACCAGCAGTTGCTCGGGGCGCGGCATGTTGGCGGCCATCCAGGCCGACAGCGCCTTGGCGTTCTTGTAACCACGGTGGTGGTAGACGGTCGGGTGGGCCGGGTCGGCATCGCTGTAGGTCTGCACGCTGACGCCGGCGTGCACGTCACCCGTGCAGTAGGGCACGTAGACGATGTTCCAGCTCTGGGTGTAGATCTTGCCCAGCAAGGGCGTGCGCGTCATCAGCGGCGTGCCCATGCCGAAGGCCGCGATGTTGACCTGGCTGAAGTAGTTCTCGGGCACGCCATTGGGGTTGGACGCCACCTCGGAGAGCTTGCCCTTGCCCTGGCAGCTCTTTTGGTTCCAGCACGCGCCACCGCCCTCGAAGTACACCAGCGTCTTGGTGGTCATCGGGGTGCGGTTGACGAAGACGCGCGCGGGGGTGCCGTTGCCGCAGGAAGCGCCCGACGCGACGGGCAGGGTCACCGGGGTCCACTTGTAGTACTCGACGGCGGCCTGGGCCAGGGTGGGCAGGCCGAATGCGAGGGTGGCCAGCAAGGCGGTGCGTTGGAAGGCTTGGCGCATGAGCGGGGCTCCTGAGGGAGAGGCATCTGATTTTGCGCGCCATCGTGCCGCCCGAAACCCATTGGATGAACCGCGTTAACCCGGTGAAGGCCACCCCACCCCTCCACATGGAGGACGGGATCATCCGGGGGCCGAGGGGCGACGTTTGCGACCGTTGCCAGCCGCCCCCGCTCGGGTCAGCACGGCCACGCAGGGGTGCTGCACGCGCCGCGCCACGGCGATGGCGTGGTACTGCTCGCGCACGCCATCGGCCTCGCCCACGCACAACACGCCAAGGCGGCTCGCCAACTCGGCGGCCATGGCGCTGGGGGCCACGAAGTAGCCCTCGCCGTGGCGGCCGAATTCGTGGGTCAGCGCGGTGTCGTCGAGCTCGGCCACCACGCGGGGGTGCACGCCGTGGGTGTCGAACCAGGCGCGCAGTTGATGGCCCATCACGGCGTCCTCACCGGGCATGAGCATGGGGGCGCCATCCAGGCAGTCCGGGAAAGACCGCGCCCGGTCGGCCAGCAAGGAGGGGGCGGCGTAGAAGCTCACCGGCTCGTCGCCCACCGGGTGGCTTTGCGCACGCACGCCGGCCGAGCGCGGCAGCGGCGCATCGGCGATGACGAGGTCGAGCTCGTGCAGGGCCAGCTGCGCCAGCAGGCGGTCGAGGCGCCATTCGCGGCAGACCAGGTGCACGTGCTCGCCCATGCGCAGCACCGGCGCCAGCAGCCGGTACGCGACCGACTTGGGCACGGCATCGGCCACGCCGACGCGGAACTCGATGCGCTGCTGCGCCTGCGCCTTGTTGCGTGCGCTGGCTTGCAGCTCGGTGCCCAGCGCGAAGATCTCGCGGGCGTAGCCTTGGGCCATGCGCCCCTTGTCGGTCAGCGCCAGGCGGCGGCCCTGGCGGTTGAAGAGCCCTCCGCCCAGCTGGTCCTCGAGCTGCTGCAGCTGCTCGCTGATGGTCTGCGGGCTGATGTGCAACTGCTCGCTGGCGCGCGCGATGCTGCCGGTGTCGGCCACCTGCAGGAAGTAGCGCAAGTGCTTGAAGTTCAGGCTCGACATTCGCAACCTCAGCCGATGATTTGAAGCGGGATATTCGACTTTACCTGATCAATGCTTGCGCCTAACCTGTGCGGATGCTGACCCAAGTTCACCCCCAAGTTCACACGCACCCCAACCGCACACCCACCCCCCGCACCCGCGTCGGCCTGCTGGGCCATGGCCGCGCCGGCCAGGCCGTGGCCCAGGCCCTGCTGGCCGACCCACTGATCGACCTGCGCTGGGTCGCCCGCCGCCACCTGCCACCCGACAGCCTGGACCACCTGCCCGGCACCCAGGTGCCCGTGATCGCCACGGGCGGCGACGCGCTGGACGAACTGATCTCGCACCGCCCCATCGACGCGCTGGTCGACTTCTCGTCGGCCGATTCGGCGTCGCACTACCTCGATGCCGTGCGCCGACACCGCCTGATGCTGGTCAGCGCCGTCTCCAGCTACGCGCCACAGCAGCTCGCCGCGATCCGCGCGCTGGCCGACACCTGCCGCGTCATGTGTTCGCCCAACATCACCGTGGGCATCAACTTCCTGATCGTGGCGGCGCGCCTGTTGCGCACCATCGCGCCGCAGGCCGACATCGAGATCATCGAACAGCACTTCCGCGACAAGCCCGAGGTCTCGGGCACGGCGCGGCGCATGGCGCGCACGCTGGACCTGGACGAGGCGCGCATCACCTCGTTGCGCCTGGGCGGCATCGTCGGGCACCACGAGGTCGTGTTCGGTTTCCCGCACCAGACGGTGCGCTTGACGCATGATTCGATCCGTCGCGAAGCGTTCGGCACCGGCGCGTCCTTCGCGCTGCGCGAGCTGCGTCAACGCGAAGCGGGCTTCTACACGATGGAAGAGCTGATCGCCGGGGTCATGCGCGGGCAGTTGCTCGCTGCCTGAACTCGGCGCAGGCAGCCCAGGCCTGGCGCGCACCTCACCTCCTTTCAGAGAGACCGACCTTTGAACCACCCCACCCAGATCGAACTCATCGGCGCGGCGCTGTTCGCGCTGGCCATCGCCCACACCTTCGCCACCGGCATCTTCGAGCGCCTGGCCCACAGCCGCCCCCGTCACGCGGGCGTGTGGCACCTGCTGGCCGAGGTCGAGGTGGTGTTCGGCTTCTGGGCCATCGTGCTGGTGGGATTCATGTTCGCCGTGGGAGGCAAGCAGGTGGCGGTCGAGTACGTGGACTCGCGCAACTTCACCGAGCCGCTGTTCGTCTTCGCCATCATGGTGATCGCCGCCACGCGCGCGGTGCTGCAGGCGGCCAAGTCGCTCATCGGCTTCGTGGCGAAACTGCTGCCGCTGCCCGGCGAGGTGGGCTTTTACCTGACGGTGATGCTGCTGGTGCCGCTGCTGGGCTCGTTCATCACCGAGCCAGCGGCGATGACGCTGGCCGCGCTGATCCTGGGCGAGCGGGTGCTGTCCCAGCGCGTGTCGCAAAAGCTGAAGTACGCGACGCTGGGGGTGCTGTTCGTCAACGTGTCGATCGGGGGCACGCTCACGCCCTATGCCGCGCCGCCCGTGCTGATGGTGGCCGCGGCCTGGGGCTGGGACCTGCCCTTCATGCTGCAGAACTTCGGCTGGAAGGCGGCCATCGCGGTGGCCATCAACGCGCTGGGCGTGACGCTGCTGTTTCGCAAAGAATTGATCGCCCTGCGCCCACCCACCCGCTCGGTGACCGAAGGCCCCGTGCCGCTGCTGCTGACCGCCATCCACCTGCTGCTGTTGGCGGGCGTCGTGACCTTCGCGCACCACCCGGCCATGTTCATGGGCCTGTTCCTGCTGTTCATGGGCGTGGCCACGGCCTACCCGCAGCACCAGGGCCGGCTCATCTTGCGCGAGGGCCTGCTGGTGGCCTTCTTCCTGGCCGGGCTGGTGGTGCTGGGCGGGCAGCAGCGCTGGTGGCTCGAGCCCGTGCTGTTGGGCATGAGCAGCGAGGCCGTGTTCTACGGCGCCACCGCGCTGACGGCCTTCACCGACAACGCGGCGCTGACCTACCTGGGCTCGCTGGTGCCGGGCCTGTCCGATGAATTCAAGCTCGCGCTGGTGGCGGGCGCCGTGACGGGCGGGGGCCTGACCATCATCGCCAACGCACCCAACCCCGCTGGCATCGCCATCCTCAAGCGGCACTTCGACAACGAGTCGGTGTCGGCGCTGGGGTTGGCCGCGGCGGCCCTGGTGCCGACCTGCGTGGCGGCGGCGGCGTTCAGGTTGCTGTGACAGGCTGATCGCCCTCGCCGGAGGCGCTGGCAACGGCCCCTTGGATGTGGCGCAACCCCGGCGCCAACAGCCTGCCTACAATGCCTCACCGTGAATGCCTTGCGTCGCCACCGTCAAACCTTCAGCTGGATCGCCATCGTGGCCATCCTGATGCTGCTGTTGGCGCCGACGCTGGTGCGGGCCTGGCACGCCGACACCCCCGCTCGGCTGACGCTGACCGAGGTCTGCTCGGCCCAGGGCACGCGCTGGGTGAGCGTGTCGACCGACGCCCCCGCCGATCAGCCAGCGGCCGAGCACTCCGCCCAGCACTGCCCCTGGTGCGCCCACCACGCCCCGACGCTGGGGCTGCCGCCCGCCGGACTCGACATGAGCTGGCTGCGTGAAACCACGCACGCCCTGCCACGGGCCTTCCTGCACGCACCGCGCACCCTGCACGCGTGGCGAGGCACCCAGCCTCGCGCCCCACCTCGCTTGTCCTGAGCCACCGCCATCGCCCAAGGCGACGTGTCAGCACGCCGCCAGGCGCCCCCGTGACACAAGACAACGAGTTTTTCCATGCATTGCTCTCGCTCCGCCATTTCGGCCGCAGCCCTGCTGATGGCCGCCTCCGCCTTCGCCCAAGAATCCCCCGACGCACCCACGCTCAACGAGGTGGTCGTCAAAGGCTCTCGAGACCGACTGCAGCTCAACGAAGCCAACAGCGCCGCCAGCCGCCTGGGGCTGACCGCCCGCGAAACGCCCGCCACCGTGCAGGCCATCACCCAGCAGGAGATGCAGACCAGGGGCCTGCGCACCGCGCGCGAGGCCTTCGCCGACATCCCGGGCGTGATCTCGGGCAACGTGCCTGGCAACCCCGCCGCCGTGATGATGCGGGGGTTCTCGGGCAACGCCGTGTCCATCCTGCAGGACGGCGTGCGCGTGTCCACCTCCACCGTGGTTCAGCGCGACACCAACACCTGGCACTTCGAGCGCATCGAGGTCATCAAGGGCCCGGCCTCCGTGCTGCATGGCGAAGGCGCCCTGGGCGGCGTCATCAACAAGGTCACGCGCAAACCCACCTTCGAGGGCAACGAGTTCGATGCGCTGATCAGCCACGGCAGCTTCAACACCACCACGCTGGCGGCGGGCGCCAACTTCCAGCTCTCCGACACGGCGGCCGTGCGCATCGACGCCAGCCAGCTCCAGTCGGACAGCCTGTACGACGTCGACCGCAACGACACGCGCTCGCGCGGCCTGACCGCCAGCGTGCTGCTCAAGCCCAACAGCGACCTCTCGGTGCTGGTGGCGCTCGACCATTACAACGACCTGTACGAGACCACCTACCAGGGCCTGCCGCTGGTGCAGGCCGCCACGGCCCGAGACCCGAGCGACATCCTGCAAAGCAAGAACGGCCTGGTGGTCGACAAAGCCCTGCGCCACCAGAACTACAACCCCGATGGCGGCTATTCAGGCGCCGATGAAACCACGCTGCGCTCGCGCATCGACTGGCGGCTGCAACAGGGCTGGAGCCTGGCCACAGACCTCACGGCCTACACCGCCGATCGCGCCTTCGTGCTCAGCGACACCCAGGCTTACGCCGCCCCGACCGCCGGCTACCCGCAAGGCAGCTTCGTGCGCACGCTGCAGCGCTTCTACCATGACCACCGCTTCTGGAACGCCCGCGCAGCGCTGAGCAACGACGCGACCCTGGCCGGCCTGCGCAACCGCTTCACGGTGGGGCTCGAGCGCAACCACACCCGCCTGGCCAGCCTGCGCCAGACCTCCTCCAACACCCTGGTCTCACGCGTTGACCCCTACCAGCCCGTGGTGGGCACGGTGCCCAAGGCCGACAGCGCCTACACGGCAGGCAATGTCAACTTCGACTCGCGCCTGACCACGCAGTCGGTGTTCCTGGAAGACGCGCTCAACCTCACGCCCGCGTGGCTGCTGGTGGCCGGACTGCGCCACGACGACATCGACCTCGAGCGTGCCGTGACCAATTTCACCGTGACGCCGAACACCGTTCAGCGCGCCAACCCGCGCTACCACCCGCTGTCATGGCGGGCCGGCACCACCTTTGACCTCGACGCCGACACCACGCTGTACGCGCAGCACACCACCGCGACCACACCGGTGTCGTCGATGCTGCTGCAATCGATCGCCAACACCAGCTTCAGGCTGACCAAGGGCCGTGCCACCGAAGCGGGCATCAAGCTGTGGGCGCTCGACCGCCGCGTGACCCTCACGGGCGCCGTCTACCAGGTCAAGCAGGACGACATCCTCACGCGCGATCCGGCCAACCCCGCGCTGACGGTGCAAGGAGGCAAGCAGTCTTCACAGGGGGTGGAACTCAACCTCGCGGCCAAGGTGACGGCGAGCCTGAACCTCGGCGCCAACATCGGCACCACGCGCGCGAAGTACGACGAGCTCATCGAAGCCGGCGGTGCGGTGCGCACGGGCAACCGCCCCATCAACACGCCAGAGCACACCGCCAACGCCTGGGCCAGCTACGCCATCCCCGGCACGCCGGTGACGGTCAGCGGCTTTGCCCACCACGTCTCGGGCTTCTACACCGACACGGCCAACACCATCCACGTCAACGGCCGCACCACGTACGACGCCGCCGTGGCCTGGAAGGTGGACAAGTCGGCCACGCTGACCCTGCGCGGGCGCAACCTCACCGACCAGTTCTACGCCGAGTACTCGGGCTACCCGAGCACCAACGTCTACATCGGTGCGCCGCGCAGCTTCGAGGTCGCGCTGCTGGTGCACTTCTGAGCGAGGGCCACGCCATGCCTCGCCTGCGCCGCTTCGTTCGCCGCGTGCACCTTTGGCTGGGCCTGAGCCTGGGTGCGCTGTTCGCCGTGATGGGCCTGACGGGCTCGGCCCTGGTGTTCTACCAGGAAGTCGATGCCTGGCTTCACCCCGAGGTGCGCGTGAGCACCTCGCTGCCCGCCCCCGGCTGGGACTCCCCCGTTTGGGACCAGGCCCTGGCCACCGTGAGGACGCGCTGGCCCGAGCGAGCCGGCGCCTGGCGCTTCGAGGCCACCGGTGAGTCAGGTGCCCTGCCCGCTCGCTACCAACCGCCGGGTGTCGGCCACCACGGACAGCGCATCATGGTCTGGCTGAGCCCCGACGGCAGGCAGGTGCTGCGCGAAGCCGAATGGGGCAGCTACCTCATGACCTGGCTGTACGACCTGCACAAGGATCTGCTGCTGCATGCCCCTGGCCGCGCCTTCGTGGGCTGGTCGGGCCTGGCCACGCTGGTGCTGCTGCTGTCCGGCCTGTGGGCCTGGTGGCCTCGTGGCAGCTGGCGCCAGGCCCTGCACTTCAAGCGCGAAGCCGTGGCCTCGCGACGCCTCTACGACATCCACAAGCTCAGCGGGCTGATGGGCTTGCCTTTGCTGCTGATGCTGGTGGGAACCGGCGTGATGCTGGCCCTGCCCGACGAAAGCAATGCCGTGCTGAGCCGATGGACCGGGCCGGTGAACAAGCCCCCGGTGGTTCGCTCGACGTTGCCGCCCGAGGGCGCCGCATCGTCCGCTTCCGCACCGCGCATGCCTCTGAGGCAGGCCCTGGCCAACGCCCACCGCGTGTTGCCACAGGCTCGCCTGGCCTGGGTCGAGGCCCCAGGCCAACCCACTGGCGTGGTGATGGTGCGCGTGCAGCAACCGGGCGACCCCAGCCACCGCTTCCCGCACAGCCACGTCTACCTGGACCAGCACAGCGGCGCGGTGCTGGCTGTCCACGATCGCCAGCGCTTGGGCACCACCAGCCGCATCAACAACTGGCTGCACCCCCTGCACGACGCCTCGGTGGGCGGACTGGGGCTTCGGGGGCTGGTGGCGCTGGTGGGCCTGGTGCCGGCGGCCTTGTTCATCACAGGGTGGCTGCGCTGGTGCGTCAGACGCAAAAGGGGCTGAGGCCACCGCAGACAATTGCCACGGCAAGCCCCCGTTGATCAGGCCTTGGGAGCGCACACAGATCCGCGACACTGCGCCTGAGGCACACCCTGAAGTGCCGCACCCACACACAGGAGAGCCGCGATGGCCGTATCGATGTCGTCAAGCGTGGCGCTGGGAAGCCCCACCACCACCGCTGCGGCGCAGGAAGACCCGACCACCGCTGCGCTCAACAAGATCTCGCCCGCTTTGGGCAAGGCCCACGGGCGCGTGCAGTCCCAGCTTCAAAGCGACTCGACGTCGCTGTCTCAGCTGGGCAAGTACAAGGCCACCGTCGCAGACCTCGCCAGCGCCGCCCAGGCGCTGAGCCAGCTGGGCAGCGGCACCGGCACCGGCACCGGCAGCGTGGCCGACCAGGCCAAGGTCGTCGAGCGCTTCGTGACCGCCTACAACCAGGCGATCACGGCCTCGCGCCCCGACACATCGAGCGAGGCGAGCAGCACGCTGGCCTCGTCGCGCCGCGCCCTGACGAACGCCTCCGCTGACACCAGTCGCTCGCAACTGGCCAAGCTGGGCCTGTCTCGGCAAGCCGATGGCACGCTCAAGCTCGACACCGCGGCGCTCAACAAGGCCTTGACAGCGGGTGCCAGCACAGGCACCGCCGCCACAGGCGGAACCGGCCTGAGCACCCTGGCCCAACTGGGCAAGGCCATCGGCAAGCGCGCCGACAACGAACTCGCCAGCAGCAGCCGGCTGGCCACCGCCACCAGCCTGTTCAGCGGCAAGACCACCCAGCTCAAGCAACAGCAGACCCGCTTGCTGGAGGCCGCCACCCAGATGTCCTCTCAGGCGAGCGCCAGCACGGGCACCAACACCAGCAACTGGTCCACGCAGCAGGCGCTGCGCAAGTACTTGGTGTGAGGCGACACGGTCCGTCGCTCAGGTCCGCAAGAACGACAGCAACGCCTCGTTGAACACCTGCGGGTGTGACACGTTCAGCCCGTGCGGCGCGCCGCCGACCCTCACCAACTGGCTGTGGCGAACGGCGCGGTGGGTGCGCAGCCCCGAGCCTTCGATGGGCACGATCGCATCCTGATCGCCATGGATCACCAGCGTGGGCACGCTGATCTTCATCAGGTCCTCCCGGAAATCGGTCGTGCTGAAAGACGCCATGCAGGCCAGCGCCGCGTGTTGCGCCGACTGGTGGCAAAGGGCAATGGCCTCGCCACGCTGCGCCTCGGTGACCTGCAACACGCCATGGGCCGAGAAGAAAGCCGTGATGAACTCATCGAAATAGGCGTTTCGGTCTCGCTCAAGCGCCTGCGTCTTGGCTTGAGCCGTCTCCGCGGTGAGGGGCCCTTCGGGATTGTCGTCCCCATTCATCAAGCAGGGTGTCACGGCGGCGGCGAACACGACGCTGCGCAAGCGGGACTGGCCGTGGCGGCCGATGTAGCGCGCCACCTCGCCCCCACCCATCGAGAAACCGACCAGCGTCACGTCCTGCAGACCACACTGGTCCATGACCCGTTCCAGGTCATCGGCCAGTTCGTCGTAGCCGTACCCGGAAGGGGGCTTGTCCGAACGACCAAAGCCCCGGCGGTCGTAGGCCACCACGCGATGCCCGGCTGCCTGGAGCACCGCGGTCTGCAACGCCCATGCCTGCGCCGACAAGGGCCAACCATGGATCAGCACCACCGCGCGCCCACTGCCTTGGGTGTCGTCGATGTGCAGACGCACAGCGCTCGCGGGCGACGGGCCACCTGCGGAGCCGGCGCCTGACGCACCTTCCGGATCGAGCGAACGCCCGACGCCGCCGGCGGCAGCGCCGCCCAATGCACCAGCGACGGCGCCCATGGGCGCGCCGACCACCACCCCGACCGCCCCGGCGACCGAGACACCGATCGCGGCCCCCGCGACCATGCCGGCGACCATCGCCCCGGCCATCAACACCGAGTGGCCCTCGCGCTCCGCTTCCCGCGGATCAAGGGCGAATTGAGCGGCGGGGTTCGGGTCCTGCGACGGAACACCGTGACCGGACCGGGCCTGATCCGTCAGGTCTTCGTCGGGGCGGGTCCTGATGGCAAACGCCTGGGTGGATGGGGGCATGTCTGTCTCCTGTGTGAAGAGATGCATGCTCGCAGCCAGGGCGCAAGGCGTCTGTTCTGCAGGCCACAGAAGGCCGCGCCAGTCCGGGGCGTCATCCCAAGAACCCCGGAGACAAAAAAGGGTCACCCGTTACCGGGTGACCCCTTCGTGCTCACACTGCGGTCAAGGCCGCATCAGTTCAGGCAGCACGCCAGGCGCTCCAGGCAACAAGCCAGGTCGCCGCAACAGGCCTCAGAGGCCCAGACGGCAGCGCTCAGGCCCATCAGGCCGAATGCCGCGAACAGTTTCGTCAGTTTTTTGCTCATGTTGAAAACTCCAAAGTGGATGTGAAGAGGCTGTTTCTCGTCAGCACTTTCACCTTGGGGGCTTCCAGATGGTCTCCACGGGTGTGGGCCAAACCAAGAAGTGACTTGCAAGCGGACAAACATCGGCAACCGGCACCAGGGAGGCGAGCGCCGGCGTCGCCTCCAGCGCCCTGTCAGCGCACACCTGGCAGCCGGCCAGGCCGCAGGGCATGGCCTGGTCGCACGTGGTGTCGCAACAGGGGTGAATCATGGATGGGGTTGCCTGCGCAGGCGCAACGACCTGCCACGCGGCCAGGAACAGGGCCATCAGGACCAGCCAGCGACGCATGGCAGATCGTGTCAGCATGCCTGGCCATCGACCGCCACACCGGCCTGCATCGCCTGCTGGTCTGCGTGGTACGAGGACCTGACCATCGCCCCCACCGCCGCATGCGTGAAGCCCAGGCGCTTGGCCTCTTCCTCGAACGCCTTGAAGGTGTCCGGGTGCACGTAGCGGCGCACCGGCAGGTGGTGGCCTGAAGGCGCCAGGTACTGGCCGATGGTGATCATGTCGATGCCGTGCTCGCGCATGTCGCGCATCACTTGGTAAACCTCTTCGTCGGTCTCGCCCAGGCCGACCATGATGCCGCTCTTGGTCGGCACGTCGGGGTGCAGGGCCTTGAACTTCTTGAGCAGGTTCAGGCTGAACTGGTAGTCCGAACCCGGGCGCGCTTCCTTGTACAGGCGCGGCGCGGTCTCCAGGTTGTGGTTCATCACGTCGGGCGGCGCGGCCTTGAGGATCTCGAGAGCGCGCTCGTCGCGGCCGCGGAAGTCGGGCACCAGGATCTCGATGCGCGTGGCCGGCGACTGCTCGCGAACCTGCTTGATGCACTCGACGAAGTGGCCGGCGCCGCCGTCGCGCAGGTCGTCGCGGTCCACCGAGGTGATGACCACGTACTTGAGCTTGAGCGCCGCAATCGTCTTGGCCAGGTTGGCCGGCTCGTTGACGTCCAGCGGGTCGGGGCGGCCGTGGCCCACGTCGCAGAAGGGGCAGCGGCGCGTGCACTTGTCGCCCATGATCATGAACGTGGCCGTGCCGTGGCCGAAGCATTCACCGATGTTGGGGCACGAGGCCTCTTCGCACACCGTGTGCAGCTTGTGCTCGCGCAGGATGTTCTTGATCTCGTAGAAGCGCGTGCTCGCCGGCCGGCACGATCTTGATGGGGATGCGCGCGGTCTTGGCCTGGGCCTTCTGCTTGGCGGAAGGGTTGTAGGCGGTGGGGGATGCGCTGGAAGGCGATGCGCTCACGGGTGCGGAGGCAGCGGCCGCCCCGGTGGCAGGCGCTTGTGGCGCGGCCGGGGTCGAAGGGGACGTGGTGGACTCGGACATATCCCGAAACTGTAGCCCATCGGCCCGGCAGACGCCATGTGGCCGGCCGCAACGCCCTGGGCTCAGGGCGCCAGTTGCACGTCCAGGTGATGCACGAGGCGCGCCGCGGCCTCGTCCCAGCCCACCTGCACACCCAGGCTGGCCAGGTCCACCGTTTTCAGGCCGTTGTAGCCGCAGGGGTTGATGCGGCCATACGGCGCCAGGTCCATGTCCACGTTCAGCGCAACACCGTGGTAAGTGCAATGGCGCGTGACCTTGATGCCGATGGCGGCCACCTTGCCCAGGCCCCGGAACGGGTCTGAAGGGTCGGCGGGGCCCGTGAGCGCGGCGTGCGCGAACGGGTCGTCCAGTCGCACGTAGATGCCGGGGGCGCCCGCCACGCGGTGGCCGGTCACGCCCAGGTCCTGCAAGGTGCGCAGCACCGCCTGCTCCACGCGGTAGACGTATTCCTTGACAAAGTAGCCGCGCCGGCGCAAATCGAGCAGCGGGTAGGCCACCACCTGGCCTGGCCCGTGGTACGTCACCTGCCCGCCCCGGTTGGTCTGCACCACGGGGATGTGGCCCGGCCCGGGCGGGTTGAGCAGCACGTGCTCGGCCTTGCCGGCCAGGCCCTGCGTGAAGACCGGCGGGTGCTGGCAGACCCAGATCTCGTCAGGGGTGTCGTCGGTGCGCTGCTCGGTGAAATCCTGCATCGCACGCATGGTGGGTTCGTAGGGCGCCAGGCCCAGGTTCTTCAGCGTGGTCACCTGGCGGTTTTACCACCGATGGCGACCAACGCAGCCGCCTCAGTCGACCCGAACCGCGCGCATCAGGATGGCGCGGCAGGCCTGGCGATCAGGCCGCAGGTGGCTGTTGACCACCTGCCCGAACAGGATGCCGTCCACCGTGGCGATCAGCCCGATGGCCACCTCTTCTGGCGAGCCAATGCCCAGTCGAGCCAACGCGGCCGTCGTGGCATCGACAAAGCCCTGGTGGACCTGCCTGACCACCAACTCCAGAGAAGGCTCACGAGAAGCAATGAGGAAGATCTCGATCTGCGCCACCACCCGATCGCGTTTGGCCGGGGATGTCCAGTCTTCGATGCGCTCGGCAAGCGAGTCGATGAACCGGTCCAGGGATGGCTCCTGCGCCGCCAGCCTCGACGCATCGGCCTGAAGGTCCTGCAGGTTGCGCGACGCGTGGCGATGCAGGGCCAGGGTCAACAGGTCCAACCTGCTGCGACAACACGACGAGGTCGAGCCCGCGGGCAACCCCGCCAGGGCGTCAACGGCGCGGTGGGTCAGGCCCCGGGCCCCGCGGGTGGACAACAGCGACAAAGCGGCGTCGGCGATGGTGTTCTTGCGTTCTGAACTCACGGTGGCGGGGTGTGGGCGGGCTGAGGCCGCGCGAGCCGGCAGGCCCGCATTGTCTCCGACAGGGGGCCCGGCATGCCAACAACCTGGTTTCCCCGCATCGACCAAACGCCTTCATTCGCCAGAATCAACTACACCTGTAGTTAACGGAGGATCGGCATGAACCATCACATCGCATCAAACTGGCGCAGGCTCGCGCTGACGGGGGCACTCCTGACCGCATCCCTGGCATCGCAAGCGGGCACTTACTTCACCTGGAACCGGGTCGACCTGCCGGTGGCCAGCGGCGCCTCGTGTGGCAACGGCAGCCCTTATCGGTTCTTCGTCAACCGCACCCCCTTCACCACCAAGACCATCGTCATCATGGAGGGCGGAGGGGCTTGCTTCGACCAGAACGCCTGCCTCTGGAAAGGCAGCTTCTTCGGCGGCAGCAATTCCAACGGCATCGCCACCAACTACATGTCCGGCCTGCTGTCGAACCTGCCGAACACCTCGGGATCGCCCTTCGCCGTGATCAACCAGGGCGCCTTGGGCCTGACCCCTTTCGCGGCCCGCATGAGCGCCAGCAAGGTTCAGACGCAAAGCTGGAACATCGTGTACATGCCCCAGTGCACCGGTGACGTCTACACCGGCAACCAGGTCAACGTGTACGCAGACGCCGACCCGGCCAAGCCGCTGACCTATTTCCACCGAGGCGACGTCAACTCGCAGGAGGTCGCGAAGTGGATCGCGGCCAACATGCCCCGCCCGGCCCACCTGCTGATGTACGGCTTTTCTGCCGGGGCCATCGGCGTGAACGCGCACTACGCCGACTTCCGCAACGCGATCCGGCCCGTCAAGTCCGCCATGCTGGCCGACTCGGGCCCCTTGTTCGAAGCCGACCGCGGGGGCTCGCCCGAGCAGCAACCTTCACTGCCCCTGCACACCCGCATCCGCGGCGCCTGGGGGCTGGACGGCCCCAAGGGGATCGTGACCCGCCTGATGGCGCAGTACCCGGGGCTGGGCAACCCGGACAACCTGGGCTCGCTCAACACGGCCCTGGCCAGCGTGTTCCCGCAAGACCGCATGGGCCACACCTTGCTGCAAACGGACGTCGTCTTCGCCGCGTACTCGTACGACAAGTTCTTCCCGGAAATCGGCAAGGAAACCAGCATCCAGGCTCGCAACGCGATCCGCCTGAACAAATGGCAGCAGGAACTGGGGCCGTGGCTGAGCACCCTGCAGACCCGACCCAATGTGGGCTACTACATCCCCCACGCCAGGCCATCGGTGTTCCATTCGCATTCCACGACCATGTTCACCTTCGATCACACCGGCATCCCGGAGCAGGGGATCGACGGCGTGACGTCTTTCGTCGACAACCTGCTGGACGGGCAAGGCACGCCGATGCGGGCTTTCGAGCAATCCCAGGCGCCCAAGCGCCCGGTGGTCGACTGGCTGTACAAGCAGTTCTCGGACCTGTTGTTCGTGAACCTGGGGCTTTGAGCCCCTGTGGGCTCCGCCGCCTCAAGCGCGCGCCAGGCGCTGGAACAAGGCCCCAGGCAGGCGCGCCACCTGCCCCATGAGTTCAAGTTCCAGCAGGCGTGCGCCCAGCTCGGCGGGACCCAGGCCGGTGCGCGCCGACAGGGCGTCCTGCCCGACTGGGTCGTGGCCCATGGCGCGCAGGACGGGGTCTTCATCGCCGGCCTGAGCATCGGACAGCGCCTCGCCATCGGGCGACAGGGCCGTCACGGCAGGTGCCGCAGGCGCATCGCCCGCCATCGCCGTCCCCAGGCGCAGCTCTTCGAGCACGTCCTGCGCGGTCTCGACCAGCTTGGCGCCCTGCTTGATGAGCGCGTGGCAGCCCTTCGATTGCGGCGAGTGGATGGAGCCCGGGATGGCCAGCACCTCGCGCCCCATCTCGTTGGCCAGCCGGGCCGTGATGAGCGAGCCCGACTGCACCGCCGCCTCGACCACCAGCGTGCCTCGCGACAGCGCCGCCACGATGCGGTTGCGGCGCGGGAAGTTGGCGGGCAGCGGCGGCGTGTGCAGCGTGAACTCCGACAGCACCAGGCCGTTGCGGGCCACGCGGCGAGCCAGGGGCTTGTGCCCCTTGGGGTAGACCTCGTTCAAGCCCGTGCCCAGCACGGCGATGGTGCCGCCAGCCGCGGGCATGTCGCCGGACTCGATGGGTTGCAGGGCGCCGTCGTGCGCGGCGGCATCGACCCCACGCGCCAGGCCCGACACGACCACCACGCCGGCCTCGCTGAGTGCGCGGGCGAAGGCCTCGGCGTTCTCGGCACCCTGCACCGTGGGGTTGCGGCTGCCGACGATGGCCACCGCCGGGCGACGCCAGCGGTTCAGGTCGCCCTCGGCGAAGAGCACCAGGGGCGGGTCGACCGCTTCGAGCAGGGGCGCGGGGTAGGCCGCATCGGCCAGGGTGAGCACGGCCCGAGGCGCCTCGGCTTGAGCGGATTGCAACCAGGCCCAGGTGCGCTCGAGTTCAGGCTGCCAGCCCGTGTCCGCCTGCAGCGCATCGGGGGCGAAACGCGGCAGCACCGCGCGCACGGCATCGGGCTGGGCGGCGAACACCGCCTGGGGCGAACCAAAGGCCGCCAGCAGGCGGCGCGCCGGTGCAGGCCCCAGGCCGGGCACCAACAGCAGGCGCAACCAGGCGCCCAGTTCATCGAAATCGGGAGACACGTCGGAGGATCAAAAAAAAGCGCCCGGCGGTGTCCGGGCGGACACCGGGGCGGCCTCCAACTTCAAGCGCCGCACCCGGGGCAGGTGCGTGGCAGGCGGTCAGGGCTGGGTGAAGCGGTCACCTGCCTTGACCGGCTCCTGCACGTTCAGGATCAGGGCGTAGGACATGCGCTCGAACACCCGGAAGACGAACAACAGGCCATGGCGCTCGTCGGGCAGCTTGATGAGCTCCTTGCTCTCGGTGGTGGTGTCGCGCACGGTGGCGCCATCGCGCCACAGGGCCAGCACGGTGCCCCGGTCCAGGCCGTCGCGGCTGCCGCGGTTGAGCGCCACGATCTGGTTCTGGCCGGCGGTCAGGGCGTCGCCATAGATGGACACGATCTGGCCACCCACCGGGTCCTTCGGGGCGTGCGGCGCGATGTTGTCGAACTCGCGTGGCGGCACAGGGGCCAGGCGGTCACCCGTGCCGGCTTCCTGGCGGATGCTGGTGACGGTGAAGGTGGACGGGATGACCAGCGGCTTGCCGTCGGCGCCCGTGCCCTCGGCGCCTTCGCGGGTCAGCGTCATGGTGCCCACGTAAGCGGCTTCGTAACCCAGGACCTCGCGGGTGCTCGGGTCGCGCAGCGGCTTGGGCTGGCGGAACAGACGCCAGTCGCGGCGGCCTTCGAGGTTGCCGCGGACGTAGGCGGTTTCGCCCCGACCCAGCATGACGCGGCCTTCCTGGGTGGCGACCACGCGGGGCGCGGTCAGCAGTTCGTCGGAAGACTCGAAGATGACCGCTTCGTTGAAGAAAGGCTCGAGCAGGTGGATGGGCACCGTGGCGATGGCGTCGTCGAGGCTGCCTTCGCGCACGCGTGGCGAGAGCTTGGCGTCGCCGCTGACGGGCTGCCCCAGGCGCAGGCGGGCACGGCCGTTGCTCTTGTCCAGGTAGAGCACCTGGCCGGGGAAGATGAGGTGCGGGTTGCGGATCTGCTGCAGGTTCATGCCCCACAGCTCGGGCCAGCGCCAGGGTGACTTCAGGAACAGGCCCGAGATGCCCCACAGGGTGTCGCCGCGCTTGACGGTGTGGCTGTCTGGGGCGTTGGGCGAGAGCTCGGACAGCGGCACGCCGGCTTCGGCGACCTGCTGGGCGGTGGCCTTCTGCTTGGCCGTGATGGGGAAGTTGGGCTCGGCCGAAGCGGTGTGGGTCAACACGCCAAGGCACAGGGCGGCGGCCGCGGCCAGCGGTGCGAACGTCTCGCGGCGAATGGACAAACGCGGGGACAGCGAACGCTGGGACATCGAAACAGCCTCCATGGACAGCCTTGAATTCGGCCTTGACGTGGACAGTGGGGCTCGGGATTCGGCAAAATCCACCCCTGGATCGAAGGATTCTGCCCGCAAAAGTCGCACGGTCGCAATGGAAATTGCGCCGTGTTACCCCGGGTGGCGCGCCCTTCGGCGACGCCCTCGTTGCGCTGCTCCCACATTGGCCTCCGGGCCTTCCCTCCTCTGGACGAACCCTTTTTCATGGCCCTGCTGCCCATCCTCCGCTACCCCGATCCGCGCCTGCACACGGTTGCCAAACCCGTGGCCGAAGTCGACGACACCATCAAACAGCTGGTCGACGACATGCTGGAAACCATGTACGACGCCAAGGGCGTGGGCCTGGCCGCCACGCAGGTCGACCGCCACGTGCGCGTGGTCGTCATCGACACCAGCGAAGAGCGCAACGAGCCGCGCGTGCTGATCAACCCCGAGATCACCTGGGCCAGCGACGAGATGATCGTCTGGGAAGAAGGCTGCCTGTCGGTGCCCACCATCTACGACAAGGTCGACCGCCACGCCCGCGTGAAGGTGCGCGCCCTCGACCGCAACGGCCAGACCTACGAATTCGAAGGCGACGAGCTGCTGGCCGTGTGCGTGCAGCACGAGCTCGACCACCTGCTGGGCAAGGTCTTCGTGGAATACCTCTCGCCGCTCAAGCGCAACCGCATCAAGACCAAGCTGGTCAAGCGCGCCCGCGACGACGAGTGACGCCACGCCGATGACCACCACCCCGCTGCGCGTGGCCTTCGCCGGCACGCCCGAATTCGCCGCCGTGGCGCTCGACGCCATCCTGGCGGCGGGCCACACCGTGCCCCTGGTGCTGACCCAGCCCGACCGCCCCGCCGGGCGCGGCATGAAGCTGCAGGCCTCGCCCGTCAAGCAGCTCGCGCAGCAGCATGGCCTGCCGGTGGCGCAGCCGCACAGCCTGCGGCTCGATGGCAAGTACCCGGATGAGGCCGCCGCCGCGCGCGACGCCCTGCTGGCCGCGCAGCCCGACGTGATGGTGGTGGCCGCCTACGGCCTGATCCTGCCGCAGTGGACGCTGGACCTGCCGCGCCTGGGCTGCCTGAACATCCACGGCTCGCTGCTGCCGCGCTGGCGCGGGGCGGCGCCCATCCACCGCGCCATCGAGGCCGGTGACGCCGAGACGGGCATCACCATCATGCAGATGGACGCGGGCCTGGACACGGGCGACATGCTGCTGATCGGCGCCGAGCCCATCCGCGAGGGCGACACCACCGCGGTGCTGCATGACCGCCTGGCTGCGCTGGGCGGCCGACTCATCGTGGCGGCGCTGGCCCAGGCCGGCGCCCTGGTGCGCACACCTCAGCCGACCGAAGGCGTGAACTACGCCCACAAAATCGAGAAGGCCGAAGCCGCCATCGACTGGTCGCAGCCGGCGGCCGCGATCGAGCGCCGCGTGCGTGCCTTCGACCCCTTCCCGGGCTGCACCTTCACGCTGCCCACCGACAAGGGCGCCGAGGTGGTCAAGCTGTGGCGCGCCAGCGTGGTGCCGGCCAGCGGCTCGCCCGGCGAGGTGCTGCACGCCCAGGGCGACACCCTCGTGGTGGCCTGTGGTGAGCAGGCCCTGGCCTTGCACACCCTGCAACGCCCGGGCGGCAAACGCGTGGCCACGCGTGAATTTCTGCAAAGCTGCCCCCTGCCCGCTTCATTGGCTTGAAAGCCTGCGGCAGCATCCGCACATGTCAACCGTGCCACCATGGGGTGGTGTCTTCATTTGCCTGACGGGTCAGGAGGCCCGCAACGATGTTCAACATGATGAAAACCGCCGTCCTGATGGCGGCGATCACCGCGCTGTTCATGGCCATCGGCAGCATGCTGGGCGGTCGCGCCGGCATGATGCTGGCCCTGGTCGTGGCCGTCGGCATGAATTTCTTCAGCTACTGGTTCTCCGACAAGATGGTGCTGAAGATGTACAACGCCCGCGAGGTCGATGAGACCTCGGCGCCGCGCTTTTACGGCATGGTGCGCGAGCTGGCCCAGCGTGCCCAGCTGCCCATGCCCAAGGTCTACCTGATCGACGAAGCCGCGCCCAACGCATTTGCCACCGGTCGCAACCCCGAGCACGCCGCCGTGGCCGCGACCACCGGCATCCTCAATGTGCTGAGCGAGCGCGAGCTGCGCGGCGTGATGGCGCACGAGCTGGCCCACGTCAAGCACCGCGACATCCTCATCAGCACCATCAGCGCCACCATGGCCGGTGCGATCTCGATGCTGGCGAACTTCGCCGCGTTCTTTGGCGGGCGTGATTCGGAAGGCCGCCCGGCCAACCCGATCGCCGGCATCGCCGTGGCCATCCTGGCCCCGCTGGCTGCCAGCGTGATCCAGATGGCCATCAGCCGCGCACGCGAGTTCGAGGCCGACCGCGGCGGCGCCGAGATCTCGGGCGACCCGGCGGCCCTCGCCAGCGCGCTCGACAAGATCCACCGCTACGCGCAGGGCATCCCGCTGCACGCGGCCGAGGCCCACCCCGAGACGGCCCAGATGATGATCATGAACCCGCTGTCAGGCGGTGGCCTGCGCGGCCTGTTCTCGACACACCCGTCCACCGAAGAGCGCATCGCCCGCCTGATGGCGATGGCCCGCGGAGGCTGAAGGCCGATTCGTCAGAACAAGTCGCGCGTGTGGATGATGCGCTGGGTCTCCGGGGAGAAAACACCGAAGGTGGCGCGAGCCGTGGGGTCGCGGTCATAGGTGGCGGCGCAGCTGCCGTTGAGCGAGCGCAACCAGGGCTGCTGTGCCCCAACGCTGGCGGGATGCGCGCTCAGGCAGGATTGGTCCGAGGTGGTCGTCCCCAGGTTCACGCTCAGGTCCACGGATCCCGTTCCGCCGTTGGTCGGGGCCGTCAGCACGATGCTGCTTCGTCCGTTGCTCAGCGTCACCGCGCCTGAGACGGAGGTCGTCCAGGCGTTGGTTGGCGCACCCTTGCTGTCCAGGTATGTGGCTCTGACCACGGAGGCCGCGGGCAGCACGGTGCAACCGCTGTCGGCGTCGTTGATCACCCAGGCCCTGCCCGACCAGTATTGGGTCGACACGGGCACCTGCAAGGTGTTTCTGACGGAGCCAAAAGCGTTGGAGACCTGCAGCCGTCCGCTGCGCACGTTCGGGCCCTGCTCGGTCTTGTTTTCAGACGTGACGCCATCGCTGTCGATGGCGCGCAGCACCACCGCGGCGGGTGGCGTGAGCTTGTTGGTGTAGGTGAAGCTCTGCGTGGTCAAGGCGGCTTCGCCGGCGGCGAAGGCCGCTGGCGTGAGGCTGGTGATCGCCAGGGAGCCCAACCCACCATTGGTGACGGCGCTCAGGCCCGTGGTCCTGGCAAAGCTTGGCGACATGCCGCCCGTTCCATCGTAGTTCCGGGTCACGTCGCCAGCCAGGTTGCGTGCCCTCACGGTCATGTTGAAGGGCTGAGCGCTGTAGGTGAAGGGCGAGACCGAGGTGCAGGCCTGCGTGGCCTCCACCGTGAAGTGAGAAGGGATGAAGGGGCCGACGTTGCCCACCGCGCCGCTGCCGGTGGTGCCGCTGACGTCGATGCCCGAACCCAGGTAGCTGGCCTGATTGAGCGCCAGGTCGCCATTGCCCACCTCGGTCCAGCTCAGGGCCGAGGCCGAGGCCACGCCATTGCTGAACGAGCCCAGGCTGCCCGAGAAGGTGCCCGACTGGCTGCCTCCACCCGTTGGCTGGCGCTTGGTGAAACTCAGCGTGGGAGTGACCGCAGGGGTTTCGCGACCGAAGTTGGGCGTGGCCGCGTTGCCACGGTTGCGCGCCGTCACCGTGGCCGAAAAAGTCGCTCCCGCCTTGATCGGGCCAGCCGTCACGCCACTGAACGCAAAGTTCGCGGGCACGGCGATGAAGGTGTCCGAACCCGTCATGCTCAGGCCGGCGTCACTGCCTGAACCGGTGTAGGTGGCGGCCAGGTTCACCTGGCCCGCATCGGCGTAATCAAAGCTCGCTGTGGCCACCCCGCTGGCGTTGAAGGCCAGCGACACGCTGCGATTCGTGCCATCACACGCCGCAGCGGCGTTGTTGCCCGCGTTGAGTGCGGTGCCCGCCACACGCACGGGCACGAAGCCCGTCGTGGGGTTGCTGTATGAACAGCTGAACTGGATGTTCTTGCTGACGCTGGCGAAGGCCGGCGTGCACATCAGGCTGTTGTCCGACTTGCGAACGGCGCTGACGGTGACCGACTGGGTGTCGCCCGCAACGTGGTGCGGCACGTCGAAGATCAGGCCCGTGTCGGCCGAGGTGAACACGCAGCTGCCGCCCGCTGCGGCCGCGGTGCCCAGGCCACAGTAGGGCGTGCTGCCGGCCGAGGGCGCGGTGGACAGGCCGCTCAAGCCGAGCGTGACCCACCCCGGGGTCGTGACCTGCACCGACACCGTGGTCGAGCTGCTGCCCGATGCGATGGAGAACGTCTTCGTGCCCGTCACCGTGGGTGTGCCGGTGAAGCTCACGGTGCCGTTGAGCCCGCCGGTGTAGGGGGTGGAGCAGTCGGCGTTGGCGCAGGCTTTGACGGTGATCGTCTCGGCCTTGCAGGTCACGCCCGAGGCGCTGTTCATCGTCACCTCGACGTGGTGCAGCGTGGCGGCGGTGCAGGTGGTGGACTCGGCGTAAAGCGCCGAGACTTCGGCCGCGGTCAGTTCGGCGTCGTAGATGCGGACCTGGTCTATCGTGCCGTAAGCCGAGTTGATTTCGACGGACGACGAGCTGCGGTTGTCACCGAACACCAGCTTGCCAATGGCGTTGTTGATGGCGGTGGACGAGTAGGTCTGCGAGTCCTGGAGGCTGCCATCGACATACAGCTTCATGGGCCCGCCACCCGACTTGAACTGCCAGGTCAGCACGATGTGGGCCCAGGCCCCGTCCGTGACGGTGTTGAGCTTGTCGACGTCGCGCACGGTGCCGCCGCTGTCGGTGATGTGGCCGTTGAGGTCCACACCACTGCCCGAGTCATCGCGGTACAGGTAGAACTTGCCCGAAGCCGATTCGGTGGCATCGAACAGCATGCGGTGCTCGGTCCCGGTGGCAATCGACTTGTACCAAAAAGAGATGGTGCCAACGTTGCCGATGGCGTTGACGTCCAGACCGGTGTCGAAGGCCTGTACGGTGGCGCTGGTGTTCTGAGGCACCTGCATGCCCCGGCAGACCCGGCCGCTGGCCGTGGAGGCGACACCACCGAGCATGGTGCCGTGGCGCTTGCTGCCCGAGGTGTCCTTGACCTCGCCATGCGTGCCGTTGTAGCTGCTCTCCTCGAACAGGTACTCCGCGACCAGGCCACTCGAAGGCCAGGCGCAGGCCGGGGGTTTTGGCGAGCCCACCACGCAGGTGTTGCTGCAGGTGCTGCCCACGCCGCAGCAGGCGCCGCCCACCGCCGTGGCCGAGGGCAACGTGATCGAACCCGAGCCCTGAGAACGCACGCACTTGCCGGCGGTGCTGCCCGTGCCCATGTGGACCGTGGTCTGCGCCGTGATGTTGCCGCCCACGCTGCTGTTGGTGGTCATGCTCACATACGAAGCGGCCTTGATGGAGCCGCCCACGGTCGCGCTGCCATGGATGTCCACGTAGGTGCCCAGAGCCGCCAGCGAGCCGCCAACCGAAGTGGCCGCACCCGTGTCGATGTAGGACGTCGCGGAGGTGATGGAGCCACCGATGCTGCTGTTGCCGCCCGTGTCGACATAGGTCTGTGCGTAGATGCTGCCCGCCACCGTCGCATAGCCGCCCAGGCTGACATAGGTGGTCGTTGACGTGATCGAGCCGCCGAAGTTGTTGTGGCCCGCGGCCGACACGAGGTAGCCAACGAGGTCGCCGTTGACGCTGTTGTACGAGTTCAGGGTGACGGTGCCGCCCGACGAGATGCTGCCCACGGTGGTGTAGGTCACGGCCGTGCCGGTGAGCAGCGTGATGGCGCCCGTGGTGGTGGTCAGGGCGCCCGTGACCGTGGTGCCCGCACCCAGCGACACCGCCCCGGTGGTGGTGGAGAGCGAGCCGCCATAGCTGACCGCCCCCGTGCTGGAAACGCTGCCCGCGTTGACGTTGGCTTTGACGATCGCGCCCGCCGAGGCAGACAGCATGCCGCTGACATTGAGCGTCAGGTTCGAGGCCGAGCCCGCTGCGTTGATGCTGGCGCTGCCGACGTTCAGCGAGGTAAAGGAGATGGTGGTGGGCGTGGCGACGATGTTGAGCGTGTCGCCCGCGGCCAGCGTGACCGCGCCACAGGTGTAGGTCCCCGCGCTGCCGCTGCAACCCGATGGCAGGTTGCCCGGAAACAGGTAAGCCGCCGCCTGCCCCAGCAGCGGCCAACACAAGCCGAGGATGACCCCCGCTCGTTTTTGCCAGGCCCAGGCACCCGGGCGGCGGGTGCGCGAACCCCATGAAACAACAGCCATGCAGCCGCCCTCTCGTCGCACTGTGTGACCTCGACAGCCGGTCACGATGAACCCAGGATATACCGGAGCGCATTTCACGAAATGCGTATTTACCGAATTTGAGCGGGCTTTTTTCACGCAAGGCCCCGGACGTTCGGCCGATGCCGGAATCAAGCGATCCGTGACGCAGTCCACATCCACCGCACGTTCCCGCCTTCACAAGGGCATCCCCCCTGAGCCGAGGCATCAAGCAGGCAGCAGACACGCCGATAGCCCGACATGCGCCGCGTGGCGAATTCCCGCGTGGCCGCTCAACAAGGAACCGGATGCAGTCTGATGTCCAAGAAACCCGCCGTGACTCCACGCGCCTGAAACAGGCCTCGTGGGGGGTCCTGCTGGCGGGCGTGTTGCTGAGCCTGTGGAGCTGGATGAATGCCGGACAGCGCATTCAGACGGAAGCCGACCTGGCTTTCGAGGGGCGCACGCGCGCCTACACCCACCACCTCATGCAGGTGGTGGATCACCACGTGGACGTGCTGGTGAGCTTCCAGGCCATGTTTCGCGTCAACGGCCACGTCGACCTGTCCACCTTCCAGGCGCACCACCAGGCCCTGCAGGTGGCCCACGAATACCCCGCTCTGCAAGCCGTGCAGTACGCACCGCTGGTCTCGCATGGCGAGCGCGACGCTTTCATGCACCAGATGCGCAAGCTTTACCCGCACTACCGCCTCGTGCCCGAAGGCGAGCGGGAGTTCTACCTGCCCGTGACCTACAACCTGCCCATGGCAGGCAACCAGGCGGCCTTCGGATACGACATGGCGTTCGAGCCGGTGCGCCGCCGGGTGATGGAAGATGCCCGCGACAGCGGCAGGCCCCAGGTTTCACCCCCGATCCGCCTCATCCAGGGCGGCAACGAACCCCTGGCCGTGCTGGTGCGCCTGCCGCTCTACCGCCACGGCGCCCCGATCGACACCGAGGCAGAGCGCCGCGCCGCTTTCGCCGGCGTGGTCAGCGGGGTGATCCGCATCTCCGACCTGGTGGCCCAGGCAGGGCAGGACTGGGCCGACCTGCACCTGCGCATCGACGACACGCTGGCCACGGACCACTCAGAGCTGTACGACAGCGCCCGCGGCCCCTCGCCACGCGCCTTCCAACCGCCGCCCCACACGGACGCCATCGACCAGCGCAACGCCAGCCTGAACGTTGGCAGCCGGCACTGGACATTGACCTACACGCGCCAGCCCGTGGCAGCGCTGACCCAGCCCTTCCCGCTGGCACTGCTGATCGGCGGCTTGCTGGGCAGCGGCGCCCTCTTTGCACTGTTGCAGGCTGCGGCCTCGCGCCACGCCCGAGCCGCCGCCATGGCCGCAAGCCTGAGCAAGCAGGCCCGCGACAGCGAGGCCCGCCTGCGCTCGGTGGTGGACCACACCATCGACGGCATCCTCACCGTCAGCCCGTCTGGCACCATCCTCAGCGTCAACCAGGCCGTTTGCCGCATCTTCGGTCACCCCGAATCGGCCATGATCGGCCAGCACCTGGGGCTGCTGCTGCCGGGCGCGAACGAAGCCCACGGAGGCCAGGGGGTCGAGGCCTTCCTGCAGAGCCAGCCTGTGGGCATGGCAGGACTGGGCCGACGAACGGAGGGCCAAAGGTCGAATGGCCAAAGCTTCCCTCTTGACCTGGCCATCAGTTGCATGGAGCACGAGGGCCGCAAGCAATACATCGGCATCGTGCGAGACCTCAGCGCCCAGCAGGCGGCCGAGCGCGCCATCGTCGAGGCCCACAAGCAGCTCAACGAAGTCGACGAGATGCGCCGAGTCATCGTGCACAACGCGCCGTACGCCATCTTCGTGCTGAACTTGCAAGGCGTGATCCAGACGGTCAACCCGGCGGGCGAGCGCCTGCTCGGATTCAAGGCCAACGAACTGGTGGGACGCTGCTCGGCACAACACTTCTTCGACGAAGAGCAACTGCGCGAACGCGCGCAACTGCTGTCGATGCGACTGGGCGAGCAGATCACACCCACGGAGGTGCTGGTTCATCTGGCGCGGGCCACGTCGAGCGTGCCCACCGAGTGGGTGCTGCACCGCAAGGATGGCTCTCAGCTGGTGGCAGAGCTGCTGGTCACCGAGATCAGCAACGAGTTCAGCTCGCTGACCGGCTACGTGGCGATGGCCTATGACGTGACATCGCGCCGCGAAGCCGAGGACCAGGTTCAGCACATGGCCATGCACGATGCGCTGACGGCCCTGCCCAACCGCAACATGCTGCAGGAGCAGCTGCGTTTGAGCCTGGTGTCGGCCGAACGCGAGCAGCGCGCCATGGCCATGATGTTCCTGGACCTGGACCGCTTCAAGAAGATCAACGACACACTGGGCCACCACATCGGCGACAGCGTCATCATCGAGGTCGGCCGTCGCCTGCGCGAGGCCATGCGCACCTCCGACATCGTGGCCCGACTGGGCGGCGACGAGTTCGTGATCCTGCTGACCAGCCTGGGAGAGGTTGCCGATGGCGAGCGCGTGGCGGCCAAGCTGCTGGAGTTGTTCGCCGACCCGATCCGCATCGGCCCGCACGAGCTTCGCGTGACGCCCAGCATCGGCCTGGCGCTGTACCCCACGCACGGCACCGACGCCATCACCCTGATGCGCCACGCCGACCTGGCCATGTACCAGGCCAAGAACAAGGGGCGCAACCGGGTGCAGGTCTACAGCGACCAGATGGACGCGCCCAGCGTCGACACCCTGGTGCTGGAGAACGACCTGTACCACGCGCTGGAACGACAGGAACTGCGCCTGCACTACCAGCCTCAGTTCGACTGCCGCAGCGGCCACATCACCGGCGCAGAGGCACTTCTTCGCTGGGAGCACAACGGTCGCCTGGTGCCGCCTTCGGAGTTCATCCCGCTGGCCGAGGAGACCGGCCTGATCGTGCCGATGGGAGAGTGGGTGCTGCGCCAGGCCTGCGAGACCGCCCAGCGCTGGCGAGAGTTCAGCGGCTGGCCACTGCGCATCGCGGTGAACCTGTCGGCACTGCAACTGGACCGACCCGACCTGATCGAAACCGTCTCACGCGCGCTGCGCGACACCGGTCTGCCCGCGACCGCGCTGGAGCTGGAGATCACCGAAAGCATCGTGGTGCGCGAGTCGCTGCGCGCGGCCGACGTGCTGGCGCAGTTGCGTGCGTTGGGCGTGGGCATCGCCATCGACGATTTCGGTGTGGGCTATTCGTCCTTCTCCTACCTGCGCGAGTTGCCGGTGGACCGATTCAAGCTCGACCGCAGCTTCCTGAGCTCCGTGCCGCAAAGCCAGGGCGACAGCCGCCTGGTTGCCGCACTCATCGCCATGGGACACCGACTGGAGGTCGGCATCGTGGCCGAGGGAGTGGAGACCGAGGACCAGGCCCAGTTCCTGCGCGACCACGGTTGCGACGAGGTGCAGGGCTACCACCTGGGACGGCCCATGCCGGCCGCGGCCTTCGCCGACATGCTGCAAGCGCACGCCCGGTCCATGAGACCGATCGAGCAGGTCAGCCACCAGCCGGTGACGGACCGCTGAGACTCACCGGTCGGTGGCCTGGACCTGGCGGCGGCGTTCGATGTAGCCGATGGAGCCGACGCGGGCGGCGTCGGGGCAGGTCATCGTGTCGTTCGAGGCATTGCAGGCCACCGCATCGATGCGATAGACCCTGACGGGCACGTCGGTGAAGACGGGCGTGGCGCCTGTCCCCGTCTGACCTTCGATGTACACGGTGCTGTTGCAAGTCACGGTCACGTTCATGCCCAGGTCAGCACGCATGCCCGTCAGGGTCTGGGTCGCACCATTGCAGTTCCGCCAGATCCCCGCCGCGGTCAAGGCCTGGAAGAGCCCCCACTCCGCCCCGGAGTTGGCCGCCCGCTGAGCACGAGCGCCCTCCATGTCCTGAACAGAGCCAATTTGCTGACTCCAGCCCAGGCGAGCGATGGCAGCGCCAATCACGCTGAGCACCACGAGCACGAACAGCGCCGCCACAGCACCCAGGCCAAACTGCTTTTTCAACCGATCCGGCATTGGCGACCCCTTCATGGCGCATTGAGCACGTGAGCGCCGTGGGTGAGCGTGGCCGTCTCGCCGTTGCGGGTGATGGCCAGCTCCAGGTAGACGAAACCGCTTTGCTGCGTGGCACCCTGGTTGGGGCTGTAGACGAAGCGACAACTGCGGATGTTGCGAGCCAGCACCGTGCCACCACCCGTGCCCGGACACGCCGTCGGGTAAGTGGCATTGAAATCACGCCGGATGCGCCACAACACGCCGGTGCCGGTCAGGCCGTCTGCACTCAAGCCGGCACCGTCACAGACGTAGAACACCGATCGCTCGTTCTGATTGACCACCTGAAAGCGACCGCCGTCATAGCCAGGAGAGACCTGCAGCGAAGAGATGGTCAGCCGCAGCGTGCCTTGGGTGGCCGTTGGCGTGGCCACGGCACTGATCGTGGCTCGGTTCGTTGCGCTGTAGACGTCGTTGCCGTTCTGGTTGTTGATGACGACGAAGTCACCGACCGCCGGCTGACGCGAGAGCGTCGACAACACATCAAAGCCCGTCGTGGCCTGCGAGGTGTCGACCCACCAGGCATCGTTGGCGGTGTTCGGCCCCATGCGGTAGCGACCTCCGGCCACCGTGGGCACCAACTCGAAACAGGCCTCGTTGGGGGTGCGCAGCGAGTTGGGCACGGCCATGCGGATGTCGCGCACCATGCGGCGCAAGGCCGTGTCGCCCATGTCCCCAAGGACAGAGCGGTCCCGGGTGTCGGTGTAGCCTCTGATCGCAGGCCGCACGAAAACAGCCACCGTCCCGCCAATGATGGTGGTCAGCACCAGCACGAAGATCAACTCGATCAGCGTGAACCCCGCGGAGCGTCGTTGAAGGCTTGTCACGGCGTCGTCTCGGCAAAGTTCGTGCGCCAGGTCACCAGGGTGACCGTTTCGGTGCCCTGGCGCACCTCGACCTCGATGCGCCGCGCAGGCACGGTGTCCAGCGTCGCATTGGTGACCCGCACCTCCATCCAGTAATTGGCCAGGGCTGCGATGGGAACGCCTTCGACGTCGCACACCCGGTGGTTGGCGGGGTAGAGGTGGTAGTCCCCCAGGTCATCGAAGTTGGCCCGCCCGCATGCAGCAGAGGTCTCGAGGGTGGGGCCGACAAACGGCCGCAGGGCGATCTCTTCGAGCATCTCTTCGGCGATGGCCATGAGTTGCTTGCGCACGACCGGATCGGCGCTGTGGCGCACGTTCACGTTGAACACCGACAGCACACCGGCCACACCCACGCCGATGATGACGATGGCCATGACGGTTTCGAGCAACGTGAAACCACGCGCCCTGGAGCGGGGCCGGCGATCACTCGACATGACCGGTCTCCCCGAAGATGCTGATGACCGCCGCTGCCGTGGGGGTGATGGTCCAGTCAACAGCCGTTGCGCCGGCGCCATCGACGGTGACCCGGCCATCCGGCTGGAAGAAAAGCACGCCAGCGGGCGTGTTTCCTGCGCTCACCACCGTGGTGGCTTGGTTGTTGCTCGCGCGGGCGAAGACGGCACTGCCATCTGGGCCCGGCAGGTCGGTGTCGCACGCTGTCGCCGGGTTCGCACTGGCGATGCGCAGGGACACCGTGGTGTTGGTGACGGTGGCACAGACCAGCCGCCGGTGCCCCACGGCGAACTTCTGGGCCATGCGCATGGAACTGGCCAGCGCGTCACGCCACGCGCCATCCCGCACACCCGAGAAGGTGGCAAGCCGCGGCACCACGTAGGCAGCAAGGATCCCGCCGATGACGAGAACCATGACGAGCTCGTTCATCGTGAAACCCCGCTGGCTGACGCCGCGGGCGCGAGGGGGATCGGTCAGGCTGGACATGGGTGGATGCAACCGGGTGAAGGAGGACGGCCCAGGGCACAGGCCTCTTCTGGCACCATTTTGCGGAGCCCCGCCAGGCCGGATCGAGCATGGAAGGGGGCGTTTGCCGGCCAAATTTCACGCGGCGACAGCCTGTGCCGGGCAACCACCAGGCGTGTCAATACATGTCCTGAGCGTGCATCACCCGCGTGGTCTCGGGCGCGAACACCCCCATCGAAGCCCGCGCGGAGGGGTCGAAGGGGCCGGTCCCGGAGCACGCGCCATGCGGCCCGCGCAACCAGGCGCGCTGAGCATTGCCTCCGCTGGGGTGCGAGACCAGGCAGGACGAATCGGTGCTGGTGTCACCCAGGTTGACTGCAAGGTCGATGCTGCCGGTGGCCCCGTTTGCGGGCGCCGACAGGGTGATGCTTCCCTGGCCGGCGGAGGCGGTGAAACCGGTGGCGGTCACGTTGCCCCAGGGAGCCCCAGACACCACGCCCCGGCTGTCCAAGTAGCGCGCCAGGATCACCGCGTTGTTGGGGATCACGCTGCAGTTGTCATCGCCATTGAGCACCCAGGCCTTGCCGCTCCAGTACTGAAGCTGTGCAGGCACCCTGAGGATGGTTCGGCCCGAGCCGAATGCATTGGACAGGAACAGGCGGCCACTGCGCACCTTGGCCACCCCGGCGCTGCCTGCCGACGAGTTCACCGTGCCCGGCGCGTTTTCGGCCGCGCTCACGGTGATGCTGGCCGGCGCGGTGGCCTTGGCCGAGAACGCGTAGACAGGCCTCACGGTGGCAACGCCCTTGGCGAAATCGGAGGCCGCAATGGCCGAGCCAGTCAGGCTGCCGCTCGACCCGGTGGACGAGGTGCCCGACAAGGTGACCGCCTTGGCGAAATAGGCCGACATGGTGCTGCGGCCGTCGTAGTTGACCGTCTTCGCGCCATCGGCGTTTTGGGCCGTCACCTGTGTCTTGAAGCTCTCTCCGCTGTAGGTGAAGACCTGCGTGCAAAGGTCCGAGCTGCCCTGGGTGACCTCGACATCGAAGTGATGGGGAATGAACGGCCCGACCGATGAGACGCTGCCGCTGACAGGGATGCCTGCGTTGTTGTAGACCGATCCCGCATTCAAGGATGCCGCCAGGCTCAAGGTGCCCACCTCGGCCCAACGCAGGGTGCCCGTGGCCAGACCGGAGGCCATGTTGTTCATGGCGATGCTCGGCGCCACCACGTTGGCATCCGCCCCCGTGGGAGACTGTCCCGCCTTGCTCACAGTGATGCGCGCGGGGTTGTTCACTTCGTTGCCGAAGGCGGTCATGACCTGGTCGTTGTTGTTCAACGCGGTCACGGTCAGTGCCGCCGGCGAAGTGATGGCCGTGGTGCCGGCGACATAAGGGCCGGTCGCCACCATCGACAACGTTTTGGGCACGGTGATGAAGCTGTCGTCGCCGCTCATGCTCAGGCCGGATTCGGCGCCCGTGCCGGTGTAGCTGGCCAGGACGTTGGTTTCGCCGGCTTCGGCGTAGCTCAGGTTCATCGAGGCCTGACCGTTGGCGTCGAACTTGAGCGTGTGCGACTTGGCCGCCCCGTTGCAGACGCCCATCGCGGCGCCGGTGCCATTGCCCTGCAAGGCCACCGAGCCCGTCAGGCCACTGTGGCTGGCCGACGTGCAGGTGAACATCACGCTTTTCTCGGTGGCGGCAAACGCCGCGCCGCAGCGGCTGCCGTCTTCGGAAGACTTGATCGCGTTGATGACCACCGACTGCACCACGCCGCCAACGTGGTGCGGCACATCGAACTTGAACTTGCTCTGCTTGGCCTCGTAGACGCAACTGTTGCCGGCGCCGGCGCTCACCCCCATGCCGCAGCGAAGGGCGTTCTGAGGCGCTGGCGAGGCACCGGTGATGCTGGCGGTCACGTTGCCGATCGTGGTGGTGCGCACGGTCACTGTGGCGATGCCCGAAGCGTTCGTGGTGAATCCGGCGCTGTTGACCGGCGTGGCGCCGGCCAGGCTCAGCGTGCCGCTGGCACCGGTGGTCAGCACCGTCGAGCAGGTGGCGTTGGAGCAGGCCTTGATGGTGTAGGTCACGGTCTCGCAAGTCAGCCCGTTGGAAGCGGGCGTGGTCACCTGGAAATGATCGACAGGTGGCGTGACCGTGATCGCGCAACTGCCGCCGCCGGTCGGGGTCGCGCCCATGCCGCAGAACACCTTGGGCGTGTTGCTGGGCGTGGGGCTGTAGGCGGACATGGCCACGGTGCCCGTGCCCGAGCCTGTGTACTGCATCGTCACCGTGGTGCTGTTGGTCGGGCCGGCGGGGATCGAAAAGCCCTGGCTGGCGGTCGATGGCGAAGCGCCACTGAAGGTCAGCGTGCCCGTGACGCCGGACGTCCAGGGCAGGCTGCAGTCGGCGTTGCCGCAGGCGGTCACCGTGTAGCCCACGTCCTCGTTGGCTGACTTGGCGTTGGAGTTGGCGCTCACGCGCAGGTGGTGAGGCACCACGGCGGCATCGACGTAGGTGAGTTGGTCGATGTGCGTGGTCTGCGCCGTGCTCGATGACAGGAAGCCGCAACCCACGCACTCCTTGCTCACGAACTGCACCGACTTGATTTTCTTGCCATCGCTGGGCTGGTACATGACGTACAGCGGGTAAGTGGTGACGATGTCACCCAGCACCCACCCCAGGAGCACGTTGTAGACATCCGTGATCCAACTCGGCGACACATAGGCGCCCACGCACTGCGGGTTCGCGCTCGAGCGGCAGTTTTTCAGCGTGACGATGCTGTTGTCTTCCAGCGTGAGGTTGACGAGCTGGGTGCTTTCCGAGACGAACTGCGCATCCCACATGAATCCGACGTAAGGCGTTGGGTTCACGAAGTTGATCGTGGTCTGGGCCGAAGAGCCGCCCGCGTTGTGCCCGGAGTCGATGCCCAGCGTGTTGCCGCTGAAGCCCAGCAGGCCGGTGACCACCGAAGTCAGGTTGATGCCGCCTGAAGACGTGCCGAGCAGGCAGATGCCGAACAACTTCGGGCAGGTGTCGCCGGAGGACGAATACGACAGGCGCGAAGCCCCTTCGCCGGCCAGCGTGGTGGTGCTGAAATCGATGGAGCGCTGGTTGGCCGCGCTCACCGGCGGCAGCGTGCTCCAGCTGGTGTAGACGGACAGGCCTGCCATGGCCGGGAAGGCACAAGCCAGCAGCCAGGCGGTGAGCCAGGCACGGCAGGTGCGAAACCGGGTGAAGTGGGGCATGGGTGTGACTCCGGCTGCAACATCGGGGATGCGTTTGTCACATTTTCGGCCCACACAATTTCGGACTTGAGGCCGATGGCTCACGTCCGGCTAAAAGCGGTGCAGAAAGTCACGCGCCCTGCCGCCGGCGACCAGGCCGGTGAGCAGGGTTCGCCCCCGATAACGCCTGCAGCCAGGCCGTGGGGAATCAGTTGCCAGCGGAGACGCCGACGAAGTGCGTGACCTCGGCCCCACCACCCGCCCGGGACGCCGTCAGCTCGCAAGAGGCGGTCGAGCCGTTGGCCCCGAGGGCTGTCGCGGTGATCGTGTAGGTCGTGCCGGCCTGCGTGAACGGGTTGGCCGAGACCCCCATCAGGAGCAAGGCCCCGTCGGTGCAGTCGCTCACCTGCCGGCACCGGTCGGCGCTGGCACCGGCGGTGCTGTGCCCTGTGGCCGAGCAGCCGCCGTAGTTCACCGACATGGCGCTGCTGAGGGTACCGGCCATGCCCTGGGCGGCTTCGTGCCGAGCCTCGGTCCCGAGGTCAACGATCCTTGGCAAGGCCACCGCACCCAAGATGCCCAGGATCACGATGACGACGATCAATTCGATCATCGTGAAGCCGCTTGAGCCGCGAGCCATGGCTTCACGCACCCTGGGGACATCAGCTGCACATCGGCTTCGCCAAACCATCGGGTCGGCGAAGCCAGTTCATCAGATTGCTGCGCCGATGCCAGCGAAGACGGCGTTCACGGCGTTGCCGCCCGTGCCGGTTCGCACGGTGCAGTTGGCGGTGTTGCCGTTGGCTGCAATGGCCCCGTCGTCGATCGAGTAAGCCGTGCTGCCCAAGTTGAACGTGCCAGCGGCCACATCTTCGTTGGACACACCCTGCAGCAGGCTGATGCCATCACGGCAATTGTTGACCTGGATGCATCGGTTGGCTGCCGCGACGTTCTGGTTGGCAGAACAGCCAGCGTAGTTCACCGACATGGCGCTGCCCAGGTTGCCGGCCACGCCATCGATGGCGGCCTGCGTGGCATCGGCCCGCAGGTCGATGAAACGGGGCAAGGCCGTGGCGGCCAGGATGCCCAGGATCACGATGACGACGATCAGCTCGATCATCGTGAAGCCGGCCTGGGCGCGGCGAGAAATGGAACGGATCGACGATTTCATGATGACCTCTTTCTGCGAAGGACGCCGGATGCCCTGCTGACCGGCGGTAAAAGTTGCACGTTCACGTGCTGTTTCGGCAGTTGTCCTCAATGCTTGAGGGTGACCTGCCCCAAATTCCACATCGGAAGAAACACACCCAGGGCCAGCACGAGCACCAGCCCCCCCATGAAGACGACCAGGATCGGCTCGATCTGCTGAGACAGCGTCTTGAGCGCGTACTGCACGTCGTTGTTGTACATCTCGCCCACCTCGTCGAGGAGGTCGTCGAGCATGCCTGTCTCCTCCCCGATGGCGATCATCTGCACCGCCATGGGGGTGAACACCCCCGTGCTGGCCGCGGAAGACGCCAGAGATTCGCCGCGCATGACGCGGTCTTTCATCGACTCGATGGCCGCCGACAGGTGCGCGTTGTCGGCGGTCTGCGCCACCCCCACCAAAGCCCGCTCCATCGGCACGCCACTGCGCAAGGAAAGGGAGAAGGAGCGAGCGAACCGCGACAGCGCCGCCTTGGTCACGATGGGGCCGACCAACGGAAAGCTCAGCACCATGCGATCCCAGATGGGGCGGCCTTGCGGGCTTTTCTTCCAGTGCCGCCACAACATGAACAGCACCGACACCGCGCCCATCAGGGTGCCGCCATTGTTGACGGTGAAATCGGAGGTGGCCACCAGCAGCTTGGTGAGGATCGGCAGTTCCGCCCCCATGCTCTTGAACACGCCAGCGAAGGAAGGGATCACCATCACGTTGATGACACCGATGGCGCCGGCCATGGCCATGACCACGAAGCTGGGGTAGCGCATGGCCGATTTGACCTGCTGGCGCATGCTCGCTTCGAAAAGCAGGTGCTCGGCCAGGCGCCTGAACACCTCTTCGAGCTGGCCCGAGGCCTCGCCCACGCGCACCATCGAGACGTAGAAGTTGTCGAACACCTTGGGGTGCTGCGCCATCGCAGCAGACAGGTCCACACCGGCCTCCAGGCTGCGGCGCAAGTCGCCCACCACGGTCTTGAAGGTGGGGTTGATGGCCGTTTCCTGCAGCCCGTTGAGCGCGCGCAACAGCGGCACACCCGCCTTGATCAGGGTGAACAGCTGCTTGCTGAACAGCATCACGTCCTGCGGCTGCACCTTGGGGGCCATCCAGCTGGGCTGGGCCACAGGCGCGCTCAGGCCCTTCGGGGCCACGGGCGCATCGGCCTTGATCGTCAGCGGCACCCAGCCTTTGACGCGCAGCTCGTCGGCCACGGCGGCGGCCGACGCCCCTTCCAGCGTGCCCTGCACGGGGCCATGGGGTCCTCGAGCGGTGTAATGAAAGCGGCTCATGCGGTCCTCAGGCTTCGATTTCCGCGCTCACGCGCATGGCTTCGTCCACCGTGGTCAGGCCCTCCATCACCAGGCGCACGGCATCGCGGCGCAAGGTCTGGCCGGCCATCTGTTCGCGCGCCTTCTGCGTGAACACGCCGGCCTGCGGGTGGGTGATGGCGTCGATCAGCGGCAGCGTCATCTCCAGGAACTCGTACACGCCGGTGCGGCCCCGGAAGCCCGTCTGGCTGCAGTCGGGGCAGCCTTTGCCCTTGCGCAACCGGGTGAGGTCGGCGTCGGGGCCGGCCAGGCGGTGCAGCATCGCGATCTCCTGGTCGGTGGGGTCGTGCGGGGCCGAGCAGTTCTGGCAGATGGTGCGCACCAGGCGCTGGGCCACCACCAGCTGCAGCGACATGGCCACCATCCACGAGGGCACGCCCATGTCCATCAGGCGAGCGGGCGTGGAGATCGAGTCGTTGGTGTGCAGCGTCGAGAGCACCAGGTGGCCCGTCATGGCCGCGCGCATGCCGATTTCGGCGGTTTCGCGGTCGCGCATTTCGCCCACGAGGATGACGTCCGGGTCCTGGCGCAAGGCCGAGCGCAGCACCTTCTCGAAGGTCAGGTCGATCTTGTCCATCACCTGCACCTGGTTCAGGCCAGGCAGGCGGTACTCGACCGGGTCTTCGACGGTGATGATCTTGCGCTCGGTGCTGTTGAGGGCGTTGAGCGCGCCGTACAGGGTCGTCGTCTTGCCCGAGCCGGTGGGGCCGGTGACCAGGATCAGGCCACTGGGCTTGTCGATGGCGCGGTAGAAGGCATCGCGCATGGCCGGCGGCAGCTTCAGGCGGTCGAGGTCGAGCATGCCGGCGCTCTGGCTGAGCAAGCGCATGACCACCGACTCGCCATGCTGCGACGGCAGGGTCGAGATCCGCACATCGACGTTGCCGTCTTTGAGGCGCACCGCGAAGCGGCCGTCCTGCGGCAGGCGCTTTTCAGAGATGTCGAGGCCCGACATGAGCTTGAGGCGCAGGGCCACGGCCGAGGCGATCTTGGCGTCGGCCTCGGTCTGCACGTGCAGCACGCCGTCGATGCGAAAGCGGATGCGCAGCTGCTTTTCCTGCGGCTCGATGTGGATGTCGGAGGCGCGCAGGCGCAGCGCCTGCTCGAACACCGAGTACAGCAGGCGCACCACGGGGGCGTCTTCGTTGCTGGTGGTGTCCATGCCCAGCAGGTCGCCCAGGTCGGTCTCCAGGCTGGCCAGCTCGGTGGTCAGCTCGCGGGCCAGGCCTTCGATCTCCTGCTTGGAGTGGTAGACGCGGTCCAGCGCGGCTTGCAGGTGGCTGTCGGTGACCACCGCCATGTCGATCGAGCGGCGCAGCAGGCGGCCGATCTCGTCGTAGGCGTAGATGTCGGTCGGGTCGGCCATGCCCACCATCAAGCCGGAGGGCGTGTCCTCCAGCACGATGGCGTGCAGGCGTCGTGCGTGGGCCTCGGGCAGGGTCTGGGCCAGCTCGGGCCGGATCGGGAAATGCACCAGGTCGATGTAGGGCGCGCGCAGCTGGCGCGCCACCGCCTTGGCGATCTGCGCTTCGGTGATCCAGCCGTGGTCGATGAGCACCTGGCCCAGCTTGCGGCCACTGCTGCGCTGCTCGGACAGCGCCTGCTCCAGCTGTTCGGTGGAGATCAGGGCGTCCTGCACAAGCAGGTCACCGAGGCGAAAACGCTGGGGGCGGGACATGGTGCGCTCTCCGAGGGGCGGTCAGTTCTGCTGCGCTTCGTTGAAGCGGGCCAGCGCGGAGTCGGCCGAAGGCCAGCCTTGCCCGTCTTCCCCGATCACGGTCGGCTTGATCAGGATGACCAGCTCGTGCTTGGTCTCGCTGTTGGCCTGGTAGCGGAACAGGCCGCCCACGCCGGGGATGTTGCTCAGGCCAGGCACGCCACTGCGGTCGTTGATCGAGTTCTGCTGCATCAGGCCACCGATGGCGACGATCTGTCCGTCGCGCACCCGCACGATGCTGTCGGTCTCGTTGATGGAGCTGGCGGCCAGGGGCAGGCGGTACGAGCCCATCTCGCCCAGGTCGATGACCTTTTCCTTTTCGGCCACCGAGCTGATGGCCGGGTGCACGTGCAGCATCACCGTGCCGGTGTCGTCGATCTGCGGCGTCACGTCCAGCGAGATGCCGCTGAAGAAGGGCTGCAGCGACAGGGTCGGCGAGCTGGTGGTGGTGCTGCCGGTGCTGGTCTGCGTGGTCGACACGCCGGTGACGAACAGCTCGTCGCTGCCCACCTTGAGCACGGCCTTCTGGTTGTTGAGCGTGGCGATGCGCGGGCTCGAGAGCACCTTCACGTCACCCTGCGTTTCCAGGAAGGACAGCAGCGCCGCGAAGTTGGCCGACTGGAAGGCCAGGCCATAAAAGCCCTTGCCCAGCGCCTCGGCCGCGGCAGACACGCCCGGCGTGACGGTCAAGTTGGCGTCCTTGAGCGCGCCCGTGTTGGTCAGCGACACGCCCGGCGCCATGCCGATGCCACCGACCTTGGTCGAGCCGCTGTTGATGCCGCGGAAGGCCGTCCAGTTCACGCCGGTCTCGGAGCCCTTGCTGAGCTTGATTTCGACGATCTTGGCTTCGAGCATCACCTGGCGCTCGATGGTCAGCTGGATGGCGCGCAGGTAGTCGGCCACCTGGCGCAACTCGGCCGGGGTGGCGCGCACGACGATCACGCCAGCGCCAGGGTTGAGCGTGACGTTGCGGCCCGCTTCCTTGCCCACGAGGTTGTTCAGCGCGTCCTGCACCTCGCGCCAGAAGTCGGTGTCCGAGGTCATGCGCACCGACGAGGTGTCCTGCCCACGCGTGAGGGAGGCCCCCGACGAGCCCGACGTCGAACCGGTGCCTGTGGTCGTGCCACCGCCACCACTGGACTGGCCGATGGAGCTGGAACTGACACGCAGGTCAGAAGCCCCCTGGCGGCGCCCAGGCAGGTAGTTGATCTTGTACAGCCGCGTCTGCACCGTGTTCGGGTAGACGAAGACGCGGTTGCCCGAGGCCATGCGGAAGTCGTAGCCAAAGAGCTCGCGCAGCGTCTCCAGCGCCTCGGGCACCGTGGTCTGCTTGAGCGACAGGGTGACGTTGCCGGCGATCTCCGGCGAAACCAGGATGTTGTACGGCGTGTTCACCCCCAACTGCAGGAAGACCTGCGCGGCGGGCGCGTTGTTGACCGACAGGTCGAAGCGGGGCTCGAAGCCACGCGGAGCCGGGGCGGCGCTGGCGGCGTACACGGGCGTGACAGTGGGCGCGACAACAGGTGCGGCAACAGGGGCCAGGGGTGCGGGCCGAGCCTGGGGGGCTGGTGCCGGTGCGGCCGCGGGCACGGCGGTCGAGGCCGAAGCCTGAGCCACCTGCTGGGTCGGCGCATGCACCGGCCCCAGCGACGCAAGGGTGAGCGTCATGCGCGAGCTCGCTTCGGCGGGCGCCACCCCTGCCCCGGTCGGAGGCAGGCGGTCCCAGTCGATGTCGGCGAGGGCTTCGTGCGTCACGCGCATCGAAGGCGCGCCCTTGAGCGAGGATTTGCTGCGATGCCAGGGGTGCGTGGACGTGCTGGCGCCCGCCGGCGGGCAGACCAGGGCACCGCTGACCATCACCAGGATGCAGGTACGGATCATGTTCATTCCTTTCGTCCCCGCCGGGACTGCGCCGACTTCGGGTTCCGTTCGATCACCTGGGGGCCGGTCAGGCTCAGGCGCAGGCGGCCACGCGGGCCTTGCAAGACAGCTTCATTCGGGTTCAACGCCAGCAGCGTCCAGCCCTCGATGCGCGCACCGGGTTCCAGCAACTGGTCATTGATGAGGGCCACGCCACGGCCACTGGCCGGGTCGATGCGCACGAGTTGCAACACGAGCACGGGCTCGCGCGGCGGAGGTGGTGGGGCGCTGGCGGCGCTGGCCGCCTCCGGCGCTGCGGCGGCGCCCGAGGCCCCGGCCCGATCGGCCTTGGCCAGCCCGGGTGGGGGTCGGGTCGGGTCGCTCAGACCCAGCAGCGGGTTGGCGTGCACCAGGCCCGAGCCACCCCAGGCACACAGGGTGAGGAGGCCAGCAGCGCTCAGGTGAGCGAGGGTCAGCGGGAGCCGGCTCATGGGGCAATCTCCAGAGGATCGCGGTCCGGGCTGTAGGTCTGGACCTGCAGCATCAGGGCCGGCGGCGCGCCATCGGTCACGCTCAAGGTCATGCCGCTCCAGAGCAAGCGGCGCGGCAGCTGTTCGATGCTGCGCAACCAGGCGACCAGGTCCAGGTAGGGGCCGGACACGGTGATCTCCAGGCCGTGGCTGTAGAGCACCGGGGCGGCGCCCGCCGGGGCCGAGGTCCCCTTGGCGCCGTTGAACTGAACCTCGACCGGCGGCAGGGTGCGCATCGCTTTGAGCCTCAGCTGGCCATGCTGGGCCAGCAGGCCTTCCAGCAGGTTCTGCATGTCTCGGGCAGGGGCCATCATCGACTGCTGGCGCGCGAGCTCCTGCTCGCCATCGGCCAGGCGCTTGCGCAACTCGGCCTGCTCTTTCTGGGCAGCCATGAGCCGGTTGGCCAGCTCCACCCTTTTGCGGTTGAGTTCGGTCTGCATGGCGTCCCGGGCCATCGTGGCGTTCTGCTCGCGCTGACGTGCCGCCTTCAGCGCCTCGAAAGCTGGCGTGATGAGGGTCAGGTCGCACAGGTAGGCGATCAGGGCGATGAGCGCGGCGATGATCAGGCGGCGCTCATTGAGCAGGCGAGCGTCGAACTGGCGGCGCACCTGGCGCCAGCGCAGCAGCACTTGCGGCGCCCACTGGTCCATCCCTGGGATGTTCAGCGCAGGACGCGGCGCGGCGCCACCGAGCTCAACCGCAACGCTCCCGTCGGCCGACACCGCAACGCGCCTGAGCCCTGGCAGGGAGAGCTTCGGCAAGGAAAAAGCTGGCAGCTTGAGGCCCTTCATGGGGTCTCCTTCTGGGTCGCCATGCGCTCGGCCGCGTCGCGGCCCCGCAAGGTGAATTCGGTGACGCCCGAAGGCGCCGAGCCCTCTTCCATCACCGTGTCACGCATCTCGATCTGCGCGAAACGCCGGCTGCGAAAGCGGTCTTCTTTCTCCAGCCGACGCAGGTAGGCAGGCAACAGGCTCGGGCTGGTCATGCGACCGCTGAGCTCGAGGTCGCGCCCGTCGCCCCGCACCTTCAGGCCCGTGATCCACAGGCCAGGCTGCGTCTGGCGGCCCAGCGAGACCAACAGGTCGGAGTAGCCCATGGAGGTGGCGCTCACGTTGCCCTGCAGGACCTGGCGCAGCTGCGTCTGCACCGCTTCCTTGCGTTGCAGCTCTTCGAGCTCACGGGTGACGTTGCTGGCCTGGGGCTCGGAGACCGAGCGCTGAAGCTGGGCCAGCTCGGCCTCGACCTGCTGGGCCCGGGTGGTCGCGTGGCTGGCCCACAGGCTCAGGCCCACACCCACCGAGACCCCGACCGCCGCCACGATGCCTACCCAGCGCAACCCCATCTGGGCGCTCCAGGGACCGCCTGCACCCGCCGCCTCGCGCTCGTCCACGAAGCGCAGTTGCTGCCGCCCGGCGGCCTCGGCCATCGGGCGCAGTGCCGCGCCCAGGGCGCACAGGTCGGCCAGGTTGACACCGCTGGTCAGCCAGGGGTGGGCCTCACCCAGCGCGGACAGGTCGATCCATTCGCTCAAGTGGAAAGCGCGAACCGGCACGTAGATCAGGTCGGACAGCAGAGGCAGGACGTCCTCGCCGCTGCCAGGAGGCAAGACCACGGACAGCCCTTGCAGCGAGACCTCGCTGTGCATGCGCTCGAAGGTGTCGATGGTGCGCAGCACCTCCAGCGAAGCACGGCTGAGCGCACCCTCGCGGGACTCGCTCGAGCTCGTCATCGCCGTGCCCTGCACCTCGATGTGACGGGCCATCACCAGCTCGCCCTGGTAGGTGATGACCAGCAGCGAGCTGGCTTCACCGAAAGCCAGCAGCGCGTGGGCCTTGCCTTCTTCTTCGCCCAGGGCGCTGACGTTGCGCAAGGCGGTTTCCGGCACGTCGAGCGCGGTCCAGTGCAGGCCGGCGTCGTCGGCATCGGTCTGCACCTGCACGAACTTCTCGCGCGGCAGCACCACGGTCAGCGTCGGGCGGCTCTGGCGCAGCTGGGTGGCCTCAGGGACCTCCAGCACGTCGATGAGCGCGTCATCGACCTCGAAGTCCACGTGATCGCGCAGCGACCAGCGCAAGGCATCGGCCCATTCGGAGCGGGGCACATCGGGTGCGGGGATGGCCACCAGGCGGGCCGCGTCGCTGGGCAGCAGCCCCACCAGCTTCGCCGTGTTCAGGCGGCGCTGTCGGTTGAGGGTCTGCAGGCCGTTGCTCAGGCTCGAGGCATCCACCCGTCCCGCCCACTGCACCGCAGGCCGTCCTTCGCCATGGACCACTTCGACGGCGAGCAACACGGAGCCATCCTGGGCGAGGCCCACCCAGGGCGATGTTGTGTTGGACGGTCGACGAAAGGCCATGCGGGACTCCGAGAAGCTTGTCGGAGATGCTGCCAGAGCCCTTTTTACGAAGTGGAAGGAATAAACGCGCCTTCGTGCGTTATTTCTCGCAGGCCGCCTGGACGTCACGGGCAGTTACAAACCGCCCGCCCCCCTCCGGGGGCAGCTCACTGCAACAGGCGCGCGGGGTCGGCGTCGAGCTTGGCCAGGGCCTCGCGCGTGGCGCGGGTGGTCAAGGATTCTTCTTCCAGCGGCACCATCAGCCCGGCCTGCAGGAAGGCGCCCAACCGATGCAGCTGGAACAGCACCCCGCGCCCCCCCGGCGTCACGAACAGGCTGAGCTGCTTGTGCAGGCCCTGCCAGCCCAGTTGCACATGCTCGTGGCGGCCACGGTAGTCGAGGTTGAACCAGGCACCGATCTGCAGCTCTCGCGCCCAGGCCTGCATGGCCGGGGTCGGCATGGAACCACCTTCGGCCACGATTTCGAGGTCTTCGGTTTCGTGGCCGGACAGGTCGCGCAACGTGTCGGCGTCCAGCTCCACCCCGGTGAGGTCGGGCAGCAGCTCGTCGAGGGCCTCCAGGCGCTGGGTGAGTTCGCGCAGCACCGTGGACGACAGGGGCGCCGAACGCGCCGAGAAGGCCGCCGCCAGGGCCGCGTTGAGCGACTGGATGTGACGGTCCTGGGCATCGTTGGGCAGGCCGGCGCGCATCATGCCCTCGCGCACCGTCTTGAGCAGGGGCGGCAGGCGGCGCAGCACCTCGGCGCGTTCCTCGCGCGAGGTCTTGGCGCTGGCCGACCAGATCAGGTCGGCTGCGGCATGCTTGAGCGCGCGGGTCGCGTCGCTGGCCTGGCCATGCTGCACCGCGCTGTGGGCCAGCACGTCGGCCCAGACGCGAAAGAGGAAGTCGCGCACGCCCTCGTGCACCGGCACCGACTCCAGCATCTTGCGTAGCTCGATCGTGTACTGGATTGCCCAGGTCTCGCGTTGCTCGACCTGCTGGGCCAGCGAGATGCCCTTGCGCCCCGCGGCATGCTCGTCGCGGAAGTAGGTTTCCAGGAAGCGCTCGAACTCGGTCATCACGGTCTGGAAGACCTTGCGGCCGGTGTCGGGATAGGCCTCGACGACCTGCACCACGCGGCGGATCTCGCGGTGCAGGGCATCTTCGCCCTCCTGGGCGCCTGCCACGAAACCCATCACGCAAGAGCCCATGCGGTCGATCAGGCGGCGCGCGGGGTGGCTGGTGGACGCGAAGAAGTCGGGCTCGCTGACGGCCACGCGCAGCACGGGCATCTGCAGGCGGGCGAACCACACACGGATGCTCGCGGGCAGCCGCTCTTCCATCAGGATGGCCTGGAACAGCAGGGCGACGACCTCGATGGTGGCGCGTTCGGTCGGGCTGGTGGCGGCCTTTTTGAGGGTTGCCCGGTCGTGATCGAGGTCGCGCAGGGCCGCTTCGGGCGTGGTGGGCGCGCTGCCATCGACCGGCTCGGCTCGGCGCCGCACCGCTTCACCGACTTGCCGAATGGCCAGCCCCAGCGAGGTCGAGACGGGTCCGGGCGCGCGCAAGGGCGCATCGGGCTTGGTGGGCACGAAGCCCGGCACATGGCGGGCCACGAACTGGTTGAGTTGGCCCAGCAAGGCCTGCGACTGAACCGCCATGCGGCCCAGGCCAGGCACCTGGGTGAGCATGCGGGTTTCGTCGTAGGCATGGCCCAGGGGCTGCAGGCCGCTGTTGCCGGCGGCAGGCGAGCCCGTGGCAAAGCCCGAGCCCGTGGCGTGGCCTGCGCCCCCACCCTGTCCCGCGCCAGGCCCCGTGCCGCTCCAAGGCGCACCGCCCACATGGCCCCCGCCTTTGAGGCTGGCAATCGTGTCCAGCCCCATCGGGCGGCTGGGCATGACCCCGGGTGCCGCACGGCGGATGAAGGGCCGCAGATCGATCTCAGGGCGCACGCCCTGGTCCAGCAAAGCCTCGTTGGCCGCGTGATATGCCTCTTGCACCCAATTGGCCACCTCTTGGTGCAGCACGTTCTGCAGGGTCTGCCAGTGCAGCATCGACAGCTCGGCCGCCAGCCAGGCGTCCAGCACCTGCTTGGCGATCCAGGCCGCGGCCAGCACCTCCTGTTGAACATGGCCGGCATCGACCGCGCCCCCCACGGACTGCAGGCGCGCGTTGAGGTCGGTGTACTCCTGCCCTGCCAGGTCAGCGATGGCCTGGGCCAGCCGGGACGCCGTCAGGCCCTGCTCGACCTCGCTGTCATCGACCAAGCTCAGGGGGATGTCCACCGGCACCCCGGAAGCCGTTCCGAAAGCCGTGCCCCCACGCACGCTCAAGGGACGCCCCAAGCGGACCTCGGAGAGCGCCTGGTTCAGGTGGGTGGTCAGGGCCTGGTGCCAGCCACGCACGGCACGGGGCAGGTCGAGCACCAGGTCGCGGCGGCGGGCGTGCAGCGCCGGCTCCGCCGACTGCGTGGCCAGCGTGCGCGCTCCGTCCAGGCACGCCTGGACGAGGCCGCGAGCGCCGTGGATCAGCGCCTCGAGGTGCGTGACGCGGGCACCCTGGGCCAGGGCTCGGTGAGAGGCCAATGTCATGAAAAAAGCCGGCCGGCACCTCTGAGGAGGCGCTCCAACCGGCCTGGATGAGTTTTCCGGTTATCGCCGACTCTACACCACCGCTCCGGCGTGCGGATCGTTGGGGTCGACGTCCTTGCGCGAGGGCTTGACGAGGTCTTCGCGCTTGACGCCCAGCCACATCGCCAGGGCCGCGGCCACGAACACCGAGGAGTAGATGCCGAAGACGATGCCGATGGTCAGGGCCAGGGCAAAGTAGTGCAGCGTCGGGCCACCGAAGATCAGCATGGCCAGCACCATCGCCTCGGTCGAGCCGTGGGTGATGATGGTGCGGCTCATCGTCGAGGTGATGGCGTGGTCGATGACCTCGGGCGTCGTCATCTTGCGGAACTTGCGGAAGGCCTCGCGGATGCGATCGAAGATCACGACCGATTCGTTCACCGAGTAGCCCAGCACCGCCAGGATGGCCGCCAGCACCGACAGCGAGAACTCCCACTGGAAGAAGGCAAAGAAGCCCAGGATGATGACGACGTCGTGCAGGTTGGCGATGATGCCGGCCACGGCGAACTTCCATTCGAAGCGGATCGCCAGGTAGATCATGATGCCGACCACGGTCACCAGCAGGGCCAGGGCGCCGTCTCGGGCCAGTTCGTCACCGACCTGAGGGCCGACGAACTCGGAACGCTGCAGGGTCACCGGCTCGGTCGCCGTGCCGCTGGCGCTGGCGCTGACCTGACAGACCTGCCGGTCCCCCTTGTCGGAGGACTGGGTGCCGATCGTGCCGCCTTCGGCCGAGCACAGCGCGCCGAACACCTTGCCCACCAGCTCGGCCTGCTTCATTTCGCCACGCAGCGGGATGCGAATGAGCACGTCGCGCGAGGTGCCGAAGTTCTGCACTTGCACTTCGCCGAGGTTGAGGGCCTCGACGGCCTCGCGGGTCTTGGCCAGGTTGGCGGTCTGGGCGTACTGCACCTCGATGAGCGAGCCACCGGTGAATTCGATGGAGAAGTGCAGGCCGCGCGTGACCAGGAAGAAGACGGCGGCGGCGAAGGTCAAAAACGAGATGATGTTGAAGACCAGCGCATGCCGCATGAACGGGATGTCGCGCTTGATGCGGAAGAATTCCATGGTGTCGTGCTCCGCTGCGGTTTATTCCTGGGGCTTCCAGACCTGCCCGATGGACACGCCCTTGAGCTTTTTCTGACGGCCATACCAGAGGTTGACCAGGCCACGCGAGAAGAACACGGCCGAGAACATCGACGTCAGGATGCCCAGGCAGTGCACGACGGCAAAGCCGCGCACCGGGCCCGAACCGAAGGCCAGCAGGGACAGGCCGGCGATCAGGGTCGTGACGTTGGAGTCCAGGATGGTGGCCCAGGCGTGCTCGTAGCCGGCGTGGATGGCCGTCTGTGGCGCCGAGCCGCTGCGCAACTCTTCGCGCACCCGCTCGTTGATCAGCACGTTCGAGTCGATCGCCATGCCCAGTGTCAGGGCGATGGCCGCGATGCCCGGCAGCGTCAGCGTGGCCTGCAGCATGGATAGCACCGCCACCAGGAGCAGCAGGTTGACCGACAGCGCGATGGTCGAGAACACGCCGAACAGCAGGTAATAGATCACCATGAAGACGGCGATGGCCGCGAAGCCATAGACCAGGGAGTTGAAGCCCTGGGCGATGTTCTCGGCGCCCAGGCTGGGGCCGACGGTGCGCTCTTCGATGATCTCCATCGGGGCGGCCAGGGAGCCAGCGCGCAGCAGCAGCGCGGTGTCGGCGGACTCTTCGGGGCTCATGCGACCGGAGATCTGCACGCGGCCACCCGAAATCTCGCCGCGGATGACAGGGGCGGTGACGACCTCGCCCTTGCCCTTCTCGAACAGGATGATGGCCATGCGCTTGCCCACGTTCTCGCGGGTGACGTCGCGGAAGATGCGTGCGCCGCGCGAATCGAGCGTCAGGTGCACGGCGGGTTCGTGGTTCTCGTCGAAGCCGGACTGGGCGTCGTTGAGGTTGTCACCGGTCAGCACCACCTGGCGCTTGACGATGACGGGCACGCCGCTGCGCTCGAGGTAGCGCTCGGAACCGAAGGGCACCATGCCGCCAGACAGCGCGGACTGGGCCTCGGTGCTCTCGTCGACCATGCGCACTTCCAGCGTGGCGGTGCGGCCGATGATGTCCTTGGCCTTGGCGGTGTCCTGCACGCCAGGCAGCTGCACGACGATGCGGTCGGCGCCTTGCTGCTGGATCACGGGCTCGGCCACGCCGAGTTCGTTGATCCGGTTGTGCAAGGTGGTGATGTTCTGCTTGAGGGCCTGGTCCTGGATGGCGCGCTCGGAGGTGGGCTTGAGCTTGCCGACCAGGGTCACGTCGCCCGACTCGTCGGTGCCGTCGGCCCAGGCCATGTCGAGCGCACTGTCGCTGACCACGCCGCGGGCGGTGTCGCGCGTGGCGGCATCGCGAAAGCGCACGACCACGCTGTTGCCGTCGCGGCGGATGCCGCTGTGGCGGATGTCCTTGTCGCGCAGCACGGTGCGGATGTCGCCGGAGATGCTCTCGGCCTTCTGCGTGAGCGCGGCCTTCATGTCGACCTGCATCAGGAAGTGCACACCACCGCGCAGGTCCAGGCCCAGGAACATCGGGTGCGCGCCCAGGCTGCGCAGCCAGTGCGGCGAGCGCGAGACCAGGTTCAGCGCGACGATGTAGCGTGGGTCGGCCGCATCGGGGTTGTAGGCGCGCGCGATGGCGTCACGGGCCTTGATCTGGGTGTCGGTGTCCTTGAAGCGCGCGCGCACCGAGGTGCCGTCGAGCTCGACGAAGTCGGACGTGACGCCCGCCTCTTTGAGCACGGTCTCGACACGGGCGACGTCATCGGTCGACAGCTTGATCGTGGCCTTGCCGCTGGAGAGCTGCACCGCAGGTGCCTCGCCAAAGAAGTTGGGCAGGGTGTAGATCAGGCCGACCAGCAGGGCCACGGCGATGATCAGGTACTTCCACCAGGGGTAGCGGTTCATGCGGTCCTCGGCTGCGCTTTGTTTTCAGGGCGCGATCAATTACTTGCTGACGGTGCCCTTGGGCAGCACCTGGACGATGGCCACGCGCTGGACCTGCAGCTCGACGCCATTGGCCACTTCGATGTGTGCGTAGGTGTCGCCCAGCTTGCTGATCTTGCCGATCACGCCGCCCTGGGTGACCACCTCGTCACCCTTGGAGAGGGCTTCGAGCATGGCCTTGACTTCCTTTTGCCGCTTCATCTGGGGGCGGATCATCACGAAGTACAGCACGACGAACATCAGCAGCAGGGGCAGCATGCTCATCAGGCCACCGGAGGCGCTGGCGGCGGGGGCGGCGGCTTGGGCGTAGGCGTCGGAAATCAACACGGTTCAGGGTCCTTCTCGAACAAAGGGCCGAGGCGCCGGAGCCCCTGCGCGAAATGCGCAAAAGCCCGGCACGCCGGCCGAAAGTGGCTCAGATTGTATGCGGCGGATGTAAAGGCACGTTCACACGTGTCCCGAGGCCTGCGCCGGGGGGCGCGGGCGCCGCTGGCGGCCTCAAAGCACGTACTTGACCAGCGGCAGGCTGGTCAGGGCGCGGTAGATGTTGTCGAGCTGCTCGCGGCTGGTGGCGGTGACGGTCACCGTCAGGCCGACGTAGGTGCCGCTGCTGCTGGGGCGGCGCTCCAGCGTGGCGGCATCGAACGCCGGGTCGTGCTGCACGGCCACGGCCACGACCGAGGCCACGAATTCCTCGTGGTGAGGGCCCATGACCTTGATCGGGAAACGGCTCGGGTACTCGATGAGCGACTCTTCAGGGGGGATCGGCGGGTTGGCAGGTTGGTGCGTGCTCATGTCAGGGGCCTCACTGGATGCTCAGGCGCATGGCGTCCCAGGCGCGACCCAACCAGCCAGCGGCCGGCACGTCGTCGAGCGACTGCAGCGGCAGGGTCTGCCAAGGCTGACCGTTCAAGGTGACCTGCAGGCGGCCCACGGCCTGGCCCTTGCTCAAGGGGGCGAGCAGCGGGTCATTGCGCGTCACCGATGTCTTGACGGCTGCAGCCTGCCCACGCGGCACCACCACGACGACGGGCTGGGTGCGCCCCAGGCGCGCCGAGTTGGTCGCGCCCTTCCAGACCTGGGCGGTGCTGACCGGCTGGTTGGCGTCGAACAGCTTGACGACGTCGAAGGCGCTGTGGCCCCAGTTCAGCAGCTTCTGGCTCTCGTTGGCGCGGGCCTCGGGCGAGGCGGCACCCAGCACCACGCTGAGCAGGCGGCGCTCGCCACCGGCCGTGGGGCGCTTGGAGGTCGAGATCAGGCAATAGCCGGCGTTGTCGGTGTAGCCGGTCTTCAGGCCATCGACCGTCGGGTCGCGGAACAGCAGCAGGTTGCGGTTGCCCTGCTTGATGCCGTTGAAGGTGAACTCCTTCATGGAGTAGTACGGCAGCGAGTTGGGGAAGTCGGTGATCAAGCGCGTGGCGATGATGGACAGCTCGCGCGCCGTGCTCAGGTGGCCGGGGGCGGTCAGGCCCTCGGGGTTGGCGAACTTCGTTTGCTTCAGGCCAAAGGCCTGGGCCTGGCGGTTCATCATCTCGACGAAGACCTCGACCGTGCCGCCCACGCCTTCGGCCAGGGCCACGGTGGCGTCGTTGCCGCTTTGCACGATCATGCCCTTGATGAGGTCATCGACCTTGACGCGGCTGTTGATGTTGATGAACGAGCGCGAGGCGCCGGTCATGCCCGTGCGCCAGGCGCGCTCGGAGACCGGCAGGTCCTGCGTCAGCGAGAGCTTGCCGTCCTTGAGGGCCTGAAAGACCAGGTAGGCGGTCATCAGCTTGGTCAGCGATGCCGGCTCGACGGCCTGGTCGGCGTTGCGCGCGCCCAGGGTTTGGCGAGAAGACAGGTCCTGCAGGATGAAGGCGCGCGCCGCCACCTCGGGCGGCTGCGGCATGGCCTGGGTGGGTTCGGCGAACAAGGCGGCGGGCGCGGCCTGGTTTTGAGCGGCTGCGCTCAGGCAAGACAGGGACAACGCCAGGGCCACCAGGGCCGAAGTGGTCGCGCCCAGCATGTGGCGGCGGGAGGGGGAAGCAGTCATGCCGGCAATATGAGGTGAAGAAAGGGTGAACACAAGGAAGAGGATGCAAAGTTTTGCAAGCAGGCGGTGCGCGCCGGCCGCGAGCGAAACCCGGGAGACGGCTCGGCGCTCAGCCCCCGGCTTCGCGGGCGGCTTCGGCCCGCAGGTGGCGCAGCACGATGTCGCGCAGGCCGCCGAGCTGTCCGTGGAAGAAATGGCCGGCGCCGGGCACCACCGTCACCGGCAGTTGCTGCGGCCGCGCCCAGTCGAGGATGGCGGACAGGGGCACGACGTCATCGGCCTCGCCCTGCACCACCAGGGTGTGCGCAGGCACCGCCGGCACATCGAAGCGCGAAGCTGCCGGGCTGACCAGCACCAGGGTGGACGGCGCGCGCACGGCAGGCTGATCGGCCGCGGCCTGCTTGAGGCGGCTGGCCGCCTGGGCCGCCACGTAGCCGCCAAACGAGAAACCCGCCAGCGCCAGCGGCTTGCCAGCCAGGGCCGGATCGCTCAGGTGATGGGCCACCACGGCGAGCAGGTCGGAGGCTTCGCCCCGGCCCTCGTCGTACTGCCCATCGGACTGGCCGACGCCGCGGAAGTTGAAGCGCACCGCCCGCCAGCCGGCCAGCACGAAGGCCCGCACCAGGGTGTGAACCACCTTGTTGTCCATCGTCCCGCCCATGAGCGGGTGCGGGTGGGCGATCACGGCCAGGCCAAGCGGCGAAGAGGCGGGGTCTTCGACCACGACCTCGATGTGGCCGGCCGGGCCATCGATGAGCAGGGATGCAGGGCGCCCGAGCATGGTGTGCGGTGCGGTCAGCCGCCTCAGCGGCCGACGTCGTCCGGCAGCTCCAGGCGCTCGACGACCTGGCCACCGAGCAGGTGACGGTCGACGATCTCGTCGATGTCGCTCTGGTCGACGAAGGTGTACCAGGTGCCTTCGGGGTAGACCACGGCGACCGGGCCGCCCGCACAGCGGTCCAGGCAGCCGGCCTTGTTGACCCGCACGCCACCCTTGCCGTTGCGCCCGGCCGCGGCCACACGGGCCTTGCAATGGTCGAAACCGGCCTTAGCGGCATGGTCGGCGCAGGACGCCTCGCCGTTGACGCGCTGGTTCAGGCAAAAGAAGATGTGACGCTCGTAATAGGCCATTCGCAGATTCTAGTGGCTGCCTCCGGCCCGCACTGGCACGGGGGCATCACGCCCCAGCAGGCGTCCTGTCAGCCAGAGCAGGGCCACGAAGGGCCACAGCAGGCCGAACCAGCGCGACAGCCCATGGAAGCGGACAAAGCGACCATTTTCCCAGGCCTGCAGGGTTTGGGCGTAATAGGGGTCGCTCGGCGCCTGGTGCACCAGGATCAGCAAGCCCACCAACACCACCATGCCGAGCGCCGCGCACACGGAGCGCCCCCGGTTGATCAGCAGGATCGCCGCAGAGGCCCCCACCAGCATGCCCGATGCCACGGGCAAGGTGACCCAGCTGAATGCATGCACTGGCCCGAAGTTCAGGGCAGAAGACAGCGCCGTGAACAACACGCCTGAAAGCACCAGAGAGGCCATGAGCACGATTCGCAGGGTGCGCTGACTGGCCAGGGCCCCCGCCACACAAAGGGGGGCGAGCAACCCAAGCGCCACGGTGGCGGCCTCCAGCTCGGGAGCCCAGACACTGCCGGACCAGTCCCCGGGCATCGCCGCCCAGAGCGTCAGCGGGTCGTCCGGCAGCAACCAGTCCTGCCAGGGGGTGTCCTGGGTCAGGTCGATCAGCAGCAACCTCAGCTGCGGCCAGATCTGCCCTTGCCCCAGCGGCAAAGGGGGAGGAAACAGCAGCCCGAGCGGCCACAGCCACAAGAGGGCCAGCCCATGCCCGGCCTGCGGGATGAACCAGCGCTCACTCAGTCGATGCCACATGTCAACCAAGCCCAGCGCATGCAGCGTGAGTGCACCCAGCACCCCCCAGGCCGCACCCAGGGTGTTCAAGGTCCAGTCGGTCACCGATGGCACCCTCCCCGGCAGCAGGTGCTGCAACTGCTCCAGGCTGTACGACAGCAGCGAGGCGATGAACAAGGTTCGCCACCCGGCCGACCAGGGGCCCTTGCCCGAGCGCAACCAAGCCAGGCAGAGCACCATGCCAAAGGGAAGGTAGCCCAGCAGGTTGGCGGTCACATCGGACATGAGCTCGTGCGACTGCTTGGGCAACCCCCAGTGGATCGCGTCCCAGCCAGGCCAGTGCCAGCCCGTCAGAGGGTGCAGGGTCGCGTAGGCGATCAGCCCCCCGGCCACCCAAGACAGCGGCCAGGCTGCGCTGCGGTGCGTCGCCATCCCGATCTCAGCCCATGGAGGGCTTGAGCACGACCAGGCAGACGATGGCCGCAAACAGCAGCACCGACACCTCGTTGAAGACGCGGAACCACTTGTGGCTGCGGCGATTTTTCAGCCCCTCGAAGTCGCGCAACAGGCCGCGGCAGACGTGGTGATAGCCGATGGCGCCCAGCACCAGGGTCAGCTTGATGTGCAGCCAGACTTGACCCGGCCCCTTGCCGACCCCGAAATAGAGCCAAAGCAGCAGGCCGAACACCAGCGCCGGGATCATCAAGAGGGTGCTGAATCGGTAGAGCTTGCGCGCCATCAGCAGCAGGCGTTCGCGCTCGGCGTGGCTGTCGGAGGGCACCGTGGCCAGGTTGACAAACAACCGGGGCAGGTAGAACAGACCCGCGAACCAGCTGGCCACGAAGATGATGTGCAGGGCTTTGACCCAGAGGTAAGCGGAGCTCATGGGGGATTATGAGCACAGAAAAAAAAAGAGCCCCGGCACAAGCCGGGGCTGTGAAGCCTTGACGCTGTCATCACGTAAGGCACCTGCTCAGGGAGGAAAAGCAGGGAATGAGGCCTTGCGGCGTATCATTCACTTTCCATTATAGGGAGGTTGCTCAAGCTTGGCTGCCCCCCCTGTCCGAAATAACCCTGCGAGGGGTGTTTTTTTTATCAACTTTGCCAACCTTCACACTGCCGCCACGGCGCCGTGCGTGAGGTGAACCGCCCCCCGAATGACGTCCCTGCACTTTCCTCAGCACCGCCTGCGCCGACTGCGCCGCGACGAGTTTTCCCGCCGCCTGGTGAGGGAACATGCGCTGACAGCGTCCGATCTGATCTACCCGGTTTTTGTCCTTGACAGCGACGGGGGCACCCAGGAGGTGGGCTCCATGCCCGGGGTATCGCGCCTGGGCCGCAGCGCCCTGTATGCCGCCGCCGAGCGTTGCCTGGAACTGGGTGTGCCGGTGCTGGCGCTGTTTCCCGTGATCGACGCCGCACTCAAGACGCCGGACGGCCGCGAGGCGCTCAACCCAGAAGGCCTGGTGCCGCGCACGGTGCGCGAACTCAAGCGCCGCTTCCCCGAGCTCGGGGTGATGACCGACGTGGCGCTCGACCCCTTCACCAGCCATGGCCAGGACGGCCTGCTCGATGACACCGGCTACATCGTCAACGACACCACGGTCGCGGTGCTCACGCAGCAGGCCCTGGTGCAGGCCGATGCCGGCGTGGACATCGTCGCGCCGTCGGACATGATGGACGGCCGAATCGGCGCGATCCGCCAAGCGCTCGAATCGCAAGGCCTGATCCACACCCGCATCATGGCCTACAGCGCCAAGTACGCCAGCGCCTTCTACGGCCCCTTCCGCGACGCGGTCGGCTCGGCGGGCAACCTGGGCAAGGCCGACAAGAAGGTCTACCAGATGGACCCGGCCAACTCCGACGAGGCGCTGCGCGAAGTGGCCATGGACATCGCCGAGGGCGCCGACATGGTCATGGTCAAGCCCGGCATGCCGTACCTGGACATCGTGCGGCGCGTGAAAGACGAGTTCAAGGTGCCGACGTTTGCCTACCAGGTCAGCGGCGAGTACGCCATGATCAAGGCGGCTGCGCAAAACGGCTGGCTCGACCACGACGCCACCATGATGGAGTCGCTGCTGGCCTTCAAGCGCGCCGGCGCCGATGGCGTGCTGACGTACTTCGCGCTGGACGCCGCCGAGCGCCTGCGCGGCTGACGGAGCCCTCAGCGCGTGCGCCTCTTTCACATTCACGACCAGTTCACCGAGCTCAAGGACTGGCCTGCCACGCTGCCGGCGCAGGGCTTCCTGTGGGTGACCACCAGCCGGCGCGTCTTCGAGGTGCGCCTGGCCGAGATCCAGCAGCAGCTGCAAAAGCTCGCCGGCGGCGGTCTGATGGACCTGCACGTCACCGACCTGCTCAACGCCCAGCTGCCCTCGCAGTACGACTACACCTCCTGGTACGACCTGCTGGTGTTCCGCCGACTGGCCGCGGGACCGGGCACGCAGCGACTCTTCCTGGACGAGGAGCACGGCACGGCCACGTCGGCGCGCCAGGCGATGGCGGCCATCGACACCAGCCCGGTGGGCTTCGCGGTGTTCGACCGCGTGCTGCTGACGGTGCACCCGGCCGACTGCTCGGTGCGCGACTTCTTCGAGGCGCGGCTGAGCCAGATGATCCCGCCGGCCGGGCGCGTGCACGAGTCGCTCGAAGCGAACGCGAACGCCGAGGCGCCCCCTCCCATGGCCGACGCCTCGGTGGACGTGCCCGCTGACTTGCCAGCCGATGGCGTGGCCGAGCCCCATGCCCATGGCAACGAGGCGCTGGTGCCTCGGTTCCACGAGACGCGCGGCAGCACGTCCCGATTGCCACCCAGCCCGCCGGACCTGATGCTGCGCATCGTCAACCACATGGTCGACAGCTACCTGGACCTGCGCCGGCTGCTGACCCGACAGTTCGCCTACCTGCAGCAGGAGCTGCTGAGCAACCGCCAGCAGTTCAAGCACTGGCAGGCCTTGCTCGAAGCGCGCAACACCCTGCACATGCTCGAAGACACGTGCGAGGACCAGAGCGCCGCGGTGCAGGAATGGATCGATGCGCTGGAAGACTGGCCGTCGCCTTCGGACACGCAGGCCCAGCGCGAGCGCGAGGTCCTGCGCGTTCGTTCACGCGACGTGCACGAGCACATCGCCCGCGTGCTGGCCCACGTGCGCCGGCTGGAGAGCTCGGCCGAGAGCGCCGTGCAGATTCATTTCTCCGCCCAGGGCAGCCGCACCAACGACATCATGCGCACGCTCACGGTGCTCACCGCCATCTTCCTGCCGCTGAACCTCATCACCGGCATCTTCGGCATGAACTTCGATGGCCTGCCCCTGATCCACAGCAGCGTCGGCTTCTGGGTGGCCATCGGCCTGATGCTGATGGTGGCCGCGGGCCTGGTGTGGTGGTTCCGCCGGCGCCGCTACCTGGACGCGAACGAGCCGAACAACTGAGGCACGGGCGTCAGGCAGGACGGCTCAAGCGCCCTGCCGACGCCTCGCCTGCACCTCGCGGGCCAGGCACAGGTCGTCCCAGACCAGGCCCTTGTCGGCCGGGTTGCGCAGCAGGTAGGCCGGGTGGTAGGTGACCACCACCGGCACGCCCGCCACCTCGTGCACGCGCCCACGCAGCTTGCCGATGGGCTCCGTCGTCTTGAGCAGGGACTGCACGGCAAAGCGCCCCATGGCCACGATGAGGTCGGGCTGCACCAGCGCCATCTGCCGCAGCAGGAAGGGCTCGCATTGCGCGACCTCCTGGGGCAGCGGGTTGCGGTTGGCCGGCGGGCGGCACTTGAGCACGTTGGCGATGAAGACCTGGCGCTCGGGGCCGGCCTCGCTGCGCGTGAGGTCGATGGCCGCGAGCATGCGGTCGAGCAACTGACCGGCGCGGCCGACGAAGGGCTCGCCCTGGCGGTCCTCCTGCTCGCCGGGGGCTTCACCGACGATCATCCAGCGCGCTTGCTCGTTGCCCGTGCCGAACACGGTCTGGCGGCGGCTCTGGCACAGGCCGCAGGCCTGGCACCCGGAGACGGCCTCGCGCAGGGCGGGCCAGTCCATGGTGTCGACGCCAACGGGGCGCGGACCGAGCACCACGTCGGGCGCGGCAGGAGTGGTGCCGCTGGTGCTCGGGGCAGCCGGGGGCGGCACCACGCGAGCGGGCGGACGGGGCGCGGCGGGCGCGCTTCGCCCGACCTGCGCGATGGCTTCGGCGGCCAGCGCATGGGCCTCGGCCGGCTCGGAACGGGCCGCAGGCACCTCGGGCACGGGCGCGGGCTGGGCCGGCCAGAAAGCGGCCACGCCCATTTCCTTGAGCATGGCGAGCTGCCGCTCACTCCAGCGCATAAGAGGCCTCCAGCTTGATCTGGCGGCGCATGACCAGGGCGTCTTCACGCCCCCCTTCGGCCGGGTAATAGTTCTTGCGCACGCCGATGTCGACGAAGCCCTCGCGCTGGTAGAGCGCCCGTGCGCGGGCGTTGCTGGGGCGGACCTCCAGCCACAGCGCTTCGGCGCGTTGCTGGCGGCAACGTTCGTAAAGCGTGTGCAGCAACTCGACCGCCAGGCCCCGGCCCTGCCAGCCTCGGGCCACCGCGATGTTGAGCAGGTGGACCTCGTCAACGCCGTCCATGGCCACGCAGACGGCGACCACGCGGCCGCCTTCGGCCCCACCGGCCTCGCACAACACCTGGCTCCAGTAGCCGGCCCGCAAGGACGAGCGGTAGTTCTCAGGCGTCCAGGCGTGCAGCGCATGCAGGCAGGCCAGGCGCTCCTCGGTCACCCAGGCGTCGATGTCCGCATCAGTCAGTGAGCGCACACTCAGCCCCTCGATGACCGAAGACGGCATCGAAGTGGCGGTGTCGCTCAGGACCGGGCGGTTCATCTGGGGTGGCGAAGGCAGGCTGGGAAGGGGCGGATCAGGCCGGCATCATGCCTGAGCCGCCGCGCGTTCGGCGGTGGTCTGGGCGACTTTGTCGCGCACGTAGCGAGGCAAGGCCAGGGCGGCATCGACCTGCTCGCCGTGGGCCCAGGCCTGGCGGGCCAGTTCGGCCAGGGCCGCCCCACGCGGCATGGCGTCGGGGGCCAGCACGCGGATGTCATTGGGCAAGAGACCGTCCCAGGCGGCGGGGCAGGCCGACAGGGCATTGCCGCACACGAGCACACCTTCGCCGCGCGATGCCCAACGGGCACGGGGCTCACCGAGGGGCCACAAGGCGGGCGGCGTCTGCACGACCCAGCGCTCGCCCCCCCACCTGAAGGCCGCCACGTAGAGCTCGCCCATGCGGGCATCCTGCAGCACCCAGGCGACCTCGCCCGCGGACAGCGGCTTGTCCGAGCGCTGGCGAGCGTCTTCGGCCACGGCCATGAGGGTGTCCAGCGCGATGACCGGCACGCCCAGGCCCAGCGCCAGGCCCTGGGTCACGGAACAGGCGGTGCGCAAACCCGTGAACGCGCCCGGCCCGGCCCCGAAGGCGATGGCGTGAACAGCGGGCCAGCCCAGCCCTTGTGCCTGCAGCAGCGACTGCAGGGCAGGCAGCAGGCCGGCCGAAGCCTGAGGCCCACCCGCCAGCTCCAGCGCCTGGGTGCGCCCTGCCTCGCCCGCCCCCACCGACAGGGCGATGTGCAGGCGCTCGGTGGCGGTGTCCAGCGCCAGCAGGACGGGGGCCGGATCAAGGGGCGGCAAGGGGGATGCAGGCATGCGCCGAGTTTAGCCGGGGCGCCCCAGCCTGCACCGCGGCGCGCCTATGATCCCAGGCCATGTCCGCCCCCCTCCCCACCCGTTCCTGGCCCACCGCGTGGGCCCGACTCGGTGCCGGCCTCCTGAGCGGCCTGGGCCTGCTCGCGCCGGCAGCCCACGCCCAGTCCGCGCCCGACACGACCACCGGCGCCTGGCCCGCGCCTTTGCAGCAGGCGCTGCGGCAAAGTGGCGTGCCGGCCGAGGCCGTGTCGCTGCTGGTGTGGCCGGTGGACGCACCCCAGCCGCGCTGGCAGCACCAGGCCGATGCGCCCCGACAGGCGGCGTCGGTGATGAAGCTGTTCACCACGGGCGTGGCGCTGCGCCAGCTGGGCCCGGGCCACGTGTGGCGCACCGAGGTCGGCCTGGGTGGCCCGCTGCAAACCAACGGCGTGCTCGATGGGCCGCTGTACCTGCGCGGTGGCGGCGACCCCTCGCTGCTGATCGAACACGTGCAGCGCATGATGGCTCGCTGGCGCGGCGCGGGCCTGCGCGACATCCGCGGCGGCATCGTCATCGACCGCGGCCTGTTCGAGCTGCCCGCCCACGACCCGAACGCCTTCGACGGCCAGTCGCTGCGGCCGTACAACGCCGGGCCCGACGCCCTGCTGCTCAACCACCAGTCGGTCACGCTGCGGCTGATGCCCGACGCGGCCCGGCCAGGCCTGGCGCTGGCCTCGATCGAGCCGCCCTTGCACGGCGTGCAGATCGAGCATCGGCTGACCCTGGTGCCGGGGACGGCCTGCGGCGACTGGCGTGGCGCGCTCAAGCTCGACATCGCTGCCCAGGCAGGCTGGCCGCATGACGGCCGCGCCCGCTGGACCGTTCGCCTGACCGGACCCTACCCGGCCGCTTGCGGCGAAAAGGAGTGGCCCCTGCTGTGGAACGGCGATGGCCCCGGCGACCACGCCGCTCGCCTGCTGGAGGCGGCCTGGCTGGGCAGTGGCGGCCAGGTCGGCGTGCCGGTGCGAGAAGGCAACTGGCCGGCGGGCCTGCCCGCCTGGCAGACCTGGGTCTCCCCCCCGCTGGCGACCGTGGTGCGCGATATCAACAAGTTCAGCAACAACGTGATGGCGCGCCAGCTGTTCCTGAGCCTGGCGGCCGCCTCGAATGGGCCATCGAACGGGCTGAATGGCGGGAATGGCACGAATGGCCCCAACGCCCATGCTGGCGATGGCCGCAATGCCCCCGCCACCCTGGCGCAAGCCCGTGCCATCGTCGCCCGCCAGGTGATCGAGGCCACGGGTGGGGCCACGTCGGCCTGCCGCGACGAGGCGCTGGTGCTCGACAACGGCTCGGGCCTGTCGCGCCAGGAGCACGCCTCGGCAAGGTGCATGGCGCAATGGCTGCAGGCGATGTGGCGCAGCCCGGTGATGCCGGAGTTCATCGCCTCGCTGCCGCTCAATGGGGTGGACGGCACCACGCGCCGCTGGCAGGCCGCCGCCGGCCTGGCCCACATCAAGACCGGCTCGCTCGACGGCGTGGCCTCGGTGTCGGGTTACGTGCTGGGAGAATCGGGGCAACGCATCGTCGTCGTGGGCCTGATCAACCACCCCCGCGCCGACACCGCCCGCCCGCTGCTGCAGGCCCTGGTCGACTGGGCCCGGCAGGACCGCTGACACTGTCCCACCCGCATGCCCACCGTGAACCACCTGCCAGACTGGCTGCCCCTGACGCCCGCCGCCATCGAATGGATCGGCGCCATCGCCGCCGCACTGACCACGGCGTCCTTCCTGCCCCAGGTCTGGCTGACCTTTCGCACCCGCGATGTCAGCGGCATCTCGCTGGGCATGTACAGCTGCTTCACCCTCGGGGTGGCGCTGTGGCTGGTCTATGGCCTGTCGATCGGCTCGACGCCGGTGACGGTGGCCAACGTGATCACGCTGAGCTTCGCTTCGGTGATCCTGGTCATGAAGATCAGGTACGGGCGCCGCTGAAGCTCAGGCGGTCAGAACTGCTCGCGGCCCCGGTTGAACACCGTCACGCCGATCAGGTTGTGCAACAGGGGGGCGGGGCGCTTGGCGTCCGCCCAGATGGCTGTGCTGGTGGCTGTGCCGGAGGTGTAGTACTGGCTGGTGCAATACAGCAGCTTTTCGTCGTCGTTGGCGGGCGTGGTGCCATCGGGACGCAGCACGGCAGCGGCGTCACACAACGGCGTGACGTACTGGTACGAGGTGCTGCGGGTGCCGGGCTTGGTCAGCGACTCGGGATTGATGCCCGCGAGTTCACGCCCCGAGACGTTGCCCAGGCCCGTGATGTAGAGGCGGTCGTTGTAGGCGCGCACCAGGTTGGTCAGCAGCGTGCTGTCGCCGGCAGCCGTGGCCAGCGGTGTCTGCCCCAGGTCGGGCGTGAGCGCGAGCATCACCTTGGCGCCCGTGCCGATCACGCCCTTGATGGCCGCCGCCATGTCGGCCGCGCGCGACTGCAGCACGGCGGTGGCGCCGGCCTCGCTCTGCGAGCTGGCCTTGATGAGCTGGTACTGCTCGAGGATGTCGTTCTGGCCGACCATGATGGTCACGATGGTCTTGCTGCCCAGCGAGCCCCGGTTGGCGTTGATCTGGTTGATCACGTCGGCGGTCTTGGCGCCGAGCGCCGCATAGCTGACCGCGCCCCCGCGCTTGTCTTGCGCGCATTGGCTGGTGTAACCCTTGCCATAGGCTTGAGCGACGATCTGCACCCAGGTACTCGCCACGTCGCAGGCGTAGTCGACCGTGGTGGTGCGCTGTGACGCCGTCGCCCCGACCGTGCCGGCTTCGTACTTTGTCACCAGGTTGAAGTTGTCAATCAGCACATGGTAGGTCGGGCTGCCCGACGCAACGAAGGAAGCTCCCTGGCCATTGTCAGCCTCGCAAGTCTGAACCCGCGTGGCGGCAGGGTCAGAGCTGCAGACAAAGTTTGCATCGACCCGAACGGCCTTGGCCGTGTAGCTCAGGCCCTTGAAACCGACACTTGCTCCAGGAATGGGAAGTGTGTTGTCCAACAGGTTGATATCGGACGAGGGGACGGCGGCGATCGCGCTGTTCTCGTCCCCGAAGGACACGATGTTGCTCGGCGTGAAGTAGCTTTTGCGGTCGCCACCGCCGCAGGAGGCCAGCACGATGCTGGCGCAGGCCAGGGCCACGGCCCCCATGCGGCGCGCCAGACGCGGGCTCGGATTCAGTGACAGGCGGCGGGTGGCAACACGGGACATGGACGCTCTCCAGGGATTCTCGGAATTCGGTGACTCAACACGGCAGTCTGCCACGGTCGTGTGAAGGCTTGTGAAGGCAAGGGTCAGGCGGCGGCCGCTCGGGTGAGGCGGTCGCGCACCCCGTCCCAGGCGGCGTCTGCCGGCGGGACCTCGACCCAGATCTGCTCGACCCCGGCCGAGTCGATCTCGCGCAGGTCGGCGAACAGGTCGTGCGCGGCGGTGGCGGCATCGCCCGGCATCGAACGGTGCAGCACGCCCTTGTGCGGCGCGCGGCGCGCCCACAGGCTGCGCGAGTACACGGCCACGCGCGGCGGCGTGTGCGCGGCAGGGTGGCGCTCGCGCAGCAGGGCGGCGGTGATCTCGGGCTCGATGACGTCGAGGCTGCGGTCGATCTGGTCGTCGCTCATGAGCACGACCTTGGCGCGCGGCGCGTAGTGCGACAGCAGCGTGCCCGATGCCCGCGGGGCTTCGGGGTCGGGGGCTTCGGGCTTGGACCACAGCAGCGGCTCGCCAGCGGCGGCTTCGAGTTCGGCCAGCGTCAGGCGGCCAGGGCGCAGCAGCACGGGCTGGTCGCGCGAGCAGTCGACGATGGTGGACTCGATGCCGACCTCGCAGGCGCCGCCATCGAGCACCCAGACTTCGTCCAGGCCCTCGCCTTGATCGCGGAACTCGTCGACCACGTGGCTGGCGCGCGTGGGGCTGATGCGCCCGAAGCGGTTGGCGCTCGGCGCGGCGATGCCCAGGATGTCTTTCTGTGCGCAGGCTTCGAGCAGCTGGCGGGCCACCGGGTGATCGGGGCAGCGCAGGCCGATGGTGTCCTGCCCACCGGCGGCGGCGCGAGCCATGTCGGGGTGGCGCGGCACGATGACCGTCAGCGGCCCGGGCCAGAAGGCCTCGACCAGGCGCTGGGCGACCGGCGGGAAGGTGGTGACGAAGTACAGCGCCGCCGCCTGGTTGGGCACGTGCACGATCAGCGGGTGATCGGCCGGCCGGCCCTTGGCCGCGAAGATGCGGGCCACGGCCTCGTCTCGGTCGGCGCGGGCCCCCAGGCCGTAAACGGTTTCGGTGGGCAAGGCCACGAGGCCGCCTTCGGCCAGGCGTTGCGCGGCCAGCTCGATGGCATCGGCTTGGTGGGCGGGGTCGAGCAGGCGCATGGTGAAGTGGGTCGGATCAGCGGGTCAGAAGGGCTCGATGCCGAGGATTTCGGCGGCCTTGAGCGCCGTGGCGCGGGCGGCCTCGGGCGTGGTGCCGGTGATGGTGAGGTGCCCCATCTTGCGGCCCACGCGCGCATCGGTCTTGCCGTAGAGGTGCAGGTGGGTGCCAGACAGCGCCAGCACCGCGGCCCAGTCGGGCTCTTGCTGCACCTTCACGCGCTCGCCGTGGCGCACCGGGAACCACAGGTCACCCAGCAGGTTGAGCATGAAGCAGGGGCTGTGCAGCACCGGCTCGACCAGGGGCAGGCCGGTCATGGCCCGCACCTGCAGCTCGAACTGCGACACATCGCAGGCGTCGATGGTGTGGTGACCGCTGTTGTGCGGACGCGGGGCCATCTCGTTGGCGACGATGCGGCCATCGGCCAGCACGAAGAACTCGATGCACAGCACGCCGACGTAGTTCAGCGAAGCGGCGATCTGGTGGGCGGACTCATAAGCCTGCTGCGACACGGCTTCGGTCACGTTGGGCGCCGGCACCTGGGTGACGGCCAGGATGCCGTCCCTGTGCAGGTTCTGCTGCAGCGGGAAGTGCACGATCTGGCCGTCGCGGCCACGCGCCACGATGACGCTGACCTCGTAGGCCAGGGGCAGCATCTTCTCGAGCACGCAGGGCACTTGTTGCAGCTGGCCCCAGGCGGCGTTGAGCTCTTCGCGGGTCTTGACGCGGACCTGGCCCTTGCCGTCATAGCCCATGCTGGACGTCTTGAGGATGCCAGGCAGCAGGTCGTCGGACACCGCGGCGAGCTGCGCGGGTGTCTCGATGATGGCGTGCGGGGCACAGGCCACGCCGCAGCCGACGAAATGGGCCTTCTCGCGGGCGCGGTCCTGGCAGACGGCCACGGCCGCGCCAGACGGCGCTACGGGGCGCGTTTCGGCCAGCTTGCCCAGCGCGGCGGCGGGCACGTTCTCGAACTCAGTGGTGATGGCGGCGGACAGGTGCGCCAGGTCGGCCAGGCCGGACTCATCGAGGTATGGCGTGCGGATGTGCTCGTGCGAGACCAGGCCCGCCGGGCTGGCGGCGTCGGCGTCGAGCACGGCGGTGCGGTAGCCCATGCTCTGCGCGGCGTGCACGAACATGCGGCCGAGCTGGCCGCCGCCCATCACGCCCAGGGTGGCGCCGGGCAGGATCACGTCCTTGGCTGCGCTCATGCTTTGGGCTCCATCGTCAGGTCGGCCGTCATGTTGCGGGCGACCTCGGTCTGGCGGGCACGGAAAGCATCGAGCTTGGCGCGCAGGGCAGGGTTGCCGTGGGCCAGCATCGCCACGGCGAACAGCGCCGCGTTGCCCGCGCCGGCCGTGCCGATGGCAAATGTCGCCACCGGGATGCCCTTGGGCATCTGCACGATGGAATGCAGCGAGTCGACGCCCTGGAGGTGGCGCGAAGGCACCGGCACGCCCAGCACCGGCACCGTGGTCTTGGCCGCCAGCATGCCTGGCAGGTGGGCCGCGCCACCCGCGCCGGCGATGATGGCCACCAGGCCGCGCTCGGCGGCGGCTTCGGCGTAGCGGAACATGTCATCGGGCATGCGGTGGGCCGAAACGACCTGGGCCTCGAAGGCGATGCCGAACTCGGTGAGAATGTCGGCGGCGTGGCGCATCACGTCCCAGTCGCTGCTGGAGCCCATCACCACGCCCACCTGGATGGCGGCATGGCTGGAAGGGTTCTGGGTCTGGGGGGATGTGCTCACCGCGGGCTCCTGTCTCGTCAAAGGGCGGATTTTAGGCCAGGGCCCGGGCCTGGCGCCTCTTGTCCGGCCCGTCCCATTTCACCCCGTGATCTTCACACCGTGATCGCACCATGATCGACATCACCTACGAGAACTTCGAAGCCGACCTGATCGCCGCCTCCACGCGGCAGCCCGTCCTGCTGGACATCTGGGCGCCCTGGTGCGGCCCGTGCAAGCAGCTCGGCCCCGTCCTGGAAAGCCTCGAGGTCGAGTACGGCGGCCGCTTCACCCTGGCCAAGGTCAACGCCGACGAGTTCCCGGAGATCTCCGGCCAGCTCTCGCAGATGTTCGGCGTGCGCTCCATCCCGTTTTGCGTGATGTTCGTGGGCGGCCAGCCCGTCGACGGCTTCGTGGGCGCCCTGCCGGCCGAGCAGATCCGCGGCTTCCTGGACAAGCACGTGCCCTCTGAAGGCGCGCTGGAGGCCGAAGCCGAGGTGGCCCAGGCCGAGGGGCTGGCCGCCGAAGGCCAGACCGGTGGCGCCGTCGACATGCTGCTCGACGCGCTCGAGAAGGACCCGAACAACGACGAGGCCCGCTACGACCTGATCGCCCTGATGCTGGCCGAAGGCTCGGACAGCGCCCTGCAGCACGCCAGCCTGGTGGCCGAGCCGCTGCGCCCGCGCACCACCGGCCCCGTCATCGAAGCCCGCCCGGCCGCCTTCGTGCGGGTGCTCGACGCCGTCATCGCCGTGCGCGCGGAGGGCCGCCCGCTCAGCACGCTGCAGGAAGCCCTCGCCGCCAACAAGCGCGATTTCGCGGCCCGCTTCGAGCTCGCCAGCCTGCACCTGGCCATGGGCCGCAACACCGAGGCCATGGACGAGCTGCTGGAGATCATCATGCGCGACAAGGCCTGGGGCGAAGAGGCCCCGCGCAAGCTCTACATCGCCATCCTGGAGACGATGAGCAAGCCGGCGCCCAAGCCCGTCGCCGGGCGAGGCCCGGGTGGCCCGGGTGCCCCCGGCGCGGCCGACGGCAAGCCCAAGCTGGAAATCGCAGGCAAGGCCGAGGTGCCCCAGGGCGACCCGGTCATCGACGCCTACCGTCGCAAGCTGAGCATGGCGCTGTTCTGAGCCGACCATGAGCGCCGCCCTGCCCCCGCTGATCGACGCGCCCGGCCTGCTGACGCTGCTGGCCGCGGGCGACGAGGACGTGCTCATGCTCGACGCCCGCTTCAACCTGATGCAACCCGACGCGGGTGAAGCGGCCTGGCGCGCCGGGCACATCCCGGGCGCGGCGCATGCCCACCTGGAGCGGGACCTGTCGGGGCCGAAAACCGGCACCAACGGCCGCCACCCCCTGCCCTCGCCGCATGCCCTGGCCGAGACCCTCGGCCGCTGGGGCCTGACCCCCGCCACCCGCGTGGTGGCGTACGACGACGCAGGCGGCATGTTCGCCGCGCGAGCCTGGTGGCTGCTGCGCTGGGCGGGCCACGCTCGGGTGCAGGTGCTCGATGGCGGCTGGTCGGCGTGGCTGGCGGCAGGCGGCGCGGTGGACCTCCGCGCGCCCGAACGCCCCCCCACCCAGGCCAGCGTGGCGCCGCAACCCGGCTGGGTGCTGCGCGCAGACGAGGTGCTCGCCAGCCTGCAAGGCCGCGCGCCAGCGGTGCAACTGCTCGACGCCCGCGCACCCGACCGGTTCCGCGGCGAGAACGAAACCCTCGACCCGGTGGGCGGCCACATCCCTGGCGCGGCCAACCGCTTCTTCCAGCTCAACCTGCAGGACGGGCGCTTCAAGCCGGCCGACCAGCTGCTCGCCGAGTTCGAGGCCACCCTCCCTGGGCAGGACCTTGCCCAGCTCGTGCACCAGTGCGGCTCGGGCGTGACCGCCTGCCACAACCTGCTCGCCCTGGCCCACGCCGGCCTGCCGATGGGGCGCCTGTACGCCGGCTCCTGGAGCGAATGGTGCGCCGACCCGGCCCATCCCCGAGCGGTCGGCGCGAGCTGATGAACGGCAAGGCCCCCGGCGCAACCGGTCAAGGCCATCCTGCAACAAGACGTTACCCGAAGGAACAGCGTGTGCTTTGTCACGCTGTTCCAGCGCTCGCTGCACTACACGCCTGACCAGAATTTCCCGATGTGGACATCATGGATCCACACCAAGGGGTTTCTGGCATGTCCACACCGATTCACACACGCGCTCGCGCCACCGGCTTCACGCTCATTGAGGTGATGATCGTGGTGGCCATCGTCGCCATCCTGGCCTCGGTGGCGATGCCGGCGTACAACGACTACATCCGCCGCGGCGCGATGCAGGAAGCGTTCACCACCCTGGCCGACCAGCGCATCCGGCTGGAGCAGTTCTACCAGGACAACCGCCGCTACGGCCCCGCCGCCGCGACCACCTGCCGCGGCGCTGCAGACAACGTCCTGGATCTGGCCGGTGACAAGTACTTCGAGATCAGCTGCACCACCAGCAACAGCGGGCAGAACTACACCCTGACTGCCACCGGTCGCACGAGCACGATTGCCGCCGGCTACACCTACACGCTGACCGACAGCGGCGCCAAGGGCACCACCGAATTCGCCGGCGCGACGGTGACGTCCAGTTGCTGGGCGCTCAAGAACGCCTCCGATTGCCAGTGAACCCACGATGACGGCAAGGTCCACCATGAAGAAACAAACCGGGTTTTCCATCATCGAGATCGCCGTCGTGCTGGTCGTGGTCGGCATGATGCTGATGAGCGCCATGCCAATGATGAGCGACTGGATGCGCAACGCCAAACTGCGCAACCAGGCCGAAGCCCTGCAGTCGGGCTTGCAGCAAGCGCGCAATGAAGCGGTGCGGCGCAACCAGGCCATCACCTTCTACATGGTGTCCGGCGACAACGCCAATGCGCTGGATGACACCTGCGTCGTGTCCTCCAGCGGCACTTCCTGGGTCGTCAGCGTGCGCAACCCCGCCGGAGAGTGCGACGCCGCGCCCGCCGTGACCAGCACCGATGGCAGCAACCCGCTGATCGTGCGCACCCACGTGGGAGCCGATGGCGCCAGCGGCGTCAGCGTCAACGGTCTGGCGTCGGACGGCACCACCGCGGCCAGCAGCGTCACCTTCGACGCCTTTGGGCGCGCCAGCGGCAGCCTCGTGCGCATCAACGTCGCCTACGCCACCAGCCAGGATGCCGACCGCCCGCTGCGCGTGGACATCAGCCCCGCAGGCATGGTCCGCATGTGCGACACCCAGATCACCGACAGCACCGACCCGCGTCGCTGCCCGAGCAGTGCGTCGGACGCATCTGTCCCCGCAGCGGGCACAGGCACAGGCACCCCCATCAGCACCCCTCAAACGGAGAGCCAGGATGTGCAGACACCGCCGAGCAACTGAGCCACGTCGCACCCAGCGCGGCGCCCTGCTGCTGGAGGTGCTGGTGTCGATCCTGATCTTCAGCGTCGGCGTGCTGGCTCTGGTGGGCCTGCAGGCCCGCATGACCGAAGCCCAGTCCGAATCCAAGTACCGTGCCGACGCCAGCTACCTGGCCAACGAGGCCGTGGGCCTGATGTGGAGCGACATGGCCAACCGGTCCAACTACAACGGCCTGACCTGCGCCAGCCACGCGCGCTGCAACGACTGGCTGGAAAAGGTGGGCTCCACGCTGCCCAACGGCAGCGGCTCCATCGTCATCGATGCGGCCACCCAGATGGTGACCGTGACCGTGAACTGGGAGCACGGCGGCGCAGGCTCGCGAAGCTTCTCCACCCGCACACGCTTGAGCGACGCAGGCTGAGCCATGACATCACACCACCCATCGCTGCGCTCGACACAAGGACAGCACGGCTTCACCCTGGTGGAGCTGATGGTCGCCATGGTCCTGGGCCTGATCACCACGCTCATCATCGCTCAGGTGATCACCGTCTCTGAGGGCAACCGCCGCACCACCATTCAGGGCAGCGATGCCCAGGTCAACGGCTCGGTCGGCCTGTACAGCCTCTCGCGTGACCTGCAGATGGCGGGTTATGGCCTCATCAGCCACACCGCCGCCCTCGGTTGCCCGATCCGGGCCAAGCACGGCAGCGCCAGCATGCTGAACCTGACGCTGGCACCTGTCACCATCACCACTGACGCCAGCGGCAATCCCACCCTGCGTTTGCTCAGCGCGGGGCGCGCCAGCTTCTCGGTGCCCATGCTCATCAAGGCGGACCATGGCAGCAGCGCGACGGCATTCAGCGTGACGTCCACCGTGGGCATCGGCGAGGGCGACGTCATCATGGCCGTGCCGGCTGCCTGGAGCAACTCGGCCTGGTGCTCGGTCTATCAGGTCAAGTCCACGGCCGGCACCAATCCCCTGAGCAGCACCTCGGTGCCGCACGCAGCGGGCACCGCCAGCTGGAACCAGGACGTCAGCGCTGGCGTCACGCCCAGCAGCGGCTACGTCGGCGACAGCGCCTACCTGGTCAACCTGGGGCGCATCGTGCTGCGCGAATACCGAGTCAGCGACAACAACCTGGTCATGCGGGAGCTGCAAACCGACGGCACTTGGGGCACCGAGCAAACCTTGGCCAGCGGCATCGTGACCCTGCGTGTTCTGTACGGCCGCGACACCAGCGCCACACGCGACGGCATTGTCGACGTGTACGACAGCAACACACCCACCACGGCCGATGGCTGGTCGCGCGTGCTGACGGTGCGCATCGCACTGGTGGCCCGCAGCGAACAGCGCGAACGCAACAACGCCGATGGCGAGGGCGTCGTGACCGCCACCGACCCGGTCTGGGACGTCGGCACGGCCACCACGGTCAGCGGCAGCGAAGACTGCCCCGACAGCGACAGCCGCCAGTGCCTGACGCTGACCATTCCGCGCAGCAGCGACACCGACACCGAGTGGCAGCACTACCGCTACAAGGTCTATGACACGGTGGTGCCGCTTCGCAACGTGCTGTGGAGCGCCACATGAACCGGCCCATCCTGCAACGCCAACCAAGTGCCCGTCAGCGTGGCCTGTCGCTCATCTTTGCCTTGCTGGCCCTGATGGTGCTGTCGCTGGGTGCCGTCGCCCTGGTCCGCTCGGTCGACAGCGGCACCCTGGTGCTGGGCAACCTCGGCTTCAAGCAGGAGGCCACCACATCGGCCGACCGTGGCACGCAAGCCGCCATCGACTGGTTGAGCGCCAACTCCGCGAGCCTGGACGCCAACAACACCGCGGGCGGCTACTACGCCACGGCCTACGACAACCTGGATGCAACCGGGCAGCTCAGCAGCCACGCGGGGCGCGTGCTGATCGACTGGAATGGCGACACCTGCGCCTACGCCAGCGGCACGGCGGGATCGGCGTGCTCACTGGCGGCGCGCACGGTGGTCACCGCTGGCGACAACGAACCGGTGACGCTTCGCTACACCATCTTCCGCCTTTGCACTCAAGCGGCAGCACCTTCGGCCACTGGCAACAGCTGCGCCAAACCAGCCAGCGCCAACATGGGGCCCGCAGCCGACAAAGGCAGCCTGGACTACACCAAGCCGGCACCGTTGACCACCACGGGCTCAGGCAACCTTTATCGAATCCTGGTACAGGCCGTGGGCGCACGCAACACCGCCTCGATCACCGAGACCATCGTCCAGTTCTGAACGCGTCTGCCTGACGCGCACCGGAGGCAACATGAAGCCCAGTCGCAACCCCTCACTGCCTCGTCGCCTCCAGGTGGCCTGCATGCTCGCCCTCGCTCTGGGCGGCAACGGCCTCCTGCTGCCCAGCCACGCCACCAGCATCAGCGAGGTGCCGCTGATCAACAGCCAGGTCTCGGTCAAGCCCAACCTGATGTTCATCCTGGACAACTCCGGCTCGATGAACTGGGACTACATCCCAGACGACATCAGCGACACCGACCGCTACGCCTACTGGTCCAACCACTGCAATGGCGCCGCGTTCAACCCCGACGCCAGTGCGGCCGCTTACGCTCGTCCGACCACCCCGGACGGACGCGACTACCCTCAGATGGACCCCGCCTACGCCTGGAGCGATGGGTTCCAGCCCACGCTGTCGAGCACGACGTACGACCTGAGCGTTTCGCTGAACACGAACACCCCCGACCCGTCCACCAGCACGGTGGTGAACCTGACCCTCACCATCTACGCACAAAACAAGCCCTGGCTGGTCGGCGATCGCATTGGAGCTTACGAGCGCATCGATTCGTCCACGGTGGACAAAACTCACTGGCTGATCGGCTCGGTGACGGCCCTCTCATCGAGCGGCTACAACCACACCTACACCATCCAGTTCACCTTCTCCAGTGTGCGCAAGGGCACCGTCAGCTCATGGGTGATAGGCAAGCTGTCGACCACCGACCTGACCGCCACCACCAACGGCGTGTCGAACCGCTACTTCTACCGCTACAGCGGCAGCGAAACCGCCATGGACTGGAAGTACACCAGCAACGGCGGCTTTGACACCAGCAGCAACTTCGTCAACGAGTGCCGCAGCAGCATCGGCAACGCCCCAGGCAGTGGCGTGTTCACCCGGGTGAATTTCTCCAGCCTGAGCACCAGCGATCGCCAACGCTACGCCAACTGGTACAGCTACTACCGCAAGCGCATCCTGATGATGCGTTCGGCCGCAGGCCGCGCGATGTTCACGCTGGACAACCGCTATCGGGTGGGTTTCAGCTCGCTCAACAAGGACGGCTCCTTCAACGGCAGCGTCAGCCCCAGCCTGGGTCATTTCGCCGACATCGCCGACTTCGACACCAGCCACAAGATGGAGTTCTTCAGCAACCTCTACGGTTCCACTCCGGATGGCTCCACCCCGCTGCGCCGCTCGCTGGCCAAGGCCGGCCGCTACTACGGCAACAAATTCACAGGCCAGAGTGACCCGGTTCAACATGCCTGCCAGCGCAACTACTCGCTGCTGACCACCGACGGCTACTGGAACGAATCGACCAACCCGACCCAGCTGGACGGCAGCACCGCCATCGGCAACCAGGACGGCATCCTCGCCACCAGCCCACGCCCGGAGTACGACAACAGTCAAGACTACACGGCTGTCGAGCAGCGCACGAACTACCGCAAATCCAGCACGTCCGGGTGCAGTGGCAGCCGGGCCAGGTACCGCTCCTTCACGGAGCAGCGCAGCCTCACGAGCGTCCCTGCAGGCATCACCTACTCCGAGTGGGTCGAGGTGCCAGGCACCTTGAGCAGCGAAGGCTCCTGCCGCTCCAGCGCCCCCGGCGCCAGCGGCATCACCACGATCAGTCAGGTGGGCGGACCGGTGTCCAACAGCCTGGCCGACGTGGCCGCCTACTACTACAAGACAGACCTGCGCCCCGATCTGCTGGACAGCGTTCCCTACTCCACGGATGACCCGAACCGCAAGCAGCACATGACCACCTACACGCTGGGCCTGGGTCAGAACGGGACGCTGCCCTATGACGCCAACTACCTCGGAGGCAGCTCTGCCGCTTACAACGGCCTCGTGGCCGGCACGGTGAACTGGCCAGCACCTGCCGCAGACGCCCCGACCACCATCGATGACCTGTGGCATGCCGCCGTGAACGGGCATGGTCGCTATTTCAGCGCCAGCAACGCCACCACCCTGACCAGCTCGCTGGTGGACGCGCTGAACTCCATCAACAGCCGCGAGGGTGCAGGCGCCGCCGCCGCCGCCACCTCCCAGCGTCAGGTGACCGGCACCGACCAGACCTTCAAGGCCTCTTATCTGACTCAGGCCTGGACCGGTGAGATCGAGGCGGTCCGGGTCGTCTACAACACGGCCACGAGCAGCACCGGGCTCAGCGACACCGCTGACTGGCTGGCCAGCACGCACCTCAACAGCCGCAGCTACAGCGGACGCGACATCCGCTACATGCGCCGCACCACCAGTGGTGGACAGACCACCGCCTCGCTGGGCAACTTCAACTACACCGACCTGGGCACGGACGCCGATGGCACGGCCCTGCAGGCCCTGTTCAACAATTACTGCAGCAAGACCCCGACCCCCAGCCAGTGCTCTGCGCTGACCGCAGAACAGAAAACCAGCGCCTCTGGCGAGAACCTGGTCAACTTCCTTCGCGGCGACCGCAGCAACGAGTCGGTGCTGTACCGCACGCGCCGCAGCGTGCTGGGCGACATGGTCGATGCTTCGCCGGTCCACGTGGGCAAACCAGCCTTTGAATACAAGGGTGGTGGCTACCCCGCCTTCGCCGCGGAACATGTGAACCGCTGCCCGACGCTTTACGTCGCAGCCAACGACGGCATGCTGCACGCCTTCTCGGCCAAGTCGACCCGCACCCAACACGCCAGTTGCCCAACCGGCGGGGTCGAAATCTGGGCCTACGTGCCTCGCGCCGCCATGCCCCGCATGTACATGCTGGCAGACAAGGATTACGCCAACCAGCACCGCTTCTTCTTGAACGCCACCCCGGTGGTGGGTGATGTCTCGACCACGGCCAGCGGAACGACCACTTGGCGCACGGTGCTGGTGGGTGGCATGGGCGCGGGCGGGCGCAGCTACTACGCCCTCGACATCACGGACCCGGCCTCGCCCGTGCCTCTGTGGGAGTTCAGCGATGCCGACCTTGGCCTGAGCTATGGCAACCCCGTCATCACCCAAGTGCCCGACCCGTCCGGCAACCTGTTCTGGGCCGTGGTCTTCACGTCGGGCATCAACAACAACGGCAATGGTCACCTGTACGTGCTCGATGCCATGACAGGCGCCGTGGTCTACAAGGTGCCCACCCTGGTCGCCGGTGACCCGGTTGGCACATCGGCCAACCCCAATGGCCTCAACAAGCTCAATGCCTGGGTCAACTCGCCCTCGGACAACGTGGCCTCGCGCTTCTATGCCGGCGACATGTTCGGCAACCTCTGGCGCTTCGACGCCAACAACCTGACCCCGCCGCCTGCAGGCTCGGTCAAGACCGCAGATGCCAGGTCCGTTCGCATCGCCCAGTTCAAGATCGGCACGATACCGCAGCCCATCACCACCGTGCCCCTGTTGGCCGAAGTGAGCTACAGCGGCAACCGCTACCCGGTGGTGCTGGTGGGCACCGGCCGCTACCTGGGTGACCCGGACGTGCTGGACACCACCACCCGCAACAGCGTTTATGCCGTGCGTGACCCTCTGGACAGCAGCGGTTGGACCGATGTCCGCACCCAAATGGTCGCCAAGACGCTGGACGCCACCACCAAGATGACGGACAACAGCACCGTGAACTGGGGCGACACGCAGGTGGCCGGCTGGTACGTTGACCTCCCGGACGCTGGCGAGCGTGTGGCCGTCAACATGGAACTCGCCTACACCACCCTGACCGTGCCCACCGTGGTGCCCGCCAACGACGTTTGCACCGGCTCGGGTTACTCGTGGAAATACAAGTTCAACATCGCCAACGGCATCAGCCTGACCGCGGCCGTCAAGACGACCGTCGCGATCATGGGGGTGACCACCGTGCAGTTCATCTCCGAAGATGGCCTCAGGACCACCGGCGGTGAGATCGTCACCATGGCCGATGGCGAGGTCAGGGTCCAGGAAAGCGCCCTGCCCTCGGGCACCACCTCCTTGCGCCGCACCTCCTGGCGCGAGCTGACCCCATGACCTCGGCCACCACTCGGACACGCCGCCCCACGTTCCCGATGTGGGCCGTGTGGGCCGCCGTGGCCGCGCATGGCGGCATCTGGCTGGGCATGCAGGCCGATCGCAGCGAGCGCCTGGGGGTCGGCTCGGCCACGCCTGTTCACCACACCGTGCAGGCACGGCTGGCAACAAAAGCCCCCGCCAAGCCGACCATCGCCATGACGAGCGATGTCGGACCCACCCATGTCGACCTGGCCGAGACACCGCCACCGGTCGAGCCCGATGCCATCGATGCCCCCGACACACGGATCGAACAGGCCGGCAGCGACACTGGCCTGGACGCCTACCTGAGCCGCGAAGCGGTCGATCAAGGCCCACAGCCCGTCAGCCTGATCCAGATCCCCTTCCCGGAAGGCGTGCAGACCGCGGCGGACAACGGCCCCTCGGGCCAGGTTCACACCGGCCGCCTGACGCTGTACATCGACGAAAATGGTGCGGTGCGGCGGGTGCAGGTCAACAGCACCGAACTGCCTGCCCCCTTTCAGGAGGCCGCCCGCAATGCCTTCCTGCAGGCCCGCTTCGTGCCGGGTCAGCGCCAGGGCCAGGCCGTGAAGGTCCGAATCGACATCGAGGTCAGCTTCGACGACCGCGACACCTCGCCCCGGCCCTTGCCGAATCGGTCGGCCTGAAGCGCCTTCTTGCCGCGACGGCGCCCTCGTCGCCCTGCCCAGCCGCACGCGCCATCCGCGCCACACTTCGGCCTGGCAACGCTCGAGCTGGCTTGCACCCAGGCGCAACCATCCCTCATGATGTGCAAACCGCACACGGCACGGGCGTGGTCCGTAGCCAGGGGTTCACAGCCAGAAAGCGAGAGCCAGCGCATGAAAGTCGCCGCCATCCAGATGGTCTCCACACCTCGCGTGGACGAGAACTTCGCGGTCGCCCGCAGCCTGATCGCGCAGGCAGCCGCCGCCGGGGCCGAGTTGGTCGCCCTGCCCGAGTACTTCTGCCTGATGGGCGAGCACGACGCCGACAAGCTCGAGGTCGCCGAGCCGCTGGCCGACGCGCAAACCCCTGGCACGCCGAGCACGCCCATGCAGCACGTGCTGGCCGAAACCGCGCGCGAGTTCGGCGTCTGGCTGATCGCCGGCACCGTGCCCATCCGCTCGGACGACGTGGAGGGCAAGGTCTTCAACTCCCTGCTGGTGTTCGACCCCAACGGCGTGCGGGTGGCCCGCTACGACAAGATCCACCTCTTTTGCTTCGACGACGGCCAGCGCCGCTACGACGAAGGCGCCACGCTGCAGCCCGGCACCGAGGCCGTGGCGTTCGACCTGCGCTCGCGCGACGGCGAGGTCTGGCGCATCGGCCTGGGCGTGTGCTACGACCTGCGCTTCCCAGAGCTGTTCCGCCGCCTGGGCGAAGACAGGCCGCTCGACCTCATCGTGCTGCCCGCCGCCTTCACCGACACCACGGGCCGCGCCCACTGGGAGCTGCTGCTGCGCGCCCGCGCGGTCGAGAACCTGTGCCACGTCATCGCCCCGGCCCAGGGCGGCCTGCATGAAAACGGCCGCCGCACCTTCGGCCACGCCATGGCCGTGAGCCCCTGGGGCGACGTCATCGCGGTGCTCTCCGAAGGCGCGGGCGTGGTGCTCGCCGACCTCAGCCTCGAGCGCCAGAAGCAGGTGCGCCTGCAGCTGCCCGCGCTGTCGCACCGGGTGCTCTGAGTCGCCTCAGAACACCCGCGTGAGCGTGGCCGAGACCGTGGCGCTGCGCCCGGGCGTCGGCTCGAAGTAGCGTCGGCTTGCCTCGTTGACGATGACCGAGCCCACCGTGCGTTCGTCGGTCAGGTTGTCCACCCACAGCATCGTGTCCAGGCGCCAGTCGGACCAGGCCTGGCGCCAGCCGGCCCGCCATGACCAGGTCGTGGCCGCCGGCGCGAAAGCGTCGTTGGCGTCGTTGACCCAGATGCGCCCACGGTGCTGCCCCGACAGCGCGCTGTGCCAACCCGTGGCCGCCGGCCGCCACACCAGCTCGGCCCAGGCGGTGCGGCGGGGCACGCCCGGCAGGGCCCGGCCCGCGAAGGTGTCGAGGTGCTCGGCCCGGGTCCAGGCCGCAGCCACCCGCGTGCTCCAGCCGGGCGCGATGCGGGCCTGCGCCGACAGCTCCAGCCCCACCCGCTGCGTGGCCCCGACGTTGCGGAACACGCTGCGCCCGCCGGCGTTTTCCGCCACGCCGATCTCGTCCTGCGTGCGCACCTGGAACAGCGCCACCTGCGCGGCGCGGCCCGCATCGCCCTGCCACTTGCCGCCCAGCTCGACCTGCGTGCCCTCGGAGGCCCGCAGGCCGCGGTTCCAGCCTGGCTGCGCGCCCGACACCGAGGCGTAAGCCACCTCGTTGAGCGTCGGCGTCTCGAAGCTGCGCGCCGCGCTGACATAGGCCATCGCCGCTGCGCCCAGGCGGTGGCTCAGGCTGAGCACGGGCGTGGTCGCGCGAAACGACATCGCGCCGCTGTCGTCGCCATTGCCCGGCGCGATGTAGCGGTCCTTGGAGTCGAAGCGCACGTGGCTGTGCCGCAGACCGGCGCCCAACGACCAGTCGGGCGCGAAGTCCCACGTGGCCTGCAGGTAAGGGTCGGCGTTGCGCGCGGCGTTGTCTTCGTCGCGGCGCAAGGCGCCGAGCACGCCCAGCCGGGTGACTCCCTCGCTGTCAGCAAAGTTCTGAAAGCCGCGCCGGTGCTCGCGCATCTCGTCGAAGGCCCAGCCGGCGGTCAGCGCCAGCGGTCGCTCGATGAGGTCCCCCTGCCAGCTCCAGCGGGCATCGAGGCCCGCGAAGCGGCGGTCCAGGTCGATGACGCCGCCCGGGTGGCCGGGCAGGGCCTGTGCGGCGCTGGCCGGCGGCGCCGGGATGGCCTGGAACTGCGTGACCTGCCGCTGCCCACCATGCGCCATCAGGCGCCACTCGGACGCCCCGCTGCGCCAGGTGTGCACCAGGCCAGCCTGCCGTTGCGCGATGCCCTTGCGCGTGTCATACAGCTGCGCGTTCAAGCCTGCCTGGCGCGGGCTGGCCGCCAGTTGTTCGGCCGTCAGGCCCAGCGGGTCCTGGGCTTCGGGCAGGCGCACCTCGCTGACCACGGCCAGCAGCTCGCGGTCGGCACCCAGTCGCCACTTCAGCCGCGCCCGCCACTGCTGGCGTTGCGAAGCGCTGTGTTCGCGCCAGCCCTCGCTGCCCTGCCAGGCGGAGCGCGCCGATACGTTGACGTCACCCACCTGCGCGCCCACCTCGGTGGCGAGCCGCCACAGGCCATCGGGGCCGGCCACGCCACCCAGGCGCAGCTCGGGTCGATCGGGCGCATCCGGGCTGAAAACCTGCACCACCCCGCCCGCCGCGTTGCCGAACAGCACCGAGGCCGGCCCGCGCAGCACCTCGATGCGTTGCGCCGCCCCCAGGTCGAAACCGCTGGTCTGGCCCTGCCCGTCGGGCATGGTCTGGGGGATGCCGTCTTCGTACAGGCGCACCCCGCGCACGCCGAAGGTCGAACGCGCGCCGAAGCCACGGATGGACAGCTGCAGGTCCTGCGCCGGGTTGCGTCGGTCGAGCGCCACCACGCCCGGCACGCTCACCAGGGCTTCGGAGAGCTGCAGGCCCGGCCCCATCTCACGCAGGCGCGCGGCGGTGACCACATCGAACGACGCCGGCACGCCGGAGGCCGCCTCGGGCGTGCGCGCGGCGCGGACCACCTGCGCGGGCAGGTCGGGCTCTGGGGGGGGCAGGTCGAAGGGGAACATGACAGCGGCCATGCTGTCACAAAGCGGCGCCGGACACGAGCAGCACTGTGCGGCGGCAACGCTGGGGTGCGCTGGCGGGCAGCGCTTCGTCCGCTCAACGCGGCGGCGTGTCGGGCACCGACCAGTCCGGCGGGATCAGCCCGGAGTTCCCGAAGTCGTCACCCAGGCCGGTGTCGGCGCCCAGCTCGGGCGACTGGCTTGCGAACAGGTTGAGGGCACTGCCCTGCATGTTCTCGCGGAAGTGCTTGCGCTCGAACAGCTTGACCTGCGCCTCCAGCGGCAGGTCGGTGATGCGCAGGACGTTGCGGCGCAACAAGGCGTCGATGAGGTCCTCGAGCACGCGCACGAGGTTGGCGTCCATCTCGGCGAACGAGCGACCGCCCTGCTGGCCCAGGAAGGCCTGCACATCCGGGTGGTTCGACGGCAGCAATTCGGCGCCGTCCACCGGTTCACGGTGCAGGCTGATGACGGACCCGTTGGGGTCGCGAACCACGTAGTGCATGAAGGGGCATCCTGAAGCGGCTTTCCTGAGTCGGTTATCGGCCAGCACGCCACGGACTTGAGTGGGTTTTTCACTCCCTGCAATCGACCAACAGCCACTCGCCCATCATCACCCCCTGAGACAGGCAGTCAAGCGCCACGGCCCGGGGGGGCACCCAACTGGCCGCGACCTGAGCCAGGGCGGGCGACGCCACCACGCGCACCGTGCCCGACTCGCCTGCCAGCGCCAGGTGCAGCACGACCACGCCCGGCTCACCCGCCTCGATGGCGGCCAGCGTGCCTTGCAGGCGCAGGCGCTGTCCGGCGGTCTGGCGGTGCACGGCGGCCGCGTCCTGCCGCACCCGGGCCTGCACCGACTCGGCGCTCAGCGTCGCCGAGGCCGCCTGTGGCGCCTGGCGGCCCCGTTGCGCCACGTCTTCGAGCACCTGGGCGGCAGGTGGAACGGTGGGCTCTTCGCCTTTCGCATCGGGTTCAGGCAAGACGCCGTTCGGCTCGGCCTGCCCGGGCACGGGTTGGGTCACGCCGGCCACCGGCGCTTCGGTGCCCGGAGCGCCCTGCCAGGCCGTGCCACGAAAGAACCAGGCCCCGCAGGCCAGCACCAGCAGCAGACCCAGCGGGGCCCAGACCCGCGAGCGGGCCAGGGAGGGCTCCTGCACCTGCACCGTCACCTGCACCATCGGGCGGGCCTCACAGCGTCAGCAGGTACTGCACCAGGTCGGCCACGCTGCCCGCGTTGGGCGCGCACCAGGGGTGCGGTGCGGCCGGCATGCCGATGGGCCCCGGGGTGCCCATCTCGTCGGGCCCGTACTGGGCGCGCATCTTCTGGTAGTCCCAGTAGTAGAAGTCGTTGTCGCCAGCCACGCTGCTGAAGTACTTGTGGCGCTCGACGAAGCGGTTGCGGGCTTCGTAGGTGGTGTCGAAGATGTCCTTCTTCTTGTCCTTGTAGACGCGGAACACATCGCCCTTGCGGTTCAGGTCAGGCGCAGGGGTCGGTTGGTCGGCGGTGCCGGGTGCGGGGCGCACCGGCGCGTGCAGCGTGTAGTACTGCTTGTACAGGGCCGAGCCTTCGGTGCAGCGCTCGGGGCTGACCAGGTCTTCGAGGTTGCGCACGTGGCCATCGGACAGCAGGCCGCGCGAGCTCACCCAGTACAGGTTGCGCAGGTAGGTGGCGCGGATGGACTGCTGTTTGCGCTGGAAGTCGGTGGGCGCAAAGAAGCGGCCGACCTTGTTGAGCGGCACCATCACCTCGCTCGAGTTCAGGCCCAGCTTGTCGCTGTGGCAGCTGGCGCAAGCCTGGTCGAACGTGTTCTTGCCGCGCGCCACGGCAGCCTTGACACCGTCGTAGACCTGCCAGCCGCGCTGCACGAAGTTGCCTTCGCTGAGCACGCTGGAGCCGGTCTGGGCTTCGAGTCGGCCAGTGGACTTGAGCCAGCGGTGCAGGCCCACGTTGCGCAGGTCGTCGTCGTCCTGGTCGAGCACCGACATGTAGGCGGTCAGCGCCTTGAGCGAGCCCGCGTCCATCGAGCCCATGGCGCCGTCCGGCTCCTCGGCGTGGATGTACGAGCCCTCGAAGCCGACGTACGACTCGGTGTGCGACAGCGCGCGGCGCACCGGCAGGTGGAAGGTCACGTTCGGGATCGCCGTCGGGTTGAACATGTAGTCGTTGTCGTACAGCCCGCCTTCGCCCGACGTGCGGGTGATGGTCGCTTCGCCCGTGCCAGCCGGCATGAGGTACATCAGCGGGGTCTTGTCGACCTTGGCGTCGCCAGGCGCCCACTTCGGGCCATGCTCGGTCTCGTTGACGTAGGCGAACTTCGACGTCGTCTTGCCGGTGCCGGTGCCCAGCACCGCCCACTTCATCGTCCAATTCGGGTTGGGCAGGCCGGGGAAGACCTTGGTGATGCTGCTGGCGCCCTTGCTGTAGCTGATCTGGTAGCCGTGGCAGGACGCGCAGTTGAAGCCCGCCCACGAGCCCTTGCCCAGGAAGGGGTGCTGCGACTCGGCGTAGCGGTAGCCCGCGTAGCCCGTGGTCTTGGTGTTGCCCTCTTTGAGCTGCTCACCGATGGCCAGGAAGCCCGGCGTCGGGTTGAACTGAGGATAGGGCTTGAAGTAGACGTCGTTGATCGACTCGGCGGGCACCTGGCCGGCCACGTTCTTGACGGCACCGAACAGCGTGGTGGGGTTGGCCTTCTGCCGCGTGTAGGGGTCGGTGGCCTGGCCCTTGAGGATGGCGTCCCACTCCAGGCCCTTGTACTTGTGGCTCAGGCCCAGGTTGTAGTCGTAGGACCAGAAGATCTCGCGGCCCCGCTTGACCATGTCGGCAAAGCTCGGGTTGTCCACGGCCACGTCGATGGGGTGGATGGCCTTGGACTCGGCGGACACCGTCGAGACCACGTCGCAGTTCGTGTCGGCCGGCGACTGGATGCGGTAGACCTGCGCGTCGATGACGTTGTGTGGCTGGCCGGGCTTGGTCAGCGAGCCGTTGAAGCCGGCGCGCTTTTGCACCTGCAGCTTGAGCGGGCCCTTGCTGGCGTGCGAAGGCACGGTGAACTGCACCTCGGTGTCGGACCAGTTCAGCACGTCCTTGGGCCAGCTGCTGCGCGAGACGCCCGTCTCGTAGTTGAGCGTCGAGAGGATGTCGAGCTTCTGCTCGTACATCTGCAGCGTGGTCTCCAGAACGCGGCTGTTGCCCACCATGATCTTGCTGAAGTCGATGTCGGTGCCGGCACCAAAGCCCGAGCCGGTCAGCGTGACGACATCTCCGGGCTTGAGCGTGGGCCTGGCGCTGCTACCAGCGGTCCAGACGACGGCGCCGTTGACCTTCATCTGTTGGACCACGGGCTGCGCGAAGTTCGCGGCCGAGGCCAGGCGCTGTTGCTCGCGGGCGCTGTTGAAGGCGCAGACCACTTCCTGGTTCGGGTAGGTGGGCGCGGCCTGCGCAAGCGAGGCGGCCAGCAAGGCGGCCGCCGCGGGAAGGGATCTCAAAGCCAGGTGATGCATGGTGGCTCCTCGTGTTGTGGGGTGTGATGCGCGATGATTCACAACCCGACCGAGGGCCTCTGTCAGCCAGCTGACAAACGCGGGAAAGCCCCGGGACGCCCAGCCGCCAGGCTGGCGCCATCGGTTCAAGGAGCCCGGTGGGGCGCTGGCAAACCCTGAGGCAGGCTCAGGCCTGGGGCTCGTCCGCGCCCCAGCGCTGCAGGATGCGCAGCTCGGCCGGCGTCAGGCGTGCGGCGGCCTCCAGCCCCGATCGGTCCAGCACCTCGATGCGCCCGTAAGCCAGGCGCAGCACGCCGCGCTGCTGCAGGTCCATGAGGATCTGGTTGGTGGTCTGGCGCGAAAGCGAGAGCATCGAGCCCAGCTCGCTCTGGCTGATGGGCAGCACGCAGCCGCCCTCGCTGGCGCCGCGCATCATGCCGGCCACCAGCCACAGCAGGCGCCTGACCAGGCGGGCCTCGGCCGGCAGCAAGGCCATGTCCTCGAGGTTGATGAAGCTCAGCCGCAATTTGAGCGCCATCAGCACCCCCAGCTCGCGCCAGCCATCGGGGTGCTGCAGCAAACGCTCATGCAAGGGCTGCTGGGGCACGTGCAGCACGCGCGTGGGGCCATCGGCGACGGCGTCGTGCGTGCGCGGCAGGCGGTCGAACACGGCGATCTCGCCAAACCAGGTCGTCGGCTCGACCAGGGCCAGCACGGCTTCCTTGCCGGCGTCCGTCACGCCCGAGATCCGGATGGCTCCCGTCAGCACGGCATACAGGCCATCGGCCGCATCACCGCGAAAGAACAGGTGCTCGCCCGGCTGCATCGCGCGCAGCGTGCCCATCTCGAGCAGGGCCCGCGAGAAGTCGGGGGAGACCTGCCCGAACCACGGGTCGCGCTTGAGCTGCGCCGCCAGCGTGTCGTTGAGCCAGTGCGGCATCTGAGGCTCAGAGCTCGCCGTAGGAATGCAGGCCCGAGAGGAACATGTTCACCCCCAGGAAGGCGAAGGACGTCACCAGCAGCCCCACCAGCGCCCACCAGGCCGAAAACGCCCCGCGCAGGCCCTTCATGAGCCGCATGTGCAGCCAGGCCGCGTAGTTCAGCCACACGATCAGGGCCCAGGTTTCCTTGGGGTCCCAGCTCCAGTAGCCACCCCAGGCCTCGGCGGCCCAGAAGGCGCCCAGGATGGTGGCGATGGTGAAGAAGGCAAAGCCCACGGCGATGGATTTGTACATGACGTCGTCGAGCACCTCGAACGACGGCATCTGCGCGGCGATCGGCTTGCGCGCGGCGATGATGCCCGCCACGATCAGCGCGGCGATGCCGAAGTAGATCGCCCAGTAGGCGCTCATGAAGCCTTCTTCGCCACCCGGCTTGCTGCGAAACACCACCGGCTCGAAGCACAGGATCACGCCGATCAGCCACAGCGGCGCCAGCTTCCACCAGCGCGTCTCGCCGGCCTGCATCTTGATCAGGTAGGCGAAGGCCACCATGGCCGCCAGCGCGAAGGTGCCGTAGCCGATGAAGTTGGCCGGCACGTGCAGCTTCATCCACCAGCTCTGCAGCGCGGGCACCAGGGGCTGGATCTCGGAGGCACCGCGCACCAGCGCGTACCAGAGCAAAAAGCCCACGGCCGCGCTGACCACCAGCATCACGAAGGCGCCCAGCGAGCCCAGGGCCTGGCCCATCTTCGCGAAGCGGTCTTCGTAGTAGAGCCAGTAGGCCGTGGTCAGCCACGCGAACAGCACGAAGACCTCGTAGAGGTTGCTCACCGGGATGTGACCGATGTCGGGCGCGATCTGGTGGCTCTCGAACCAGCGCACCAACGTGCCCGTGGTGGCCATGAAGACCCCGGCCCAGGCGATGCGCGAACCCAGCCGCGTGCCGGTGGCGCTCTGGGTGGCCAGCCCGATCCAGTAAAAAACCGTGCTCATGAAAAACAGCACGCTCATCCACAAGATGGCGCTCTGGCTGGAGAGGAAGTACTTGAGCAGGAAGACGTTCTCGCCTTGCGCCAGGTCGGCGCCGTGGTCGTCCATCGCGCGCAGGTAGAGCGTGGCCGCCAGCAAGGTGGCCGCGCCCGACGCCACCGTCAGGCCCTGCACCGGGCGCCAGAACCAGCCCAGCGCGATCAGCGAAGGCACCATGCCCACCAGGATGGCCTTTTCGTAGACGTCCATGAAGCCGCCCCAGGTGTGCCAGCCCCAGCCCGCCACAGCCACCACCAGCAGGGCGAACAGCCAGTCGGTCAGCGGGCGGCGTTGGGTGGGCAACGCGATGGGGGCGTTGGCGGCGGATGAAGTCGACGTGCTCATGTCAGGGGCGTCCTAGGTCGGTGATGCGCTGGCCAGGGATCGGCGGGGTCAGGCCGCGGTGGGCGCTGAGGGCGCTGAGGGCGAAGGTGGCGCGGCAGGGTCGGTGGCCGCACCCAGCAGGGTTTCGCGCAGGCGATTGAACTCGCGATCGGTGTCCAGCGTCTGTCGGGTAGACGACAGGGCCAGCTTGATGCGGGTGCCTCCTGCGCCATCATCCTGCAGCCAGATCCACAGGCGTCGCTCGCGGATGTAAAGCATGGCAAACACGCCGACGATCAGCAGCACGCAGCCCAGGTAGACCACGTTGCGACCGGGGGTGCGGGTGACCTGGAAGACGCTGGCCTGCTTGGGCACGAAGCCCTCCAGCGTCAGCAGCACCGGCGAAGGATAGAAGTAGGCGTCCGACAGGGCCAGCACCGCTTGCGTCATGAAGTCGCGCACGGGCTCGCCGGCATCGCCTTCGGCCGACCAGGGTTGCTGGCCGGCCCGCTCCAGGCTGACGTTGAGCAGCTCGAACAGCGCCCCATTGAGGATGCGCACCAGCGTGGCCGAGGCCTGTTCGCGTTGCGCCTCGGGCACCGCCGCCTCGATGAAGTCCGACAGGCCCTGCAGGCCACCGACGGGCTGCGCGCCCTCGCGGGCCACCACCGCGCCGGCGAACAGGCCCAGCGCCTTCTGCGCCGAATCGGCCAGCTGGCCCTGCAGCTCGGTGCGGTCGGCCGGTGCGGCCATGCGCCCGAAACGCCGTGCGGCTTCGGTGCGCATCGCCTCGTCGTTGAGGGCCTGGCGCAGGCGCAGCCAGGTGTCCACCGAGGTGTTGGGATCGGCCGGCACGCGCAGGTAGCGGAAACCTTCGGCCGGCGTGTCGCGCACCCCGAAGAGAAAGACCATGCGGCCGTCGAGCTTCACGGGCGCCATGAAGTTCTGGTACTCGCGGGCCTGGCCCGCGCCGTCGCGCAGCTTGTAGGTGATGGAGGGGCCGATGTTGACCAGGTCCTTGTTGCCCGGCGATTTGGCGCCCGAGCCCAGGTGCTTGGTGAGCTCGCTCACGTTGACGCCGCGCGTGTCGGTGGCGGCATCGGTGGCCGCCTGCGCGCTTCGGGCCTCGGCCAGGTTCTCGACGTTGATGACGCGCAGGTTGCTCACCTCCAGCTGCATCGGCCCTTGCGCCGAATGCGCGAACCACTCGGGCGCCAGCGGCTGCGCGCCCTGCCCCACGGTCGACTCGACCGATGCCGCCGCGGCCTGCGCGGGCGTGGCGTCCAGGCGCAAGGGCTTGAGGCGCACCGACGAGCCACCATCCTCGAAGCTCGATTGGAAGATGGTCACGCCGTCGTAGACCACCGGGTGGTTGACCTCCACCGTGAAGGCCTTGGGCTCGGCCACGCGTGGGTCGTGGATGACGATGTCGCTGGCAAAGCGCTTGGGCATGCCGGTGGCGTAGTAGTCCACCGTGAACTTCTTGAGCTCGATGTCGAAGGGCAAGGGCTGCAGCAGCATGCCGTCTTCGAGGTTGATGACCGCGGCGTTGGTGCGCGCGCCTTCGGGCACGAAGAGCTGGGCGCGGTAGGCCGGGTTGGTGGGGCTCAGTCGGCCGCGCTCGGTCTCGGTGCCCCCCTGGAAGGGCTGCAGGCCTTGCGCCCACATCTGCGCCTTGATGATGAGGTCGCCATCGAACAGGCCACCCAGGCAGATCAGCACGATGGCGCCGTGCGCCGCGATGTAGCCCAGCTTGTTGACCGCGCCCAGGCGCGCGCCGATCATCAAGCCGGCCTCGCCACGGGCCGAGGCCTCGCGCTGCTGCGCCTTGACCGACCAGCCTTGCTGCGCCAGCACCTGCAGCACCTCGGTCTGCGTCTGGGCCAGCGGCTGGGCACGCTCGCCCGTGGCGTGGTGGTGAAAGGCCTGCAGCGCCTGCTCGCGGATGTGCTCCTTGTGCGTGCGCAAATCGGCCAGGATCTTGGGCGCGTTGCGCGCGATGCACAAGCTGGTCGAGGTCACCAGGAAGGCCAGGATCACCAGGAACCAGCCCGTGCTGTAGATGCGGTAGAGCCCCAGCGCCCCGAACACATCGGCCCAGAAGGGCCCGAACTGGTCGACGTAATTGACCAGCGGCTCGCCCTGCTTGACCACCGTGCCGATGGCCGAGGCGATGCAGATCACCGTCAGCAGCGCGATGGCAAATCGCATCGACGACAGCAGCTCCAGCGCCTGGCGGCGCCAGTCGGAAGCGGATGGGCGGTGAGAAGGTAGGGCCGTGGCGGTCATGGCGCGGTCAGGTCAGGCTGATCGGTAATGTGGGCCGCGAGCGCCCAAAACAAAAGCGGGCAACCCCGGTCAGGGTCCCCGCCTGTGTGTCGTGGGCAGCATCGCTGGCTGCTGGTGTCTCGGCCCGTGGAGGGCCGCCGGAGCCACCGCTGCGCGGATCAGCGCAGGCCGGCGATGTAGTCGGACAGGGCTTCGATTTCCTTGTCGCTCAGGTTGGCCGCGATCGAGGCCATCTGGGCGCTGTTGGTGCGCTCGCCCTGGCGGAAGGTGGTCAGCTGGACCTTGGTGTAGTCGGCGTGCTGACCAGCCAGGCGGGGGTACTGGGCTGGGATGCCGGCACCGTTGGGGCTGTGGCAGCCAGCGCAGGCGGGCACGCCCTTCTTGGCGATGCCACCGCGGTAGATCTTCTCGCCCAGGGCCACCAGGGCGGCGTTCTTGGCGGTGCCGTCCTTGGCTTTCTTGGAGGCGTAGAAGGCGGCGATGTTGCGCATGTCTTCAGGCGTCAGCGGAGCGGCCATGCCAGACATGATGCTGTTCTTGCGCTTGCCTTCCTTGAACTCGACCAGTTGCTTGACCAGGTACTCGGGGTGCTGGCCTTGCAGGATCGGGTAGGCGGGGGCGCCGCGCGAGCCATCGGCGCTGTGGCAGGCCATGCAGGCGGCGGCCTTGGCTTCACCTGCGGCGAGATCGGGCTTGGCGGCCTTGCCAGCAGCGGAGGCGTGCGCCAGGCCAGACAGGGACAGGGCCACCGTGGCCAGGGCGATCAGGTGAGAAAAGCGCTTCATGACGTTGGGAGTCGGGGCTTGTTGTTGGGGTCGCTCGCGGGTTTGGCCATCGAGCGCGGTGGGGGTTGCCGAGCCCTGCGGCGACCAGGGCGGACGCAGTTTGGGCAAACAAACCCAGGGATTTTACAATGCCCCATGACCCGTTCGACATCCTCTCGCCCGAAGGCGAGCACAAACCCCGGTCCGAGGCGCCGTCCGCGCCCCGCGCCTTCCACCAGCCAGACGGTCGCCAACACCGGCGCGGCCCCCACGAAAGACCTGGCCCAGCACCCCGCCAAGCTGGCCCTGGCCTGGGCCCATTCGGCGCGTTTCTTCACCACGGCGGCCCAGTTGCACCAGTTGCCGGTGCACGAGCTGCCCGAGGTGGCCTTCGTGGGCCGCTCCAACGCCGGCAAGTCGACCGCCATCAACACCCTGGCCCAGCAGCGCCAGCTGGCCTACGCCTCCAAGACGCCCGGTCGCACCCAGCACATCAACCTGTTCCACCTGGGCCCCAAGACCGCGCCCGACCAGATCTGGGCCGACCTGCCCGGCTACGGCTACGCCGCGGTCGACCGCACAGCCAAGCTGCGCTGGCAGGAGGTGATGGCCGACTACCTGGCCCGCCGGCGCAACCTGTGCGCCGTCGTGCAGATGGTCGACAGCCGACACGGTTTCACCGAGCTCGACACGCAGTTGCTGGGGTTCGTGGCGCCGCGCATCCGCAACGGCGAGGTCAAGCTGCTGGTGTTGTTGACCAAAGCCGACAAGCTCAACCGCAAGGAACAGGCCGAGTCGCTGCGCCAGGTGCAAACGGTGCTGGCTGACCTGGCCACCGACGAGGCCGACATCGGCGTCGCGCTGTTCTCGTCGCTGAACAAAACAGGCGTGGGCGACGCGGCCGAGCTGCTGCAGAGCTGGGCCTTGAGTGCGGAACAAGCGCAGGCCCTGGCCGAGCAGGCAGCTGCCCTGGCGGAAGCGGCCGCCGCAGCCGCGGCAGCCCAAGACCTCGGTCAGGCCTGACCGGTCAGGCGCACCAGCGCCTCGCGGTACTTGGCCGCGGTCTTGTCGATCACGTCCTGAGGCAGGGCCGGCGAAGGCGCGGTCTTGTCCCAGGGCTTGCCGTCCACGGTGGCCTGCTCCAGCCAGTCGCGCACGAACTGCTTGTCGTAGCTGGGCGGGTTCTGGCCGGCGGCAAAAGCCGCTTCGTAGCCCTCGATGGGCCAAAAGCGCGACGAGTCCGGCGTCAGCACCTCGTCCATCACGGTCAGGGTGCCGTGCTCGTCGAGGCCGAACTCGAACTTGGTGTCGGCGATGATGATGCCCTTGGTCAGCGCGAAATCGGCGGCCTTCTTGTACAGGGCGATCGCCAGGTCGCGCACCTTGGCGGCCATCTCTGCGCCGATGATCTCGGCCATCTTGTCGTAGCTGATGTTCTCGTCGTGGTCGCCCACGTCGGCCTTGGTGGCAGGCGTGAAGATGGGCTCGGGCAGCTTGCTGGCATTCTTGAGACCAGCGGGCAGCTTCACGCCGCAGACCTCGCCGTTGCCCTGGTACTCCTTCCAGCCGGAGCCGGCCAGGTAGCCGCGCACCACGGCCTCGACCGGCAGGGGCTTGAGCTTCTTGACCAACATCGAACGGCCTTCGACCTGGGCGCGCTCGGCGGCACTCACCACGCTGACCGGGTCGTCACCGGTGAGGTGGTTGGGGGCCACGTCCTTGAGCAACTCGAACCAGAACAGCGCCATCTTCGTGAGCAGCGCGCCCTTGCCGGGGATCGGCTCGCCCATGATGACGTCGAAGGCGCTGATGCGGTCGGAGGCGACCATCAGGATGCGGTCGTCGCCGACGGCGTAGTTGTCGCGCACCTTGCCGCGGGCCAGCAGCGGCAGGGACGTCAGTTGGGAGGTGTGCAGGGCTTGGGTCATGGCAAGGGCCTTCGGGCGCCGGAGCGCGATCAACGTTCGATTCAGCGCGGCATTATCCCGCGCCCGGGCTCACAGCCCCAGCGCCTTCAGGCGTCGGGCGTGATCCACATAGGGCGAAATCGGGTCGGCGCCCTCACCCACCAGGCCAGCGATCTGGTTGACGACGTGGAAGTGATTGAGCGGCAGGTCGTCTCGGATGACCTGCCCCAGGTGGCTGGCGCAGCGCCCGACCAGGCCGTCGCCGGCTTCCTTGCGGAAGGCCAGGCCCGACAGCGCCATCGTGTAGTCGGCCGGGTTGAGCCAGTTGTGGAAGGTGCCCACCCCGCTCCAGGAGTAGTAGCGCACGCCAAGGGCCTCGGCCGCGCCCTGGCCGCAAGGCTCGGCCGGCACGCCACCCGGGAAGCGTCGGTTGAAATCGGCCGCGCCCTCGCTGTGCAGCGAGGCCAGTGCCGCGCCCACGTCCTGCGGCAAGTCGCCCCCGCTGCGCCAGTCCACGAAACGCGCGGCCAGGTCGCCCATCCACATGATGATGGCGCCGCCCCAGGTCTGATCACGCACCTGCTGCTGCATCCAGTCACCGAACTCGGAGCCGAAGGTCGGGCCGGCCACCGCGGTGACCGACGCCACCCACTCGGGCTTCTTGCCAGCCACGTAACGACTGGTCTGGCTGCCATGGCTGTGGCCGATGAGGTGAACCTTCTCGGCGCCGGTCTCCTTGCGGATGCGCTCGACCTGCGGCAGCAGTTGCTCGCCGCGCACCTCGGAGGTGTTGAAGGCAGAAACCTGGACCACGTGCACCTGGGCCCCACCGGCCTGAAGGGCCTCGACGATGCCGCGCCAGTAAGGCTGTTTGCCGAACCAACCCAGGTCCAGCTCGTCAAAACCCATCATGCCGTGCACCAGCACGATGGGGTAGCGGGTGGCGGTCGAGCCCGCCTCCACGCCACCGGCGATCACCGGGATGTCCAGCGGCTTGTCCTGCGCCGCGACAGCCTGGCTGGCCAGCCAGGCCCCACCTGCCAGCGCGCCGAACAGGGCCGCGCGCCCAACCCACTTGCGAAACGTCACCCGAGCCTCGATTCATGCGGGGTGCCATCGCACCCGAAAAAAAACCGGCTCGGGCGCACCCGGCCGGTCCGGTGGGCAGGGGTCGGCTCAGCGGCCGCCCCACCGCCCCGGCATCAGGCCACGACCTGGGCCAGCTTGCCGCTGGCGTACAGGGCGGCGATCTCGCTCAGGCCGATGGCCTTGATCTTGGCGGCCTGGCCTTCGCAACCGAACTCGATGTAGCGCTGCTTGCACACGGCCTTGGCGGCTTCGCGGGCGGGCTTGAGCCATTCGCGGGCGTCGAACTTGTCCGGGTTCTCGAACATGAACTTGCGCACCGCGCCGGTCATCGCCAGGCGGATGTCGGTGTCGATGTTGATCTTGCGCACGCCGTGCTTGATGGCTTCCTGGATTTCCTCGACGGGCACGCCGTAGGTTTCCTTCATCTTGCCGCCGTACTGGTTGATGATGGCCAGCAGCTCGGCGGGCACGGAGGACGAGCCGTGCATCACCAGGTGGGTGTTGGGGATGCGCTGGTGGATTTCCTTGACGCGCGAGATGGCCAGGATGTCGCCCGTGGGCTTGCGCGAGAACTTGTAGGCGCCGTGGCTGGTGCCGATGGCGATCGCCAGGGCGTCCAGCTGGGTGGCCTTGACGAACACGGCGGCTTCTTCGGGGTCGGTCAGCATCTGGCTGTGGTCCAGCTTGCCTTCGGCGCCGATGCCGTCTTCTTCGCCGGCTTCACCGGTTTCCAGGTTGCCCAGGCAGCCCAGCTCGCCTTCGACGGTCACGCCCACCTTGTGGGCCATTTCCACGACCTTGCGGGTGACTTCAACGTTGTAGTCGAAGTCGGCCGGGGTCTTGCCGTCTTCCTTGAGCGAGCCGTCCATCATCACCGAGCCGAAGCCCAGGTCGATGGCGCCAGCGCAGACCTTCGGGCTGGTGCCGTGGTCCTGGTGCATGACCAGGGGGATGTGCGGGTAGGCCTCGACGGCGGCCTGGATCAGGTGCTTGATGAAGGATTCGCCAGCGTACTTGCGCGCGCCTGCCGAAGCTTGCAGGATCACCGGGGCGCCGACTTCATCGGCCGCTGCCATCACGGCCTGGACCTGTTCCAGGTTGTTGACGTTGAACGCCGGGATGCCGTAGTTGTGTTCTGCGGCATGGTCCAGCAGCTGGCGCATGGAAACGAGTGGCATGGAAAACCCCAAAGTGCTGTGGAAAAACGATGGGCAGCGCGCCTTGTCCAAACATGACAAAGCCCGCCCACCGAAAACTGCTGCGGATTCTACAGAGGGACAAGCCCCACCCGCACCACGGATTCAGGTGGCGGGTGGGGCTCGGCGTCGTGGCGAGCGCAGGGCGCCATCAGGCGCCCCTTGATCCATCAGGCAAAAAACAGCGTGTTGCTGCTGACCTCCGACGAGGTGGGCAGCGTGGTGAAGCTGCCGACCGGTGCCCCGCCCGCTGCCATCGCCTGCAGCAGCACATTGACCGACTGGTTGCTCACCACGCCAGGCTGCGACATCGCCTCCAGGTCCGCATGGCTCAGGTAATTGCTGCCGCTGTCCAGTGTGTAGAACACGTCAGGACCGTTCGTTGGGCCGTCGAAAAAGCGCTTGATCGTGACCTGGTCCTGCGTGTCCCGGATCTTCAGGATCAGGTCCTGGCCCGATCGTTGCGCCGCCAGGTCTGACTTGTTGACGTACAGCCCCAGAACATCCCCCGCGCCGCCCACATCGTCGATGACGTCCTGGCCATCGCCGAGCCGGAAGTCGTAATAGTTGCCACCCGTTCCGCCCATCAAGGTGTCATTGCCCTTCCCGCCAATGAGTGCCATGCCCCCGGTCGACAAATCTTGGAGGACGTTGTCCAGGTCGTTGCCCAGCAAGGTGACGTTGCTGCCGCTGCCCGACGTGGCGATCAGGTTCTCGACATGGGCCGCGGCCACGCCGAGGTTGTAGCTTGTGCCTGTGGCCAGCGTGGCGTAGATGGTGTCGGTGCCTTCACCGGCGTTTTCCACCACCACGTCCCTGGGTGAGGCGATGTGGTACGTGTCGTTGCCCAGGCCGCCGATCAGGGTGTCGGGACCGCCGCTGTCCGGGGCGGTCAGGTCGTCATCGCCAGCTGTGCCGTAGATCACCTCCCCGGGCGCCATGGCCGCCAGCACATCGGCGCGGCTGAACGTCTTGTCGCGCGTCACCAGCGACTCCACGGAGTTGGCACCCTCTGCGAAGTACGACTGGATGGTCAACACACCGCCATGGGCCACCTTCACCGTGAGGTCGTCTCCCGCGCGGCTGAACAGCAGGTCATTGGCGGCGTAGTTGGCGCTGAGGTCCACGCGGTCGTTTGCGCCATCCGTGTCGTTGATGAGCACGGTGCCCGGCATGATCGGCAGGTCGTAGGTGTCATTGCCAGCGCCACCCATCAGCGTGTCGTTGCCGCGCGAATGGCGAAGGGTGTCGTTGCCAGCGCCGCCCAGCAACGAGTCGTTGCCATAGCCGCCAATCAGTGTGTCGTCGCCGTCCAGCCCTTCGATCACGTTGCCATCGTCGTTGCCTCGCAGCACATTGGCCGCCGAGGTGCCCGTGATCTTCGCGGCGCCGCCAGCCGACATCGTCAGGTTCTCGACGTTGGCCCATTTGCCCAGGCTCACGTTGCCGGCATACGTCACCTCAACGGTGTCGCTGCCCGCGTTGGCGGCTTCCACCACCACGTCGGAGGCTCCACTCACCACGTAGGTGTCGTTGCCAGCCCCACCGAGCATCGAATCGTTGCCCTCTCCGCCATCGAGGAGGTCGTCACCGGCCCCACCGACCAAGGTGTCGCGGCCCGTGCCACCGTACAGAAAGTCATTGCCATTGCCGCCGTCCAGGCTGTCGTTGCCGGCCATGCCAAACAGGCCGTCATCGCCGTCATGGCCGAAGATCTTGTTGCTAGCAGCGTTGCCCGTGAGAAAGTTGCCCTCGGCAGAACCGTCGATGCGGATGGCCAACAAGCCCGTCAGCACGACGTCTTCGATGTTGGCGTATGCCGCGTTGCGCAAGTCGATGCTGAAGCCTGCCTGGATGGCGTCGCGTCCTTCTCCAGCCTTTTCCACGATCATCTCGGAGCTGCTGTGCAGCACGTACAAATCGTCGCCCAGCCCGCCGATCAGCGTGTTGCTGCCCAGGCCGCCATCCAGCGTGTCGTTGTCCTCGTAGCCGTACAGCGTGTCCGCGAAGATGTTCTTGGACACGAGTTTGTCGGCACCGCTGGTGCCCTTGATCACCGCCATGGTGAACTCCCTTGAATCAATGAATGTGTAGGTCGAGCCTGCACACCATTTCAGGGCCAGGGCGGCCACCGTCAGGCGAGCAAGCTTCGCCTGACTTTATGGGGAACACCGCGGTCGGATTTCACGGAAATACCCGCCCACCCCCAGGACAGGGGCTCAGTGCTTGCCAAATTGACCAATGCCCACCTCGCACACCTTCAGCATGTTGGTGCCGCCGGGGTGGCCCATGGGCTCGCCGCAGGTGATGGCGTAGGTGTCGCCCGGGCGCAGCACGCCCTGCTCGACCAGGATGGCTTCGGCGCACTGGAGGGCCTCGTCGCGGTCGGTGAAGCTGGGCACCAGCAGCGGGCGCACGTTGCGGTACAGCGCCATTTTGCGAAGTGAAATCGGCTGGGCCGTCAGCGCGAAGATGGGCACGTGGATCTTGTGCCGGCTCATCCACAGCGCGGTCGAGCCCGACTCGGTCAGCGCGATGATGGCCTTGCAGCCCAGGTGGTGCGCCGTGAACAGCGCCCCCATGGCGATCGACTGGTCGATGCGCGCGAAGGTCTTGTTGCTGAAATCGGCGTCCAGCGACACCTCTTCGGCCCATTCGGCTTCGGTGGCGATGTTGGCCATCTGCTCGACCGTCTCGACGGGGTACTTGCCGGCGGCCGTCTCGGCGCTGAGCATGACGGCGTCGGTGCCGTCGAGCACGGCGTTGGCCACGTCGGACACCTCGGCGCGCGTGGGCACCGGGTTGACGATCATCGACTCCATCATCTGCGTGGCGGTGATGACGACCTTGTCCATGTCACGCGCCATGCGGATCATGCGCTTTTGAAGCGCCGGCACGGCGGCGTTGCCCACCTCCACGGCCAGGTCACCCCGGGCCACCATGATGCCGTCCGAAGCCTTGAGGATGGCCTCCAGGTTGGGGATGGCCTCGGTGCGCTCGATCTTGGCGATCAGCGCGGGGCGGTGCTTCCAGGGCTCGCCGGCCACGTTGCACAGCTGGCGGGCCATCTCCATGTCGGTGGCGTTCTTGGGGAAGGACACGGCGATGTAATCGCACTGGAAGCTCGCCGCCGTGCGGATGTCTTCCATGTCCTTGGCCGTCAGCGCGGGCGCCGTCAGGCCACCGCCCTGCTTGTTGATGCCCTTGTTGTTCGACAGCTCGCCGCCCAGCTTGACCTTGGTGTGCACCTCGTCGCCCTTGACCGACTCGACCGTCAGCACGATCAGGCCGTCGTTGAGCAGCAGGGTGTCGCCGGGTTTGACGTCGCGCGGCAGCTCCTTGTAGTCCAGGCCGACGCCGCCCAGGTCGCCCGGTTCGGTGCGGCTGGCATCGAGCACGAAGGGCATGCCCGGCTCGAGCATGACCTTGCCTTCGGCGAACTTGCCGACGCGGATCTTGGGGCCCTGCAGGTCGGCCATGATGGCCACCACCTTGCCCACGCGGGCCGCGGCCTCTCGCACCAGCTGGGCGCGGTCGATGTGGTCCTGCGCCTTGCCATGAGAGAAGTTCAGCCGCACCACGTCGACCCCGGCATGCAACATCGCGTCCAGCACCTCGGGGGTGGAGGAAGCGGGGCCCAGGGTGGCGACGATCTTGGTGGCACGAGGCATGGTGGAAATGATCTGGAGTCAGGTTGACCAGCAGTGTCACACCAAATCCCACGGGGTGAATCGCGGAAATACCGCACGATCACCCCGCGCCACACCCTGGCTTCATCGCGCTTACACTTTTTGGCAGCATCCAGTCGACCGAGCCGACCCACCGGGCATGACCACCCCCACGCGCACCATCGTTTTCTCTCACGCCAACAGCTTCCCGGCCAGCACCTACCGCGTGCTGTTCGATGGCTGGCGCGCCGCTGGCTACGAGGTGCGCGCCATCGACAAGCTGGGCCACGACCCGCGCCACCCGGTCACCACCGACTGGCCGCACCTGGTCGAGCAGCTCAAGCAGTTCATCGAGCACGAGGTCGACGAGCCCGCCTACCTGGTCGGCCATTCCCTGGGCGGCTACCTGAGCATGATGGTGGCCAACCGCCACCCGCACCTGGCGCGCGGCGTGGTCGTGCTCGACTCGCCGCTGCTGCACGGCTGGAAGGCCACCGGCATCGCCCTGGCCAAGCAGACGCGCACCATGGGCCAGGTGATGCCTTCGCGCATCTCGGCGCAGCGCACCCAGGAGTGGCCCAACCTGCGCGCCGTGCACGAGCACTTCTCGGCCAAGCGCAAATTCGCAGCCTTCGATCCCGCCGTGCTGGCCGACTACCTGGCGCGCGGCACCGAAGGCCATGCCGATGGGCGCGCGCGCCTGCTGAGCTTTCGCCGCGAGGTCGAGACCGCCATCTACAACACCATGCCTCACGGCCTGCTGCACGAGTTCAAACGCCACCCCTTCCAGTGCCCGGTCGCTTTCATCGGCGGCACGCGTTCGCGCGAATCGCGCCTGGTGGGCCTGTCGGGCACCAAGCAGATCGTGGGCGAGCGCCTGTCCTGGATCGACGGCTCGCACCTCTACCCCTTCGAGCGACCGCGCGAAACCGTGGCCGAGGTGCTGACCTGGCTGCGCCGTTTTGAGGCCCTGCCCCGTGCCTGAGACCCGCCCCGAACCGCCGCTGCCGCAGCGCATCCCCTTCGTCACGGTGACGAACTGGGTGCGCGCAGCCCGCCTGTGCGACGTCGACATCGAGGACATCTTCCGCCGCGAGGGCCTGGACACGCGCGACCTGCATCCCGAGACCTCGACGGTCGACCGCGTCACCATCCAGCACGTGATGCACCACTGCGTGGAAGAGACGCGCCGCCATGGCAGCCCGCATCACTTCCCGCTGGCCCTGGGCGAGACCTTCGCCTTCGAGTACCTGTCCGACGTCGAGACCTTCATCACCACCAGCGCCACGCTGCGCGACGCCACGCGGGCCCTGGAATGGATCCCGCAGCTGGTCAACCCGTACATGCGCTTCAAGCTGTCCGAGCACGGCCACGAAGCGCGCCTGGCGCTGAGCTTCGAGGTGCCCGACAACGACCCGGCCATCGGCTGGCCCTTCGCCGAAGGCATCTTCACCACCGTCGTCAAGTTCTGCAAGATGCTGCTGGGCGGCCAGCCGCTGATCGGGCGCATCACGCTGCGCCACGCCCCCCACCAGGACGCGGACAAGGTCAACGCGCATTTCCAGGTGCCGATCACCTGGGGCGCCGAGATCGACGCCCTGTGGTTCGAGCGCAGCCTGCTTGACCAGCCCTTGCGGGGCGCCTTCCCCAGCCTGCACGAACAGGCGGGCCAGCGGGTGGTTCGGCAGGTGGCACAACGCGTCCTGCCCGGCGCGGCCGAGGGGGCGGCCCCACCCGGCCAGCAGCTCGCCCAGCAGATCGAGCAGGCCTTTGCCGACAAGCCCCGTTTGCTGGGGCTGGGCGCCCTGGCCCTGGCCGAAGAGCTCGGCCTGCACCCGCGCACCCTGCAGCGGCGCCTCAAGGACGTCGGCGAAAGCCACTCGGCCATCCAGGCCCGGGTGCGCCACCGCCTGGCCCAGGTCTGGCTGCGCCAGCCCGAGCTCAGCATCGAGGACATCAGCGAACGCCTGGGCTTCACCGATCGGCGCAGCTTCACCCTGGCTTTCACGCGCTGGTCGGGCCAGACGCCCAGCCAGTTCCGCCGCTCCCTGCGCTGAAGCCGCCCCGATCTGACACCGCGCGTTTTCCCTAGTGGGACGATGTCGCGAAAATTTCCATTCTGTCGCTGCCTTGCATGGTCTTCCCGGGGGGCGCTGCCTACAGTTCAGTCTCATCAGACCGATTGCCTCAAGCAGTCATGCGCAACGCGTCCGAGGAGACAAACCATGCAGCACGAACAACAACCCCCGCCGCCCATCGTCCCGCGAGAAAAGCTCGACTTCGGCCTGGACGGCGACATCCCCAAGTACTGGCTGGACAACGACCCGTTCAAAACGCGTTTCTTCGACGCCCTGTCCACGCTGTTCCCGGTGGGCGAGAAGTTCTTCATCACCTGCGTGCGCGACTTCAAGGACCGCATCGACGACCCCAAGCTGCAGCAGGAAATCAAGGACTTCACCCGCCAGGAAGCCCAGCACAGCATGCTGCACACGCAGTACAACAACCGCCTCAAGGCCCAGGGCGTTGACGTCGACGCCATCCTCAAGGGCCAGGAGCACCGCCTGTTCGGCATCATCCGCAAGGTGTTCTCGCGCGAGTTCACGCTGGGCATCACCACCGCCTCCGAACACATCACGGCCATCATGGCCGACTGCTTCGTCGAGCGCCCCGCCATCTTCGCCAACGCCGACGAACGCATCCGCGCCCTCTACGTCTGGCACGCCATGGAAGAGATGGAGCACAAGGGCGTCGCCTTCGACGTGCTGCGCGACCACGCCAAGGCCAGCTACTGGACGCGCATCAGCTCCATGCTGCTGGTCACGGCCCTGTTCCCCTATCACGTCTTCCGGATCATGAAGCACATGTTCCAGGTCGACGGCTTCAGCCGCTGGGAGCGCACCAAGATCTGGGCCAAGGGCCTGTGGTGGCTCTACAAGCCCGGCGGCATCTTCATGCCCATGATGGGCAAGTACTTCAGCTACCTCAAGCCGAGCTTTCACCCCTGGCAAGAGCCCGTGGTGCCCAGCTACGAGCCCTGGCTGAAGCTGCTGCAGGAAACCGGCAGCCCCGTCGAAGCCGGCAACCGACTGGCCCTGAGCCAGCAACACGCCTGAACGCCATGAGCCACGACCACACGATCGTTCCACGCGAAAAGCTCGACTTCGGGCTGGACGGCGACATCCCGAAGTACTGGTTCGGCGGCGACGCCTTCAAGACCCGATTCTTCGACGCGATGTCGACCATCTTCCCGGAGGGCGAGCGCTACTTCATCTCCTGTGTGCGCGACTTCCGCGACCAGGTCAGCGACCCCAAGCTGCTGGCCGAGATCAAGGACTTCATGCGCCAGGAAGGCCAGCACGGCATCGTGCACAGCCAGTACAACGAGCGGCTCAAAGCACAGGGCATCGACGTCGACGCCCTCGAGCGCTTCACGCACAACATGCTGTTCAACTTCGCGCGCAAGCACCTGCCCAAAAAGCAGACGCTGGCCGAAACCGCCGCGGCCGAACACATGACGGCCATCATGGCCCACAGCTTCTTCGAGAAGAAGGAAGTGCTCGCCCAGGCCGATCCGCGCATGCGCGCCATGTACGCCTGGCACGCCATGGAAGAGATCGAGCACAAGGCCGTGGCCTTCGACGTCATGCAGAAGGTCGCCAAGGTGGGCTACCTGCGCCGCGTCATGGCCATGGTCGTCGTCACCCTCGGCTTCAACATCCACTCGCTGCTGACCACGCGCTACATGCTCAAGGTCGATGGCTTGCGAGGCTGGCAGCGCTTCAAGCTCATGGCCAAGGGCATGTGGTGGATCTTCAAGCCCGGTGGCCTGTACATGTCCATCCTCGGCCACTACCTGCAGTACTACAAACCAGGCTTTCACCCCTGGCAGGCGGGCCAGATGCACACCTACCACCTCTGGCTCGACACCTTCAACCGCACGGGCGACCCGATCCAGGCGGGCGAGGTGCTGCACGCGGCAGGCGCCTGACCCTCGCCTTGGCTCCCCAGCCACATCGGCAGGTATGGTCACCATGAGAAAGGCCTCCCAACGGGAGGCCTTCTTGCTGGCGCCAGCACACGGCGCGCGAGCCATCGGTCACCCGCTCACGCGGGCAACCGGCCATGCCATCAGCCGGCAGCGCGCTTGGTGAGGATCTCGAACGCCGGCAGCGTCTTGCCTTCCAGCACTTCCAGGAAAGCGCCACCACCGGTCGAGATGTAGCCCACGTCCTTCTCGATGCCGTACTTGGCGATGGCAGCCAGCGTGTCGCCGCCACCAGCAATGCTGAAGGCGCTCGACTCGGCGATCGCCTGCGCGATGGCCTTGGTGCCATTCTCAAAGGCCGCGAACTCGAACACGCCCACCGGACCGTTCCACACCACCGTGCCAGCGGCCTTGAGCTGAGCGGCCAGCTTGGCGGCCGTCTTCGGCCCGATGTCCAGGATCATGTCGTCGTCGGCCACGTCGGTGGCGGCCTTGACGGTGGCCGGCGCATCGGCGGCAAAGGTCTTGGCCACCACCACGTCTTCAGGGATGGGCACCTCGGCGCCACGCGCCTTCATCGACTCGATCACGGCCTTGGCCGCGCCCACCAGGTCCGGCTCGGCCAGCGACTTGCCGATCTTCAGGCCAGCGGCCAGCATGAAGGTGTTGGCGATGCCGCCCCCCACGATCAGGCCGTCCACGTTCTTCGACAGCGACTCCAGGATCGTCAGCTTGGTCGAGACCTTCGAGCCTGCCACGATGGCGATCAGCGGGCGCTTGGGGGCTTCCAGCGCCTTGCTGATGGCATCGATTTCGGCGGCCAGCAGCGGGCCGGCCGAAGCCACCTTGGCGAACTGGGCGATGCCATAGGTGGTGGCCTCCGCACGGTGGGCGGTGCCGAAGGCGTCGTGCACGAAGATGTCGCACAGCGCGGCCAGCTTCTTGGCCAGCTCTTCGTTGTTCTTCTTCTCGCCCTTGTTCAGGCGGCAGTTCTCCAGCAGCACGACTTGGCCCGGGGCCACGTCCACGCCATCGACCCAGTTGCTCACCAGCTTGACCTCGCGGCCCAGCAACTCGCCCAGGCGCTTGGCCACAGGTGCCAGCGAATCCTCGGGCTTGAACTCGCCCTCGGTGGGGCGGCCCAGGTGCGAGGTCACCATCACGGCGGCGTTGGCCTTGAGGGCCAGCTCGATGGCCGGCACCGAAGCGCGCACACGGGTGTCTTCGGTGATGTTGCCGGCGTCGTCCAGCGGCACGTTCAGGTCGGCGCGGATGAACACGCGCTTGCCCGTGGCTTGGCCCTGGGCGACGAGGTCTTCGAATCGGATGATGTTCATGGTGTCGGCCGCGTCCGCGGTGTCGGTGGGTGCTGGATACAAAACCTCGGGATTATAGAAAACCCCAGCCTCGGGCCCGCCCCCAGTTCACCAGCCCACCCCCAGCTTGAGCGCCAGGTAGACCGCCATGCCGACCACGATGGTGCTCAGCATGTCCTTGCGCCACCAGGCCCAGACCGCGGCCACCGGCGCCGCCACCCACTTCGGGTCCAACCAGCCCGTTGCACTCCCCGACAACGGCAGCACGATCTCCGGCGCGATGATCGCCGTCAAAGCCGCCAGGGGCGCGTACTTCAGTCCCTGCAGAGCCCATTCGGGCAGCCGGATCGGCTCCTGCGTCAGGAAGAAGAACGCCCGTGTCACCGCCGACAGCGCCACCAGCCCCAGCACCGCCAGCACCATCCAAAGCGGGGCACCCCAAAAAATCACGTCCATCAAACCTCCACCGTGTCCCGCGCTCATCACAGGCCCCAGGCAGCACCCAGCCCCCTGCACATCCGTTGAGCACCCGCCCACATGCTGGCGTCGCTGGCACGCAGCGCGCCGAGGTCATCGGCCAACACGCGCCTGCCCCCTCGCCACCGCTGCCCACCGATCGAAGGCCAGACCCGCGGCCACAGCCACAACGATGGCGACCACGATGTGCAGGCGCATCGGCATCCCCCAGGCCACGACCGCCACGACGGCGCCCACCACCACCGACAGCAGCCCCCGCCCGTCCTTGATCAGCGTCACGAGCAGGGCCAGCAAAGCCAGCGAACCCGCGAACCCCAGGCCCCACGTTTGCGGAATCTGAGACGCGAACGCAATGCCCAGCAGCGAAGCCACGTTCCACCCCGTCCAGTTGACCAGAGCCACCCCCAGGAAATAGGCCAGGGGCTCCGGGTTCGCGCCATTCGCGGGTGCATCTTCGCCATGGCGGTGCACCGTCAGCACATAGGTCACGTCGGCGCTGAGGTAGCCCGCCACCAGGCGCCAGCGCAGGGGCAGCGTCATCATGTGGGGGCGCAGTTGGGCGCTGAAAATCACGAAGCGCAGATTGACGCACAAGGCCGTCAACCAGATCAGCCACAGTGGCGCGCCGACCAGCAACAAAGGCACCGCCGACAACTGGGCACTCGCTGCAAACACCAGCAAACTCATCAGCAACACGATCGGCAGCGGCAAACCGGAGGTGGTCATGGCCATGCCGGTGACCAGGCCCCAAGCGATCATGCCTGGCAGCACCCGTGCCATGTCCCTCATCCCCAAGCGAAAAGCCGGGTGGGCACGCAGACGCGGATCAAGCAGCGAACTCAGCGCAGGGGCATCGAAAGGCATGTCGGCATTGTCAGCCAGCACGCCATCCCCGCCTCACCCGACGGCCTTGTTGCACAAGCCCCACCTGTGCTGTCATCAATGCCCCGAAGCGGCCTTACCGCCCTTCTCGCCAGAAGCTGCGTGGTTGCCCTCGTCCTCCGGCTCCTCCTCGTCTTCAGCAGGTGCCGCAGGCTTGGAAGCCGCGGGCGCCGGGCGGGGCACGACCGGGGCCACCCCTTCCAGCTTGTTCTCACGCATGTACTCATCCATCTCTCGCCAACCGGCGAAAACCGCAGACTTGTCCGCCTTGGGATTGAGCACGTAGCAATCTTCGATGGCACGCATCGCATGCCTGCAGGCACTGCCGATGGCGCGGGCCTCTGCCTGCTTGCGCTCGGCCGCCTTCGCAGGCGTGTCGAGCCCCAGCTGATCGCAACCCGAGAGCCACATCAGCACGCCCGCAAGGGCCAAAGTGCGCACAGCGGTGCAGCGCCCGGCACGAGCGGGGACAAGCGTCGGAGGGCAGAGGGAAGGGATCGGGCCTGAAAGCTGCGACGTCATGGCTGCACTCGGCCTGAAGCCGAGCCTGTTGACACCCTCTGGTTTTCGGCATGTGGCAGCCCAGCTTGAGCATTTCGCCCCCTGGGCGCGCCATCCGCCAGGCTCATGCAGATCAGTGAATCAGGCGATCAGCGTCATCAACGAACAACTCATCCAAGATGAGTGCGTCCGGCTCCTCGCCCAAGCTCCAGAACACGAGCAACAACAACACCTTGAAATCATCAAGGGAAACCGGTCCCCGAGGGATGGCCAGCACGCGGTCCAGCACGACTTCGCGCAAAGCCGGGCTCAACACGCCCGCGCCTTCGAGGAAATGGAGAAAGCCCAGGGCTTCTGGGCCAAGCAACTCAAGCTCCTGCGTCACGTAGACGCGCATCGATCTCGATGCAGGCGGCGTCGCGAGGTTGTGAGTCACAGACTGGAGTCCGTCCAGCCAGGCCAGGGCATCGTTGATTTCCTCTGACTCGAATCCGACCGCCGAAAGCTTCTTGACGAGCTGGCCAGTCTCCGGACATGCGTCCGGGCGCCAATAGGTTTCGTACAGGTAGGCGAGGACGTCGAACATGAGAAAGATGATACCCCAGCATGCCCGAGCCTGCCGAGCAGAGGGTGAGGCAAGCAGCAAAAGAAAACCGCGGCCCAGAAATGCCAAAGCCCCTGCGAAGCAGGGGCTTTGGGGAGGATAAGTAGCCTGACGATGTCCTACTTTCACACGGGAATCCGCACTATCATCGGCGCTGAGTC